>Ga0209351_100001_pt1 | contig 402343 bp, 387 predicted proteins | sample UppTromicrDC3106_FD_185840 | JGI IMG/M metagenome (GOLD analysis project Ga0209351, IMG submission 185840) | Upper troposphere microbial communities from Colorado-Nebraska, USA - DC3-106 (SPAdes) (version 2) | ecosystem: Environmental > Air > Outdoor Air > Unclassified | place: Midwestern USA... | reverse complement strand
GCATCGAGCGTGCTGGCGCGAGCCTACCTGGTCGGTGCCAACGCGATCCGCGGCGGCAGCGACTACTTCTACGAACCGATCGATGCCGAGCGCTGGCGCTGGCGCGATGTCGGTACCCGCCTGGAGCTGCCGACCCCTGCGCTGGCCGGGCCGATCCAGCTGGCCAATGCTGGTGCCGCGATCGCTGCACTGCGTGCGCTGGACAAGCCGGTGCCGCGCGCGGCGTGGGCCGAAGGCGTGGCCGCCGCCCGCATCGCCGGCCGCCTGCAGGCGTTCGAGCGCGATGGCGTGCAGATCCGCGTCGACGTCGGCCACAACCCGCAGGCGGCCGGCCAGCTGGCGCGCGCGCTGAAGGCCGAGGCGGTACCTGGCCGTACCCTGGCGGTGTACGCCGCGTTGCAGGACAAGGACGCGGCGGGCGTGGTGCAGGCGCTGCAGGACGTAGTGGGCGAGTGGACCCTGGCAAGCCTGGATGGCCCGCGCGGGCAGAGCGCGGCGCAGCTGCAGGCACGTCTGGCCGATACCGCTGCCGCCACCGCACAGCTGTCCGGCAGCGTCGAACAGGCCCTGGTGCAGGTGCTGGCCCAGGCCCGGCGTGGCGACCGGGTGCTGGTGTTCGGCTCGTTCCATACCGCCGCCGCGGCCCTGCAGTGGCTGCGGGACCCGGCCTGATCCACGTTCAGCCAACGCCGACGCCGTCCGGTCCGGCACCCGTATAATCGACCGCAACCCCCGGACAGTTGCCTGCCTCACGTGGATACGCCTCTGAAACAGCGTCTGATTGGTGCCATCGTGCTGGTAGCGCTGGCCGTGATTTTCCTGCCGATGCTGGTCAAGGGGCCGGCCCCGGACAGTGGCGTGGCCAATGTGCCGATCGCCGCGCCGGATGCGCCAGCCGATGGCCAGTTCGAAACCCGCGAACTGCCGCTGGTTGCGCCGGCGGGCGGTGCCACCGGCCTGCAGACCGGCCAGGCCAAGCCGCTGCCGGATGCTGCCGCGCCGGCCACGCCGCCGACAGTGGACACCTCGCCTGCGGTGGCCGCCGGCAACTACGCGGTCACCTTCGGCGCGTACGGCAGCAAGGCCGACGCCGAGGCGGTGATCGCCTACCTGAAGCGTTCGCAGCTGCCGGGCTTCGCTGAGAGCGCCACCATCAACGGCCGCCAGGCATGGCGCGTGCGGGTCGGGCCGTATGCTGACCGCGCCCAGGCCGAGGCGGCCCGGCTGCAGGCGGTAAAGATCCGCGCCGATGTGAAGGCTGAGGTCATTGCCCTGGATGCGGCGACGGGCAGCAACGCTGCAGTTGCCGCCATCCCGGCGCCTGCGCCGGCGAGTGCGAGCACCCCGGCGGCGGCCACCGCGCCGTCGGCCAATGGCAATCCGGTGCGCAGCGAAAGCCTGCCGCCGAGCACGCCGACCGCCACCACCACCCCGGTGGCCAAGCCGGAGCCGCCGAAGCCGGCACCGAAGCCGGAAGCCAAGCCTGAGCCCAAGCCTGAGCCCAAGCCGGAAACCACGGCCAGCAAGCCGACGACGGCGCCGGCCACGCCTGCAGCCCCGGCCGCCAGTGGCGTCGGCTTCGCGGTGCAGCTGGGCGCATTCGGTCAGGCCAACGATGCCAATGCCCTGCGCGACAAGGTCCGTGGCGCAGGCTTCAGCGCCTTCGTCGAGCAGGTGCGTACCGACAAGGGCACCCTGCATCGTGTCCGCGTCGGACCGGTGGCCAACCGCGCCGACGCCGAACAGCTGAAGGCGCAGGTCGCCGCCAAGGTCGGCGTGGCCGGCATGGTGCGACCGCACCCATGACCCACGCGCAGCCCCGTTGCCAGCGCCGCCGAAGGAGCGGGGCGCCATGATCGACGTGGTGCTGCTGATCGTGATCGCCGCCTCGGCCCTGCTTGGGATGCTGCGCGGCTTCGTCGGCATCGTCATCGGCACCCTGTCGTGGCTGCTGGCCGCGTGGGCCGCCTTCGCCTTCGGCAATGACGCGGCCCACTGGTGGGCCGCACCGGCTGCACCGGGTGGCGAGCACTTCGTCGGTGGCTACCTGGGGGTCGGCATCGGCGTGATGATCGTGGTCGCGGTGATCGGCATGGTCATCAAGGCCCTGGTCCATCGCAGCATGCTGACCAGCCTGGACCGCCTGCTGGGCGGGGTGCTGGGCGTTGTCCGTGGCGGCCTGATCGCCGCGATCCTGCTGCTGCTGGGCAGTTTCACCCCGCTGACCGCCGAGCCGTCCTGGCAGCGTTCGGCGGTGCGCCCACTGCTGAACCCCACCGTGGCCTGGATGAACAGCAAGCTGCCGCACTGGCAGGTTCCCGGGGCCGATCTGCTGCCCAAGGCCTTGCCGACCGACGCGCTGTCCCCATCTGCATTGATGGAGTTGGGCAAGAACGCAGGCGCCGGGTTGGGAAAGCCGGGCGCGGCAGGCGATAATGGCATCCTCAACCAGGTAGTGGCAGGCAGCGGATGGCTGCGGCCTGCGAAAGCGGAACAGGGCGATTCCTACGATCCGGCCGAAGTGCGTCCGGACGCCCCAGCACTGCCGGACAGTATCGAGCCGGGCGATCCGGCCAATGTCGACCGCGCGCGCGGCGACCACCGCGGCCAGGTACGGCCACCTTCCTTGTAACTGGGCACAGCCCAGCGGAGACCTCGCACCATGTGTGGCATCGTCGGAATCGTCGGCAACCAGAACGTCGCCGGGCAGTTGTATGACGGCTTGACCGTTCTCCAGCATCGCGGCCAGGATGCGGCGGGCATCGCCACCGTCAATGGCAGCCGCCTGCGGGTGCAGAAGGCCACGGGCCTGGTCCGCGATGTGTTCGATGCACGCACCATGTCCACCCTGGAAGGCAGCGTCGGCATCGCCCATGTGCGCTACCCGACCGCGGGCTCGGAAGGCATGGACGAGGCACAGCCGTTCTATGTCAATTCGCCGTACGGCATCGCGCTGGCCCACAACGGCAACCTGATCAACACCGAGGCGCTGCGCCAGCAGGTGTTCGAGCAGGACCGCCGCAACGTCAACACCGATTCGGACAGCGAAGTGCTGCTGAACGTGTTCGCCTACGAACTGGAGCAGCAGCGCCAGCTCAGCCCGGAAGCCGCGATCCGCGCGGTGGCCGGCGTGCACCGTCGCTGCAAGGGCGGCTATGCGGTGGTCAGCGTGGTGCTGGGCCTGGGCCTGGTCGCCTTCCGCGACCCGCATGGCATCCGTCCGCTGGTGCTGGGCAAGCGCAGCCACGCCGAAGGCGATGAGTACATCGTGGCTTCCGAATCGGCCGCGCTGGACGTGCTGGGCTTCCAGCGCGTGCGCGACGTGCAGCCGGGCGAAGCGCTGGTGATCACCGCGCGTGGCGAGCTGTTCTCGGAGATCTGCGCCGAGCCGGCCGAGCACACCCCGTGCATCTTCGAATACGTGTACTTCGCGCGCCCGGATTCGATGATCGACAACGTCTCGGTGCACAAGGCGCGCATGCGCATGGGCATCAAGCTGGGCGAGAAGATCCTGCGCCTGCGCCCGGACCACGACATCGACACCATCATCCCGATTCCGGATACCTCGCGCGATGCCGCGCTGGAGATCTCCAACGTGCTCGGGGTGAAGTACCGCGAAGGCTTCATCAAGAACCGCTACATCGGCCGCACCTTCATCATGCCGGGCCAGGGCGAACGGGTGAAGTCGGTGCGCCGCAAGCTCAACCCGATCCACCTGGAGTTCCGCAACCGCGTGGTGCTGCTGGTGGACGACTCGATCGTGCGTGGCACCACCAGCCAGCAGATCGTGCAGATGGCCCGCGATGCGGGCGCGCGCAAGGTCTACCTGGCCAGCGCCGCGCCGCCGGTGCGTTACCCGAACATCTACGGCATCGACATGCCAGCGGCCGAAGAGCTGGTCGCGCACAACCGCACCGTGGAAGAGATCGAAGCCCACCTCGGCTGTGACTGGCTGATCTACCAGGACCTGGAAGACATGGAAGCGGCGGTGAGCGAGGGCAATCCGGCGCTGCGCAACTTCGATTCGTCCTGCTTCAATGGCCATTACCCGACCGGCATCGAGCCGGGCTACTTCGAGCGCATCCAGCAACTGCGTTCGGATGACGCCAAGCACAAGCGCCGCGCCTGAGGTCCAGGCGTGGTTGACGTGCCCGACGTCGGAGGCGATCTGCTGCGCGCCGCGCAGCAGTGCCTGGCGGAAGCCGACCCGCTGCGCAAGGTCGCGCTGACCCAGGCCTATGCCGCCGCGTTCCGTGCTGGCCGCCTGAAGGTGGCGGCCGATGTGCCGCCGCCCGAGCCGATCCGCATGCCGGGCCGGCCGGCGCAGCTGGTACTGGTGCATCCGCGCGAAGTGCCGCGGCGTGGACTGGGCGGGGTGGAAGGGCGTGCCGCCTTCATCCACGCCATCGCCCATATCGAACTCAACGCGATCGACCTGGCCTGGGATGCGGTGTATCGCTTCCGTGGCCTGCCGTCGGCGTTCCATGCCGATTGGGTGAGTTGTGCCGACGACGAATCGCGGCACTTCATGCTGCTGCGCGAACGCCTGCAGGCACACGGCCATGATTACGCCGATTTCCCCGCGCACAACGGCCTGTGGGAAATGTGCGAAAAGACTGCGCATGACGGTCTGGCACGCATGGCATTGGTGCCGCGGGTACTGGAAGCACGTGGCCTGGACGTGACTCCGGGCATGATCGAGAAACTGCGCAATGTCGGTGACGCTGAAACCGCCGACGTGCTGGAGGTGATCCTGCGTGAGGAAGTGGCGCACGTCGCTGCGGGTTCGCGCTGGTTCCGCTGGTATTGCGACCGTGCCGGTATCGAGCCGCGCGCACGCTTCAAGGAGCTGCTGGTCGAATACGCTGGCGGCTATCTGTATGGCCCCTTCAATCTGGAAGCGCGCCTGCTGGCCGGCTTCGATGCTGACGAACTGGCCAACCTGGTCGAGCAGGCCGGCTGAAAAGGGACGGAGGGGATTAAGTCGTTTGTGCCTCAAACGACTTAATCCCCTCCGTCCCTTTTTTGCTTCACCCGTTTGGCAGCACCACGCGTCTGCCATCCACGGTCGGCCGGTTGATGTAGAACAGGCCGGGCCCTGGCCGGTAGGGCAGTTCGCTCACCCCGGCATCGGCGGCATAGGTCAGTGCGGTATCGCCCAGTGCATCGAAGTTCCAGTGCGCCGACTGCATCAGGTAGCGCCGTCGCAGCAGTGCCTCCTGGGTCGGGGTCAGCGCCTGTCCGGCCACCAGTCGCCGTGCGATCGGCAGCAGCGCGGAGGGGAGCGCCCAGCCTGGAACATCGGCTGCATCGGCACGCCACTGCACGCCGGCATCGCGTGCGTGCTGCTGCATCACCTGCAGGGCAATCAGCTGGTAGCGCCAGTCGATGCGCCGGCGCAGCACCACCGCAGCAGTCACGTACAGCACCGGTGACAGCAGGACGCTGCGGCTGCCTGCACGACGCTGCTGTTGCCACTGGTGCCAGACATCGACCCACACTTCCTTCTGGTCCGCGCCCAGCTGTTGCCGCCAGCGCTCGGCATCGGCCTGCGCTTCGGCATAGGCCGTGGTCGCCTGCAGCACCGTCAGGGGCGGAATCTGGTAATCGGCAACGGCCGTGCGACGCAGCTGCCGCCGACGTGGACGACTGAGCAGCTTGGGGCCTTCTTCGATCTGGTTGTAGCCACCGCCGATGTTGGCGTGCACGCCCGGCAGTGCGATTTCAGTGAAGGGAGGCGCCACGCTGGTGAGTGGATAGTGCTGGCGGTGTTCGTCGCGTGCAGTCAGCTGCAGCACCTGGCCGGCGATGCCGGTACGCAGTGCCAGCCGTGGCTGCTCATCGGCGCGGCCGCCATTGACCGCAACCACGGTGTCGAACAGGCCGATGAAGCGCAGTGCCGGTGTTGCCGCAGCGAAATCACCAGTACAGGCCAGGCCGGATGACTGTAGCAATTGTCGCCAGCGTGCGTTGTCCCAGGCCTGCAACTGGTTGGCGATATCGCGTGCAGCGGCGGCACCGCGCGAATAGCCGAAAAGGTCCAGCTGCACGCGGCGCAGCGGCTGCTGCCAGCGTATGGCCAGTTCGCCCAGCGCGGCCGGCAGCAGCACCTGCAGCGCGCGTTGCACTTTTGCCCGCACGCCGCTGGCGCCGATACCGAAGGCCAGACCGATCAGGTCGTCGTCCGCATCATCGCGGGTGCCGACGCCTTCCACATAGATCGACAGCGATGCAGTCGCCAGCGTATCGCGGCGACTATCCGGGTACAGCTGCTGCAGACGGGCGATGTTGGTCAGGCCGTTGTCGTAGCTGCTGGTCAGCCGGCTCTGGTAGGTCGAATCGTCGTCGGCGCGCAGCTGGGCCGGGCGCGGCTGTGGCAGCTGCGGGCGACCGCGTTCCAGATTGTGTGCGTTGTTGCGGGTGCCATCGAAGAACAGGCCGATCCGCAGCAAGCCGACATCTTCGTCCGTGTCCTGCTGTGGTGCCATGTGCATTCCCCGTCGTGGCTGCGTCACGGTAGCGCGAAAGCGGTGTGTTGGCGAAGTGTAGTGACGCTTTTGACCTGACTGAACGCAGATGCGGTCGATCACAGTTCCTGATTTTCATTCCCATCTTCTATTGAATTCACACGACCCGCGCAGGCCAGATGGCCAGACCCGGCAAACCCGGGCGTGCTGCATCCACGCTGTTCACATCATTCAAGGAGCGACGCAATGTTGTCCAGATCGATTGGCAAAGCGGCAGGTGGCCTGGTGTTGGGATTGTCGGTGGCGGCGGCTGCGCATGCCGCACCGTTGTTCGAGCCGGTGACGGTACTCAGCCGTGCAGCGGCAGGCAGTGAACCCGCCCTGGGGAAACTGCTGGCGACGCCGTCCACGGCGACGGTGCAGGAAGTACGTGTGGATGCGGCGGCCACCGCGCAGCCGCAGCTGGAGTTCGAGCTGCTCGGCCAGCGCGTACAGGCGGTGCGCAGCAAGGTCGAGTCGCTGCCCGATGGCGGCAGCATCTGGTATGGCCAGTTCCGCTCGCCGTCCGACCGGCTGACCGCTGCCACTTCGAACGGTCAGGATGATCCCGGCAATTCAGTGATCCTGGTGCGTTCGGGCAACACCCTCACCGGTTCGATCCGCAAGGACGGCAAGCTGTACCGGCTGCGTCCGCTGGGCAACCGCCATGTACTGGTGGAAGTGGACGAGTCGCGGATGCCGGCCGACCATCCGGCCGACTACAACCAGCTGCCGAAGATTCCGATGGGCAACAACGATCGCATCGGCATCGCACAGGCCTCGTCCGGTACGCCGGCGACCATCCGCGTGCTGGTAGTGGCGACCAACGCTGCCGTGGCGGCCTATGGCGGCAACATGCAGTCGCTGGTGCAACTGGCGGTAGCCGAATCCAACCAGGGCTACGTCAACAGCAACGTTGGCATCACCCTGCAGCTGGCTGGCTACGAGACCACCAGCTACACCGAGTCGGGCAACTTCACCACCGACCTGACCCGCTTCCGCAACACCAGCGACGGCTACATGGACAGCATCCATACCAGCCGTAACAACACCGCTGCCGACGTCGGCGTACTGCTGATCAACAACACCAGTTATTGCGGGCTGGCCTCGGGCATCGGTTCCACCGCATCGACCGCGTTTGCCGCGGTGTACTGGGATTGCGCCACCGGCTACTACTCGTTCGCCCATGAAATCGGCCACCTGCAGAGTGCACGGCACGACATCGCCAGTGATCCCAGCACCTCGCCCTACGCCTATGGCCACGGCTATCGTTATGAGCCGGCGAGCGGATCGCGCTGGCGCACGATCATGGCCTATGACTGCTCGGCCGGCTGCCCGCGGCTGAACTACTGGTCCAATCCGAACATCAGTTACAACGGTGTGCCGATGGGCATCGCCAGCAGTGCCGACAACCAGCGCGTGCTGGTCAACACCAAGGCCACCATCGCGGCCTTCCGCTGAGTCCAGGCGCCGACCAGGGTCGGCGTCTACCAGGGCGCGTGCACCTGCTCTGGTAGATGCCAACCTTGGTTGGCACCCTGTGATCCATCATTCGCGGCTGAGCGTGTCCAGGGTCCAGCCATTGGCGTCCACGCGCAGCACCGAACCCTGTTCGTACCAGTCGCCCAGCACGATGCGGGTGCAGGCACGGCCACCGGCCTGCAGTGCATGGATGGCAGGGCGGTGGGTGTGGCCGTGGATCATGGTGTCCACGCCGTGGCGGACGAAGGTGGCATCGACTTCGGCCGGGGCCACGTCGGTCACGTTTTCGAACGTCGCACGATCACCCTGCTTCATTTCCGACTGGCGGGCCTGGCTGGTTTCGCGGGCCTTCTGTGCGAACGCGATGCGCGCGGCCAGCGGCTGCGACAGGAACTGCGCCTGGAACGCGGGATCGCGTGTCTGTGCGCGGAACTGCTGGTAGGGAATGTCATCGGTGCACAGCAGGTCGCCGTGCTGCAGCAGCACCGGGCGGCCGTACAGCTCGATCACGCACGGGTCGGGCAGGATGCGCAGGCCGGCGCGGCGTGCGTAGTCCTCGCCGAGCAGGAAATCGCGGTTGCCTCGGATGAAGTATGCAGGCACGCCGCTGTCGGTCAGCACCTTCAACGCATCGGCCACCGCATCGGCGGCGGGCGAGGGGGTGTCGTCGCCGATCCAGGCTTCGAACAGGTCGCCGAGGATGTACAGCGCATCGGCGGTGGGCGCCTGCTCGCGCAGGAAGCGCAGGAACAGGTCGGTGATCTCCGGACGGCTGGGGTCCAGGTGCAGGTCGGAAATGAACAGCGTGGTCATGCCTGCATTCTAGGGCATCCGCCCGCCGGGGATGCCGCTGCGCTCGCCGGGCGCGGCCCGGCGCTACCAAGGGACCGCTGCGCTCGCTGGGCCTGGCCCGGCGTTGCCCGGGAATCGTATGCTGACCGGTAGCGCCGGGCCATGCCCGGCGGAAAGCACCTCACACCGGCAGTGGCAACCAGGCCAGGCTGGCCGCGGCCAGCAACGCGGCGATGCCGGTGGCAGCGAGGACGTCGCTGGGGTAGTGCAGGCCCAGCACCACCCGCGACAGCGCCACACCGACGGTGAACGGCACCAACAGCGGTGCCAACCACGGGTAGTAGGCCAGTGCGACAATGGTGAAGGACACCGCGTGCAGGGTGTGCCCGGAGGGAAAGCTGAATTCGTCCAGCGGTGCCACCCAGGCGCGGATGCGCAGGTCGGCGGCATACGGGCGCGGGCGCCGGGTCCAGCGCTTCAGGCTCTTGTACAGCAGCAGCGCGGCCAGGCCGGTGGCGGCCATGTGCACCGAGGCGCGCAGGCCGTCGAAGCCGTCCAACACCACCAGCGCGCCCATCAGGACATACCAGAACACGCCATCGCCGAGCCGGCTGATGACCGAGAACAGGCGGCGCACGCGGCGGCGCCGGCAGTAGTGGTTGGCCCGCCGGCACAGCCGTGCTTCGCGGCCGGCCAGCAGCTCAAGCGGCGTGGTGCGCATGGCCGCTCCTCCGTGACTGGGCCAGCTCGGCCAGCAGGGCATCGAACTCGGCCACCACCTGCTGCGGATGCAGGCGTTTCATCGCCTGCGCCGCGTTGCTGCCCAGTGCGTGGCGCCGCGCATCATCAGCGGCCAGTTGCACCGCCGCTTCAATGAACTGCTCGTCGTTGTCCACCGCTGCGCCGTTCTCGCCGTTGCGCAGGTACTCGCGCGCGGCGCCGTAGTCGAAGGCCACGGTTGCCAGGCCGCTGGCCATGCTTTCCAGGGTCACGTTGCCAAAAGTCTCGCTGCGGCTGGGGAACAGGAACAGATCGCCGCTGGCGAAGTGTTGTGCCAGGGCATCGCCGCGCTGGATGCCGCAGAAGATGAAGTCGGGGTTTTCATGCGCCAGTTTTTCGCGGGCCGGGCCGTCACCGACCCACACGAAACGCGCCTTCGGCCGGATCTGCTGCAGCCGGCGGAACGCCTTCACTGCCAGCCCGAGGTTCTTTTCCGCGGCGATCCGCCCGACGTAGATCGCTACCAGGCCGTTGCCGTCCACGCCCCATTCCTCGCGCAGCGCAGGGTCACGACGGCTCGGATCGAACTGCTGGCTGTCGACTGCGCGCGCCAGCAGGCGCACGCGTTCGAATCCCTGCTCGCCCAGGAACTGCTGCAGCTCGCGGGTCGGCACCAGGGTCGCATCGGCCTGGTTGTGGAAGCGGCGCATCCAGCGCATTGCCGCTGCCTGCAGCCAGGCCACGCCGTAGTCGGGCAGGTACTCGTCGAAGCGGGTGTGGAAGCCGCTGGCGACCGGGATGCCGATGCGGCGCGCGGTGCGCAGTGCTGACCAGCCCAGCGGGCCCTCGGTGGCGACGTAGACCGCATCCGGGCGCTGCTGCTGCCAGTGGCGGCCAAGCCGGATCGGTGCTGGCAGGCCGAAGCGCAGGCCGGGGTAGCGCGGTAGTGCAGCGCCCGGGACCAGCAGGGTGCCGGGTGCCGAATCCAGCGCTTCGCTGGCCTGGCGTGGCCGGATCAGGTCGATGTCATGCCCCGATGCGCGCAGTCCCTGTTCCAGGCCCTGCACGGTGAGGGCAACGCCGTTCACTTCCGGCGGATAGGTCTCGGTGACGATGGCATAGCGCATGGCGGGCCTCCGGGTTTCCGGCATGCTCGGGCCTGGCGATGTAGCCGATATGACCGCTTTGCGACCGCCAGATGACGTAGCCCTGGGAGCATGAAACCACGGCCCCGAAGGGCCGTGGCGTAAACGCTCATGCTGTGCAGTGGATCAGAAGCGCTGCTGGTATTTCATGTAGATGAAACGGCCGATGTCAAAGCCGCCGTAGTAGGAGAAATTGGCACTCGGCTGGCTGTACATGACCGGACCCTGGCGGCCGAACACGTTGTTGGCGCCGACCGAAACCGTGGCATCCCACGGCAGGTTGTAGCGTGCCTGCACGTCGTGGAAAGTGACCGATCCGCGACGGTTGTAGTCACGCGTACCACTGAACCACGGTGCGCGCTGGTCCGGGTGCGAGCATTCGTTCGGATAGTCCGCCAGGCCCAGGCAGCGTTCCTTCACTGCGGAGAAATAGCGCAGGCTCCATGTGAGGCCGAAGTCGCCACGCTCCCAGCCCAACGACGCGTTGGAACGCACGCGGAAGCCGATGCCCCCATTGGTGGCGATGCCATTGCTGGGAATCGGCGGCGAATCGGCGTCGTTGGTGGTCCGCTCCTCGGCGGCGACCACATAGGTGGTCTTCCAGTCCGCGCTCAGCGTGCCCCAGGACGTTTCGATCTTGTGGCCGACTTCCAGGTCATAGCCTTCGGCCTGGCGGAAGCCGCTGTTGCGGCTGCCATAGTTGAGCTTGTTGACGATGCCCAGTTCCGGATCGCGGGTGAAACTGCCGCAGCGCTCGGCAATGCCCAACTCGTAGCAGTCACGAAGGATGTCGTTGGGGTGGTCGGCGACGATGGTGTTGTCGATGCGGATCTTCCACCAATCCAGCGCGATGTTCAGCCCTTGGGCGAACGAGGGGCTCCAGACCAGGCCCAATGTGCGGCTGGTTGAGGTTTCCGGCTGCAGGTCGGGATTGGAGCCGTTGGTGAAGGGCAGGGGGGTCTGCCCGCTGCTGCCGGTGATCGGTTCATTGCCCTGGCCGAGCTGGCGGTAGCTGTCCGCATTGGCAATGTCGGCGGCGCAGCGTGCACGTACTTCCGGACTGCTGGCCGCAGCGCCGTAGACGGTGTCGCAGGGGTCACGGAAGCCGGTGGTGAAGGTCTCCGAACCACCGCCGTACAGGTTGGAAATGGTCGGTGCGCGGAAGCCCTGGGCCCAGGTGCCGCGGACCAGCAACTGATCGATCGGCTTCCAGGTGAAGCCGAACTTGCTGTTGAGGGTACCGCCGAAGGTGGTGTAGTCCGAGTAGCGGGTCGCAGCGCTCAGGCTCAGCTCACGTGCACCGGCCAGGTCACGCAGCACCGGCACGCTCAGCTCCAGGTACGCCTCGTCGACACGATAGCCGCCGCCGGTAGGACCTGCGGCCAGGTTGGTGGTGGCGCCGGTCTGTGCCAGTGCATCGGGGATGAAACGTCCATCTTCGCGACGGCTCTCGGCACCGACGGCGAAGCCCAGCTCACCGGCCGGCAACGTGGCGAGGCTGCCGCTGAGGCTGGCGAACAGGTTGCGGGTGGTGGTACGGCCACGGGTGAGTTCTTCCGGGAACAGCCAGTCCTGCAGTTCCGGATTGCCGGTCAGGCCATAGGGATCATCCTGGCCATACGGAACCAGCGGGTTCCAGGGCTTGCAGCCGGCGATTGGCGCCTCCGGCGTACCGCATTCGACCTTGCCGGTTGCCGGGTTGTAGAACGAGGGGCCGGTGGCATCGGCAACGCGCTGCTTGTGCAGGTTGCCGGTAGCGCGCTGGATCAGTTCGCTGCGGTTGTACTGGTAGCCTGCTTCCCAATCGAAGTCACGACCGCCGAACGCGAAGCTGCCTTCGAATGCAGCAACGCCCTGCCAGGTGGTCAGTTCGCTGACGCTGACGCGTGGAATCTCCCAGGTGCGGCGGTTCCAGTGCACGTCGCTGGGGCTTTCATGGCCATGGTGGCTGCCGAACGGGTTGAACCAGCTGTCGGCGGACATCGGCGTGATGCCGGCGACAGCGGACTGGAACGGATAGCCCGCGATCTGGCGGGTGGTGGTGCGCCGGTTGTAGGCCAGCTGGGTGTTGAAGCGGACCTGCTCATTGAGATCCATGCGTGCGTCGACGAAGATCGAGTCGCGCTTGATCGGCGTCTGCAGATGCATCTGCTCGTTGCTGTTGCTGACATCACCGGTGAATGGCGTATTGTCGCTGAGGTGGAAACTGTCCGGGCCTCCCGGCTGGCTGCCACGGTCGAGCGAATAGCTGCAGCCGCGGCTGTTGCTGCAGCCTGGGCCCTTGAAACCGGTGATGCGGCCCCACTGGCCGACCGTCGTCCAGCCATCGGCCGGATGACCGTCGGTGTAGGTGTAGGCACTGAAGCCACGGTCCTTCGCCCACACGCCCTTTTCTTCGACATGCTCGGCGGCGATGCTGATCGAAGCGCGTTCGTTCGACCAGCCGGCCACCACGTCGTACTGGGTGCGGGCGCCGTCGCCCTCGCTGTACTGGCCGTGGTAGACGCTGGCGGTCACGCCCTCGACGTTGCGGCGGGTGATGATGTTGACCACGCCGGCCATCGCATCGGAACCGTAGATGGCCGAGGCGCCATCCTTGAGGACTTCCATGCGCTCCACGGCAGCGGCAGGAATGCTGGAGATGTCCTGGTAGCCGGAGGTGGTCATGCCCAGGCGCTTGCCATTGACCAGCACCAGGGTGCGCTGCGGGCCGAGGCCGCGCATGTCCACGTAGCTGCCACCAGAGGCCTCACCCGCGCTGAGCGGGCTGGCACGGCTGAGGGCAGGGCTGCCGGTCGCGGTCAGGTTCTGCAGGATGTCGGCAACCGAGTTGAAGCCCTGTCGCTCGATGTCGGCACGGCTGATGGTCAGCACCGGTTGCGCGGTTTCCAGGTCGACCTGGCGGATGCGTGAGCCGGTGATCTCGATGCGGTCCAGCGTGGTGGCTTCCGGGGCCTGCTGGGCGAGTGCAGGAGCGGCCAATGCGGTGGTTGCGGTCATCGCCAGCACGCGGCGGATCGCCAACCCCAGTTCGGGAATACGGATGATCATGGGTCTCTCTCTCTTCGAAGTCTTCGGTGCGCTGCCAAGCCGGGCGGCGCCAATACCACCGCAGGCGGTGGACGTTCGAACCTAGTGAAGGTCTGTCGGGAGAGGTATGGGAAACCGATGAAAATGCGCCGGGTGGTTATGTCGCTTCTGCACAAATCGACATGGAATCAGTCGATTGCCGAGGAGTCTGCGATGACCGAGGCAGAGGAACATGCATCTGTCCTCGGGTTTGGAAACGTCAATGGCGATGCAGATAACGTCAGACTGCGCGGGCCGAAAAAAACCACGGCCCCGAAGGGCCGTGGTCGTGGAGCGTCAACAGCGCGGATGGATCAGAAGCGCTGGGTGTACTTCATGTAGATGAAACGACCGATGTCGTAGCCGCCGTAGTACGAGAACACCGAGCGCGGCTTGGTGTACATGACCGGGCCCTGCTTGTCGAACACGTTGTTGGCGCCGACGGAGACGGTGGCGTCCCACGGCAGGTTGTAGCGGAACTGCACGTCATGGAAGGTCACCGCGCCACGCTCGTTGTAGTTGCGTGCGCCCTTGTACCACGGCGCGATCACGCCCGGATCCGAGCACTCGTCGGCGTACTTGGTCGGGTTGACGCACTGTTCCTTGACGCTGGAGTAGTAGCGCGCGGTCCAGCTCACGCCGAAGTTCTCCAGATCCCAGCCCACGGTCAGGTTGGAACGTACGCGGAAGCCGATGCCCGTGTTGGTCACGATGCCGTTGCTGACGGTAGGCACGATCGTGCTGTCGTTCGACGAGCGCGAGATGTCCTTGGCCACGTAAGTGGTCGACCACGAGGTGCTCAGCTTGCCGTAGTCGGTTTCCAGGCGGTACGACAGATCCATGTCGTAGCCTTCGACCTCGGCGAAGCCGGCATTGCGGCCGCCGAACTTCAGGCCGGTGACGATGCCGTTGGACGGATTGCGGGTGAAGCGCGCGCAACGATCGGCCAGGCCCTGCTCGTAGCAGTCGATCAGGATCTGGTTCGGGCTGTCATCGACGATGGTGTCGTCGATGCGGATCTTCCACCAGTCCAGCGAGACATTGAGGTTGCTGACGAAGGTCGGGCTCCAGACCACGCCCAGGGTGCGGCTGGTCGAGGTTTCCGGCTTCAGGTTCGGGTTCGAACCACCGATGAACGGGGTCGGCGTAGCGGCGACCGAGCCTTCCGTCGGCTTGTTGCTGCTGTCCAGCTGGCGGAAGTTGGCGACATCGGCGATGTCCCTCGCGCAGCGGGCACGCACTTCGGCGCTGCTCTTGGCCGAACCGTACTTGCTGTCACACGGATCCGAGAAGTTGGCGAAGGTTTCCGAACCACCGCCGTACAGGTCGGAGATGGTCGGGGCACGGAAGCCCTGCGCCCAGGTACCGCGCACCAGCAGCTGGTCGATCGGCTTCCACTTGAAGCCGAACTTGCTGTTGAGGGTGTTGCCGAAGGTGTTGTAGTCCGAGAAGCGGGTCGCGGCGTTGAGGCTCAGCTCACGTGCGCCCGGCAGGTCGGCCAGCACCGGAACATTCAACTCCAGGTAGGCTTCCTTCACCTTGTACGAGCCACCGGTCGGGCCAGCGGCCAGGTTGGTGGTGGCACCGGTCTGGGCCAGCGCGTCCGGCACGAACTTGCCGGTTTCTTCGCGGTTTTCCACGCCGAAGGCAAAGCCCAGGTCACCGGCAGGCAGGGTGAACAGGCTGCCGCTGATGGTGGCGAAGGCGTTCTTGGAGGTGGTGCGGCCAGTCGCGTTCTCGGCCGGGAACAGCCAGTCCTGCAGGGCCTGGTTGTTGGTCATGCCATACGGGCTGTCCACGCCGTACGGAACCAGCGGATTCCACGGCAGGCAGCCGGCGATCGGCGCACCCGGCTTGCCGCATTCGACCTTGCCGGTGCTGGCGTTGTAGTACGACGGACCGGTGGCGGCCTGTACGCGGCCCTTGTGCAGGTTGCCGGTGGTGTGCTGGCGCAGCTCGTTCTTGTTGTACTGGTAGCCCACTTCCCAGTCGAAGTAGCGCTCACCGATCTCGAACGAGCCGTCGAACGCGGCCACCGCGCGGTAGGTCTTCAGTTCGCTGGTGCTGGTGCGCGGCAGCTCCCACAGGCGACGGTTCCACTTCACTTCGGTCGGCGTGGCATAGCCATGCTGGTTGCCGAACGGGTTGAAGTAGCTGTCGATCGACATCGGGTTGATCTTGGCGACGTCGACATCGAACGGATAGCCGGCGGTGACGCGGGTCGAGCTGCGCTTGTTGTAGCCCAGTTCGGCCTTGAAGCGCACGTTGTCGGTGATGTTGGCCTGGCCCGAGAAGTACAGCGAATCACGCTTGATCGGATAGCTCAGGTGCATCTGATCATTGGTGTTGCTGACGTCACCGGTGAACGCGGTCGGATCGGTGAAGTGGTAGTTGGCCGGGTTGGTCGGGTCGCTGCCGCGGTTGAGTGCGTAGTTGCAGCCTTCCTTCGCATTGGTGCAGCCCGGGCCACCCTTCACGCCAAAGAACTGGCCCCACTGGCTGTTGGTGGTCCAGCCGTCGGTCGGGTGGCGGTCGGTGTTGCTGTAGCGGCTGAAGCCACGGTCACGCGCCCACACGCCCTTTTCTTCGGAGTGTTCGGCGGCGAAGGTGGCCGAGAAGCGGTCGTTGGACCAGCCGGCAACCACGTCGAAGCGATCACGTGCGCCGTCGCCTTCGCCGTACTGGCCATGGTAGACGTTGGCGGTGATGCCAGTGACGTTGGTGCGGGTGATGATGTTGATCACGCCGGCCATCGCGTCGGAGCCGTAGATGGCCGAGGCGCCGTCCTTCAGGACTTCAATGCGCTCCACTGCCGACACCGGCAGGGTCGACACGTCCTGGAAGCCGGAGGTGCTGATGCCCAAGCGCTTGCCGTTGACCAGCACCAGCGTGCGCTGGGTGCCGAGGTTGCGCATGTTGACGTAGGTACCACCGGCGTCTTCACCAGCCGACAGCACGTTGGCGCGGCTGATGGTCGGGCTGCCCATTGCGGTGACGTTCTGCAGGATGTCCGATACCGAGCTGAAGCCCTGGCGTTCGATGTCCAGGCGGGACAGGGCCAGCACCGGCTGGGCGGTTTCGACGTCGACCTGGCGGATGCGCGAACCGGTGATCTCGATGCGATCCAGGGTGGTCGGTGCAGCGTTGCTGCTCTGGGCGAAGGCGGGCAGGGCAGCCAGCGTTGCGGTGGTCGCCAGGGCGTAACGGATGGCCTGGCCCAGCGCGGTGGTACGTGAAGTCATTAACGATCTCTCTCTCAGGTCGTACACGAGACGCCACTCCGGGCGTCGATGAAGCCGGTCGTTAATCAGACCGACGACCGATAGTAGTCTCGTTGGTTAATGTCCTGTAAAGAGACCGTGTCGAAATTTGTCGTTTCTCATCACGTCATTTCACGAAAAATGAACAAAAGCAGATGCTTAAGTTGTTGACGTGGGCGTGCAGGTCGCTTTCAACTGCTGCGATGCAGCAGGAATTGCGCGAAAAACGCGCAGAACGCGGCGCGTAATGACGCGCCTGTCCTGGGGTGTGGGGGTCAGGCCACGAACGGACGGAACTGGATGCCCAGGCCGGCGATGCCGTCGGTTTCGCCGATCAGGTCGGCCCGCAGCAGCGGGCGCGCATCGATGAACGCCTGCGGCACGATCAGCGACAGCCGGTTGTCGTCCGCGGTCAGCTCCAGCCCCGGCATCGGGTCGTCCTCGTGGGCGCGGTTGAGCAGCACCGCCAGGCGCAGCAGCGCGGCCAGCCTGCGCGCGGTCTGCAGCAGGCGTTCGGGCAGGGCATCGAAGGCGGTTTTGGTCACGCTGCGGCGGTGGCTGCGCACCAGCGCGGCCAGCATCTGCTGTTCCTGCCGCGAGAAGCCGGCGATATCCGAGTTCTCCAACACGTAGCTGCCATGCACGTGGTAGCCGCTGTGGGCGATCATCAGCCCCAGCTCGTGCAGGCGCGCGGCCCAGCCGAGCATGCGTGCGTCGTCGGCGTCGAGCTTCCAGCGTTCCTGCACCTGCTCCAGCAGCGACAGCGCGGTGTCCTGCACGCGGTCGGCCTGCACGGTGTCGATGCCATAACGCTGGGTCAGCGCAGTGACCGATTCGTCACGCAGGTCGTTTTCGCCGGCGCGGCCGACGATGTCGTAGAGGATGCCTTCGCGCATCGCCGCCTTGCTGACCAGCAGCTTCTGCAGGCCCAGTGCCTGGAAGGCGGCCTCCAGCACCAGGATGCCGCCGGCGATGATCGGGCGGCGGTCGCTGGACAGGCCCGGCAGTTCGATGTCGTCGATCTTCTTGGCTTTCAGCAGTTCGTCGCGCAGCTGCGGCAGGGCTTCGGCGGTGATCGCGCCCTTGCTCAGCTTCATGGTCGCGCAGATTTCGCTGATCGCCTTGTGCGTTCCCGATGAACCCAGTGCTTCCTGCCAGCCCAGCGCCCGGTACTTGCTGGCGAAGGGCTGGAACTCGCGGCCGATCTCGGCCAGTGCATCTTTCCAGCGTTTCTTGCTCAGCTTGCCACCCGGGAAGAAACGACGGGTGCTGGCGATGCAGCCGGCCTGCAGGCTTTCGCGCTCCAGGGTCTGCATGCCCATGCCGATGATGAATTCGGTGGAGCCGCCGCCGATGTCGATCACCAGCCGGCGCTGGCCGGGCTTGGGTGGCTGCGCGTGGGCCACGCCCAGATAGATCAGGCGCGCCTCTTCGCGGCCGCTGACCACTTCGATCGCATGCCCGAGCGCGGTCTCGGCCGGAACCAGGAACGATTGCGGCGAGCGCAGCTGGCGCACGGTATTGGTGGCCAGCGCGCGTACCTGGTGCGGCGGCACATTGCGGATGCGTTGGCCAAAACGGGCCAGGCACTCCAGCGCGCGCTGTCGCGCGGCGGCGGAAAGTCCACCCTTGCCATCCAGGCCATCGGCCATGCGCACCGTTTCGCGCAGGCGGTCGATCACCCGCAGCTGGCCGAGCGTGTAGCGCGCGATGACCATGTGGAAACTATTGGAGCCAAGGTCGATGGCGGCCAGCAGGTCGCCATCCTGCAATGCGGGCGGAGTCGTGGTGGTATGCGGCATGGACGAATGTTAGCCGAAGGGGCGGTGTGCTCGTCACCGCGCGACCTTCACATTTTGGAAGAGGGGAGTGCGGCAGGGCTGCGCCCTGCACCTGCCGAATCAACGGCAACGGCAACAGCCGAAGCAAAGGCTGGCTTCCTGTGGGCAGGCAGGGTGAGTCCGGCTGCGGGGGACGCTGCAAGTACGTCCATGTAAGCTCGGTCGCGCCATCCATGGCGCTCACGCCCCCGCAACCGGACCCACCCCGCCTTCGACAGTTCTCTGCGATCTGCCGGGACGGCGTTCTGCGCGGCTGTTGGTGGGTGTCGACCTTGGTCGACACGGTAGATCCACGCCATGCGTGGATGAATCCAAACGTGCCGACCAAGGTCGGCACCTACCGGGTCAGAGCCCCTGCATCAGTGCCATCTGCGCAGAATGCGGTGCCTCGTCGTGGGCGGGCGCACGCTTGTGGTAGATGCCGTCGGCATCCAGTTCCCAGGCATTGAGGTTGTCGTCCAGGTAGTTCTGCAGGACCTCGCGGTAGACCCGCTTGGCCAGCTCCGGATCGAGGATCGGGAAGCAGGTCTCGACCCGGCGCAGCAGGTTGCGTTCCAGCCAGTCGGCGCTGGCGCAGTACAGCTCCGGTGCGCCGTCGTTGCCGAACCAGTACACACGGCTGTGCTCAAGGAAGCGGCCGACGATCGAGCGCACGCGGATGTTGTCCGACACGCCCGGCACACCGGGACGCAGGGTGCAGGCACCGCGGATGATCAGGTCGATCTGCACGCCGGCCTGCGAGGCGGCGTACAGCGCGCGCACCACCTGCGGTTCGTTCAGGGCGTTCATCTTGGCGATGATCCGCGCCGGGCGGCCAGCGGCGGCGATGCGCGTTTCGCGCTCGATGCGGCCGAGGATGCCGGTGTGCAGGGTGAAGGGCGACTGCAGCAGGCGCTTGAGCTTCATCTTCGAGGCCAGCCCGGACAGCTGCTGGAACAGCAGGTGCACGTCGTTGCCGATGTCCGGATCGGCGGTGATCAGGCTGATGTCGGTGTACGCGCGGGCGGTACCGCTGTGATAGTTGCCGGTACCCAGGTGCACGTAACGGCGCAGCTTGCGGCCCTCGCGGCGCACGATCAGCAGCATCTTGGCGTGGGTCTTGTAGCCGACCACGCCATACACCACCTGCACGCCGGCTTCCTGCAGGCGATCGGCCAGGCCGAGGTTGGCCTCTTCGTCGAAACGGGCGCGCAGCTCGACCACCACGGTCACGTCCTTGCCGTTGCGTGCGGCCTGGATCAGTGCGTCGACGATCAGCGAATCCTTGCCGGTGCGGTACAGGGTCTGCTTGATCGCCAGCACGTTGGGGTCGATCGCGGCCTGCCGGATCAGGTCCAGCACGGCGGTGAAGGCGTCGAACGGGTGATGCAGCAGCAGGTCCTGACGGGCCGTGGTCTCGAAGATGCCGTCGCTGTCGCGCAAGGTGCGCGGGGTCATCGGCGGGTACTTCAGGTCAGGCTGTGCGATCAGGTCGTACAGCTGGATGATGCGGTTGAGGTTGACCGGGCCGTCGATGCGGTACACCGCGTTCTCGGTCAGGCCGAAATTCTGCAGCAGGGTGCGCACGATCTCGCGCGGCATGTCGTGGGCGATCTCCAGCCGCACCGCCGGCCGGTAGCCACGGTCGACCAGCTCGTCGCGCAGCGCCAGTGCAAGGTTCTCTACTTCTTCCTCGTCCACCACCAGTTCGGAGTTGCGGGTGACGCGGAACTGGTAGGCGCCCTGGACTTCCAGGCCCGGGAACAGCTCGTCGACGAAGGTGGACAGCACCGAGGACAGGAACACGAAGTTCTGCGGCCCGCCGAGCTTCTCCGGCAGCTGGATGATGCGCGGCAGCGAGCGCGGCGCACGCACGATGGCCAGGTGGCCGGTGCGGCCGAACGCATCGGTACCCTTCAGCACCACCACGATGTTCAGCGACTTGTTGAGGATCTTCGGGAACGGGTGCACCGGATCCAGGCCCAGTGGTGACAGCACCGGCATGATCTCGTTGCGGAAGTAGGCACGCAGCCAGCGTTTCTGGCGGTGCGTCCAGGAGTGGCGGCCGAGCACGCCGATGCCGGCGTCCATCAATGCCGGGCGCAGTGTCTCGTTCCAGCAGCGGTATTGCTGGTCGACCAGTTCCGCGGCGCGGTCGTGGATGGCGTTGAGGATGGCCTGCGGGCTCATTCCATCCGGCGCCGGTGGCAGGCCGAATTCCTGCGCGTGGCGCACGGCAGCGGCACGGATCTCGAAGAACTCGTCGAGGTTGGTGCAGGAGATGCACATGAAGCGCAGGCGCTCCAGCAGCGGCACCTGCGGGTCCATCGCCTGTGCCAGCACGCGGAAATTGAAATCCAGCTGCGACAGTTCGCGGTTGATGTACAGCGCCGGGTCGCGCAACGGATCGTTGTCCGGGCTCACGGGGAGGGGGAGGGATCCGAGGCTGCTCATGGCGTCATTCTTCGATGGAGGTCAGGGGGGCGGACTCGCGCGGGCGCACGTGGTCGGCATCGAAATGGCAGGAGAACACCGAGCCCTTGCCGACTTCGCTTTCAATCTCCAGCCGTGCGTGATGCAGGCCGAGGATGTGCTTGACGATGGACAGGCCCAGGCCGGTACCACCGCTCTCGCGCGAACGGCTGCTGGAGACACGGTAGAAACGTTCGGTCAGGCGCGGCAGATGGTTGGCCGGGATGCCATAGCCGGAGTCGCGTACCGCCAGCACCGCGCCATCGCCTTCGCGACGGAACTCGACCGCGATGCGGCCCTCGGCCGGGGTGTAGCGCACCGCATTGGTGACCAGGTTGGAGAACGCACTGTGCAGTTCCTTGGTCGAGCCCTGCAGGTCGACGCCGGCGAGGTCGTCGATGCTGATCTGGTGGCGGCCCTGGCTGTGCGCTTCGGCCTCGCGGCGCAGCGTCGCCAGCATCGGCTGCATCGCCACGGTCTCTTCCTCGCTGTGCTCCTGCGATTCCAGCCGTGACAGGGTCAGCAGGTCTTCCACCAGCTGGGCCATGCGCTGGCTCTGCTTGCGCATCTCTTCCAGCATCGGTCCGGTTCCCGGGAAGTCTTCCGGGTCCATCATGTCCAGGTAGCCGTGGACCACGGTGAGTGGCGTGCGCAGCTCATGTGAAACGTTGGCCACGAAATCGCGGCGCACCTGTTCCAGGCGCAGCAGCTTGCTGACGTCGCGGGCGATCAGCAGCCAGTAGTCCGACGAATAGGGAATCAGGCGCAGGTTGAGGCGGATTGCAGGGTCGACCGGCGAGGGCACGTCCAGGATCGGTTCGGCGTTGCGGCCGCCGGCCAGCCAGTGCGCCAGCGGCATCGGCTGCAGGCGCTCGACCAGTGCCTCGCCGAGATCGCCGGGGTGATGCAGGCCGAGCAGGGCGGTGGCTGCCTCGTTGAACCACTGCACGCGCTGGCTGTTGCGATCCAGCACCACCACCGCATCGGGAAGTGCGGCGGCCGCGGCGCGATAGCTGCGCAGCATGTCCAGCAGGCGGCGCTTGCGCACGCGCATCTCCACCTGGTTGCGGTACAGCAGGCGGTCCAGCTCGTTCCAGACGCCGGTGCCTTCCTCGGCGGTATCCCAGCGCTGGCGCGCGGTCAGCCGGCGCAGCACGCTGCGCAGCCGCCAGTAATGCCAGGTGAGGGTCGCCAGTGCGCCCAGTGCGATGCACAACCACAGATGACCCGTGAACCACCCCACCAGTCCGGAGAACAGCAGTACCGCGGCGACAGTGGCCAGGGTCTTCAACCAGGCAGAGCGGATGTGGCGGGGCATTGCGATCTCGTCGTTGAGGTGCGGCGGTTCACTGGGGTGAACCGAGGGTTATAGCAGAGTTGCCGGCGCCGGCACCCGCGGGTGCGCGGTGCCGGCACGACGAGACTCAGGTGGAGGTGGAGAAGCGGTAGCCGGCGCCGCGCACGGTCTGCACCATGTTCTCGGCGTTGAACGGTTCCAGCGTCTTGCGCAGGCGGCGGATGTGCACGTCGATGGTGCGTTCTTCCACGTACACGCTGCCGCCCCACACATGGTCCAGCAGCTGGGCGCGGGTGTAGACGCGCTCCGGGTGGGTCATGAAGAAGTGCAGCAGGCGGTATTCGGTCGGGCCGATCGGCACCGGCTGGTCGTTGGCGAACACGCGGTGGGCGGCACCGTCGATGCGGATCGGGCCAACCGCAACGCTGCCGTCCTCGTCGTCCTCGCGGGCACGGCGCATGACCGCGCGGATGCGGGCCAGCAGTTCGCGCGCCGAGAACGGCTTGACCACGTAGTCGTCAACGCCGGCTTCGAGGCCACCGACGCGGTCGTTCTCTTCGCCGCGTGCGGTCAGCATGATGATCGGCACTTCGCGGGTCAGGGTTTCCTTGCGCCAACGGCGGGCAAGGTCCAGGCCGCTGGTGCCGGGCAGCATCCAGTCCAGCAGGATCAGGTCCGGAACGCGGTCGGCGATCGCGGTCTGGGCCTCGCGGGCGTCGCCGGCGTGGACCGGTTCGTAATCGCCCTTGCGAAGGGCGAAGGCGACCATTTCACGGATCGCGGGCTCGTCGTCGACGATCAGGATGCGTTTCTGCACGAGGACACCGTAGGGCTCGGTTACTGGAGTGGTGCCAGTAGACTACGGTTTGATGACATGTTTGTGACCAACCGGCCGGAACCCGCGCGGATTGCCATCGGCCGGTCATGCAGCGCTCAGCGGCGGTCCAGGTCCGGGTCCTGCACGCCCTGCCGGCGTAGTTCCAGCACGGTGGGGGTGATCGCCTCGATGCGAGCGTCCACCCGGGCCCGGCCCACATAGTCCAGCGCCGGATTGCGCTTGAGCGCCTGCAGCTGCATCAGCGACTGTTCCGGGCGGCCGCTGAGGAAGGCCGCCTCGGCATAGGCCTCGCTGGCCCGCACGCTGTCACCAGCCAGTTCGCTGGCGCGGGCATAACGCTGCTGGAAGACCGGATCGTTACCACTTTGCGACAGCAGGGGGCGCAGCATGGCCTGCGCGCGCTGGCCGGCCTCGCGGTTGCCCTGTTCGTTCAGGATTTCGGCATACGTCAGCGCCACCGGGCGGCTGTTGGGGTGCTCACGCAGCAGCTGCTCGAAGCGGCTGTTGGCCTGGGCGGCCTGCCCGGCACGCAGTTCGGCCTCCCCCAGGGCCAGTGCCAGCCACAGGTTGTCCCGGCGGGTCTGCAGCAGGCCCGCCAGCGTCTGCCGGGCCTGCGTGGCGCCGTTGCGACCGCTCCGCATCATGGCCAGGGCCTGGCCATAGCGCTGGGCGTCGTTGAGACCGTCCTTCTGGCGCTTGGCCATGTCCGCATACTCGCGCTCCAGCTCGGCGGTGGAATCCGCGCTGAGCACGCGCAGGCGCTCGCGTGCCCAATCGAAGTCGCCGCTGGCGCCACGGCTGAGCTGGCCCATCGGAATACGCAGCACGCTGCTGGGCAGCAACGGGTTGTTTCCACGCAGCAGGGGTTCGGCCAGGCTGGGGTCTGCCGGGTCCACCCGTTCCTTGCGCTCACCGCTGGGGGTGCTGGTGGTCAGCAGCACCGTGTCCTTCTTCATCTGGTCGGCGCGGGCCTTGGCTTCGCTGATGCGGGTGATGTTGACCGGGTGCGTGCGCAGGAACTCGGGGACGCTGTAGCCGCCCTCGTTGCCGCGCATCGCCGCCGACATCCGCTCGAAGAAGCCGGCCATCGCATCCACGTCGTAGCCGCTGCGCGCCAGCGTGCGGATGCCGAGGCGGTCGGCCTCGGACTCGTTGGAGCGGGTGTAGTTGATCTGGCGTTGCTGCATCAGGCCCATGCCCGAGCTGATCGCGGCCATGGTCGCGTTGCCCGAGGAGGTGCTGTTGCTGGCCTGGGCGGCCACTACGGCCGCCAGCATGCCGAGCAGGATCGGAATCTGGTCGCGCTGCGCGCGCTCTACCCCGCGCAGCACGTGCTGCTGGGTGACGTGGGCGATTTCGTGCGACAGCACGGCGGCCACTTCGTCCTCGCGTTCGGCGGTCAGCACCAGGCCGGCATTGACCCCGATGTAGCCGCCCAAGGTGGCGAAGGCATTGATCTGCCGGTCCTTCATCACGAAGAAGGTGTAGGGCTGGCGTGGCTGGTCACTGTTGGAGCCGAGCCGGGTACCCATGGTCTGCAGCCAGTCGTTGACCAGCGGGTCATCCAGCAGGTAGCCGTAGTTGCGCAGCTCGCGCAGCATCATCGCGCCGTACTCGGCCTGGCGGGCCGGGGTCAGCAGCTCGCCGGCCGAGGAGCCGATGTCGGGCAGCTTCTCCTGGGCCTGGGCCCACGGCATGGCCAGGGCCAGGGTGACGGCGGTAGTCAGCAGCAGGGCTCGCAAGCAGAGGGTCCTCGGGCAGGGCGTGCCAAGCGTGGCAGGGCGGGGGGCAACCATTCGTTAATCCACAGTGTTGCGGCCGTGGCGTGGAAATTCCAGCGCACCGGTACCATATGTAGACCGTCGATCCATCGTGGAGTTTCCCGTGACAGCCCAGACCGCCGGCGGTGCCCCCGCCATCACCATCTATTCCACCGCCGTCTGCCCGTACTGCGTGGCCGCCAAGAACTTCCTGAAGAGCAAGGGCCAGCAGTGGACCGAGGTCCGCATCGACCTGGACCCGGTCGAGCGCGAGAAGATGATGGCCAGGACCCGCCGTACCAGCGTGCCGCAGATCTTCGTCGGCGACGTCCACGTGGGCGGCTACGACGACATGATGGCCCTGCACCGTGAAGGCAAGCTCGAGCCGCTGCTGGCCGGGCAGGGCCAGGCATGAGCGCGGCCGACGACGGCAGCAAGGACCGCATCGCCGAGTTCACCGATTTCCGCAAGCGCATGAACGAGCGCATCCTGGGCGAGCCGAACCAGGTGGTGCGGCGATTCTTCGCGCTGGACACGCAGACCTACCAGGCCGGCGCGCTGGACGTGAAGACCAAGGAACTGCTGGGCCTGGTGGCCTCGATGGTGCTGCGCTGCGACGACTGCATCAGCTACCACGTGGCCCAGTGCAAGGACGCCGGGGTGACCCGCGAAGAGTTCTTCGAGACCTTCTCGGTCGGGCTGGTGGTCGGCGGCTCGATCGTCATCCCGCACCTGCGCCGCGCGGTCGACTTCCTCGACCAGCTCGAAGGCGGCGCCGCCGCCCCCGAAGCGCACGCGCACTGAGGTAGCGCCGGGCCATGCCCGGCGGACATCTGAACGAAAGGCCGCCGGGCGTGGCCCGGCGCTACCTGGCGCGCGCGGGGAGGGGCCGTTCCCGCGATCCGACAGCCCAGGAGCCCCCTTGTTGTTCAAGGGGGCGCGCCGAAGGCGCGGGGATAAGGAGGGATGCGCGGGCAATTCTGCCTGAGCCGGGGAGTGGGACCATGGTCTATTTGGGACCTCGGCCCCGGCTCAGGCATAATTGCGGGTGAAACTTCCTTTGCGCCGGCGTTTCCGGGCACGTCCGGACGGCGTTTTTCCCCCTGTTCGGAACATCGATCAATGACGCAGAAAATTACGGTCATCCGCGGCGACGGCATTGGCCCGGAAATCATGGACGCTACCCTGTTCGTGCTCGACCAGCTCAAGACTGGCCTGGAGTACGAAGACGCCGACGCCGGCCTGGTGGCCCTGGAAAAGCACGGCGACCTGATGCCGGCGGTGACCCTGGAATCGATCGCGCGCAACAAGGTCGCGCTGAAGAGCCCGCTGACCACCCCGGTCGGTGGTGGCTTCACCTCGATCAACGTCAGCCTGCGTCGCCACTTCGACCTGTACGCCAATGTGCGTCCGGCCCACACCTTCCCGAACACCAAGTCGCGTTTCGACAACGTCGACCTGATCACCGTTCGCGAGAACACCGAAGGCGCCTACCTGGCCGAAGGCCAGGAAGTGTCGGCGGATGGCGAGACCGCCTTCTCCGGCACCCGCATCACCCGCAAGGGCTCCGAGCGCATCGTGCGCTACGCCTTCGAGCTGGCCCGCAGCGTCGGCCGCAAGAAGGTCACCGCGGTGCACAAGGCCAACATCATCAAGTCGACCTCGGGCCTGTTCCTGAATGTCGCCCGTGAAGTGGCCGCGCAGTACCCGGACATCGAGTTCCAGGAAATGATCGTCGACAACTGCTGCATGCAGCTGGTGATGCGTCCGGAACAGTTCGACGTGATCGTCACCACCAACCTGTTCGGCGACATCATCTCCGACCTGTGTGCCGGTCTGGTGGGCGGCCTGGGCCTGGCCCCGGGTGCCAACATCGGCAAGGACGCGGCGATCTTCGAGGCCGTGCACGGCACCGCGCCGGACATCGCCGGCCAGGGCAAGGCCAATCCGTGCGCGCTGCTGCTGGCAGCGGCACAGATGCTGGACCATGTCGGCCAGCCGGAAAACGCCGAGCGCCTGCGCAAGGCCATCGTGGCCACCATGGAAGCCAAGGATTCGCTGACCGGCGACCTGGGCGGCAGCGGCACCACCATGAGCTTCGCCAAGGCCATCGCTACCCGCCTGTAAGCGGCCGCCAGACCTCGGTTGGATCCACAGCGGGGCGCCTTCGGGCGCCCCGCTGCGTTTGGACGCCTGTGTAGCGTCGAGCCATGCTCGACTGCTCTTTCAGGGGCCCCAGACGAAAGGCAAAAGCAGTCGAGCATGGCTCGACTCTACAATGTCAGTCTGTGCGTAATTCGCACAGATCATGTGCTTTTACACGGCTGGATCGTGCGCCTTTCGCTCCGCATCATGTGCCCACTTTCCACCGCACAGGAGCTTGAACATGAACCTCACCGCCTTTGGTCTGGCCAGCCTGATCGGCATGGCCGCCGCTACCCCCGTCACCGCTGCCGAACCTGCCCATCCCACCATCCGCCACATGGCTGGCGCGCCTGTTGCGGCTTCGCTGGATGCGGCGAAGACCGCCGTGCTGGTGATCGACTTCCAGAACGAGTACTTCGACGGCAACGCTGCTCCGGGCTTTGCCGGTGGCCGCATGGTCATCCCCGATGGCGTGGCCGCGCTGCGGCAGGCGAAGCGGGTGGTCGAGTTCGCCGATGCCCACGGCATCCGCGTCATCCATGTGCAGCATGTGTTGCCGGCCGGCGCGCCGCTGTTCGCGCAGGGCAGCGTCAATGCCGCCTTCCATCGCGACCTGCAGCCGCGCAAGGGTGAGACCGTGGTCCAGAAGGACAACGTAAGCGTGTTCGCTGGCAACTCGGCCGCCGTGCTCGACAAGGTACTGAAGGATGCGGGCATCGACACCTTGATCGTCACTGGCCTGCAGACCCATGCCTGCGTGGCCGGTGCCGCCCGCGATGCCGCAGCCGCACCGCGTGGTTACCGGGTGATCGTGGCATCCGATGCAACTGCCAGTCGCGATCTGGACCTGGCCGGTGGCCAGCGCATCGATCATCGCGCGCTGCATGAGGCCTCGCTGGCGCAGATCGAAGACACCTTCGGTGATGTCCTGAGCACCGATGCGATCCTGGCCTTGCCGGTGGTAGCCGGCAAGTAAGCCGCACGCCGCTGTTGCGAAGCCGCTTGATAAGCTGGCGGGGCCCGCATGCCGCGGGCCCCGCCACCTGGAGCTGCCCGCCGATGGATCACTTCGCCGCCCTGCGTGCGCTGCGCGCCATCGTCGACGCGGGCAGTTTCACTGCTGCCGCTGAACGCCTGGGAACCACCCATTCGGCGATGTCGCGGCAACTGCGGCAGTTGGAAGAGCACCTGCAGGTGCGCCTGCTCGATCGCAACAGCCGTCGGCTGTCGTTGACCGAGGCCGGGCGCGATTACTACCGCGAGGCGGCAGCGCTGCTGGATCGCCTGCAGGAAGCCGACGATCGTGCGCGTGCCGGACAGGCACAGCCCAGCGGCACGGTACGCATCAGCGTGCCGCAGGTGGTCGCCAGCCAGGAGTTGCCGCATTGGCTGCCGTCGTTCCTGCAGCGCTACCCGCAGGTGACGCTGGATCTTTCTGCCGACGACCAGCTGGTCGATGTGGTGGGCGGTGGTTTCGACCTGGCGCTGCGCATCGCGGCTTCGTTGCCGGACAGCCAGCTGGTCGCGCGCGAACTGGCCAGCTGCCCGCGCATCCTGGTCGCTGCACCGGCCTATCTGGCGCGGCACGGTCTACCCCGCCAGGCTTCGGATCTCGCGCAGCACACGCTGCTCGGCTTCAGCCCCACGCCGTCAATGCTGCCCTGGCAGCTGCAGGGGCCGCGCGGTGCCACCGCGAGCATCGAAGCGGGCCAACGGCTGCGCGTGGACGCTACGCCCGCGTTGTACGCCGCCGCGTTGGCCGGCATGGGCATCAGCCTGTTCACTGCGCTCACCGTGCAGGAAGACCTGCGCGCCGGTCGATTGATCCGCGTGCTGCCCGCCTGGCATGCCGGGCAGCGACACTACTTCGCGCTGTACCCGCATGCCAGGGCACTCGCCCCCAAGGTGCGTGCGCTGGTCGAGCACCTCGCCGCGCACTACGCTGCACAGGTTGGCGCGGCAGGCTAGCCGCGCAGCTGCAACCGAGGTGGTGATGGAGTCGGTGTATCTGCTGGTCGCGCTGGGCGCGATTGTCGCCGGATTCGTGCAGGGGCTGTCCGGCTTCGCCTTCGGCATGGTGGCGATGTCGTTCTGGGCATGGGGACTGGAGCCGCGATTGGCGGCCACGCTGTCGGTGTTCGGTGCACTGGTTGGCCAGCTGGTAGCGGTGTTCACCGTGCGCCGCGGCTTCAACCTGCGCCTGCTGCTGCCGTTCGTACTCGGTGGATTGGCTGGTATTCCGCTGGGCGTGATGGTGCTGCCGCAGCTCGATATGAACTGGTTCAAGGCGCTGCTGGGTGGCTTCCTGGCGCTGTGGTGCCCGGTGATGCTGATGGAGCTCGCTGCCGCCGATCACCGTCGGAGGCCGTTTCGGGGACGCGATCGCCGGCATGGCCGGTGGCGTGCTCAGTGGCATCGGTGGCTTTGCCGGCCCGGTACCGACGCTGTGGAGCACGCTGCGCGGCTTCGGCAAGGACGAGCAGCGCGCGGTCATCCAGAACTTCAATCTGGCGATGCTGGCGGTGACCATGGCCACCTACGTTGGCAGTGGTCTGGTAGACCGCCAGATGCTGCCGTACTTCGCCATCGTGGCACCGGCCATGCTGGTGCCCACGCTGCTGGGTGCGAGGGTCTACATCGGCATCAGCGAGGCGCGCTTCCGGCAGGTCGTGCTGGGCCTGCTCACCGCGTCAGGCATCGCGCTGCTGGCCTCGTCGCTTCCGGTGCTGCTGGCGCGCCCCGTTACCGGCTGAGGTTCAGGCCGGGCGGAACATGCGGAAGCGCTGTTCGGCGCCGATCCGGAAGTAATCGGCGGGGCCGCCGCCGCGCAGGATGGGGGCCGCTGCCGCAGTGTCGTAGATGCCATCGACCAGCAGCCGTGCTTCGATATGCACCGCAACCACTTCACCCAGCACCAGCCAGCCGTTGGTGTCCTGACCGGCGGCATCGCGCAGGCGCACGATCTGGGTGCAGCGGCATTCCATGCTCACCGGGCTCTGTGCCACACGGGGCGGCGCTACCTGCGTGGACGCCAGCGGGGTCAGCCCGGCCAGGGCGAACTCATCGATCTCCGCCGCGACCGCGCGGCAGCTTTCGTTCATTGCCTCGGCCAGGTCGAAGGTGGCCAGGTTCCAGACGAATTCCCCGGTGGCTTCGATGTTGCGCAACGAGTCTTTGCGGCCCTGGCTGGAGAAGCCGATGATCGGAGGGGTGTAGTTGAAGGCGTTGAAGAAACTGTAGGGCGCCAGGTTCAGTGTGCCCTTGGCATTGCAGCTGGAAATCCAGCCGATCGGGCGCGGGCCGATGATGGCGTTGAATGGGTCGTGTGGCAGGCTATGGCCGTCGGCCGGGCGGTAGCTGTGGAAGGTGTCGGGCATGGGGGTGTTGTTCCGTAGAGTCGAGCTTGCTCGACTGGATCGGCATCCGTCGAGCAAGCTCGACTCTACCGCCTGAAACAGTCGAGCAGGCGCGACCCACAAAAAAAGCCGCGACCCTCGCGGATCGCGGCTTGTCGTTTACGGCATGGGGTGACTCAGCGCTGCTGGATCTTCGACAGCAGGCGCAGGAACTCCACATACAGCCACACCAGGGTCACCATCAGGCCGAATGCGCCATACCACTCCATGTACTTCGGTGCACGCTGGGCGACACCGGTCTCGATGAAGTCGAAGTCCAGCACCAGGTTCAGCGCGGCCACGACTACCACGAACAGGCTGAAGGCGATGCCCAGCCAGCTGGAGTCGTGGATCACAGGCACGTTGATGTTGAAGAAGCCCAGCACGAACGAGGCCAGGTAGAGCAGGGCGATGCCGCCGGTCGCTGCGACCACGCCCATCTTGAAGTTCTCGGTGGCCTTGATCAGGCCGCTGCGATAAGCGAACAGCAGCGCGAACAGGGTGCCGAAAGTCAGCAGCACCGCCTGGAACACGATGCCCGGGAACTTGGCGTTGAACACCGCCGAGATGGCGCCCAGGAACAGGCCTTCCACCAGCGCGTACATCGGTGCGGTGACCGGCGACCACTCCTTCTTGAACACGGTGATCAGCGCCAGCACCAGGCCGCCGATGGCGCCGCCCATGGCATACAGCTTGGCGCCGGCCATGACCTGGCCGTAATCATCGATGGTCTGGTTCCAGGCGAAGGCGGCGGTCAGCACGGTCAGCAGCAGCAGGAAGCCGGTCTTGTTGACGGTGCCGTTGAGGGTCATGGCCTGGTCGGGGCTGGTCACCACCGAGCCGCTGGCGAGGTCGAGGAAGGTGGACTCGGAAAGAGCCGGGTTGCCGCTGCGCATGCGCGTTCTCCGTGCGAATGAAGGTCAGGACGGCCATCCGGCCGATGGTCGCGAGCATAGCCGATGACTGCTTCCGGCGCTGTGGCAGGCGTCAGGCCTGCACATCCTGCGTTGACAGTTCGCGATGCGCTTGGCCACAATGACCAGCTCCCCGGGCCTGGCCCGAGGGGATTGCAAGACCGGGGTATAGCGCAGTCTGGTAGCGCGCCTGCTTTGGGAGCAGGATGTCGGGGGTTCGAATCCCTCTACCCCGACCAATCCCACGCCACGTCGGATTGGACACCGTTCGGTCTGGGCGCCCGTAGCTCAACTGGATAGAGCACCGGCCTTCTAAGCCGGCGGTTACAGGTTCGATTCCTGTCGGGCGCGCCATATGAATCAATCAGTTAATACCAAACTGGAAATGTTTGCAGGGTCCCTCCGGAATTTCCTCCGGAATTGGTTGCCTTGCTCTGGCAGCGCGTTACACTTCTTATCATTATCTGAATGAGCGACCAGCCGTTAATGAGCTGCTTTATTGTCAACTTTGAGGTTGCCCAAGAGTCGACATTGACCAGCCTGCGCGAGAAGCTACGGGCCTACAAGATTTTCTGCCCGATGACGGCTACATGTTGGGCCATCGTTTCGGAAAAAAAGGCAGCGGAGATCAGGGACGATCTTGCAGCGGTACTGAATAGCGGTGACCGCATCTTCGTCATTCGATCTGGCACCGAAGGCGCTTGGAAGAATGCATACGGCACCGAAAACAGCAATTGGCTGAAGAAGCACCTATGAGCCAACTGTCTCCGGAAGGGTCAAATCCCAGGGATGGCCACACTCTGCTGGTCCGGCGCGGGCGTGTTGAGTCTGTTGATCTCTATGAGATCAAGGATTCCGAACTTGAACAGCTTGAGAAGGGCACTCAGGGAGATCTTCACTTCAACTTCGCTGTGTTCTTTATCTCAACCGCACTGTCTTTTGCTCTTGCGCTTGCCACCGCTGAGTTCCAGAACAAAAAGATGGAGACATTCTTCATGCTCGTGACAGTGGTGGGCGGCGCGGGAGGCATTTATCAAGGCGTGCTCTGGTGGAAGTCAAAAAGCGCGATTAAGACGCTGTGCGCCACTATCAAACAGCGGATCGCTCCTGAGAAGACGCTTGTTGCAGCTGCTCAAACCATCACGACGACGGATCTTGGAGCAGTGACCGCAGTTACCGAAACCACGGTAGTTGCCGTTGAAGTGGTGACTGAGCCCAATACTCCCACTGGGCCGACTATGCCCGCTGGTTGAGTTGCTTCGGCGTTGCGGTGACGTCGGCCCCCGACTCTTCTACTACGGGCAAGGAATGGTCATAAACGTGCAGCATGGATTCTGTCTTGTGGCCGCTGGCTTCTTTCTTGTTGCCTTTGGTATCGGTCACGCCTCGGTGCTTCAGGCTGTGTAAGCCGAAACGTTCGTCTTGGTTTAGGATTCCATCCTTCACCCCATTGCGCATCATGCGCCCCCAGGCAGTTTGCCACCCATCCTCGGTCAACCGCTGCCCGTCCTCGCTGACGAAGAGATAGCGGTTCTCGGCCCGGATCGGAATCACTCCCCCGTTTTTCTCCCATATAGCCGCCCGCCGCGCCTGCAGCATCGCGATAGCTTCCTCGGTCTCGGCACCCTTGCGCACCAGGTTGTCCCGGCTGCCTTTTCGCCTGTTCGTGCGCAGCACTTCGCCATCCACGTGGGCGTCGGTCAGCGTCAGCACCTCGATTCCGCGCAGACGAGCCTGGTAAGCCAGTTCCATCGCTGCCCACAGGTACGCCGGCACAGCGCCCTTTGCGCGAGGTCCGCGCGCGCTGCATTGCTTGGCGTAGGCCTGCACCCGCCGGAACAGATCGACGGCAGGCATTCGGTGATCCGCTTTTTCCTTTACCTGCTTGATGCCGGCGGCAGGGTTCGTGGTGACATGGTCATGTTCCCGTGCCCAGCCAAACACGCGGCGCAGGTAGCGCAGCCAGTGGTTTGCCTTCGTCGGATATCCGGGGATGGCCGGATCGCCGGGCTTGAAGCCGGGCCGGCCCTGCGCGATGACGTCGATCAGGCGACGGATGAACCCCGGCGTCAGCCTGTCCACAGCGGCCTCGCCCAATGTAGTGCCGTTCTTGAGCGGGTAGGCCTTGATCGCCCCTGCATAGTCCTTGTAGCCCGCCTGCGTTGAGGGCTTGAGTTGCGCAAACGCCAGGCTCTCCGCGTGCCGGTCGATCACGAACGCGACCGTACCTCGCTGCGCTTCGCCTTGGCGCGCTTCCATGATCGCGTGCAGGTCGGACATGCGCGCGGTGGGGCCGGCCACGGTCTTCTTTCGATAGCCGTAGCCTTCCTCGTGGGGGTTGCGCACGTACCACCTGCCGCGGCCGGTGGGATCCCAGTAGATCCCGACCGGGAGCATGGTGTGGTCGATGTGCGACGGCAGGTTCGGTGCGGCCTTGCGCGGTCTAGCCATGATGCTGCTGTGCGTCCTTTCAGATCAGCGAAGCGGGGTAGCTCTCGTTCTCGAAAGCGGAAGTGGTGAGGCCCAAGGCCTCGTTGAGCGCGGCCGTGGTGGTCCAGATGCCTCCCTGGCCGTCGTACTGCACGCGGATCTTGCGCTGCTTGGCCCAGCGCTCAACGGTTGCAAGCCGTGGGCGCTTCCCGGGCCGACAAAGCTCCTGCAAGTCCCGGAACTGAAGAACTTCACCGATCACGGCATGCCTCCTTGAACTCGCTTCGGCGGTGGCAGCTCGGCCAGACCCAGCTTGAACTGCACGACGTTGCCGGGCGCGGTCGGCACGGCGCGCGGGCTCCGCGCTGGCCGGTTGATCCGCCGCCACTCGGCCAGCGCTGCATCGGCGTCCGCCTTCTTGCTGGTCGACCTGCAGCAGCATTCGACCAGGTGGCCACCACCGGCGCTCGCCCGTCGCTCGTCGTGGATGTGGCGCGCGCGATGCCCGGCGGCGCAGTTGGGCAGGCCTTCGGGATGGCTGATCTGCTTCTGAGTCATGGCTTTTCGCACTCCGTAATGTGGGCTTCCAGCTTTTCCAGCAGGAAGGAGGCTTGCTTGGACCGGTGTTCCCGGTCGAAACGGTTCAGGGCACCCGGGCGGGCGTCGCGCAGCCACTGCAGGGGCTGGACAAGCCAGCGCGGATCGAAGGGGAGCCGGGCGCGCGGATCCACTTCCTGCGCCAGCGGGACGCAGTCCGGACCGGCCCAGTCTTCGGGGTCGCCGCACCTGGTGCAGGTGCGGTTCTCGAACACGTGGTCCCGTTCCGGCTGCGGCACGCGCGGCTTGTCGAACAGGGCGCGGATCACCAGGCCGCGCTGCGGGCCGTAGTAGACCTGTTCCGCGTTGGCCTCTGCCCAGCAGCCCGGCGCGAAGTCGTCCGCGTGGCGGTACTCCCAGCGGGCCACGTGAGCCGAGTAAAGCTCGGCCATCAGGGTGTTGGCCCAGGCCCGGACCTGGTCGGAGGCAACAGGGCCGCCGGCCGGGTCGATCCGACGCATGGCGGCGACCACCGCGGCGACCGGTGAGGATGCCTTGGTGGCGTCGACCACTGCGGCCGGCGCCGCCGGGAACTGCATCGCGCTCATGCAGCCACCGCCATGTCGGCCGGCACCCGATCCAGATTGGCCTCGGCCAAGGCGCGCAGCGGCGGCGGGCTGACGCTGTTGCCCACCATGCGGACGGCCGCGCTGGTGGTGAGCGGCGTTCCGTTGGCTGTGCGATCGATGATGTACCCGGTTGGGAAACCCTGTGCGCGGTACAGCTCGTGCGGCTTGAGCATGCGCAGGCCGATATCCACGATGACGTAGGGCGTGCCTTTGATGTGGACCGTGACCAGCGCCAAGCGATCCTTGGTGGTGACCGTGTCCAGGGAGTCGCGCAGATCCACGGCGATGCCGCTGCCGTAGTACTTCACCAGGAAGGCGGCGACGCGCAGGGCGCCGGCCTCATGCTCGGGCGACAGCTGCGCCAGTTCGGCCTCAGCCATGGCGTGCCCGCCGCTGCCGCTGGCGGTGACCGTGCCGATAGGAGCGTGCGCATCTTTGCTGCCGGCGCCCCAGCGCTGCACACCGTCCGGCTTACCTTCGCCGTGTGCAGCCTGGACCATGAAGGCGCTGGACACTGCGTGATGCTCTGCCTGCGCGGCGACAGTGGCCAGCGGCGTACGCACATCAGCGCCGACCATATTCCGCCGCAGCGTGACCAGCGAAGCCGAAGCGAGGCCCAAGGCGTGCGCTGCGCCTGCTGGGCGCGCGGCACCGGCTCCAGAGGTGATCGTCGGAACCGGCTCGGTCGCGGGCGAGCCAATGCTATCGCCCCGGAACTTGACCAGGTGGGCAGCTGAGACGGCGTGCTTTACGCCGCCGGCCACCACCGTTCCCAGCGGCTGCTGCAGATCGAGCGCGCGCGGCGCCTGGCCCTCGCGCTCGCCGTAGCCGGTCTGCACCAACGTAGGAGCCACCACGGAGAAGTGCCCGCCCTTCACCTCGGCGCAGAGCGTGCGCAGGGGTTCGTCCACAGCCATCGTGCGCTGGGTGCTGGCATTGGCGTGCTCGGTGATGAAGGGTGCCAGTTCCGGCGCTGCCAGCATCAGCTCGCCGCGGTTGGCGGCAGTAATCGTGCGCATAGGCTCCCGCACGTCGTGCACGCGGTCGCCGCCCTGGTGCGTAACCGGGACAATGAACGGATCGGCCGAGTTGATGACGTGGCGCATGACACCCTTGGCGATGCGGCGCATGGTGGCGTCGGCCAAGTCGCGCTTACGGCCGAAGATCGACGGGCAGGGGATGGAGAAGTCCAGACAGTCGGCAGCGGTGACGCGCGGCGTCTGGCCCGGATTGGGGCCGTGGCTGGCAGCGGGCCACACGATGGGCTCACCGTCGCGGCGGCCGAGCAAGAACAGGCGTTCGCGGCTGGTGCCGGCGCCATAGTCACTGGCCACGAGCTTGCGCCACTCGACCACATAGCCGAGCGCACGCAGCGCGGCAACGAACTGGCGCCAGGTGCGGCCGGCATGGCGCTTGTCGGGCACCAGCAGCTGATTCCAGACAGGAACACGCTCGCCCGGCGCGGCCACCTCGGTACGCACGTGCACGCGCTCCGATTCGACCTTGCCGCTCTTGCGCGTCACCTCGCGATCTTCGAAAACCGCTTTGAACACCCTGCCGGTGTCCTTGCAGCGCTTCGCCACCAGCGGGCCCCAAGTGAGGATCTGCCACACGTTCTCCATGGAGAAGATGCGCGGCGCGGTGTTGGTGCCGTTGAGCCGATCCGCGCGCTGCAGCATGCCGATCCACTTGAGCACGACCCACGACAGGGCACGGGTCTTCCGGCTGCGCGGCTGGCCGCCCTTGGCCTGGCTGAAGTGCGTGCAATCCGGGGAGGCATGGAACCAGCCGATGGGGCGGCCGGCAACGTCCACGCGCGGGTCGGCGTGCCAGATATCCTCGCGGTGGTGCTGGGTCAGCGGGTGGTTGGCGGCGTGCATGCCGATGGCCTGCTCGTCATGGTTGTAGGCCAGTGCGGGATCGATGCCCAGCGCCTGCTTGAGGCCTTCCGATGCACCGCCGCCGCCGGCAAACAGATCCACCACGATTTCTTGCGGGCGCAGGCGAGAGCGCTGCGGAGCGGGGAAGTTGAAGGAGTGGGAGCCGTCAGCCATTGGTGGAATCCTTGGGTGCGATGGGGCCGGTGTGTCGGTAGTCACGGAGCGGGTCTTCGATGAATCGACCGTTTTCCTTCCGCTGCACGCTGTACTCGGGGAATGCGCAGTCGGGAAGGCGCTCGTACGCCTCGGCCATCAGGGCGACGAAGCGTTCCTGCCATTCCTTTGGCATTGACTGCAGGGTGCGACGAGGCACCACCAGGTATGCGGCATAGGTGAGGCCAAACGCGTTCCAGATCGGGCCGTCGGAATAGGGCACCGATGCCTGGGCCGGGTTGCTGAGCAGCTGGTCAGCCATGCGCAGGCTCCTCGCAGAAAATCCCGCAATCGAAGTTGAGGGACTTCATAGGGCCGCCCTTGTCGGTAACCTTGAGTTCGTCAAGGAACACGCGCTTGCCTCGGATCTTCACCAGCTTGGCGCCGATCCGCCGGGACTGTTCTGCTCGCCGCCGGAACACTTCCGGGTCTTTCTCACGCACGTGGTTCCAGTAGGTCGGCGACTGCGATTTCACGCAACCGATGCAGTTCGCATTGGGATAGCCGCGCAGGTAGATCGCCGGCAGGGCGATGCCCTCGGCCATCAACGTGGCCGCGCAGTCGGTCTTTGTCATGCCGGCCTCGATCAGCACCGGTAGCACGTTCGGCCGCTCGGTGAGCACGAAGCGGTCATGCCGCGCCTGCTCCTCGACAGTGAAGCCGAGCACGTGGAAATCGGCGGTGTTCTCGGTCTCCCAATGCTGGCGCGCACGCTTCTTGAGGGCGCGAGTGCAGGGCGCTCCGGACACGCCGGCCATGAAGCGCTCCTTCTCCCAAACGTCTTCGCAGGAGCAGGTTGGCCACTTGGGATTGATGGCCCGTTCGATCTCCACGCCGAGCCAGGTCGCTACGTCATCGGCAAAGCGAAGGTTGTCGGGATCTTCCTCGGCGACGGGGTTGTTCACGACACGGATATCGTGGGTAGCGCCATAGCGTTCGATGGTCAGCTTCGCGGCCACGGCGCTTGCAGCCCCGCAGGAGAACCACACCGCGATCATGGGGCGATCAGCCATTGCGCACCGCCGTGTCGGTGGTGATCGCCTTGATGGACGCTACGCCCACCACGCGGATGCCGCGCTTGTCCAAGGCGCCATGCAGCTCGCCGAGTGCGCTTGCGGCCGCCTGCCGATACACCTGGTCCAGTTGGCAACCCTCACCCCATGAACCGGCGTGAACCTCCACGGTGACCTGCACAAGGGCATAGGTGGACGTGCGAATGGTCGGCTTAGCCATGGCCCACCGCCTGGCTGGCGATCATGGCGCGGAACTCGGCGATCACCTCGGTGGCGATACGCTCGACGTAAACGCGCTCATGCTTCTTCACGTGTTCGTGCCGGCCACTGAGCATGTTGCCGGCCACGTAGTCGGCATCGCATGCAGCAACGAACTGCATCACGGTGCGGTCGCCCATGGCACCCCAGAACCCGCACCATGCCTGTCCGTAGCATGTGACCACGATGCGGCCACGGCCCAGCTCGTAGTCCTGCACGAACACGTTGATCGGATCGAGGTTGTTGCGGCGAGGAATCTCGATGAGCCGGATGCCATGGGGCAACTGCGCCAGGTTCACGGCCTGCGCGGGCGGGGCGATGGCCGGAGAGGTTCCGTCCAGCAGGATGCAGCCCTCTTCCTCCACATCAACGCACTCGCAGTACAGCCCAGGCCCGCTGTGTCCTGTTTCGCTCTGGAAAATGCGGACGCGGCCGCGATCTTCGAATGGCACACCCAGCTCCGGTGTCCCTGCCATCAACAGTGCTTCGTGCAGCTGGCACGCGGTCAGTTCAATGCCGCCTGTGTTGTAGCTCTGCTCGCTGGTCATCAGCGTTCGTCCTTTGGAAGTTGAATGCACCCGCCTGGGCGCACAGTTGAAAGCGTGGGTGGCGACGGAGCCGGTCTGCCTGCTCGCTGTTCCAGTTCCTCGGCCCTGGCCACGTAGTAGGCGTGGCGCTCCAGGCGCACCGGCTCGGAGAATTGGTAGGCCCGCAGCGCCTCTTCGGCTTGGATCCGCCAAGCGCGTGCTTCGCGCCCGGGGTCGTCATCGAAAATGTCCAGCTGCGCGGACTTCGCCATGGATCAGGCCTTGTCGACCGCGCGGTGGCGGCTGTAGCCGACGCCCTCAATGGGGATGCCGCACCAGGTCATACCTTCCAACGCGACGGGCTCGGGCTTGGCGTCGCGCCAGCGCTCTTTCGATCCGGCTTTGCGGCGCTCCTGCCACTCGGCCTTTGCGTGGTCGCGGTGGGGCTTCTGCATGCGGGCCCGCACCCTGCGCTGGCAGTGCATGAGATCCGAAGCCTGCAGAACGATGCGGGCGGGCTTGTGCCCCTTGGCTACGGTGTAGCCCTCGACGTAGCCGGCGACCTGTTCGCGGATCAGTTCGATCCGTGGGCGCTCGCCGTTGTCCAGCTTGGGGAACTCGGGTTCGTGGTGGAAATCGACAACGACGGAAGCGGTCATGGCTGCTCTCGATCAATGGCGGAAGTGGGTAGCCGACTTGTGGAAGTCCGGCCGGCGCGGAGCCCGGTTGCTCGGGCGGGCGGTTGCTCAGTGGGTGTCGTCGGCCTGCAGCGGCGCGCGCTGTCGTTCGGCCGCGCGCTGTCGCATTTCCTCGCGGAAGGCGGGCCAGTTGCGCAGCAGGTCGCGCACGCCGCTCCAGGCGAAGAAAACAGCGCCTGCGCCGAAGGGCAGGAGGAACGACGCGGCGCCGGTGTAGATGGCGCGCGCGAGCAGCGCCAGCAGCAGGCAGACGATGACGGCGCAGTAGAAGGGCAGGGTCAGGTGGCGCATTACTCGGCTTCCTGTTCGGTGGTGGGCTCGGCCGGCGCTGGGCCGGCGGGCGGGGTGATGGGCGGGATGCCGACGGCCATGGCGGCGAAGAAGTCGGGGTCGGTCACGCCGCACCGCCTTCGGTAACCGTTGCCACCGGTTCGCGGTAGCGGCGGGGGAACCAGTCGCAGTAGGTGTCGGTGGGCGTGTGCCCGAACATTCCGCAGCACCGGCGCACGTGGACGCAGTCGCCACACGTCTTTCCCGTGGGCAGCTCCATGCAGGTGCTGTCGCTGCACGCCTTGTCGGCGCAGCAGCCGTGCTTTCCGCTGGCGCCGGTCATGCGGCACCGCCTTTGATACGGGCGAGGGCCGTGGCGCGACGCGCCCATGCTTCGCGCGCCGCCTCGAACGATTCGTGATCGCTCGGCGAGTTGAGCCACCGATCACGCGCCTTGTCGTAGTCCTCATCGGCCGTAATCAGCGCATCGATGGCAGCGCCGGCTTCCTGCAAGGCGTCGGCGTAGCGTCGGGTGTCGGCGCCATCGTCGGCGACACAGTGCAGCGCGCTCACAGCGTTGCGGATGGCCGCGATCTTGGACGGGGCGCTCATGCAGCACCGCCTTGGGCGCGCGCATCGAGACGCGCTGCAGCAACTGCACCCGCAACGCTCTGGCCGTGCAGGAGGACGCCGGCGGCTGCGTGACCGGCCACGTAGCGAACCAGCTCGGGGCGCACGCCCCAGCGACCAGCGGCGCGGCGCACGATGCCGGCGGCGGCTGCCGCGCGCTGTGCCTGGGAGTGGTTGGCGATGACGGCGCTCATGCTGCGGCGTCCTGGCTTTCGCCGCGCAGCTGCTGGGCAGCGGCGATCAGGGCGCGCGCTGCAGCGGTTGCCTCGTCGGCGGTGTAGTAGATCCGGGCGGCGCCGAAGTTCTGTACGACCTTCCCGCTGACCGTGTCAGCCTTGGCGGTGCCGGGGGCGGTTTCGGTGTTGAGGGCCAGAGTGGCCATGGTTGATCTCCTGCGCCGCGCCCCGGGATGGGGCGGTGTTCGGCGACGGCAGTAAGATCACATATTGTGATTGTCCATGCAACACGAAGCGTGATGTTTCTTAATCCAATTTCTGAACGGAGCTATTCCCGTTCAGAAAATGGGGTGCTGCTCAGTCGAACGAGTGGCGGATCAGGCCCGCTTCTTCGAAGGAAACGTCATCCCGGATGCACTCACGGGCGCGGTCCAGGTCACGATGGAGTGCGATGAGAGCGTCATCGCCGAGGTCTTCAATGCACGCGTGACCCAACGTGGCTTGGTCAATGATGATCTGCACGCCAAAGTGTCGGTAAGCCTTGGCCAAGCTGCGGATCATGCGGATGTGGCTTTCACGAGCGACTGCATCGAAATGCGGCGAGCGATTGCTGGCTACTGCGTAGAGCGCAGGCTTTCGATCAGGCGCTGCGTTTATGCGCTCGACCAGCTTGCTTAGCAGCGCTTCCGTTTTGCTCATCTGTTGTCCTTCCCCTGTGTAAATCGCGCTTCTCGCGCCATGCGGCGAAATCCACCAGGTTCCGTTGTTCTGCGGGTCGATCGTCAGAGACGATCCATTCATACACGTCCGCAAATAGATCAGCCTCGGCTTCAATGTCGAAGGCTTTACCAAGCGTGCCGAATGCCTTGTCGAGGAACCGGTGGGTTTCGGCAAGGATTGCAGGCTCGGGTCGCTGGGACTGAGACGCCGGCGCTTCTCCGAACAGCGAAGCGATGCTGACGCCTAGAGCCTTTGCCAGGCGAGGCACCTCGGAGACCTTCGGTTCGCGCGCGCTGTCCGCGGACGACTCATAGTTCGCAATGCGGCTTTGCCCCGACCAGCCGCAGGCCAGGGCCAAGGCTTCTTGGGTCAGGCCGGCGCGAAGCCGGGCGGCGCGGAGGTTGTCGGAGAAGGCCATGGGCCAATTCTTCACGGTCTGTGATGTGGCGCTAACACGATTTGTGTTGCACAGAGGATCACGATATGTGATTCTCGCCAGATGGACGCACTCGACAGAGCCGTGAAAGCCGCCGGCGGGGTTACATCCCTTGCCTCTCATCTTGGTGTTCGCCAGAGCGCCGTCAGCAATTGGCGCTCTCGGGGCCGTGTGCCCCCAGCCATGGCCATTCCCATCGAATCCGTCACGGGCGTTTCTCGCCACGACCTTTGCCCCGATATTTTCGGGCCCTTGGGCGGTCTTGCCCCTGTCACCAAGCGAGAGCTGCTGACCAAGCTCAGCCTCTCCAGCGATGCACACCTGGCCGTGATCTTGGCCCTGCCGGCGGACCGAGTCGCATCGTGGGAGCTGGACGCAGCTGTGCCCGCTTTGCCCGGTGTTCTCGCCGTCCTCGGCGCTGCTCCTGCCGGTGTTGTCCCGCGCACCGAGGCCGATCCCGACGCCGACCGCATTGGCCCGGTCGACACCGCCTGAAAGGCCATCCCTGGCCGTCGTCCCTGAATTGTTGATCTCCATGGCGCCCATCGTGCGCCGCCCCTGAGAGCCTGTCATGAAGCCCAAGCCCCATTTCCTGCCCAAGCGCCAGACGGTGATCTACGGATTCACCGAGCAGATGCTGCGCGACACGGGCACCAACCGCCGCAGCTTCGCCATGGTGGTGGCCGATCAGTACCTGTCGATGTATGCGCAGGATGACCGCGAAGTCCCATTCCGAATCACCCTGGGTGGCGAAGGGGACGGCGACGCGGACAAGAAGCACAACGGCCAGATCCTCGGCCGCTACCTGGACGGCGTCGTCAAAACGCTGCCGGCGGATCTGGAAGATGCGTGGGTGATGAGCTTGCCCGAGCCGTACCGCAGCAATTGCGAGCGCGCGCTGGGCCGCCGCCGCGGCATTCTGCCGATCCGCATGGATGCCATCGAAACATCCGCCGATACGGTGGGTGTGGGGCAGTTGATGAAGACCTTCGGCGATCTTTGCGCGGCGGTCGGCCCGGCAGTCGCCGACGGTGTGATTGACGAGAAGGACCGCCCCCACGGCCAGAAGATCATCAACGAAACCGATGACCTGGTCATCAGCGCACTGACATTCCGCAAGGCCGTCATTCGCGCGATGGGGCTGGAGCAGAAGGCATGAACCATCCCGCTCGCTCCACCGACCCCAGCACCAGTCACGAGGCCGCACGTCACGTAGTCGACAGTGGCCTCCAGGCCGACCAGCAAGCCGTCGCGCTCGCGGCGGTAAAGCTCGCGTCGGGGCTGACCAGCAATGAGCTGGCCCAGCGAACGAACCTCGACCGCTACATGCTTGCTCGTCGCCTGCCAGAACTGGCGGAAGAGGGCCTTGTGTGGCGTGGCCCGAAGAAGCCTTGCGCGGTGAGTCGCCGCAGCGCATGCACCTGGTGGGCCGTTGCGCCGGGCCAGACGTATCCGATGGCGGTCTGACCCATGAGCATTTCCCTGATGACCGCCGCATGGCGTCTTGATCTGCCAGCGTCGCCAAAGCTGGTGCTGCTGGCCCTGTGCGACTGGGCGAACGATGAGGGCGCCAGCCTGCATCCGTCCGTCAAGGCGGTGGCTATCCGCGCATCGATGAGCGAGCGCAATGCGAAGCGTGTTCTGCACACCCTGATCGAGGCCGGGTGGCTCTCGGTGGTGGGTAATTCGCTGGGCGGAAAGCCCGGGATGACGCGGCAGTACCAGCTCAACGCCGCAGCGATCGTGCGCGGGTCGCTCAACCCCACGGGTGACAACTTGTCACGGGTGACAAATCAGGCACGGACGGGTGACACCACGGGTAAGGGACGGGTGACAAATGGAGCAGAGACGGGTGACACGGGTGTCACCCAAACCACCATAGATCCATCAGTAGAACCACCAAAAGCAAAGAAGCGCGCAAGCGCGCCTGCCGTCGTTGCGGTGGATCTCGATTTCTCGACCTGGCCCAACCCGCCCTCGCCGCAGGTCCTCGGTGACTGGCTCCACCTCCGCCGCCAGCGACGCGCTCCGGTCACGCCAACCGTGCTGGAGAGCTTCGGCCGCGAGCTGCATCTGGCCGCGGCCATGGGCTTCACCGTCGATCAGTGCCTGGCGAAGTGCTGCACCCGCAACTGGCAGGGTTTCGAAGCCGCATGGCTGGAGCGCGACATTCCGACCAACTCCCGAACCACTGGAGGTTCCAATGCAAGCCATCACGTCGGTTCTGCCGGCCGCACCGATCAGCTCCACCAGCAGTTCCTCGCCGGTCGACGGGGCCAAGGCGGTGGTGGCGGGTTTGGCAGCGATGCCGGAGAGGTCATCGACGGAGATTTCAGCGTCGTCCGCTGAGCCCCTCAGTGAGGAGATTGGCGACTACCTGTTCACGTTCTGGAAGCAGATGGGTTCGATGTTCCCGGGCACCTGGGAGCGCCAGAACGGCGTGGCACCGGTGAATAAGGCCGGTGTTCTGACCATAGCGGGCAACACCTGGTTTCAGGTGCTCAAGGGGCGAAGCCGCGCGCTGCATGCACGGGGCATGGCCTGTTGCCTGAGCGAGGGCAGAGAGTGGCCGCCGAATCCGGGTCGGTTTTTGGCGATGTGCCTGGACATTCCGGTCATGACCGCTGTGGAGCGGGAAATGGCGCCTGGGCGTCCGCAGAGCGGCTTCACGGTGCTGGTGCGCTCCCTGCTGGACCTGCACGTCTACGCCAGCGCAGACAACGGGTTCCAGCAGCGCCAGATGCTGAGCGAGGCCTACGAACGCGCGGTGCGCCATGTGGTGGACGGCAAGCCGGTGCCGGAGCCGGTGCTGGCAATCGAACAGGAGAAGCACGGCGTCCGGCCGGTCCGCGATCGCGAGTTGGCGCGCGCTGCGATGGAGCGGGCTGCCGCGGAGCTGAACTTCGATGGTAACTGAGGCGGAGCTGGCGCAGGCCGAGCAGGCCGGCCGCTGGGCGCGCGAATCGTGCCGCGACCGGGCATCGGCCCCGCGTTACGAGATGGGTCAGGACGGGGTGAGGCGTCAGCAGCGCTGGAGGGCCGGTTGGGACAAGCGGGACCAGGAACTGAGCGCGGCACGCCGCACCACAACGAGGAAGAAGCGCTGATGTGGTCAAAGGCACCGCCGCCGACGAAGGAAGAGTCGATCCGGATCGAGCTGGCCAAGACCGGCCCATGCATGGCCTGCCTTGCGCTGCTGGAGCAGCAACTGCTGGAAGCGGAGCTGGTGGTCTACGGCTGCGACTACAACCACGCCAAGAGCGGCAACCGGCGGCGCGGCCACTTCTTCGGCTTCGCGCTCTGCATATGGCACCACCGCCGCCGACTGATGGAGGGGAAAACCTTCGCTTGGATGCGGCAGATCTACGGCCCGAGCCTGATGGATGGCTCGCGCACCTTCCACGAGACGTACGGCTCCGACGACGAGCTGATTGCAAACCAGACCTACATCAACGAACTGAGGGCGGCAGCATGAAGACAACGAAGAAGATGGCGCCGAGGATCAATCCCCAACGTGCGCCCCGCGAGCGGCGGATGGACCACAACACGGTGTCCCGACCCAAGCGCAGGAAGCCGGGCACGTTCGCCGCCGGCCAGACCGAGACGGTGGAGCAGTTCGAGGCCCGTGGCGGCCAGGTGCAGCGCCTTTCGGCCAGCTGGGAGCAGGCGGCATGAAGCCTTGCCCCTTCTGCGGTAGCGGTGATGTGGGCGTGGTCGAGTTCCTCGATGGCGAGGGTGATCGGCTGTTCGCAGTTGGTTGCAGCGGCTGCGGCTGCAACGGTGCGCCCCATATCGCGCTGATGGACGACGCCCGTCCGGCCGCTACCGCGTCGTGGGAGCGCCGGACCCCAAAGGTGGAATGGCTGCCCATCTCTTGGGCTCCGCAGGACGGCGCGCGGCTGATGCTCTGGGACTCGGTGAGCAAGCGGCCAGTGTTTGGCAGCTGGCGCGGTGACAACCCGGCGATCACGCACTATGCGGCCGAGCCGGCCGGCCCGGACGCGGCCTGATGAACGCAATCAAGAAGCCGGCGCGATCGCGCGCTGCACAGGCACACCACCAAGGGGAAGGCGCATGCGAATGAACGATGCACGGGAACTGCTGTCCAGCCGGACGGGCCCAAAGACCATGAGCTTTGATGGCAGTGCGGGCGGCCCGACCACCCAGGAGATCGTGGCCGCACTGGCGTACGTGCCGCACGGGCTGGGGCATGAGCTGCTGCAGACAATGTGGTGGCCCGAGAGTGGTCAGCGCCGCCGCGAACAGCTGCGCCAGGCCGTTATCGCTTTGGTGGCGCCCGAGTTCACCCGCCAGATGCACGAACTGGCCGATGCCCGCACGGAGTTCGGCATCGCCAAGGCCAGCATGGGCTGGTGCGGCGGGATGGTCACTGATGCGCAGCGGCGCGAGCTGCGCCGCGCAGAGAAGGCGCTCGATGACGCGCGCGCCGCGGCATGGCCGAACAACACGATGGAGCAGCTTGGGGTTCTGGCCGGGGCCGTGATCGCTGAGATGGTCGGTGCATGCGAGTGCGAGCGTTGCGGCGGCAGAAAGATCGCTCCCGATCCCGCGGGCGCAGGTGTCGTGAACTGCGGGGACTGCGGCGGAAGTGGTTGGGAGGCGCTGAGCGGCCGAAAGCGTGCGGGCGCCATTGGCGCGGATTGGTCTGCGTACAGCCGGTTCTGGCGACCGGTCTACGAGTGGATGCTTGCCAACTTCCGCGCTGCGGAGGCGCGCGCTGCAAGGCAGTTCAGCAAGGCACTCACGATGGGGGTTTAGCGATGACTTCCTAGGTCATCGAAAAAGGCAGCAATCTTGCCACCATCCAATCGCAAGCCCCGGCCCAGCCGGGGCTTTTTCTTTCCGGAGAAGCTATGGCGCAAATCACTCCCCAACAGGCTGGCGGCGTGAACGTCGTTGCCTTCCTCGAAATGCTTGCCTGGTCTGAGGGAACGAGCACGAGCCCGGCGACCAAGAACCGCGGCTATGACGTGATCGTGACCGGTGCGGATCGCGTGCCGGAGGTGTTCACCGACTACTCGGCGCATCCCTTCTCGCGCGGCAGGAAGTCCAAGCGCATCAACAGCAAGGGCCTGACCTCGAATGCGTCGGGTCGCTACCAGTTCATGCTGAAGGACTACGCCCACTACCGCGCGCTGTTGAAGCTGCCGGACTTCGGGCCGCTGTCGCAGGACCTGTGGGCGATCCAGCTGATCCGTGAGCGGCGCGCGCTGGCGCTTATCCAGGCCGGCAAGGTCCAGGAAGCCATTGCCCGTGTCCGCAACATCTGGGCGAGCCTGCCGGGTGCGGGCTACGGCCAGCCCGAGCACAACCTTTCCGACCTGTTGGCCGTGTACCGCAAGGCCGGCGGAACGGTGGCTTCGTGACCGGGGTGGATGTGGACTGGCAAGCCATCGGCACGGCCGTTGGCGGCCTGATGGTGGGCGCCGGCGGCGTAGCGCTGTGGTGGCGCAAGCAGTTCGTAGAGGCCGCCAGAGAAGGGGCCAAGGTCAACGTGATCCAGCTGATGCGCGAAGAAGTGACCCGGCTGGGCGAGCGGGTTGGGCGGATGGAGGCAAGGGAGCTGCGCTTGATCCGCCATATCTACCGTCTCGAAGGGCTGATGCGTGCGTCTGGCATTGAGCCGCCACCCTTTGACCCTGAGAGCGACACCATCAAGGCAGGAGGTTCGGAATGAACGACAAATGGAACCTGCGGCTGTGGCTGCGCAATTGGCTATTGAGGCCAAGCCGTGCGGAGAGCACGAGAATTAATGCCGTCGCCCAAGGCGAACCAAAAGCGACGGCGTACGGCTATCCGATTTCGGCGAGTCCGCCTTGGATAGCTGCATGCGATGGACTGGTTGCCTCGGACCAAGCCCTGTCAGCGAAGATTACTTCGGTTCGTCTCGATCCTGGATCTTGCTGACCAACTGCGTCCATTGAGCCATTAGAGGCGGCAACTCTTGAAAATAGGACGCGCTCGATCTGGATGCATGTTCCTCAGTGTTCCGTTGAAGGAACTCTGGGAAGCCGGCACTTAGTGTTTTCGCTTCTGCCAGCTCTTTCAGCAGAGCGACAGTGGTCAGTTCCAAGCGAGCAATGCGCAGATTCATGTCCGTCAGCGCATCGCCGAGCCCCTCGTAGTTCTTGCTCATCTCGCCCTCCTTGCGGGCTGTGTCGGTAGCACACACAGCGTACCCCACGGAGGGCGACCCATTCATGTAGGTGCCCAATGCTGGACCCACTACGCCCATACGCCGACCTTCTTAAGGTGCTGGCGGTCTTGGCGCTGGCCGGTGGCCTGTTCGTGACGGGCTGCCAGCACGGCAGCGACCGTCGAGCCGCCAGGGATCAGGCCGCCATCGCCAAGGCAGACAAAGCGCGCGCTGTCGCAGAGGCTGATGCCTCCGAGAACCTACGGGCAGCCAACGCCTGCGGCCTCCTGCTGGAGGACGTGAACCGACAGACCCAGGCATCGATCGATGCCTCGGTCCGGCAGAAGGCGGCAGCCGACGAGGCTGCGCGCCGGGCTCAGGCGGCAGCAGCCGAGAGTCAGCGCCGAGCGACGGCAGCCGAGCGTGCGCTGCAGGCCGCAAAGACTGAGCCTGCATGCCGGTCCCAACTGGAGATGGCCCTATGCGCCGACATACCGCTGCTTTGATCCTGGTTGCCGTGTTGCCGCTGTGCGGGTTTGGCAGCTGCAGCGAGGCCCAGAAGCCGGATATGCCCAAGGTGGTGTACGTGACGGTGGAGAAGCCAGTCGCGTCGCCCGCCGCGTTGACCCAGCTGTGCCCGATCACCCGGGCACAGGATCGATCTGTCGAGCAGGTGGTGTCGGCCTACAACGACAACATTCTGAGCCTGCAGCAGTGCAACAAGCAGCTGGGTGAGATCCGGCTGCTCGGTACGCAATGATGGTCGGCAAGGTTGGCGCAGGGCGCCGCATGCTGGCGCTTGGCCGGCTCAAGCCCGGCGAGCTCAACAAGACCGAGGCCGCCTATGCCCAACGCCTGCGCATGCTTGAGGCTTCCGGCGAGATCTTCTGGCACAAGTTCGAGGGCCTGAAGCTGCGCTTGGCGGACAACACGTTCTACACCCCGGACTTTGCCGTCATGGCAGCCGATGGCGTCATGGAGTGCCACGAGGTGAAGGGCCATTGGCAGGACGATGCAAGGGCCAAGATCAAGATCGCCGCAGCCATGTATCCGTTCCGCTTCATTGCGGTGAAGGTCAAGCCCAAGCGGGACGGCGGCGGCTGGGCAGTGGAGGACTTCTGATGGCTCGCCTGCACACCGTCCCTGGTCGGCTGAAGCCAGTGCCGGCGCGGCTCAAGAGTGTCACACCGGGAAGCTGGCGTGGTCCGGACAAGAGCAGCACGCAACGCGGCTATGGATATAGGTGGCAGAAGTACCGGGAGCGCTTCCTCCAAGCCAACCCGCTGTGCGTCATGTGCCAAGCCCGAGGCATCACCACCGCCGCCAACGTGGTTGATCACATCGCCCCCCACCGTGGTGACCATCGGCTGTTCTGGGATCCGAAGAACCATCAGCCGCTATGCAAGGGCTGTCACGACGGCGCGAAGCAGCGCATGGAGCGGAAACCTTGAATCGATTCGGATGTTCCACGGGGTTCGTTCCACGGATCTCGGTCGGAGCATACGGAGGGGGTATCAAAAGTATGGGTTGGTTACAGATCTAGACCGGTCGTCTACCCATTCACAGAAAAAATTCCCTCTTGGAAAAGGAAATCAGCAAATGGCAGGCGTCAAAGGCAAGAGCGGCGGCCCGCGCAAGAACGCAGGCGGTGCTAGGCCTGGCGCCGGCCGAAAGCCCAAGCAGCCGACCCCGGTTGCCGTGAAGAAATCAGCAAATGCCAAGGCCGCGACAGTAAAGGTCTCGCTGGAAGCCCAACCTGGTGGCGGCGCCCTCAAGCGCACCAAGTCAGTGCCGGTTGTGTTGGAGGACAAAGACATGCTGTCCCTTCTTCAGGACATTGCGCTCGGGCGGGTGGTGGCTACTGCTCTTCAGGTGAGGGCGGCCTCGGCGGCGTTGCCCTATACGCATGCCAAGAAGGGCGAGGGCGGCAAGAAGGAAGAGCGGCAGCAGAAGGCTCAGGCCGTGGCCGGTCGGTTTGCGCCGTCGGCCCCGCCGCGGCCGCAGATGAACTGACATGGGGATTGCCTACACAACCGCCTGCCTGGACTGGGCGGATCGACTGCGGGGGGGGAGGAGCATCATTCCGTCGCCGATCTACCCTGATCAGGCCGAAGAAGCGCTGCGGGTCTTCAAGCAGCTCCGGATCGTGGATGCCCCAGGCAGTCCGACCTTCGGGGAGGCCTGCGAGCCATGGGTATTCGACTTCGTGGCGGCCATCTTCGGCGCCTACGACGCGGAGACGGGCCGACGGCTGATCCGCGAAGTGCTGATGCTGATCCCCAAGAAGAACAGCAAGTCCACGCTGGCAGCGGGGATCATGGTGACTGCCCTGATTCTGAACTGGCGCGTGTCGGCCGAGATGATCATCCTGGCGCCGACGGTTGAAATCGCCAACAACGCCTTCGCGCCGGCGCGGGACATGATCAAGGTCGATGAAGACCTGTCCGAGCTGTTCCACGTGCAGGACCACGTGCGCACCATCACCCATCGGACGATGGGGGCCACTCTGAAGGTGGTGGCCGCAGATAGCGAAACTGTAGGCGGAAAGAAGGCTAGCTGGGTTCTGATCGATGAGGAATGGCTCTTCGGCAAGCGGCCCAATGCCGAGGCGATGTTCCGCGAGGCGGTCGGTGGCCTGGCGTCGAGGCCGGAAGGGATCGTGATCAAGCTGACGACGCAGTCCGATGAGCCGCCGGCAGGCGTGTTCAAGCAGGACCTGCAGCGCATGCGTGATGTGCGCGATGGGAAGATCGTCGACCCCCAGTCGCTGCCGGTGCTCTATGAGCATCCGCCAGAGATGGTTGCCGCCGGCGATCACCTGAAGCTGGAGAACATGCCGCTGGTCAATCCCAACTTCGGGGTGTCGGTGGACTCGGAGTTCCTGCGACGAGAGTACGAGAAGGCTGACCAGGCTGGTGAGCACTCGTTGCGGGGCTTTCTAGCCAAGCACGCCAATGTAGAGGTTGGGCTGAACCTACGCTCGGATCGCTGGGCCGGCGCGGACTTCTGGCAACAGCAGGCCCGTCCGGAGCTTGTGGCGACGCTGGATGATCTGCTGCAGCGTTGCGAGGTGATCACCACTGGGATCGACGGTGGTGGGCTAGACGATCTTCTGGGCCTGGCAGCGGTAGGGCGTGAGCGGGAAACACGCAAGTGGCTTGCGTGGGTCCACGCCTGGGCGCACGAGATCGTGCTAGAGCGGCGCAAGGATATCGTCACCAAGTTGCGCGAGTTCGAGAGAGTAGGTGACCTCACCATCGTCAAGCTGCCCGGCCAGGATGTGGACCAGGTGGCCGATGCCATCTGCCGGATCAAACTTGCGGGGCTGATGCCGGAAGAGAACGGCGTCGGCGTTGACCCGGCGGGAATCGGGGCAATTGTTGATGAGCTGACCACCGAGGATCGTGGCATCGATCTCAAGCAAATCGTGGCCGTCTCCCAGGGCTGGAAACTCAATGGCGCCATCAAGACGGCCGAGCGTGCATTAGCTGGTGGTGACCTTGTCCACGCCGGACAACCGCTAATGGCTTGGTCAGTAGGCAACGCAAAGGTGGTTCCGACTGGAAACGCTATCACGATCACCAAGCAAGTCAGCGGGACGGCAAAGATCGATCCGCTGATGGCGCTGTTCAACGCAGTGTCGTTGATGGCGCTCAATCCATCTGCTCGCGGAATCTCCATCTACGAGAGCCGCGGCATCCGATTCCTATAAGGAACCACATGTCTCGTTTCAATGCCGAAGATCTGGCGTCCCTGGACCGGTACTGGAACCCTCCGGCCGCCCTTGATTCGCCTCCTCCACAGAACGCCCGAGCTGAGGCCGGTCAGTTCTCCGGAATGGATGATCCGGCTCTGTTGGAGTTCATCCGATCGCAGGGTGGGCACGGCGGAGGTGGTTACCAGCTCCGCAACATGGCAGTGCTCCGCTGTCTGTCTCTGATCTGCGGGACCATCGGCATGCTGCCGCTGAATCTGGTTGAGTCTGGCGGGAAGAAGCGGATAGCGACGGAGCATCCGGCGCACCGCCTGCTAAAGATCAAGCCGAACCCGTGGCAGACGCCGCTGGAATTCAAGCGACAGATGGAGCTGGCCCGCCAACGGCACGGCGATGGCTACGCGAGGATCGTGTGGTCCGCCGGCCGGCCTATCCACCTCATCCCGATGGACTCTCTTGCAGTTCGCGCTGAGCTTGGCGACGACTGGCGGATGATCTACCGGTTCAACAGCAAGAAGCGTGGCGAGGTGATCCTCAAGCAGGAGGAAGTGCTGCACATCCGCGACCTATCCGTGGACGGCGTGACGAGCCTGTCCAGGATGAAACTGGCGGATCGGGCTATCCGCCTAGCGCTGGATGCGGAGCGGGCAGCGAGCCGGATCTTTGAAACCGGCAACATGGCTGGCGGCGCGATCGAGGTCCCGGATGCTCTCAGTGATATCGCCTATGGCCGCATGCGCGGTTCGCTGGACACTGACTATGCGGGCGCTTCAGCCGCGCAAAAGTGGATGGTGCTGGAAGAGGGCGCCAAGGCCAACAAGTTCGGCAGCACTGCCCAAGAGGCCCAGCACGTCGAGAACCGCAGCGCACAGGTGGAGGAGGTGGCCAGGCTCTACGGCGTTCCCCGTCCGCTTCTGTTCCTGAGCGATACAAGCTGGGGCACCGGCATCGAGCAGCTGGGCATCTTCTTCCTGCAGTACACGATGCTGGAGCACTTCACCAACTGGGAACAGGCGGTCGCGCGATCGCTGATCGACGAGCGAGATCTGGAGCGCTTCCAACCGAAGTTCAACGTGCGGGCGCTGATGCGCGGCACGCTCAAGGATCAGGCCGACTTCTTCAAGGCTGCTCTCGGCTCGGGCGGCACGGCGCCGTTCCACACGCAGAACGAGGTCCGCGACCTGCTGGACTATCCGGAATCGGATCAGCCCGGTGCCAACGACCTTATCAACCCCATGACACAGAAGGGAAAAAGCGATGAGCCTCCGGCAGCTGCCTGAAATCCGTGCCGAGCGACGGCTCGGCGCCGCCCAGTTCGACATGCGGCCCGACGCGCTGGAGCGTTGGGAGCCGGAAGTTCGCGCTGCCGGCAACGACGCGAACAGCATCTCCATCTACGACTCGATCGGCGAGAACTGGGAGGGCACCGGCGTCACCGCCAAGCGGATCAGTGCCGCGCTTCGTGCGATCGGCGACAAAGACGTCGTGGTGAACATCAACTCGCCAGGCGGCGACTTCTTCGAAGGGGTTGCCATCTACAACCTGCTGCGCGAGCACCAGGGCAGGGTGACCATCCAGGTCATGGGCCTGGCCGCCTCTGCGGCCTCAGTGATTGCGATGGCTGGCGACGAGATCCTGATGGGCGACGGATCGTTCCTGATGATCCACAACGCGTGGGCCGTGGCAATCGGCAATCGGCACGACATGGCCGACGCGGCAAAGCTGTTGGAGCCCTTCGACACGGCAATGGCCAAGGTCTATGCGGCCCGCTCGGGCGTCACCGAGGCGGAAGCGGCTCGGATGATGGACGAAGAGACCTGGATCGGTGCAACCCAAGCGGTAGAGGACGGTTTTGCCGATGGCCTGCTGGACGGAGCTGCCGCCACCAAGGATGCCAAGCAGGCATCGGGTGGACGCAAGGCTTTGGCCCTGGTCGAAGCGGCGATGGCCAAGGCAGGCCACTCCCGCTCCATGCGGCGCGATACCTTGAAATCGCTGTTCAACGGCAAGCCGAGCGCTGCCGGGTCCGCTACGCCGAGCGCTGGCGGCAACGAAACCTCGGCCCTGCTGCAGGGCCTTCTCGACAACATCAAAGCCTAAGAGGCAAACACATGACCAAGATGACCCACGGCCGCGTCCCGCGCGGCCTCGTTTCCGTGCGCGCCGATGGTGGCAGCCAGCCCGATGTGAAGGCGCTGGTGGAGTCGCTGAACAAGGCGTTTGCCGACTTCAAGGCCGAGCACACCAAGCAGCTGGAAGAGATCAAGAAGGGCAATGCCGACGCTCTGCAGGCCCTGAAGGTCGACACCATCAACGCCGATATCACCCGCCTGCAAGCTGCTGTCGACCAGGCCAACACTCAGATGGCCGCGTTCCAGATGGGCGGCGGCAGCGCCGGCAGCAAAGTGGCCGACGCCGAGTACACCGAATCCTTCCGCGCCCACTTCCGCAAGGGTGACGTGCAGGCCGCTCTGAACAAGGGCGCTGACAATGAGGGCGGCTATCTGGCTCCGGTCGAATGGGATCGCACCATCACCGACCGCCTGGTCATTCTGTCGGACATGCGCCAGCTGGCCACGGTCCAGCCGTGCTCGGGTGCCGGCCTGACAAAGTTGTTCAACATGGGCGGCACTGCGTCGGGGTGGGTTGGCGAAACTGCGGCCCGTCCGCAGACCGGTACGGCACAGTTCCAGTCGCTGAACTTCGGGTGGGGCGAGATCTATGCCAATCCGGCGGCGACCCAGCAGCTGCTGGACGATGCCGAGATTGACCTGGAGGCATGGCTGGCCGGCGAGGTCGAAACCGAGTTCTCCAAGCAGGAAGGCACGGGCTTCTGGTCCGGCGACGGCGTCAACAAGCCCTTCGGCATGCTGACCTACGTCGAAGGCGGTGCGAACGCGACCAAGCACCCGTTCGGTGCCATCAAGGTCGTCAACAGCGGTGTGGCGGCCGGCATCAATGGCGACAGCATCATCGACCTGGTCTATGACCTGCCGTCTGCATTCACCCGCGGCGCCAAGTTCGCGATGAACCGTAAGACCCAGGGCGTAGTGCGCAAGCTGAAGGACACCCAAGGCAACTACCTGTGGCAGCCGTCGCTGGTGGCCGGCCAGCCATCCACCCTGGCTGGTTTCGCCGTGCAGGAAGTGGCTGCAGTCCCGGACGTTGCGGCGAATGCGATCAGCATGTTGTTCGGTGACTTCAAGCAGACCTACACGGTCTTCGACCGCAAGGGCGTGCGCGTGCTGCGAGACCCGTACACCAACAAGCCGTACGTGATGTTCTACACCACCAAGCGTGTGGGCGGCGGTGTGCACAACCCCGAGCCGATGCGAGCCCTCAAGATCGCGGCTTCGGCCTGATCACCCACCCGTCGGGCGGCCTCGCGCCGCCCGGCTTCAATCCAGTGTTCGGGGAGCCGCAATGGCAAAGTTCATCAAGCCCTTCCGCGGGGTTCCGGAAGGCAAGATCTATCCCATCCAGTTCGCTGCCGGCGACGACTGTCCGCCCGAACTGGAGGCCGGTGCACTGTCGGTGGGCGCGCTGAGCCTGATCGCTGACGCCCCGCCGCCGCTGACGCTGTTGGGCTCCAGCCTGCAGCCGGCACGGTTCGAGTTCACCGATGGAAGCGAACTGTCGCTCGATGATGTGGTCAGCAAGGCGCATGCCGCTTCGGGCCTGACCGTTGGAGCCTGGAATGAGATGAGTGAAGAAGCCCGCGAGACGGCAATCGCCGAGACGGTGCAGAGTCTGATTGCCGAGGCCGCTGAGACCGCCGACAAGCAGCAGGCAACCGGCGATAAGGTGACCCTGATCGCCCAGTTGGAGGCGGCAGAGATCCCCTTCGACAAGCGCTGGGGTGCTGAAAAGCTGGCCGCGGCACTGGCCGACGGCAAGAAGGAGTGAACCATGCCCCTGTTGACGCCTGAGCAGTGCCGCGCCCAATGCAGGGTCGATGGGGATTACGCCGATGCCGAGCTGGCGGCGCTGCTCGCATCGGCGGAAGACGCGGCGGCTGCATACTTGAACCGGTCGCTGTACGCCGACCAGGCATCGCTGGATGGCGCCTTGGACGCATTCCCGGCTGAGGCGGCGGTAGCTGCCTCGGCCTACTCTGCAGCGATTGCTGCGGCGGATTCTGAGCCTGACGCCGCCAAAGCAGTGGCAATGCGTTCTGTCGCCAAGCAACGCAAGGCGTCTGCCGATCTGACCCTGTCGCGGAACCTGACTGGGATGGTCGCCAATGCGAGCGTGCTCGCTGCCGTCCGGTTGACGTTGGCTCACCTGTGGGAGAACCCCGGGGCAGTAGTGATTGGAGCCACCGCCATCGAGCTACCGTTAGGCGTGATGCCGCTTCTGCGGCCCTACCGGCGGGTGATGACGCCATGAGAACGTCAGACCTCAACCGGAGGATCAGGATTGAGCGCCCTACCGAGGGCACCGATGACTGGGGCCAGCCCGTTCACGGATGGGATCTTGTTGCTGAGGTATGGGCCGGGATCGCCAACGAAACCGGGCTCGGCGCCATCCGCTCAAGCCTGGCGGGGGGTGTTCCCGCATCGATTGCCCGCTACAGCTTCATGGTCCGTTTCGCTGTGCTCCAGGCGCTCTCGATCGATGAATCCATGCGCGTCGTACACGAAGGCCTGATCTTCGAAGTGAAGGGGGTAACCCGCGACCTTGATGATCGTGCCAAGGCGTTCATCATCACTGAGGAGGGAGGAAACAGCGGATGAGTATCAAGGCCAACGTTGACTTCTCCGACGCAATGAAGGGCTTGGAGTCGCTGCTGGAAGCCCGCGTCAGCCTGGCGCGCTCCATGGGCGTTACTGGCGGGCAGGTAGTCCGTGATGAGGTGAAGCTGCGCGCACCGGTTGGCACCGAGGAGGGTGGAAGCTTGCGACCAGGCAGCCTTCGCGATGCGATCTACCTGGCGTACCGGGACGGTCGATCCACCGACAGTCAGCAGGTGTATTCGATCTCGTGGAACGGCAAGAAGGCACCCCACGGGCATCTGGTCGAGTTCGGGCACTGGCAGACGCATGCGGTCTACAAGAACAAGGACGGCTCCTGGACGCTGGGCACGCCGCTGGCGCAGCCAAAGTGGGTGCCGGCCAAGCCCTTCGTGCGGCCGGGCTATGAGGCCTCCTTGGCGCGCGCTCAGGCAGCGATGGTGGAAAGGGGCCGGGAGCGGCTTCCCGAGCTGTTGCGTGAGGCGCGAGGAGGCGGCGGATGAGCTACGAACCGTCCCTCCATGCCCTGATCGCACCTTTGGTGCAGGGGCGCTTCTACCCCGATGTGCCGCCGGACCAGCAGCTCTTCCCGTTCGCGCTCTACCAGCAGGTCGGCGGCCAGGCACTCTGGTTTCTCGAAGGATCGATGCCGGACCACAGGCATGCGCGGGTGCAAATCACGGTATGGGCCAAATCCCGGCCCGAGGCCAACACCCTGATCCGCCGTATCGAGGACGCGATCTGTTCCGGCGTTCCACACACTGAGCCCTATGGCGCCGCAGTTGCCATGTATGAGTCGTCCATCAAGGCATATGGCGCCCGGCTCGACTTTGGGCTCTGGTTTCCCGATCCGTGAACGCCACATTCAACCCCGTCACAGCCCGGCCCAGCGCCGGGCTTTTCGTTTTCAACCAGAGGAACACAACACATGGCACTCAAGCTCCCCAAGGGCACCCAGTTCGGTTTCGCGCCGGTGCTGGCCACCAAGATCGCAACCACTGGCATCTCCAAGGCGGCGCCAGCGCTCGTCAGCGTTGCCGACGGCGCTGTGGACACCGATGACGTGGTGGTGCTGGAGGTTCCCGGCTGGCCCGCCCTGAGCAACCGCACGACCCGCGCTGGCGCCGAATCCACCGGCGCAATCGAGCTGCTCGGCACGGACACAACCGATACTGTGCTCTACCCGGGCACCAGTGGCGCCGGTACGCTGCGCAAGGCCGGCGCCTTCATCGATCTTGACCAGCAGGGTGACCCGACCACGGCAGGTGGCGAGCAGCAATACTGGAGTGGAACGCTGCTGGAAGACCCGACCGGCCGTCAGATCCAGATCCCCACGTTCAAGAACGCCAAGACCATCACCATTCCGCTGTACTACGATCCCTCGAAACCCTGGTATCCGGCGCTGAAGACCGTAGACGCCAAGGGCGAGCCGGTGGTGCTGCGTGCCAAGCTGGCAGGTGGTGATGTTCTGTACTGGTATGGCTACCTGAGCTACGACGGTGATCCGACCATGACGGCCAACACCCCGATGGGCACCACCGCGACGTTCACGGCTCTGGCCGACTCGATTCTGGTGGAGGCCGCCTGATGTTCAAGGTAAAAGCGCCGGAGACCATCAATGCATCGCTGACCATCGTCGGCCATGGCCGTGAGCAGAAGCTCAACCTGACCTATCGCCACATGACCCAGGAAGCGTACTCCGCAGTTCTGGGGCGCTTGGCCGGTCAGGAAATCACTTCGACCCAGGCGATTCTCGACATGGTGGTCGAGTGGGACGCGGATGTGGATCTAGACACCAGCGGTGTCGATGAGGCGTTGCAGCAACAGATCGGGTTGGATGCGGTGATCATCACCGGCTACGCCCAGGCCATCCAGGTAGCCCGCAAGGGAAACTGATTGAGGCGGTGGGGGCGTTGTACTGGCGCGCCCCCACCGAGGCTGAGCTTGCACAGGTCGGCCTCAAAGCGAAGCACTACCAGCCTCCGGAGGTCACCCTTTGGCCAGAGTGTTCGCTGCCTATCGAGATCTTCTCGCGGGTCTCCACCCAGTGGCGCGCCAGCGCCGGAGGCCCCTTCGGACTGGACTACAACGTTGTGTTTCAGGAGCTGGACCGCGAAGGCCTGTTCGGCGATCGCCGGGCGGAAGTGATGGCGGCAATACGCATCATCGAAGGCGAGGCACTTCTGCAAATCAACAAGGGCTGACCGGTGGAACGCTCCGGGATACCATGCGGGCATTCAGAAATGGAGCCCGAGGATGACACTGATCAAATGCTTGGAGTGCGGCAGGGAGGTGAGCGACCACGCGGCCTCGTGTCCTGGGTGCGGTTCGCCCACCGTAACGGCGGACGCAGCTGCTTCACGAGTACAGCTGCAGAAGCGTCGTTCATTCAAGATCGAATGGTTGATTCTCGCCGGTGTGCTCGCACTTGGAGTCATCGGCCTTCTGATTTTAGGCCTGATGCCGAGGCCGGGTGAGACTGCGCAGCAGGCTTCAACTCGCAGGGCCGAGATGAGGAGCGCGCGAGGGGCTATCTCATACTGCGATAGTCGCTACGCCGAAATGAACGATGACCGCCAGTACGGTCCGTCAGAGCTGCGGCTCCATGCGAACACCTGCAAGATGCTCAAGAAGCAGTATCGAGAGAAGTGGGGCCGGGATCCCTAGCGATCCGGTTCGTCGTCGAAACAGGCCCGTCCACGTGACGGGTTTTTTTATGTCCGAGGAAAAGTATGACTGATCAGTCCCTTGGCGCCGCACGCATCGACCTGGTGGTCGATACACAGCAGTTCGACAGTGCCATTACCGCGGCCAAGCGCGGCGTCGCGGACATGTCCAGCAGCGCACAGCAGCAGTACCAGCAGCTGTCGCGCGCGGAGCGTTCTCGGGTCGACTCCCTGGTGCGCCAGGCCGATACCCTGGGCATGACTCGTTCGCAGCAGCTGGCCTACAACGCTGCGCTGCGCACCAGCGGGCCGGTGCTGGACGAGATCGTGCAGAAGCTAGCTCGGGCTGAGGCCGCAGCTAAGCGCTCAGGTAAGGAGCTGAGCGCGTACGGCGTCAGTGCCGCCCAGCAGGCCGCCGCCATGCGCGGAGTGCCGGCGCAGATCACCGATATTGCGGTGAGCCTGCAGGGTGGCCAGAACCCGCTGACTGTATTCCTGCAGCAGGGTGGGCAGCTCAAGGATATGTTTGGCGGGATCCGTCCTGCGGCCGCAGCGCTGGCTTCCCAGCTGCTGGCGCTGATCAATCCCCTGACCATCGCTGCAGCAGTGACTGGTGCCCTGGCGTTCGCCTGGTATCAGGCCAGTGAGGAGCAAGGGCGTTTCCAGCGCGCCTTAGTGCTCACCGGTGGCCACGCAGGGTTCACTGCCGAACAACTTGGGGAAATGTCGCGCGCCCTGGATAGCCTGGAGGGCATCACGCGCGGGAAGGCGGCAGTGGCTCTGGCAGAGGTGGCGCAGTCGGGGCGTTTTGCGGGTGAACAGTTCGAACTGGTTACCCGTGCAGCGTTGCAGATGAACGTCGCCACCGGAGCTTCCATTGAGGAGACCATCGGGAAGTTTGCCGAGTTCAGGAAGGATCCGGTGAAAGCCCTGCTTGATCTCAACCGGGCCGAGAACTTCCTTTACCAATCTCAACTAGACCGCATCGTGGCCTTGAAGGACGAGGGTCGAGAGCAGGATGCCGCAGCTGAGGCGATGCGTTTGTACGCCGAAGTGGTGGAGGATCGCACCGGAAAGGTCCTGAACTCTCTCGGGCTGGTAACGACAGCGTGGAAGGAGATCAAAGGGGCAAGCGGTGAGGCGTGGGATGCAATCACCGCCGGTGCGGCTGACGCTGATCGGAGTCTCAAGCAGTTTGCGGATCGCGTGGCCAACATGCCACGGGTCGCACAGGACCTGACCACGTATGGTCTGGCGATGGTCAATCTGCCTCTTGCCGTAGTCACGCGGTTGGGGGGCAACAAGTTCGGTGGCGTCAGTAGCTCGGTGGACTCCTCAGCGAGCACGGCGGGGACCGTTGACTCCGACGCTGCAGACAAAGCGCTGAAGGAAAGAAAGAAATCTCAGGACGAATGGGAGCGGTTGTCGGGTCAGAACCTCAGCAAGCGGCAGAAGCAGCTTGCCGAGGAGGCGAGCATCGTTGCCCTCGGCAAGAAGCTCGGCAAGGATCAGGCTGACATCGACCGCGAGGTGGCTGCCTCTCGCAAGCAGTTCGAGGAGGCCGAATCCCGGCGCAGTGGGGGATCCAATTCGAACCCGGCCACGGCAATCGTCGCGCGGATCCAGCAGCAGGTTGCGCTGAACAAGGAGCAGGTTGGCAGCGAGGAGAAACTGACCGTAAGCCAGCGCCTTCGGGTTCAGGTGCTGGAAGAGCTGGATCGCATGGGAGGCAAGATCCCCGAAGCCGATCGCAAGCGCATCAGGGCGATGCTGGAGGAGCTGCAGGCCACCGGTGCATTGGTGGAAGCCAAGGACAAGCAGAAGAAGACGTTGGAGGCGCTCACGCGACAACAGGCGATCTTCGACCAGCAAACCGAGTCGCGCCAGCGGGCCAATGAGCTGGACCTGATGGGCTACGGCCGCGGTCAGGACGCCGTCGCCCAGCTGCGCCGGCAGATGGACGTGCAGCGAGAGTACGAGGACGAACTGAAGCGTTTGGGCGACCGCCAGGTGGCCACCGATCAGGACCAGTGGGACCAGCTTGCGGCGAATGCGGCCCGGCACAGGGATGAACAGCTGCAGCTTGAGACGGATTACCAGGCCCGCCGCCTCGCTGCGATGGGGGATTGGCGTAATGGAACGCGTGCGGCCTTCGAGGACTACGCCACCGAAGCCAACAATGCAGCGGGCCAAGCGCACTCGGCGCTGACGAACGCGTTCCAAGGCGCGGAGGATGCCCTGGTTCAGTTCGCAATGACCGGGAAGCTCTCCTTCCGGGACCTAGCCAACTCGATCATCGCCGATCTGGCGCGCATCGCGGCAAAGCAGGCCATCGTCGGTATCGCCGGCATGATCGCCGGGGCGTGGGGCGGCGCCGCGTCGGCCGGCGCGTCCTCGGGAACGCTGCAAGGGTTCGGCAACAACGCCAGCTGGCTTACTGCGAACGCCAATGGTGGCGTCTACTCATCGCCGAGCCTGTCTGCGTACTCGGGGGGCGTCTACAGCTCCCCCCAACTGTTCGCCTTTGCGAAGGGAGCGGGTGTGTTTGGCGAAGCAGGGCCGGAGGCAATCATGCCCCTGCAACGCGGGCCCGATGGGCGCTTGGGTGTCGCAGCTCATGGCGGTGGTTCAGGGGCGTCTCAGGTGAACGTGAACGTAGTTGTCAACAGCGACGGATCGACCGACGTCTCCGCCGACACCCCGGTGTGGCAGCGGTTCGGTAAGGAAATTGGTCAGCTCATTGACATGAAGATCAACGACGCACAGATCCGGTCCATGAAGGACGGCGGCGCAATGAGGGTGATGGGGACTAGCCGATGACTGACACATTCCGCTGGCAAGCCACCAGTCAGAGCAGCGGCTCTGCGACTGCATCGGTGAGGCGCGCAAAGTTCGGTGACGGCTACTCGCAGCAGGTGGCGGAGGGCATCAACTCCGTTTCCAGGAAGTACCAGCTGAGCTTTGTCGCGACTAAGGCGGTGATCGCCGAGATCGTCGCCTTTCTCAATGCACACGCTGGCGCTTCCTTCCTGTGGTCCGGGCCGTGGGGAACTGGCCTGTACTGCTGCGATACCTACACCGACTCCCATCTTGGCGGCCTGACGTACAGCGTCACGGCTACCTTCGAACAGACGTTCCAGCCGTAAGGAGTGAAAATGGCACTTCAGCCTATCGACATCACCACGCCGCAGCCCAATGGAAAGCTCGGCGACCCGGCGCGCGTCATGTCGGAGAAGATAAACGCCAATGACCAGTACCTTGAGCAGCTTGCACAATCGGCCGACAGCAAGGCGGTCGCCGCAAAAACTACCGCAGACGCAGCGCTGCCCAGGGCGGGAGGGACCGTTACCGGTGCGATCATAATGACTGGGAAGCCTGTCCAAGACATGTTCCGGGTCTTCAACGTAGGAAGCGAAGTGGGCATCGGCGGCTCCTTTGCGGGCTGGGCTGATCAGAAGAACCCAGCACTTCAGGTCGATGCCCAGGTGAACACGCAGGCATACATGCCAGTTCGGGTGACGCATTGGGGCGTGAAACACTTGTGGGGGCTGGACGTTTACGAGGGGGGCTCCTTCGCCGGCGCGCAGACGTCTGTGCACTTCCATTTTGCAGCGGGTGCCAGCCGCCACCAGTTCATTGACAACGGCAGCGTCATCATCGCTGGCACGTTGACCCAGAACTCGGACTATCGAATCAAAGATGGCATTGCGAGTATCGATCCCAGTTCCGCTGCATCGTCGCTGCGGGCGACTCGCCCCGTGGAGTACACCGATACGCGGGATGCGGCCGGTCCGCGGCGTTCTGGGTACGTGGCCCACGAGCATCAGGCCCACTTCGAGCTTCTCGTAGACGGCGTGAAGGACGGCGTGCGGGAAGAGCTGGTGATGGTAGGAGACGCGACGCCGTACGCACCTGGTGAGGAACCGGTGGGGTATGTGCCGCCGCGGCAGGAGCTGAAGGAGGTTCCTGTTCTGCAGAGCGTCAACTACGTCGGAATGGTCCCCTACCTGCATGCGGGTTGGATGGAGCACGACCATCGTATTACCGCCTTGGAGAATGAGCGCAACGAAATGCTTGCCACCATCGCCGGGTTGTCTGCGCGGCTCAAAGCATTGGAGCCATCGACATGATCACCGCCGATGCGCAGCAGCTCGAGCCGGGTGGCCGCGTCACGGTCTATGAACTGGACTGCACTAGTTTCGGTGCCGATCAGCTCTTCTTCCACGCGCACCTGCAATCGGGTCCGATCTGGTGGCAGGGGCAGGAGTACGGCCCTTGGCCGATCACTGCTACCGGCTTCGAGCGTACCAGCGAGCAGCAGCCGAATCCGCGGTTGAAGGTCAGCAACATCAACGGCACGATCGGTGCCCTGTGTCGCATGTTCCAGGATCTGGCCGGTGCAAAGCTGATTCGCCGGCAGACACTGGTGAAGTACCTGGATGCGGCCAACTTCCCCGAGGGCAACTCGCTAGCCGACCCGGGCGAGCACTTCCCGGATGAGATCTGGTACATCGAGCGCAAGGTGGGCGAGGACGACGAAACAGTCGAGTTCGAGCTGACCACGGTGGCCGACTTCAACGGGCGGGAGCTGCCCGCGCGGCAGTGCACCAGGATCTGCAGCGCCCTGCTGCATGGTGGCTACCGCGGCCCCTACTGCGGCTACACCGGCTCGGCCTACTTCGATATCAACGACCAGCCGGTGGACGACCCGGCCAGGGACGTGTGCGCCGGTTTGGTCCGGAGCTGCCAACTGCGGTTCGGCCAGGACAAGCCTCTTCCCCACGGTGGGTTCCCGGCCGCTGGCCTGCTGCGGACCTGACGACCCGCCGAGCCGCACCACCGAACGTTCGCGCTGCACCAGCAGCACCACAAGGCCCGCTCAGTGCGGGCCTTTTCTATGGGCGAGATCCATGCAACAGACCACCCTGCAAGCCATCCAGGCGCATGCCGTGGCTGAGTACCCCCGCGAGTGCTGCGGCCTGATCGTGGCCGGCCGCGATGGGGAGACCTACATCCCGTGCCGCAACCTGGCCACCACGCCCAGCGAGCACTTCCGGTTGCCGGCTGAGGACTTTGCCGGCGCCGAGGACGTGGGCGAGGTGCTGGCCGTAGTTCACAGCCACCCGAACGCGTCTGCGGCTGCTTCCGACGCCGACCGCGTCATGTGCGAGGCCAGCGGCCTGCCGTGGCACATCGTCAGCGTGGGCCAGTGCGTCGGGGCTGATCCCGAGTGTAGCGACCTGCAAACCTTCGAGCCGTGTGGCTACGAGGCGCCGCTGGTTGCCCGGCAGTTCGCCCATGGAGTGCTCGACTGCTACACGCTGGTGCGCGACTTCTACGCCCGCGAGCTGGGCATCCAGCTCAGCCAGTATGAGCGGGAGGACGACTGGTGGGAGAAGGGCCAGGACCTCTACAGCCTTGATCGGCTCCGCGCCGAGGGATTCGAACTGATCGAGGGTGAGCCGCAGCGCGGCGACATGGTGCTTATGCAAATCCGTTCGCCGGTGCCGAACCATGCCGGCGTCTATCTGGGCGACGGGAAGATGCTGCACCACATGCACGGTCGCCTGTCCGAGACGGTCGTCTACGGCGGCATGTGGGCCGAGCGTACCCGCTACCTCGTCCGCCACAAGGAGGCCGGCCATGACTGAGCGCCTGCGAACTGTCCGGCTGTACGGCCGCCTCGGCGCCCGGTTTGGGCGTAAATTCCGCCTGGCGGTGAGCAGCCCGGCCGAGGCCATTTTCGCACTCGGCATTTTGCTGCCCGGCTTTCGCCAGTTCCTGACCGGCTGCAAGGATCAGGGCGTCGAGTTCGCGGTGTTCATCGGCCGCGAGAACCTGAGCAAGGCGCAGCTGCACGACCCACCGGGCGCCGACGATATCCGCATCGCGCCGGTGCTGGTCGGCTCCAAGCGCGGTGGTGCGCTGCAGACCATCGTCGGTGTGGCCCTGATCGTCGTGGCCACGATCTACGGCGGTCCGCAGGCTGGCGCTGGCGTCGCCAAGTTCTGGGGCGCTATTGGCGCGGCCGGCTGGAGCCTGGCCATCGGCGGCGTGGTGCAGATGCTGTCGCCCCAGCCGCGAGGCCTGGGGACGAAGGAGAGCGCCGAGAACACGCCGAACTACAGCATGAATGGGCCTGTGAACGTGCAGGCCCAAGGCAACCCCGTGCCCGTCGCCTATGGCGGCCACGACACAAAGGGGATGATCGTCGGATCCGTGGTGATCAGCGGCGGCATCTACGCGGAGGATCAGCAATGAGCGCATTTCTGCTCCCAGGCACACATGCGGCAGTGGCGCTGGTGAGTTCTGGAATTCTCGGGGCCGGTGGAAAGAGCAGCACCAATGCCCGCACGCCGGTGGAAACCCCGGATAGCCTGCACTCGATCTCCCGCGCCAAGGTCCTGGACCTGATTGGCGAGGGCGAAATCCGGGGCTTGGTGGCCGGTAACCAGTCCATCTATCTCAACGAGGTGCCAATCCAGAACAGCGACGGCACCTTCAACTTCAATGGCGTGCGGGTCGAGACTCGCTCGGGCACGCAGGACCAGGAGTACATCCCGGGCTTCCCGTCCGTCGAGAACGAGATCGGGGTCGGCGTTGAGCTGCGCGACACGCCGGTGGTGCGCGCGGCATCCGGACAGGATCTGTCGGCGGTGCGGATCCGGTTCGGTGTACCCGCGCTGCAGCGGCAGAACACCGAGAACGGCGACACTGAGGGTTACGCGGTCGAGTACGCCATCGACCTGTCCACGGACGGTGGCGCCTTCAGCACGGTGCTGAGCAACGCCTTTCGAGGCAAGACGACCACCGAATATCAGCGCAGCCACCGCATCGATCTGCCGCCGGGCAACCAGTGGCAGGCGCGGATCCGCCGCCTCACGCCGAACGCGAATAGCGCCACTGTCGCCGACACCGTGAACGTTGTCTCGATGACCGAGATCATCGACGTGAAGCTGCGCTATCCCAACTGCGCGATCGCCGCTATCGAGATCGACGGCAGTCAGTTCCAGGGCAAGCCGACCACGGCATACCGCATCTGGGGCCGAATCATCCGCGTGCCCAGCAACTACGACCCGATCGCGCGCACCTACACGGGCGTGTGGGATGGGACGTTCAAGGCGGCCTGGACGAACAACCCGGCGTGGGTGTTCTTCGACATGGTCACCAACGACCGTTTTGGCCTGGGTGACCGCATCCCGCTGGACTGGGTGAACAAGTGGCGCCTGTACGAGATCGCGCAGTACTGCGATCAGCTGGTCAGCGACGGCATGGGTGGCATGGAGCCGCGCTTCACCTGCAGCTTGTACCTGCAGACCCGGGCGTCGGCCCACAAGGTGCTGCAGGACATGGCCAGCATGTTCCGCGGCATCAGCTTCTACGCGGCAGGGCAGATCATGGCCTCGGCGGACATGCCGAAGGACCCGGTCTACACCTACAGCCAGGCCAACGTGGTCGATGGGAAGTTCACCTACACCGGCAGCGGCAGCAAAGCGCGGCACACGGTGGCATTGGTGTCCTGGTCTGATCCCGACGACTTCGGCCGGCAGAAGGTCGAGCCGGTCCAGCTGCAGGAGGGCATCGCGCGCTACGGCGTGAATCAGATCGAGGTGACGGCCTTCGGCTGTCACTCCAAGTCGCAGGCGCAGCGCGTGGGGCTGCACATCCTCTACAGCGAAAACCTGGAGACGGAGACGGTCAGCTTCGCCGTGGGCCTAGATGCGCTGAACTGCATGCCGGGCGATGTGATCCACGTGGCTGACGCCACGCGAGCAGGCCGGCGCAATTCCGGCCGAATCAGCGCGGCAACCGCGAACAGCCTGACGCTGGACGTGGTGCCGCCCTCCATGCAGGTCGGAGACCTCCTGCGCGCAACCCTGCCGGGCGGCAAGACCGAAGCCCGCACCATCAACGGGGTCAACCCGGAGACGCGCGTGGTGACGGTATCAGCGCCTTGGAGCGTGGCGCCGATGGGGCAGTCGATCTGGGCGACGGAATCGAGCGACCTGGTGATGCAGCAGTTCCGGGTGATCAGCATCACCGAGGAAGACGGGCTGACCTACCGCATCACGGGTCTGACCCATCGCCCGGACAAGTTCGGCGCGATCGATGACGGCACCCGGCTGGAGCCGCCGCCGGTCAGCATCGTGCCGCCCAGCGTGCAGCCGCCGCCGGCGAATGTGCGCATGTCGTCCCATGTGGTGATCGACCAGGGCATCGCCACGCCGGTGCTGACCATCGAGTGGGACGCAGCCGACAAGGCGATTGCCTACGACGTGGAATGGCGCAGGGACGACCTGAACTGGGTGCGGGTCGGGCGCGTTGGCACGGCCAGCGCGGAGGTGCGGGGGATCTACGCGGGCAAGTACCTGGCCCGGGTGCGTGCGGTGAATGCACTCAATGCCGTGTCACAGCCGGCCCTTAGCGTCCTCACCGACATTCAGGGAAAGACGGAGCCGCCGCCGGCGCTGACCTCGCTGACGGCCGCGTCGGTGGTGTTCGGCATCCAGCTGGCCTGGGCGTTTCCGCCCGGGGCAACCGACACCGAACGTACCGAGATCTGGCGCAGCGCAGGTCCGAACCTGGAGAACGCAACGAAGCTGGGCGATTTCGCCTATCCCCAGAACCGGCATCGGCTCGATGGCCTGGCCGCCGGCGCGAAGTTCTACTTCTGGGGCCGGTTGGTGGATCGCAGCGGCAACATCGGGCCGTGGTATCCGGCCGGTGCAGGCGTGGTGGGCGAGTCGAGTACCGACGTGACCGAGTATGACGCGTACTTCTCCGGCCTCATCAACAAGAGCGCGCTGGGGCAGGAGCTGCTGTCGGAAATCGAGAGCATCAGCAGCATCGTCCCGTTGATCTGGGTCGCAGATGCCACGTATGAGCCGGGCCAGACCGTGGTCCACAACGGCAAGATCTGGTTGTGGACCGACGCCGACCCCGGCAACGAGGAACCGCCCGGCACGAAGTGGAAGAGCGTGGGCGATGCCGTGGCCGAGGCCGGTGCGTTGGCCGGGCGGATCGACCAGCTGGAGCTGGACGTTACGGAGATCGATGGCAAGGTCACCGCGGTGGGCAACCGGGTGGACGGCCTGGTCGCGCAGTACAGCGCCGAGCATGCGGGCGATGAGGACTGGAACGCAGGCGATGAGGACTCGTTTGCTGGCACGGTCACCACGCTGACGGTCATCGCCAGTGGCGACTATGCGCTGGGCCGGCGCGTGGATACCACCGAAGCGGCGGTAGGCGAGACCAGGGCGATGGTGCAGGCGACCAGCCAGGCCCTGGTGGACGTGAATGGCAAGATCAGCGCCTCCTACAGTCTGAAATTGCAGATCGCCGCCAACGGGCAGTACTACGCGGCCGGCATGGGTATCGGCATCGAGAACCAGCCGGATGGCAGCTACCAGAGCCAAGTGCTGTTCACTGCCGATCGCTTCGCGTTCGTCAACCTGGTCAACGGGCAGCTGACCTCGCCGTTCGTGATCCAGGGTGGCCAGACCTTCATCAACCAGGCCCTGATCGGCACCGCGTGGATCACCAGCGCCAAGATCGCCGACGCGGCGATCACCAACGCGAAGATCAGCGGGGCCATCCAGTCCGATGACTACGTCGCAGGCCAGACCGGCTGGAGGATCGACAAGGCGGCCGGCGGAGGGTTCCAGTTCAACGGAATGGTGGCTGGCGCGTATCGCCTCAACATCACCAACCAGGGCGTCTACATCTACTACCCGAACGGCAACCCGGCCGTCGAACTCGGAGTACTACTGTAATGGCCGATGTGGGTCTGCGGGTTCGGAGCGAGAGCGGGTACGTGGAGACCTCGGTCACCACCAAGCTGTCGAAGATGATCGGGTCGTACACGTTCCCGCTCTACAACCCGGTGAACTCCAACAACAAGTGGATCGCTCCGCCCGAGGCAAACGGGGGGCTCGTCGTCAACGACTTCTTGGGCGGCGAGCCCTTTTACTACTTCACGTGCGAAGGGCAGAAATCGGCTTACGGGATGCTGATTCCGTCGGTGACGATATCGGGTAACAGCATCATCTGGACCTGGGACCCTGACGTGGTGAACTACCACGTCAGGATGGAAATGTTCCCGAGCCAGCCGACCTCGAACACCGTCGGCGGCATCACGCTTCACTACGGGGTGTACAGCTGATGGCTGTGGGACTGCGCGTACGTAATCAGGGCACCGGGCAGATCCAGATCGGGCTCGGCTATCGCAACCTGCAGCTGGCCAAATCGGGGACGCTCAACACAGGCACGTTCTCCGGCGGCGCGACCGGTGGATCGCCGCCGTTTGGTTCGTGGTCGCCGGGTGGTGTTCTTGCATCAACAAACGGAACGACGAACCTCCACGTTTGCCGATACATCAATGATGCTGTTTCGACCAATACAGGATTCACCCTGGTTCAGACCGGGGTTACGTGCAACGTGTATGCCTCCAACGCAGCGCCAAACAAGGTGCTTGAGTACTACACGTTCAGCGCCGCCGAGCGCGCAGCCACCGGTCCGGTTGGACTGCGCATGCGCGGCGAGGACGGCACGGTGTTCTACGACTCAAGGCGAAAGGGACTGCGCGTTCTCCAGGTGGTGCCGCTGCCAACGGTGCCCGGGCCACCCGTTGAAATCGGCCAGTTCTTTCCCAGCACAAAGATCGGAATTGCAATCCCGTCACCGCGGTTCTACTACAACTCGGTATCGCAGGACCGATGCACCATGACGGCCGACCATTTCCACATGACCAGCGACAACCGAATCTTCATTTCAAGATTGCAGGTTTCCCAACAGACGCTGATCACCAACACCTTCCCGGTTGGCGGCGTAACGATGGGGCCTCAGAACGCGTCGATCTTCATCGTGGACCTGACCGAGGTGCCGCTGGGGTTCGGCTGAAGGCGGTGCCATCACGCCGCCACAACACGGCCTGCGGCCAGATTGCGGCCATGTGCTATTCCGCCCAGATCGAAGCCGCCTACCAGAAGCTGGTCCGCATGACTGGCGCCACCGTGTCGCTGCAGGAGTTCGCCGCGCTCTATGCCCACGACCCGGGCAAGAAGCGGCCCAAGACCCCGAAGGCGATGGATGATGCGTTCCGCGCCGGCACCAGCGCGGCAGAGCGGGCGGTGTGGGCAGAGATCCAGCAGTGGAACCAGGCCGAAGCCACCATCCTTGAGCAGGAGCTTTTCGCCAACCGGAAGCGCCTGGCCGATGCGGAGCGATCGCTGCAGACCAAGGAGACGAAGAAGGCCCGGGAAGATGTGCGCATCGCCGGCAACAAGATCGAGCGCGCCATGGGCAAGCTAGGCGACCTGAAGCGGTCCGAAGGCAAGGACCGAGACAGCCGGATCTTCCCGGGCGTCTACGCGCCGGTGATCGTCTCCGAGGGCGGCAGGCTGACGATCAAGCCGATGCGCTATCAGTGCCGCCTGGCCGGGAAGCCGGCCAACTACGATCAGCGCTTCCCGGGCACGTACAACGCCAGGCGCGACAGCTTGGAGAAGTTCTGGGCGCCGGCCTTCGGCCACACCCACGGCTTGATGGTGGTCGATACCTTCTACGAGAACGTGGAGGGTCCCGACGGAAAGAACCAGGTGGTGCAGTTCACCCCGCGCACGCGCGAGCCGATGCTGGTAGCCTGCCTGTGGTCGCACTGGGTGGACCCGGCCGGCAAGGAGCCTGATCTGCTGTCGTTCGCCGCGATCACCGACGACCCGGAACCCGAAGTGGCCGCCGCCGGCCACGACCGGACCATCATCAACATCAAGCCCGAGCACGTCGAAGCTTGGCTGAACCCGGATCCCGCCGACCTGGCCGCGCTGTACCGGATCTTTGACGACAAGCGGCACCCCTTCTATGAGCACAAGATTGCAGCTTAGCGACTCGGTACAAAGGGCAAAGTGGATCCCTCAAGGTTTTGCCCTGCCTGCCGCTAGAGGGATAGAAGCCGACACGTGTTGATGTTAATGTCGGGTTCATAGGAATGGGTCCCGTGGGGGGAGCTTTGATCAAGGATGTTCATCCGCGTCCCGCGCGGTCTTACTTTGATAAAATCTCAGAGCGTGCTGAGACTAAGGCGTTCGCCACTTGCTTGGCGGTGTCAGTTGGTGTCTTGGTTGTTGTGTCGATTTGGCTGATACCAGAGCAGGATCGGACCGTAGCGGCGGCCATGTCTGTTGTGCAGACTGGAGCCGTGATCGTTGGCCTTTTGTCGCTGGTGCTGATAGCTAGACAAATCCGGACGACAGCGTCTCAGGCCGCTCACAGCGCGGCGATCAATAGCGCGCTGACCTATCACCAGTATTTCGGAGACCTGATCACCGTTCAGGTTCGCCGCCAGCTGGGGCACGTGGCGAACACGTGCGGGTTCAGCGATGCCAGGAAGTTGGGGAACCCGATGGGCCAAGATGCGGTCCAATGTATCAAGAGGTCCCCAAACCATGACAGTGTTGTAGCCCAGTACCTGGACGAATTCGAGGAATTTTGCGGGGCAATTCACGCAAAATTGTTGAACGAAGACTATGCTTATGGCCTAGAAGGCACTCGTGTTATTCGAACCTGGGACGTTTTCAGTCCTTACATTTTGCAGACAAGGACTGAGACCCAAGATTTCCGCACCTACGTAGAACTGGAGCGGATTGCAAGGAGCTGGACGGAGCGACGCAAAGCCGAGGACGCCAAAGAAGCGAACGCGAAGCTCAATCGGGATGCCGCAAAAGGCATCCAGAGTGTTGTCCCGCCTCCTTGAAGTTGTTGCGTTAGACAACCTGAATTTCACCCCCGAGAAGTAGGAGCGCATCATGAACGACAAGAACGGCTGGTAAAGAGGAATTGTCCTTCAACCGCAATGGCCCCGCATGTCGGGGCCATTGCTTTTACGGGGCTTTGCATCAGCTCGCTGACTGGTTCAGAAGTCGGCTGATGCACAAGTCGCAGCCGTTGCGACCGCCGGCCGTATCCTTCCGGCCATGCTTTCCTCCCACGGCTTCCGCTCTGCTCCAATTCCCTCTGGCTGGGTCCAGACGGGCGAGCGGTGGGCGCTTTGGTACAACGGCCGGGAGACGGCCAGCGTTACTCCTGACGGCGGCCCCGGGGTGCGCCTGTGGATGGAAGGCCAGAAGTTCTGGCACGTGAAGGAAGTACGCGCGGCCAATTTGCGGCAGGCGAAGCGCTACGCCGAACGCTGGTGCGCCGCCAGGCTATACCCCGACCTGCCTCTGCGTGAGGCCGTCGCCCGGCTGACCGACAGCACCCCGATTCAGCCGCCGCCGCCGATGCCCGGCCTGCCGCCGACCCGCGAGCAGCAACAACAGGCCCGCCGCTTGGCCGAGGCCGGGACGAGGGAGCTGGAGCGGGTCAAGGAAGCGCTCCAGCCGCGCAAGCCGCCGGCGCTGACCAAGCCCAGGGCGAAGGATCCGATGAAGGCTTGGCTGAGGGCGGGGCGCCACCAGATGGGCCGCGCCGTCTGAGCGCAGAGCCTCCAGAAAACTCGCTACCGAGCCTTTGCGCTGCAAGGGCCTGCATGCCCATGCTCCAGAAATGAAGTCAAAGCAAGTCTTTGATTCGCATCTAGAGTCAGGCAGACTTCTAAGCCGGCGGTTACAGGTTCGATTCCTGTCGGGCGCGCCATCGGCGAGGCACCGGGGTCGCATCTGCGGATGTGAAGAAGTGCTTGCAAAAGCCTGAAGTCTCCACCAGAATATCGGACTCGCTTCGGCGGACCGGAACTTCGGTGACAGTCCCCAGGCAGACGTTTGAAGCACCAGCGCCAGTTGCACCGGCGGGGGAGCAAAAGTTTCAGTGGTGGCTGTAGCTCAGTTGGTTAGAGTACCGGATTGTGATTCCGGTGGTCGGGGGTTCGAATCCCCTCAGCCACCCCACTGATTCAACCGCATCGGCGCAGCCGACACGGTATTGCAATAAACAGAAGGCACGTTACAATGTGCGTCTGAGTTTCACGGGCCGTTAGCTCAGTTGGTAGAGCAGTTGACTCTTAATCAATAGGTCCAAGGTTCGAATCCTTGACGGCCCACCAAGACAGAAGCCACCTGGCATGCCAGGTGGCTTTTTTCTTATAAGTGTGACCCCTTCGATTCGACGGCGGACATGCTGCGAAGGCCCGGCTGGTGCGGGTCTTCTGCGGGAGCGGGATCGCAGTGCTGCTTTCAACGGCGTTGAAAAAAGTGCTTGCGCCCACCGAGCGGATCGGGTCATAATTCGCGCCCCGATTTCGGGCTGTTAGCTCAGTTGGTAGAGCAGTTGACTCTTAATCAATAGGTCCAAGGTTCGAATCCTTGACAGCCCACCAGACGAAAGCCACTTGGTCCGCCAAGTGGCTTTTTTCTTGCCTGTGCGCCGGGCCGGGCTGCGCTTCATCCACGCATGGCGTGGATCTACTGAAGCGGTGCTGAAATCAGGGGCATACGCGTCATCGGTGTTTTCAATGCTGTGCGCTGCTTCTCACCGCGGCGTGTCCTGTATCGCTCCCAATGGATCTTCCGCGCCGATGGCGCATGCACGAAGGAAGATGTTGATGGCCGCTATCAATCGACTGCGCCTGATGGTGTTGTGCCCGCTTGTGCTGGGGGCGTTGACCGCCTGTACGCCGGACAGTGATCCAGCCCAGACCGTCGAGCGCGATGCCGATGCTCAGAGCGTTCCGGCACAACAGGCCGGCGAGGCCATGCAGATGCATCCGGCACGACCGGCGGAGGCAGAGGTCCTGCCCGAAGCGGTGGACGTGCAGCGCAACGCGGACGGCTCGGTGGATGTCCGCAAGGCTGAGCCGGCAGCGGTGGCCCTGCGTCGCACCGCCGACGGCGGCGTGGAGATCCGCAAGGTGGATGCGGCGGCGGGCGCCAGTGCCGAGGCGGCACCGGCCCGTGCCGAACCGCAACACTGAGGCGTCGACGTCGCGGGCGGCAAAGCGCCGTCCGCGGCGGCCGCCAGATCCGCTTCAGCTTTGGAGCGGTGGATTCAGCTTTGTGCAGGCCTTTCGCTCATCGCTCCTGCCTGCGACAATGAACCCCTGTGCCGGCCACGCGAAAGTGGCGGAATTGGTAGACGCCCTGGATTTAGGTTCCAGTGTCGCAAGGCGTGGGGGTTCGAGTCCCCCCTTTCGCACCAGTGCCGGCCTGTCCCCGCCCTGATTGGGCCATCTGCGCCCCTTGACCGGCACGCGCTGGCAGTGCAGGCCAAATTGGGCGAAACTAAAGGGCTGCGGCAAGCAGGCGCGTCCCAGACGTCGTGTCCTTACAACCGTTTCATCCCAATCATCGAGCCGGGGGCCTGGGCCACCGGTGGCAGGAGTCAACATGCAAGCTTCGATCGAATCCACCGGCAACCTGGAACGCCGCCTGAGCTTCTCGCTGCCGGAAGACCGTCTGCAGAGCCACATCGTCGGCCGCCTGGGCGAAATCGCCCGTACCACCCGCATCAAGGGTTTCCGTCCGGGCAAGGTGCCGGCCAAGGTGATCGAGCAGCGCTTCGGCGCGCAGGTCCGTGGTGAGGCGCTGGACGGCCTGCTGCGCGAAACCTTCGATGCGGCCGTGCGCGAGCACGACCTGCGCATCGTCGGCAGCCCGCGCATCGACAAGGGCGAGGAGGGTGAGTTCTCCTTCGTGGCCACCGTCGAAGTGGTGCCGGACTTCGGGGATATCGACGTCAGCAAGCTGACCGTCGTGCGCCACAGCGCCGAGATCAGCGATGCCGACATCGACCAGATGATCGAGAACCTGCAGAACCAGCGTCGTACCTGGGCCCCGGTCAGCCGTGGCGCGCAGGATGGCGACCTGGTCGCGGTGGAAACCTGGTCGCAGGCCGGCGAAGAGCGCCTGCCGGCCGAGGGCACCGAGAAGGGTTCGATCGTGCTCGGCCAGGGCATGATGTTCGAGACCATCGAGAAGGGCCTGGTCGGCCTGGCCAAGGGTGAAGAGAAGACCCTGGATGTCGAGTTCCCGGCTGACTGGCGCGTGCCGGTGCTGGCCGGCAAGACCGTGCAGGTCACCGTGAAGGTTGCCGAAGTGTCCGAGCCGGTCGTGCCGGCGGTCGACGAAGCCTTCATCAAGAGCTTCGGCGTGAAGGGCGGCGACGTCGAGCAGTTCCGTAGCGACATCCGCGCCAACCTCGAGCGCGAGCTGAAGGGTGCGCTGATGAACCGCCTGCGCCGCGAAGTGGGCGAGCAGCTGATCGCGGCCTACGCCTCGGTGGAAATGCCGCCGCGCCTGGTCGAGAACGAAGCCCGCGCCATGCTGGCCCAGCAGGTCGAGCAGATCCGCCGCAACGGCCAGAATGTTGGTGAGATTCCGGCCGATGCCCATGAAGGCTTCAAGGACGCTGCTGCCAAGCGCGTGCTGGTCGGCCTGCTGGTCGGCGAAGTGGCCCGCATCAACGACCTGCGCCTGGAAGCCAAGCGCCTGAACGAAACGATGCGCCTGATCGCCTCGACCTACGAAGAGCCGGAGCAGGTCATTGAGATGTACCGCAATGACCCCCAGCTGATGTCTGGCCTGCAGAACCGCGTGATGGAAGAGCAGGTGATCGACTGGATCGCCGAGCGTGCCCAGCACACCGAAGAGAAGCTGTCGTTCCAGGACGCGATCCGCCAGTAAACCGGGGCGGATCACCGGATGCCCCGCGCCTGTCCCGGCGCGGGGTTGTTTTCCCCCAAGATAGGTACCTCACGTAATGGACAACCGAACCAAAGCCCTGAACCTGGTTCCGATGGTGGTCGAGCAGACCAGCCGCGGCGAGCGTGCCTACGACATCTATTCGCGCCTGTTGAAGGAGCGCCTGATCTTCCTGGTGGGCCCGATCGACGATCACATGGCCAACGTGGTGGTGGCGCAGTTGCTGTTCCTGGAATCGGAAAACCCGGAAAAGGACATCAACATCTACATCAACTCGCCGGGTGGCGTGGTCACCGCCGGCATGGCGATCTACGACACCATGCAGTACATCAAGCCGAATGTGAGCACCACCTGCATCGGCCAGGCCGCCTCGATGGGCGCCCTGCTGCTGGCCGCGGGCGAAGCCGGCAAGCGCTATGCGCTGCCGAATTCGCGCGTGATGATCCACCAGCCGCTGGGTGGCTACCAGGGCCAGGCCACCGACATCGACATCCACGCGCGTGAGATCCTGACCCTGCGTTCGCGCCTGAACGAAGTGCTGGCCAAGCACACCGGCCAGTCGCTGGAGACGATCGCCCGCGACACCGAGCGCGACAACTTCAAGAGCGCGTTCGAGGCACAGGCCTATGGTCTGGTCGACCAGGTCCTGGAGCGTCGTCCGGATGAGTCGATCCAGGCCGGCTGAGCCATCATCACGGGGCCCTGGAGGCCCCGTTCCTGCAGGGTCGGGCGGGACTGGTGTCCCTCCGGCCCTGTGCTATTCTCGAATCGAACCCCCGTTCAGCGGGTGGGGTAACTGGGTAAGCGAAGCATGAGCGAAGACCGCCAAGGTCGTTCCACGGACACCGGCAAGATCCTCTACTGCTCTTTCTGCGGCAAGAGCCAGCATGAAGTGCGCAAGCTGATTGCGGGTCCGAGCGTGTTCATCTGCGATGAATGCGTGGAGCTGTGCAACGACATCATCCGTGAGGAACTTGAGGAAAAGGCGCAGTCGGCGCGCAGCTCGCTGCCCAAGCCGCGCGAGATCCTCGAGGTCCTCGACCAGTACGTGATTGGCCAGAACCGTGCCAAGCGCACCTTGGCCGTGGCCGTGTACAACCACTACAAGCGCATCGAGAGCCGGCAGAAGAACGACGAGGTCGAACTGGCCAAGTCGAACATCCTGCTGGTCGGCCCGACCGGTTCGGGCAAGACGCTGCTGGCCGAGACCCTGGCCCGCCTGCTCAACGTGCCGTTCACCATGGCCGACGCCACCACGCTGACCGAAGCCGGTTACGTGGGCGAGGACGTGGAGAACATCATCCAGAAGCTGCTGCAGAAGTGCGACTACGACGTCGAGAAGGCGCAGCAGGGCATCGTCTACATCGATGAAATCGACAAGATCTCGCGTAAGAGCGAGAACCCGTCGATCACCCGCGATGTGTCCGGCGAAGGCGTGCAGCAGGCCCTGCTGAAGCTGATCGAAGGCACCGTGGCCAGCGTTCCGCCGCAGGGCGGCCGCAAGCACCCGCAGCAGGAATTCCTGCAGGTGGACACCAAGAACATCCTGTTCATCTGCGGCGGCGCGTTCGCCGGGCTGGACAAGGTGATCCAGGCCCGTTCCACCGACGTCGGCAGCATCGGCTTCGGCGCCAAGGTGAAGAGCGCCGAGCGCAAGCAGGAAGTGGGCAAGGTACTGGCCGAAGTCGAGCCGGAAGACCTGATCAAGTTCGGCCTGATCCCCGAGTTCGTCGGCCGCCTGCCGGTGGTGGCAACCCTGGAGGAGCTGGACGAGCCGGCCCTGATCAAGATCCTGACCGAGCCGAAGAACGCCATCACCAAGCAGTTCAAGAAGCTGTTCGAGATGGAGAACGTCGAGCTGGAGTTCCGTCCGGACGCGCTGTCGGCCATTGCCAGGAAGGCGCTCAAGCGCAAGACCGGCGCCCGTGGCCTGCGCACCATCGTCGAATCGGTCCTGCTGGACACCATGTACGACCTGCCGTCGCAGGAAAACGTCAGCAAGGTGGTGGTGGACGAGTCGGTGATCGAGCACAAGTCCGAGCCGTACCTGATCTACCAGACCCCGGCGGCCCCTGAACAGAAGGCCGCAGGCGCCGAGTGATCCTTTCAAGTTTTTGATTTGAAAGGATTTTAAACGAACGCCTTGCATCTGAAAGCCGATGGCCCCATAACGGGGCCATCGGCTTTTTTTGTCTCCGGAAGATGCCCTCCCGGAGGCGGTTTTCCCCTTCCCTGGAGCCCCCATGGCCCGTTCCCCAAGTGAAACCCTCGACCTGCCGGTCCTGCCGCTGCGCGACGTAGTGGTGTTCCCGCACATGGTCATCCCGCTGTTCGTCGGTCGTGACAAGTCCATGCACGCACTCGAACAGGCAATGGAAGCGGACAAGCGCATCCTGCTGCTGGCGCAGAAGTCGGCCGAGACCGATGACCCGCATGCGGCCGACCTCTACCAGGTCGGTACGCTGGCGCAGGTGCTGCAGCTGCTGAAGCTGCCCGACGGCACCATCAAGGTGCTGGTCGAAGGCCTGTCGCGCGTGCAGGTGACCCACGTCGACGAGCGCAACGGCTCGCTGCACGGCCAGGCCGTGGAAATCGACGCGACCGACGAACGCGAAGCACGCGAGGTCGAGGCCATCGCCCGCTCGCTGATGTCGCTGTTCGAGCAGTACGTGAAGACCAACCGCAAGCTGCCGCCGGAACTGCTGCAGACCCTGTCCGGCATCGATGAGCCGGCGCGCCTGGCCGACACCATCGCCGCGCACATCAGCGTGCGCCTGTCCGACAAGCAGCGCCTGCTGGAAACGCTGGCGGTGGGCGACCGCCTGGAGATGCTGGTCGGCCTGGTCGACGGCGAGATCGACGTGCAGCAGATGGAAAAGCGCATCCGCGGCCGCGTGAAGTCGCAGATGGAAAAGAGCCAGCGCGAGTACTACCTCAACGAACAGATGAAGGCCATCCAGAAGGAACTGGGTGACCTCGACGACGCGCCGGGCGAGCTGGAAGAGCTGGCCCGCAAGATCGCCGAAGCGGGCATGCCCAAGCCGGTGGAAACCAAGGCGCGCAACGAACTGAACAAGCTCAAGCAGATGTCGCCGATGTCTGCCGAGGCGGCGGTGGTGCGCAACTACCTGGAGTGGCTGCTGGGCGTGCCGTGGAAGAAGCGCAGCAAGGTGCGCAAGGACCTGAAGGCTGCGCAGGACACCCTCGACGCCGATCACTACGGCCTGGAGAAGGTCAAGGAACGCATCCTTGAGTACCTGGCGGTGCAGTCACGCGTGAAGCAGATGAAGGGGCCGATCCTGTGCCTGGTCGGTCCGCCGGGCGTGGGCAAGACCTCGCTGGGCCAGTCCATCGCCAAGGCCACCAACCGCAAGTTCGTGCGCATGTCGCTGGGCGGCGTACGCGACGAAGCCGAGATCCGTGGCCATCGCCGCACCTACGTCGGTTCGATGCCGGGCCGCATCGTGCAGAACCTCAACAAGGTCGGCAGCAAGAACCCGCTGTTCGTGCTGGATGAGATCGACAAGATGTCGATGGACTTCCGTGGCGATCCGTCGTCGGCGCTGCTGGAGGTGCTGGACCCGGAGCAGAACAACGCCTTCAACGACCACTACCTGGAAGTGGACCTGGACCTGTCCGAAGTGATGTTCGTGGCTACCTCGAATTCACTCAACATTCCGGGCCCGCTGCTGGACCGCATGGAAGTGATCCGCATCCCCGGCTACACCGAGGATGAGAAGCTCAACATCGCCACCCGTTACCTGTCGCCCAAGCAGATCAAGGCCAACGGCCTGAAGCCGGAAGAGCTGGAAATCGGCGCCGATGCCATCCAGGACATCGTGCGTTACTACACGCGCGAATCGGGCGTGCGCAACCTGGAGCGCGAGATCGCCAAGATCTGCCGCAAGGTGGTGAAGGAGATCGCGCTGGCCGGCCCGCAGCCGGTGAAGGCGAAGAAGGGTGCGAAGAAGTCCAAGGCGCTGGTCAGCGTGACCGGCAAGAACCTGGACAAGTACCTGGGCGTGCGTCGCTTCGACTTCGGTCGCGCCGAGGAAGAGAACGAGATCGGCCTGGTCACCGGCCTGGCCTGGACCGAAGTGGGCGGCGATCTGCTGCAGATCGAATCGACGCTGGTGCCGGGCAAGGGCCAGCTGATCCTGACCGGCCAGCTCGGCAACGTGATGAAGGAATCGGCATCGGCGGCGCTGTCGGTGGTGCGTTCGCGCGCCGTCGGCTTCGGCATCGACAGCGACTTCCTGCAGAAGCACGACGTGCACGTGCACGTGCCCGATGGCGCCACGCCGAAGGACGGCCCCAGCGCCGGTGCCGCGATGGTCACCTCGCTGGTGTCGATGTTGACCAAGGTGCCGGTGCGTGCCGATGTGGCGATGACCGGCGAGATCACACTGCGTGGTCGCGTCACTGCCATCGGTGGCCTGAAGGAGAAGCTGCTGGCCGCACTGCGTGGCGGTATCCGCACCGTCATCATCCCCGAAGAGAACCGCAAGGACCTGGCCGACATCCCGGCCAACGTCACCCGCGATCTGCAGATCGTGCCGGTGAAGTACATCGAAGAAGTCCTGGACCTGGCGCTGGAGCGTCCGCTGGCACCGAAGAAGGCGCGCAAGAGTGCGCAACGCGTCACGGTGCGCAGCAAGGCCAAACCGAGTGGAAGCGCGCGCGTCAAGCATTGACGCGCGCTGTCCAATGGCTTGAAACCCGCGTCGTTGCTGGCTTTCCAGCTTGCGTGGGGGTAGGGCCACTGGTATAAAAGCAGCACTCGCGAATGAGTGATCGCTGTCGGCGATGACTGAATCAGCGAACCGTTTCCACATGGCGGCCGCATGCAGAAGGCGTGCGGTTGCTTCCCTGTCGAATCTGCGGAACCCACCGCCAAAGGAGTTGTAGAGAATGAACAAGACCGAATTGATCGATGCCGTTGCTGAAGCTGCCGACCTGACCAAGGCCGAGTCCAGCCGCGCTGTCGATGCCGTCGTTGCTGCCGTCACCAAGGCGCTGAAGGACGGCGATGCGGTCACCCTGGTTGGCTTCGGTACCTTCCAGGTCCGCGACCGTGCTGCCCGCACCGGCCGCAACCCGAAGACCGGCGACACCATCAAGATCGCTGCTTCGAAGAATCCGTCGTTCAAGGCTGGTAAGGCCCTGAAGGATGCTGTAAACTAAGCGGCTCGCTGGGGTGCTTAGCTCAGCGGTAGAGCGTCTCCTTTACACGGAGAGGGTCGGGGGTTCGAAACCCTCAGCACCCACCACAGCACCGCGGTAAAAGTTTGAGTGTGGAGCGGTAGTTCAGCTGGTTAGAATGCTGGCCTGTCACGCCGGAGGTCGCGGGTTCGAGTCCCGTCCGCTCCGCCATTCAACGAGGCCTCCGGCCAAAAGCTGGAGGCTTTGTTTTCTCCCCGGTCCAGATCGGGCAGAAAACAAAAAAGGGTAACAATGCGGAGCGGTAGTTCAGCTGGTTAGAATGCTGGCCTGTCACGCCGGAGGTCGCGGGTTCGAGTCCCGTCCGCTCCGCCATTACATCGAGGCCCCCGGTCGAAAGCTGGGGGCCTTGTCTTCTCCCCGGCAGGTCCGGGAGGAAGACGAAAAGGTTTTTGCAAGAACGGAGCGGTAGTTCAGCTGGTTAGAATGCTGGCCTGTCACGCCGGAGGTCGCGGGTTCGAGTCCCGTCCGCTCCGCCATTGCAGAATTCTTAAGTCCCTGTGAAAAAACTTTGAAAAAAGTGTTCATCGGGCTGGGTTTCCAGGGTCTCTTCGGATATACTGGGCACCTGCAAAGTTTCAGCGCGGAGCGGTAGTTCAGCTGGTTAGAATGCTGGCCTGTCACGCCGGAGGTCGCGGGTTCGAGTCCCGTCCGCTCCGCCAACTTTAAAAGCCCTCGGCGCAAGCCGGGGGCTTTTTCTTTGTGACGTGCGGCAGGCCTGCCGATGTGCTGACGGCGCAGGTCTGCGGAGATCGGCGCAGGCCGCGCCGGGGCTGCTTTTGGTCCCTGCGGCGAAGCGGGTTACACTGCCGGGCTCGCCAATCAGGCCTTGTGATTCCTCACCATGCTGCAGAAACTCCGCGACAAGACCTCAGGCTGGATCGTCACTGTGATCCTGGGGCTGCTGATGATTCCGTTCCTGTTCGTGATCGACAACAGCTACCTGGGTGGCGTTGGCGCACAGAACGTGGCCAAGGTTTCCGCGCCTCCGACCTGGTGGCGTTCGGCCCCGTCGTGGTGGCCGGTGCGCATGCTGTGGCAGCACCATGAGATCAGTGCGCAGGATTTCCGCACCCGCTTCGAACAGGAGCGCATGCGCGAGCGCCAGCAGCAGGGCGAGAACTTCGACCCGCGCGCGTTCGAAAGCAATGAAAGCAAGATGGCCGTGCTCGATCAGCTGATCGATGAGCAGGTCGTGCGCCTGGTCGGCGAGCAGGCCGGTGTCGTGATCGGCGATGGCGCGGTGCGTGAGTACATCACCACCATCCCGGCCTTCCTCGATTCGAACGGCAAGTTCAACGAGAACAACTACCGCCTGGCCCTGGCCGGCGGCAATCCGCCGCGTACCCCCACCCAGTTCCAGGAACTGGTGCGTGAGAGCCTGCAGCAGTCGGTGATTCCTTCCGGCCTGCAGAACTCCGGCTTCGTCACCCAGGCCGAAACCGAGCGCCTGCTGAAGCTGCTGGGTGAAACCCGCGACGTGGAGCTGGCCGCGCTGCCGGAAGTGCCGGCCGATACCGCGCCGGTCACCGACGCGCAGATCAAGCAGTGGTACGACAGCCATGGCAAGGATTTCCGCCAGGCCGAGAGCGTGTCGCTGGAGTACGTTGAGATCAATGGTGGCAACCTGCCGGCGCCGACCGCGGCCGACGAAGCCACCCTGCGCAAGCGCTATGAAGACGAGAAGGCGAAGTTCACCTCGCCGGAACAGCGCCAGGCCTCGCACATCCTGCTGACCGGTGACGGTGCCGAAGCCAAGGCGAACAAGATCGCTGCCGAGGCCAAGGCTGCCGGCGCCGACTTTGCCGCGTTGGCCAAGGCCAACTCGGAAGATCCGGGTTCGAAGGAGCAGGGCGGTGACCTGGGCTGGGTCGAGCGTGGCGCGATGGTCAAGCCGTTCGAAGACGCCCTGTTCGCCGCCAAGTCGGGTGACGTGATCGGCCCGGTGAAGACCGATTTCGGTTACCACATCATCAAGGTTGCCGCCGTTCGCGGTGGCGAAGGCAAGTCGTTCGAGGAAGTGCGTGACACGCTCGCCGCCGAGCAGCTGAAGGCCGACGGCGAGCGCGGCTTCAACGAGCTGGCTGGTCGCCTGGTCGACGCCATCAACAAGAGCCCGAGCGATCTGGCCGCTGCGGCCAAGGAAGTGAACCTGCCGCTGCAGACTCTGGGCCCGATTACCCGTGCCACCGCCAGCGGTATTGCCACCGATCCGGCCGTACTGCGTGCCGCCTTCTCCGAAGTGTTGGTGCAGGACGGCACCGCCAGCGACCCGATCGCCCTGGGTGGCGCCACCAATCACAGCGTGGTCATCCGGGTGGCTGCGCACACCCCGGAACAGGCGATGCCGCTGGACAAGGCCCGCGAGCAGGTGATCGCCGCGATCCGCGCCGACCGCCAGCGCCAGGCCAGCGACAAGGCTGCCGACGCCGTGCTGGCCAAGCTGAAGGCCGGCGCCACCCTGCAGTCGCTGGCCGCCAGCGAGAAGCTGCAGCTGAGCCCGATGCCGGGCCTGCCACGCAGCCAGCCGGTGCCGACCCCGGAAATCAATCGCGCGATCTTCAGCGCACCGGTCCCGGCCGAAGGCAAGCCGAGCTACGGCAAGGTCGACGTCAACGGCCACGCGCTGCTGTTCGCAGTGAACAAGGTCAATCCGGGCGACATCAAGGAAGTGACCGCCGAGCAGCAGAAGCAGCTGAAGGACCAGCTGAGCCAGATCGACGGCATGGCCGCAGCCAAGGCCTACATCGAGGCGATGCGCAAGAAGTTCGTGATCCAGACCACCGAAGCGAACCTGTAAGCCTCGCGGCGAGCAGGATCGAAGAGGGCCCGGCATTGCCGGGCCTTTTTTTGTTGGACCGCGCTGCTGGGGATCGAACTGTAGAGCCGAGCCCGTGCTCGGCTTGTCACGACCCACGACCCACGACCCACGACCCACGACCCACGACCCACGACCCGCAACAGGTCGCAGGTTGCAGGCAAGAAAAAGCCGAGCGTGGGCTCGGCTCTACAGGGAGTGCTTGGCTGGCGCGTCAGTCTTCGACGCGCAGTACCGCGCCCGGCTTCAGCACGCTGCTGCCGCTCAGGCCGTTCAGCGACAGCAGGGCCTTCACCGGCATGCCGTAGCGGCGGGCGATGGTCCAGGCAGACTCGCCATTCCGCACGGTGTGGCGACGGCTGCGCGGACGGTCGGCGATGGCCGCGACGGTCTTGGCCACCTGGGGCGTTGGCGCGGCTGCGGCGACCGGAACGGCGCTGGCGACCAGCGCGGTGGCAGCCTCTGCCACTGTCGCATTGGCGGCCGAGACCGGCGCCAGCACGCGGGTGGTGCCGGAGGCGCGGCCACCGCCTGCCAGGGCGGGATTGAGGCGGGCGATCCTGGCCGGGTCCAGGGCACGCTGTGAGGCCCACTGCTGCACGCTGGTGCCGGCCGGCAGGGTGTGGTCCTTCAGCACCGGGACGGTGCGGTCCAGCGAAGCCATCACGCGGGGCTGGTCTTCCACGTCTTCCAGCACGCAGGCCAGGGCATGCAGCTTCTCGACGTAGGCATAGGTGACCGGCGACAGGCCGGGCAGCGCCGATGGCTTGGCGTTCTGCGCATTCATGCCAGCCTTGCGCAGCGACTGCAGCACGCGGTACTCGCCGGCGTTATAGGCCATGGTGGCCAGGCGCCAGTCGCCGCCGAACATGCCGTGCAGGGTCTTGAGGTAACGCACCGCGGCCTGGGTCGAATCGACCGCCGAGAGGCGGCCGTCATAGCCGTTGGCCATCGGCACGCGATGGTTGCGTGCGGTGGTGGCGATGAACTGCCACAGGCCGGTCGGGCCGCTGCCGTTGCGCGCATTGGGCCGGTAGCCGCTTTCCACGAAGGGAATCAGGGCGAATTCGGTGGGCAGGTTGGCCTTGCGCAGTTCTTCAACCACGTAACCGAACAGCACCAGTGCGTCGTCATCCTGGTTGGCCAGGCGAGACGGCGCGTGGGCGAACTGCTTCTGCCAGCGCGGGCTGGTGGCCTCGGCATCGCAGCTGGGCTCGGCCAGGCCGTCGCGGAAACTGGTGAAGATCTCCTGGCCGTTGCGCACCGAGGGCGCAGGCAGCGCGGACGGATCCAGCGGCAGCGCCGCAGCGGCGGTCAGGTTCTGGCTGATGCCGGCGCCCAGCGACTGCGCGCCCGCGGTTCCGGCCAACCCCAGGACAAGCCCCAGGGCCAGCGGCAGACTTCGGCGCATCATGCGCGGAAGCCGTCTTTCCAATGCCGGAGACCGGCCATCACGTCGACGTCGTCAACGACGTCACGGCCCAGGTGTGCCGACACCGACGCACGGATCGGCGCCGTGTGCACACGCAGGAAGGGATTGCAGTCGAATTCGTTGGCCAGGGTTACCGGCAGGGTGGAACGGTCATCGCGGCGCATGGCCAAAGCCTCCTCTTGGCGCTGCCACAGGGCAGCGTTGGCGGGGTCGACATGCCGCGCGAAGACGGCATTTGACACGGTGTACTCATGAGCGCAACACAGCAGCAGTTGCGCGGGCAGGGCACCCAGCTTCAGCATCGATGCCAGCAGCTGGGACGGCGTACCTTCGAACAGGCGCCCACAGCCCAGGCTGAACAACGAATCTCCGCTGAAAAGGTGTTCAGCAGTGTGAAACGCGATGTGGCTGCGGGTATGCCCGGGCACGGATAGTACGTGGAACATCCGGCCCAGTGCCTGAACGCGTTCACCTTCGCCCACCCGTTCGGTCGCCGTCGGGATGCGCTCCTCGACCGGCGCGATCACCCGCACGCCGGGAAAACGCGCCTGCAGTGCGGGCACGCCGCCAATGTGGTCATCGTGGTGGTGGGTGAGCAGGATGCTGTCCACGCGCAGGCCCTGGTCGGCCAGCGCGAGCACCGGCGCGGCGTCGCCGGGATCGACGACCACGGCCGCACCATCGTCGTCGATCAGCATCCAGATGTAGTTGTCCGCAAATGCGGTCAGGGCAGTCAGTCGCATAGAATTGGACCATGCCCGCGCTGCAGAGCACCCGTCAAGCGAGCCAGGCCCCGTGGTTCGACAGCGAACCGGCGGTGGCATTGCGCGTGCTGGAGCGGCAGTTGCTGCTACCGCAGCTGTCGGTGCTGCCGACGCAGCCATGGCTGTGGATCGCGCCGAGTGCGGCCTGGCTGGACGATGCGCAGCTGGGCGGGCGCGGGCTGCGCCTGTACCGGCAGGGGCAGGGCTATGCCGGCGATACCCGTTGCGCCCTGCCATTGCCGCTAGCCAATGAGAGCGTCAACGCCATCGTCCTGCAGCATGTGGTCGCCGCCGATGCCGACCAGCTGCTGGATGAGTGCGAACGCGTGTTGATGCCGGGCGGCCACCTGTGGCTGAGCAGCCTCAATCCGTTCAGCCCGTACCGCACGCGCTGGCGCCAGCATGGGCTGGTGGTGCGCACGCCGCAGCGGATCCGCCTGCTGCTCGGCCGCCATGGCCTGGAGTGCGAGGATATGCGCTACCTCGGCCCGCTCTGGCAGGGCGGCGGCAGCCGTCGTCCCGGCGGCTGGGCGCCGCTGCGCGCGGCCTGCCTGTTCCATGCCGAAAAACGCACGCTGGCCCTGCCCGGGCCGAAACCGCTGCCGGTGCGCTGGCACGGCACTGTTGCTACCTGATTCTGGAGTTGTATTGAAAACCATTGAAATCCATACCGACGGATCCTGTCTCGGCAATCCCGGTCCGGGCGGCTGGGCCGCGTTGCTGCGCTACAAGGGCCATGAGCGAGAGCTCAGCGGTGGCGAAGCACACACCACCAACAACCGGATGGAGCTGATGGCGGCCATTTCCGGCCTGGAAACGCTGACCGAGCCGTGCGACATCGTGCTCTACACCGATTCGCAGTACGTGCGGCAGGGCCTGACCCAGTGGATGCCCGGCTGGATCCGCAAGAACTGGAAGACCGCCGGCGGCGATCCGGTGAAGAACCGCGAGCTGTGGGAGCGCCTGCACGCGGCCACGCTGCGCCACCAGATTGACTGGCGCTGGGTGAAGGGCCACTCCGGCGACCCGGACAACGAGCGGGTCGATACCCTGGCCCGCAACGCGGCGATCCAGATCCGCGACTCCAGCCCGGTAAACTGAGCCCATGCGTCAGATCATCCTTGATACCGAAACCACCGGCCTGGAGTGGAAGAAGGGCAACCGCATCGTCGAAATCGGCTGCGTGGAGCTGTTCAAGCGCCGACCGACCGGCAACAACTACCACCAGTACATCAAGCCGGACTGCGAGTTTGAACAGGGCGCGCAGGAAGTCACCGGCCTGACCCTGGAGTTCCTCGATGACAAGCCGGACTTCGCGCAGATCGCCGACGAGTTCCTGGCGTTCATCGATGGCGCCGAGCTGATCATCCACAACGCGGCGTTCGACCTGGGCTTCCTCGACAACGAGCTTTCGTTGCTGGGGCCGCAGTACGGGAAGATCACCGACCGCTGCACGGTGATCGATACCCTGGTGATGGCACGCGAGCGCTTCCCGGGCCAGCGCAACTCGCTGGATGCGCTGTGCAGGCGGCTGGGCGTGGACAATTCGCACCGCGCACTGCACGGCGGCCTGCTCGACGCCCAGATCCTGGGCGACGTCTACATCGCCCTGACCTCGGGCCAGGAAGAGATCGGTTTCGGGTCGGGCGATGACGAGGCAGGCGCTGCCGGTGCGGCATTGCAGGCTTTCGATACCAGCAAGCTGCTGCCGCGCCCGCGCGTGGTGGCCACGCCGTCGGAACTGGAAGCGCACACCGCACGCCTGGAACGGCTGCGCAAGAAGGCCGGCCACGCGCTGTGGGATGGCCCGAAGGTGGAAGAGCCTGCCAGCGCGTAATGCCTGGGGTGGGGTAGTGCCGGCCGCTGGCCGGCAGCGTCGCATCCACGCATGGCGTGGATCTACCGGTTAGTGGCAGCGCACCAGGATCACGCTGATGTTGTCGCGGCCACCGCCATCGAGCGCGGCCGCGACCAGCGTATCCACGCATTCCTGCGCGCTGGCGTCGTCGAAGGCGAGGGTGCGCGCGATGCCGCGGTCGTCCACTTCCTCGGTCAGGCCGTCACTGCACAGCAGCAGCTGCATGCCCGGGCGCAGTTCGCCGCTGGTGGTGGCCACGTTCAGATGCGCCGGATCGGTCACGCCCAGTGCCTGGGTGACCACGTTGCGGTGCGGATGCGCGCGTGCCTGTTCGGCCGTCAGGTTGCCCTGGGCGACCAGTTCCTGCACCACGCTGTGGTCCTGGCTGAGCTGCGCCAGCTGGCCATCGCGCCACAGGTAGGCGCGGCTGTCGCCGACCCACGCTACTTCATAGCGGTTGCCGTGCACGCGTGCGGCGACCACGGTGGTGCCCATCGGCAGGGTGTCGTTGCGGCGGCGCGAGGCGCGGATGATTTCTTCATCGGCTGTACGGATGGCCTGTGCCAGCGGTGCCCCACGGCGGATCTCGCGCACGATGGTTTCGCGCGCCAGCGCGCTGGCGACCTCGCCGCAGGCGTGCCCGCCCATGCCATCGGCCACCAGCCAAAGGCCGAGCTCGCTGTCACCGTAGTAGGTGTCCTCGTTGAGCTCGCGGCGCATGCCGGGATGGGTGAGATGTCCGAATTCGATCATGGTGGGCAACGGGCGCGGTATTGCGGGGGGAGACAGGCATCATCGGGTGGCGGCCGGGATCCGGCAAGGCATGCGCCCGGGAAATTTTCATCGGGTTGGCCGCAATGACTTGTCGTCGGCCTCACTTCCTCGTATGATGCGCGTCCCCGGTCCGCCGGGGACCACCCGGAGAGGTGGCAGAGTGGTTGAATGTACCTGACTCGAAATCAGGCAGGCGTTTATAGCGCCTCGGGGGTTCGAATCCCCCCCTCTCCGCCAGATAAAGAAATAAGCCGCCCACTGGGTGGCTTTTTTCTTGGCCAACGTTCGGGAGATGCAGGCGGTTGTTGTAGTGATCGACACCTCTGATGCGGGGGGATGAGAACCCCCGACGGGGTTCGACGGTCCTGCAGGAGCAGAACCGGACAGCCGTAGGCTGGCCCTGGAGCGCGTAGCGCGGAAGGGTCGGGTGCATGGATGCACCCGACAATCCCCCCCCTCTCCGCCAGATATAGAAAAAGGGCTGCCTTTCGGCGGCCCTTTTTCTATATCTGGCGCGGGACGCGCCGCGCTTTGCACGCCGCCCCACACGTTGCTGCGCAACCTGTGGGCCCCTCCCTTTGCCTGCCTCTCCCCGCCCCTGTCGGGGCAGCCCCTCAACAGAGGGGCTTGTTGCTCCAGATGGTTCCGTGCGTGGTCGATGGGGCATTGATGACTTCCTTGCCTCTGCAGGAACAGAAGAGGGCTGCCGAAAGGCAGCCCTTTTTCTATATCTAGCGCGGGACGCGACGTGCTCTGCGCGCCGCCCCACACGTTGCTGCGCAACCTTTGGGCCTCTCCCTTTGCCGGCCTCTCCCCGCCCCTGTCGGGGCAGCCCCTCAACAGAGGGGCTTGTTGCTCCAGATGGTTCCGTGCGTGGTGGATGGGGCATTGATGACTTCTGCTCAGAACCTGTAGCCCAGCCCCAGCTGTACGCCGTTCTGGGACTGCCCGTCACGACGCTCGCCCACGTAGTCGACCATGATCGACAGCCGCTCGCTGGCACGACTGGTCACGCCCAGGTTCCAGGCCAGCACCTGTTCGCCCACCACCTGGCTGCTGCTGCCGAACAACAGGTCCGGGGCGGCAGCAAAGGAGGTGCTGTAGCGGGCCTGGGTATCGCCCAGTTCCTTCTGCCAGACCACGCGGGCACGCGGGGTGATGCGCTCGCCGCTGTTGCCTTCGAACGTCTTGAACAACTGCAGGCCGGCACCGACGCGGATGCTCTCCAGGCTGCCACTGCGGCCGACCAGTGCGGCCGCGTCCTGGCCCTCGTTGAAGCGCGTGGCTGAGGTGCGGGTGTAGTCGATCACTGGCAGCAGCGGCTGGATCACCAGACCCTTGCCCGTGGTGAAGGAGAACGCGTGCTCCACGCGTGCGGTGATCGCATCGTTGTTGTATTTCGCGCGCAGGGGAGCCTGCAGGCCGTCGATGCCATCGATGCTGCGGCGGGTGTCGTGGCGAAGATCGGTGTAGCGGACGGCGGCGGACAGGTAGCCGCGCGAGTAGAGCGCATCCACGTAGCCGCCAATATCCAGTGCACGGACATCGCCAGTGAAGCCTGCGCCACCGCTGGATTTTGTCGACATGTCGGCCGCGGCAAGGCTTACGCCCAGTGTTACGCGGTCGTCTGCGAGGCGGGTATCGGCACCGAGCGCAATGCCACCGATGGTGTGGCTCAGGCCGGCGACACCGCCGTCACCCTCGATACGGCCATGGCTGGCGAAACCCCGCGCCCAGAGGCCACGGTTGCGGCCGGTATCGTCCGCATCGTTGCCAGCGTCCGATGGTGCGACCAGATGCATCGCCAGTTGGTTGAACAGCCGATTGCCGGTCATCGCCGATTGCACCGACGCCGCCTGTGCCGCCTGTGCCGCCAGGCCATCGGCATCGCCACCGCTGCGCGATGCGGCCTGATGCTGCTGCACCACGTTGCCGATGCTGCCGACCAGTGCGTTGTCGGCCAGGCGCAGGCTGGCATGCGCATCGCCGCGTAGCGCCCCCGCCTGGCGCGCGATGACGTCGCGGTCGGCGAACTGCAGAGCGCCCAGCAGGCCACTCATCGATGCCGTGCGCTGTGCCGCTGCCTGTTGCAGAGCAACGCCCAACCCATCACCGGATCGAGCATTGGCGAACAGGCCGGTGTCATCGAAGGAAGGATTGGCCGTCAGCCACAGGCCGCTGCCGGTCTGGTTGACAGTGAAGCTGAGCAGCGAGTTGTGGCGGGGACGGAACACGGCGCCCGGCGCCGTGAGATCAACCGCGCTCCCCGCTTCGCCACTGCGTTCAACGTACTGGAAGCGTCCTTCGATGAAGTCCGATACCGGAGCCGGGCGGGTCAGGGTGGCGGGTGTAGCCGTTCGGCACCACAGGCCTGCGTACTCGCCATTGGATGGGCTGCAGGGGGCGACAGGCAATTGCAGGGCGGCGGAATCCACCTGGGTTCCCACCAGATGGTTCTCCTGCCCTGCAGGGAAGAATGCCTGCTTCACGTCCAGCGTCAGCCTGGCAGTGGGCGCAATGCCCAGTACTGCGCGGTTGATGTTTCCGATCAGGTTGTAGTCGCTCGATCGCCTGTCCTCCTCGACCAGGAAGTAACGGGCCTCTTCCAGCGTCAGTGACGGTGCGGTGCGCTGGCTGTCGACCTGGAAGGCCAGGTTCGCCCCGTCATTGAGGTTGATGTAGCGGCCCTTTCCGATCCGGAAGCGTTCGCTGGTGAAAACGTCGTCGCCGCCTGGTGCCAGCGCCTCCAGCGAGTAGGGGCGCATGACGATGCCGGACGGTGCCAGCGTGCCGCCTTCGTTGATGTCGATCGTGGCATTCAACGAGCCGTGGCCGGCAAGTACACCGCCACGTTCGACCAGGGTCAGGTTGCGCAGCGCGCCGCCCTGTAGTTCGATCCGGCCACCATTACGGGCACCGATGGCTTCGGCGTGATGTATCCAGCCATTCTGCTGCAGCCGCAGGGTGCCACCGTCCACGACGACGTACTGAGCAGCGGAAGGAGTATCCAATGACCAGACGCCGCCCTTGCCGATGCGGATGACCCCGAAGGCATCGTCCAGCCGGATGTCCGACGCCGACTGCTGGAAGTAGCGCAGGTTGGCGACCGCGTTGGTGTAGCGACCGCGAACCGCCAGATGCGGATTGAGATCCCCACTCACCTCCTTCTCGACGGAGAGGACATCGCCCGGCATCACGTAGCCGGCCTCGGTCACCACGCGATCGCTGTACATCGTGACACCTGGATATTCAGTGCAGTTGCCTGCAGCGCTCTGGTCACGGGTCGGGCAGAAGCGCGTGGCCACGGCCACGGTGGTGGGGTCGAAATAGCGCAGGAAGCCCGATTGCTGGGTCAGTTCGTAGTGGGCCTGGATGATGCGTGCTTCGATGACTGCGAAATCGGTGGGGCCGAACATGTCCCGGTAATACTTGATGTACTTGTCCTGCCCCGGATAGGGCGTGGGTCCACTGGGGCCGGATTCACCATGGATCCCCAGCACGGTCTGGGTGTAGTTGCCATGTGCTGGCAGCAGGCCGAACTGCGTCACCTTCCGGTTCACGCCTGCGACGAAAGCATCCGCGCATGCCGAGTAGCAACCACCGTCCAACACGGTATCCAGCCCGTGCTGGCGGATGATGGCGCCCATTCCCACGCCACCGGAGGCGGCGCCACCGGGTGAGTTGCGGAACACCACCTGGCGCAGTGGCGTGCCGCGTGCCTTGGCGGCAAGGACATAGGCCTCCAGCGTACCGGGGTCGGTCGCCAGCACATTGCCGGTGTAGTAAAGCGTGTCTCCATTCACATGGAAGGCACTGGCACGGGCTGCGGGCGCGGCCGCCATGCCGAGGAGCGCTGCAAGAAGGGCGCTGCCGAGGATGGCTTTGCGGTGGGCGGGCAGGGCGGGAAATGGGTGCATGCGAAGTTCCACGGCAGAGGGGTGAAGTGCGGTCCCGCCGCTACCCCGCTGCATGAACGTGCTGATATCGCGTGATATCAACGCGTTACGGCTTGAGCGCAGGGTGTGCCGCGCTCCAGTCCGTCAGGGTCGGGCCGGGAGAGTCCGGCACGCAGGCCGTCTCTCCCGATCACTAACGGATGGACAGGGCGTTCTCCCCCAGTCCTGCCTGGAGGACCCATGCAACGAAGAGGCGAAGCGTCCGCGCCGCGCGGGTTACCATGTGCGCATCACCTGTTGGAGCGTGCCCCCATGACCGCTGAAATCCTTGTTCCTGTTTCTTTCGGCGAGTTGCTGGACAAGATATCGATCCTGCAGATCAAGTCCGAGCGCATCAGCGACGAAGGCAAGCTGGCCAACGTGCGCAAGGAGCTGTCGGCGCTGGAGCAGACCTGGATGGCGCACCCGGCGGCGGTGAAGGACATCGCCCGGCTGCGGGCCGAGCTGAAGACGGTCAACGAGCAGCTGTGGGACATCGAGGACGACATCCGCCTGAAGGAGAAGGCGCAGGCGTTCGACCAGGGTTTCATTGATCTGGCGCGCAGCGTCTACCTTCGCAACGACGAGCGCGCGCGCATCAAGAAGGCGATCAACCTGGCGCTGGGTTCGGCGTACGTGGAAGAGAAGTCGTACCAGGATTACGCGCAGCGCGCGTAATCCGGGGCAGCCTGCCGCTCACCCCAGGTGGTCGGCGACGTAGCGCTCGAACGCAGCGATACCGTCTTCCACGGTGATCAGTTCCATCACATCGTCGAACTCGATCTTGGTGCCCCACTTCAGATCCGAGGCCTGCTTGGCTAGGTACTTGCGCGCGGCATCGTCGTAGCGGTCCACGCAGTAGCGGCGGTCGGAATACGGGCCGCTGCGGTTCGGGTTGCTGGCCGCATGCAGGCCCAGTACCTTGGCGCCCATCGCGTTGGCGATGTGCATCGGGCCCGAATCCGGGGTCATCACCAGGTTGGCGCGGGCAAGCAGGGCAGGCAGCTGCTTGAGCGTGTCCTTGCCGACCAGGTCCAGCGCCGGGGTTTCCAGCTGCGCCAGGATCGCGTCGGCCATGCTGCGCTCCAGTTCGCTGCGGCCACCACACAGCACCACCTGCCAGCCGCGCTGTGCGGCGTGGTTGGCGACGGCGGCATAGCGGTCGGCGTACCAGTTGCGGCGCACGTGGCTGGAGCACGGCGAGATCATCAGCACCGGACGGCCATCGTCCTGCCACTGCGCGGCGGCCCACTCACGGGCCGCCGGCGGCACGGCCAGGTCCCAGCTGACCTCGGTCTGGCGCAGGCCCATCGGCTCGCAGAAGCTGCCGATGGCGTCGAGCACGTGGATGCCGGGGCGGTCGGGAATGCGTTCGTTGATGAAGAGACCATGCAGGTCCTTGGAGCGGCTGCGGTCATAGCCGATGCGGCGTTCGGCCGGAATGAACGCCGACAGCAGGTTGGCGCGGAACGCGACCTGCATCTGCAGCAGGGCCTCGAAACGCCCCGGTGGCAGCTGCTTGCGCAGTTCCTTGACCCCGGCCATGCCGCTCTTCTTGTCGTAGGCATGGAAGGTCACGCCGGGCAGGCCGTCCAGCAGCTTGTGGCCGGCCTTGTCGATGATCCAGTGGATCGGCGTGTCCGGTCGCGCCGCCTGCAGCGTGCGCACCAAGGGCACCACGTGGGTGACATCGCCGAGTGCGGACAGGCGCAGGAGGCACAATGAGGAGGACGCTGATGCCATGTGTTGTTAGACTCAAAGAAATGGTCGCATTCGACGCCAATGAAGCGCTGACGCCATGCCGCGAGGGTCGCGGCATCGGGGCCATTCTGTTCGACCGCGAGCGGCTGCGGCAAGCCGAGGCCGACCTGTTCTCGCCCCAGCACTGGGGCAGCAAGGCCCGGCCGGTGGGCGAGGGTGGCCGTGGCAGCGCCTGGTTCATCGATGCGCCGTTCGGTGCCAGCGTCCTGCGCCACTACCTGCGCGGCGGCCTGGCGGCGAAAATCAGCCATGACCAGTACCTCTGGCGCGGCGCAGACCGGACCCGCAGCTTCGCCGAATTCCGGCTGATGCGCGCACTGCGCGAGAAGAAGCTGCCGGTACCCCGGCCCCTGGCGGCGTTCTACATGCGCGAGGGCCTGCGCTACCGGGCGGCGATCCTGATGGAGCGGATCGAGGGCGTGCGTTCGCTGGCCGACCGCGCGCTGGTCGCCGGCCGTGGTGCGCCGTGGGAAGAGACGGGGCGGTTGATCGCCCGCTTCCACCGGGCCGGGCTGGATCATGCCGACCTCAACGCGCACAACATCCTGTTCGATGGCAATGGCCATGGCTGGTTGATCGACTTCGACCGTGGGGTGATCCGCATTCCGGCCACCGCCTGGCGCGAGCGTAACCTGAAGCGCCTGCTGCGCTCGCTGATCAAGCTGCGCGGCGAGCGCAGCGTGGAAGACGTGCAGAAGGACTACGTGCGGCTGCGCCGCGCCTATGACATGGCCTGGAACCGGGGCACCTGATGGACTGGTCGTTGCGTTTCCTTGGCGTCGGCAATGCGTCGGCGGTCGAGCTGGGGTCGCCGATGTCGGTGATCGAGCGCGATGGCCGGCCGTGGCTGACCATCGATTGCGGTGGCGAGGGATTGACCGCGTTCAAGGCCCACTACGGGCACATGCCGCAGGCGCTGTTCGTCACCCATGTGCACCTGGATCACGTGGCCGGCTTCGAACGGCTGTTCGTCGACACCTTCTTCAGCGGGCAGCGACGCGGCAAGGTGCGCCTGTACGTGCCGGCGCCGGTGGTGCCGCTGCTGCACAAGCGCATCGGCGATTACCCGAACGTGCTGGCCGAGGGCGGTGCCAACTTCTGGGACGCGTTCCAGCTGATCGTGGTGGGCGAGGCGTTCTGGCACGAGGGCGTGCGCCTGGAAGTGTTCCCGGTACGCCACCACTGGCCGGAGACCGCCTATGGCCTGCGCCTGCAGGGTGCGCTGGCCTGGAGCGGCGATACCCGGCCGATTCCGGAGATGCTGGCGCGCTATGCCGGTGACAACGAGCTGATCGCGCATGACTGCGGCCTGCACGGCAACCCGTCGCATACCGGCGTGGAAGACCTGGAGCGCGAGTACAGCGCTGAGCTGCAGGCGCGGATGATGCTCTATCACTACGCCAGCGAGGCCGACGGCCAGGCGCTGGCCGCGCGTGGACACCGCGTGGCCCAGCCAGGGCAGTGCGTGCCGCTGGCCAATCCGACCGCACCGCACGTCCTGGCCCAGGACCCACCGTGAGCGGCGCCGGCCGGCCCGCCGATGCGGCGCTGGCCGCCGAACTGGAAGCGCTGGAGCGTGCGCTGCACGAGCCGCAGGTGCGCGGTGACCGCGAGCGTCTGGCGGCACTTCTGGACGAGGATTTCAGCGAGATCGGCAGTTCCGGCCGCTGCTATGGGCGTGCCGCTGCGCTGCAGGAGATTCCGCAGGAGCGGGCGGAGGTTGAAATTGAATCGGGCGACTATGCCGTGTGGCTGCTGTCCGATGGCCTGGCACAGGTGCGCTACCGCAGCCGCTACCACGTTGATGGCCAGGCCCAGGGCTGGGTGTTGCGCAGTTCGCTGTGGCGACGGCATGCGCAGGAATGGCGGGTGGTGTTCCACCAGGGCACGCCTGAGGCGCGGTAGCGCCGGGCAGGGTTGAGGGCATCGGTAGCGCCGGGCCATGCCCGGCGAAAAGCGCCAACCACGGTTGGCAGCCACCAGAAGTGGGGCAGCGCCCAAAAAGGCGGTGGCCCCGCCGGCTGACCTCGGCGCCCGCGTCGATCGATACCGTTGCTGCCTTCCGGCCCTGGCGGGATTTTCGACCTAGCGTCGCGAGGGGCCGACGGGGCCACCATAGAGACGTTGGCCGCCCAGAAGGCGGCCAGTTCGCGGATCAGGGGAAGCAGCGCGCGTCGCGCCGGAGACCACAGCCGGACTGCACATCGGCTGGCCGATGGCAGACGCGTATTCTAGCCCAGGCATGCACGCCGACGCCAGCTTCACGCGCTGAATCGGCTGTAACCCGTGCCCGCCGGCGCCGGCCCGGGCCAACCGTCGTTGCTAGAATGCCGGCCAGGAGGAACGACCTCCCCCACATCGGGAATCAATGACCAGGACGGCCTGGCCCTACCAAGAGGAGGGCTGTCATGGCCTGGATCTATCTGTTGTTTGCCGGCCTGCTGGAAATCGTCTGGGCCGTGTCCATGAAGCAGTCCGAAGGCTTCACCAAACTCACGCCCACCGTGGTCACCATCATCGGCATGATCGCCAGCTTCTGGCTGCTGGCGGTGGCGATGCGCAGCCTGCCGTTGGGTACCGCCTACACGATCTGGACAGGTATTGGTGCGGTCGGCGCCTTCGTGGTCGGTATCGTCTTCCTCGGTGAGCAGGTCAGCCCGATGCGGATCGGCGCGGCACTGTTGATCGTCTCCGGCCTGGTGCTGATGAAACTCTCGAGCAGCTGAGTGCATTTGGTTGGGCGGAGAAGGGAATCTCCGCCTGCAGCAGGTATATGCATTTTCGGCAAGATGATTTTCTTCACGCATTTTATTTGACGTGCGTCATGAAAATAATGCGTGTGATTCACATGCCGCTGGCGCCATCGGCCGCACAGTGCCGCCATTCGTCATGCGAAATCGGGGAGTTTTCGCCTTGGCGGACACGTTGGCCTGCCTGTTTCAGGTGCGGTCGCGTGAAGATGTGAAGATTTTCAGAAGTTAATGAAGCCAGGCCTTGTTCCCCTGTCGGGAGCTGGGGTGGGCCGCATTGTCTTCAAAAAACCTGCCTGCAGTGCCATCTGGTCTTTTCATGGAGATTTACCGATGAACCGCATTTACCGTCTGGTTTTCAATCGTGCCCTCGGCGTAATGCAGGTTGCTTCGGAGGTCGCCCAGAATCCCGGCGGAAGCGCGGTCTGCGCAGGGCGGGTGCCGCGATTGAGGGCGCACCAGCTGGCGGTCGCGCTGGCGGCCACGCTGGCCAGTGGTTCGGCGTTCGCGGCGTGCAATACGGTGGGCTCAACGGTCACGTGCGACCCTGGCTCGGTCAGCAACTACATCAACGCTAATTCCGGCATCACGGTGAACGTGCTGGCAGGGGCCACGCTGCGAACGCCTCCGGTTATCGGTGGTGGCAATGCGGCGACGTTGAGCGGCGACAACGTGACGGTCAACAACAGTGGCACGATCGATCCGAGCTCGCTCATCCTCGCGTCGCCCGGACTGGTCATCGGCAACGGTTCTGCCAACAACAGCGCGATCGTCGTCAACAACAATTCCGGCGGACAGATCAAGGGTGTCGTCAACATCGCAACGCTGCTGGGTTTCGGGGGGCAGGCGCTGGTGGCACAGAATGTCAACGGCACTACCACAATCAACAATGCCGGCCTGATCAGTACGTCGTTGATCGGCGCAGGCAGCGTTTCCGACGCGACCACGGTGGTGACCTATGGTGGCGCGGCAGCCAATGTGACCAACACAGGCACCATCGACGGACGCACCGGCCTGGGTGCTTCTGGCGGTAATACGTTCCTCAATGCGGGGGCGGTCAGTGGCAGCGTTCACCTGGGTGATTCAACTGGCGGCAATACCTTTACCGCAGTGTCGGGTTCCAGCGTTGTGGCCGGCGGCGGCAGCGCCCTTGCCGGCGTGATTACCGGTGTTACCGGGGTGAAGGTTGCGGCTGCGGGAACGGTCGACGCCGGTACCGGCAGCGGCGCCGCCAACAACACGCTGGTGCTGCAGAACAGCGCAGCCGGCCCAGGCGCGGGCACTGGCGGTGCAGTGACCACGCTGGGCTGGAACCGGTACCTCAACTTCCAGAAGCTCACCGTCAACAGCGGCACCTGGAACCTGCAGGGCGCATGGGGCGGAACCGGGCAGGCGACGCTCAATGATGGCCTGGTCAATTTCAACGACACCGACTCCTTTGGCACAGGGTTGTTCACGGCCAACGGCGGTGCCATTGCGTCCTCCACAGCGGGCCTGAATCTGGCCAACGCTTTCAGCCTCGGTGGCAATCTGTCCCTGGCCGGGACCAATGCGTTTGGCCTGGGGGGCGTGCTTTCAGGCACTGGCGGGCTGACGGTCAACAACACCGGCATTGTCACCCTGGGCGGCGCGAACCAGTTCTCCGGTGGCGTCAATCTCAATGCCGGTGGCCTGGTGCTGGGCAATGCCGGTGCACTCGGCAGCGGCAACCTGACCGTCGGTGGCAGCGCTTCGCTGGATACGACGGCGGGCTTCACCCTTGGCAACAATCTGGTGATCAATGGCGCGGGCTCGCTGAACCTGCTGGGCAGCAACGCGTTGTCTTTGAACGGTTCGATCTCCGGCGCCGGCAACCTGATCAAGGCGGGTCCGGGTACCCTCACCTTGAATGGTGCCAACCTGCTTACAGGCTCCTTCGCGGTCACCGGTGGTGCGCTGGCATTGGGCGTCGGTGGCAGCCTGTCGCCGACAAGTGCGATCTCGCTGGGCGCAGGTACCAACCTCGATCTCTCGGTTGCAGCCAGCCAGACCATCGGTTCGCTTGCCGGATCCGGTGCGCTCAACCTCGGCGCGCGCAGCCTCACCCTGGGTGGCCTGAACACCAGCACCAGCTTCTCCGGCGACATCGGAGGTGTCGGTGGCGCGCTCGTCAAGGTCGGTACGGGTACCCAGACCCTGTCTGGTGCCAATACCTTCACCGGTGGCGTCGCGCTCAACGGCGGCGGCCTGCTGCTGGGCAATGCGGGCGCGCTGGGCACCGGCGCACTCGGTGTCGGCGGCAACGTGTCTCTCGATGGCACTGGCGGGGCACTTGCTCTCGCCAACGCGGTCAATCTGGGCGCGGGCGGCATCCTCAATCTGTCCGGGAACCAGGCGTTGACCTTCAACGGCGTCGTCGGTGGTACCGGCAGCCTGGTCAAGAACGGTGCAGCCACCCTGACCCTCAACAACGCCAACACGTTTGGTGGAGGACTGTCGCTCACGGCTGGTGGGCTGGTCCTCGGCAACGGCGGTGCGCTGGGAACCGGTGCACTGAGTGTCGGTGGTGTGGCAACGCTTGATGCCAGCACGGCGCTGAGCGTGGGCAATGGCATCAACCTGGGGGCCGGCGGCTCGCTCAGCGTGCTGGGCAGCAATGCGCTGACCCTGGGCGGCGTCATCAGCGGCACCGGCAGCCTGGTCAAGAACGGCGCTGCTACGTTGACGCTGGGCGGCGCCAATGCGTTCACCGGTGGATTGGCGATCAACGCAGGCAAGGTCGCGCTGGCCAGTGGCGGCAGTCTCGCAGCCACCGGTGCAGTGAATCTGGTCAATGCAGGGACGGAGCTGGACATCTCGCTCGGCGGCAACCAGACCATCGGCGCGCTGTCCGGCATCGCCGGCAGCACCGTGACGCTGGGCGGCAGCACGCTCACCTTTGGCGACGCCACCAACCAGACCTTCGGCGGCGTGATCGGCGGTACCGGTGGCCTGGTCAAGCAGGGAACGGGCACGCAGACGCTCAGCGGCGCCAATACCTTCAGTGGTGGCCTGAACCTGGCGGCCGGTGGCCTGCTGCTGGGCAACGGCAGTGCACTCGGTACCGGCGCGTTGACGGTCAGCGGCAATGGCTCGCTCGACGCAACCGCAGCACTGAATCTGGGCAATGCCATCAACCTTGGCGCGGTGCTGACCCTGCCCGGCAGCCAGAACCTGACCCTGGGCGGCAACATCACCGGCAGCGGCAGCCTGACCAAGAACGGCGCCTCGCTGCTGACCTTGAACGGTACCAATGCGTTCAGCGGCGGCCTGAACCTCAATGCCGGCAGCCTGCTGCTGGGCAACAGCGGTGCACTCGGCACGGGCGCGTTGAGCGTGGGTGGCAATGCATCGCTCGATGGCAGCACGGCACTGAACCTGACCAACAATGTGGCGCTTGGGACGGGGGCCTCGCTGTCGTTGCCGGGCGCGCAGGCGATCACGCTTGGCGGGGTGGTTTCCGGAGCCGGCGGCCTGGTCAAGAACGGTGCCACCACGCTTACCCTCAACGGTGCCAATACCTTCGGTGGCGGGCTGGTGCTCAACGGTGGTGGCCTGATGCTGGGCAACGCCGGCGCGCTGGGAACCGGTCTGCTTGCAGTGGGCGCCAACGCCACCCTCGACAGTTCGGTGGCATTGAACCTGGCCAACGCCATTGACCTGGACGCTGGTGCGCAGCTGAGCCTGACCAGCAACCAGAACGTCGCACTGGGCGGGCTGGTGTCGGGTACCGGCAGCCTGATCAAGACCGGCACCGGTGTGCTGTCGTTGAACAACAGCAACACCTTCAGCGGTGGTCTTGCATTGAATGCAGGTGGCCTGTCGGTGGGCGCCAACGGTGCGCTCGGTACCGGGGCGCTGAACATCGGCGGCAATGTTTCGCTGGATGCGAGCGCGCCGGTTTCGCTGGGCAATGCGGTGAACCTGGGCGCCAATACGCTGACCCTGCCGGGCAGCAGCAATCTCACTCTGAGCGGTGTGGTGAGTGGTGCCGGTGGCCTGATCAAGAACGGCGCCTCGACGCTGACGCTGTCCGGTGCGAATACCTTCCTCGGGGGCGCCACGGTCAATGCCGGCACGCTTGCACTGGGTGCAGGTGGCAGCCTGGCCGCGGCCGGGGCGGTGAATCTTGCTGGCACCGGTGCTGCACTGGACATCTCCGCAGCGGGGGCGGGCCAGACCATCGGGGCGTTGAACGGCGTCGCCGGCAGCCAGGTGACCCTGGGCGCGCAATCGCTCACCTTCGGCGGGGCCAGCAACGGCGCATTTGCCGGTGTCATCGACGGCAGCGGCGGACTGATCAAGATCGGTACCGGCGTGCAGACCCTGTCCGGCGCCAACACGTTCAGCGGTGGCGTGGCACTCAATGCGGGTGGCCTGGTGCTGGGCAATGCGGGTGCGTTGGGTACGGGCGCGCTGGGGATCGGTGGCAACGTCAGCCTGGACAGCACGGTTGCGTTGAATCTGGGCAACGCCGTGAATTTCGGCGCGGGCACCCAGCTGACCCTGGGTGGTAGCAGCGATGTCGCGCTCAGCGGTGTGGTGGCGGGCGCCGGCAACCTGGTCAAGAACGGTACTGGCCTGCTGACCCTCAACAACAGCAATACCTTCGGAGGTGGCCTGGCCTTGAATGGCGGCGGTCTGGTGGTCGGTGCCAATGGCGCACTGGGTACCGGCGCGCTGGCCGTGAATGCGAGCACCACGCTGGATGCCGGTGCTGCGGTCAGCCTGGGCAATGCGGTCAATCTGGGCTCGGGTGTTGCGCTGACCCTGCCGGGCAGCAATGCGCTGACGCTGTCAGGTGTGATCGGCGGCAACGGCAGCCTGGTCAAGAGTGGTGCGGCCACGCTGACGCTGTCCGGCGCCAACACCTACACCGGCGGCACCACCATCAATGCCGGCACGCTGGCGTTGGGGGTGGGTGGCAGCCTTGCCGCAGCGGGTGATGTCACGCTGGGCGCAGGCGCTGGCTTCGATATCTCCGGTGCCGGCGGCAGCCAGACCATCGGCGCGCTCAACGGTGCGGGCGGAAGCACGCTGGCGCTGGGTGGCAATTCGTTGACCTTCGGCACGGCCGGCAATGCTGCCTTCGACGGCGTGATCAGTGGCGGTGGTGGTCTGGTCAAAGTGGGCGCGGGCGTGCAGACGTTGTCTGCTGCCAACACCTTCGGCGGCGGCGTCACGCTCAATGCCGGCGGCCTGCTGCTGGGCAACGACGCGGCGCTGGGCTCTGGCGCGCTCACCGTCGGCGGGGCGGCCACGCTGGACACCACCGGCCTGGCAGCACTGACCAACAACATCGCGCTCAACGCAGGTCTGACCGTACTGGGCACCAATGCACTGACGCTCAACGGGGTGATTTCCGGTACCGGCAGCCTGACCAAGGATGGCGTCGCAACGCTGACCTTGAATGGCATCAACACCTATACCGGTGGTACCAACATCAACACCGGCACACTGGCGCTGGGTGCCGGTGCAAGCCTGGCGGCGAGCGGTACCGTGAACCTCGCCACCGGCGCGACGCTGGATCTGTCGGCCGGCAGTGGCACGCAGGTGTTCGGCACCCTGGTCGGCAACGGTACGGTCAACCTAGGCGCCAATTCGATCGAAGTCGGCGGGGCGACCAATGGCACCTTCAGTGGCTCTATCGCAGGTACGGGTGGCCTGACCAAGGTCGGTGCGGGCATCGAGACGCTGACCGGTGCCAACACCTACACCGGCGGCACCTTCATCAATGCCGGCACACTGGCGATCGGTCCGGGTGGCAGCCTGGCGGCCACCGGTGCAGTGACACTCACCGCAGCGGGAACCGGCTTCGACATCTCGACGTCCGGTGCCAGCCAGACCATTGGTTCGCTGGCCGGCGTGATCGGCTCCACGGTCAGTCTGGGGGCGCAGTCGCTGATCCTCGGCGGCAACGGCAACAGCGTGTTCGACGGCGCGATCTCCGGTACCGGCGGCCTGGTCAAGAACGGCACCGGCATCCTGACGCTGGGTGGCGCCAACCTGTTCAGTGGCGGCCTGGCGCTCAATGGCGGCGGCCTGGTGGTCGGCAACAACGCCGCGCTCGGCAGCGGTGCGCTGACCGTGGGTGCCAACGCTACGCTGGATGCTTCGATCGCGGCCAACCTGGCCAACAACATCGCGCTGGCATCGGGCGCCAACCTCGACCTGCTGGGCAGCAATGCGCTCACCCTGGGCGGCATGGTTTCCGGTACCGGTGGCCTGATCAAGAACGGTGCGGCCACCGTGACCCTGACCGGTGCGAATACCTACACCGGAGGCACCACCATCAACAGCGGCACGCTGGCCATCGGTGCTGGTGGCAGCCTGGCCTCGACCGGTGCGGTGGACCTGGCCGGTACCGGTACCCTCGACATCTCGGCCGGCAACCAGAGCATCGGTTCGCTTGCCGGTGTGGCCGGCAGCACCGTGGCGCTGGGTGGTAGCGCGCTGACCCTGGGCGGCACCGTTGACAGTGCCTTCAATGGCGCGATCACCGGCAACGGTGGCCTGATCAAGAACGGTGCGGGCGTGCAGACCTTCAACGGCGCCAGCACCTTCAGTGGTGGTGTAACGCTCAATGCAGGCGGCCTGGTGGTCGGCAACGATGCAGCTCTGGGTACCGGGGCGGTAACGGTGGGTGGCAACGGCACGCTCGATTCGAACACTGCGGTGACGCTGGCCAACAACTTCGTCCTCAACGCCGGGCTGACCGTGCTCGGCAGCAACAACCTCACCCTCAACGGCAACCTGAGTGGCACCGGAGCGCTGACCAAGGACGGTTTGGCGACGCTGACCTTGAACGGTACCAATACCTATACCGGTGGCACCTTCATCAATGCCGGTACGCTGGCATTGGGCGCCGGCGCGAGCCTGCATGCCAGTGGCATCGTCAATCTGGCTTCGGGCGCGACCTTCGATCTGTCGGCGGGCAGCGGCACGCAGCAGTTCGGCACCCTGGTCGGCAACGGTACGGTGAACCTGGGGGCAAACACCTTGACCATTGGCGGTCCCGCCAATGGCACGTTCAGCGGTTCGGTGGGTGGTACCGGTGGGCTGATCAAGGAAGGCACCGGGACCCAGACCCTGACCGGTAACAATACCTTCACCGGTGGCACCACCATCAATGCGGGCACGCTGGCGATTGGCGCCGGTGGCAGCCTGGCATCGAATGGTGCGGTGACATTGGCCAATGCCGGTACGGCGTTCGACATTTCTGCCGGGGGTGCGCAGAGCATCGGGTCGTTGGCTGGTGTTGCCGGCAGCACGGTTGCGCTGGGCGGCAGCACGCTGACCCTCAATGGCGTGGGCAACACCACTTTCGCCGGTGACATCACCGGCACCGGCGGGCTGGTGAAGAACGGGGCGGGCGTGCAGACCCTGATCGGCGCGAATACATTCAGCGGCGGCGTGGCGCTCAATGCCGGTGGCCTGACGCTGGGCAATGGTGGTGCGCTGGGTACCGGTACGCTGACGGTGGGCGGCAACGCCATGCTGGATGGCACCACTGCGTTGACCGTGGGCAACAACGTGCAGCTGGCCAGCGGCACGCTGACCCTGGCGGGCAGCAACGCGCTCGCGCTGAATGGTGTGATCAGTGGTGCGGGTGGTCTGCTCAAGGATGGCGCCGCGACCGTCACTCTCGGCGGTGCCAGCAGCTATGCCGGTGACACCACGATCAACAGTGGCGTCCTGGCAGTGGGTGCCGGTGGCACCCTGTCGGGTGCGAGCACGGTCAATCTGACCGGTGCCGGCACGCTGGACATCAGTGCCGGTGGCAATCAGAGCATCGGTGGCCTGGCCGGCGTGACCGGCTCCAGCGTCGTGCTGGGTGGCGCAACCCTCACCACCGGCGGCAACAACGGCAGCACCGCCTTCGCTGGCGTGTTGAGTGGCAGCGGTGGCCTGGTGCAGAGTGGCACCGGCACGCTGACCCTGAGCGGCGACAACGTCTATACCGGTGGCACCACCATCAACGGTGGCAGCACGCTGCAGCTCGGCAACGGTGGCAGCACCGGTTCGGTGCTGGGCGACATCACCAACAACGGCAGCCTGGTCTACAACCTGGGCAGCACCGCAACTGTGGGCGGCGTGGTCAGTGGCAGTGGTGGCCTGACCCAGGCTGGCAGCGGCACGCTGGTGCTGACCGGCAACAACACCTACACCGGCGGTACCACCATCAATGCAGGCGGCACGCTGCAGGTCGGCAACGGCGGTGCGACCGGCGCGATCGTCGGCGACATCACCAACAACGGCGCGCTGGTGTCCAACGTGGCGGGCAACACCACGCTGGGCGGCACCATCAGCGGCAGCGGTGGCCTGACCCAGGCCGGCGCTGGCACGCTGGTGCTGACCGGCAACAACACCTATACCGGCGGCACCACCATCAATGCCGGTGGCACGCTGCAGGTCGGCAATGGCGGTGCGACCGGTGCGATCACCGGTAATGTCGCCAACAACGGCAGCCTGGTGTTCGACGTGGCGGGCAACACCACGGTCGGCGGCGCGGTCAGTGGCAGCGGTGGCCTGACCCAGGCCGGTGCCGGCGTGCTGACGCTGGTCGGCAACAACACCTACACCGGCGGCACCACCATCAATACCGGTGGCACGCTGCAGGTGGGCAATGGTGGAGCGACCGGTTCGATCGCTGGCGACATCACCAACAATGGTTCGCTGATCTCCAACGTCGCAGGCAACACCCTGCTGGGCGGCACCATCAGTGGTACGGGTGGCCTGACCCAGGCGGGCAGTGGCACGCTGGTGCTGACCGGCACCAACACCTACACCGGCGGCACCACCATCAACACCGGCGGCACGCTGCAGCTGGGCAACGGTGGTGCGACCGGCTCGATCGTCGGCGACGTCACCAACAACGGCACGCTGGTGTCCAACGTCGCGGGCAACACCACGCTGGGCGGCACCATCAGCGGCAGCGGTGGCCTGACCCAGGCCGGCAGTGGCACGCTGACCGTGACCGGCAACAACACCTACACCGGCCCGACCACCATCAATACCGGTGGCACCCTGCAGGTGGGCAATGGTGGCGCCACCGGTTCGATCGGCGGCAGTGTCACCAACAACGGCAGCCTGGTGTTCAACGTGGGCGGCAACACCACCGTCGGCGGCGCCATCAGCGGCAGCGGTGGCCTGACCCAGGCCGGCAGCGGCACGCTGATCCTGGGCGGCAACAACACCTATACCGGCGGTACCACCATCAACACCGGTGGCACGCTGCAGGTCGGCAACGGCGGTGCGGGCGGGTCGATTGCCGGCAACGTCAGCAACAACGGCAGCCTGGTGTTCAACGTCGGTGGCAACACCACCGTCGGTGGCACCATCAGCGGCAGCGGTGGCTTGACCCAGGCCGGCGCTGGCACCATCACCCTGACCGGCAACAACACCTACACCGGCGGCACCACCATCAATGCCGGTGGCACGGTGCAGGTCGGCAACGGCGGGGCCAGCGGTTCGGTCACCGGCAACATCACCAACAATGGTGGCCTGATCATCAACACTGGTGGCACCACCACGCTGGGCGGCACCATCAGCGGTGGCGGCAGCATCGTGCAGGCTGGCCCGGGCGGGCTGAATCTCGGCGGCAACAGCGGTGGTTTCAGCGGCACCGGCCAGGTCACCGGCGGTGGCCTGAATGTCACCGGCAACATCGGCGGCCAGTGGACCATCGGCAGCGGCACCACGCTGTCCGGCACCGGCACCATCGGTGGTACCGGCGGTGGCGTGACGGTATCCAGCGGCGGCGTGCTCTCGCCGGGCAATGGCCCGGGCAATGGCAGCGGTGCGGGCAACGGCACCGGCACGATCACGGTGGGTGGCAACCTGACCTTGTCGCCGGGCAGCACGCTGGGCATCGATCTGGGTGCCACCGGCAGTGACACGGTGCAGGTGGGTGGCAGTGCCAACGTGGGTGGCAGCAGCGTGCAGGTGAATACCATCTCGCCGAGCACCAGCTATCAACAAGGCCAGCAGTACACCGTGGTCAATGCGGGTGGTGGCGTGAGCGGGCAGTTCGCTTCGGCCAAGACGCCGTCGGCCTTCCTGACCATCACCCCGGTCTACACGGCGAACACGGCCAATCTGCAGATCGATGTGGCGCAGACCGCAGCCTTCACCACGGCGGCGAAGACGCGCAACCAGTACAACACCGCCGCAGCACTGGACAGCCTGCCGCAGAGTGGCTCGGCACTGGGGCTGTACAACACGGTGTTGATCTATGACGCCGCCACCGCGCGCAGCGCATTCGACCAGCTGTCCGGTGAAGTGCATGCCGCCAGCCGCGCTGTGCTGCTGTATGACAACTATCTGGAAGAAGGCATCCGCCAGCGCCTGGGCAGTGAGCTGCCGACCGTGCGTGGCGAGCGCGCGTCGGCCTGGCTGGCCGGCAGCGGCAAGGTGTTCAAGCAGGATGGTGATGGCAACGGCGATGACATCCGCTCCAACCGCAATGCGCTGATGGCCGGCGTGGACTGGCAGCTCGGGGAGCACGTGGTGCTGGGTGCAGCGGCCGGCAACGAACGGCTGGATACGCGCCTATACGATCGCAGCTCGCGGGCCCGCCTGCGTGGCAACACCTTCGGCCTGTATGCGCAGGGCCAGTGGAACAACGGCTTTGCGGTCGGTGGCAGCGTGTCGCGCGGCGACTACCGCACGCGCACCACGCGTGAGGTGCCGCTGCTGGGCCAGACCCTGTACAGCCGCCAGGATTCGGATGTGACCATTGCCCAGGTGGAAGGCAGCTGGACCTGGAGCCACGGCAGGACCCAGCTGCAGCCGTACGTGCAGTTCACCAAGCACTGGGTCGACAGCGATCGTGCGGTGGAACAGGGCGGCAGTGCTGCGCTGGAGCTGGAAGGCGGCAAGGACACGCTCAATGTCAGCACCGTGGGCGTGCGTGGGCGCTGGGACGTGGGCAGTGGCGAGCGCTTCCCGGCGCAGCTGACGGTCGGCCTCGGCTGGCAGCATGCATCGGGCGACACCGACGTGGCCAGCCGCAACCGCTTCGCGGCCGGCGGCAATGCGTTCGATGTGTACAGCGCGGTGATGGCACGCAACGCGCTGGTCAGCCAGCTGGGCGTGGCGGTCGGCCTGGGCCGCAACAGCCAGCTGTCGATGTTCGTGCAGGGCCAGCACGGCGACGGTCGCCGCGACGTCGGCGGGCAGATCAACCTGCGCGTGGGTTTCTGAGGGGAGTGGGCCAGCGGTAGATCCACGCTCCGCGTGGATGGCACCGGGGCGGGAGCGCTAGAGCTCCCGCTCCATTTCCACAGCGTCGATCCCGGCGCCGTGGCCATCGGGCACCACACGTGTCACCCGGAAGCCCAGGCCGGCGTAGAAGCCCTGGGTGTGCTGGCTGGTGCTGAGCGTGATGCGATTGATCGAGGGATCCGCTTCGGCCTGGCGCAGGCGCGCCAGCGCCAGTTCGCGGCCCAGTCCATGCCGGTGCAGCGCGCGCTGCACCATGCCCCAACAGAAACCGGCACTGCCATCGCCGCGGCGCGACAGGCCGCCACAGGCCACGATGCTGCCATCGCGTTCGATTACCTGGAATGCACAGCCCATTGCCTGCTCACGCAGGAAGCGTTCGAAGTCGCTCCGCTCTTCCGGTGCGAAGTAGGTGGGCACGTTGCTGTCGAAGATCGACAGGCAGGCGGTCATGTCGCTGCAGCAGTAGGGGCGGGGTGTCATGAAGGAACGTCATGGTTGTGGGCACATTGTGCGCGAGGTCCGTGCCATTGATGTCTGAACATGGCGAGCCCGGAAACCGGTTCGGGCGCAGACTGCAGGTCCCCGTCATCAGGAGGTTCCATGTCCAACGCTCACGCCAGTTTCGTACAACTCCACCAAGGTGCCAATTTTTACGTGCTGCCCAACGTATGGGATGCCGGTGGCGCCCGCCTGGTCCAGCAGCAGGGGGCCCGCGCGGTGGGAACATCGAGTGCTGCGGTGGCGTGGTCCTGCGGTTATGCCGATGGCGGTGCGCTGCCTGATACCGCGCTGCTGCAGCGGGTGTCCGAAATCGCTCGTGTGATCTCGTTGCCGGTCACGGTCGATATCGAGGACGGCTACAGCGATGTTCCCGATGCGGTCGCTGCGCGGGTGCTGCGCCTGGTGGAGGCGGGTGCGGTCGGGATCAACATCGAAGACGGCGCCGGCAGTCCTGCGGCGCTGGTGGACAAGATCACTGCCATCCGCTCGGCGCTTGGCGGGCGATCGCTGTTCATCAATGCACGCACCGATGTGTATCTGCGCAGCCTGGCCGAAGGTGATGAGGCCGTCAGGATGAGCATCGATCGGCTGCAGGCCTATGCACGTGCTGGTGCCGACGGCGGCTTTGTGCCGGGGCTGCGTGCGCTGGACGAGGCTGCTGCGGTTGCCAGCGCCGTGCCGCTGCCCCTCAACCTCATGTGGCTGCCTGGAATTGCGTCGCCTGCTGCGCTGTCGCAGGCCGGCGTGCGGCGGCTGAGTGCAGGGCCCGCGCTGTTCATGCACGCGTGGGCGGCGATGGCTGCGGCGACCACGGATTTTCTCGGCGGCGCGATGGCGATGCCCGAGGGCGCACCGGGGTATGCGGCCTTGAACCACCTGTTCAGCGAAGGGTGAGGGTGCTGGGGACGGGGGCAGCGGTAGGCTGGGGCATGGGCGGATAGTCGTTTCGACTGGGCCGAGGCATCCACGCATGGTGTGGATCTACTGATGCGGCTGGAGGAACAAGCCCCTCTGTTGAGGGGCTGCCCCGACAGGGGCGGGGAGAGGCAGGCAAAGGGAGGGGCCCAAAGGTTGCGCAGCAACGTTTGGGGCGAAGCGCGCGCAGCGCACTTCGCGTCCCGCGCCAGATAACTGAAAAAGGCCGCCCCTAAGGGCAGCCTTTTTCAGTTATCTGGCGGAGAGAGGGGGATTCGAACCCCCGAAGCGCGGTTTAGACGCTTACACACTTTCCAGGCGTGCTCCTTCAACCACTCGGACACCTCTCCGGATCCCTGCCATCGGCAAACGCCTCAGCAGGGGCGCAGATTCTAGCGGGCTGCGCGACACTTCACAAGCACCCCAGTCAGGAACCTGCGAAGGACGCGCCGGAGGCGAGGGGGCTGGACAGGCATGGCACAATGGAACATCCGATGGAAAACGGTGGCCTGATGTCCTATCTCGTCCTTGCCCGCAAGTGGCGTCCGAAGCGTTTTGCCGAGCTGGTGGGCCAGGAACACGTGGTCCGTGCGCTCAGCAACGCGCTGGACAGCGGCCGGGTCCACCATGCGTTCCTGTTCACCGGTACCCGCGGCGTGGGCAAGACCACGATCGCGCGCATCTTCGCCAAGTCGCTCAACTGCGAGCAGGGCACCAGCGCAGACCCATGCGGCCAGTGCGCGGCCTGCCTGGACATCGACGCCGGCCGCTACATCGACCTGCTGGAAATCGACGCCGCGTCCAACACCGGCGTGGATGACGTGCGCGAGATGATCGAGAACGCGCAGTACATGCCCTCGCGTGGCAAATACAAGGTCTACCTGATCGACGAAGTGCACATGCTGTCCAAGGCGGCGTTCAACGCGCTGCTGAAGACGCTGGAAGAGCCGCCGGAGCACGTGAAGTTCCTGCTGGCCACCACCGACCCGCAGAAGCTGCCGGTCACCGTGCTCAGCCGCTGCCTGCAGTTCAACCTCAAGCGCCTGGACGAGGATCAGATCCAGGGCCAGATGACCCGCATTCTGGCGGCTGAGGAAATCGAGGCCGACGGCAGCGCCCTCGTGCAGCTGGCCAAGGCCGCCGATGGCAGCCTGCGCGACGGCCTGTCGCTGCTGGACCAGGCGATTGCCTATGCCGGCGGCGCGCTGCGCGAGGATGTGGTGCGCACCATGCTGGGCACCGTCGACCGTACCCAGGTGGCGGCAATGCTCGACGCACTGGCCGAGGGCGATGGCCCGCGCCTGTTGCAGGTGGTGGCCGCGCTGGCCGAGTTCTCGCCGGACTGGAGTGGCGTGCTGGAAGCATTGGCCGAAGGCCTGCACCGCATCCAGGTGCAGCAGCTGGTGCCGGGCGCTGCGGCTGCCGCCGAAGGCCTGGACGCCACGGTGTTCGCCGAGCGCCTGCGTCCGGAGGTGGTCCAGCTCTGGTACCAGATGGCCTTGAACGGCCGTCGTGACCTGCCGTTGGCGCCGAGTCCGCGCGCCGGCTTCGAAATGGCCGTGCTGCGGATGCTGGCGTTCCGCCCGGCCGCGGCGGTGCCGTCGGTGCCGAAGACAGTTGAAAGTGCGGCCGGCGGTACACCGGGTGGCAACACGGCCGGTGGTGGCGTTGGCAGCCAGGAGGCATCGTCCGCGCCTGCCGCCGCTGCTGCTTCGGCCAGTCCGGTCGCCGCCGCAGTGCCCGTGCAGGCCGCACCACGCGAGCCTGAACCCGAACCTGAGCCGGCCCCGCAACCGGAGCCGGATCCGACGCCGGAACCCGAGCCGGTTCCAGTGCAGGAACCCGAATCGCCGCCGCCGGTGAAGGCCGCCGCGGAGGCACCAACGCCGACGCCGGCCACAGATGCAGGGACGACCGACGACCTGCCGCCGTGGGCCACCGACGAAGCCGAGGCCCGTGACGAGGCGCTGGCCGCCGAACTGGCGGGTCCGGATGCGGCGATGGTCGCGCCCTGGCATGAGCCACCGGCCCCGGTGCCAGCACCGGTCGAAGCGAAGCCTGTCGAGCTGGAGCGCCCGTTCCGTGCCGAGGGCATCGCCATCGCGCCGGCCGAGCCCGCTGCGGTGCGTGATCCCGCGCCGCAGGACGGTGTCAGCGAACTGTCCAGCGCCGAGGATTGGCTGGATCTGGTCGCCAACAGCGGCCTGAGCGGCCCGTCGCGGCAGTTGGCCGCCAACGCCGCCTTCATCAGTTGCCAGCGCGGGACCTTGAAACTGGGCCTTTCGCCCGGATTTGAATACCTGCGCTCGGAGCGCGCGCTGGCTGCGCTGGGCGAAATGCTGGAGAAGGCCCTCGGCCAGGCGCCGAAGATCGTGGTCGAGACCGTGGAAACCGAACACGTTCCGGCCGAGACCCTGCACCAGCGTGCCGATCGCCAGCGTGGCGAGCGGCAGCAGGTGGCAGAGGCCGTTTTCATGGACGATCCGGAAGTGCAGGTGCTGATCCAACAGCACGGTGCCCGGGTTGTTTCCGATTCCATCCGTTCTTTTGACGAGTAAGACACTATGCGCGGCAACATCGCCCAACTGATGCAGCAGGCCCAGAAGATGCAGGAAAACCTGCAGAAGGCCCAGGAAGAAATCGCCAAGATCGAAGTGACCGGCAGCGCCGGTGGCGGCATGGTCAGCGTGACCCTGACCGGCGCCAAGGAATGCCGCAAGGTACGCATTGACCCGTCGCTGGCCAGCGACCCGGAGATGCTGGAAGACCTGATCGCTGCCGCATTCAACGATGCCTCGAACAAGATCGATGCCGAGTCGAAGTCGAAGATGGGCTCGGCCACCGCCGGCATGCAGCTGCCGCCGGGCATGAAGCTGCCGTTCTGATGCTTGGCGGGGCGCCTGTTGCTGCAGGCGCCCGCTGCAACCCTCAGTCGAGCATGGCTCGACTCTACACGTAGCCGTCGAGCTCGCTCGACGCCATCAAAGCATGCCGCCGTGTCCGCACCCCTGCTTGAACAATTGATCGACGCACTGCGGGTGCTGCCTGGCGTGGGCCAGAAGACCGCGCAGCGCATGGCCTACCACCTGCTCGAGCGCGAGCGCGAAGGTGGCCAGCGCCTGGCTGAAGCGCTGTCGCTGGCGGTGGAACGCATTGGCCACTGCGCGCAGTGCCGCGACTTCAGCGAAACCGAGTTGTGCCCGACCTGCGCCAACAGCAGCCGCGAACGCAGCCAGCTGTGCGTGGTCGAATCGCCGGCCGACCGCCTGGCCATCGAAAACGCCACCGGTTTCCGCGGTGTCTACTTCGTGCTGCAGGGGCGGCTGTCGCCGCTCGATGGCATCGGCCCGCGCGAGCTGGGCCTGGAGCAGCTGGAGCGGCGGCTGGCCGAAGGCGAGGTGCAGGAGCTGATCATCGCCACCAGCGCCACTGTCGAGGGCGAAGCCACCGCGCACTACCTGGCGCAGCTGGCGCGCGCACGCAAGGTGCAGCCCAGCCGCCTTGCGCAGGGCCTGCCTCTCGGCGGCGAACTTGAATACGTCGATCGCGGCACGCTGTCGCACGCGTTCGGGACGCGCAGCGAATTCCGCGATTGAGCGCTGGCCGGGCATCGTCCGGCGCGGCCGGCCTACAATGCGGGAGACATCCCCGCCGAGGCCGACCATGAGCAACGAAACCCTCTTCAGCAAGATCATCCGTCGCGAGATCCCGGCCACCATCGTCTACGAGGATGACGAGGTGCTGGGCTTCAAGGACATCGCACCGCAGGCGCCGGTGCACGTGCTGTTCATTCCGAAGAACGAAATCATTCCGACCCTGGACGATCTGCAGCCGTCGCAGGCGCACCTGATCGGCAAACTGGCACTGGCCGCTGCCGAGTACGCGCGCCGCGAGGGTTTTGCGCAGGATGGCTATCGCATCGTGATGAACTGCCGCGAGGACGCCGGGCAGACCGTGTTCCATATCCACATGCACCTGCTGGCCGGTGGGCAGCTGGGGCATTTCGGTACGCCGGGGCGTTGAGCGCACGGCATCCATGCCATGCGTGGATGAAAAAAGGCCGCCCGAGGGCGGCCTTTTCCGTCATGCCTGTGCGGTGACGATCACCACCAGCCCCAGCGACCATAGCCGCCCCAGTACGGGCCATACGGGCTCGGGCCCCACGGGCCATAGGGGTAGGGCACCACATCGACCTGGCGCTGTTCCGGCCACAGGTAGATCACATCGGCCGACAGCTTCGGCAGGCGGTAGTCATAGTCGCCGATGCGGGTGTTCTGGTAGCCGTCGATCTTGCCGATGAAGGTCACGTCACGGCCGGCTTCGAACACGGCCGGGTCGTAGAAGCCGGCGCGGCAGGCGATGAAGCGGCCGTCGCTGGCGTCGGACGAGGTGGTGTTCGGGCGGCCACTGGCGTTGAGCGGGCGCGAGATCATCTGGAAGCAGGTCTCGCCCTGGCCGGGCTTGGTTTCGATGATGCGGCCGCCCCAACGGACGGGCGTGCCGACCTGCTGGGTGGCGACCGAGTCGCGCGGGGAGACCAGGCTGAACTGTCCCTGCAGCGGCTTGGGGGCCGTGGCGCAGGCCGACAGGGCCAGCGTGGCCACAGCGGTGAGGAGGAACTTGGTGTTCATGGGGAGGCTCCGGAAGTCGGGCGATGCCTGCGCAGGTCCCGCAATAATGAAGCGAGCTCGGTGCAAGTTCCAGCGTAACGCGCGTCGGCGAAACGCTGGCTGAGTGCCAGCAGTGCCGGATCGGGGCGGCGGGCATGTACCCGACGCGCCCAGTCCTGTGCGGTTTCATGCGGTTCGCGGGCCAGGCCGAGGCGGGCGTAGCGGCGACCCAGCCGGTGCCAGCCGCGCAGCAGCGGATCACGTTCGCGTTCGCCGCGGGCCAGCAGCCAGGCCATCCACGCCAGCGCCATCAACGCGGCCGTCACGAAGCCGGCTATCAGCTGTGCCGGCCCCAGGTCGTCCAGCCCGAGCGGCTTGAGCAGCTGCTGCTGGCGGCGCGCATCGAAGGACAGCACCAGGTCATTCCAGCCGCGGCGCAGCCAGTCGCCCATCTGCCCCAGTTGCAGCCAGCGCTGTTGCATCGGCGTGTCGGTGCCGGCCTGCAGGCGATCGTCGAGGGTGTCGAGAATACGTTCGGGGGCGACGGCAGCGGTCGGGTCGACCCGCACCCAGCCGCGTTGCGGCAGCCATACCTCGGCCCAGGCATGGGCGTCCATCCGCCGCAGCACCCAGTAGTCGCCGATGCGGTTGCGGGTACCTCCCGCGAAGCCGGTCACCACGCGTGCCGGAATGCCGGCATTGCGCATCAGCACCACGAAGGCCGAGCTGAAGTGCTGGCAGAAGCCGGCTTTGTAGCCGAACAGGAACTCGTCGACCGGATCACGCCCTGCCGGGGGCGTGGCCAGCGTGTAGGAGAAGTCGCGGGTGATCCATTGCAGCGCGCGGCGGACGATGGCCTCGTCGTCGGCGCCGGCCTCCTGCCGCCATTGCTGGGCCAGGGTGGCGGTGCGCGGGTTGAAGCCGCCGGGCAGCTGCAGTGCCGCACGACGCAGGTAGGGTGACAGGGTGCTGTCGAACCGTGCGGGCGGGGCCGAGTGCAGGCGCCATCGGCTCAGCGACGCCAGCGGGCGCTCGCTGCTCAGGCTCATGTCCGCGTCCAGCGTGCTGCCCTCGGGGGCGCGGCTGGGCAGGTCCAGCGCCACCAGCTGGCGGCGATCGGTCGGCTCGTAGTCGATCTGGTAATCCCAGCCCTGCGCGCTGGCTTCGACCGTGGCGGCCGGCCTTCGCGCGCTGGCGCGATCGCGCGACCAGCGGCGGCCATCGAAGGCGGTCAGCACCGGGCCTCGCCAGTAGCGCTGCGCCGGTTCCGGCACCGCGCCGAAGAACTGCACGCGCAGCGCCGGGGTGTCGTCGGCCATCAGGTCCAGCCACTGGTCGGGCTCCATGCTGTCGGACAGCCCCGGCGTGCCCACCGCGCGTTCGGGAACACCCCACAGCGGCGTGGCCAGGCGCGGGAACAGCCAGAAGCTGGCCAGAGCCAGCGGCAGGCCGATCGCCAGCAGGCGGCCGACACTGCGCAGCTGTCCGCGCAACGGCAGGCGGCCGGCACGGCCCTCATCATGTGCCAGGCGTTGCAGCGCAAGCAGCGTGCCGACACCGGCGAGCGCGGCCAGGGTTGTGGTCAGTGGTCCCTGGTCGAGCAGGAATGCGGCGAACGGAGCAAACAGCGCAAAGCCGAGCAGGCTGCGCGCGTCGCGCAGGCTGCGCAGTTCGCTGGATTTGATCGCCAGCATCGCCGCCAGCAGAGCGCAGCCGGTATCGCGACCGGGGCGCACCATGCCCATCTGCCAGACAATGGCGGCGAGCATGCCCAGCACCAGCAGCAGGCGCACGGGCATCGGCAGCACGCGTCGCCAGGACAGCGCAGCGGTCAACATCGCAGCGATCGCGATCACTACCGCCAGCAGCGGTGGCAACTGCAGCAGCAGTGGCAGCAGGGCCAGCGCCGCACAGGCCAACGTCCAGGCACGCGTGCTGCGGTCCAGTTGATCGAGGGGATCAGCCATGGGGCATCAGCGCCAGCGCGCGCAGGCACAGGTGGTGATGGTTGGCACCCTGGCCGGGGCCGAACGGTGGATGCGCCGGCAGCAGCAGGGTGTAGCGTCGCCCCTCGCGTTCGGCCATGCCGACCCAGCGCGCCAGCCGCGCGATGCGTGCTTCGTGGCCCAGCGGTGCCAGCATGCGCCAATCCAGCACCACTTCGATACCGATCGGCTTTTCATACTCGCGCACCAGCAGGCTGTCGCGGCGCGCGGAGTGCTTCCAGGAAATGCTGCGTGGCGCGTCGCCGGCGCGGTAGGGGCGCAGCTGATGCAGTTCCTCGCCACTGGCATGGGCACGCGTGTGCAGGGGGTCGTTGCCACTCTCCGGAAGTGCAGGTGCGGTTGTCTCGGCCAGTGGATAGACCAGCAGCGGTTGTTCCGGCCACACCCACGACCACGCCCGCACCAGTCCCAGTGGCTGGGTGGTGGACAGGCGGATGCGCGGCAGCTCCAGCCAGCCGCGGCGTTCGCTCGGTACCTCCAGTTCCACCTCACCGCGACCGTGTGCCGGCAGTGAGGTCCAGGCTTCGCTGTCGCCCAGCTGCAGGTGCAGGCCATGGCGCGCGCGCGGATCGCGCAGCGACAGGTCCACGCGCAGGCGCAACGGTTGCCCGGCCGGTACCGGCTCGGCGGCGATCGCATCGATCTGCACGCCGGACAGCTGCAGGTGAGCGGCGATGGCGCTGGCGATCTCGGCGGCCGCCAGCAGCAGGGCCAGCAGCAGCGCCGGGTTGTTGTTGTAGTTCAGCGCGCCCAGCAGCATCGCCGCCAACAGAGTGGCGACGAACAGGCCGAAGCGGGTCGGCAGCACGTAGATGCGATGACGGTCCAGTCGCTGCGGCAAGGCTTCGGGCCTGCGTGGCCGAGCCAGCAGCTGCATGCGTGCCCAGCGTGTGGTCACGCTCAGTCCACCGCGACGGTCTGCAGGATCGCACGCGCCAGTGCCGGCCCCGAGCTGGATTCCGCCTCCGCCACCAGCCGGTGGCCGGCCACTGCCACGAACAGGGTCTGCACGTCTTCGGGCACTACATGGCCGCGGCCCAGCAGCAGCGCATGTGCCTTGGCCGCACGCAGCAGGGCCAGGCCTGCACGCGGTGACAGGCCGACGCGCACGCCGGCGTGCTGGCGGCTGCGGGTCAGCAGCGCCTGCACGTAGTCGATGAGTGCGTCGCTGGCATGCACCTGGCCAACCGCATCGCGCAGTTCACGCACCTGGGTATCGTCCAGCTTCGGTACCGCGCGTGCGATCAGGTCGCGGCGATCACTGCCACGCAGCAGCTCGCGTTCGGCCTGGGCACTGGGGTAGCCCATCGCCAGCCGCAGCAGGAAGCGATCCAGCTGCGAATCCGGCAGCGGGAAGGTGCCGGACAGGTCCACCGGATTCTGCGTGGCGATCACGAAGAACGGATCGGGCAGCGGATGGGTCTGTCCATCCAGGGTGACCTGTTGCTCGGCCATTGCCTCCAGCAGTGCGCTCTGCGTGCGCGGTGGTGCGCGGTTGATCTCGTCGGCCAGCAGTACGTGGGTGAACACCGGGCCGGGATGGAACTGGAACTGGCGACTGCCCGCTTCATACACCGAGACGCCCAGTACATCGGCGGGCAACAGGTCGGAGGTGAACTGCACGCGCTGGAAGCTGAGGCCGAGGCTGCTGGCCAGTGCATGTGCCAGCGTGGTCTTGCCCAGGCCGGGCAGATCCTCGATCAGCAGGTGCCCAGCGGACAGCAGCGCGACGAAAGCCAGCCTGACTTCCGGCACCTTGCCCAGCACCAGTGCGTTCACCTGATCCTGTGCCTCCCGCAGGGCCTGTCGCAATTGATCGGTTAGCATGCTGGGGTTGGGGGACGAAGCTGGCATGATCGTCTCAGTTCTGGAATCCACTCGATTATCCATAGAGCGATGCAAGGCGAACAGCGCGCACGAACGATATTTCTCTGGTTATGGACGCTGGTCACAGCGGCCAAGCTGGTGGTGGCCGCGCGCCTGCCACTGTTTGTCGATGAGGCGTTCTACTGGCAGGAAGGCCAGCATCTGGCGGCCGCCTATTCCGATCTGCCCGGGTTGACCGCATGGCTGGCACGGCTGGGCGTGGAGATCGGCGGTCACCACGTCCTGGCGCTGCGCCTGCCGTTCCTGGCCATGGGTGCATTGCTGCCGCTGCTGGTGGCGCGCATCGCCACGCGCTGGTTCGGCAACGTGGCCGGATGGCAGGCCGGCAGCCTGACACTGTTGATGCCGTTGTCGGCCACGCTGGGGCTGCTGGCGGTGCCGGACGTGCCGATGGCACTGGCGGCGGTGATCTGCCTGCACGCCGGCGCGCGCCTGCTGCACAACGTCGATGCGTCTTCGGCGATGAAGCTGGCGCTGGGCCTGATGATCGGTGCGCTCAGCCACTACCGCTTCATCGGCGTCATCGGTGTTGGCTTCATTGCGTTGCTGGCGTTGCCGCAGGGGCGGCGCATGCTGGCTGATCCACGCGTATGGGTGGCGCTCGCAGTGGGCGTGCTGGCCTGGCTGCCGCTGCTGGCGTGGAATGCGGACAATCACGATGCCGGCCTGAAGTTCCAGGTGGTCGAGCGCCATCCCTGGACTTTCGAATGGGCTGGGCTGTGGTTCCTGCTGATCCAGCCGATGCTGGTCACGCCGATCCTGTGCATCGCGATGTGGAAGGTGGCGTTGGCGGGCACCCGCAGTGGTGGCGGCGCGCGGGTGCAGTGGCGTTACTTCGGCCTGGTCGGTGGTGTTTCAACGCTTGGCATCTTCCTGCTGGGGTTCTTCACCGACGTCGAGCGGATCAGCTTCCACTGGCCGTTGCCGGGCTATCTGGCGCTGCTGGTGGCGGTGCCGGTGGTGCTCAACGGCTGGCCGCGCTGGCTGCGCCGTACCGGCTGGTGGCTGGCCGGCGCCGGCATGGTGCTGGCATTCGGCTATTACCTGATGGCATCCACGCCTTCGCTGCGTGAGCAGCTGGCGGGCAGCAAGTACTACCCGCGCAACTTCGCCGGCTGGCAGCCGCTGGCGGTGGCGGTGCGCGATGAGCTGCAGCAGATGCCGGCCGGCACGCGCGTGCTGGCCGGCAACTTCAAGGTCGGGGCCGAATTGGGCTTCCAGCTGGGCAATGGTGATATCGAGGTGCTGCCGCATCCGCTCAACGACAAGCATGGCCGTACCGCGCAGCTGGCGCAGTGGGGGTTGCTGCACGAGGGCGAGCGTGCGGCGCCGATGCTGTTGGTGCTGTCGCCCAGTGACCAGCGTTACCGCGATCTGCTGGCGCGCTATCACGCCATCTGTGAACAGGTCGGGCCGTTGCCCGCGCCGCGGGTGGTCAGCAGTGACCATGGGTTCCAGCGTTTCCTGCTGTTCCGCCTGCCGGCACAGCGGGCGGCGGGTCCGTGCGTGACCCCGGCGATGGCGTGGCTGGATGCGCCATCCAACGGTGAAAAGGTTTCGGGCACGCTTGCCGTCAAGGGCTGGGCGTTCAAGGATGGCGTCGGCCTGGCGCGTGTCGAGGTGCTGGTCGATGGCCGCTCTATCGGTGACGCGCAGTACGGGCGTGTGTTCGACGTGCGCCACACCTGGCCGGACAGCACCGACCCGCGGCATCCGGCGGTGGGCTTCGATGCGTCGCTGGATACCGCCACTCTGGCACCGGGCCGGCATTGGCTGGGCCTGCGCCTGCATGGCAACGATGGCAGCGTGGAAGAGTGGCAGGAGCAGCCGTTCGAAGTTCGTTGAGTCCTGCTTTTGTAGAGTCGAGCCATGCTCGACTGCTTCTCCAAAGACAGTCGAGCATGGCTCGACTCTACAAAAAGGGCAGCCGAGCATGGGCTCGGCTCTACAGGTTGGCGGAAGCCCTCAGGGCACCGCGTATCCCGCCTTGCGCAGCAGCCCGCACAGCGCGATCAGCGGCAGCCCGACCAGTGCTGTCGGGTCGCGGTTGTCGATGGCCTCGAACAGGCTGATGCCCAGGCCCTCGCACTTGAAACTGCCGGCACAGTCCAGTGGCTGTTCTGCGGCCACGTAGCGGGCGATCTCGTCCTCGCCCAGCGCGCGGAAACGCACTTCGGTCAGGTCGATCGCCGTGAAGGATTCTCCGTTACCTGTGAGACTGATGGCGGTATGGAAGCGCACGGTGTGCCCGGACATCGCCTTCAGCTGCGCGCGGGCCGCCTCGACCGTGCCGGGCTTGCCCAGCGGCTGGCCGTTCAGGTCGGCCACCTGGTCGGAGCCGATCACCCAGGCGTCGGGATGACGGGCAGCCACCTCGGCGGCCTTGGCGGCTGCCAGGCGCGTGGCCAGGGCCAGCGGGGCCTCGCCGTCCAGCGGGGTTTCATCCACGTCCGGGCGTGTGCAGTCGAAGGGCAGGCCCAGCCGTTGCAGCAGTTCACGGCGGTAGCGGGAGGTGGAGGCCAGGATCAGCGGCATGCGACAATACCGGGGCAGGGCGCGGCAGTCTGGCCCGTCCGCGACGCCAGCGGCAAGTCCTGTATGGCGGGCATTTGACAGCCGCCGCCCCGATCCTTAGTATTCAGCGGCTTATGTCCGCGAACGTGCCCGAAACGCTGGATGCCTGGCGGATGGTTGTAGCGCGAAGGCGCTTCGACGGCCAGGTCTCCCTGGCTGAATTGAACCGCCTGCAGGGGTTGGTCGCCGATACCGACGGTGAGTGTGTCTACTCGCTTGAATTCGGTCGCGACGACATCTTGCGGGTATCCTATGTGGAACTGACCATCGACACCGCGTTGCCGCTGACCTGTCAGCGCAGCATGCAGCGATTCCTGTTGCCGGTGAAGGTGACCCAGAGGCTTGGCCTGATCCGCGACGAGGACGAGGAATCGTCCCTGCCGGAGGAATACGAGGCGTTGCTGGTGCCGGAAGATGGCCAGCTGCGTCCCCTGGACCTGGTCGAAGACGAGTTGGTGCTGGCGGTGCCGGTGGTACCGCTGTCGCCCGACGGTGAAGCAGTCGACAAGGACTGGGCACCGAGCGAAGAAGAAACAAAGAAGGCCAACCCGTTTGCGGCGTTGGCGGCCTTGAAGAAACAATAGCAGCCGGATTGTCGTCGGCGGCTGCGGCGAAAGCGAAAGTGTGCTGGGCGCTGGCGTCCTGCGCGACGATACGACGAAGCAAAAACGAACCGAGTTTGGAGCAATCCCATGGCTGTCCAGAAATCCCGTGTCACCCCGTCCCGCCGCGGTATGCGCCGTGCGCATGACGCCCTGAGCGCCAAGCAGCTGTCGACCGACCCGACCACCGGCGAAGTGCATCTGCGTCACCACATCACTGCCGATGGTTTCTACCGCGGCAAGAAGGTCATCCAGACCAAGACCTCGGCCGTCGAAGAAGATTGATGTGCCGGGAAGGCCGCTGCCTCAGGGCAGCGGCCTTTGCCTTCTTTCCCGGGTATGCCGGTGATCGGCGGCCCGCGCAACAGGAAACATGATGAGCAAGCGGATCTATTCGAGGATCGCGGGCACCGGTAGCTATTTGCCGGAAAAAGTCCTGACCAACGCCGACCTGGAAAAAATGGTCGAAACCTCGGATGAGTGGATCCAGTCGCGCACCGGCATTCGTGAACGGCACATCGCGGCCGAAGGCGAAACCACCAGCGATCTCGGCTACAACGCCGCGCTGCGCGCGCTTGAAGCGGCCGGCATCGACGCTTCGCAGCTCGACATGATCGTGGTCGGTACGACCACCCCTGACCTTATTTTCCCGTCCACCGCGTGCCTGATCCAGGCCAAGCTCGGTGTGGCCGGATGCCCCGCCTTCGACGTCAACGCGGCCTGTTCGGGTTTCGTGTTCGCGCTGGGCGTGGCCGACAAATTCATCCGTTCCGGCGACTGCCGGTACGTGCTGGTGATCGGCGCCGAAACGCTGACCCGCATGGTCGACTGGAACGATCGCACCACCTGCGTGCTGTTCGGTGATGGTGCCGGTGCCGTCGTGCTCAAGGCCGACGAAGAGACCGGCATCCTCAGCACCCATCTGCATTCCGATGGCAGCAAGAAGGAGCTGTTGTGGAACCCGGTGGGTGTCTCGACCGGTTTCAAGGGCGGCGCCAACGGTGGTGGCACCATCAACATGAAGGGCAACGACGTGTTCAAGTACGCCGTCAAGGCGCTGGACTCGGTCGTGGACGAGACCCTGGCCGCCAACGGCCTGGACAAGTCCGACCTGGATTGGCTGATTCCGCACCAGGCCAACCTGCGCATCATCGAAGCCACGGCCAAGCGCCTGGACATGTCGATGGAGCAGGTCGTGGTCACAGTCGATCAGCATGGCAACACTTCGTCCGGCTCGGTGCCGCTGGCGCTGGACGCTGCAGTGCGATCGGGCAAGGTCGAGCGCGGCCAGCTGCTGCTGCTGGAAGCCTTCGGTGGCGGCTTCACCTGGGGTTCGGCCCTGCTGCGCTATTGATAGTGCAAGTTACGACAACGTGAAGTCTGTCGTTACGGCCCCTCTGGGGCCGTAACGCGTTTAAGGAGGACCTGTCATGGTTGAGCCCATCGTCATCGAAGGGCAACGTGCCTGGCTGAAGCAGTACGGCAAGGGAAGCCGGGCGCTGGCCCTGGGCCTGCTCAATTTTGTTGCCCGCCGTTTCCATCTCGATGCCCTGCGCCCGCCACCGCATCGCGGCGGTGACGCTGCACGCGAAACCGAAGCCCGTCGCCTGGCTGAACTGCAGGCGCAGGGGGTGAACGTGCCCGATGTGCTGGGTACCGGTCATGCCGCGCTGGTGATCGGCGACAACGGCAGTTCGTTCAATACCTGCCTGCGCGAAGCCGACGAGGCCGGTCGCGACCGGTTGGTGATGGCAGCGATGCTGGCCATCGCCGAAGCGCATGCGCGTGGCGCCTATTTCGGCCAGCCGCTGCCGCGCAATCTCACCTGGGACGGCCAGAAAGTAGGCTTCATCGACTTCGAGGAAGATCCGCTGGAAGTGATGGACCTGGCTGAAGCGCAGGCCCGCGACTGGCTGATGTTCGGCTACGGCGTCGCCAAGTACTACGCCGACCGCCCCGAGCACCTGCAGGCGATGATGGCCGAGGCGATGGGCGATGTTCAGGCACCGGTGCGCGAGCATGTGCATGCGGTCACTGGCCGCCTTCGCAATCTGGCCCGGGTCTGCATGAAGCTGGGCCGTTCAGCGCGCGCGCTGGCGCATTCGATCTTCATCGCCCATGGCGCCAGTACCGCCGGCGTGCTGATGCTGGTCGGCCTGTGCGTGGATTTCCTCGCCGACGGTGATCTGGACGTCCTGCAGCTGTTCTGCTGATCATCGGCTGGAGTCAGATCCCTTTTCCCATCGAAAAGGGATCTGCCCCCGGATCTCCAGCGCCCTGCGACCCCCATTGACCATACGCGTGCATACGCGCACGTACAGACGACACGGCATGTTCCCCCTTATCATGGCCCGCTTCGATTGCAACAAGCGGATGACCGCGTGACCGTATCCACCCTCGCTTTTGTCTTCCCCGGCCAGGGCTCGCAGTCTGTGGGCATGCTGGCCGAGCTGGCCGAACTGCACCCGCAGGTGCGTGAAGCCTTCACCGAGGCATCCGATGGTGCCGGCGTCGACCTGTGGGCGCTGTCCCAGGGCGGCCCGGAGGAAATGCTCAACCGTACCGAATACACCCAGCCGGCCCTGCTGGCCGCAAGCATCGGCGTGTGGCGCGTCTGGAATGCCGTGGGCGGTCCGCGCCCGTCGGTGCTGGCCGGTCACAGCCTGGGCGAGTACAGCGCGCTTGTCGCCGCTGGCGCGCTGAGCCTGCACGACGGTGCGCACCTGGTGCGCCTGCGCGGCCAGCTGATGCAGGAAGCCGCGCCGGCCGGCGTCGGTGCCATGGCCGCCGTACTCGGCGCCGAGGACCAGCTGGTGCTGGACGTCTGTGCCGAAGCTGCGGGCAGCCAGGTGGTAGTGCCGGCCAACTTCAATTCACCCGGCCAGATCGTGATCGGCGGCGACGCCGATGCGGTCGACCGTGCGCTGGCGCTGCTGGCCGAGAAGGGCGTGCGCAAGGCGGTCAAGCTGGCGGTCAGCGTGCCGTCGCATACGCCGCTGATGCGTGAAGCCGCCAACCGCCTGGCCGAAGTGATGGCCGGCCTGTCCTGGCAGGCACCGCAGCTGCCGGTGGTGCAGAACGTCGATGCCAAGGTCCATGACGGTATCGACGCGATCCGCACCGCGCTGGTGCAGCAGTTGTACCAGCCGGTGCAGTGGACCGGGTGCGTGCAGGCGCTGGCTGGCCGCGGCGTCACCCGGATCGCCGAATGCGGCCCCGGCAAGGTGCTGACTGGTCTGGTCAAGCGCATCGACAAGGCCATTGACGGCCGCTCGCTGGCCACTCCAGGCGACTTCGAAGGCGCCCACGAGGCGTGGTCGGCCTGATTGCCCCTGTTCCTGCCGACCGTGCCGGTCGCCGCTGCAAGCGGCATGGGCGCGGCGGCCGTCCCAGCCTGAGGAAAACATCATGAGCAAGCCCCTGCAGGGTGAAATCGCACTGGTCACCGGTGCCAGCCGCGGCATTGGTGCCGCCATCGCCGATCTGCTGGCCGCCCAGGGCGCCACCGTCATCGGTACCGCCACCACAGAGTCCGGCGCTGCCGCGATCGGTGAGCGCCTGGCTGCCCACGGTGGTCATGGCCGTGCCTTGAACGTGACCGACGCTGCCGCGCTGGACAGCGTGCTGGACGGCATCGCCAAGGAATTCGGCCCGATCTCGATCCTGGTCAACAATGCCGGCATCACCCGCGACAACCTGCTGATGCGCATGAAGGACGAGGACTGGGCGTCGATCATCGACACCAACCTGACCAGCGTGTTCCGCACCAGCAAGGCGGTCATGCGCGGCATGATGAAGGCACGCAAGGGCCGCATCATCAACATCGCATCGGTGGTGGGCGTGACCGGCAACGCCGGCCAGGCCAACTACGCGGCGGCCAAGGCCGGCATCATCGGCTTCAGCAAGTCGCTGGCCAAGGAAATCGGTTCACGCGGTGTCACCGTCAATGTGGTCGCTCCCGGCTTCATCGACACCGACATGACCAAGGCGTTGCCGGAGGAAGCGCGTACCGCGCTGATCAACGACATCGCCCTCGAACGCCTGGGTTCGCCGGAAGACATCGCCCATGCGGTGGCCTTCCTGGCCGGCCCGGCTGCCGGTTACATCACCGGCGAAACCCTCCATGTGAACGGTGGCATGTACATGCCGTAAGCAAGGGGCGCAGGGATTGCGCCGCAAGTGGTTGATCTGCTGAGGTTTTTGCTGCGATGCAAGGCCGCGCTGGTTTCCACTACACTATCCCACGGCCATCGCCTTTGATGGCGACCACTTTTGAACCACAACTCCATCTGGAGCGAGATCCCATGAGCACCATCGAAGAACGCGTCAAGAAAATCGTCGTCGAACAGCTTGGCGTCAAGGAAGAAGAAGTCACCACCAGCGCATCGTTCGTCGATGACCTGGGCGCTGACTCGCTGGACACCGTCGAGCTGGTGATGGCGCTGGAAGAAGAATTCGAGTGCGAGATCCCGGACGAAGAAGCCGAGAAGATCAGCACCGTCCAGGCCGCCATCGACTACGTCAAGGCCCACGTCAAGGCCTGATGTCAGACGGCAGTGCGCGCGCGGGCTCAGGCTCGCCGCGCACCGCACCCCATGGGGCCGCTGTTGCGGCCCCGTGTGTTTGGGCATCACATCGAAGCAAACCGAGTTACCCGTAGAAACCATCCGGGTCAGGAGAAACAGCAATGAAGCGTCGCGTCGTCGTAACCGGCCTGGGTATCGTCTCGCCGTTGGGCAATGATCTGGCCAGCAGCTGGGAAGGCATCACCCATGGTCGTTCGGGCATCGGTCCGCTGACCAACGTTTCTGATGCCTATCTGGATCGGTTCACCACCAAGATTGCAGGTGAAGTCAAAGGATTCGACATCACCGCCGACAACGAACTGTTCGGCAAATTCAGGGTCAGCGGCAAGGATGCCAAGAAGATGGACCCGTTCATCCATTACGGCCTCGGTGCCTCGTTCATGGCCCTGCATGATTCGGGCCTGGAGATCACCGAAGCCAATGCCGATCGCATGGGCGCCATCGTTGGCGCCGGCATCGGCGGCCTGCTCGGCATTGAAGAGCAGACCATCGAGTTCCACGAGGGCAAGAAGATCTCGCCCTTCTACGTGCCCAAGACCATCATCAACATGCTGCCGGGCCAGCTGAGCATCATCACCGGCCTGAAGGGCCCGTCGTTCTCGGCGGTGTCGGCGTGCGCGACCTCGAACCATTCGATCGGTACCGCGATGCGCATGATCCAGTACGGCGATGCCGACGTGATGGTGGTCGGTGGTGCCGAGCGCGGCTCCTCGCCGACCGCAGTGGGCGGCTTCTGCGCGATGAAGGCCATGAGCACGCGCAATGACGCTCCGGAACAGGCCTCGCGCCCGTGGGACAAGGACCGCGACGGCTTCGTGCTGGGCGACGGCGCCGGCATCCTGATCCTGGAAGAGTACGAGCACGCCAAGGCACGTGGCGCGAAGATCTACTGCGAACTGGCCGGCTTCGGCGCCAGCTCCGACGCGTACCACATGACCGCCCCGAGCGAGAACGGCGAAGGCGCCGCGCGCTGCATGGTCATGGCCATGAAGGACGCCGGCGTGACCCCGGAACAGGTCGGTTACCTCAACGCGCATGGCACCTCCACGCCGCTGGGTGACCTGGGCGAAACCATGGCGATGAAGACCGCCTTCGGCGACCACGCCTACAAGATGATGGTCAGCTCCACCAAGTCGATGACCGGCCACCTGCTGGGTGCTGCCGGCGGCGTGGAAGCGATCTTCTCGGTGATGGCGCTGCAGGACAATGTCATCCCGCCGACCATCAACCTGCAGCAGCCGGGCGAAGGCTGCGACCTGGACTACGTGCCCAACGAAGCACGCCAGGCCAAGGTCGACGTGGTGATGTCCAATGGCTTCGGCTTCGGCGGCACCAACGGCACGCTGATCTTCAAGCGCGTCTGACCGGTGCGGTAGGTTGTAGAGTCGACTGTTAGTCGACTGCACTTCGCGGGAAGCCAAATTCCCGCGCTGCGCGCGATAGTCGACCAGCAGTCGACTCTACCTATCGGCATCCGGAGCATTGAATTGACGCCGTGCACCACGGAAGCCGCCGCAAGGCGGCTTCCGTGCATCTGAACCCCGAACTGGCCGCCATGACCCACGCACCGCTGATCCACCCGCTGCCGCATCCGATCGATCTGCTGGCTCTGCAGCAGCACGATCCGGTGCGCTTCCCGCTGCTGATGGAATCCACCGCCTCGGGCACCGCGCAGGGCCGCTGGAGCCTGCTGCTGGCCGCGCAGGGCGATTGCCTGCGGCTGGATGCCGATGGCCGGGTGCGTGACCAGCGCGACGTGGTGCAGGCCGGCAGCTTCCTGCAGGTGCTGGACCGTGCCTGGCAGCGCGAACGCCTGCCGCATGACGGCAGCCACAGCCTGCCGTTCCGCGGCGGTTGGGCGTTGATGCTGGATTACGAAGTGGCCAGCCAGATCGAAACCGTGCTGCCGTCGCGTGCGCGTGAGGACGGTCGCCCGACCGCGCTGGCGCTGCGCTGCCCGGCGGCGGTGCTGCACGATCACCACAACGACGCCAGTTTTGTCATCGCCGAAGCCGGTGAGCATGCGCTGCTGGATGCGTTGGTGGCACTGGCCACGGCCGTGCTGCCCGAAGCAGGGCAGGGCTGGTTGCCGCCGCAGTCGGTCGGCGAGGACGCGCCGCAGCGCTTCACCGACGGCGTGCGCCGGGTGATCGAGTACCTGCGTGCCGGTGACGTGTTCCAGGTGAACCTGTCGCGGCGCTGGAGCGCACAGTTCGCCGCGCCGGTCAGTCCCCAGGCGTTGTACGCGCAGCTGCGCCGTGCCAACCCGGCCCCGTTCGCCGGCCTGTTCACCGCGCACGGCCGCCACGTGGTCAGTTCCTCGCCGGAACGGCTGGTGTCGGTGCACGCCGGCCATGCGCAGACCCGGCCGATCGCCGGCACCCGCCCGCGCTTCGAAGGCGATGACGATGCCGCGCGCATCCAGGAGCTGGTCGGCCACCCGAAGGAGCGTGCCGAGCACGTGATGCTGATCGACCTGGAGCGCAACGACCTGGGCCGCATCTGCCTGCCTGGTACCGTGGTGGTCGATGAACTGATGACCGTGGAAAGTTACGCCCACGTGCACCACATCGTCAGCAATGTCAGTGGCCATCTGCGTCCAGACGTGACCCCGGGTGAAGTGATCGCCGCCACCTTCCCCGGCGGCACCATCACCGGCTGCCCGAAGGTGCGCTGTATGCAGATCATCAGCGAACTGGAGCAGGTGCCGCGCGGTGCCTACACCGGCGCCTTCGGTTGGCTGAACCGCGATGGCGACCTGGACCTGAACATCCTGATCCGCACCGCCGAAGTGGACGGCCACGAGGTCAGCTTCCGCACCGGTGCCGGCATCGTGGTCGACTCGGATCCGGACAAGGAACTGGACGAGACCCGCGCCAAGGCCCGCGGCCTGCTGCGTGCGCTGGGCCAGCAGGGGTAGTGCCGGCCGCTGGCCGGCAACCTCATGCACCCATGATCCGCGCGATCGCCGGCCAGCGGCCGGCACTACCGGTACCAATGGGAGCCATTGTTTGGGTGGGTGCCGACCGTTGGTCGGCACGGACACGCCACCCCGGTCATGACCCCACACCACCGGCACGGTATCCTGCACGACGGAATCGAGTTCAGAGGTAGTCCATGGCGGGAGCCAAGCGCGGGTGTCTGTTCGTGGTAACGCTGGTGGTAGTGCTGGCCGCCGTCGTGGCCGGTGCGGGCGCGTGGTTCTTCTACCAGCAGACCCAGTTCGCCGACGCCCGGATCACCCCGTCCGCCGACAGCGTGGTCATCGCTAGTGGCGACGGCATGAACACGGTGCTGCGCAAGCTGCGCGACGCCGGCGTGGACGAGGGCCAGGACACCCAGTGGCAGCTGCTGGCGCGCCAGCTCGATGCGGCCGGCAAACTGAAGGTGGGTGAGTACGCGCTCAGCAATGACCTGACCCCGCGCGAGCTGCTGCTGCGCATGCGCGCCGGCAAGGTGCTGCAGCATCGCGTGACGATCATTGAAGGCTGGAACATCCGCCAGCTGCGTGCGGCACTGAAGCGTGCCGAACCGCTGCTGCACACCACCGATAACCTGGATGACGCCGCGCTGATGCAGCGGCTTGGGTTCGGCGGCCAGCATCCGGAAGGTCGTTTCCTGCCGGAGACCTATGTCTACCAGCGCGGCGACAGTGACCTGGACGTGCTCAAGCGCGCCCACGGTGCGATGGAGAAGGCACTGGACGAGGCGTGGGAAAGTCGTGCGCCGGACCTGCCGATCAATACGCCCTACGAGCTGCTGACGATGGCGTCGATCATCGAAAAGGAAACCGCGCTGGCCAGCGAGCGCCCACAGATCGCCGGGGTGTTCATGCGCCGCCTGAAGATCGGCATGCGCCTGCAGACCGACCCGACCGTGATCTACGGCATCGGCGCGGCGTATGACGGCAACATCCGCCGCCGCGACCTGACCACCGATACGCCCTACAACACCTATACGCGTGCGGGCCTGACCCCGACCCCGATCGCCATGCCCAGCCGCGACGCGCTGATGGCGGCTGCACAGCCGGCCGCCGGTGACGCGCTGTACTTCGTCGCGGTCGGCGATGGCAGTGGCGCGCACGTATTCTCGCCCAGCCTGGACAAACACAACGCCGCCGTAGCCCGCTACCTGCAGCAGCTGCGCCAGCAACGCACCAAGGAGACCCCGGCGCAATGAGTCCCGCGCTGCTTCGCCATCCCCGTTTCGTCAGCCTGGAAGGTGGCGAGGGCGCGGGCAAGACCACCGCCATCAACGCCATCCGCGATTGCCTGCGCAGCCACGGCCACGAAGTGGTGCTGACCCGCGAACCGGGCGGTACGCCGTTGGCCGAGCGCATCCGTGGCCTGGTGCTGAAGCCCGATGCCGAAATCGCCGCCGAGCCGCTCAGCGCCGAAGCCGAGCTGCTGCTGGTGTTCGCTGCACGCGCGCAGCATGTGCGCCAGGTGATCCAGCCGGCCCTGCAGCGCGGCGCCTATGTGCTGAGCGATCGCTTCACCGATTCCAGCTACGCCTACCAGGGCGGTGGCCGTGGCCTCGACCCGCAGTGGATTGCCGACCTGGAACGCCGCGCGGTGGGCCTGTTGCCGGGACTGACCCTGCTGTTGGATGTGGACGTGGCGGTAGGCCGCGCGCGTGCCAACGGCCGCGACCTGTGGCCGGACCGCATCGAAAGCGAACAGGACGACTTCTTCCAGCGTGTGCGTGCGGTGTTCCGCAGTCGTGCGCAGCAGGATCCGCAGCGCTTTGCGTTGATCGACGCTGGGCAGGTGCAGGCGCGCGTGGCCGCGGATGTGGTGGCGTGTGTCGAGCGGTGGCTGCAGGGCGGGGAGGGCGCATGAGCACGTTCTCGCCGTGGCAGCAGCGCGCGTTCGAACAGACGGTCGCCGCGCTCGATGCTGATCGGCTCGGCCATGGCCTGCTGATCTGTGGCCCGGCCGGACTGGGTAAGCGCGAGGTGGCGTTGGCCCTTGCCGACCATGTGCTGGCGCGCGGCGATGCCGCGCATGCCACGCGCACGCGCCAGCTGATCGCCGCCGGCACCCATCCGGACCTGCAGCTGGTCAGCTTCATTCCGAACAAGAGTGGCGACAAGCTGCGCACCGAGATCGTCATCGAGCAGGTGCGCGAGATCACCAACAAACTGGCGTTGACCCCGCAGTACGGGGTGGCGCAGGTGGTGATCGTCGACCCGGCCGATGCCATCAACCGCTCCGCCGCCAACGCACTGCTGAAGACGCTGGAAGAGCCGCAGCCCGGCCGCTATCTATGGCTGATCAGCAGCGACCCGGCGCGCCTGCCGCAGACCGTGCGCAGTCGCTGCCAGCGCCTGGAATTCAAGCTGCCGCCGCGTGAGGAAGCGCTGGCGTGGCTGCAGCACCAAGGGCACAGCGAAGCATCCGCGCGCGAAGCCCTGGACGCCGCGCGCGGCCATCCCGGCCAGGCCGACAACTGGCTGCGCGAAGACGGCCTGAGCCTGCGCCGTGAGGTGGGCCGCGAACTGGAGCAGCTGGCCGCCGGCAAGACCGGCGCGGTGGAGCTGGCGCAGAAGTGGTGCGGTGACGACAACGCGGGGCTGCGCCTGCGCTTTGCCGCCGACCTGGCGCTGGCCCAGGCCAGCACCGATGCCTTGACCACGCCGGAGCGATTGCACAAGCTTGCAGCCTGGTTCGATGCGGCCAACCGCACCCGCGACCTGCTGCGCACCACGGTGCGTGCAGACCTTGCGGTGGTCGAGTTGCTGCTGGCCTGGAACAAGGTGAACGAGCGGCCTGCCGCAAGGGGAAATCGATGAGTGCCAGCAACGCCCGCCAGGGCATCCTGTCCCTGGCCGTGAAGGACAAAGCCGCGCTGTACAGCGCGTACATGCCGTTCGTGAAGAATGGCGGCATCTTCGTGCCCACGCCCAAGCGCTACTTCCTGGGCGACGAGGTGTTCCTGCTGCTGACCCTGCCCGATTCCAGCGAGCGCCTGCCGGTGGCCGGCAAGGTGATCTGGGTGACCCCGGCCGGCGCGCAGGGCAACCGCACCGCCGGCATTGGCGTGCAGCTGGCCGATGGTGCCGAAGGCGAGGGCGTGCGCCACAAGATCGAGACGCTGCTGGCCGGCCTGACCAGCTCGGACAAGCCGACGCATACGATGTGAGGTAGCGCTGGGCCATGCCCGGCTGCATGCCCCGAAACACCCGTGACCCCGCCCTTCTGTAGAGTCGAGCCATGCTCGACTGCGGCCCTCGAAAACACCCGTGAACACGAATGTGAAAAACGGTTGACGGCCCCTGAAAATCCCCTATAATGAGCGGCTCAGCAACACCGGGCGGTTAGCTCAGCGGTAGAGCATTGCCTTCACACGGCAAGGGTCACAGGTTCGATCCCTGTACCGCCCACCAAATAGATCCCTGATTTTTCAGGTGATATAAAGAAGCCGGCCTTGAGCCGGCTTTTTCGTAAGTGCAGGGTAAGTGCACGCTGCTTTCTTCATCTCAAGGACGCCACATGAAGCTTCGTCTGCATACCGTAAAGATCCATCCAGCCGTTGACGGCGAGGATTCCCCTTCAATTGGCGCGGAGCTGACCATCCACTTTCCGGATAAACAGCTGATTGGGGGCATGATTGCGCTTACTTTGTTTCACCCTGCACCGGAAACGTTGACGCTCGCAGAGATCGAGCGACTGGCTGTCGCAGAGGCCCTTGCTGCTCTCGGCTGATTCCTAGGGCTATCGCGCGTTAAGCGACAACCTCAGCGCGCTGCTGCCCGATGCCCGCACCCCCTGCGTCGTGACGGCCTCCAGCCGGTCCAACCGATCCACCACCTGAGCGAGCAGAGCATTGCTCTGCTGCACCGCTGCCGTGGTCGCGGCCTGCGCCTTGTTGTCCACCACCAGGTCGAACACAGCGCGCGCGAAGTTGTCCGGCAGCGCCTCGATGGTGTCGGCCAGCTCGCCCATGCCGACGCCGCCCTTGTCCAGGTCGCCCACCTTCATGCCGTCGATCAGGCCCGTCACCTGGCCGTAGAGGCTGTTGTAGTCCTGGCCGCTGGCGTAGAGGTTCCGACCGAAGCCCAGCGCCGCCTGTGCGGCCGCCTGCGCTGCGCTGCTGTCCCCGCCCGACACTGCCCGCTCCAGCTCCTGCATGGTCTGCTGTAGCTTCTCCTGATCGGTCAGCGGCGACAGGTCGCTCACAGATAGGCCATAGCTAATGGCTTTCTTGTCCGTGTCGATCTGCGCTTGCAGCTTGCCCATGTTGGTGGCGCGCAATGCCTCGATCTTAGCCAGGTCCTCAGCGCGCGCGCCCGACAGGCCCAGCGCCTTAGCGTAGTCGTTGGCGGACTTCACCTGTTGGCGGTAGGTGCGCTCGATGCTCAGGGCCTGCTGCTGGTAGGCGGTCAGGTCGCCAGTGAGCAGCTGCGTCGACACGTCGGCCATCAGGGTGGAGTAGTTGCCCAGCAGGCCCGACACCTTGCTGATCTGCGTGGCCAGGTCCGTACCGGCAACGCCGGCCAAGTCCTGGAAATAGTCCACCGCCTTGTTCACCTTGTCGATCTCCAGGCCGTTGAGTGCCCGGCCCAGCTCGTCGGCGTTGCCCACCGCCAGTTCGATGGATGCTCCCAGCGCCGCGAACACGTCCGCCGAGTCGAAGTAGCCATCCAACTGCCCACCGAAGCCCGCCGCCCGCACGGCCTCCGTGTAGAGCCGATCCTGCATGCCGGCGAGGTAGGACTCCAGCTGCTGCTGGGCCTCGGCCGAATCCGCCGACAACGACAGTTTGCCCAGGCTTACCTTGACCCCGGCCAGCTGCTTGCTCAGGTCCACGCCCAGCTGCTTGGCCAAGTCAGTGGCTGCGCCCCGGATCTGCCGAGCCGCCATGTCGAACGTGCGATCGATGCCCGGATCCAGCGCGCCATACTGGGTCCACTTCTTGTCAGAGCGGAACCAGCCGCCCTTTTGCTTCACGTCCGCGTAGCTCTGGCCGTCCAGTCCACCGAAGCCGTAATCGCCCGTGATGCCCTGCCCGGTGATCTTGGGCGCACTGCGCCCGAACGCCTTGCCCATCAGCGAGCTGCCGGAGAAGATCGCCGCCGTCTTTCGGTTCATGCCCAGCGCGCGCCCGATCACGTCCAGCGACATGCTGTCGAGCATGACAGGCGTCAGCAGGCCACCGGATGCGAAGTGGCCGCGTTTCAGTAGGTCGAACTTGTCCTGGTTCTCCAGTCCGAAGCCCTCCTTGTACGCGCTGCCGGCCATCTGCATACCCATCGCGATCAGCGCCGCATAGGGAGCAAACGCGGCCACAGCGCCGAGCGCACCGGTAGCCGCTCCTGCGGCACCGGCCCCACCGGCAGCGGCCGTGCCACCGCCCGTCAGTGCAGCTACGTTGTTGCCGAAGCCCATCATGGTGTTCGGGCCGAAGCCACCCGCCGCGGCTGCGGCGCCAGGGGTGAACCCGATAGCGCTCTGGCCCTTCGATAGCAGGCTGGCGATGTTGCCGGCGTTCTGGCCGCCTGCGGCAGTGCCGTTGCCGGCGAAGATCCCCAGGATGCTGTTGAGGCTCAACCCGTTGCCGCTGCCGAGCCCATTGATGCCGTCCATGATGCGGGTCTGAATCGGGATCACCAGCTTCTGCTCCAGCAGCTGGCGTGCAATGTCGCGCAACCCCTGCTTGGCAATGTCCTTCATGTCGTCCCACATGCCCGACCAATCGCGCAGGCCGCCCGCGACGAAGTTCGCCATAGCGTCGGCCGTGTCGCTGACCAGGTAAGTGCCCACGTCGGCCCACTGCTGGAGGCTGGCGGCGTACTTGTCCGCGTCGATGCTGGCCTGTGCCGCAGCGCGCGCCTGCGCCATGAGTGAGGCGCTGAGGTCGGCGGTGATGCCCGCGCCGGCCGCGTTCGCCTCGTTGATGGCCTCCTGCATGTCCCGCTGGTTCTGCATTTCACGGCGTGCGCGCTCCCGCGCTGGCCCGATGAGGCGCATCATGTCCAGTTCGCCGCTCATGGTGTCCAGCAGCGCCTGCGGCGCCCGCTTGCGCTTGTCCAGCTCGGCGGTGGTCGCCGCAAGCTGAGCCGCTGATTCCTTCTCCAGCGTATTGAAAGCGGCGCGCGTGATGTTGCCGGAAGCCAGCTCCTTGTTCAGCTCGGCCAGGCGCTGCTTGTGCTTCTGCTCGGCCTCGGCCAGCGGGCCGGCCATTGTGGCGGCGGCCATGTCCGCCTCGGCGGCGTACCGCCGCAGCGATTCTGCCTGGCGGTCGACCGTGGAGCCGCTCGTCTTGCTATCGGGGCCCAGCTTTGGCGGCTCGTAGGGCTTAGGCTTGCCCGGGATGCCGGCGGTGGTGTCCACGGTGGCGGTCACGCCCCGGAAGGGGAACGCGGCGATTAGCGCGTCCACCTCTGCCAGCTCGCCCTGCACCTTCTTCTTGGCGTCATCGCTGAAGATGCCCTTCCAGTTCTTCAGGCTGTCACCCAGCGCGCCGCGCCGAGCCTGCAGGCTCTCCAGCGAATCGGTGTTGCTGACGGGCATGAAGCCCTTCGATTTGAGCCACCCGGTGTAGCTGACCACCAACTGCCCGAAACCTGCGGCGGCATCCAGAGCGGCTTGGCCGAACGCCATGACTCCATTGGTGGCCGTGTGCATGGCCTCTTGCGCCTTCGGGTCATGCAGCAGATTGTTCAGCTCGGTCAGGGCCGGGATCACGCCCTCGGCTACCTGAACCTTGACGCCCATGAATGCGAGGTCCGCTTCCTGCGTTACTCGGCGCAGGTCGATCATTGCCTTGGTGGTGTCGTCGCTGATGATCCCGCCAGCTGCCTCCGCTGCGTTGGCCATGCGGTTCAACTCGGCGCTATTGTTGCGCAGCAGCGGGATCAGCATCGCCGAGTCGCTGGCGATGGCCTCCATGTAGAAGGTCAGCTCGGTCTGCGACAGGTTGGCACGCTCCAGGCTCTTGAAGTACAGCCCGAGCGCGTCCGGGCCGGATAGCTTGCGCATCTGCTCAGCTGTGACGCCGGCACCCTTGGCGATGTTGTTGAAGAAGTCGGCCATGGCGCCACCACCCGTTTGGATGTAGTCGCCGATCTTGTCCTGCACATCCTTCAGGATATCGGCCAGCTTCTCGTGGCTGATCCCTACGGTGTTGGCGGCTGCGGCCATCCGCTGGAACTGCTGCGAGGTTGTGCCCGACAGCTGGCCGAACCTCTCGTATTGCACCGCGAGGTCGCCAACCTGGCGCGTCCACATGACCACAGCTGTGCCGGCGGCGGCCGCTGCCGTGCCGAGCGCGGTGCCGACTGCTGTGGCCAAGCCGGACATGGTTTGCTGGATCGCAGCGGAGCGCTTGGCAGCGACGTGTTCAGCCTTTGTCATCCCCTGCTCGAATGAGCCGGACTTCATCAGCAGGTCAACGGTGAGGGTATAGAGGCCCATGGGTGTCCCAGCCTGAAATTTGAATTCTGTGGAAGCGCGAAAAAAAGGGGGCGCGCGTGTCGAGGGGGGAGGCCTTCCAAGTTTCGACCTCCCCCCTCCCGTTGCCTGGTCACGACGCTGAGGACGCGCATCGCGCTGGCGCCGCCCAGGCTGCCGGTGTTGTCAGGGGCACCGCCGGCTGGCCCCGCCCTTTACTCGGTGTCCGTCACGCCTTCGATGACGGTGAACGCCTTGGGGTAGGCCGATGCCACGTCCAGACGGGTGTGGCAGATGAAACCAACCTCGCCAGTCTCGGCATACAGCTCCTTCAGCAGCTGGATCGACACGGACTCGCGCATGTAGATGGTGAACATCTGGAAACCGCCCACGTAGATGGCGGCCGCGTTGGTGGCAGTGCCCACATCCTCGTTGGTCGGGATCTGGCTGGTGGTGAGGAACTTCCAGTTGCTCAGGGCTTCCGGCCGGCGCAGCGGCTGGCCGGTGGTGTCCACCAGCAGGCTCATGGTTTCGTCTTCGCGCGGCGACAGAATGGCCACGTCCGGCGCCGGGGCGTTGGCCTCGGTGATAAGGCGACGGGCACGGATGAACTGGCGCCAGTCGGTGATCGGCGCCCCGTTGGTGCCCATCGGCAGCTTGTTGATACCCGGGATGTTGCGCAAGCCGCGAATCTCCGGCTCGGTGCCGCTGCCCATCAGGGATGCGCGGTCGATCTCCTTGGCGAACGCTTGGGCAATGGCCGTGCGGAGCGCAGCGTCCAAGCCGCCCAGCGAATCGGCCAGCAGCTCGCGAGAGATCTTGAAGCGGAACGCCAGGCTGCGCGGGGTGACCTTGACCGCGCGGAACGCCGGCTCGCTTTCAGCCACCTGGCCGTGTTCCTGGCGCCAGGCTGGGGTGGGGATGGTGTCCACTGCCGCGATGCTGAAGGAGCTGGCCGAGGTATCCAGCACGGCCACGTTGGCGCCTGCGCTGAGAACGGACGAGGCGGGCACCAGGGCGTTGAGGATGCCCGGCATCAGCACGGTCGGCACGGTGTAGCCGCCTGCGGTGTTCGTGCCTTCGCTCAGAGCCGCGCGTACACCATCGCTGGTGCGCATGTTGGCAACGCCCCGGATGAAATCTGACAGGCTTACCTGCTCGTCGCCGTTGTTGAAGCCGTCGCCGTCCGCGCGCATCGCGTTCAGGCGGCGCGCAATCGTTGCCTGGTTCTGCAGGTCGGATGCGGTGAGCAGCGTGCCGATCTGGCGGCCTTCGGTGTCGCGCAGGCGCTCGCCGTCGGTCATGGTGCCCATCGCGTTTGCAGCTGTCAGGTCCATCTGTTCTTGATGGTCCAAGGCAGCGCTGACCATGTTGATGGCATTGTGGATGTAGTCCATCGCATCAGCGGTGGCGTCGTTGAGGTTCCCATCTTTCTCGCGAATGTGTGCCGACAATGCATTGGATGCGCGGCGTAGGCTGCTTCGATAGGCCAGGGCCTCAGCGCGCGGAATCTGGTTCAGCGGCTTGTCTGTAGTTGGCTCGTCAATTCTGACGCCGAGCTTGCCCAGCTCCGCCTTGGCCAAGACCTCGGCCTTGCGGTTTGCGTGCCGGTCTCGCATCTGCTGGTAATCGTTGTGGTGAGGCATTGGATAGTCCCTATTTGGGGTCCAGAAACGCACAAGCGCGCCCGGACCATGGTGAAGTGGTCTCAGAGCGCGCTTTGGCGTTGCCTCTGCCGCAGTGTCGGCCCAGTGTCAGGTTTGCCCGTGGGGCAGTCTGTCTTGGACGCGCTCAGTTTATCGCTGTTGTTGCTTGGCGATGCCTGTTTCGTTACGCGGAATTCAGCGCGCGCCGAATTCGATGTGCCTTCTGTCTGCACGCATCGGTGCAGTAGCGCCGTGGTCGGCCGGTCGCCTGGTCGCGGAGCGGTCCACCACAGACCTCGCACCGAAATTCAAATTCTGCGGAAGCGCGAAGAAAGGGGGGCGCGCGTGTCGGGCTGGCAGACGCTTCAACTTTCCGCCTCCCCCTACGGTCCATGTCGATCACCGTATGGCTGGTGGTGAACCTGGTGCATGGGGTGCAGCGGGCGCAGGTGGTGCACGACGTGCACGTGGTGCATCCCGTGCAGTACCTGCACCGCGTGCAGCAGGGGCGGGGTGTGCGCAAAACCACACACCCCCTGGTAGTAGTTATCTGCGCACTCACCCTGAGTACGGTTTTGCCCCGAAATCTGGCTTGACCGTACTCGCCCTGAGTACGCTTTCGTTAGGAACCCGTTACGTTTAGGCATGACCGTACTCGCCTTGAGTACGGGGTGTACTCACCTTGAGTACCGTGTTTTTTTTGCATTCGTCGGCGTATGGCCTCCAGCGCATGTAGGTCTTCTTGGCATCGGCGTCGCTGCCGTCGGTGCCAACATTCGTTAACAGGAACGACCGCGCGCGCCCGGTGCCTGTCTTCTGATCGAAGCTCCCGGCCTTGGCCTCCTCGATCCAGCCGCGCTCCTCAAGTGCAGCAAACGCCGCTTGCACCTTCGCCTGGCCTACGTTGCCCAAGCGCCGGCGCGCCTCCCGGACACTGAGGAAGACCTCATTGCCGGTGGATGGTCGATACAGCGCGCGTAGCTCGACCAGGAGCGCGCGTGCATCCGGGTTCAAGGTCCGATAGGCGGGACAGTCAAGCTCCCAGGCATAGAGCCGGACGTGCGGAGAGATGGGGACGTAGACACTGCTGCTACGTCCCGTGGCCCGTGCCCGCCGCCTTGCCTGCTTGCGGGCTTCGCGCTCTGTCATCTCAGGTGTGCCCCTGCCAGCAGCTGGCCGACAGAGCGGCTCCACTCGGCCCCAGCGCGCGCCGCGCGCGTCATGATCCACTCGCGCACGCGGGCCTCAGACGGGTTGCCCCTGTGCTGCAGGGCGCAGTCACCGCACAGCACGTAGGGGAGGGAGGCCCAGCCGAACTCCCGCTCCACACGATGGAACGTGCCGAACACCGGCAGCAGCGGCTTGCCGCAGCAGTCGCATGCGATGGGTTCAACCGCAGGACGGCGGCTCATGGCGCGCGCTCCTGCTGGCGGGGCGGGGCGCGATCAATGGCAGCTGCCAGGCGCTCGGCGAGTGCCTGTAGGCGAGCCTCAGACAGCGCGGACAGCGGGGGAGTCCGCACGATGCGGTGTGCAGGGAAGGGGATGATGACGGCGTTCACCCGACCCTCCGCAGCTTGTTGGCGTAGGTGACAAGGCCCAGCACCCGCAGCGCAGCGCGCGGGATCAAGGTTCCCTTGTAGATGCCCGACAGTACGTAGACGTACATGCCATCGCTGCCACGGCTCTGGACGTAGCGGAGAAGCTGCTTACCGTCGACTTCCACGGCGTACATCGCGTCGTAGCGGAAGTCCGTCACGTCCAGGTCGATCACCAGCACATCGCCAGGGACATACGTCGGCGCGTGCTCATTGTCAGTAACGGCGACGGTGGCCCAGCGCGCGGTGTCGGAAAAGTCTGAATGCGCGTCGGGGGTTTGCCCGATTGCGGGCAGGGGTGGTTGGTGTACGATGTGGCTCATGGTCAGTTCGTTCCTTGGTCGGTTCGGACGTGGCTTTCACGGCTCACTCCGGCTGCAACCGGGTGGGCCGTTTTCATTTCAGGCGCGCGGAGCATCCGGCCTTCCCCCTTGAGATGCCCTCTCCATGGCTTGCTGGCATTCCACCAGCGCCGAATGGCTGCACAGACGCCGCTTGCCGTCCTTGTACGTGCGGAGGTGGCCGCTATTGATGAGCTGATATCCCCTGGTCCGCGACACCCCTATCTGCTCGAAAGCTTCTTCGATTGGGTAGGCGAGTTTGGGTTTCGTTGCATCCTGTGACATAGTTGGGCTCTAGATGAATGGGTTCAGTGGGTTTAATGCTCACAAACCCACTGAACGTAGTTAGACACACCGGGATAGCCAATGTCAACGACCAAGAACAAGGGTGGCCGGCCACCGCGTGCGCCCGGCGAAAAGCTGCAGCGGATCAACATGACGCTGAGGCCGAGCCTGTTATTTGGCTTGGAAGTCGTGGCCCGTGATCGCCGCACGTCCCTGAGCCAGGCCGCCGAGTACCTGATTGAGCAGCAGCTGCGCAGCTACCAGGTTGAAGGAGCTCCCGCGACAAAGCTGCTGGACGGCGTGGTAGACGTAATGCGAGATCACCTCTCCAACGGGAATCCGCTGGTGGAGAAGGAGCCCGATGATGCTGAGGAAGTGGCTGCGCTGCTTCTGGCCAGTCCATCAGGCCGGGCCTTTTTCATGCCGGACACGCTGCAGACTCCGAGCGAGCGTTATTTCCTAAGGTTCTATGCGAGCCTGCTACGGATCGCGAACGAGGCTGCGGCGGATGGCGACGAGCTCGCATCCGCGATGCTCATGACTGTGATGAGCTCTCTTGCGCGGCCGGACCTGCTTGAACGACTCCATGCGGCGGCGAACGACGGGGAGCAAAAGGGCAGCCCGGTAGATGAGGCTGCGCGTTCCACCTACGCCCAATTGATGGCCGTTATGGCAGGGCCGTAGGCAGCTACAGGAACTGCACCTGCGCCAGCTTGTCGCGTGCTGCGCCCTGCACCAGGTGGCCGTAGTGCTTCTCGATCATCGCCAGCGACGTGCCGGCCAGCTTTGCCACGGTCAGCAGGTCCATGCCGCCCACGATGGCGTCGGTGATCCAGCAGTGGCGCAGCGTGTAGAGCGTCACGCCGCCAGGTAGCCCAGCGCGCGCTGCGGCATCCCTAACAAGCTCGCTCCAGTCGGTAGGCGTCCATACCTTCTTCCCGTCCTGGGTGAACAGGTGCGCCTTGGGCAGCTTGCCCTTGGCCAGGCGGTCGAACAGCGCAGTGGCAGCGGGCGAGAGCGGAATCTTGCGGTCGTGGTCCTTGCTGCGGAACCTCACGCTGGCCGTGCGGCCGTCGTAGTCCGAGCGCAGACACAGCGACGGATCGCCCGGCCTGCAGCCCGTCAGCGCCACGCACTCGATCAGGTCGCGCACCGGCCCCTCAGCAGCCTCCAGCAGCGCGCGGCGCTGCTCGCGCTCCAGGTACAGGCCCCGGCGCTGCCCGGCGTCCTTCAGCGGCTTCACGGCGTTCCACTCGAACGCAAGATCAGGGGACACCTTACGGCGGGCCACGGCGTGGTTCAGGGCGGCCACCAGCGTCGTGCGGATGCGGTTGATGCTGGACCGCGCCAAGGGCTTTGCCACCGGTGGCCGGCCACGCTTCACCGGCAGCGGCGGGAGTTCGCCCTTTTCCACGCGATCGCGCCACGCCTCGATGTGATCCTGGTGGAGATCCTTGAGGCGCACCTTGCCCAGCTTGTCGCCGTAGAGGCAGCGCTCAAACCGGCGCTTGGCGTCATCCGACGCGGTCTTGCGCCCATCCTTCTCCAGCGCCGTCACGTAGTCGCGGCAAGCATCGGCCACGGTGAGTTCGCTCTTGGGCGCCACCACGGCGAGCGGGGCGCCATGCTGGGACGCCTCCGACAGCGCGGCCAGGGCAGCAGCGCGCGCGCCGGCCAGCGTCATCACCGGGTGCTTGCCGAGTGTTCGGCGCTTCCCGCGCCCCCACGTCACGATGTAGGACTTGACGCCCGAGGGCTGCACGCGCAACAGCAGGCCCTTCATGTCGCTGTCGCTGATCTCGTAGGGCTTCTCGCTGGGCTGGGCCAGCTCCACGGCGCGGATCGTCAGCTTGGTTCCCATGTCCCGTAAGTGCGTGGTAAGTGCAAATTGCAGTGTGCGGCCAAATTCAGCGGGACGCAACGACACGGGAAATCAAGGGTCTTTGGGCGATAGCCTTGCGCCACAAGGATCTATGCCATCCTTCACACGGCAAGGGTCACAGGTTCGATCCCTGTACCGCCCACCATGTTGCAGAACGAAAGAAGCCTCCAGCAATGGGGGCTTTTTTGTTTCACGATGACTCCAGCCCGGTAGTTCGCTGGACTGCGACGTAGCCCGATACAGCAGGTTTATCAATAGCTTACGCGCTTCCATCATATGCCGGTGCTTTCTGAAACTTGACCCGGTTCTCCCTCGCGCCGCTCCTATCTGGCTCCTGGAATCCGGGTCGTTCCAAGGAGTCATCATGGCAAAGATCAAGCTCACCAAGACCGCCGTAGAGTCGGCGCAACCCCAGGCGAAGGACATCGAACTACGGGATACCGTCGTGCCCGGCTTCCTTTGCAAGATTACCTCGACGGGACGCCGGGTGTTCATGCTCCAGTACCGCACGAACTCTGGCCAGCCCCGCAAGCCCTCGCTGGGACTCTACGGGGAGCTAACCGTCGAACAGGCGCGGGTCAAAGCGCAGGACTGGCTGGCCGAGGTTCGCCGGGGTGGTGATCCCGGCGGTGCCAAGGCCGAGGCGCGCAAGGCGCCCACGATGGCCGAGTTGTGCAAAAAGTTCATGGAGGACTACTCCAAGAAGCGCAACAAGGTCAGCACGCAGGACGGCTACCAGGGCGTCATCGACCGCAACATCATCCCGCTGCTGGGCCGCAAGAAGGTGCATGACGTGAAGCGGCCCGACATTGCGGGGCTCATGGAAAAGCTGGCCTACAAGCCGACCGAGGCCAACAAGACCTTCGGCGTGCTGCGCAAGATGTTCAACTTGGCCGAAGTCTGGGGCTTCCGCCCGGACGGCACGAATCCGTGCCGCCACGTCCCGATGTACCCGCCGGGCAAGGAAACCCGGCTCATCGTGGACGAGGAAATGGTGCGGATCTTCCGCCAGTTGGAGAAACTGGAGGCGGAGGGGCTGGAGAACTACGTCATCCCGTTGGCGATCCGGCTGCAATTCGAGTTTGCGGCGCGGCGCTCCGAAATCTGCCCGCTCGAATGGAGCTGGCTGGACTTCGAGAACCGGCGCGTGGTGTGGCCCGACAGCAAGGTTGGCGGCATTTCCAAGCCCATGAGCGAGGAAGCCTATCGGCTGCTTTCGACGGCGCCGCGTCTGGAAGGCTGCCCTTACGTCCTGCCGTCGCCGAACGACCCGGCCAAGCACCTGACCTTTGGCGAGCACTATGGCGGCTGGTGCCGGACGCTCAAGGCCGCCAGCGTGCCGCACGTAGGCACGCACGGCATCCGTCATCGCTCGACCACCGACATTGCCAATTCCGGTGTGCCGACCAAAGTGGGAATGAAGCTGACGGGCCACAAGACCGTGGCGATGTTCATGCACTACGTCCACACCGAGGACAAGCCGGTGCGCGAGGCGGCCGAGCTGGTGGCCAGCCGCCGCCAAGCCATCACGGGCGCGCGGCAGCTTGCGGAGGCGGTGGCATGAACGGGCGCCGGCCATCAGCAGCATCGCTCGCAGCGCCCGCGGCGCTGCTGGGCGACATTCGGGCACTGATCGAGGCGGCGCGCTTGCGCGCCGCCTCGACGGTGAATAGCGAGCTTACGATGCTCTACTGGCGCATCGGCCAACGCATCCACACGCAGGTCTTGGACAGGCGCCGGGGCGCCTACGGCAAGGAAGTTCTGCCCACCTTGGCTGCGCAGTTGGTGGAGGAGTACGGCAGCAGCTTTGCAGAGCAGAACTTGCGCCGCATGGTGCAGTTCGCCGCCACCTTCCCCGACGAGCGAATTCTCGTATCACTGATACGAGAATTGAGCTGGACGCACTTCATCGCCCTGATGCCGCTGAAAGACCCGCTCCAGCGGGACTACTACGCACAGATGGCCAGCACCCAACGCTGGAGCGTGCGGACGCTGCGCGAGCGTATCGACTCGATGCTGTACGAGCGCACGGCGCTTTCCCAAAAGCCGGAAGAAACCATAGCGCAGGAGTTGGCGACCCTGCGCGATGCGCAGCGCATGTCGCCGGCCCTGGTCATGCGCGACCCGTACATCCTCGACTTCCTGGGCCTGCGGGACACTTGGCAGGAAGGCGACTTGGAAGCGGCGATCATCCGTGAAATGGAGTCCTTCCTGCTGGAGCTGGGCGCGGGCTTCTCATTCGTCGCCCGGCAGAAGCGCATTCCGATCGACGACGAGGATTTCCACCTTGACCTTCTGTTCTACAACCGCAAGCTGCGGCGGCTGGTTGCGGTGGAGTTGAAGGTAGGTGACTTCAAGGCGGCCTACAAAGGGCAGATGGAGCTTTACCTTCGGTGGCTAGACAAGCACGAACGGGAGCCGGAGGAAGCCTCGCCGCTCGGGATCATCCTTTGCACCGGCAAGAAGCGCGAGCAGATCGAATTGCTGGAGCTGGACAAGTCCGGCATCCACGTTGCCGAGTATCTGACCGCCTTGCCGCCGAGGGGCGTGCTGGTGGAGCGGCTGCAACAGGCAACGCAACGGGCGCAGTTGCAAATCGAGCAGCGCAAGACGGACAACGAGTAGTCCTGTCCCAAGCAGTCGGGCGTCCCGGCGTGCCGCCGTCGCGCTGTCGTGCTGCGCATCGAGCTTCGCTGCGCGAGTCTCGCCCCTGTCGGGCTTCCATCACTGACGCCTCCGTCCCGGCTCGTTGATCCGGGCCTGCGCGCTCCGCTTGCCAAAAATCGACTCTGTGCAGTGGGCGGGTGTGGGCGGTCTTGCTGTTCCCTTCACCGTATCACGGCGTTCTCGCCGTCAAGGGCGGCGCGCGCCATGCGCGCTTGCGTCCTGGCGGCCGTCTGCGACCCCTGACTGCTTGCGCTGCGCCGTGCTGCCGCCGGTTCCGGGCAATTCCGCCCGAGCAACCGGAGCACGATCATGTCGCAACTGTCCTTTCCCTCGTTCGATTCCTGTCTGCTGGTGCGCGACGCGCACGGGCGCTATCTACCGGCATCGGCCGACGACATTCTGGAAGCTGCGCGCCAGGTCATTGACCGGAAAATGCGGCGCGGAGCAGAGTTCACTTCGCCGGCGGCGGTCAAGGAATACTTGCGTACAAAGTTGGCCAGCTTCGAGCATGAGGTGTTCGTAGTGCTGTTCATGGATACGCGCCATCGTCTGATCGAATACAGGGAGATGTTCCACGGCACTATTGACGGTGCGTCGGTGTATCCGCGCGAAGTGGTCAAGGAGGCGCTGCGGCTCAATGCGGCGGCGGTCGTCGTTTCGCACAACCATCCGAGCGGAAACCCCGAGCCGAGCGCGGCTGACCGGGCGCTGACCCAGCGGCTCAAGGAAGCGTTGGGTCTGGTGGACGTGCGCGTGCTCGATCACATCATCGTTGCGGGCAACGAAACGGCATCGTTCGCCGAGCATGGGCTGATCTAGCCCAAGGGGCTTCGGCCCCTTTTTGCTGCGCCTGGTGGCATAGCTATGGCCCTCGCGGCCTGATGCTCAGGCCGTCGCAACCTGAATCATCTCGTCGTAATGTTTCTTGTCCACCTCTTCCAGCCACTGGAAGATGTTCCCGATGACGCTGTGGCTTTCGCCTGCCAAGTTTTCTGCGGATTCCTCTGTTATCTCAATAACGTCGCTATGTGAATACTTATTGATAAAGCGGTAGATTTTTTCTTTAAGCTCTGGTGTCGTGATGGTGCAATCTTTTAGGCCAGCCTCCATCAATTGACTAATGTCGCTTCGACGCCTTGGATATTTGAAGGTGAAAAACGATTCAACAAGCTTTCGGGCGAGGTTGGCGGTCAAGAACGCCTCATCTCGATTGAGTGTTGTGTGCGCCCTATATTCGTAGAGCTTCTTGAAGATATAGTGGTACTCGGAACCGTAGTTCTTGAGTGAGTCGTCGGCATCCACAAGTAGGGAGTGACGAGGGGAGCCAGGTGGCGCATCCAGGCGATAAAAGAAGCAATTCTCGGCGTTGCCTTTTTTGACTCGATTCCTATTGGTGCCAGTGAACCAGTCTCTCACTAGCTTAAAGTAAGTGAAGTTGTGAGTCAGCACAAAAAGTTGCTTGGCTTCAGTGCATTGCGTTCTCAAAAACGAGTAGGCGTGAAACAAGTGATTAGAATCAAAGCTTGAGACCGGATCGTCAACGACGACGATCGTATCCTTGATGTTATTTCCATTTTCTTTGAGCTTCGTGATGAAATAGACAAATGCAATCGCAGTTTTCTCACCTTCGCTCAAATTCCCATCGTGCTCACCAACCCCGTTTCTGATGATCTCATAGCCTTTCTTCTTCTGATTGAAGTTCAGGCAAAGCTCAGAGCGGCCAATGAAGCGATGCAGGATGTCATTGAACTCCTTTGCCCCGACCGTTTCATTCGAGAGCGCCGCTTCTATGGCTCCGACCTCTAGACTAATTTTTTCAATTTCCTTATGGTCGTTCTTTGCTTCTGACTCAAGGTCATTGCACTTCTTCTCACTTCCAGCATAGTCAAACTCTTGCACCTCAGCCGCAGCAAAGTGAAGCTCCAGTGCCACCTTGCTTTTTGAGGTCTCAGATTTGAAATTTGAAGTCTTATTGTTGTGCTTTCCAACGAGAGCAACAATCGATTTCAGGATGTCATTGAAATTGGTGACATCGTCTTCAACCACATCCGAGATCTGAATGTCTGTCTTCCCAGGGTCTGTGATCTTGGCCTTCAGGGCTTCCCGCCAGGCGTCGATTTGCTGGTCGATCTTTTCAGCAGCAGTTGCGTAGTCCTTTTGAAGCTTCTCTGCCTCGGCCGATAGTTCTTTATAAAACTCGGTCGATGCGGGAAACTGATTAGCTGGAGCGCCTTGAGATTCAATCCATGTCGCCGCGTTCTGAAGTCGGCTCTGAAACTCCGTGAACTCCTTGCTGAAGTGGGCAGCAAGCGCCTCGGCACGAAGCTGGGCGAACGGAGAGCCGCAGAACTCGCAGGATTGCGAGTCGTGGTTTTTATGGATTTCCAAGCCTGCTTGAACCCATTCGCGGATTTCCGGGTTATCGGTCAGCCGCTGGATTGCTTGATTGACCGCCGTAGTCCCAATCAAATCTCTGATGCGGCCCGCCGCTTTCTTAAAGTAGTCCGGCTCAATGGCCGTTGAGGCGAAAGCAATGCTTGGAAGCTGATCTGGCTTGGCGGCATTCGTAAGGTCGATAACCCTCTCATCTGGAAGAACCGACTCCGCCTTGATAATTGTCTCGCCGTTATTCTGTATGAAGTTGAAGAGCTTGCGGCGGTCGTAATTCAAGTAATAACTGTCGCTCGTATCAATCGCCTGAAGTCCAAGCTTCATTTTCTTGGCAGCATTGGTCAGGAACTTCTCTAATGCCTCACGCTGCTTCTTGATATCGCTTTGCTTGTCGTCGTGAGCCTTCTTTTTCGACTGAAGCTCGCTCTTCAGCTTCTCCAGCTTCTGCAAGTCATCAATCTTCTCTTTCGCAATAAGAAGGATGCTCTTTACGGATTTGTCCCAATCAATGTTCTCATGCACGAAGCGTTGATTGAAAACATGAATATTCAATTGGGATGAGTGGAGTGTGGATTCCGTGATCGTTGAGCCATCCTCCAGAACTACTGAAAATTGGCCCGTGCTGAAGCGGGGAACCATCGAGCGAAGCTCAAAGCAAGAGAATAGATTCGATAACGTTGACTTGCCTGTTCCATTCCAACCATAGACCAGGTTGTACCGGCCGAACTTTTGGATCTTCGTTCCATTGAAGTCGCTGAAGATTCCGAACTGTTTGAGGCGGTTGATGCAGACAATCATCTCTATATCTCCGTGTTCTTGCTTTCCCATCATTTGCTTGCGAAACAAATGGTAAACGAAGAGTCCTCTTGCGTCTCCGCTTCGCGGATCGCGCTGCTCCAGGTTCGCTAGTCGCTCATCCCTGGCGGGACTGGCTTCGCCAGCCTTCCGCATCGCTGACGCCTACGGCCCGGCTTCCAGCTTCGGGCCTGCGCGCTTCGCTTGCGTGCGGTCAGCACAAAGGGATGGCCGTTGCCTTGTCCAGCCGTCTCCCCTGACTTCATCACCTTACCCGCGACCGTAGCCCGCGACCGTGTGCCGTCAAGGCGCGCAGGGCCGTGTCCTCGGCTGCGCCTGCGGGCCGCACCAACCCTGCGCTTGGCTCCTTGACGGCCCCCGTCCGCGCGCTCCTTTGGGCGCGGGCGATGAACTCAGGAAAGACGGTGGCAACAGGGCCAACCGGGTTCCTCGTGCCGACCGCACCAAACAGCCGAAAGGCTGGGCTCCGAATCTAGAAATCCGGTGTGCGGTGTGAACAGCAAACCTCTTTTGTCAGGAGAAAGACCATGCAACTCGCATCCCGTTTCGCTTTCCGCTCCCCCTCGCTGCGCAGCGATTACCCGCTGTCCGACGACCAGATTCACCGCGTGGCCCCGTCCATCTTCGCGGATGCCCCGCACGAGAGCCGTTCGCAGCGGTACGCCTATATCCCCACCGCCGCCGTGCTGACCGAGCTTCGCAAAGAAGGCTTCCAGCCTTTCATGGTGACGCAAACCCGCGTGCGCGACGAAGGCAAGCGCGAGCACACCAAACACATGATTCGCTTGCGCCATGCCAGCCAGATCAACGGCGCGGAGGCCAACGAAATCGTGCTGCTGAACTCGCACGACGGCACCAGCAGCTATCAGATGCTGGCCGGAATGTTCCGGTTCGTGTGCAGCAATGGCCTTGTCTGCGGCAACACCGTGGCCGATGTGCGAGTGCCCCATAAAGGCGACGTGGCCGGTCTGGTCATTGAGGGGGCTTACGAAGTCTTGAGCGGTTTCGATCGGGTGAAGGAATCGCGCGATGCCATGCGCGGCATCACCTTGGACGATGGCGAATCCGAAGTGTTCGCCCGCGCCGCGCTCGCCCTCAAGTACGACGACCCCGACAAGCCCGCGCCCATCACGGAATCGCAAATCCTGATGCCGCGCCGCTTCGACGACCGCCGCCCCGACCTGTGGAGCGTGTTCAACCGCACCCAAGAAAACCTGACCCAAGGCGGGCTGCGTGGCCGCAGCGCCAACGGGCGCCGACAGCAAACCCGCCCGGTGCAGGGCATCGACCAAAACATCCGACTAAATCGCGCCCTCTGGCTGCTGGCCGATGGCATGCGCCAGTTGAAAGCCTGAATCCCCACGCGGCAGGGGCAGGCAGCAGCCCTTGTCGCTTTCTTCGCTGCTGCATCCCTGAACCGATAGGAGTTATCACCATGAACGCCGTTACCCAAACCGAAGCCCGCGCCATCAACACCGCCGCCGCTATCCCGCTGGAAGCCGCTGATCCGACCAAGAACCTGATTCTGGTTCCGCTGTCGCGGCTGGTGTCGCGTCCCACTGGCCGCAACGTGCGCAAGACCCCGCGCATGTCCATTCCCGAACTCGCCGCCAGCATCCAGCGTGTCGGCCTGCTGCAAAACCTCATCGTGATTGCCGCCGCCGATGGCGAGCATTACGAGGTCGTGGCCGGTGACCGTCGCCTCGCAGCGTTGAAGCTGCTGGCGAAAAAGCACCGCATTAGCAAGGAATGGGAGGTGCCTTGCCTGCTGGTGGCCGATGGCACCGCCCGCACGGCCAGCCTCACCGAGAACGTGCAGCGCGAAGCCATGCACCCCGCCGACCAGTTCGAGGCGTTCGCCGCGCTCGTGGCCGAAGGCCGCAGCATCGAGGACATTGCAGCGGATTTCAGCGTCACGCCGCTGGTGGTGCAGCGCCGTCTGAAACTCGCCAACGTGTCGCCGCGCCTGCTGGCCGACTACCGGGCCGAGGCCGTGAGCCTTGACCAGTTGATGGCCCTCGCCATCACCGACGACCATGCTGCGCAGGAAGCCGCGTTCTACGATGCGCCCACATGGCAGCGCGGCCCGCACAACCTGCGCGACCGCCTGACCGAACGCGAAATCGACGCCTACCGGCATCCGCTGGTGCGCTTTGTCGGGCTGGACGGCTACGAGCAGGAAGGCGGTGGCATCCGCCGCGACCTGTTCGCGGAGGGCGACAAAGGCGTGTATCTGACCGATGCCGCACTGCTGGAACGGCTGGCGCAGGACAAGCTGGCAGGTATCGCCGCCAAGGTGCAGGCCGAGGGCTGGGCGTGGGTGGATGCCACGCCGGGCATGACCCATGCCGATCTGCAAGCCTTCCAGCGTGCGCCAAGGGAACGCCGCAGTCCGAACAAGCGCGACGCGCAGCGCATCGAGAAGCTGCAAACCAAGCTGCACGAACTGGCCGAGGCGGTGGATGCCGCGCTGGACGACGAGGACGAGGAAAAGGCCGATGCCTTGCAGGAAGAAGGCGAACGCCTGGGCGAGCAGTTGCAGGCGCTGGAAGATGGCTTGCTGGACTATGCGGCCAACGTGAAGGCCGCAGCCGGTGCCATTGTCACCATCGACCGCGACGGGCAGGCCGCGATTCATCGCGGGCTGCTGCGCGAAGCGGAGGCCAAGGCACTGCGCACGCTGGAGCGGCTGCGGCAGGGTTTCGGCAGCGAAGGCGAAGCCGCGAACGAGGACGCAGGCGAGGACGACGAGCAGCCCAAGACCGCCGCCATGTCTGACCGACTGGCGCAGCGGTTGAGCGCGCACCGTACCGCTGCGCTGCAAATCGAAGTTGCACGGCATCCGCAAGCAGCGCTGGCCGCCGTGGTGCATGGCATGGTGCAGACCGTCTTGCAGGAAAGGCACTACGGGCACGACCTGCCGCTGGGTGTGCGCCTCACGGTGCAAGACCGGCTGGAAGGCATGGCCCCGGACTGGCCGGAATCACCCGCCGCCGTGGCGCTGCGCGAACTGCAACAGGTGGCAGGCGAAACCTTGCCGGAGGACAGCGCCGAACTGTTCGCCGCGCTGCTGGCGAAATCACAGGATGAACTGGTGCGGCTGTTGGCCGTGTGCTTAGCTTCCACGGTGGACGTGGTGACGCCTCGCGCCACGCCGCACCAGCCCGGCGCGGAACTGGCGCAGGCCGTGGGGCTGGATATGGCCGCGTGGTGGCAGCCCACCAATGAGGGTTACTTCCGGCATGTGCCGAAGGCCGCGATTCTGGAAGCCGTTGGCGGGTTCGCGCCCTCGCACGTCACCCGACTGGCGAAGTTGAAGAAGGGCGACATTGCCAGCGAAGCCGAACGGCTGGCCGCTGGCACCGGCTGGATGCCCGCCATCTTCCGCTCCGAAGGCCCGCAGCAGACCGGGCAGGACGCGCCGGCGGATGGCGAAGCCGAAGCACAGGAAGAAGTGGCCGCCGTGGCGGATGACCAGCCGCAGGCCGAGGCTTTGGCCGCGTGACTTCGCACCGTAGATAGCGCCCCGGTTCCGGCCGGGGCGCTTCATGTTGAGGATGCCTGCCATGACCCACCAACCCGCAAACCGCCCCCGCATAGCTGCGACCTATGCCTCCGGCACGGTGCGCGCCCGCCGCTGGCACGGCGACGGCGACGTGCGCGGCTACCGTCCGCCGCGTGGCTGGACGGCCCGCGCCGACCTGACCGATCTGCATCCCCTCACGGGCCGCGCCTTGCCGCGCGCCGTGTGGTGGATCATCGAAACCAAGGAATAACGAGCCGCACCGGCCCCAAGCCGTGCCGCCTTGGGGCCGGTGGTCGAAAACTCCGGGCGCGGCGGTGGCCGCGCCCGGTTTCACTGCTCAAAGCCAAAACGCCCCATCGCCGCCTTCGGACAGGCGGCGATGGGGCCACGCACAAGGGCGCTCGTGCGCGAAATCCACGAAGCCAGCAAGTGTGGCGGCGCATCGCGCCGCCAACGATTCGACCGAGCCCCGCCGCAATGGGCGGGGCTGGTGTGGCTACGCCCCGGCTTGCTGCGGCAGGTTGCACGAAAGCGTGCCGTCCCCGACGCTGGCGGTTCGTTGTCTGTACGTCACGAAAGACGGTTCACCGACACGCCGCCCAGCCTCGCTTCTATGGAGCTTCCACACCACGCCTCAGTATGTGGCCGTGAGCTGCGGCAGGGGCGCTCTGGCCTTGTCGTCGGGGCATTGACCTGGCCCGCGTCAGGGCGCAAGCCGGTGCAGCCGTCACGCGGGGATGCCGAGTTGGCCACGTCTCCATTCGGGAGCGGGCGGCCTGTGCGTCCTTGTCTTGTTGTGAATCCTGGCGGTGGCGCGGCTGCGCCTTGTGCTTGATGGCCGCAACCTTGCAGCGAAAACAATTTCCCCTGCGCTGCGCGCATTCCTCGCGGGACAAATTCTTTTCGCTTCCAGGTTCTCCACGTTGTTGCGACCGCTGTGCGGTGCGACCAGCCCATCCCCCGCCGGCCGGATCACAACAAGGACGCACTGGCGCGACCTTGTTCAACCCGAAAGGAGAAACATCATGGCTAACATCGGCACCTTCACCGCAGAGAAAGACGGCTTCACCGGCACGCTTCGCACCCTGACGCTCAACGTCAAGGTCAAGCTGGTTCCCAACGACAAGGGCGACACCGAGAACGCCCCCGACTTCCACCTGCAAGCGGCTGGCCACGAAGTCGGCGCAGCGTGGAAGAAGACCAGCGAGGCCGGGCGGGAATACCTGTCCGTATCCATCGACGACCCTTCGTTCCCGGCGACGGTCTATGCCCGCCTGATCGAGAACGAGGACGGCACGCACGACCTGATCTGGTCGCGCAACAAGCCGAAGGCGGCCTGACAGCCGCTTACCGCGTCCCGCCCACTGCGGCGGGGCGCGATGCTGCTGATCGCAGCACCGCACGCGCAGGATTTCTGCTGCTGCCGCGTGCTGGATACGCCCGTCACGGCGGGCCTGCATGCGTGCCTTGTGGCTCGCAATCCGTGTCAACGAGCGGTGTGTGGCGTGTCGGCGCTGTAAGCGCCGCCGGGCTTTCGGGCTTCGCCCCGTGCCGGCAAGCCGTCACGGCCATCCGGCTTCAATCCCTTGTATCTTTGAAGTGCGTGTTCGGCAATGCCGTCACGCCCGGACCTGCCAGGGTTCGGGGTTGGCCGCAGCATGTAGCCCGTCATCCCTCGGTGCCACTTGAGCCCGTGCGTGAGTCCTGGGCGCATGCTCGCGCCCGATCTCTGAAAGCCCGAACAGTTGCGTGAACGCCGTTCGCATTTGCAAGGAAGGGACGCGGAGATCATGGCCAATCAAGTTGCAGTCGGTATCGACATCTCCAAGAAGACCATGGATGTAGCCATCGGGCACGAGCAGTCCACGGCCATATTCAGTAACGATGGTGCTGGGCACCAAGCGCTGATCGCAGCGTTGAAGAACCATCCGGTCTCGCTGATCGTGATGGAGGCGACTGGACAGTACCAACTGGCCTGTGCTTGCGCTCTACAAGCTGCGGGATTCGCTGTCATTGTCATCAACCCTCGGCAGGCCCGGGACTTCGCCAAGGCCATGGGGCGATTGGTCAAGACCGACAGCGTGGATGCCAGGATGCTGGCTGAACTGGCGCAGGTGCTGAACCAGCGTCCTGATCGAGATCGCTTCATCAAACCGATGCCAGACCAGGTACAACAACACCTGCATGCACTGGTGCTTCGACGGCGGCAGTTGGTACGCTTGCTGGTCAGCGAGCGCCAACGCAAACACATGGCGCATCCGGAGGTCGTGCAAGATATTGCGGAACTGATGGATATGCTCGCGACGCAGCTTGAGGCGCTGGATCGAAGGATTGCGGAGCATCTGGCTCAATACCAGTCCGATCTGGCCACATTGCTCAAGAGTGTCAAGGGAGTTGGCCCGGCGACGGCTGCGACGCTGATTTCCGAGCTGCCGGAGCTTGGCCAGCTCAAGGCCAAGCAGATCTGCGCGCTGGTAGGTGTCGCACCGATGAACCGGGACTCAGGCCAGGCTCGCGGTGAACGCATCATTTGCGGCGGGAGGGCTACGGTCAGGAGCGCGTTATACATGGCCGCCATCGTTGCCATGCGGCACAACGCCGTGATACGGCGTTGCTATGAGCGCCTGCTGGCGGCTGGCAAGCCGAAGAAGGTTGCCATCGTGGCCTGCATGCGCAAGCTGCTGATCATCATGAATGCCATGGTCAAAACCGGGCGGCCATGGAATGACCAGCCTGCTCCGGCGTGACTTTCTATATGGTGGGCGGTAGTCACCATGCCCGGCCTGCGCACTGCGCCGACTGGCTTCAGATACCGATCGCCATGACCCAGCCCGCCAGCCCGGCCAGCAGCACCACGAGCGCTGGAGGCACGCGACCCACCGTCAGTAGCCCGAACGCAAGCAGCGCCAGCCCAAAATCCGCCTTGCCGTGGATGGCGCTGGTCCACATAGGGTCGTACAGGGCCGACACCAGAATGCCGACCACGCCAGCATTGATGCCTGCCATGGCCGTCTGGATACCCGCGCGGTGGCGTAGCCCTTCCCAGAACGGCAGCGCGCCGACCAGCATGAAGAAGGCCGGGAGGAAAATGATGCCCAGCAGGGCCAGCCCGCCGATCCAGCCATGCAGCGGCCCGTGGGCGACCGCGCCGAGATAGGCCGAGAACGTGAACAGCGGTCCCGGCACTGCCTGCGCCGCGCCGTAGCCGGCGAGGAAGTCAGCGTTGCTGACCATGCCACTGGGCACCACGGTGGCCTGCAGCAGCGGCAGCACGACGTGCCCACCGCCAAAGACCAGCGCACCAGAGCGGTACACCCCTTCCAGCAGCGCGACCGTGGACGAGCCCGTGGCAGCGGCCCACAGGGGCAGCCCGACGAGTGGCACTGCGAACAGCAGCAGCGCCACGATGCCCAGCTTGCGCGAAACCGGGTAGCTGTGGGCCTGGCCGCCGCCAGGTTGCGCGATCTTCAATCTCCACCAGCCCAGGAATCCCGCCGCCGCGATGGCGGCAAGCTGTCCCGCGGCTGAGGGCATGATCATGGTCAGCAGTGCCGCCAGAATGGCCAGGGCGGCACGGGGCCGGTCAGGACACAACGACTTGGCCATGCCCCATACGGCCTGCGCCACGATGGCCACGGCTACCACCTTGAGCCCATGGATCCAGCCGGACTGGGCCAGCCCGTGGTACTCGGCGATGCCAAAGGCGAACAGGATCAGCGCAATCGCCGACGGCAAGGTAAACCCCGCCCAGGCCGCCAGCAGCCCCAACCAGCCCGCGCGGCCCAGCCCCAGCGCCATGCCCACCTGGCTGCTGGCCGGCCCTGGCAGGAACTGGCACAGGGCGACCAGATCGGAATAGCTGCGGTCGTCCAGCCAGCGGCGGCGCTCGACAAACTCCGAGCGGAAATAGCCCAGATGCGCGATCGGTCCACCGAAGGAGGTCAGTCCCAGTTTGAGGAAGGCGCCGAAGACTTCGACGGGTGAGCCACGTGCGGCTGCGGCCTCATGCTGCAAGGTGTTGGTGGAATCTGTCATCTGTGCATCGCCTCCCCGGTGAATTCTCGGATGCGTTCCTTGGCCAGCGCCAAGCCTTCATTGCCCTTGGGTGTAATCGTGTAGAGCTTGCGCACGGTGCGCCCCTCACGCTCTTGGCGGGAGACGAGGTATCCGTCGCGCTCCATCTTGTGCAGCATTGGGTACAGCGTTCCAGGAGACAGGCGGTAGCCGTGGTGGGCTAACTCGTCGATCATCCATTGCCCATAGATCTCCTGCTCGGCCGCGTGGTGCAGCACATGCAGGCGGATCAGCCCTGACAGCAGGTCGTGGTGCTCCATGGCGCGGGGTGTTGGTTGCTCTTTCATATCGAATAACGATAACGAAAGTCGATATTATCACGGCACGCAGATGCCCCGAAGAGGCGCGCCTCTTCGGGCGCGCTTGGGAGGCTTGACTTTCAAGACAGTTGCTCACGCCTTCGCGCCTGCGGCGCTGCGCGCTCCGCTTGCTGCAATTCAGTACCACACGCCAACGCGCTAAGGCGTGTCGGGCTCTTCCAATATCGCCCTGAGTTCCTGGCGCACCTGTGCCAGCAATTCATCAGCTTCGCGGGTGCTGTCACCGGCATAAGCCAATGTGAGCAGCGTGAGCGGATGCACTTCCATGACCTCGCACAGATCGGCCAGCTTCTGGATGGTTGGGCTTTTCAGGTCGCGCTCCAGCGTGCTCATGTAGGTGCGACTGGACACGTTGGAGAACGCTTCCTGGCTCAAACCACGCGCCTTCCTTACCGTCCGAATCGCCGCTGCCAATGAGTTCTTCGCTGCCACCTATGGTTTCCCCAAAAAACCAAGATGACAGCCCATTGCGCCCTATAGGACTACAATCTATAGTGTTCATTTGGTGGTGATGTTTTCCTTTTCCGTGCTTTTACGGAGATCCGCATCTGCGGATTTCCTCAGACCCAGGGAACCGCATCCGTGTCTTTCCTGACTTCCACCAATACGCCTTCGTGCCTCTCCGCTTTTGCGGCTTCGTGCGCTTGCGCATACGTGCATCCGTCCGCAGGCACAGATGCGCCTCGGCGATTGCGTGTGTTCGTGGAAGGGGCGCGGCCTTGACCACGCTTGTCACCGAGGAAGACCGGGTGCACCTACTGGCCCACGGCCTCACCCGCGCCGCAGGCCAGGAATGTGACCCGCTGCCCGTGGTGCGCCTGTTCACACCGGACGCACATGCGACCTGGCTATTGGCCGCGCTCGATCCGACCGATGGCGATACGGCCTACGGCCTGATCGACCTCGGGATCGGGATGCCTGCCCTGGCGACGGTGAAGCTGTCCGATCTGGCGTCCATCGTCGGGCCGCTCAAGCAGCCCGTGATACGAGATCGGTATTTCCAGCCGACGCGGCCGCTGTCGGAATACGTTCGACTGGCTCAGGAAAACGGTTCGATCACCGATTGACGCATTCCAGCGCGACCAGGCAAAAAGTATCGCATTGTGACTATTTCGGTCTTAGCCAAGACCTGGCAAGTCTTGATCCGCATGCTTGCACCAGGGTGGTGCGCTCCTGACCAAAACAGTCATGATGCCAGGCGCGAGATTCGGCACGGTGTTCAATGCTGCACCCCATTTCCGGGCGGTGCAGTCGTCGCATTTAGACGATTTCGGCAATGCACTGGAGCGAATCTGTCTTGACACCAGCAGTTAAAGCGTAACCCGAGTTTGATGACCACTTGATGGCGATTCGATAGCTCCCGCACAGCGGAATTGTGGCGACGTTCCCAGAAACAGGGAGGTTTCGCCATGACTGACCGCAGCAGCCAACACTGGTATCCCACGGCCGCGTATCTCTACACGCTGCACCTCGATGGCCCAGCGCTGGCTTGGGAGTATTTGCGCAGGAATCCAAGCTACCGGCGCGACTGGCTACGCCGGCGTCGCAAGCCTGATGCGGCGCAGGCCTGGGGCCTGCGCCTGCTGGAAGATCCCGGCCTGGATGCGCGCGACGCACATCCTGCTTGGTTCCCCGATCACGATGCCGTGGTGCAGCTATACCCCGACGCCGACCCACCACCCGATGCGCATACCTTCGAGTTCTGGCGCATTCCTGGGCGCAAGCAACTGACCCACGACGGCAAGCGCCTGGTGCTCGTATCGCATTGGCCAGGCTGCTGCGTTCGGCTGGCACTCGCACCCGACCTGGAAGATGGTTCGGCCTATCTCTACGCCACACGCGCCTGCGCCACGCCCTGTGCGCGCTACCGCACGCTCGCTGCGAAGCTGGATGCGCTATCTGCCGCAACCGTGGCCACGCCTGTGGCAACAGCCCGCTCCCGCCCCACGCCCGCCGCGCTGCTGGAACTGCATACCTTGCAAGCGCTCGACGCGACCCTCGCGGGAGCCTCCTTGCGCGAGGTGGGCGAAGGTCTGTTCGGCGCGGATGCCGTCGCGGCCGACTGGCACAAAGACAGTGCATTGCGTGCCCGCGTACGGCGGCTGGTACGCCGCGGCGATGAGCTGATGCACGGCGGCTACCGCCGACTAGCGCAGCTTCCAATGTTCCCGTCGCATTAGGGGGGACGTTTCTCGACCCGTGCGAATCGTCCCTTAGCAAGAAGCCTTGCTTTCTTGAGAGTGCCTCTATCCGGCCGCGTGGTGTGGCCGGGCTTGATGGAGGTACATCCCATGCGACCTGCTCCCTCGCGGCCTGCCGCCGCTGCCGTCACTGCGACCTCGCAGCCTCAACGCTACCTGACAAACGACGAAGCCGCCGACTACCTGCGGCTGTCGCCGCGCACGCTGGAGAAGCAGCGGGTGATCGGCGGCGGCCCCAAGTTCCGCAAGTTCGGCCGCCGCGTCATGTACGCGGTGTCCGACCTCGATGCCTGGGCCGACCAGCGCAGCTACGAGGCCACGTCCGATCCCGAATACGCCGAGCGCCACGCGGGCGACTACCGTGATGGCCGCTGATCGTCGGCGCGTGGGTGGCCTTCGCCATGTCCAGCCCGCCAGGGCAAGCCTTGCCGCAGCGCGAACAGCTCGATCTGTTCCGCGCGCTGCCGGGCGACATGGCGCCACGCGATTCCCAGGACTTGATGGCCTTTCCGTTCTTCTCGCTTGCCAAGTCGCGGCGCACGGCGCCGATCGACTTCCGCAGCGGGAACGTCACCATTCGCGTGGAAGGCACGCAGGAGCACGGCATCGCAACGATATGGGATGCCGACGTGCTGATATGGGCCGCCTCGCAGATCGTGGAGGCGCGCGACGCGGGCCTGCGCCCGTCGCGCTGGATACGCGCCACGCCTTACGAGATTTTGCGCTTCATCGGGCGCGGCACGTCCCTCAACGACTACCAGCGCCTGAAGGCCGCCCTCGACCGGCTGCAATCGACCACGGTGGCCACGTCCATCCGCGAAACCACGGGAAGGCGCTTGCATCGCTTCTCGTGGATCAACGAGTGGAAGGAACTCGCCGACGCCAGCGGCACCCCGCTGGGCATCGAGCTGATCTTGCCGGACTGGTTCTATGCCGGCGTGCTCGACGCCGCCCTGGTGCTGACCATCGACCCGGCCTATTTCCGCTTGAAGGGCGGTATCGAACGCTGGCTGTACCGCCTGGTGCGCAAGCATGGCGGGCGGCAGGAGCACGGCTGGCAATTCGACTTCCGACACCTGTACCGCAAATCCGGCAGCGCGGCCCGCTTCTCGGACTTCGCCTACGACGTGCGCGCCCTGGTGGCGCGGCAGTCGTTGCCCGGCTACGTCCTCGGCATCGAGCGGATGCCGGACGACAACACCGAGCTGCTGACCTTCCGGCCCGTGCCGCACGCGGCACGGGGATAACTGCGGGAGAACCTGTGGACGGCCTCGTGCTATCAGGAGTACCGGGTATCGTGCTATCAGGAGTACGACCCTCGTGCTATCAGGAGTACGAAAACGCCGGAAAGCCAACAACGGCGCGGGTTTGCGTTCCCTCTAACTTACCTAACAAGAAATACATAACTTTTAGTAGAAGCGCGCCGTTTCGGTGGACAACCACGAAACGGCACGGCCAGGCCGGCTTTCCAGCTCGGAGGGCCGCGCCATGATCTTCGCGTTTCTCAACCAGAAAGGCGGCGTCGGCAAGACCACGCTCGCCACGCACATCGCCGGCGAACTGGCGATGCGCGGCCTGCATGTCATCCTGCTGGATGCCGACCCGCAGGGGTCATCGCTCGACTGGACGCAGCGGCGTAGCCAGCAGGGCCTGCCCCGTCTGTTCAGCGCCGTGGGCCTTGCCCGCGAAACGCTGCATCAGGAAGCGCCAGAACTCGCCAGGCGGGCCGATCACATCATCATCGACGGCCCGCCGCGCATCGCCGCCCTCGCGCGTTCCGCGCTGCTGGCGGCCGAGCGCGTGCTGATCCCCGTGCAGCCCAGCCCCTACGACGTATGGGCTTCTGCCGAGATGGTCGCACTGATCCGCGAAGCACAGGTGTTCCGGCCAGCGCTGCGCGCGGCCTTCGTCATCAACCGGCGCGTCAGCACCACCATCATCGGCAGGGAGGCACGGCAATCGCTGGCCGAACAGCCGCTGCCCGCGCTGCGCTCGGAGATCCACCAGCGCATCGTCTTTGCCGACAGCGTAGCCGCTGGCCGGCTCGCCCGCGAAACCGCGCCCGACAGCGCCGCTGCCCGCGAGATCGCCGCGCTCACCGACGAACTGCTGCGGTGGCCGACATGACTGGGAAGCCACCACCACGCAGCAAGCGCGTCGGCATCGGTGCGCGTCCCCCAGCGAATCCGCACGCCGAAGCGTGGATTCGCCAGGGCGACGCAGATGCCGTGCAGAAAGGCGACCTCTACACCGCTCGACTGACGCTCGACATCACGCCCGCCATGCGGGCGCGCATCAAGGTGTCGGCCTTCACGCGAGGCGTGACCGTAGCCGAACTGCTGCGCGACCTGCTGGAGCGGGAGTTTCCCCCGGAGGGCACGCCGTGAACGCATCCGCTTCGACCGCCCACACCCCCAAAGCAAGTGCGCCCACGGCTGCGCCGCCGCCGGCGCCTTCGACACTCGCCGGCCAGGCCGGCAACGTGCCGCTGACGCGCGTGGCGCTGGCCTACATCGAACCGCGCTTCAAGCTCTACCTGCGCTTCGGCGAACCGGCGCGCACGCTCCAGCTCGACCGCTGGCGGCGCTGCGCCGTGTTCCTGCCGAACGCGGTTCTGTGCCGCATCCGTTGGCAGGCCAACGACTACGGCACGATCCGCTGGCAGCTCATGGTGATGCAGACCGCCACGCCGCTGGACGCCGTGCAGCGCATCCCCGGCGTGCAGCCGGGCGCGCGTCTGCTGCTGCACGCCGAAGGCGATGCCAACGTGCGCGCCGTGCTGGAACGCATCGACGGCATCGAGGCGCTGGGCATCGCAGCCGCAGACACATCGCCCGCGTACTGGCGCACGCTCGCGAACCGGCTCGCAGCGCGCTCGGCGCTACCCACATACACCGCAGAACGGCACGCCGCCTGGCTGGCCGGGAGGGCATTGCCATGACCACGATTTCCACGACCGGCCCCGTGCCGCATCCTCGCTCGCGCCTGCGCGCTCGCCTCGTGCTGGCAGGCTTCGCCACCGTCGGCCTCGCTGCGCTGGCCTGGGCGGCGTTCGTGCAGCCCCTGCCGCGAATGGCCTACAACCCGTCCGACAGCGTGGCGGTCGGTTGGTATCGCATCGAACCGTTCGACCCGCGCACCGCCTCGCGGCCACGTCCGCTGTCCGTGGACAGCATCGTGCTGATGCCGCTGCCCGACAGGGCCGCCATGCTGGCTGCGCAGCGCGGCTACCTGCCGACCCGCGTTCCGCTGCTCAAACGTGTGGGCGCAGTCGCGCCACAACACGTTTGCATCGTCGCCGGCCAGGTTCGCATCGACGGCGTGCCGGTGGCCGCCGCCCTGCCTGCCGACCGGCTGGGCCGGCCGCTGCCATCCTTGCAGCTTTGCCGCCGTCTCCAACCGGGCGAACTGTTCCTGTTGAGCGCGACCAACCCGGCGTCGTTCGACAGCCGCTATTTCGGGCCGGTCAGCGCGTTCGCCGTGATCGGCGTTGCGCATCCGATCTGGCTGGAGACACGTCCATGATGGCCGCCGATTCGCTGCACTTTGCCGCGCCTCTCATCGTGCCATCGGGCATGTCGTTCTACTGTTCGTCGCCGTGTCGTCGCGCGTGCAGTGCGGGTGCATTCGCACCGCACTTCGCGCTGCCTTCGGCGCAGCCGCCCAACGTGCAGGCGTCTTGCCTCGAACGCGCCTGGCCTGCGGCCATTGGCGTGTTCGCCGGCGGGCTGGCTGCTCGTGCAGCAGCGCCGCCGGGCCGCCGATGCCCGGAGCGGGAGCGAGGGGCAAAGGCGGAAGGCAAGACAAAAGGGTTCGGCACTCTGCCGCCCGCAAAGCCAGTCTGCACGTGGGGGTGGCGCGGCACGGCGCGGCTTCGCCGCCGTGCCGCGTGGGGCGCGAGGCACGCGCCGATGCAGGCATGTCCGCGTGCTTCGCACGCTCGGACACGCCGGAGCTTGCAGGGAGCACAGCCATGACCGACCGCGGCGACCATGATTTCTGGGTGCGCCCTGGCGCGCCGAAGAACCGAGGCAAAGGCCAGGGCCAGAGCTTCGTTTCCAAGGTGCTCAAGCAGGCTGGCAAGGCCAGCGGCGGCAAGTCGGCGGTGCGCCGTCCTACCGCTGGCGGGAGCGGCCAGCACGCCGGCCAGCGGCCCGGCTCACGGCTTGGACGCGGCCATACGGCGGCGCGCTTCGCAGGCGCAAAGCTGACCCCTATGTCACGGCGCGTGACCATCAAGACGCTGCTGGTCAACCAGCGCAACGCCAGTCCGCAGTCGCTCGCCAAGCACCTGCGCTACATCGAGCGCGACGGTGCCGGCCGGAACGGCGAGCCGGGCCGTGCCTACGGGCCGCAGACCGACGAAGCCGACCTCGATGCCTTCAAGGAACGCTGCCAGGACGACCGACATCATTTCCGCTTCATCGTCTCACCTGAAGACAGTGCGGAGCTGGACGACCTGCGCACCTACACCCGGCACCTGATGAACCGGATGGAGGCCGACCTGGGGACGCGGCTGGATTGGGTGGCGGTCGATCACTGGAACACCGACAACCCGCACACGCACCTGATCGTGCGCGGACGCGACGATACCGGCAAAGACCTCATCATCGCGGGCGACTACATCGCCCACGGCTTCCGCCATCGCGCCGCCGAGCTGGCGACGGAATGGCTGGGGCCGCGCACCGAACTGGAGATCCAGCAGACCTTGCAGCGCGAGGTGGAGCAAGAGCGGTGGACGAGCCTCGACCGCACGTTGCAGCGCGAGGCCGGCGAGGATGGCCGGGTGCAGATCGAACGCTTCAACGAACCCCGGCTGCAACGCCAGCGCCTGCTGCTGATCGGCCGCCTGCAACACTTGCAGCGCCTGGGCCTGGCCGACGAGGTGCAGCCCGGCACCTGGGCCGTCCATGCGGACGCGGAGAAGACCTTGCGTGCCCTGGGCGAGCGTGGCGACATCATCCGAACGATGCAGCGGGCCATGAGCGGCAAGCCTCGCGAGCTGGCGGTGTTCGAGCCGGGCGACGACGGCCGCACTATCGTCGGTCGCGTGGCTGCTAAGGGTCTGGCCGACGAGCTGCACGACCGCGGCTATCTGGTCATCGACGGGTTGGACGGCAAAGCCCACTACGTCGCGTTGGACGCCCGCGACGAGCTGGCGAACTATCCCATCGGCGCGGTGGTGGAGGTACGCGGTTCCGCCGAGGTGCGGGCGGCCGACAAGAACATCGCCACGCTGGCGAGCAATGGCCTGTACCGCACCGATCACCACCTGGCGATCGAGCAAGGCCGAGCCAAGCCCGGCCGCGACCCGCAAGAGGCTGTGGCGGCCCATATCCGCCGGCTGGAAGCCCTACGGCGGGCCGGCATCGTGGAGCGCGTGGCCGAGGGGTTATGGAAGGTGCCGGACGACTTGGCCGAGCGTGGCCGCCAGTACGACGCGCAGCGGCTGGGCGGCGTGGCGGTCGAACTGAAATCGCATCTGCCGATTGAACGGCAGGCCCGCGTCATCGGCGCGACCTGGCTGGATCAGCAGTTGATCGGCGGCGGCAAGGGACTGGGCGACCTGGGCTTTGGCGGCGATGCTAGGCAAGCCTTGCAGCAGCGCGCCGACTTCCTCGAAGAACAGGGGCTGGCCCAGCGGCGCGGGCAGCGGCTGATTCTCTCCCGGAATCTGCTGGAAACGCTGCGCAATCGGGAGCTGGCGCAGGCCGCCCAGCACATTGCCGCCGATAGCGGATTGGAGCATCGGCACGTCACAGACGGGCAGCGCGTAGCCGGCATCTACCGGCGCTCGGTCATGCTCGCCAGCGGTCGCTATGCGCTGCTCGATGACGGCATGGGATTCAGTCTGGTGCCTTGGCGGCCGATAATCGAGCCACGACTGGGGCAGCAGATCGCCGCGACTGTACGCGGCGGCGGTGTGTCATGGGAGGTTGGACGGCAAAGAGGTCCTGGGATTGGATCGGGGCCGTAGGCTGTCGTACCGAGTTAAGGTGTCGAGCAGCGTTTTGGCCCTAGCTTCTGTGCTCCGTTAAGACGACTAGTCTGTGCTTATCGACGACGCTGTGGGTGCATGGTTGCTTGCCAATTCCGGTGCAACTCGCAAACGCGCTGCCCCGACCTGAACTGCCCATTCAACGATCTGCCCGGCCAATATATCCGTGGCGACACCGAACGCGCTCACCACATCGGCCTCTCGCTTGCTGCCTGTGGCTTGGATTGCTTCGAAGCGTCTACTGGCAATAGCAGTCCGTTTGGCCGGATCGACCAGTTGCACATCGAGCCGAACCGCGGCGATCGCTTCAGTGCCGCGGTATTCGAGCTGGAACGCCCGCAGCGTACTGCGCAACTCCATATCGGCGCTCATTGGGGTGCTATCGGTAATCACGGAAGTCGACCGCCCATCGCGCATGAAGGCTTCGACGATTCGGTCACGCAGCAGCACCGGTGCGGGGTCGGCCCAACGCACTCCTTGCCAAGCCGACAAGCGACCATCGGGCTGCGCAATGAACAGCCGCTCCGAATCCAGGACGCGACTACTCTCAGGGGCGTAGACGCGCAGCGCCCCGGGTCCCGGAACGGCGCGCGGCGTACTCTCCGCCTGGGCGATGTGATAGTCGGGCAATTTGTAGGTGACCATTGGAGCTGCTTTGGGAAGCACACTGCACGCGGACAAGCCGAGTACTAGCGTCATAGTCACGGCAGCGACGGGAATCATCCTGGCGGAAGTGTTCACGGCTTGGTTTCCTCAATGTTCTCTCCACCGAGCAGGTATTGCGCCGGATTGCGATCCAGTCGGCGCAGCACGGTGTTTAGATTGGCCAGCGCCTGCTGGAGTTCGTGCATGGCAGGACCTGTGGCGGCCAAGCCCTGGTTCAGCGATTCCTGATTGTTTTGCAGTAGCGTCTCAACCCTGAAAGCGGCGCGTTCGAGGGATGCCGTTGCATCACGCGTGTTCACCATGATTTGCTTACCATCGTTATTTAGTAGCAGGTTGGCATCGCGAAGAGTGCTATTTGCTTGGCGCACGGCAGCTGTCGATTCTCTGCTTGCTTCGGTCAGATTGCTGATTAACGTCGCGATCTCGGCCCTCTGGTCAGCGACCGCGCCCGTGGTCTGTTCAAGATTCACCAGACTGCGGTGCACAAGAGCCAAATTCTCCTTCGACAGTAACTCCTGCGTGCGCAGCAAGATGCCGTTGAGTGTCGTCATGCTGTTCCCCTCACCGGAGACCAGGGATGCCATCGCCGAACGTGGTGCGAGGATCAACGGTTCCTCGTCCTCTCTCCGATCCAGCAATGGCACGTTTGGCCCACCGTCGCTCAACTCGATCACCGCGTTGCCGGTAATTCCCGTGATGACCAATTCAGCGCGGGTATCCTGCCGGACCGGGATGGTGGCATTGATGCGTACGCGCGCTATCGCCCGCCTTGGGTCTCGCGGTGAAAGAGAAAGTGCAACGACTTCGCCAATCGTGATTCCGCTGTACTGAACCTGGCTGCCGGGCGTAAGCCCGGTCACTGGCTCATCGAACATAATCCGGTAATACTGGTAATCGTGGTCGGAACGTGTGTCGCTGAGCCAAAGCGCGAAGCCAATACCAATCGCACCGAGCAGCACGACGAACAGACCAATGAATACATGATGGGCACGTGGTTCCATGATCAGACCACCTCGTTCTCAGAGTTTAAATATTGCGTGCGCCCAGCCCAATGCGTGCGCGACGGAAGAATGATGCAGATGCGGAGGGGTTTCATGGCTGCGTCTCTTGGCTGGAAGCACCAGTGGCCTGTGCGGCCGCACGGCCACGGGGGCCGTGAAAGTATTCCTGTATCCACGGGTGCTTGAAGCGCTCGACTGCCTCGATGCCGTCGTTGATGAGTACCTTCTGGTTCGCCAGGACCGCGACACGGTCGCATATGGTGTACAGCGTATCGAGGTCGTGGGTTACCAGAAACACCGTGAGGCCCAGTGCATTGCGCAGGGTCAGAATCAATTGGTCGAAAGATGCAGCCCCGATTGGATCCAGTCCTGCGGTGGGTTCGTCAAGAAACAGGATGTTCGCATCAAGCGCCAAGGCTCTCGCCAGTGCTGCTCGTTTCACCATGCCTCCGGACAACGAGGCCGGATACTTGTCTCCCGCTCCGGCAGGCAACCCCACCAAGCCCAGCTTGCTTCTTGCCAAACGCTCGGCAAGAGGCCGCGCCAGACCGACATGCTCGATCAAAGGAAGAGCGACGTTCTCCAAGACGGTCAGCGATGAATACAACGCGCCCTTCTGGAACAGAATGCCGAACCTTCGCTCCATACGCGCGCGCGCAAGCCATTGGGCTCGCAGTAGGTCGCGCCCCCCGATACGGACCACGCCCGAATGCGGCTTCTGCAGCCCGACGACGCTACGCAAGAGCACGGATTTCCCGGTGCCTGACCCTCCCACCACGCCAAGGATTTCCCCGCGCCGCACGTCCAGGTCTAGGTCCTGATGGACCTGCTGGGTTCCAAACCTGTTGTCCAGGCCGCGCACTTCAATAGCGTGTCGCACACCGTTGTCGGTGTCTTGCTTCACCGCGCTCACCAGCCCATCTCCATGAAGAACAGTGCAGCGATGGCGTCTATCAGGATCACCATGAAGATTGATTGCACGACACTAGACGTCGTGTGGTCGCCTACCGACTCAGCGCTACCGGCGACCTTGAACCCTTCATGGCAGCCGATAGCGGCGATCATCACCGCGAAGAGCGGGGACTTGCTCATTCCGACAAGAAAATGGCGCACCTCGATTTTTTCCTGCACGATGGCAAGGAACTGTGCGGGAGGAATTTCCAAGCTCAGTGCGCATACGGTGGCGCCGCCCGCAATGCCAGCCAAGATGCCTACTAAGGTGAGCAGTGGCAAGGACACAAGAAGCGCCAGCACGCGTGGCAGCACCAGTAACTCGATGGGGTCGAGCGCGTTGGAGCGAAGCGCATCGATCTCTTCATTTGCCTTCATCGAACCGATTTGGGCGGTGTACGCGCTTGCGGTACGGCCTGCAATCAATATGGCCGGGAGCAGCACTCCGAACTCGCGCATGAACGAGAAGGCGACCAGATGCACCGAGAAGATGCTCGCACCGAAGTTGGCCAGCACCGTTGCTCCCAGGAACGCCACCACCATTCCTACCATGAAGCTCAGTAGCGCCACGATGGGAATGGCGTCCACCGCTGATCGCTGGATTTGAGCGATCACCGAGGTCGCGCGCCAGCGACGCGGGTGACGAACGGTACGGCTCCATGTTTCGATGATCTGGCCCACGAACCCGGCCAGACCAAGACACGCACGACAGCCCTGTTCCAAGGTCAGGCCTATGCGTCCCAGACCGCGGAGCAGAGGATTCCCGCTCACCGCTGCTTTCTCCGTCTTCTGCTGATCGGTAGCAGCGGCGGCCAGCGCTCTCATTAGGGCGAGGCGATCCGAGGACAGATTTGGAGCTGCCTCCGGCCGGTCGAGTATCGAGTCTGGCCCGAGAATTTCCACCAGCAGAGCCGCGCCGGCGGTGTCCAGTCTCTGGACTTGCGTCCAGTCGAGTAAGGGAGTGGCGTACCCCTCGGCATGACTGATGCGGGCGGCGGACACGGATTTTGCCAGACTGGCGTAGTGCTCTATCGTCCAGTCGCCACCCGCCAGCCATTTGTGATCACCGCCGACCATGGCATCCTGCCGGAGCCAAGCCTGTGAAGCGTTGCTCATGGCTGCGTGTCCCGCCAAGCGCTGTCGATGCGCTCGATGCAGTTCGTGATCGCCGCTTTGGCATGACCCAGCAATGTGTACGAACCGGCGAACTCTTTAATGACGTTGCCGCGCTCGAAGCAACTGGCGGCAGCAACCCGGCGTCCCGTCCTTAAATCGACTGCTTCGAACTCTAGGCTGGCACCACCCGTCGTCACGGGTCCAACCAGCAGGGTCGTCATTGCATTGACTGCCCGATTCGGTGTCTGCAGTTCGGTGACCGCTACACGCACCCGAACCTGTCCCGCGCCACCTGGGGGGGCGGGACTTTTGCCTTCCTGGCGTTTCAGTTCGCTCGTCACATGGTCTAGCACTTCGCGCTGCTGCGCGTCATCGAGCCCATCGATGCGACCCGAGGCGGTCTTGATCTGCGCTTCTTCCACCACGACAGCGGCATAACGCTTGGGCTCGAATCCCGCTGCGCGGTACATCAGTACGTTCTCGTATCGTGTCGGCGATAACTTCTCGTAGTCGCCGAGAAATCCGGAGCGCGTCATGCTGTTGGTCGCGCATCCAGAGAGCGCGCCTGCTACGCAAAAAAAGATGCCGCCGCGGATCAATGCAGTTTTGCTCTTCATAATGGGTCTCCTTGATCAAACGAAACTAAGACAGGCAATGCCTGCTGCGATGAGGGCGGTGCCAGACCAGCGCGTTACCGATGCGACATCGCCTAGTAGGAGGGCGCCGACGCCCAAGTTTCCAAGTAGCCCGATTCCTGCCCAGGCTGCAGAGGCCGCGCTGATCGGAATCCGCTTGAGCGCGAACCACAAAAGTGCGCCGCTGGCCGCCATGCACGTCACTGCCACACAGAGGCCGACCCAGCGCATCGGACCGCCCGCCGTGATGGCCCGCAGGCCCAGTGGATAGCCCGCTCCTAGAACCCCTGCGGCAATGACAATCGACCAGGATTTCCAGATCAGCGGATGGGTGCTGAATCGCATAAGCCTAGCGAGACATACGCATGAAGCGTGGGTGCATACGAATTCTGAGAATGCGCAGCACGCGGCGGCTCGCAAGAGACTCATGAGCGATCTCCATGCGCGGTGGCGACACTCAGGTTCCACGGCCCAATTCGCTTGATTCCAAACAGGACTTCGTAAAGCAGCGGAATCAAGCCCAACGTCACCAGCGTTCCGAGTGCCAGCCCACCGATCATCGCGATCGCCATCCCTTTCCATAATGGTCCGGAGAAGAGCATGAGTGGCACCAGTCCCGAAATGCAGGTGACCTTGGTCATCACGATTGGACGAAGCCGTTGTATCGCGGCCCCAACCAAGGCTTCATGGCGTGGCAGGCCTTCCGCTAGCCCCTGGTCGATGCGTTCCAGCAAGAGCACGGCGTTGTTGACAATGATCCCGAACAGGGCCAGTACGCCGAAGGTCGCCATGAAGCTGAAAGGTGTGCCGGTCAGCTTCAGAGCCAATACCACGCCGATAAGCGTGAAAGGGATCGTCGCGAGGATCACACCGAGCTTGCGGAAAGAATTGAACTGCCATACGAACAGCATCAGCATCGCCAGAAATGCGAGGGGCATGTAGGTCGACAGCGCGGCGTTCGATTCGGCGGCTTCCTCGATCTCGCCGCCAAGTTCAACCGAGTAGCCCGCGGGCAGGTCCAGGGCAGCGACGCTAGGCGCCAGGCGGTTGATGATCTCCTGGGCGGTGTAAGAGGTGTTCTGTCCTTGCACGGTGATCGTGCGGATGAGATTGCGCCGTTGGATGACCGAGGGCTCGCTCGCGAGCGATACGTCTGCGACCTGAGCCAGCGTCACCGCTGGACCGCCGTTGGTGGGATAGATGAGCGTCGCGCCTACGTCTGCCGTGCTGCGACGCTCGCTTACGATACTGCGCAGGACGATCGGGACGGAGGTGTCACCGTCGCGAATAACCGAGATCGATCTGCCGCTGTAGCGGACATCCAGCCCGCCAGCGATGTCTTCAGTCGTCACGCCCGCCCGACGCGCGCGGTCCTGGTCGACCCGTACGTCGATGCGGCCAACGCGCGTATCCCAATCGTTCTTGACGTTGATGGTGCCGGGCAGCTTGCGCAGCGCTGCTTCGATTTTGGACGCGGCCCCCAACAATACCTCCTCATCCGGACCGCTGACGCGATAAATGGCAGTCCCTGACTCGGTCGCACCGAGCGAGAAACGCTTGGGCTCGGCGCGCACGTCGCCATGTGCTTGCGCAAAGTAGCTGCGGGTGCGGGCGAGGACGGCGTCGATGTCGCTCTTCGGCTTCAATGTGACAACGAAGTACGCGATGTTCGATGCCGGCAGTGGTGGATTCAGGCTAAGGATGAAGCGCGGGCCACCATCGGCGACGTAGCCGATGTGATCGGAGACTTCTGGATTGATGTTCGTGTCGCCCAGCCAACCACTGATCTGCTTCACGCGGGCGAGCGTTTCGCGCGAGTCGGTACCGGGGGCGAGCTGCACCGGAATCTGGAACTGAAGCCGGTCGGACTTGGGCATGAAATCGTACGGCAGGGTGGTGAAGCCATACAGCGCAATGGCAAGCGCCGCGATCATCGACGCTACATAGACCGCCTTATGGTGGAGCACCCACTCCAGTACGCGCCGGTAGCCACGGTAGAAGCGGGTGTCATAGGCGTCGCCCTGCTCCTGCTTGTGATGGGGTTTGGCGAAGTGGTAGCACAATAGGGGCGTGACAGTCAGGCACAGCAGCCACGAAGCGAACAACGTCAGTGCCAGCACGACCACGAGATTGTGCAGATACTCGCTCGTGGCGTTCTGGCCAAAAAAGAACGGCGAGAACACGATCACGATCACGAGCGAGGACGTGAGCAGCGGAATGGCGAGCGTGCGGCCCGCCTCGAGGCAGGCATGCTTACGATCTTCGCCACCGGCCAGGCGGCGTTCGATGTCTTCGGCAATCACAATGCCGTTGTCCACCAACAAGCCGAGCGCAATGATGATGGCGCCCATCGAGACGTTCTGAAGCTCGATGTTCATCGCGCGCATGACGATGAGTGCACTGAGGATCGTCAACGGCACGATCATGCCCACGATGATCCCGGTGCGCCAACCGAGAAATAGCACGACGACACCGAGGACGACGATGATCGTCTCCATCATGACGTGGTTCATTTTGCCCATCTCGTGCTTGACGACATCGGCCTGGAAAGTGACGTATGACAGATCGAAACCCGCCGGCAGCAGCTTCTCCTGGTCTGCAACCCGTGCTTTGAGCGCTTTTCCGAACTGCTCCACGTTCTGACCGGAGGCCATCGAAACCGCCATGACGACAGCGGGCTGGCCTTTGTAGATGGCAGCAGATTCCGGCGGATCGGCTGGCCGCACACTCACCTGCGCCAGTTCACCCAATGCGATCGTCGGCACGGGCGCCGTACTACTTTGCGGTCGTGGCAGCGCGATCGGCATTGCTCGCAGGGAGGGAGCGTCACGCACTTCGCCACTGACCGCCAAGGTTGCATTGATGCCGCCGACAACAATTTGTCCACCCGAAGCGACGACGTTCTGTTTGACGAGTTGGTCGATCACCCCCTGTGGTGTCAGCTCCAATCGCGCGAGCCTAGGCCGATCGAATTCGAGATAGACGCGCTCTTCCTGCAGGCCGTAGAAAGTGATGCGCTCAATACCAGGCACGGTGTACAGGCGGTCGCGCATCTGCTTGAGCGCGACGCGCATCTCGCTCATGGAGTAACCTGGTGCAGTGACCGCAATCGAGGCAACCGCGACGCGGCCGAAGTCTTCGTCGACGAAAGGCCCCATCGTGCTCTGTGGTAAGGCATCCTTCGAATCGGCGACCTTGGCCCGGACGCGCTGCCAGATCGGTGCCAAGTCGGTGTAGCGGTCCCAGATCGTGACCTGGATCATGGCGCTGCCTGCGCGCACGGTGCTCGTCACGCGCTTGACCTCTGCCAGTTCGCGCAAGCGCTCCTCGATCGGCCGGGCAATGAGTTGCTCAACGCGTTCGGCGGGCAGCCCCGGGTTCAACGCCGTGACCATCGCATCGCGGACCGTGACAGTCGGCTCCTCCTGAGAAGGAAAATTCAGGAAGGTCGCGATGCCGGCGACGAAAATGATGAGCGCTACAAAGTAGGTAAGTCGACTGGCGCGCAGCGCCATCTCGGTGATCTTCATGATGAAGTAACCTGGTGGATCGCGTTAGCGCTTGGTCAATTGAGTGGTGGCTTCCAGTGGTGTCACTGGCTGTCCATCGGTGAGCCATCCTCCTCCGGCGGCAACCACCGTCTCGCCGGGCTTGAGTCCAGCGAGGACGCGCGCGCTGTCTCCTTCCTGTACCGGCGTGAAGCGCACCGCGCGACGGTGCACCTTCTTATCTTCAGGGGTGTAGACGAAGACGGAAGCCTCGCCCGGCTTCGTGCCGAGCACCAGCGAGGCATAAGGTATGGATACAGTCTCGGGCCGAGAGGTCTTGGAGGTTGCCGCAGGTGCGTCGAGCACGACCTGTACGGGAATACCTGGCCGAAGTGCGCGCGCTTGCGCGTTATCTTCAGGCACTAGCACCACGGGTAGGAGCGAGCCATTTTCGGCGCGCAGACCGACACGACGTACCACCGCTCGGATTGGTTGTTCGGCTCCGCTCCAGCTCAGTTCTGCGCGTTGGCCGACATCTATGTGAGGTGCCTGTGTAGTAGACGCGTTCGCGATGATCTCAGTGCCACTGCGCACGCCGTCGACCTGAAATACCGGCGCACCAGCAGCAATGTCGGTGAACGCCAAAGCCAGCTTTTCCGCCACGACACCATCGAAAGGAGCGACGATCATCGTGCCACGTTGTGCTCGTTCGGCCAGGCCAAGCGCCGCCTTGGCAGTGCGCGCTTGACCCTCTGCGACCGCTAGCTGCGCCTTCGCGCTCTCGAACGCAGCAGGGGAGATGACTTCGCTTTCGAGCAACCGGCGCTGTTGATCTGTCTGTACACGTCGATCCATCAGGCCGGCTTCGGCGGCCGCCAGGGATGCTTGCGCTTGTGTCACGCGAAGCCGGTCAGGTTGCGCATCAAGTTCTGCCAGGACTTGGCCGCGGGAGAACCGTTCACCCACGTCGACGTTCAACTTGGCGATCCGTCCTCCTGTTTCAAATCCTAGGATGCTGCGCTCGGTTGCTCGCGCCGAGCCAGTCAATTCGATGCGAGAGCTATGCGGGAGATCCGACTGCGCGGCGGCGAGCTTCACTGCGCGCGGAGGCTCGGATACGGTGGATTGCGAGTTTCCGCACCCTGAGAGCAGAGTCGAAATGGATAGTGTGCAAGCAACCGCCAAGGAGCGCGGTGCGCACGCGGTCATGACACCGCTACGGACGCGACTCATGTGCGTCCTTTTGCCGGGACAAGTTCGAGATGGCCCGAGGCGAGATCCTGGAGCGCCCGAAAGAAATGCCGCCGCTCTGCGGGTGCGAGTATTGGCAAACCCAGAAGATCGGCGAACAGGGCGCCATCCAATGCCAGCATGATGAGTGCCGCGGTCTCGGTGCCACGCGGGGATCGACGCACGCGTTCGTACTGCACGCGGTAACACTCGCGCAGTGGGTCGAGAAGTGTTGGATCTTCCGCAGCTGCCGCGAGCAGCGCTGCGCCCATCTTCTGCATCTCGTCGTCGGGCATCGCTTCCACCTGGCTCGACAGCCAGGGGTCCGGATCTCCGGCAAACCTGCGCTCGTGATTGGCTTGTACCGCGTCGAACGCCCGGATCATCTCGTCGATCAGTGTCACGAACAAATCGCGTTTGGTCTTGAAGTGATAGAGAAACGCCCCTTTGCTCAACCCGGCCCGCACAACGACGGCGTCCAGTGTCAAGCGACTGGCACCTTCCTCCAGCACCAGTTCGCGGGCGGCCTGCAGGATGCGGTCGCGAGTTCGCTGGGCTCCTTGCTGGAGGCCGGGCTGCGCATCGGCGCTGCTATGGGCAGTGGACGGGGGGGGCAACTTTGTTTTCGCGCGGGGCGGCATGGTCGTGCTCCAAAAAAGCTTGAGTCATATACAGTCCAGACGGTATAGTAGAAGCCATACAACAGTCCGTCAAGACTTTTTCGGAGCGCAAGGAGCTGCCATGTCTCAAATTCTTGAACGCTATCGCCTCATTGCCATGATTTCTCCGCTACTGCTTCTTGCGGCCTGCAGCCATGCCCCGCACTCTGCCGATCCACCTCGCCTGGATGTACCGGCCCATTTCTCAAATGAAGAGGGAGGTGAAGGCATCTTGGACAAATCGTCCCGCCGTACTCTTCCCGTCGATTGGTGGACGGCCTACGGCGATCCGCACCTCAATGCCTTGGTCCGGGCGGCGCTGGAGCGCAATACCGAACTGACGATTGCGCGAGCGCGCGTGGACGAGGCATCGGCCGCCACGCGGCGAGCACGGGCCTCCCTGCTCCCCTCGTTGTCCGCGGGCACGCAGGCAACTCGAGGACGCGACTATTCAGAGAACGTTGCAATCGGCAATGATGGCCGCGCCACGTTGTCCGCATCGTGGGAGGCAGACCTGTCGGGACGGCTTTCGCAGGCAGCAGAAGGTGCGCGCCTGGATGCGGTGGCAGCCGAACAAGCGTGGGTTGCCACGCGGTGGCAGGTCGCGTTTGAAACAGTGTCGGCGGCTGTGCAGCAGCGCCAAGCCAGTGAGCTCGAAGCGCTAGCCGCGGCGCGGCTGGCATCCGCAGAACGACTCGTCTTGCTGATGCAACGGAAGTTCGAGGCCGGACAAGCTACCGGCTTCGACATCGAGCGTACCCGCGCCGGCGTCGTCGCACTGCGCGTGGAGCAAGAGCAACTGCGGCGTGCGCGCGGCGAGGCGACGCATGCACTCGATGTACTAGTGGGACAAACGCCCGGAGCGCCTGCAGCTTCCCCAACTCTTGCGTCGCTCGCCGTCCCGGACTGGACACCGACACGCATACCTGCGGACCTGCTGAGTGAGCGGCCCGACGTGCGCGCCGCCGAAGCGAAGTTCGCCGCCGAAACCGCGCGCTGGAACGCAGCCGAAGGCGAACGCTTCCCCAGGCTGGTGTTGGACCTGAGCGGCGGACGGCAGCGCGTAGAGAGTGTGGGAACCCGCATCACTGGAAACATTTTTTCACTTGGGGCCGGGGTGTCGTTGCCGATCTTCGATGGTGGCGCGATCCGTGCCGGCATCGAGACCGGAGAGGCGCGCAGCCGAGCTGCCCGTGCGGAGTTCGAGCGCACTTTGTTGAGTGCTTTGCAGGACGTAGAGAACGCATATCTCGGTTGGCATACGCAGCACGCAGCACTGGAGCATCAGGCCGAGGGTGTCGCAGTCGCGGAGCGTCAGCTCGATCGCAGCCGACGTCTGTTCGAGGCGGGACAAGTGGACGCCACGGTGGTGGCCGAGGCTGAGGCCGGGGTGCTGTCAGCGCAGGCTTCGCTGATCCGCACGCGGGCCGAGACAGCCATGCAATGGGGCGTCCTGGCAAAAGCATTATCCGGCTCTCCTGTTTGATCGCAGAAACATGCTGGAGCAGCTTGCGAAGGCTAGCTAAATAGCGTGACGCAAGGCGAAGGTGGTGAGGCCTGAGTGATGAGGAATGCGAACATGGAAATTCGACACCTGCGCTACTTTCTGGCGGTGGCAGAGGAGCTGCACTTTGCCCGAGCCGCAGAGCGCCTCCACATAGAGACATCGCCGCTGTCGCGCGCCATCAAGGAACTTGAGGAAGAGTTGGGCGTAGCGCTATTTGCGAGAACCACTCGGAGCACCCGCTTGACTCGTGCGGGCAGGCTCTTCTTTGAGAGCGTGCCGCGTGTCTTCGCAGCTTTGCAGCAGGCGCGCGACAGTGTGAACGCCGCAGCCAATGGCTTTCATTGCCAGCTCCGTATTGCATTGTCTGATGGAATCACGCCATCGCGCCTGCCTGCGTTGTTGGCGCTCTGCCGGCAGGAAGAGCCGGAAGTGGAAGTTCGCTTCTTCGAGGTGCCTTTGGCACAGCAAATCAAGGGATTGTGTGGCGAACTGTACGATCTCGGCTTCGCTCAATCGGATGAAGTCGGCGAAGGCATCATCGCCGTGCCGGTGTGGAGTGACCCTCTGATGGTAGCTGTGCCCGCACGGCACCCCTTGCTATCCCACAAACAGATTCCCCTAGAAGAGCTGTTGCGGTATCCGCTGGTGCTCTGCGACGCGGTGGCGTGTGAGGGCCATGCTCGGCAAGTTGAACGGGTGCTACGTCGCGTGGACATAGAGCCACTGATTGCCGAACGCGTGACTTCCAGCGATCTAATGATGGTCCTGGTTTCGGCGGGACTTGCACTAGGCCTCACAGGAGGCGCGCATATCACAGCCAGCAGGGAACAGGGGGTGGTCGCACGGCCGCTGACTGGACGTTCGCCAATGCTCACGACCTATCTACTACGGCCGGCCAGCGAGCCGTCAGAAATGCTGACTCGCTTCATGGAACGCGTTCATTCGATCAAATCTCCAGATGCCAAAGGTCGGCGGTAAACCATCACACAATCTCCCAAAGAAAATTAACCATGAAGAAGATTGCTCTCATATTGCTTTCCTCGACATTGGCAGCCTGCAGCCCATCTGGGAAACCAGATAAAGCCAACCTTCCGACAGTCGATGAATTAGCGCTCAATCCTGAGCGTCTGAAAGAGTTGCGCAAGCAATGCAAGTTGGATCGACCAATGCTGGGCGACCAACTATGTAACCGGGTTGCCGAGGCTACGCGAAAGCGCTTTTACGAAGATGGCGATGTGCCCCACACCACGCCTAAAGAGCCGCCGAAGTTCTAAGCTGGTGGTCATGCCGGAGTATGTATGCCGGATATGAAAAATTTGAAGGAGAATCGCAATGGGTTGGATCTATCTTGTTTTGGCTGGATTGTTTGAAATCGGATGGCCGGTCGGGCTGAAAATGGCGCAAGAGCCAACATCGCGTTGGAGTGGGGTCGCAGTAGCCGTCTCTTTCATGACAATTAGCGGCGCCTTCCTATGGCTTGCTCAGCGTCAGATACCGATTGGGACTGCTTATGCGGTGTGGACGGGTATCGGAGCGGCGGGAACTTTCTTAGTCGGAATTCATTTCTATGGCGACCCAACCTCCCTGATGCGATACCTTGGCGTGGCGTTGATCATCCTGGGCGTTATCACGCTCAAGTTATCGAGTTGATCGCTAGCTCCATTGGTAGCGTAGTCGCTAGGCGACCCAGCTCCCAGAGTGGATCGGGCGCTGGGAACTCGTACGGTCACCTCCTCTCTCTAGTCGCTATGTGACGAGCTTGCCGGCGCCTCGGGAGAGTTCGAGCCAGTGCGCGTAAGGCGGTGGGAGCACCCATTCCGGGTGGCTCCACCTTCAGTGCCTGCGCCAAGGTGACCTGAGTACGAACTTTGTAGCCAGTCAGGCAGTGAGTTCGGAGGGGATGCTATCGGATTGGATCCAGTTGCGCCGGATCGTCGCCGGCGGTTTGTAAGCATGCGCGCTATGCGGCCGCTGCTCGTTGTAGAACTGTCGCCAACGTTCGATCAGCACCTTCGCTTCGGTCCGACTGCGGAACCATTCGCGGTTGAGCAGTTCGTCGCCCATCGTTGCCTGCGAAGTCAGGACCAGCAGAATCCTGAGGGGAGTTCTCATCATGGTTTTCTCCGTTCAGACGCTTGGGATCAAGCGGCCGGAGACCACTACGCCTGCTTGGCTTTGCGCGCTGCCTCGACCAAGCTGTCGAGCCAGTCCTGATGGCCGTTGATCATCGGGTTGGGTTTGGCGTTGTGCAGCTCCTCGGCCGGTTTGCCCTTCTGAGTTTCCTGCGTGAGGATGCGCACGCGCCTGCCGTCCAGGTTCTCAACCAGCCAGGCGTGATGCACATCCAGGCGCGTATCTGTGCCTTCCTCGCCGGACCAGCCGTGCCAGGCCACGCGGCCGGGTTGCCCATCCGCAGGTGGCACGTATTCGTTGCACTGCCCCTCTACCGGGAAGCCGAAGGTCTCGAAGTAAAACCGATCGCCGTCGGCCAGTACCGGGCCTTTGCCGTCATGAAAGCACACGTTAGCCGAGTTGGCGTAGTAGCTTGGCCACAGCGATGGTGTGACGAGTAGAGGCCATACGTCGGCCGCGCTCAAGCCGGCGGCGATGATCTCATTGGAGGCGAAATTCTCAGTAAAGCCCGGCGTGTAGCCTTCGGGCCAGAGGATGGCGTTCTGTTGCTTGCTCATATCGAAGCTCCTTCACAAAATGTCGATGACGCAACAGGGGTGGCTGCGTCATTCAAGTGGTCATGGAGCAAATCATGAGCCTCCATCTGCAATAAGTGAAATCCTAAGTTTCTATTTTTGATATCATAAAATATGATATCAAGGCCTAGGTTCTGCCATCCACCGACTAGGCTATCTCGCAGCGGCGCTACGAAAGGGCGCGTCTCCAATTGAGCCGACTGATTGCTTATTTGTAGTGCGAGGTAGAGTTGTGCTGAGCATGACGATAGGAGCGATCTTGCCTACTTGTTGTTAGCACAGGAAGTGAACAGCAGTGCTCGTATCCAGCGATGTGCTGGATCGTGATGGGTGCGTTCGTGCCAAGCAGCCGTCTTGGTGAACCCCGGTATCTTCACCGGCGGCAGGGAGATAGCCAGCTTGTCCATACCGGCGACCAAGCGGCTCGGCAAGATCGCAACCATGTCACTGGCACGCAGGATGTCTGGCAAGATCAGAAAGCTCTTGACCGACAGTGTGACGCTGCGTCGTTTGCCCAACTGTTCTAGCGCATCGTCGGTGACGCCGCGGAAACCTCCACCATCGTAGGAAACAAGCGCATGGTCGAGAGCACAGAACTGTTTAACGGTCAGCTTGCGCCCCATAGCCGCAGGATGGTCTTCCCGCAGGACACACACATAGTGTTCCTTGAACAGCTCTCGGGCATGCAGATTTGGCGGAGTGATCTCTGGCGTCAGGAGGGCTAAATCGATCTGACCGCGCTCAAGCTGGTTCTGTAGCTGCCCGCTCTCGACTGGCACTAATGAGACTCGTACACGCGGTGCGTGCCGTTTAAGTGCCGATAGAAATGGGACAGCAACGGCACGCAGCGCATAGTCCGTCGCGGCGATGGAGAAGGTCAGTTGTGCGGTGGCCGGATTGAAGGAAGGTGGCTGGAGCAGCGCGTCGATTTCGGCGAGCACCTGCTTGACAGGCATCCCTAGATCCAGCGCCCGCTGCGTTGGAACGATACCCCGCTGCGAGCGCGCGAAAAGCGGGTCACCGAAGCTCTCGCGCAACCGCGTCAGCATGCCACTCAAGGCCGGCTGGGTTAGTCCCAGACGGGCCGCCGCCCGTGTCACATTGCGTTCGTCTAACAATGCGTCCAGCGCCTTGAGCAAGTTGAGATCCATACTCTTGATATTTTTCATTTTTATTCCAATCTTAAATATCATCGTTTTTCATGATATCTAAATATTGCCTATGAGTGGAAGCAAGGCCCATTGACGGCTTTTTTTGGGTAACTTGCTTGGAACTCTGTATGCGCCGCAGTGCGCTTTCGCTTGCGGCGCTTTTCTTTGACTCGCCACCGCGCTCATTCTTTCTTTTCCCTCGACCATTGTGCTGCGAACGGTCTTTGACCGGCACTAGCCCAGAACCGATCCTGACGCCTGCGACACCCCCTGTGCAACGCTTTCAATGAGACACCAGCGCAGGAGAAATCGGAGGACAGGTCATGCAAGGGACGAACGTTCTGTTCGGCCAGATCGCTGTGGTAATCGGCATCGTGATCGCCGGCGTCTGGGGCGCCACACAATGGACAGCAGCGACCCTTGGCTATCAAGTACGCCTCGGATCGCCCTGGTTCGATCTTCTAGGTGTACCGGTTTATCACCCGTGGCGCTTGTTCGAATGGTGGTTCTTCTTTGATGCCTACGCGCCGCACGTCTTCGACACAGGCGGTGCGATTGCGGGTGGTAGCGGTTTGTTCGCTTTACTCGTCGCCATCGCCATGTCGGTATGGCGTTCTCGGCAGTCGCGGCTGGTTACGACTTATGGTTCGGCACGCTGGGCCGATGCCGTCGACATCCGCAAAGCTGGACTGACCCTCCCGGCGGGCGTCTTCCTCGGCCAACACGACGACCAATACCTCCGACATGAGGGGCCGGAACATGTCCTGAGCTTCGCACCCACGCGCTCGGGCAAGGGCGTGGGCTTGGTGGTGCCTACGTTGCTTTCGTGGCCGGCGTCCGCCGTCATTCACGACATTAAGGGAGAGAACTGGAAGATCACGGCGGGCTGGCGTTCGCGCTTTTCGCACTGCCTGCTTTTCAACCCCACCGATAGGCAGTCGGCCGCCTACAACCCGCTGCTTGAAGTCCGGCGCGGCGCACATGAAGTGCGCGACGTGCAGAACATCGCCGACATTCTGGTTGACCCTGAAGGTGCGTTAGAGAAGCGCAATCATTGGGAGAAGACCAGCCACGCGCTACTGGTCGGTGCAATCTTGCATGTTCTGTACGCAGGCGAGGACAAGACGCTGCGCGGCGTCGCCAACTTCCTCAGCGACCCGGCGTGTCCGTTCGAGCTGACGCTGCACCGGATGATGACGACGAAGCACCTGGGCGATGCGCCTCACCCGGTTGTCGCATCCGCTGCCCGCGAAGTGCTCAACAAGTCGGACAACGAGCGATCGGGCGTGCTCTCCACCGCCATGTCGTTTCTCGGCCTGTACCGCGACCCGACCGTGGCCGAAGTCACATCGCGCTGCGATTGGCGCATCGCCGACCTGATTTCCGCCGAGCACCCGGTATCGCTCTATCTGGTGGTGCCGCCCTCCGACATAAGCCGCACCAAGCCGCTGATCCGGCTCATCTTGAACCAGATCGGGCGGCGGCTGACCGAATCGCTCGACGGCAGCGATGGCATCGCGCGCCGGCACAAGCTGCTGCTGATGCTGGACGAGTTTCCGGCGCTGGGTCGCCTCGATTTTTTCGAGTCCGCGCTTGCCTTCATGGCCGGCTACGGCATCCGCAGCTTTCTCATCGCTCAAAGCCTGAACCAGATCGACAAGGCGTATGGGCAGAACCATTCCATCCTCGACAACTGCCATGTCCGGGTGACTTTCGCCACCAACGACGAAAGGACGGCGAAAAGGATTTCCGAAACCCTCGGCACCGCCACCGAGCTTCGCGCGCAGCGCAACTACGCGGGCCACCGCCTCGCTCCGTGGCTGGGGCACCTGATGGTGTCGCGTCAGGAAACTGCACGTCCGCTGCTGACGCCCGGCGAGGTGATGCAGCTTCCACCTGAGGACGCCGTAGTCATGGTGTCCAGCGTTGCCCCGATCCGCGCGAAGAAGCTGCGTTACTACGTCGACGCCAATTTCAAGGATCGCGTCCTGCCACCGCCCGTGCTCGCAGTCGGGAGGTACGCCGACGCGCCGCCAGCCCGCCCCGACGACTGGAGCGGCTTGGCGATCCCGGCCGTACCTACGGCGCCGACCTCGGTATCCGCCGATGGTCCGGGCGGCACCGATGACGGCGGCCCGCGCCGCCAGCTCGAACTCTCCGAAACCGTCGCCTACGAGCCCGAGTTGGACGCGTGTGCGAACGACCTGGAGCTGCTCGATGACGACGACCTGGCGCTCCCGCTTCCCGGCCAGCTCGACCCGGCCATGCAGCGCACGGCCCGGCTGGCTTCTCTCGACCCCAACGACGGAATCGACCTATGAGCCAATACCGCCTCAATCTTTTCATCCAGCCCGAGCACGCCAAGCGCCTGGATGAACTTGCCGCCAAGAAAGGCGTGTCCAAGTCCTCCATCGTCGCAGCGGCCTTGGCGTCCTGGCTGTCACCCGATGCGGGCGACCAGCGTGAGGCCGCCATTGCCAAGCGGCTGGATCGACTGTCGCGGCAGACCGAACGCATGGAGCGCGACCAGAACATCCAGATCGAAACGCTGGCGCTGTTCATCCGCTATTTCTTGACCATCAGCACGCCGGTGCCAGAAGCCCACAAGGACGCGGCCCGCGCCCAGGGCAAAGCGCGCTTCGAGCAGTTCGTCGAGCAGTTGGGTCGCCACCTGCTGCGTGGCCGCAGTCTGGTGCGCGACGTGGTGGAGGAACTGCACCCCGATCCGATGCGGATGGATGACGCAGCAGCGATGGCGTCCGCCGATGAGCGAGCTGCAGAGCGTGCGTCATGAGTGCCGTTCCGCAGATTCCGCCTGAATCTCGCTCATCCGCCGCGGCGTCCCAGGATCGCCGCATCCAGATGCTGCGCACGGCGATGGGGCCGCTGATCGCCGCTGCGCTCGAAGATCCGGATGTTGTGGAAATCATGCTCAACCCCGATCGCACCCTGTGGGTGGATCGGCTGTCGTCGGGTCGCTCGCCGCTGGGCGTGGAGATGCCCGAGGCCGATGGTGAACGCATCATCCGCCTGGTCGCCGCGCATGTCGGCGCGGAGGTGCATCGCGGCCAGCCGCTCTTGACCGCCGAGTTGCCGGAAACCGGCGAGCGTTTCGAGGGCATCCTGCCTCCGGCCGCCCCGGGGCCAGCCTTCGCGCTACGCAAGCGGGCCGTGAGCATCATCGGCCTGGATCGCTACGTGGCCGACGGCATCCTGACCGCCGGGCAGGCCGAGTTCCTGCGCCGCGCCGTGCGCGAGCGGCAGAACATCCTGATCGCCGGCGGCACCAGCACCGGCAAGACCACGCTGGCGAACGCGCTGCTGGCCGAGATCGCCGCCACAGGCGACCGCGTGCTGGTGCTCGAAGACACCATCGAGCTGCAATGCGCGGCCCGCGACCATGTGCCGCTGCGCACCCGCGCCGGCGTCGTCACAATGACCGAGCTGGTGCGGGCCACGATGCGCCTGCGGCCTGACCGCGTGATCGTCGGCGAAGTGCGTGGCGGCGAAGCCCTGGACTTGGTGAAGGTCTGGGGCACCGGCCACCCCGGCGGCATTGCCACCATCCATGCCGGCTCCGCCTTGGGCGCACTGCTGCGTCTGGAGCAACTGATCCTCGAAGTGGCAGTGAATCCGCCCCGCGCCCTGATCGCCGAGGCGGTCAACGTGGTGATTCACATCGCAGGCCGTGGCCGCAAACGTCACGTCGAAACCATCTCCCGTGTCGTCGGCTTCGACGGTGCGGGCTATCGCCTGACAGATGCGCTGGAAACGCCGTTTCCCGAGCTGCCGCCGGTTCCTCTTGCAGCCGCTGCCGCTGCGCCTTCCTCGACCCCTGACCAACCTGGAGAACTGCCATGACGCACGTTGATGCTTTCCGTCTTTCCGTAAATCCTATTTCTCGCCTGTCCAGCATGGCGCGGCTGCGCCACCTGGCCCGTCCCGCAGGGCAAGGGCTGCTGCTGGCCGCGCTGATGCTGTTGCTGGCGGGCACGGCGCAGGCCGCCGGTTCCTCGATGCCGTGGGAAGGGCCGCTGACCTCCATCCTCGAATCCATCCAAGGGCCAGTCGCCCGGATCGTGGCGGTGATCATCATCATCTCGACGGGGCTTGCGCTGGCGTTCGGTGATACCAGCGGCGGCTTTCGCAAGCTGATCCAGATCGTGTTCGGCCTGTCCATCGCGTTCGCCGCGTCCTCGTTCTTCCTGTCGTTCTTCAGCTTCTCCGGAGGGGCCGTCGTATGAGTAAGGCCACCGATCTTCCGGGCTTTGAAGTGCCGCTGCATCGCTCGCTGACCGAGCCGATCCTGCTGGGCGGTGCGCCGCGCACCGTGGCGATTGCCAACGGCACGCTAGCCGCCGCCGTCGGGCTGGGCCTGCAACTGTGGATTCCCGGCGTGGTGCTCTGGATCGTCGGCCACTCGCTGGCCGTATGGGGTGCGCGCGTCGATCCGCAGTTCATGCAGGTCTTCGCGCGGCATATCAAACACCGCCCGCTTCTGGACGTGTGAGGGGAGGACGCCATGCTGAACCTTGCCGAATATCGTCAGCGCCCGGCCTTGCTTGCCGACTGGCTGCCCTGGGCCGGGCTGGTCGCGCCGGGCGTTGTGCTGAACAAAGATGGTTCGTTTCAACGCACGTTCCAGTTTCGCGGCCCCGACTTGGACAGTGCGACACAGGGCGAGCTGATTGCCACGTCGGCGCGGCAGAACAACGCGCTTCGCCGTACCGGGTCTGGCTGGGCCTTCTATATCGAGGCCGAGCGGATGCGGGCATCGAGCTATCCGCAATCCTCCTTTCCCGAACCACTGTCCTGGCTGGTGGATGAGGAGCGACGCGCGGCGTTCGAGGAGTCGGATGGCCATTTCGAGAGCGTCTATCACTTCACGTTGCAACACCTACCGCCGCAAGAGTCTCGCGCCCGTGCGGCTGGGATGCTGTACGAGAACCGGCCCACTGAGGGTGTGGACTGGCGTGGTCGGCTTGATTCCTTCGTGGCAGAGACCGATCGCGTGTTCGACCTGCTCGATGGTGTGATGCCGGAGATTGCCTGGCTGGACGATAGCCAGACGCTGACCTACCTGCATGCCACAGTCTCCACGCGGCGCTATCGCGTCGGCGTGCCCGACGTGCCGTTCCATATCGACGCACTGCTGGCCGATGCCGCGCTGGTCGGCGGCCTGGCGCCCATGCTGGGCGATCAGCACCTGCGCGTGGTGTCGGTACGAGGCTTCCCGACCTCGACCTGGCCGGGGATCTTGGACGACCTCAACCGCCTGGGCTTTGCGTATCGCTGGAGTACGCGCTTCCTGTGCCTGGACAAAGCCGAGGCGGAACGGGAATTGGGGCGCTTGCGGCGCCAATGGTTCGCCAAGCGCAAGAACGTCATCGCGCTGCTGCGCGAAACGATCTTTCAGCAGGAAAGCCCGCTGGTCGATACCGATGCCAGCAACAAGGCCGCCGACGCCGATGCCGCCTTGCAGGAGCTGGGCAGCGATCAAGTCGCCTTCGGCTACCTCACCGCCACGGTGACGGTGCTCGACGCCGACCCGGCCGTGGCCGACGAGAAGCTGCGCATGGTGGAGCGCGTCATCCAGGGCCGGGGTTTCGTGACCATCCCCGAAACCCTCAACGCAGTCGATGCCTGGCTGTCGTCCGTCCCCGGCAACGCATACGCGAACGTGCGTCAGCCCATCGTTTCGACGCTGAACCTGGCGCACATGATGCCGATGTCAGCGGTATGGGCTGGGCCGGAGAAGAACGAACACCTCGATGGCCCGCCGCTGATCGTCACCCGCACCGATGGCGCGACGCCGTTCCGGCTGGTGACGCACATCGGCGACGTGGGGCACACCCTTGTCGCCGGGCCGACCGGCATGGGCAAGTCGGTGCTGCTCGCCATATTGGCCATGCAGTTCCGGCGCTACTTCGGCTCGCGGATCTTCGCCTTCGACATGGGGCGCTCGATGCGCGCCACCATCCTCGGCCTTGGCGGTGAGCACTACGACCTCGGTGCCGATGGCGGCATCGCCTTCCAGCCACTCGCGCGAATAGCCCACGAGGGCTACCGCACCTGGGCCGCCGAATGGGTGGAGGGCCGGCTGCTGCACGAAGGCGTGACGGTCGGCCCGGACGAGAAGGCTGCCATTTGGTCGGCGCTGCGAAGCCTTGCCGGTGCGCCAGTGGAGCAGCGCACCATGACCGGCTTGTCGGTGTTATTGCAGTCCAACGCGCTGCGCCAAGCGCTCGCGCCCTATGTGTTGGGCGGCGCCCACGGCAAGCTGCTGGACGCTGACCACGACCGGCTGGGCATGGCCGACGTGCAGGGCTTTGAGATGGAAGAACTGATGCACAGCCCCGCCGCCGTGCAAGCAGTGCTGCGCTACCTGTTCGCCCGCTTCGACGAACGTTTTGACGGCGCGCCCACGCTGCTGATCCTCGATGAAGCGTGGCTGTTCCTCGATGAGCCGTCCTTCGCGGCCCGCATCCGGCAATGGCTCAAGACGCTCAGAAAAAAGAACGTCAGCGTCATCTTTGCCACGCAGTCGCTGGCCGACATCAAGGACTCGACCATCGCGCCAGCCATCATCGAAAGCTGCGCGAGCAGGATCTTCTTACCTAACCCGCAGGCCACCGAGCCGCAGATTCGCACGATCTACGAAGGCTTCGGCTTGAACAGCCGCCAGATTGAGATCGTGGCGACCGCACAGCCCAAGCGCGATTACTACTACCAGTCGCGCCTCGGCAATCGCCTGTTCGACCTCGACCTGGGGCCTGTCGCGCTCGCATTCGCGGGCGCATCCACCCCTCAAGACCAACGCGATATTGACCGCGTGCTGACGCAGGCCGGCGCTCCCGGCTTCGCCGGCGCGTGGCTGCGCCATCGCGGCCTCGGCTGGGCCGCCGACCTGCTGCCGTCCGCTCCGGCGGCAGCTTCCTTTCTCGCTTCTCAACCGCTGGAGGTTTCACCATGAAGACCAAGCCCCGTTTGCTCTCTGTCTCACTCGCTGCCGTGCTGTCGGTATCGCTGCTGGCCGTGCAGCCCGCATCCGCGCTGACGGTGTTCGACCCGTCCAACTTCGTGCAGAACACGCTGACCGCCGTGCGCACGCTGGAACAGATCAACAACCAGATCAACCAGCTTCAGAACGAGGCGCAGATGTTGATGAACCAGGCCAGGAACCTGGCAAATCTCGACTTCAACATCGTCAACCGCCTGCGCTCGACGCTCGCCACCACCGAGCGCCTGATCGCCGAGGCGCGCGGCTTGGCCTACGACGTGCAGAGCATGGATGCCACGTTCGCCCGCCTGTACCCGGAACAGTACGCCGCCACCATCAGCGGCGACCGCATGGCACAGGACGCCCGCGAACGCTGGCAGAACACCTTGAACGGCTTGCACACCGCGATGCGGATGCAGGCGCAGGTGTCGCAGAACCTCGCCCAAGACGAAAGCGCGCTGGCCGATCTCGTGAGCCAGAGCCAGTCGGCCACCGGCGCGCTGCAAGCGATGCAGGCGACGAACCAGCTCCTGGCTTTGCAGGCCAAGCAGTCGATCCAGGCGCAGCAGCTCCAGATCACGCAAGACCGGGCCGCTTCACTGGAACTGGCGCGGCAAGCGGCGGCTATGGAGCGCGCCCGCGAAGTGCGGCGGCGCTTTCTGGGCACCGGCACGCCGTACACGCCGCAGTCCGTCAACTTCTATAACAACTGACCGGAGGCGGCCATGCGATGCGCTTCCGTCCTGATGGCCGTGCTGCTGACCGCGTGCGGCCAGCAGCCGGCCGAGAACCTGGCCGACGCCCTGGCCGCAGATCCGGTGCGGCTCAAGGCGTTGCGCGGGCAATGCGCGGCCGACCGGCAGGCCGTGGGCGAGGATGCCTGCCGCGCCGCCGCTGAAGCCTTCCGGCGGCGCTTCTTCGCCGGCCATACCGGGCCGGATGAATACAACTCGCTGGCTGAACTCCCGCCGATTCCGCCGAGCTTCGATACGCCCGCAGATGAATTGCCAGAGGGCGCCGTTCCGCTCACTCCGCCCGAGGATTCGCCATGAACGACGTGACCATCATCGACCGTTTCCTCGATACGTTCTCGCGCTACATCGACTCGGGCTTCGGCTTATTGCAGGGCGAAGTGGCATTTCTCACCGCCACGCTCATCGTCATCGACATGACGATCGCTGGCCTGTATTGGGCCATGAGCCACGCCACCGGCCAGGGCGACGACGTGATCGCCAAGCTGCTGCGCAAGGTGCTCTGTGTCGGCGCGTTCGCCTACATCATCGGCAACTTCAACTGGCTGGCGAGCATCGTGTTCCGCTCGTTCGCCGGCTTGGGAATTACCGCTACCGGCTCGGCCATCACGATGGAGAACTTCCTTCAGCCGGGCCGGCTGGCGAAGACCGGCATCGACGCAGCCGCGCCGATTCTGGAACAGATCGGGGACATGGCTGGGTTCCCCGAGGTGTTCGTGAACATCGACCCTATCGTGGTTCTGTTCATCGCCTGGCTGGTGGTGATCCTCTGCTTCTTCGTGCTGGCCGTACAGCTTTTCATCACGCTGATCGAGTTCAAACTGACTACGCTCGCCGGCTTCGTCTTGATCCCGTTTGCACTCTGGAACAAGACCTCGTTCCTCGCGGAAAAGGTGCTAGGCAACGTGGTGTCGTCAGGCATCAAGGTCTTGGTGCTGGCCGTCATCGTCGGCATCGGTTCAGGCCTGTTCGCCGAGTTCCAGGTGCATCCCGACGAACCATCCATCGACCACGCGCTGGTCGTGATGCTGGCCTCGCTCGCGCTGCTGGCGCTGGGCATTTTCGGCCCCGGTATCGCCACCGGCCTGGTGTCCGGTGCGCCACAGCTTGGTGCGGGCGCGATGGCTGGTGCTGCGGTCGGGGCTGTCGGCACCGGCGTTGCCATCGGCGCCGCCGTAACGGGCGTGGGCGGCGCCGTCATGGCCGGGGCACGAATGGCCCCGGCGGCCGCAAAGCTGGCCGGTGCCGGTGCGCGTGCCGCGACTTCGGCGGCCGGCAGTGCCCGATCGGCGTTCCAGGCCGGTTCCGCTGCGGCCGGCGGCGGTGCCAAGGGCGCGGCGGCTGGCCTCGGCAATGTCGCCAAGACTGGCGCACAAGCCGCAGGCCGCAGCGTCACCTCTGGTGCTTCCGCTGTTGGGCAGAAGGTGGCCGACTCCTTCCGCGCTGGCTGGAACGGCACAGAAGCCGGCAGCGACGGTGCTGGCCCCGGCCAGACCGCAGACGGCACCGCAGGCTCGCAGAAGCAACAGCAACCGGCCTGGGCCAAGCGGATGCACCGCCGCCAGCAGGCTACCCATGCCGCGACCACTGCCGCCCACACGCTGCGCGGCGGCGACGGCGGCGGCTCCGGGCAAGGCCCGAGCCTGCGGGATTCCGATACCTAACCTTCAAGGAGAACACCCATGCGATTCAAACGACCGCAGGTGCGCTACGCCGATACGCCGCAGCCTGCCACCCCGTATCAAGCCGCCGCCCAGGTGTGGGACGACCGTATCGGCTCCGCCCGCGTGCAGGCGAAGAATTGGCGCCTGATGGCCTTCGGCTGCCTAGTGCTCGCGCTGTTGATGGCCGGCGGCCTGGTGTGGCGCTCGGCGCAGTCCATCGTGACGCCCTATGTCATCGAGGTCGATCAAGCCGGGCAGGTGCGCGCCGTGGGAGAGGCCGCCACGCCGTACCGGCCCGGCGACGCGCAGATCGCGCACCACCTGGCGCGCTTCGTGACGCTGGTTCGCTCGCTGTCCATCGACCCCATCGTGGTGCGGCAGAACTGGCTCGATGCCTACGACTACACCACCGACAAGGGCGCGGCGGTGCTCAACGACTACGCCCGCACCAATGACCCATTCGCCCGCATCGGCAAGGAATCGGTAACGGTGCAAATCACCAGCGTGGTTCGCGCGAGCGACACGTCTTTCAACGTGCGCTGGACAGAGCAGCGCTATGTCAACGGTGCGCCCGCCGGCACCGAACGCTGGAACGCCGTGCTTTCGACCGTCCTGCAAACCCCGCGTACTGAACAGCGCCTGCTCAAGAACCCATTGGGTATCTACGTCAACGGCCTGTCATGGAGCCGCGAACTGGATTCTTCCGAAGGAGCCAAACCATGAAACTTCGTTTCCGCCTTTACGTTGTTCCTTTGACGCTGCTGGCCCTCGCGGGCTGCGCCTCGCAGGGGAAGCCGCCGCCATCCATCTCGCTCGACGAGACGGTGCTGGCCCAGCCGTTGCCCGAACCGCCCAAGCCCGTCGAAGTCGTCGCCGTCCCTGAACCGCTGGCGCTGCCGGCGCAGTTGAAGCCCCTGCCGGAACTCGATGAGGCCCCCGTTGCGCCGGAGCCGGCCGACGAAAAGGTGCGCGTTTCCCGTGCCAATGCAGAAGCGCGTATCGCGCCTACCCGTGAGGGCTACGTCAACGCGATTCAGGTGTGGCCGTTCACCGATGGCGCGCTTTATCAGGTCTATGCGTCGCCGGGGCGCGTGACGGTGGTTTCGCTTCAACCGGGCGAGGAACTGGTAACGGTCGCCGCCGGCGATACCGTGCGCTGGATCGTGGGCGACACGTCCAGCGGCGGCGGGGCCGATCTGCGCGTCAATGTGCTGGTCAAGCCTATCCGCTCCGGTCTGAAAACCAATCTCGTCATCACCACCAGTCGGCGCACCTACCTGCTGGAGCTGACCTCGACCGAGAGGGCATGGATGGCGTCGGTGTCCTGGGACTATCCGAAAGACCGAATGCTCGCGTTGCAGCGCCAGGCGCAGGCAGCGCAGGCAACAACGCCTGTCGATACGGGCCTGTCGCTGGACAAGATCCGCTTCCGCTACGCGGTATCGGGCAGCAACCCGCCGTGGAAGCCTCTGCGCGCCTTCGATGATGGAGAGAAGGTCTATATCCAGTTCCCGCCGGGCATCGCCCAGGGCGAGCTGCCGCCGCTGTTTGTCATCGGCGCGCAGGGCGACGGGCAACTGGTGAACTACCGTTTTCGCTCGCCGTACTACGTCGTGGATCGCCTGTTCGGCGCGGCCGAACTGCGGCTGGGCGGCGATGGCGGCGACGTGGTGCGGATCGAGCGCACCGATGGTGTTGCACGGAGGAACTGACCATGAGCCAGGATGACACTCCCGACCTTGCCGCGCCGCAGGCGGACAAGGTGGCGCCGGAGGCAGTGGCGCTGCGCGCCCAGCCGCGTCCAGTCACACGCCTGAACCGGCGCTCGCTGGCCATCCTTGCCGGCGTCCTAGCGGTCGCCGTGCTCGGCGCGCTGATGTGGTCGCTGCAACCTCATCGACGCAGCACAGGCGAGCAGACCGAGCTTTACAACGTCGATCGCGTGTCAAAGTCGGAAGGACTGGATGCGCTGCCGACGGACTATTCCAAGCTGCCGCCGGCGTTGCTGCCTGCCGTTCCCGAACTAGGGCCACCGCTGCCGGGCGATCTTGGCCCGGCTATCGTGAAGTCGCAGCAACCGGCGACGGCTGCCTACGCGGCCCCCGGTCACGACCCGAACGATGCCCTGCGAAAAGAAGCCGAGGCGGCCGCGGCCTCGTCCGTGTTCTTCCGCTCGGGTGGGCAGAATGCGGCGCCGGTAGCGCAGACACAGGTGGCCGCTGCGCCGGGCTTCGCCGCCAATGCGGCGTTTGACCCGCTGGCGGCCGGGCCGGCCTCCACGGCGGCCCAACCTGCTGACCCGACAGCGGTGCAAAACCGGCAAGACCAGAAAGAGGCTTTCATGAAAGCTGGCCCCACTGAAACCCGTAATTCCGGCAATCTGACTCTGCCAATTTCGCCGTATCAGGTTATGGCCGGAACAGTGGTCGCAGGTGCCTTGGTGACGGGCATCAAGTCGGACTTGCCCGGCGACGTGATCGCCACGGTGACGGAGCCGGTCTATGACACAGCCACCGGGCGCTTCCTGCTGATTCCGCAGGGTTCGCGCATCCTGGGCAAATACAACAGCCAGGTCAGCTACGGGCAGAGCCGCGTTCAAGTCGTCTGGAACCGGATCATCCTGCCGGACACGTCTTCGCTCACGCTCGACAACCTGGCCGGCACCGACCCAGCCGGCTATGCCGGGCTGGAGGACGATGTGGACTACCACTGGGGCCGCATCTTTGCCGGTGCGGCACTCACCACGCTGCTGGGCGTCGGTGCCGAGCTGGCCGCGCCGGAGAACCGGCAGGATGGTGATCGCGTCATCATCGCTGGGCGCGACAGCGCGCAGGACAGCATCAATCAGGTCGGCCAGGAGATGACCCGGCGCAACCTCAACATCCAGCCGACCTTAACGCAACGGCCGGGCCTGCCGGTTCGCATCATCGTCAACCGGGATCTGGTGCTGCGGCCGTACCAGCCGCTGTTCTTCAACCGGGGGACTTCACGATGAGCACGACCAAGAAGCTGCGGCTCGGCCCGCTGCCGAAGACCGAGAGCACCAAGCTGACTTTCGTTTGCCCGACCAGCTTGAAAGTCGACCTCGACCGCTACGCCGCGCTACACGCGCAGGCGTATGGCGAGGCCGTTGATGCGGCGACGCTGATCCCGCATATGCTGGAAGCGTTCATGGCGGGGGATCGAGGATTCAGGAAGGGCACGGCGACCCGCAGCACACCACCGAAGCCGCCATGATTGCACCGCATGCTATTCAACGGCATCCATCGAACGCGCAGCCCAGGCTGCGCGTTCTTCATTCTGGATGCCGCCGAGCCTGTTGGGCTATGATGATGCGACAGGCCCGCCGTTCCTCGGCAATCCAGCACTACACAGTGCGATGCGGCTTTCTCTCCCAACGCTCCTATGTCGCTCCTAGCCGACAACGCCGCTCTTCTTCTAAGCGGCCCCGAAAGGAGCTAACCTACTGTCCCATATACGGTTTCAAGTCCTTCTTGATTTGCGCGAAAGAATTGACACCGGCACTTTTTTGTTGCCTGGACATCAGTGCGGCTTTCCTGCAGCAGGCACCGTGCAGCGCCATCGTTGACGGCGCGATCCACCATCTCCCGCAACCGCGCGGCGCGCTCTGGGACGCACTTCACCGATGCGGGCAGAGGGTTCCATCCATGCGCTGTTCCGCCGCCCCGGGCAGGCGTAGTCTCAGCCTGTCGCCGTACCCATCCACGCTGGAGTGCCACCATGCCGCTCGCCCGCATCGATGTTCGCAAAGGTAAATCCGCCGACTACCTGCAGCGCGTCGGCGAAACCATCTACCAGGCTCTGCGCGCGGTGGGCGTGCCGGAGAACGATCGCTTCCAGATCTTCCAGGAGCACGCGCCGGGCACGCTGATCTACGATCCCGGCTACCTGGGCGTGGACCGCACCGACGACTTCATCTGCATCCAGATCACCTGGAACGAAGGGCGCACGCTGGAGCAGAAGAAGGCGCTGTACGCCGGCATCGCCGATGGCCTGCATGCGGCGGTGGGCATCCGCCGCGAGGATGTATTCATCAACCTGGTGGAAGTGAAGAAGGAGAACTGGTCGTTCGGCAATGGGCAGGCGCAGTACGTGAGTTGAGGCGCGAAGCGCATCCACGCATGGCGTGGATCTACACCTCGCTGCCGACCTGCTCGCCTTCGGTGGCTGCGGCACTGCTGGCCGCCTTCACTGCATCGGCACTGTTGGGTTGTTCGCACTCGATGCTGGTCACGTAGCCATCGTGGCTGATGTTGTGCTCGGCGCGCTTGACCAGCCACTGCCCATCCACGCCATCGCGGAAGCCCTGCATCACCACCGTGGCTTCGGCCATCAGCGTCTCGCGGCCGGGCAGGGTGTAGCTGAGCGTACGCGTCTGCCGGGCTTGTTCCTGATGCTTGGCGCGCGCTGCGGCTTCGGCGGCTTCGCGGTCGGCGTAGGCCATGCGCAGGCGCACGATCGGTTCACCGCTGCCCAACTTCACCTCCTGGCGCGTGGCACCACGTACATCGCGGTAATAGGCAATGGTGGTGCCGGTTTTCTCGCGTGAGACGATGCTCACTTTGTAGCTGCTGCCATCGGCGGGGGTCAGGGTGACGTCGGGAATGCGCTCACCGCTGGCACTGGTGGAGTCGCCCCGTTTGACGAACATCAGGCGGCCGCCGCCCGGCTTGGCGATGGCGTCATGCTGCTTGGCCAGGCGCAGCAGCAGGTTCATGTCCGATTCCTGCGACTGCACCGTCAGCGGAAGCACGATGGACGCAAGCGATCCACTCACGGCGGCGCTCAGTCCGTGCTCGGCGGCCATGCGCTGCACCATGCCACCGATCGTCGTGCCCTTCTTCCAGGTGCGCGTCTTCTGTGTCTGCAGCTCATTCTTGCCACCCTTGCTGGCCTCGAACGGCGCGGCGCGCGCGCGCAGGGTCATGCTGCCCGGGTAGCCGGAAATCTCCACTTCGTCGCAGATGTACAGGCCCATGCGCCGCACTTCACCGTCGTAGCCGATGAAGGCTTCCAGCTCCGCGCCTGCCGGCGGCAGCTGGATCGGATCGGAAGGATCATGGTCGGCCAGTTGCAGTTCCAGCATGTCCGAGTTGTTGTCGGTCTCGTCGGTGATCCGCAGCGACTTGAAGCGCGATCTGATGATGTCGGTGATGTCCTGGTTGTTGGCCACCACGCGGAAGGTAGGTGTGATGTTCAGTCCCACAGGGCGACCCCCTTGCGCTCGCTTGCTGGGCGCTGCACATCCGGCAGGGTGATCGCCATGCCCGCGGGCAGTACCGCGCCGCGTGCGGCAAGCCCCGGGTTGGCGTCGAACACCGCGCGCAGGATGGCCGGTGATTGTTCGCCATAGTGCGCATACGCGATGCGGTCAACGACGTCGCCGTCGCGGGTGTTATACGTTCGTGCCATCGCTGTACTTCCGCAGGGAGAGGGTGAATTCTTGCCGCTGGATTCCCGCATCGACGGTGAATCCGGAGGCGGTGGCATCGATCTTGTCGATGACCCACAGGCCCAGGTTTCCGCCCTTGCCGGTCAGCAGCCGCTGGGGCTTGCCCTGTGCCGCCAGCTTGCGCAGCTGCGAGAGCTCATTGCCGGCACCCCGGAACTGATAGTGGATGATGCCGGGCAGCGTCATGCTGGCCTTGCCGGGGCCGGTGTACTGCAGGGCGGCCATCTGCCCGATGCGCTCCTGGGCTGCCCAGCCATATTCGTTGCTCTGCTGGATCTCCTGGAACACGGCGGTGTTGAGGCTGAACTTGAAGCCGCCCAGCATCAGCAGCACCGGGGCGTTGCCGGAGTCGTTGCTCTGGAAACTGGACAACAGCTTGTCGATGGATGCGGTTACGAACTCGCGCTTCATGCTTAGTTCCTGTCTGCCAGGCCGCCACGGGCAGCAACCGCGTTGCGGCGCTGCAGTTCGTCGGCCGTGCGACGTGCCACCGATTCGCTGGATTCACCGGGTTGCTGGTGGATGGTGATGTTGTTGGTCTGTTGTTGCTGCACGGTGGTGACACCGCGCGGGGAGGGCGATGGCATGTCGGGTGCGGTACGACCCCGAGCGGCCTCGCTGATGCCTCCCCATCGCTTGCGCACCCCCGGCCCGTCCAGCGTGGCGACGTCGCCGACCAGGCCCACGGCGTCATCCAGGCCACCTCGGCCGCCGGCCCGCATGTTGGTGTACCCCACCATGCCGTTGCCGATCGCTTCCGGACCACCGGCAAGCATCTCCTTCCCGAAGTCCAGGCCCTTGCCGACCAGTGCACTGACCTTGCCAATGCCTCCTTCGACGAACCCCATCAGCTTCTCGACGTAGGGCATGAGGAAATCCAGCTTCGGAACGAGCCAGTTGAACAGGGATTCGGCACCGGACTTGATCGCGGTCCACATCATGCTCATTACGCTGCCGATCCCGCTCGCGACGGTCGTGTACACGTTGCCCATCCAGACGACGTACTGCACCAGGCCGCTGATGAGCTGGATGTTCATTCTCAGGCCTTCCATCAGAACGGTACCGAGGAAGCTGCCGATCTGGGCAACGCGTGACAGTTCGTTGCCGGTGTACTGTGCAGGTGCAAGCATCTTCGACAGCCAGTCCCACGCCTGGCCGATCAGCCCGCTCATGACTTCCCAGGCGGGGCGCAGTGGTTCAACCGCGCGCATCAGTTCACCCATCGCCGCGGTGCCTGCACCGCTCAGGCCGTCCCAGACGCCGCCCAGGAATGCCTTGATCGGCTCCCAGTACTTGCGCACCAGGATGGCGCCTGCGGTGATCGCTGCGATGGCGATCGTGATCGGCCCGCCACCGATGGCCGCCACCGCAGTGGCAACCACACGGAAGCCCGACGCCAGGCGCATGGCCATCGGCCCGAAGCGCCCCATCTGTGCCAGCAGGCTGCCACCCCGGAACAGCTGGAAGGCCTTCTGTACGCCCAGGATCGGGCCCTGCAGGAACGTCCAGGCGTAGCGTGCGCCGAGCACCGCCGTGCGCATGCCCAGCATGCCGACCACGATCTGCGTGGTGTTGGCGATCAGCTTCGGGTTTTCCTGCACGAACGAGGTGACCCCGTTCAACAGCTCGGTCAGTTTGACCGCAGCCTCGCCCACCGCCGGCAGCAGCGCCGCACCGAAGGCCTTGGACAGGTTGTCCACAGCGATCTTGGCGCCTTCGATTTTCTGCGGATCGGTCTGCATCGCATCGGCATACGCCGCATCGGTGGTACCCGCCGATCCATTCAAGGCCTTGTCGCGGACGCGGATGTAGGTATCCCAGTTCTCGATCATCGGCTGGACGAAGTTCTTCGCCTGTGCATCGCTGAACAGGGTGCCGATCTTCTTCTGGTCGCCTGCGGTGGCCTGGATGATTCCCTGCATGGCAGCATCGAAGGGATTGCCACCGTCGGTCTGTGCGTCACCGATGATCTTGCGCAGATCCAGATTGAGGCTCTTCTTCGCCTTGTTCTGCAGCTCCGGCGACAGGACGGACGACATGAAGTTCTTCATGTTGCTGGCGGCCTTGTCGGCGCCGCCGGCCGAATCCAGCGTGGCCTGCAGGGCGGCGCCGAGGGTGGCGGCCGCCGAGGTGCCCTGCAGCTTCATCGCTTCGAACGACGAACCCAGGGTGGGCAGCACTTCGGCCATGTCCTTCAGGCCCAGGCCGCCCTGCCGGCTGTTGACGACCAGCACATCCAGCGCGCTCTGCATGCGCGAGGGATCGATATTGAACGACTGCTGCAGGGCGGCCGCGGCCTGGGCCACATCATCGATGCTGGCGCCGGTGACGGTGGTGGTCCGCCCGACCGCGCCCAGGCTGGCCTGGGCTGATTGCGCATCCATGCCGGCGTCGATCATCAGCCTGATCGAGCGCTGCAGCGTGTCGGCGCCTTGGTTGGTTGCACGCGACTGTTCCAGGATGGCCTGCCCCAGTGCGCTCACCTGGGCCCGGCTGAGGTTGGCCGCCACGCCGATCTGCTGGTTCTGGCGAGCGAAGCCGGAGGCGTTCTCTACCGGCTTGGCCAGCGCGGCAACGGCCGTGCCAAGCGCACCACGTGCCTCGCCGAATGCCGAGCCGAGCTTCTCGCGCTTCTCCAGATTGGCGGTACGCTTTGCCTCGATGCTCTCCAGTGCCTCCTGCGAGGCACGCAGCGCGTCGACCTGTGTACGCATGCGAGCGTATTCCTTGCTCGTCGTGCTCAGACGGGCAAGCCTGCGGTCCAGCAGTGTCAACTCGGTGCCGATGCGCTTGATGCCATCGTTGGCGAAGGACAATGCGTCCTTCAGCGATTTGGACACCGAGCCGCCGATCGTGATCGTTGTCGTTTGAACGTTATTGGCCATGTACCGGCAACCCCTGAATCCACCAGATGAACTTCGACACCCGCAGCGTCATGATCTCGCGCAGGCCCCAGCCGGTATGTCCGGCCAGGGCAAGCACTCCCTGCCTGATCTGCGGCAGGGTCAGGTGGTAAAAAGTGCCACGCCTGCCTGCAGTCGGGCGTAGTCGCGCAGCGGCATCTTGCGCACGTCGTCCGGCGAGATCTCGCACAGGTTGGCGATCATCCGCACCTCACGCTGGGCGTCGCTGCCCTTGTCGTCCTGGTAGCGTTCCATGTCTTCCACGGTAGGTTCACGCATGCGCAGCACGGCGGTCTCCATGCCGTTGACCTGGCGCGGGCGGGTGAGGGTGATCTCGGCAAAGCCATCGCGCTCGATGACGGTGTCGGTGGGGGTCTTGGTCTTGCTGGACATGGAGGCGTTCCTGGAATTCGATGCAGTGCGATGGATGCGGGGGCGCGAGGCGCCCCCGGGTTTCTCGGTGTGGTGCGGGCTCAGATGCCCAGCGCGCCGCGGATGCCGGCCAGGACGTCGACGCCACCTTGGCGGGCGATCATGTTGACCACGTCGATCTCCTGCACGACCTGGGCGCCATGGGTCAGCTTGTAGTAGCTCAGCGCCAGGCTGACCTTGATCGTGCCCTTCTCGCCGACCTTGGTTTCACCACGGTCCAGCAGCTTCACCTTGCCGCGCATGTTGTGCACGACCTGGGTCACTTCGCCGTCATCGCCTTCCAGCGCCTCGCGGGCGGTGAAGCCGTATTCCTTGCTTTCAACGACGTGGAACTTGCTCATGATCTCCGCGTCGTCGGAGGCGAACTCGACCTCGGCGGTCAGCTTTTCATGGCCGAGCACGATCTCGGTCGGGGCGAGCATGCCGCCGGCCTGGAAGTCCTCGGTCTTCAGCGACAGCTTCGGTGCGGTGAAGGACATCACGCTGCCGGCATAGCCCTTGCCGTCGACGTAGAAGTTGAAGTTTTTGCGGATCTTGCGCGCCATGCTTAGAAGATCTCCGAGACGTAGTTGTTGTTCATGTGCATGCGGAAGGTCAGCTGCTCACCCGGGTAGGTCGGGGTGAAGTCGAAGTCCCAGTAGAAACGGCCCTGTGCCACGCTGTCCGCTGCGTTCAGTTCCGGGTCGATCCAGCAGTTGCCGCCGAGGATCGCGCCCTGAGTCTTCAGGCCGCGCAGGAAGGCGTTGACACCCTCGCGCACGTCATCGACGTAGGTCTTGCTGATGCCGCGATCGACGGCCCACAGATGGGCAGCCTCGAGACTGTCGGCAATGATGTCGGCAGTGCGGACCACGCACAGGAACTGCCACTTCTGGTCGATGCTGGTGGTGCGGTTGCCCCAAAGGCGGAAGCCTCCTTCGCGGATGACCGTGGCCACGTTCGACTGGTTGAGCAGGTTGGCGCGGCTGGTCGCGTCGGACAGTCCGAAGTCGATGGCACGCGCGGTACCGACCACGCCGTTGAGTTCCAGGTTCGACGGCGACGCCCACCAGCCGCGTTCGTTGTCGCTGCGGGCGATGGCGCCGGCCACGGCACCGGAGGCGTAGCGGGTGACGATGGCCTCACCGGACTGCACCAGCAGCGCCGGGTCGACCACGTAGACGCGCTTGGAACCGGTCAGGGCGGTGGTGCTCTTGGCAGCGTCGTCGGTGCTGTTCGGGCCGTCCTTGATGATCACCGCGCGCAGTTTGTCGGCGATGCCGAGCAGTTCGGCCACAACCGGGTTAGCCAGTACGGCGTCCGGCTTGGCCGGATCGGTGGGGTGCACATGGGTGAAGCCCGGTGCGACCAGGATGCGCGGCTTGACGCCAACGATGGACTTGGCCGCCAGCAGGGCATGCACGCCCTTGTAGTCACCGGTCTGTGCGTCCACGCCGCCGAGCACGTTGGCCAGGGTGGCACTTTCGTTGGCGCCGTTCTCGACGCGGATGACGACGACGACAGCACTGGACTGATCGAAGATCGCATCGAGTGCGCCTGGCAGGGTGCCGGCTTCGGCGCCGGCCTTGGCCGACAGCTTGGCGGCCTGCGACGGTGAGGTCACCAGGACGGGAGTGTTGATGGGGAACGCTTCGGTATCAGCCAGCGGTGCGGTGCCGACGATGCCGATCACGCTGGTGGATGCAACAGCGATCGAGCGCGCACCGGTGTCGATGTTGACGACCTGTACGCCGTGGAGAAATTCGGTCATTCGGAGAGGTTCCTCGGTGTGGTGGTGTGCCTGCAGATGCAGGCGACGGGTATATCTTCGGAAAATGTGGTTATCGCGATAATTGCAGCGGTGGTCCGCTGATTGATCAGACCCAGCCGGAGGCGCTGACGCTGGCGCTGAAGGTGGAAACCTGTGCGTTCCCGCCGGCACGGCGCAGCGCGACGGAAATGCTGACGCTGTCCGATTCGTAGCTGGCGGACCTGGCAGGGACGCTGATCGACACGCCTGCCGACGGAGCCGCCGATGCCTGCACGAACGAGGGAGCACTCGTGCTGAAAGAGGCTTTAGCAGGCGAGGAGCCGGTGATCTGCACTTCGTACTCGGAAACGCTTGCACCTGCCGGAAGCCACCGGCCCGACGCTGCTACTGAGCTGCCTCCATTGCCGCCACCGGCAACGCCAGTGCGGATGGCATAGGTACCGTCGGCGTACATCAGGATGGAGACGGTTGCCGACACGGAGCCGGTGGAGTTGGTCTTGGCACCGTTGCTTGCCGAGTAGCCCTTGCCATGGAACGGCAGCCTGTAGGTGGCGCTGCCGCGCGCCGCCCACAGGTTGGACACGTCCATGCCATTGATGCGATGGCCTACGTCAGCACGCTTGCTGCCGTACTGGATGTGGGCATAGCGACGACTGAGGTCGGTGCCGCCTACACGCCGACCGCAATCCTGTGCGATGGGGCCTTCCACGTAGGGATCGAACAGATCGTCGAAATCGGCGCCTGCGGAGCGGTATCCACTGGGCATGTCAGCGCTCCGCTTTCAGCGCGCGCACTTCGGCGGCCAGTTCCTGGATGGCCTTGGCCATGACCGGCAGCAGCTGGTCGAGCTTGACCGATGCCACGCGCTCGCCCTGGAACTCGACACCTTCCAGGTCGACAGCTTCCGGGACCACTTCGGCCAACTGCTCGGCGACGAAGAACAGGCGGCGACGCCCGTCGTCGTTGTACTCGGGCTTGTAGTGGCCGGCCGCCAGTTCCATCTGCTCGACAGCGGCCAGGCCGTAGGGCAGCGCCCCCTCGATGTTCTTCAGCTTGCGGGAAGATCCGAAGTCGTAGCCACCACTCGTTGCCAGAGCACCGGCACTGGTCAACGTTAGTCGATCAACGCCTTGGGCGGTGGAAGACCATATCCGGAGTACGTTATCCGTGTTGTAGATATGGAATTCTCGGTTTGCGTTCCCGCGATCCTTGATGACAAACGCTGCGCTTGCGCCAGTGGAATTAATGCCCCCTACGAAGGTGTTCTCCCTGTACTGGATATTGCTGAAATTCGCACGCTGAGTCGGCGATCCACCATTGAAATCGTAGGAGTAGAGCGACAACGTCGCGTCAGCTTCCATCGCAGTTGCCCAACGGGTCACGTTGTTGGCCCAACCGAATCGCTGGTGCACGACCTGGGTGCTGCCCTGTCCCACGTACATGTTCAGCGTGCCACTCATGACGTCCCCGGCCTTGTTGACCTTGGTGGCAGGATCGAAGTTTCCGCTGGTCCAGATCGTGCCGCCTGCGTTCAGCGTCGCGCCATAGCCACCAGCGGAGTTGGAGAAGGTGAAATTGGGCCCATTCTTGAAGATGTATGAGCTGGTATCACCCAGGACCAAGACACCATCGTTGGCAACATTGTTCCAGCCGTAGGAGCGAAGTGAGTTGCCGTTTACCGCAACATGGCCGCTGAAGATTCCACCAGTTTTGTCCATCTTTGCATCGGGCGCGAAGTTCCCCGCATGCCACATCGTCGAGCCGTTCCAGCGAGGAGCGTCCCCATGCTTGATGGTGATTTCGCTGCTGGCACTGCGGTCTGAGCTCCACACACGCCACAGGCTGGAGTTGCCCCAGCCACCGATGAAGGACTGCTCGGCACCGGAAACACCAAAGCCCAGCAGTGGATACGGTCCACCGATGAACTGCTGGTCGGTGAAGGTATTGCTTGCCTTTGATGCCTTTCCATCCAGCGCCGTCTGCAGCCCGGCCACATCGGCAATCACATGCTTGTGGCCGATCGTGGCGAAATCACCGGCCAGCGCGAAGGCGGATGCGTGCTTGCCATCCAGGGTGTCAGCGTCCAGGCCATTGCCATGGCCGGTGTCCTTCAGCGCGGCGCTCTTCAGTTCCAGAGCCGTGCGGGCTGCTGCGGTGCTGGACGCAGCCAGCAGCGTCTTCGCCAGTGCAGTAGGGGCAGTGCCGCCGAAGCGTTTGTCGGTGTACGCACGCACGCCGCGCGGGGTCACTGCGCGCTGGGTGTCTGCTGCGTCTTCCGCCTCGGTTGTGGTGGCGAGCTCGACCACACCCACGACCTCGGTGGTTGCGGGCGGATAGATGAAGCCGGCGTCACCGAACTGGATCAGCGTGGTGTCCACCTCGGTGAATCGGGTGTCGGTGGCAAGCAGCAGCATCGATGCGGCCGACTTCTCCATGATCGGATCGGCCTGGCCGTAGCTGGCGAACAGAGTGCCGTCAGCCAGGTACAGGCCGAACCCGCGCAGCGTGTAGGCTGTTGCGCTGTCGTCGCGGATCGTGACGTGCACGGTGTCATCGCCCACTGCCTGGCCGCCGAAGCTGGCCACACGCTTGATCTCGCCTGGCAGCAGGGTGAGCCCCGCCGAAGGCACGAAGGCGGTCGAGGTCAGGCCGATCTGGGTGATCAGGACGGCGTTGGTGCCGGTGTTCGGCGGATTGACCAGCTTGGCGAAGCCGGCATCGGTGATTTTCAAGCGCATGCGGGGGTTACTCTCCGATCAGTTGAAGGCGGCGGAAGGCCGTGGCGTGGGCGGCTGCAAGTGCACCGATGGCGGCGTCGGCCTGCATGCCCTGGGTAAAGGTGAAATGCGAGCGCACCGGCTTGGTCCGGGTGATTTCGCCGATGACGTCCTCGACGAACATCGCCGTGGCGGACTGGCCATCCTGGTTGGCGATGGTCATCACCGCTTCGAAGGTGTGCGGTGCGCCCTTGGGCTGCAGCTGCCACCACTCGCGGATCAGCACCGAGCCACCGAAGGCGGCCACCACGTCACGCACGCTGCCGGCGGTACCCTTGCGTCGCTGGATGGCGATGGCCGTACGCACCCGGGCGCGCTTCACAGCTTCGGGCCAGTAGGCTTTCCATTCGTCGACCGACAGCGCCCAGGCCAGCCAGGGCAGCAGTGCAGCCGGACAGCGGTCGGCATCCCACAGTGCGGTGATATCCACCGGCAATGATCGAGCGACGATGGAGCCTGCCAGGCCACGTTCGGCGTGGGTAGCATTGGGCGGCAGCAGGTTGGCGGCGACCGGGACATTTACCCTGGCCTCGCCATCTATCACCATCCCCGGCATCGGCGCGGTGCCGAGCGTGACCACTGCGCCGGTATGGACGTAGTCGGTGATGACGGGGATGGAGGCGGTGGTGGCGATGTAACCTGTTGCACGACTACCGGCTTCTGCCTGGGCACCCCACACGTGGATGCGGGCGTCTGGCGCGAGCCCGGAGTTCGGGGCCGCCAAACGATCAAACACGATGCCCAGCCCGCGACCGGGGTCGCTGGGGCTTGGCGTGTAGGTGAAGGCGTGGCGCTGCCATTCCGTGCCTACAGCCAGGCGCGTCCGGCCTGCGCCGAGTGTACGCAGGCCGAAATCGACAGCGCAGGGCTGACTGGCGCGCAACCAGACACTGATGGTCGAAGGCGCTCCGTCGGAGTACGCGGAGCCATCGTCGTCCACCAGGCCGGTGAAGTTCTGGTTGGGGCCACCGATGGCGTCGGAGGCTGCGAACGAGAATGCCGTGCGGGTTCCATCGGGCGCGGACTCGCCACCCACCAGGCTGGCAGGCTTCCTGTAAAAGCCCAACCAGCTTGTGGCGCGGAAATCCTGCGATTGGCGCTGAAGATTGCGGCGTGGTTGGTTGAAAAGGCGCTGCCGACCCTGCCAATCGGTGCGGTAGACCGACAGCTCCGTTGCCAGTGCACCGCCCGGGTGGCGGAAGGTACGGTTCTGCCCATCAATGGCGCCGCGGAGGCGCGCGCTGATCAGGCGGGTGGTGTCGTCACTCATCATTGCCGCCATGGGTCAGCGTGATGTTGCTGCAGTGCGTGGCCTGGGTGCGATCGACCACGATGTCTGTCGCCGGGCTGGTGATTTCCACACGTTGAACACCTTCGGCGTGCAGTGCGGCGAAAAGCCCCGAACGGGTAACGTCGCGGCCGAGCCGGTGCGACTCGCTGATGTAACGATCCAGGCGGGTACGTGCTTCGGCCAGCACCACCTGCGAGTCTGGACCGGCAAAGGTAAACAGCGTGGCGCTGATCGAGTAGTTGACGATTGCCGCGGTACGCACCAGGACATGATCGGTCAACGGTCGCACATCATCCGCACTCAGTTTTGCTTCTACGACGTCGAGCAGGCCCTGGGTGGCAGTTCCATCCGCCTCGCGCGACAGCACCGAGACAACCACTTCGCCCGGCGTGGGGCTGGTCGCACTCGCATCCAGCACCCGCGGGTCAGCGCTCAGTGCATGGAATACATAAGCCCCTTCCGGCCCGGCCACGCTGAATCCTTCCGGCCCCAGCTGGATGCGGCGGCGGAAGTCCTCGTCATTCTCGTAGCGGGGCGCGATGCCCTGCTGCGGCTTGCCCGGGTCCAGTACCTGGCGGGCGATGCCGAAGATCGCAGCGAGGTGATCCAGATCGCTGCCGACCGCATAGGCCAGCATCACGCCACGCGCGGCGTCGTTGACGCGCTGGCGATCGAGCAGGCGCAGGTAGGTGCAGACCTCCAGGATCTTGAAGGCCGGGTCCGACGGCAGCAGCGCGTCGAAGGTGGGGTCCAGGGCCTGCAGCGCGGTCAGCGATTCATCGAACATGGCTTCGAAATCGAGCACTTCGATGACCGCCGGGGCGGGCAGCTGGGACAGATTGACACTGGTGAACGAGCCGGATGCCACGGTTAGCGAACCTCGATTCCTTCGATGGTGATGGCCTCGCCGTCCGGCAGGTGGATCCCGGTCACTGCCAGGATCATCACGCCGGGGGCGGGGAGGGAAACGTCGACGTTCTCGACGTGGAGACGCGGTTCCCATCGCGCGAGCGCGTCGACGGTGGCCGCGATCAGGTCCATGCGCAGCGAGCGGTTGGTCGGCGCATCGATCAGTTCAAACACGCGTGAACCGTATTCGCGGCGCAGTACGCGGGAGCCAAGGGGCGTGGTGAGAATGTCACGCACGGACTGGTGAAGATGGGCGAGCCCATCCAGTGATTTGCCGGTGTTGGCGTCGATTCCTCGCATGGCCTCTATCGTCGTGGAGTACTGGTTTTCAGGGCATTGCAGGCGTGGCCGCTCAAGCCTGGGCCGGCGTGGTCGGGGCGGTTGGGCCCTGTGCGGTGTGCTTGTGTGCCTTCAGGCCGATGGCGCCAGCCTTGATCTCGCCCGGTGTGCTGATGTCCTTGCCAGCGCTGATCGTGCCGCTGACATCCAGATCGCCGGTCGCCTTGATCGAGGGCGTATCGAGCACGATCGATTCGCTGGCGATCACCTGTGCATTCGCGCAGGTGACGATGACCTTGCCGCTGCCGACATGGACGTTGAGCGTGGTGGTTTCCTGGTCGTACTCGACGGTGCTGCCGTCGGCGAACTCGGTGCGTTGCCTCAGGCGCGAGTCGGCCGGCGGCGGAAAGCGGTCCTGGTACAGGCTGCCGAGTACCAGCGCCTGGCCGGGATCACCATAGGGGCAGGCCAGTACGACCTGCTCGCCGGGTTCGGGGGCGCACCAGCTGCGTACGCCCGGGCCCGCGCGGCGTTCCAGCCAGGGAATCCAGTCGGTGAGCATGCCGTCGGCATCGACGCGAACACGCCCGTTCGCCTCGTCCAGCTCGCGTACCACACCGATCATCAGCAGGTTGCCGATCAACCGCGCGTGTTCGGCGCTCATCGTGCGCGCTCCGGCAACGGCTGGTAGCGGGACTCATGGGCACGGCCGATCTCCGGCGCGAAGCTGTAGGACGCCTGCGGCACCGCGCCACCGGCGTCATCCCACGGGTTGTCGCCCAACGCGACCGGCAGCGACCACTCGACGATCCAGGTGTGCAGGCCCGGCTGTGCCGCCGCTGGGACTTCGGGCAATGCTGCGATCACATCGATCGCGCCGCTGGCAACACCGGGAAAGCGGCCGAGCTGGTGCAACCAGGTCGCGAGGGCGAGGGCCGCGTTGCGCAGCTGCAGCGCTGTGGTTGCATCGGTTGCCGGCAGCACAATGCGTGCTTCGAAGCGCAGCGTGGCCTGCAGAAGGCCAGTGCCATCATTGTTGTCCCTGCTGCGGTCACAGCGGGTCATCGCCAGCAGGCAGGCCGGCAGGGGCATCCCCTCAGCGCTGGCGTCGCGATGGAACTCGACGCTTGCAAACCCCGGAAAGCGTGCGCGGATTGCGGCTTCGATCGCGGCAATCAGCGGATCGAGCGTGGGAGGGAAGGGATCGTTCGCCATGTCAGCTCATGCAGGGAAGGGAAGAAGGACGTGGCCTGTGCGGCGCGCGCGGTCTGCAGCCAGTGTTGCCATCACCGCGGTGGGGTGGCATTGCAGGCGTGGCCGTATCCGGCAGGCTCAGTGCGCGGAAGTGGCGCTGCTGCCGCAGTCGGCAGGTGTTGCCGGCGCGCTGCCATTGATGGTGATGCCGCGCTGGTTGCCGAGGCTGCACAGCAGCGCACTCAGCTGTTCGGCCAGCGCGTGGTACTGCTGTGCGACGGCAACGTGATTGCGCAGCAGCGCGTCATCGCTGCCCGCGTGCAGGTCCGGCAGGCGGGAAGGGGGCAGCAGCTGGGCGGGTGCGATGCTGAGATCAGCGCGGCAGGGCGTGGCCGGCGTTGGCCTCGCGCCAGATGCGCACGAACTCAGCGTCAGCGTCGCCGCGATCACGACCAGGAGTCTTGGCATGGGTCTCGATGTCCCGTTGCAGGATGTTGAACTGTTCGGTGCGCCGGACCTGGTGGGCCAGGCGCTGTGATTCGGCCTGCGCGCCTGCGGCGCTGTTGGCGAGGGCCTGCTGGTGCGCGCGCTGGGCTGCATCGGCGCGGGCCGCCTGCTGCGCTGCCCGGGTGGTGGCAACGGCAAGGTCCGCGCTGCGGTCGCGCAAGGTCCATCCCAGCCAGGCGCAGCTCGCGTGGCTGCCGGCAAGGACCAGCAGTCCGATGCCCAACCTCAGTGCCCCGGGCGTCACTGCAGGGCTCCGCCGGCGGCACGGTACGCCGCGCGTAGCGTTTCCAGTGCGTGCTCCTTCTGGCCGTAGCCGGCGCCTGGCAGCGACGCCCAGATGCGCCGTGCCGCGGTGACAGCGGCATCGAAGCGTCCCAACCGGATCAGCTCGTAGGCACCGCACTGTTTCAGCAGGGCGACCGCCGCACGGTCCTGCGAGACTGGCCCGAAGTCAGGCAGGCCCAGGCGTGCGCGCAGGTCGTCCCAGGTGCTGCGCAGGAACTGGTAGCGGCCGGCGGCGCTGGATTTGATGCCGTAGCGCGGCAGCGACACCAGCACGCGGGGATGGTCGCGGTAGTCGCTGAACAGCTGGCCGCCGACGATGACGTCGTAGCCGCGGTCACGTGAGCGCTGGCCCGGAATGTCGGTGCCTTCGGACACGGCCAGCATGTCCAGGAACGCAGCGACGTTGGTGCCACCGAGGGCACTGGCGGCGGCGACGGTCATGCGGCCGCTCCCGGTTGCTTGCGCACCAGGGCCAGCAGGGCGTCTATCTGTACGCTCTGCTGGGCGATCTGTGCACGCAGGGCGCTGACTTCACCGCGCAGCTGCCCGATCTCCTGGGCCATTGCCTCGCGTTCGTGCATCAGTCCATCGGCGCGAGTACGTTCGGCCGCGAGTTGTTCCTGCAGGGTGCGCAGGGTGTTGTTGGTGGCTTCATCGGCGGTGCGGTCGACCTTGGCCGACGACAGCCACTGGCGCAGCCACAACGACACTGCAATCAGCACGCCCGAGGTCCCGCCCAGGTACTTGGCCCAATCTGGCACGCCGGCCAGCAGCTCGCTCTCGTTCATGCGCGTGCGTATCCCTTGAGCAGGGCCGGGTGGACGGCCGGTGGCGGCGCGGAACGCGCGCCGCGCAGGGCGCGCTTGATGGTTGTCTGTGAGACGCCGAACTCACGCGCGACATGCTCGCGCGGCATGCCGCTGGCGACCGCGCGGGCGATCTGCTCACGGCGTTCGTGCGCGCCGGCAGCGAAGCAGGACGCCAGGAACAACAGTTCGCCGCCGAAGTGCGCGACCAGCCGCTGGGCGACGTCGTGGCCAAGGATGTCGATCAGCCGGTGCTGGTCGGGCAGGGTGGAGGGGACGTAGACGATGACGCGGTGACGGCCGGTGGTGCTGGAGGTGGTCGGCGGCCACGCACGCACCAGCGTGAGGGCTGCGGATTCGCCGATGACCTCGGCCAGGGTCTGGATGCTGTCGGGCAGGGCGTTCATGGAGGATGTCTTCAGTGGCATTGATCTCCACTGTTGCCATCCCGCTCGACCAGTCAACACCTTTCATCTACTTTTATATCGGCGCGATGAAGACGTTCAGTCGTGCGCGAGGAAGGGTGAGGAGCACGACTCGCCTGCTTGCAGTGCGCCGCATCCGCTTGCACCGACCGCTGATGTTCTCCTGTACATCCGTACTCGTTGTCCTCATCTGGCAGGAACAGAGGCAGATCAAGGGGATCGGGCAGGTACAGGGTGAGGACGGCCACCCGCCACACAGCCTCATGCGCCGTGTACGGGCCTGAAACGAAAAAGCCCCGGACGATGCCGGGGCTTCAGGACTGCAGGAGGCGCTGGATCAAAGATCGAATACCAGGTTGCCGCCGGTCTTGCGGGGGATGTAACCGGCGTCGCGCAGCCAGCGTGCTGCGTTGACCTGGTCCATACGCTTGACCGGGAAGCGGTTGGCGAACATCAGGAAACGCGCCACGGTGATCGACTCGCCCTTGCCCTTCAAGGCAGCGAGGGTTTCGACGAACCACGGTGCGGGCGGCTGCTGGTTGCCGGGGCGGGCCACGGTACGCGCCTGCTGGGCGCTGCCAGCGCCTGTCCGGGCAGTGGCCAGCGTGCACAGCGAGATGAAGATCGCATCCAGGCTCACGTTGTCCTTGCTGCCCTTGGGCTGGGACTTGAACAACTCGATGGCCTTCAGGCGCGTCGACGTGAACTGTTCGACCTCCATGGCGTTTCCTCTTTGCGAAATGGGTTGGGGATGCAGAGTGACGACAGGTGTCGTCGGTGATGGGGGATGACCTTACATCATTCTCGTCGATGATGGGTCGGGGCCTGCGGTGGGTTCAGCGGATGGGGCGGGTAGCGGGTCCTGATTCCGGATCAGATCACACCGCGTGAAAGCAGCTGGTCCAGGGATCTGCGGACCAGATCGGCCGGGGTGCCGTCGTTGTCGACTTCGATATCGACCAGCTCATGTGGCAGCGGCTGCTCGCTGGCATGAGGGTCGCTGCTGCAATGGCCCGGGCGGTTGACGCGGATCACGACACCACCACGACGCCGGATCGCGCGGGCCTCATTGGCGAAGCGGACGTCGGGTACCAGCCCGCCCTCGGGCAGGCGTGCGAACAGCGAGCGTACCCACAGCTCGGGATGGATACGGTCACGCCCCCATTCGGTACCGGCGGTCTGCATCAGGTGGCGCGGGGTGAGTTCGGCCAGCCAGTCGATGGCATCCTCCTTGCGCCTGTCCAGTTCGTGCAGGGAAAGACCGAGGAGGGAGGCGACGAACTGCCGCAGTGGGGCCGCGAAGCTGTCGCGTGGCAGTGACAACGCCGACGCCAGTCCATTGGCGAGTGTGTCCTTGCCCGAGCGCTTGCTGCCGGCGATGCCGATGTAGAGCGGCACACGTGCGCGCGGCGCCGGCCGCAGGGCGATGCTGCCCAGTGCAGGGCCGGCACGGAACGCGGCCAGTGTGTCGGCAATCATGCGATGACCGCTGTCGAGGGAGGCGGGAATCATGCGGAATCTACTCCTGGAGAAATGCGGCAGCTGCCGGAGGATCAGGAATCGCGACCGGCGAGGCTGCGGGCGCGGAGGATGCGCTGGGTGATGCGACCGCCCCGGGCCGCCGCGGCGATCGGGTCAAAGCACAGCATGGCGGTGCGGGTACGTCGGCCGGCAGCGAGGTGGTCGCGGATGGTCCGCTCGGACAGCACCGGTACCCGCTGGTGGATCTGCTGCACGGTCAGCTGCTCACCTTCGAAGGCATGCAGTCGGGGATGAGGCATGGCGGAAGCGCTCCTGGAAGGTGGCGGGCCGATACAGCCATCTTGCCTCTGTAGATGCTCCTAGTCAACACCTTTCATCTACTTGCATCATGGTGCGGTTGGACGGGCGGGCTGGCGGTCCACAGCCGCAATGCCGCTGCTGCCAGGCGCTCACGCTCAACCGGGCCGCGTGCGGCCAGGACACCCTCGAGATACTGCTGGCGGTGCCGGCGCGGACTGACCGCCGTCCAGCGCCCGTCGTTGCCCATGCGCCGGTAGCCGTCCAGTTGCAGCAGACGACGTGCTTCGCAGTGCAGACGCCAGTCGTCGCTGCTGCTGCCAAGGTCGCGACCATCATGCAGGCGTGGCATCTAGAACGGCCCTGCCACGTGCTCGGCGAGACTGCGTCGGCGCTGTGGCATCAGCCAGACCTTGGCCCGCTCCTTGCCCACCACGCGGGTGCGTACGCCATGCCGCTTCACCACGTAGGCGGCGGCCTCGTTCACCTCGCGACGGTTGGGCTTGTCGATGCCCACCGCGATGACGATTTCGGTGGCGCGGTAATGCGCGCTCCAGTGTTCGGCAGGGAGCGACCAGTCGAAATGGCGATCGATCAGTTCTGCGATCGGCGAGATGGGCTCGTGTTCGCTGTTGGTGGCATTCAGTGCATCCAGTTCCTCGGCACTCAAGTGCCAGGTCTCGCCGCTGCTGTACAACGCATGGGCCTCTGCCCATACCTGCTGCATGTCGATCCGCGCCGGTTCGCCCAATGCCACGGCGTGCACGGTCCACCAGCGGGTATTGCCGGTGGCATCGCGCAGGAAGCGTTCGTCGTTGACACTGGCAAACAGGATGGTGCGCCGCGCGTAGCGGGATTCGGTGCGCGCGTAGGGGCGGCGGATCTCGTCATGGCTGCGCGAGATGAATGATTTCAGCGCCGCGATATCAGTACGGCGGAAGGTGGCATCGACTTCGCCCAGCTCGACGATCCATTTGGAGATGACCTGCTTGACGCTGTCCTTGTTGGCCGGATCGAGCACCACGCCATCGGCGATCAGTTGCAGCTCCGCCGGCGCCAGCTGCCGTGCCCAGCGCGTCTTGCCCAGGTTCTGTTTCGAGACGAACGTCAGCACGCCGCGCGCGACCACGCCATCGGGTTCAAAGGCGGCCGCCACGCCGGAGATCAGCCAGCGCCGCATCAGAACCTCCTTCAGCACGCGTCCGTCGGCCATGCGCGTGGGCTGGGCTTCCTGCACGGTGTCGAAGAACGCCTGCAGGCGGCGCTGACCATCCCACGGCCGTGAGGTGATCCAGCTGGCGACCGGGTTGTAGGGATTGGCTTCGGCCACCTGGCACAGGTTGGTCTCGAAGCTGGCGGTGGCCATGCCGGCGCGGTGCATGCAATCCATCACTTCGCCAGCCGCGACTTCCTTGGCGTTGTCCACGGTCGTCTGCAGCCCAGGGACCAGAATCTCCAGATCCTTGCGGATGACGTTGTAGCGCACGGTCACACCGGTGCGGCGGCACAGCTCGGCCAGGTTGCGGGCCGTTGGCAACGGCCGCCCGCGCGCGCTGGTGTCGGGAAACGGGGTGAAGGCATCGAATGCGGACAGGTTGCCTGGCACCTGGTAGCGCGCGCTGCCCGATGACGGTGCATCGTCCTGCGCCACGTCGTCGCCTGCTGCGGGCGGCACGGGGGGCAACAGCTGGGTACGCACGGCGTCCAGCCCTTCACGCAGATGAAGGTCGTTGAAGTCGGTTGGACGGTCATCGTCGCCATGCAGCGCGGCGAACTCGGGCCAGGCCACGCGGGCATCGATGTCTGCGGCAGTCTGCGTGGCCAGGGTGACGCCAGGGTTGTCCAGCGGCTGCCGCGTCCACTGATCGTTGTCGGCACATAGCACGAACGACGCGTCCGGCATGGCGCCGCGCCAGGCCTGGCCGACCGGGCCGAGGTTGCCCGCATCCAAAGCCACTACCGCGCACCAGCCGGTGGCCTGGTGGATGGATTCGGCCGTGGCGTAACCTTCTGCAATGGCGATCGGCTGGCCGGGAACCGGCTTGCCGATGACATGGAAGCAGCCCTGCTTGCGGCCGCCGGAAAGGAAGTCCTTGTCGCGTCCGAGTGCCGGATCCATGCGTGGAAAGATCGCCTGCAACGAGACAATCCGGCCCGCACTGTTCATCACCGGTACCAGCAGGGCATTGTCGATGTGGCGGAAGACCAGGCCATCGCTGTTGCGCACCGGCCATGGCGCCACACGCAGGCCATGTGCGTGGATGCCCTTGCGTACGAGATAGGGGTGGTGGGCATCCGCGGGAATGGCTCGGTTCCACAGCACGTTGGCCACCTTGGCGGCGGCGTCCTCGCGCTCGCGCTGATCCCGTTCGCGCGCGCTGCGGGCCGCCTCCTGGCGTTGCCGGATGGCACGCTGCTCGGCGGCGCTCAACGTGGTCGGCGATTTCGCGCACCAGGCATGGCGGATGCCGGTCCGCCAGCTGCCGAACTCGCCGGCCGGCACGTTGTCGCCAAACAACACCGCCCAACCATTGCGCGTGCCACGACGGTCGCCTTCCACATGGAAGCGCACCAGCGTGCCATCGGCGTTGAGCGCGTCGCGGCCGCGCGCGTCCGGCACGATGCCGTGCGCGTGCATGGCCTGCAGGAACGCGGGAACGATGTCCTGCGTGGGATGCGGTGTGTGCATTCGACGGAGCCCCTGGGAACGTGGATCGGTCCACGGCGGCTGATGGCGGCCAACGTGCTGTGCAGTACCTGGCGTGCGCAGGCCACGCAGCGGCCGACCGACGCAGTGTGGTCAGGATGTGATGGGAGGTGGTGACGGTCATGGTGTCGGAATGGGGCTTCATTTGCAACACCTTCCGGCACCTTGCATCCCTGGTCGCGATCGGATCGCCCGGTACTCGTTGGATCTGCGATGGCGTTTGCAGATCGCTGTGGTCGCGCCGACGCGTCGCAGTTGGCGAGAACCGGTTTTCGCATGATGCGATCGCCGTCAGCGACGGCCCTTTGTTTCTCTCCATCGCGCCTTCGGGCGCCCGTGCACAAGGAGCCTGCATGCCTGAAATCCACTGCAACCACGAACACCGATCCGCCGCGGAATCCGCGTCATTGACGGTCGTTGCGACGTTCTCAATCGGTGCGACCACCCCTCGATAAAATACGACTGGCATGACGGACACCATCGACGAAGCGCAGGAACTGGAAGCGCGCCACCTGCAACGCGCATTGGCCCAGCACGCAACGCGGGCCAGCAGCGTTGCCCCTCTCACGCCCATTGGGGAATGCCAGAACCCGGACTGCAGCGAAGACTTCGACAACGATCCGGCCAGGCTTTTCTGTGGGCCTGTCTGTGCCGAGCGTTTCGAAGCCATCCATCAACACCGCAACGCATAGGAACAGGGGACATGTCTCTGAACAGCAACGACGCTGACTTCACCGAACGCATCGCCGGATTGTCGGCCGAGCTCGCCATGCTGGTGAGCCTGGTGGAGAACCACATCCATCTGCAGCTGGCCGATCTGGCGGATGCGGGGGACGTGGATGCACAGGAGCGATTCGCGGTGGCCGACCCGGAGCGCTGGTTGGAGAACGCCCGCAACAGCCTGCAGGCGGGGGTCATGTTCCTGGAGCGCGCGGTGCAGCAGCCGGCGCGGTTCTAGCGTTGCCGATCGGGGGCGGAAGGGGCCGGCCAGGCTGGGCGCCCTTCCGTCCCCTCCGGGGTGATCAGTGCGCCACGTGAGCGAGGCTGCGTCATAACGTCGCACCACCTGCGAAGCAACCCTGAACTTGGTCCAAGGTTGGCTGCGGCCCCGTAGAATGACCACGTGCGCCGTTCTGTCCTCCACCGCCGGTTCCAGGCCCTGGCATGGCTTGCCATGCTGCTGGTGCTGCTTGCCCCGCTGGTGAGCCGCTGGCTGGCGCATGGCCACGCTGCGGCCGCTGCACCGGTGGCAGCCATGGATCACGCGATGTACGCAGAGCATGCGCAGCACGCGATGGAAAGGCACCACGACCATCACGCGATGGCGATGCCGCACGGCGAATCGACACCGAAGCCCGCTGCCGATCCACACGCCGATCATGAGATGGGTGTGGACTGCGATTACTGCCTGATCGCTGCACGGCTGATCACCCTGTTGGTGGCGGCATTGCTGCTGTTGACGCCGATAGCACCGGTGTGCCGCGCGCTGCGCGGTGCGGTGCGGGCGCTGCCGCAACGGATCAGCGGCACATTGGGAGCGCGTGGGCCGCCGGCCTTCATGGCCGCCTGAGCCGCACGCGCGTTGCACTGATCTGCCTTCCATGAGGTTGCCGGCCACGGCCGGTGCCCGCACGCGCGTGTTTGTCCCTTTCTGATTGCTGCCCTGCCATTGCGGGGTGGCCTTGCATGCCGTGAACAAATGAAAACGAACTCCAACTCCGCGCACCTGCGCCGGGCGACGCTGCCTGTCCTGTGCGCGTTGCTCCTGCACGCCGCGCCCCTGCTTGCCGCTGATGCGGCACCACCGACCACGCTGGATACCGTGCGGGTGGTCGATACCCGCAGCGGCGAACTCTCGTCCACCGCCAACGCCGGATCCGCACTGGGCCTGAGCGTGCTGCAGACACCGGCCAGCCTGACGGTGATTTCGCGCGAACAGCTGGAACAGCGTGGCGACAGCAACCTCAACGATGCAATCAGCCGGGCAGGCGCGATCAGTGCGATGCCGCACCCCGGCAACGGCCTGAGCGCGCTGTCCAGCCGCGGCTTCACCGATGGCGCCTCGGTGATGCGCCTGTACGACGGGCTGCGCCAGTACGGCGGCGTGGGCATCACGTTCCCGTTCGATACCTGGTCGATCGAGCGCATCGAAGTGCTGCGCGGGCCGGCCTCGGTGATCCACGGTGATGGCGCGATCGGCGGCGTGATCAACATCGTGCCGAAGAAGCCCTCGCGCGGTGCCATCGAAAACGAGATCAGCGTGACCGTGGGCAGCGAGGACACCGCGCGCCTGGGCTTCGGCAGCGGTGGCGCGCTGACGCCCGAGCTGGCCTACCGGCTGGATGTGAGTGGCAACTACAGCGGCGGTTGGGTGGACCGTGGCCGCAACAACGATGCGACGTTCTCCGGCGCGCTGCTGTGGCAGCCGCGCACCGACCTGCAGCTGACCCTCACCCATGCGCAGGGCTACCAGCAGCCGATGCGTTACTTCGGCACGCCGCTGGTCGAGGGCCGCCAGCTGGAGGCGCTGCGCCACCGCAACTACAACGTGGAAGACAGCCAGATCCGCTATCGCGACCGCTGGACCCAGCTCGATGCGCTGTGGACGCCGACCACGAACGTGGAATGGCGCACGCGCCTCTACCAGATCGACAGCCAGCGCGATTGGCGCAATGCCGAGGCCTATGTCTACAACCGCGCAACCGGCTTGATCGATCGATCGGGCAACACCGAGATCACCCATAACCAGGACCAGACCGGGCTGACCTCGACGCTGCGTGTGCAGGGAACGGCGGGTGGCCTGCAGAACAGCTTCGCGGTGGGCCTGGATGCCAACCGTGCGCACTTCAAGCACACCAACAACACCTATGCTGGCAGTTCGGGCCCGGTCGATCCGTTCGATCCGGTGCCGGGCCAGTTCGTCAGCGATGCGCCGAACCTGCCGCGCTACCGCAACCGTGCCGAACAGTACGCGTTGTTCGTGGAAGACCGCTTGGCGCTGAGCGAGCACTGGTCGGTGCTGGGAGGGCTGCGCCACGACCGCGCGCGCATCGACCGTACCGATCTGATCAGCGGCCAGAACGCGTTCTCGAAGACCTACAGCAGCACCGGCTGGCGTGCAGGCACGGTGTTCGCGCTGCAGCCGACGCTGAGCCTATATGCGCAGTACTCGCAGGCGGCGGACCCTGTCAGTGGCCTGCTGATGATCAGCCCGGCCAACGGTGCCTTCGATCTGGCCAAGGGCAGGCAGATCGAAGTGGGCCTGAAGCAGGCGTTCGATGGCGGCGAGTGGACGCTGGCGGCGTATCGCATCCGCAAGACCGGGCTGCTCAGCCGCGATCCGCTGGTGCCGGATCGCCGCGTGCAGGTGGGCGCGCAGACCTCGCGCGGTATCGAGGCGTCGTTGAACTGGAACTTCGCGCCGCACTGGACGTTGGATGCCAACGCCACGGTGCTGAAGGCCGAGTTCGAGGACTTCCTGGAAACCACCGGTTCGCCGCCGATGCTGGTCTCGCGCGATGGCAACGTGCCGCCGAACGTGGCCGAACGCCTGGCCAATGTGTGGTTGAGCTGGCGGTTCGCGCCGGACTGGAGCGCGGCGGGTGGCGTTCGCTATGTCGGCAAGCGCTACGCCGACAATGCCAATACGCTGGAATTGCCCGGCTACAGCACCACCGATCTGGCGCTGACCTGGCAGGCAGCACCGCGCACGCGGCTGACCGCTCGCCTGTTCAACGTGTTCGACAAGGCGTACTACGCCACCGCGTACTACACCAGTACACAGTGGCTGCTGGGCGCGGATCGCCGCGTCGAGTTCACCGTCGATCATCGCTTCTGAGGACGCGCACCATGTCGCTGCGATCCACCGCCAAGCGCTGGACCTACCTGGTGCACCGCTGGCTGGGCATCGGCGGATGCCTGCTGATGCTGTTGTGGTTCGTCAGCGGGATGGTGATGTTGTTCATCGGCTACCCGAAGCTGACGCCCGGTGAACGTCTGGCGGCATTGCCGGTGCTGCCGGAGGCCCACGATCTGCACGGGCTGTCGGTGCTGCCTGCCGCCGTGCAGGCCGAGCCGGAGGCCGCGGCACTGACCACGCTGCGCGGCGAGCCGGCGTATGTGGTGCGCGCGGGAAGCAACGTTGGGGCGTGGTCAGCCGTCACTGGCCAGGCCCTGCTGCCGGTGTCGGCACAGCGCGCCGAAGCATCGGCGGCACAGTTCGCCGGCGGTCCGGCCTTCGTTGGTGCGATGCGGGTGGACGAGGATCGCTGGACGCATTCGCGCGCGCTGGACGCGCACCGGCCGCTGTACCGGGTGGAGGTGGGGGGCGCACAGCCCGGTGACCTGTATGTGTCCTCGCGCACTGGTGAAGTGGTGCTGGACGCACCGCATGTGCAGCAGCGCTGGAACTATGTGGGGGCCTGGCTGCACTGGCTGTATTTCCTGCGCATGCAGTCGGTGGATCCGGTATGGACGTGGGTGGTGATCGTGCTGTCCGCGCTGTGCACGGTGGCGGCGGTCAGCGGGATCGTGGTGGGGGTATGGCGCTGGCGTTTCCGTGGGCACTATCGCTCGGGTGCGAAGACACCGTATGTCGAGCCGTGGATGCGCTGGCACCATCTGATCGGACTGGTGGCGGCCGCCTTCGTTTTTACCTGGATCTTCAGCGGGCTGATGTCGATGAATCCGCTGGGGATTTTCAACAGCACGCGCGAGGCGATCGACAGCGGACGCTATCGCGGTGGTGCGGTGGCGGTGGATGGCGCATTGGGTACACCAGCGGCGCTGCTGGCGGTGGCCGACGCTACGCGGTTCAAGCCGGTGGAGATCCAGTGGCGGCGCATCGGTGGTGAACTGTTTGCGGTGCTGCTGGATGGACAAGGCGATACCCGCATCGTGTCCCAGGTTGAAGGGCAGTTGCAGGTTGCGCGCGTGTTGCCCGCAGAGTGGCTGCAGCAGAAGGCAGGGGCGATGTCCGACGTGCCGATGCAGGGTTTCGCAGTCCAGCAAGCGCCGGATGCGTACTTCTATCCGCGTGCACCGGAGGCCATGAATGGTGCGGCGGTGCGCCGCTTCCCGGTAGCAGTGGTGAACTTCGGCGATGCCGAGGCGACGCGCGTCTATCTCGACTTGGCCACCGGTGATCCGTTGCTGACGATGGGGCATCGCGAGCGGGTGGGGCGCTGGCTGTTCTACTTCCTGCACAGCTGGGACCTACCGGCGATGTTGCGCCAGGAAGGTGCCCGACTGGCTGTGTTGCTGCTGCTGAGCGCTGCTGGCACCGCGTTGTGTGCCACGGCGACGGTGATCGGCTATCGGCGATTGCGTACGAAGCTGCGGCGAAGGCGACTTTGATGTCCTGGCCTACACCCGCAGCCAACGCGTGGACATGGCCACCAGCAACAAGGCCGTGGCCACGCCGATGAACGCAGCGATCAGGCCGAAGTGGTTGGCGGCGAAGCCGATCAGCGCCGGCCCGGCAAGGATGCCGGCAAAGCCCAGCGTGGATACCGCGGTGATCGCCAGCGCACCCGGCATGCGGGTCTGGTGGCCAGCCAGTGAGAACAGCGCGGGTGCGATGTTGGCGCAGCCGAGGCCGACCAGAACATAGCCGATCAGCGACGCCTGCCACGGCGTGACCAGGGTCAGCACCAGCACTCCCGCGGCGGCGAGCAGCGCGCCGAACACGATCGCGCGCTCACGGCCTACGCGCTCCACCAGTGCGTCACCGAACAAGCGCGCCACGGTCATGGTCAGGGTGAAGGTTACGTAGCCGATACCGGCGAGGCTGGCATCGACGCGACGCACATCGCTGAGGAAGACCGCGCTCCAGTCCAGCATCGCGCCTTCACCGAGGAAGGCGACGAACGCCAGCACGCCGATGAACAGCACGATGCCGTGGGGCAGGGCCAGCATCGGTGTGTCGTGCGGCATGCGTTCGCTGTGCCAGTACGCCGCCGACAGCAGCATCACCAGCAGCATGGCGCCAACGCCGATCAGCACCGATGCCAGTGGCGGCAGCTGTGCGGACAACAGCACGGTCATGGTGGCCGCGCCGAGGAAGCCGCCGATGCTGAAGAAGGCATGGAAGCCGGACATCATCACGCGCCGCGCTTCGCGCTCGACGATGACGGCCTGCACGTTCATCGTGCAGTCCATCGCGCCCACGGCGGCGCCGAACACGAACAGCACCAGCCCCAGTGACCAGGCCGAACCGGCCAGCGCCAGGCCGGGCACGGTCAGGCAGATCAGCAGGCTGCTGGCCACCATCACCCGGCGGCAACCGAGGCACGCGGCCAGCACGCCGGACAAGGGCATCGCCAGCAGCGAACCGGCACCGAGGCAGAGCAGCACCAGGCCCAGCGTAGCGTCGTTGATGTCGGTGCGCGCCTTGGCGAACGGCACCAGTGTTGCCCACAACGCCGTGGCGAAACCGGGAATGAAGAATGCAGCGCGGGTCGCGTGCTGTTCGGCACGCGCGCGATTGGCGAGGGACATGGGCAGTAAGGTCAGGGTGGGGTGGGGTGTACCGCGATGCCGGCGGCGCGGAAGCGCGCGGCCAGTGCGGGCGGTGCCGAGGTGGTCAGCACCAGATCGTCGATCTCGTCGAGGTTGGCAATCTGCCAGTTGCCACGGGCACCGAGCTTTTCGGTGGTAGCGGCGACGATGACGCGGCTGCTGCAGGCCACCATCGCGCGCTTCAGCGTGGCTTCTTCCGCATCCATCGCCCACACACCGGTGTCGGCGTCCACCGCGCACGGACCGGGCAGGTACACGTCGGCACGCAAGCGCTGCACCTGGGACAACGCTTCGGCGCCGACCGCACCGCCACCGCTGGCCAAGCGACCGCCGATCAGCTGCACCGAAGTGCCTTCGAGCATGCTGGCAGCGGTGGCGATCTGCGGCGCGTTGGTGATCACCGTCAGACCGAGGGCGGCCGGCAGCTGCTGGGCGATGGCCAGGTTGGTCGAGCCGGCATCGAGCAGTACGACCTGGCCGGGCTGCAGCAGCGCGCAGACGCGGGCGGCCAGTTCGGCCTTGTCGCCACGGTCGCGGGTCAGTCGCTCGCGTAGCGGGCGTTCCTTTGGCGGCGGCAGCACGGCGCCTCCGTAGACACGCTGGCACAGGCCTTGGGCGGCCAGCTCGCGCAGATCGCGCCGGATCGAATCCTCGGAAACCGCATAGCGGTGCGCCAGTTCAGCGGCCACCACACGGCCCTGTTGGCGCAGTTCGTCGAGGATCAGCTGGGTGCGCTGGGCGGGGAGGGGGCTGGGATCGGAGCTCATGCTGCAAGTCTGCATGTTCGTGCATCAACGTGCAACAACGTGCATTCAGCCGGGTGGACACAGAACGGCTGGACTGCCGGTGAACCTGCCCGCGTCCGGGTCTATGGATCACCTTCGTGGCCCGGCATCATGGCGGGGCACATGGCATGGAATCCCCGATGTCCCCCACCGTTCACCGAAAGCTGCGCATCGGCGTGGACCAGTACACCGGCCAGAAAGTGGTCGACCAGCAGTTCCACGAATGCGACTTTTCCGGCGCTGACCTCACCGCCACCGAGTTCATCAACTGCAGCTTCTATGACGCTGAAAACCGCGCCGGTTGCCGTTTCAACGGCGCCACATTGAAGGAAGCCAGCTTCCGTAGTTGCGACATCAGCATGTGCCACTTCAGTTTCATCAAGGCGCTGGGCCTGGAGATCAGCGAGTGCCGTGCGCAGGGCGCGGACTTCAGCAACGCCAGCTTCATGAACCAGATCACCACGCGCAGCTGGTTCTGCAGCGCCTTCATCAAGAAGTCGAACCTGCGCTACGCCAATTTCTCGCGGGTGACGCTGGAAAAGTGCGAACTGTGGGAGAACCGCTGGGACGGCGCCAACGTGAGCGGTGCCAGTTTCGCAGGATCGGATCTGTCCGGGGGCCAGTTCGAGGGTATCGACTGGAACAGCGCCAACTTCACCGACTGCAACCTGACCAACTCGGAGCTGGGCGAGCTGGACCTGCGCAGCACCAATCTGCGCGGCGCCACGCTGGATGTGCAGCAGGTGGCGCTGTTGATGCAGCGCATCGGCATTACCGTGGTGCCGTAGGCATCATCCGGCGTACGCCACCCAGCCCTTGAAGCTGAAGCCGGCATAGAACAGCTCCACGTCGTCGAAGCCGGCTTCCTGCAGCAGCGCGACTTCCTGCTCGGGCGCCAGCAGCGGCAGCCGCTCGGTAATGGCTTCGATCGCGCGCTGTGCATCGGCGTGGGCAACCCCCGAGGCTTCGGCGAACGCCGCGTAGCGCTGCAACCAGCGCAGCTTGCCGACCGGATCCTGCGGCACGCTGTGGTGGGCGACAACCAGAGGGGCACCCTGGCGCAGTCGCTTGTGTAGTTCACGCAACGTATGCAGGCGTTGCGTGGCGTCGAGGAAGTGCAGGGTCAGCAGGCAGCTGGCACCATCGAAGCGCACGTCCGGGGCATCGTCGATGTAGCCTTCCAGCAGCTCAACGCGTGCGTTCAACGTGCCCAGTGTCTGCTCGGCCAGGGCCAGCATCGGCGCAGCCGGGTCCACGCCCAGCAACTGCCAGCCCGGTTGCGCCTCGGCGAAGGCCTTCAGTTCCAACCCGCCACCGGCACCCAGCACCAGCACGCGGCCCTGCGCAGGGACACGTTCGGCCAGCAGCAGGCGGCTCATCTGCTGCAACGCGAGGAAGCCGGGCACCTGGCGCAGTGGCGCTTCGGCATAGCGGGCCACCGCCTGCGGATCGGAGAACGTGGACATGCGCGGATTCCTGCGGCGGGGACATACCACTGTAGCGCGGCGCGCAAGAGGCATTGCGCGCCGCTGCCGCACGGGCAGGACAGGGCTCAGGCCGCTGAGGCCTCAAGCACGTCTTCCAGCCGCACCTCGCCGAGGAATCCACCGCCGCTGGTTGCCGGCTGCTGCGCTTCGATGGCGTGGGCGAACTGCACGCCGGCGTCGTCCTGCAGGCGCTCGAACAGCTGCTGCACCCTTGGGAACTCGCGTCGATCGACCACCTGGTGATAGTCGTTCCAGCGCGCGATGCCTGCGAAGTAGGCGTCGGCAAAGCTACGCTGTTCGCCCAGCAGCCACGGGCCCGTGCCGATCATCTGCTCCAGCGCCTGGTGGGCGTGGCGCACCTTGGTCGTGCCATAGGCACGCAGCGCCTCGCCTTCATCGCCTTCCGCATGCTCCAGTGCGTGCCAGAGCGGCGCGTAGGCACCGAAGAAACTGGTGTTGAGATAGGCCAGCCGATGGTTGAGGCGATCGAAGCCGGAGGTGCCCTGTGCGAAGCCGAGGCCCTGTGCGATGCCCTTCGCGGCCAGGTGGTTGAGGATGGCCAGGCTCTCGCTGAGCAGTTCGCCCTGTGTGGTTCGCAGGGTCGGGGTTTCGCCCAGTGGATTGAGGCGGCGGTAGTCTTCGCCCTGCACCTGGCCGGGCATCTCGATGCGGCACAGGTGATACGGCTGGCGCAGCCACTCCAGCGCGATGATGGAGCCGAACGAGCAGCCCGAGGGCACGCCGTAGAAGAGGATCGGGGTCATGGCAGGTTTCCGGTTCGAGCCGCGATGCGGCGGGTGAGGAAAGCGTGCCTGCGTGGACATTGCTTCGGAAGCCGTTCGAATGGCATCCTGAAGTCTACATATGTGGACGTTGCGCATGCTCAACCTCAACGATCTGGCCCTGTTCGTGACTGCGGTGGAGCAGGGCGGTTTCGCCGCAGGCGGGCGCCATCTGGGCCTGCCGCGCTCGACGTTGAGCAAGCGCGTGGCGCTGCTGGAAGAACAGCTCCAGGTGCGGCTGCTGCAACGCAGTTCGCGCCGCTTCGCATTGACCGAGGTCGGCCAGGAGTTCTTCGAGCGCGCACGCGCAGCGTTGTCTGAGGTCGAGGCCGCCGAGGCCATCGTCCGCGACCGCCAGGCCGAACCCAGCGGCACCGTACGCATCAGCGCTTCGATTCCGGTGGTGCAGGGCGAGCTCGCCGCGTGCCTGCCTGCACTGGCCCGCCGCTATCCACGGCTGCGCATCGAAGTTGAAGTGAGTGATCGTTTCATCGATCTGGCTCAGGAGGGCATCGACATCGCTCTGCGCAGTCACTTCGGTCCGCTGCCGGATTCCGGGTTGGTGCAGCGCTCGCTGGGTAGCGAGCGCATCGTGCTGGTGGCGTCCCCTGGCTATCTGGCAGCCGCGCCGGCAGTGGATACGCCCGAGCAGCTACGTGCGCATGCCGGCCTGCTGACCGCGCGTCATGCAACGCGCTGGACGCTGCACGGCCCCGACGCCCGCACCGTGCAGGTGGAGCCGCAGGTGGCGCTGGTCGGCAATGAATCGCAGCTGCTGATCGCGGCGGCCGAAGCGGGTCTTGGCATTACTGTGTTGCCACACAGCCTGTGTGCCGCGGCACTTGCCGCCGGCCGCCTGCAGCATGTGCTGCCGGCGTGGCATGCCGGCGAAGTGACCACCAGCGTGCTGCTGCCGCATCGTCGCGGCCAGTTACCGGGCGTGCGCGTGGTGGTGGATGCGCTGGCCGCGCATTACCAGCTCAACGCAGCGCGCGCGCCAGTACCTGCCAGATCCTCGGGTCCTGGCACTGCGAAACGTTGAAACGTACATAGTCGGCCGCGCGCTGCGACTGGCTGAACGCATTGCCCGGTGCCAGCACGATGCCTTCGTGCAGGCACTGCCGGGCCAGCGCGGCGGCGTCGCGGCCATCCGGCAGCTGGCACCACAGGAACAGGCCGGCCTCCGGCTGCAGCCACGGGGTGATGCCCAGCGTGTGCAGCTTGCGCAGCGTGTGCCGGCGCGCATCGGCCAGGCGCGAACGTACCGACTGCATATGGCGGCGGTAGCCACTGTCGGTCAGCGCGATGTGCATCAACTGCATCGCCAGATGGCCGCCGCCGAAGCTGGTGGCCAGCTTCAGATCGGTCAGCGCCTCGATCCAGTCGTGGCGCGCAGCGATGTAGCCGCAGCGCGAAGCTGCCGACAGCGTCTTGGAGAAACTGCCGACGTGGATCACCCGCGACAGCCCATCGAGCGCGGCCAGCCTCGGTGCAGGCTGCAGTTCGAAGTCGGCGAAGATGTCGTCCTCGACGATGATCAGTTCATTGCGTTCGGCCAGGCCCAGCAGGCGGTGGGCGGTGCTGGCCGACAATACGGCGCCGGTCGGGTTGTGCAGGCCCGAGTTGGTGATGTACAGCCGCGGCGTATGCGCCTGAACTGCCTGCGCGAACGCCTCCAGGTCCGGGCCGTTGTGCGTGTACGGCACGCCGATGGCCTGCACCTGGTGCGCCTTCAGCAACGCGTGGTAGTTGAAGTAGCTCGGGTCATCCACCAGCACGCAGTCGCCGGGTTTGAGCAGGAAACGGCAGAGCAGATCGACCGCGTGCGTACCGGATTCGGTCAGCAGGATCTGCTCCATCGGTGCATCGATGCCCAGCGCGGCGCTGCGTCGTTGCAGCAGCTGGCGCAATGCGGGCAGCCCGAGCGGGCCGGCGTAGTCGACCAGCTGTAGGGCATCGGCACGTGCGAGCCGACGCAGGCCGCGGCGCACGCCATCGTGATACAGCCAATCACTGGGCATCCAGCCGCAGCCCGGCTTGAGGTGGCCCGCCGGCGTTTCCAGCGATTGCCGCGACACCCACAGCGGATCCACCGCGCGGTCCAGCCGCGGCTCCATTTCAGCCAGCGCCAGCGGTGCGGCCGGCCCACTGACGTAGAAGCCGGATCCTGCGCGCGCACTGATCAGGCCTTCGGCCGCCAGGCGCTCGTAGGCCTCGACCACGGTCGAGACCGACACCCCCATCGCCGCCGCCTGCGCACGTACCGAAGGCAGGCGCGAGCCGGGGCCATCCACCCGCGCACCCATGCGGGTGCGGACGGTCTGGATGACCGATTCGATGCGGGTGAGCGAACGTGGCATGGCGGAACCGTAGTGGAAGTGTGGGCAGCACAGTTACTTGCGACTGTACTGGATTGTAGCTGGGGTCGTTCCGCGCTGGATGCTTCCATACAGGTCCAGCCGGGCATCGTCCGGCACCTTCAGGAGTACAGGTGTGGAACGGTCGGCGAGTGGTTGGATCAATGGCTTCATCGGTGTAGTGATCTTCGCGGGCTCCCTGCCGGCCACCCGCTTGGCGGTGCTGCAGCTGGACGCAGGATTCGTCACTGCTGCACGCGCGACCATTGCCGCCGTGCTCGGCCTTGGCCTGCTCCTTCTGTTGCGCCAGCCGTGGCCGCGGCGCAATGACCTGCCGGGGCTGGCGGTGGTCAGTCTGGGGGTGGTGGTCGGCTTTCCGCTGTTGACCGCGCTCGCCCTGCGGCATGCGTCGTCGGCACACACCATCGTGTTCCTCGGCCTGTTGCCACTGAGCACTGCGGTGTTCGGCGTGCTGCGCGGTGGCGATCGACCGCGCCCGGCCTTCTGGTTGTTCTCGTTGCTGGGCAGTGCCTGCGTGGTCGGCTATGCGGTGCGCAACGGCATCGAGGCCTCGCTGCAGGCTGACCTGCTGATGCTGGCGGCGATCGTGGTGTGCGGGCTGGGCTATGCCGAGGGCGGTCGGCTCGCCCGCCATCTGGGTGGCTGGCAGGTGATCAGCTGGGCGCTGCTGATGGCGTTGCCGGTGATGCTGCCGCTGACAGTGCTGATGCGCCCGGCCTCGTTCACCGCGGTCGGTGCGTCGGCGTGGTGGGCGCTGGGCTACGTGGCGGTGTTCAGCATGCTGATCGGCTTCCTGTTCTGGTACCGCGGGCTGGCCCAGGGCGGCATCGCGGCCGTCGGCCAACTGCAGCTGCTGCAACCGTTCTTTGGCCTGGCTCTGGCTGCGCTGCTGCTGCACGAATCGGTCAGCCTCAGCATGGTGCTGGTGACCGTGGTCGCGGTGATCTGCGTCGCCGGCGCCCGCCGCTTCAGCCGCTGAACGAAAAAGGGGACGGAGGGGATTAAGTCGTAATCGGTCCTACTGTGCCTGAAACGACTTAATCCCCTCCGTCCCCTTTTTCGGTGATAGCGCGGGCGTATCGTGCGCTGTGGTCAATGGTATTGGCCGCAACCTGGGGGCATGGCCGAAGCTGTGGGCATGAAGCCGATTTCCCGAATTTCCTTTGAAGGCCAGGTGGGCCTGGTGACCGGCGCCGCCGGTGGACTGGGCCTGGCCTACAGCCGCCTGCTGGCCGAGCGCGGTGCGCAGGTGCTGATGCATGACGTCGGTGCGGGTACCGATGGCCGGGGCGTTGACCCGCAGCGCATCCTGCGCAGCGCCGATGTGTTGCGGGCGCGGGGTCTGCCGGTGCAGGCCGCAAGTGGTCCCATCGATCATCGCAGCGCTTGCCATGCGCTGGTGCAGGAACTGCTGCAGGCGCACGGCCGCATCGACTTCCTGATCCACAACGCGGGCTGGGTCGAGTACCAGCCACTGGAAGCGATCGAGGACGACGCGCTGGAGCAGATGCTGTGCCTGGCCGCGAAGACGCCGCTGTGGCTGGCGCAGGCGGCATGGCCGGCAATGCGCGAGGCGGGTGGCGGACACATCGTCATCACCACCTCCGATCGCGCGCTGTATCCGCAGTACGCACAGCGCGGGCTGTCCGCTTACGCGATGGGCAAGATGGCGGCGCTCGGCCTGGTCAATGTACTGGCACTGGAAGGCGCCGCGCATGGCATCGTGGTCAATGCGGTTTCGCCAGTGGCGAAGACGCGCATGTGGGGCATCGACGGCGAGCCCGACGAACTGCATCCGGACGCGGTCGCGCAGGGCGTGGCCTATCTGGCGTCCACGCGCTGCCAGGACGGCGGATGGGTGCTGCGCGCAAGCAACGGCCAGTTCCATGCGTTGCGTCTGCAGGAGGCCGAGCATGTGGCGTATCCGCGCGATCTGCGCGCGGTCAGTGCCGACAGCATCGAGTCGGTGGCCCTGCAGTGGCCGGCCATCGCCCGCGCCAGCGTCGACGTGCGCGGCTGAGGGCGTACCCTAGGCGGGTTCCCACTGCCTGCATCGAGATGATCGACCTGCGCCTGCTTCGCCAGTTCGTGGCCGTGGCCGAAGAGCTGCATTTCCACCGTGCCGCGGCCCGCCTGCACATGTCGCAGCCACCGCTGACGGCGGCGATCCGGCGGCTCGAAGAGGAGCTGGGCAGTGAACTGATCGTGCGCGGAAACCGCACGCTGGGCCTGACCGCGGCCGGGCAGACGCTGTTGGTGGAGGCGCGGGCAACGCTGCGGCAGGCCGAGCAGGCGCTGCAGCGCACGCGCGAAGCTGCTGCCGGGCAGTCCGGCAGCCTGCGCGTAGGCTATGTGGGCAGTGCGCTGTATGGCCGGCTGCCAGGCTTGATCCGCTGCTTCCGCCAGCAGTACCCGCAGGTGCAGCTGCATCTGCAGGAAGCGACGTCGCGCCAGCAGCAGCTGTGGCTGCGTGAGCAGCGCATCGACGTCGGCGTGCTGATTCCACCGATTCCCGCCACCGAACTGGTGCTGCACGATTTCGACAACGACCGTCTGGCGATTGCGCTGCCGCGTGCACATGCGCTGGCTGACGCACCGGAGGTGAGTGTGGCGATGTTGGCCGATGAGCCGTTCGTTTCATGGCCGGCGGGCGAGGGCATCGGCTTCCATGCGCAGGTGCTGGGCCTGTGCACCGCGGCGGGGTTCACCCCACGCGTGGTGCAGGAGGCGCAGGGTATGCATGCGGTGCTGTCGCTGGTGGCGGTGGAGGCAGGCGTCGCGATCGTGCCTGCCAGCATGGCCAGTTTCCGTGCGCAGGAGATCGTCTATCGCGTGCTGGAGGGCGAAGCCGCCCGCTTCGCCCTCCAGTTCTGCATGCGCCCGGAACCACCGTCACCGGTGCTGGGCAATTTCCTGGATGCCGCGGCCGCGCGCTGATCCGGTGGATCAGCTGGGCCTGAACACCACCGAGCAGATGCGCAACGGCATAGTCGATGACACCTGGGGGCGTACGCCAGGCCAACGTGCCGGGACCTGACCGCCGCATGCGCTGTGCTGTTGCACCTGCTGCTGCGGCGGCCAGCGTTGGCCGTGATCAGAACCGATAGCTGATGGTGCCGGTCACCACGCGCGGGTAGCCGGCGAAGCAGTCGCCAAAAGTGCGGCACGGCGCGTAGTAGCGCTTGCCGGTGAGGTTGGTGATGTTCAATGCCATCGTCCAGTCGGTCACCTGCACTTCCAGCAATGCATCGGCCAGCGTATAGCTGGGCGTGATGATGCGCCCGCCATTGCCCAGCGACACCGTATTGCCGACATGGCGCACGCCCAGGCCCAGGCGCAGGCGTGCGGCATCATCCAGCTGGAAGCCCTTCGACACCCATGCCGAGGCCAGGTCCTGCGGGGTGTCGTTGAGGCGCTGGCCCACTTCCAATGCGAAGTTGCTGCGGCTGACCTCAGCCTCGTTGCGCGCAACGGCAGCGGTGACCGTCAGGTCGTTGGCGAACTGGAACTGGCCTTCCAGCTCCACGCCCTTGGAGCGGATCTGCCCGGTCTGCACCACGTTCAGCACGTTGTCCGGATCGTTGGTCTGGCGATTGGTTTCGGTGATGCGGTACGCCGCCAGCGTCAGCAGCAGGTTGCGCGCGGGTTGCCACTTGATGCCGGCCTCGGACTGGCGCCCGCGCATCGGCTTGAAGGCGTTGCCGAACAGATCCTGCCCGGACACCGGCAGGAATGACTCGCTGTAGCTCAGGTAGGGCGAAACGCCCGCGCCAAGTTCGCCGATCAGCCCGGCGCGGTAGGTGGTGGCGTTGTCGGTCTGGCTGGGCTGGCCTTCGGTCTTCGAGCGCGCATGGTCGCGGCGCGCGCCCAGCACCAGCGAGACACGGTCGGCCCAGCGGATCTGGTCCTGCACATAGACACCCAGCTGGGTGGAGGTCTGGTCCGGCTGACGATCCCAGCCACGCACGATCGGTGCGACCGATACCGGGGTGTAGATGTCGATCGGCGTGCCGGTGGCGTCCAGCCGCTGCAGCTGCTCCTTGTATTGGCTGTAGTCCACGCCGGCCAGCAGCAGATGCTGGAAGGCACCGGTGGCGAAGTCGAACTGCAGCGCATTGTCGGCGCTGAAGATCTGCACGTCGGGGCGGGTGCCGTAGGCAGTGCGGTTGACCACGCGCCGCTCGGCGTCGATGAAGGGATCAGCCGGATTGCTGTAACTGTCGACGTACATCTGCTGCAGGGTGGTCCTGCCATCGATGTAACGCACTGCCGAGCGCAGGCTGAGCGTGTCGTTGAAGCTGTGGTCGAACAGCGCGGTCAGGCTGTACACACGCGAGTCGATGCGGTCGAAGCCGGGATCGCCGATGAAGGTGGACGGGTCGAGGCGGCGTCCGGGCGGGGCCAGCAGGGTCGCAGCCAGCGGCAGGAACTGCTGGCTGGAGCCGGTCTTGTCATGCTGATAGCTGGCCAGCAGGGTCAAGGTGCTGCGTTCGCCGCGCCAGCTGATCGAGGGTGCCAGATAGACGCGGTCATCCTTCAATACATCGGTCTGCATGTTCGATTCACGCACCAGCCCGACGAAGCGGCCGGCAAGTGTGCCGGTATCGTTCAATGCGCCGCCGATGTCACCCTGCAGCTGCCTGCGGTCGAAACTGCCGAGCTGCACGCCGACCTCGCCGTTGAGGGCGCCGAAGGTCGGGCGCTTGCTCATTGCATTGATGATGCCGCCGGTGGCGCCGGCACCGTACAGCACCGAGGACGGGCCGCGCAGCACTTCCACCCGCTCCAGGCCATAGATTTCCGGGCGGGCGAGGGGGCTGAAACCGTAGCTGCGGCGCAGGCCATCCTGGTACTGCACCGGGTCCAGCCCGCGCACCGAGGTGGCATCGTTGCGGGTATCCAGCCCCCACGCATCGGCGGTGACGCCGGCGCTGTAGCGCAGCACTTCCTGCAGGTTGTGCGCGCCGCGATCGGTGAACAGCTGCTGGGTGACCACGCTGATCGCCTGTGGCGTCTCGGTCAGGGCGGTGTCGGTCTTGGTCGCGGTGCTGGCCCGCTCGGCCACCACCGTTACCCTGTCCAGGGTGCGCGCCGCCGGGGTGTCCTGGGCCTGGGCGATGGCCGAGGCCAGCAGGGTGGGCAGGGCGAGCGTGTACAGCAGCGGACGCGACGGCAGAGCGGGCATCGGGAGTGATCCGGGAAGGGCGGTGACGGCGGATTATCCGGATGCTCGCCCTCAAATACAAATGATTCCCAAGTGCGATTGAGGTGCCAGAGCCCAGCGTCAGGGCAGGCCGTCCGTCGCGCCGCGGATGCTCATCCAGGCGCCGCCACCGGGGGCGCTGCCGGCGCGGACACGGAAGCCGTGCAGGCCGGCAATGGCGGCCACGATCGACAGGCCCAGGCCGAATCCAGGCCCCTGGCCGGCGCTGCTGCTGCCACGGAAGAAGCGCTGGTAGATCAGCGTGCGGTCCTGTGGCGGAATGCCCGGCCCGTTGTCGATCACATCGATCCTCGGGGCGCCGTGATCATCGACCGCACGCAGCAGGATGCGGCCGTGTGCAGGGGTGAACTGCAGGGCATTGGACAGCAGGTTGGCCAGCGCTTCAAACAGCAGCTCGCGGTCTCCACGCAGCGGGCCCACCTTCGGGTCCACCTGCAGCTCCAGCAACTGCTGCTTCTCTTCGGCCAGCGGCAGGTAGAACTGGTGCAGTTCCTGCAGAAGCTCGGTGACGTCGACCGCGTCGAAGGCCGAACGTCGCTGGTGGCTCTCCAGCTCGGATACCCGCAGCAGCGCGGCGAAGCGCGCCATCAGCATGTCGGTCTCGGCCAGCGCCTTGTCCAGTGGATCGGCATGCGGGTTCTGTTCGTCCAGGCCCACGCGCATGCGGTACAGATGCGCGCGCAGGCGGGTCAGCGGGGTGCGCAGATCGTGGGCGATGCTGTCGCAGACTCCTTTGACTTCGGTCATCAGCTGTTCGATGCGTTCCAGCATGGCATTGACGATGCTCGACAGCCGATCGATCTCGTCGCGACGGCTGGAGACCGGCAGGCGCTGGCCGAGGTCGCCAGCAACAATTCGATTGGTGGCCGCTTCGATCTGCTGGATACGTTTCAACGGGCGCCGGCGCAGCAGATGCCAGCCCACCAGGCCGGGAATGACGGTCAGCGACACGCCCCACAGCAGTGCATCAAGGATGATGCTGTTGACCGCCATGAGCTTGCCATTCTGGCGTACGAATACCAGTGTGCGGCCATCGCGGGTCACCACGCCGAGCGCACTGCCGCCGTTGTCGTGGCGGCCATCGGCCAGCGTCCAACCGTCCACCGCATGCGAGTTGCCATCCAGCGGCAGTCCCTCGGGGATCGCTGTCAGCGGGCCCGCCATCGGCATGCCGGCCTTGTCGAACAACCCATAGGTATAGACCTGGTGCAGATCGAAGCGCTGGCTGTCGCGCAATGCTTCATCCAGTGCCGGCCCGTCGAAGCTCATGAACAGGTGGGCGCGCTGCTGCAGGCCCGATTCGGTCAGGTCACTGAGGTAGTCCGAGATGCGCCAGTACATCACGCCCAGCAGCAGGCTCGACCACGCCACGAACAGAATGCAGTACAGGCCCAGCAGCCTGCTGCTGGAGGAACGCCAGTGGTCAGGATTGCGCGTCGAAGACATAGCCGGTTCCACGGACGGTCATGATCGGCTGCGGCCGGCCGGGTTGTTCGATGCGTTTGCGCACGCGACCGATATGCACGTCGATCAGGTTGGTACCCGGATCGAAGTGGTAGCCCCAGACTTCCTGGAACAGCATGCTGCGGGTGACTACCTGGCCGGCGTTGCGCACCAGGAATTCGAGCAGCTTGAACTCGGTCGGCAACAGCGCGATTTCATGCCCGCCGCGTCGCGCCGAACGGGTCATCAGGTCCAGTTCCAGGTCGCCGGCACGCAGTACGTTGTCGATGGCCGGGACCTGGCCCTGACGCCGGATCAGCACTTCCACGCGTGCAGCCATCTCATCGGAGGCGAAGGGCTTGGTCAAGTAGTCGTCGCCACCGGCGCGCAGGCCACGCACGCGTTCATCCACGTCCGACAGCGCACTGATCATCAGTACCGGCGTGGTGATGCCTTCACGGCGCAGCGTGGTGACCAGGGCCAGCCCGTCGATGCCGGGCAGCATGCGGTCCAGGGTGATCACCGCGTAGTCGCCTGCACGTGCCAGCGCCAGGCCGTTGCTGCCGTCGCTGGCCAGGTCCACGTCGAAGCCGTGGCTGCGCAGTTCGGTGGCGATCTCCTCGGCGGTGACAAGATCGTCCTCGATGGTGAGTACGCGCGGCATGGGCCAGTGTGCAGAGTGGGACAGGGGCATCCTCGCAATCGTGGGCAGCGACTGCAAATGAAAAATGTTTCATGCGCCATTTAGCAGGATCGTGCCGCCGCGTCTTCTATATTCGGCGCCGAACGCTCCCCCACGCGTGGAACCTGCAGCCGATGATCCTTCCGAACCCCTCCCGTCCGTACCGTGCCTGGCGGCTGCCGCGAACCGCGGGCCTGCCGCTGCTGGCGCTCGCCCTGGCCGGCCTGCTCAGCGCCTGCGGCAAGGACGCGCCCAAGCCCGGCGCCGCGGCACCGGAGGTGACCGTGCTGACCCTGCGCAGCCAGCCGCTGGCACTGCAGCAGGAACTACCCGGGCGCAGCGTCGCCTCGCAGGAATCGGACGTGCGCCCGCAGGTCGATGGCGTGCTGGTGAAGCGGTTGTTCGAGCAGGGCCAGTGGGTGAAGGCCGGGCAGCCGCTGTTCCAGATCGAACCGGCGCTGTACCAGGCGGCGCTGAACGAGGCGCAGGCCAACCTGAAAACTGCCGAGGCCGCTGCGGTGACCGCGCGCCTGCGGGCGCAGCGCATGCAGGCGCTGGGCAAGGACCAGCTGGCCGCGCGCCAGGACGTGGATGATGCGGTAGCCAGCAACCAGCAGGCCGCCGCCGCCGCGCAGGCGGCACAGGCGGCACGTGACACCGCCAGCACACGGCTGGGGTTTGCCACGGTGACCTCGCCGATCGCCGGCCGCATCGGCCGCGCGCTGTTCACGCCGGGTGCACTGGTTACCTCCGGCCAAGCCGATCCACTGGCACGGGTGCAGCAGATGGACCCGATGAACGTGGACATCACCCAGTCCAGCAATGAGTATCTGGCACTGCGCCGCGCCATCGCCGACGGTGGCGTGCAGGCCGATACTGCGCCGGTACGGCTGCGCCTGTCCGATGGCACCGACTACCCGTTGCCGGGGACGCTGGAGTTCGCCGACATCGACGTGCAGCAGGAAACCGGCAGCATCACCCTGCGTGCGCGTTTCCCCAACCCGGATGGGCAACTGCTGCCCGGCATGTACGTGCGCGCGCTGGTGGGGCAGGGTACCCGCCAGCAGGCGCTGCTGGTGCCACAGGCTGCGGTGGATCGCAGCCCCAAGGGCGAGGCGCAGGCATGGCTGGTGGACAAGGACGGCAAGGCCCGGCTGCGCCTGTTCCGCACCGCGCGTGCGGTGGGCGATCAGTGGCTGGTACTCGATGGCCTGGCCGCCGGTGAACAGGTCGTGGTGGCTGGCGCGCAGGGCCTGGCCGATGGCATGACGGTACGGGTGAAGCCCGCCCCCGCCCCGGCCGGGAAGGACTGAGCTGATGCTGCCGCGTTTCTTCATCCATCGCCCGGTATTCGCCTGGGTCCTGGCGATCTGCATCATGGCCTTCGGCACCATCGCGGTGACCCAGCTGCCGGTGGAGCAGTACCCGGACATCGCACCGCCACAGGTCAACATCACCGCGAACTACACCGGAGCCTCGGCGCAGACGGTGGAAGACAGCGTTACGCAGGTGATCGAACAGCAGATCAAGGGCATCGACCACCTGCTGTACTTCTCGTCCACCAGTTCGTCATCGGGGCAGGCGCGCATCACGGTCACCTTCGACCAGAGCGCCAACCCGGATATCGCCCAGGTGCAGGTGCAGAACAGCGTCAACCAGGCCATCAACCGCCTACCGCAGGAAGTGCAGCAGCAGGGTGTGACCGTAGCGAAGTCGCAGGGCGACTCGCTGATGGTGGTGTCGCTGTACGACACCAGTCGGCGCATGGAGCGCGTGGACGTCTCCGACTTCCTTGTCAGCAATGTGCAGGATCCGATCAGCCGCATTCCCGGTGTCGGCGAGATCAACGTATTCGGCTCGGCTTACGCAATGCGCGTGTGGCTGGACCCGCACAAGCTGCGCGCCTATGACCTCATGCCCTCGGACGTGCGCAGCGCGATCCAGGCGCAGAACACCCAGGTGACCGCCGGCGAACTCGGCGCGATGCCGTCCAGCCCGACGCAGAGCCTCAACGCCACGGTCACCGCGCAGTCACGCCTGCAGACGCCCGAACAGTTCCGCGCGATCATCCTGCGCACCCTGCCCAATGGCGCGGCGGTGTTGCTGGGCGACGTCGCGCGAGTCGAGATCGGCGCGGAGAACTACCAGACCAGCAGCTATCTCAACGGTTATCCGGCGGCTGGCTTCTCGGTCACCCTGGCCTCCGGTGCCAACGCATTGGCCACCGCTGACGCGGTCCGCGCGGAGATCGAACGGCTGCGGCCGACTTTCCCGCCCGGCCTGCAGGTGGCCTACCCGCGTGACAGCACACCATTCGTGCGGGTCTCGATCGAGGGGGTCATCCATACTCTCATCGAAGCCATCGTGCTGGTGGTGGTGGTGATGTTCCTGTTCCTGCAGAACCTGCGCGCCACGCTGATTCCGGCGATCACGGTGCCTGTGGTGCTGCTGGGCACATTCGGCGTGCTGGCCGTTGCCGGATTCACCATCAACACACTGACCCTGTTCGCGATGGTGCTGGCGATCGGCCTGCTGGTCGACGATGCGATCGTGGTGGTGGAGAACGTGGAGCGCATCATCCACGAAGAACATCTGCCACCGCGCGAAGCGACCGAAAAATCGATGGGCGAGATCACCGGCGCGTTGATCGGCATCACCGTGGTGCTCGGCGCGGTGTTCCTGCCGATGGCGCTGTTCGGTGGTTCCACCGGCATCATCTACCGGCAGTTCTCGATCACGATCGCATCTGCCATGGCATTGTCGGCGCTGGTGGCGCTGACGCTGACCCCGGCGCTGTGCGCGACCCTGCTCAAGCCGTCTTCGGCGCAGAAACCGCAGGGCCGCTTCTTCCGGGCGTTCAACCGGGGTGTCGAGCGCAGCCAGTTGGCCTACCAGGGAAAGCTGGGTGGCGTCGTTACCCGGCCGCGGCGCTGGATGGCGTTCTACCTGCTGCTGGTGGTCGCCATGGTCGCGCTGTACGCGCGCATGCCCACCGGCTTCCTGCCGGTGGAAGACCAGGGCCAGGTGACCTTCCAGTTCTCCACGCCGGAAGGCACGCCGATGGCGCGCACCGAAGCGCTGGGCGAGCAGATCAGCCGCTACTTCATGGAGCACGAAAAGCAGAACCTGGATGTGGTGTTCGTGGTGGTCGGCCGCAACAATGCCGGCACCGGCCAGAACGCGGGGCAGGGCTTTCTCGCACTGAAACCCTGGGATGAGCGCACGGGCGACAACACCGCTGCAGCGATCATCAAACGCGCCAATGCCTACTTCCGCAGCTTGCCGGATGCCAAGGTCAATGTACTGGCACCGCCGGCAGTGCGTGGACTGGGCCAGTCCAGCGGCTTCGAACTGTGGCTGCAGGACACCAGCGTGGCCGGGCGCGTGGCCCTGCAGGCGGCGCAGGAACAGGTGGTGCGCGCGGCCGGCGAAGACGACGGGCTCACCTCGGTGCGCTTGAACGGTCTGGGCGACAAGGCCGAGCTGCGGCTGGACATCGACCACGCCCAGGCCAGCGCGCTCGGCCTGGCCCAGGCCGACATCAATTCGACGTTGTCCGCGGCCTGGGGCGGCAGCTACATCAACGACTTCCTCGACCGTGGCCGGGTCAAGCGTGTCTATATGCAGGGCGACCAGCCCTACCGCAGCGTGCCCGACGACATCGGCCAGTGGTATGTGCGCGGCGGCACTGGGCAGATGGCCTCGTTCGCCAGTTTCGCCAGCAGCCACTGGGCGCGTGGGCCGCAACTGCAGCAGCGCTTCAACGGCCTGCCGGCGATGCAGATCCAGGGCAGCGCCGCTGAAGGCCGCAGCTCGGGCGAGGCGATGCAGCGCATGCAGGCGCTGGTTGCCGATCAACCCGGGTTCAACCTGCAGTGGAGTGGCCTGTCCTACCAGGAACAGCTGGCCAGCAACCAGACGTTGTGGCTGTACACCGCCTCCATTGCTTTCATCTTCCTGTGCCTGGCGGCGCTCTATGAGAGCTGGACGGTGCCGGTGGCGGTGGTGCTGGTGATTCCCCTGGGCGTGATCGGTACCGTGCTGGCGACCACCGCGGCCGGGTTCGTCAACGACATCTACTTCCAGGTCGGCTTGCTGACCACCATCGGCCTGTCGGCCAAGAACGCGATCCTGATCGTGGAGTTTGCCGAAGCCCGCTATCGCGCCGGCAGTTCGGCGGTGGAGGCGGCGCTGCAGGGCGCACGCCTGCGCCTGCGCCCGATCGTGATGACCTCATTGGCCTTCGTGGCCGGCGTGATCCCGCTGGCGCTGGCCACCGGTGCCGGTGCGGTCAGCCGCCGTGAAATCGGCATGAGCGTGATCGGGGGCATGCTCTCCGGCACTGTGCTGGCGGTGGTGCTGGTGCCGTTGTTCTTCGTGCTGGTACGCCGCCTGGGACGATCACGGCTGCGGCACTGAGAGTGGGCCGCGGTTGTCATCTGACTGCCGCAGGGCCCTCACCGGTTCTTTGCCCAGGCATCGCTAGCGTACAGGTCCCCGTCCCCCACGGAGACCCGCCATGTGGCTGCTCGACCATCTCTGGCCTGGCCGTAGGCCTGTTCCTCCTCCGGTCGCCACCGAACCGCAGGCGACGCCCCGCCGGCCCTGGCTGAAGCGCCCGGTGCGGGCCGGCCGCAGCGGCATGGCCCCCTGGCAGAAGGTTGCCGCACCGCCACGACGCACCCGCCACTAGGTGCGGCGGTCGGCCGGGTGGTTGACCCCGTCGTTGACCGGTATCACGCCCAGCGCGAACGGGTCGATGCCCTCCAGGCAGGCCACGTTGTAGCCGTACTGTTCCGGGTTGGAGCGGCGCCGGTGATGGGTGTAGATGCCGCACACGCCACAGAAATAGTGCTCGGCCACATGGGTGTTGAACTGGTACAGCTGCAGGTGGTTCTGCCCGCGCACCACCTGCAGGCCCGCGCGGCTGACGCTGGCGGCAATGGCCCCCCGGCGCCGGCACATCGAGCAGTCGCAGCGGCGGGGTTCGACAATACCGTCCGGCAGGTCCAGCAGCAGTTCGACCGTGCCGCAGTGGCAGGTGGCTCGGTGCCGGGGTTGGACCGGAACGCCGGCCACGGAAGTGATGCCCATGGTTTCTCCTCGGGGATGGAACGCGACCGCAGGGCGGCTGCCGACGCTGCGCCAGCCTGCCTGAACGGACCGTAGATGCCACGGTGAACCCGCTTGTGGCTAACTATGCGGCTTCGAGACCGCGACAGGATGCCAGTGAACGCCGCAGGACGTTGGATGACAGGAAGTGCCATGGTACTGCTGGCGCTGTGGGTGAGCGGGCTGCTGGCCTACCAGCTGCCGGGACCGGGTTGGCTGGCCACCGGCGTCGCCGTGCTGTGGCTGCTGGTGGCGCTGTGGGCGTCGTGGCGGGTCGCGCGCGGGCGTGCCTCGCGCCGCCTGGGCACGGCCTTCGGTGTGGCGCTGGCGTTGGCCGGCCTGTGGTGGCTGCTGCTGACCCCGCGCCAGGACCGCGTATGGGCCGACGACGTGGCCCAGCGCCTGCATGTGGTGTCCTTCGACGGGCGCCATGTGGTGCTGGACAACGTGCGCGACTTCAGCTGGCGCAGCGAAACCGACTACGACGCGCACTGGGTGCGCCGCGAATACGACCTGGACCAGCTGCGCTCGGCCGACCTGGTGCTGTCGTACTGGATGGGCCCGGCGATCGCCCACACGCTGATCTCGTTCGGTTTCGAGGATGGTCGCCACGTGGTGTTCTCGCTGGAGATCCGCAAGGAGCGCGGTGAGTCGTTCTCCGCGCTGGGCGGCTTCTTCCGCAAGTTCGAGATGACCCTGGTGGCTTCGGAGGAGACCGACATCATCCACACGCGTACCAACGCGCGGGGCGAGGATGTCTACCTGTACCGCCTGCACGGCATGGACCGCGCACAGCTGAAGGAACTGTTCGCCGCGTACATCGCGCAGGCGCGCGAGCTGGATGCGAAGCCGGGCTTCTACAACACGCTGACCAGCAACTGCACGACCATCGTCTTCGACCTGGCCCGCCACATCGCACCGCGCCTGCCGTTGGACTACCGGCTGCTGCTGTCCGGCTATCTGGCCGAGTACGCGCAGGAGGTCGGTGCGCTCACGCCGGGTGTGCCGTACACCGAACTGCATGCCAAGGGCCGCATCACCCAGCGCGCGCTGGATCTCGGTGATGGTGCCAATTTCTCCACCGTAATCCGCCAGGGCGTGCCCGGCACCGAGCAGGACCCGCAGTAATGACCCAACTCTTTCTGACCCGCTGGCAGCGCCTGCTGCCGGTGTTGTTCGCCGCCTTCCTGCTGCTGGGCAGCAGCGGCTGCGCGATGGTCACCGTCAAGCAGGTCAAATCCAGTGATTCACTGGTCAACAAACGCGCGGATGTGCTCAACACCGGCAAGCTCAGCCCCGCCGCGCGTGAAACGCTCAGCGCAGCGGGCCTGGACGAATCGCAGTGCGAGAAGGACTTCCTGGTCTGCCGCAGCACGTTGCTGATGACCGACGACCTCAATGTCGAGCAGCGACTGTCGGCGCTGTCCGAACTGTGGGTGAAGGCTGCATTGGCGATGACGCCGAAGAAGACCGCTGCCGGTGATCCGCCGATGAGCGATGCGGCGCTGGATGCGTGGCTGGAGGCCGCGCGCTATGCGTACGCGTACCTGTTCTACAGCGGCCGCTCGCCGTCCGACCGTGCGTTCGAGGACCGGCAGACGCAGGTGCGTGACTACTACAACTACGCGGCCGAAAAGGCGGCGGTGGTGTTGTTCGTGCGCGCGCGTGCCGCCGCACTGGCCGGCGAGGACTATACGAAGCCGATCACAGTCGGTAGCTGGTCGCTGGCCTCCAACTACCAGCAGCTGGGCCTGAAGAGCATTCCCGCGCAGCTGGTTCCGGCCGGCACCGTCAGCTTTGTCGGCCTGCGCAGCACCTATCGCCGCGATGGCTTCGGTGCCGAGCTGGTGATGGTGATGGATCCGCCGAAGCTGGTTGCGCCGGTGATCGCACCGGATGGCCCGAAGGCCGAAACGGCACCGGATGATGAAGACGACGAGCGTCGTGGCCGCCGCCATCGTCATGACGATTCGGTGCCCGAGTTCAGTGAGATGTCCTCGATCAACGTCACTGCGCTGCTGCGGTTCGAAGGCAGCAGCCTGGAAGACGTGATGCGCACGCGCCGGGTCGAGCTGGATGCCTATTCGCCGGAAGCGACCGAGCGCATCACCCTGCACGGTGAGCAGGTACCGCTGGCCGGCAACTTCACTGCCGCCTACGGCCTGTGGCTGGCGCAGAGTGGCTTCGCGCGGCAGTCGCTGCGCACCCTGTTCGGCATGAGCGAGGGCATCGGCGAGCCGCACATCTACCTGATGCAGCCGTGGGATCCGAACCGCCGGATCATCTTCATGCTGCACGGCCTGGCCAGCAGCCCGGAAGCGTGGGTGAACCTGGCCAACGAAATCATGGGTGATCCTGAGTTGCGCCAGCAGTTCCAGGTGTGGCAGGTCTACTACCCGACCAATGCGCCGATCGCGTTGAACCGTTACGAGATCGCCAACGCGTTCAACGACACGCTGAAGCATTTCGATCCCGACGGCAGTACGCGTGCATCGAAGGACATGGTCTACATCGGCCACAGCATGGGTGGCGTACTGGCGCGGCTGCTGGTGAGCGATTCCGGCGATGTACTGTGGAACGACCTGCTGGCCAACTACGACCTGAAGGGCGAACGGCTGAAGCGGGTGCAGAACAAGCTGGGCCCGCTGCTGCATTTCAAGGCGCAGCCGAACGTGGAGCGTGCGATCTTCATCGCCGCACCGCACCAGGGCACCGATATCGCCGGCAACAAGGTCGGTCGCCTGATCGGCCGCCTGGTGCGGCTGCCGCTGACCATCCTCGGCAAGTTCGAGGATGTGTTCCTGGCACTGGCGCAGGCCGAGCAGCAGGTCGACGGTACCGCCAAGCCGAAGATTCCCAACAGCATCGACAACCTCAAGGCCAGCGACCCGTTCGTGAAGGCCGCCGCGCAGCTGCCGATCGAGACCGGCCTGAAGTACCACTCGATCATCGCCCAGCGCAAGCCGGAGCTGCCGGTGGAGAAGTCCGATGATGGGCTGGTGCCGTACTGGAGCGCACACCTGCCGGGCGCGCTGTCGGAGAAGGTGATCATCTCCGGCCACAGCGTGCAGGAAACCCCGCAGGCGGTGCTGGAGGTGCGGCGTATCCTGCATCGCGACGTCGATGATGTGGGGACCGGCGCGAAACCCTGACCGCTGCGCTCGCCGGGCATGGCCCGGCGCTACCGCAGTGCGCCTTTCCGGGGGGCGCTGCGTTGACGTGATCCGCCTCATCGGTAGCGCCGGGCCATGCCCGGCGGAATCCGTCCTGCTGCGCTACACCCGCCGCGCGATCACCGTGGCCAGCATGGCCAGACCGAAGGTAATCGCCAGGCACAGGAAGTAGCCGGCGTGTGGCGCGCTGTCCACGAACAGCGCGAACAGTGCACCGGAAACCGCCAGTGCGGTGGTCACCGACAGCGCCTCGCTCAGCTGCAGCGCCGAGGTGTTGGCGCCCTGCTCATGCGGCGCCGACAGCGACAGGGTCAGCACCGACAGGCTGGCGTAGATCATGCCCATGCCGAAGCCGGTCACCGCCCAGCCGACCAGTGCGACCGGCAGCGGAACCGCATTGAACAGCACCGCCAGCGTGGCGGCGATACCGATCGTCATCAGCGGCGTGCCCACGCGGAGCAGCTGCTGGCGCGACCATCCGCGCTGTTGATGGCCTTGCAGCCAGGAGCCCGCGAACCAGCCCAGCGCACCGAGGCTGAGTACGGCGCCGGCCCAGCTGGGTGAGAGTCCGCGCTCGCGCTGCAACAGCAGGGGCAGGTAGGCCTCGCAAGCAAAGAATGCTGCTGCAGCGATGCCGCGCAGGGCGATCACGCTGGGCAGCCCGCGGCGCAGCAGCAACGTGCCAGCTGGCAACAGGCGGTGCACGCAGAACAGCAGCGCCAGCAACGCCACGCCGATGCAGAGCAGGGCCGGCACGCCGCGTTGCTGGCCACCGAAGTACAGCAGTAGGGCCGCCAACGAGGCACCGCTGGCCCAGCGCACCACGTTGCCGCGTCCATCGTCGCTGCTGGCAGCATCAGTGGGCTGCATGCGTGCCAGTGCCGGGCGCAGCAGCAGCGCGGCCGGGACCGCCAGCAGCGGCACCGCCAGGAATACCCAACGCCAACCGAGGTGCTGCACGATCAGGCCGCTCAGTGCCGGGCCGATCATCGACGGCACCACCCAGCCTGCGGAGAACGCGGCAAATACCTTTGGCCGCAGGTGCTCGGGGTAGCTGCGCCCGACCATCACGTACAGCGAGACTGAGATCGCACCCGCACCCAGGCCCTGCAGCAGGCGGCCTGCCACCAGCATGCCCATGCGCATGGCGAAGCCGGCCAGCAGCAGGCCCAGCACGAAGCAGGCCAGCCCATACCACAGCGGACGCGCCGGCCCCTGGCGGTCGGCCCAGCGCCCGGCCAGGGTCATGCCGATCACGCTGGTGGCCAGCGTGCCGCCGAACGCCAGTGCATACAGGCGCAGGCCATCCAGCGCCTCGGCCACGGTCGGCATCGCCGCTGCCACCGCCAAGGCCTCGAAGGCGTGCAGGGCGACCAGCGCGACCATGCCGATGGTGGTGGCGCGGTAGCGTGCGGACAGGATCGAAGTGTCGGCCGACATGCTGGCGTCGACGGAAGAGGCAGTGGGGGTCATACGGGTCAGGTGCGGGCCGCGCTTGTCAACTGGCGGCGAAGATAGCAGCATGACACCTCAACTGCAGTTGAGGTCAAGTAATGGTGTCCCAGGATCTGAGCGTTGGCGAAGTATCCCAGCGCAGTGGCGTGGCCATTTCCGCGCTGCATTTCTACGAGCGCAAGGGGCTGATCAGCAGCCTGCGCACCTCGGGCAACCAGCGCCGCTACAGCCGTGACGTGCTGCGCCGACTGGCCGTGATCCGCGTGGCACAGCGGGTGGGCATGCCGCTGGAAGCCGTTGGCCGCGCTTTTGAAAGCCTGCCCGAGGGGCGCGCACCGACCAAGGCCGACTGGGCCAAGCTGTCCGCACGCTGGCGCACCGAACTGGAGGAGCGCATCCACATGCTGCAGCTGCTGCGCGACGAACTGACCGGCTGCATCGGCTGTGGCTGCCTGTCGCTGCAGCACTGCCGCCTGGCCAACCCGGGGGACGTCCTCGGCGAACGCGGCGACGGCCCCATGCGCTGGGAGTGACCGACAAAAAGGGGACGGAGGGGATTAAGTCGCAAGTGCACAAACGACTTAATCCCCTCCGTCCCCTTTTTCTTACCAGACCGTGATCGTCTCGCCGCTCTGGATGCCTTCCACCGCACGCTGGAAGGCCAGTGCCGCGCGCTGTGCGCTCACCGCTTCAAAGCCGGGGAAGTAGGGCCCGTAGGCGGCCATCGATTCGATCAGCACGTTGGGGCTGACCACGTTGATGCGCAGGCCACGCGGCAGCAGTTCCAGCGCAGCGGCACGCACGAAGCCTTCCAGCGCGGCATTCACCGAGGTGGCGTTGACGCCATCGCGGATCGGCTGCGCGCTGACGATGCCACTGGTCAACGTGATTGAACCTCCGGCAGTGAGGTGGTGCTGCGCGACCAGCGCCAGCCGTACCTGGCCGAGCAGCTTGTCCTGCAGGCCCATGTTGAACTGCGCCGGGGTCATTGCCTGCAGCGGGCCGAAGTGCAGCTTGCCGGCGGTGGAGATCACCGCATCGACCGGGCCGGTACGCGCGAACAGTTCGGCGACGCTGGCATCGTCGGTGAGGTCCACGCGCAGTTCGCCGCTGGTGCGGCCGGCGGCGAGGATCTGGTGCTGCTGGCCAAGCTGGCGTGCGACCGCCTGGCCGAGGGTGCCGCTGGCACCCACAAGGAGAATCTTCATGGCGGTTCCTTGCGAGAGGGGGAATGAGCGCAGTCTGCGCCGTCACAGCCAGGTTCGGTAAGGTGCGTATGCTTAGTGGATTCCTAACTAGGGGTTAGTAATGGATACGCTTCGCTGCATGCAGGCCTTTGTCGCCGTGGCCGAGCGCGGCAGCTTCACCGGTGCCGCCGAGCAGCTGCAGGTCTCGGCGGTGATGGTGGGCAAGTACATCCAGCAGCTGGAGGCGCACCTGGGTACGGCGCTGCTGCAGCGGAACACCCGGCGCCAGCGCCTGACCGAAGCCGGCAGCGCCTACCTGGCCGGTTGCCGGCAGGTGCTGGAGCAGGTGCAGCAGGCCGAGGCCGATGTCGCCGGCCTGCAGGTGCAGCCACGGGGCCTGCTGCGGGTCAGCGCGCCGACCACCTGGGGCAGCTGCGTGCTGGCGCCGGTACTGTCCGGGCTGCTGCGTGAGCAGCCGTTGCTGAACATCGAACTGGACCTGAGCAACCGCCGCGTGGACCTGATCGAGGATGGCTTCGACGTGGCAATCCGCGTTGGGCCGCTGCCGTCACAGGAAGTGGTGGCGCGGCCGTTGCCACCGTACGCGATGAGCCTGTGCGCGGCACCGTCCTATCTGCGCCGGCGTGGCACGCCGCGCACCCCTGAGGATCTGGCCGGGCATGACTGCCTGAGCCATCTGGCCTGGCGCGGTGGCCATGGCTGGCAGCTGGCCAACGGTGAACAGGTGGATTGGGAGGCGCGGCTGACCTGCAATGATGGTGTTGCACTGCGCGAGGCCGCCGTCGCCGGGGCAGGGCTGGTGCTGCAACCGACCGCACTGCTGGCCGGCGAGATCGCGGCAGGGCGGTTGAAGCCCCTGCTGCGCGACTACCTGCCGGAACCGCGACCGATGCACCTGATCTACCTGCCGGATCGACGGCCGCGTCCGCGCCTGCAGTGCTTCGTCGATTTCGTCATGGCCACATTGGGGCAGTGAGCATCCACGCTATGCGTGGATGCTGGTAGGTGCCGACCGTTGGTCGGCACACATCGGGATCAATCATTCGCCGCCGACAATTCCTGCCCACGCACCTGCGCGGCGCGCAGCGCCTTATCCACCAGCGCCTCGAAACCACCGGCCTGGAAGCTCTCGATCGCGGCCTGGGTGGTGCCGTTGGGCGAGGTCACGCGGCGACGCAGTTCGGCCGGGCTTTCGCCGGCTTCATCGAGCATGCGCGAGGCACCCAGCAGGGTCTGCACCACCAGCGTGCGCGCCGCTTCTGCAGGCAGGCCCTGTGCGATACCCGCCGCTTCCATCGCTTCGGCCAGCAGGAAGACATAGGCTGGGCCACTGCCGGATACGGCGGTGACCGAATCCATCAGCGACTCGCTGTCGATCCACACCGTGCGCCCGGCGCTGGCCAGCACCTGTTCGGCGCGTGCGTGCTGCTGCGCATCCACCGACGCGGTGGCGTACAGGCCGGTCACGCCGGCGCCGAGCAGGGCCGGCGTGTTCGGCATCGCGCGCACCACCGGCAGGTTCCCGCCCAGCCAGCGTTCAAGCTGCGTGCTGGTGATGCCGGCGGCAATCGACACCACCAGCGGTCGGTTCGCCTGTGCCAGCGCCTGCAGCGACTGGCATACATCGCGCAGTACCTGCGGCTTCACCGCCAGCAGCCAGGTATTGCCCTGTGCGGCGGCATCAGCGGCGTTGTCGTGCACCTGCACGCCGAAGTCGGCAGCCAGTGACTCGCGCAATGCGGCCACTGGTTCGGCCACGTGGATGTGCGCGGCAGGCACGCCCTGGCGGATCAAGCCGGCGATCAGGCTGCGGGCCATGTTGCCGCCGCCGATGAAGGTGATGGAATCAACTGCCATGGAAGTCTCCTTGGAATATCAGGCCGGGCGCGGGCGCGCGCCGAACAGAGCGGTGCCGATACGCACCAGGGTGGCGCCCTCGGCGATGGCCTCGGCGTAGTCGCTGCTCATGCCCATCGACAGCGTGTCGATCTGCGCGTGCTGGGCAACCAACGACTGGAAAAGTGTGCGCATGCGCACGAATGCATCCCGGCGGCGCTCGGCCTCGGGCCACGGTGCGGGAATCGCCATCAGACCGCGCAGGCGCAGGCTGGGTTCGGCGGCAATGGCGGCAGCCAGCGCATCCACATCCTCTGGCGCACAGCCGTGCTTGCTGGATTCGTCGTCGATGTTGACCTGGATCAGCACGTTCAGCGGGCCGCGTGCGACGGGGCGATGGCGTGCCAGCGCGGTCACCAGCTTGGGCCGGTCCACGCTCTGCACCCAGTCGAAGTGGCTGGCCACGGCCTCGGCCTTGTTCGACTGCAGGTGGCCGATCAGGTGCCATTCCAGGTCCAGGTGCTGCAGCGCCTGCATCTTGGCCAGTGCTTCCTGCACGTAGTTCTCGCCGAAGGCGTGCTGGCCCTGTGCGGCCAGCGCGGCCACGGCCTCGGCCGGCTGGGTCTTGGACACCGCCAGCAGGCGTGGATCGGGCCTGCCAGCGGCCTCGGCGGCGGCATGCAGGTTGCTCAGGATCTGGGGCAGGGGAGTGGCCACGTAACGCGTTCCGTTGAATCAGGAGGCTATACTGCCGCCCGGGGAAAGATCCTTCCAGTCGAAGCCGTTATTGGGGAGTAGCCGCTCATGGATATCGCCGAGCTGTTGGCGTTTTCCGTAAAGAACAAAGCGTCCGACCTGCATCTGTCCGCAGGCCTGCCGCCGATGATCCGCGTGGACGGCGACGTGCGCCGGATCAACATCCCAGCCCTGGACCACAAACAGGTCCACGCGCTGGTGTACGACATCATGTCCGACAAGCAGCGCCGCGATTACGAGGAATTCCTCGAAGTGGACTTCTCCTTCGAGATCCCGTCGCTGGCGCGCTTCCGTGTCAATGCGTTCAACCAGAACCGCGGCGCCGGTGCGGTGTTCCGTACCATTCCGTCCGAGGTGCTCACCCTCGAGGACCTGGCCTGCCCGCCGCTGTTCCGCGAAGTGATCCAGCAGCCGCAGGGCCTGATCCTGGTCACCGGCCCGACCGGTTCGGGCAAGTCGACCACGCTGGCGGCGATGATCGACTACATCAACAAGAACGAGTACGGCCACATCCTCACCGTCGAGGATCCGATCGAATTCGTGCACACCTCGCAGAAGTGCCTGATCAACCAGCGCGAAGTGCACCGTGATACGCATGGCTTCAACGAAGCGCTGCGCTCGGCACTGCGTGAGGATCCGGACATCATCCTGGTCGGCGAACTGCGTGACCTGGAAACCATCCGCCTGGCGCTGACCGCGGCGGAAACCGGCCACTTGGTGTTCGGGACCCTGCACACCAGTTCGGCCGCCAAGACCATCGACCGCATCATTGACGTGTTCCCGGCCGGCGAAAAGCCGATGGTGCGCTCGATGCTGTCCGAGTCGCTGCGTGCAGTGATCTCGCAGGCGCTGCTGAAGAAGGTCGGCGGCGGTCGTACCGCTGCGTGGGAAATCATGGTCGGCACCCCGGCCATCCGCAACCTGATCCGCGAGGACAAGGTGGCGCAGATGTATTCGGCGATCCAGACCGGCCAGCAGTACGGCATGATGACCCTGGACCAGCACCTGCAGGACCTGGTCAAGCGCAGCCTGATCACCCGCAACCAGGCCCGCGAGTACGCCAAGGACAAGCGTCTGTTCGAGTAAGGCGAGGCAATGGCGGGGCAGCGCGCAGCAAGGCGCGGCCGTCCCCGCGATGTCCCCTCCACCGACCGATTCCTGGAGCCTTTCGTGAACACCACCGCCACCACCATCGATTTCACATCGTTCCTCAAGCTGATGGCGCACCAGCGCGCCTCGGACCTGTTCATCACTGCAGGCATGCCGCCGGCGATGAAGGTCAACGGCAAGATCTCGCCGATCACGCAGACACCACTGACCCCGCAGCAGAGCCGCGACCTGGTGCTGAACGTGATGACCCCGGCGCAGCGCGAAGAGTTCGAAAAGACCCACGAGTGCAACTTCGCCATCGGCCTGTCCGGTGTCGGCCGCTTCCGTGTCAGCTGCTTCTACCAGCGCAACCAGGTGGGCATGGTGCTGCGTCGTATCGAGACGCGCATTCCCACCGTGGAAGAGCTGAGCCTGCCGCCGATCATCAAGACGCTGGCGATGACCAAGCGCGGCATCATCCTGTTCGTCGGCGCCACCGGTACCGGTAAATCGACCTCGCTGGCAGCGATGATCGGCTACCGCAACCAGAACTCGACCGGCCACATCATCACCATCGAAGACCCGATCGAATTCGTGCACAAGCATGAAGGCTGCATCATCACCCAGCGCGAAGTCGGCATCGATACCGACAGCTGGGAAGCCGCGCTGAAGAACACCCTGCGCCAGGCGCCCGATGTGATCATGATCGGCGAAGTGCGTACCCGCGAAGGCATGGACCACGCCATCGCGTTCGCCGAAACCGGCCACCTGGTGCTGTGCACCCTGCATGCCAACAACGCCAACCAGGCGATGGACCGCATCGTCAACTTCTTCCCGGAAGATCGTCGCAACCAGTTGCTGATGGATCTGTCGCTGAACCTGAAGGGCGTGGTTGCGCAGCAGCTGGTGCCGTCGCCCGATGGCCGCTCGCGCAAGGTGGCGATGGAGATCCTGCTGGGCACGCCGCTGGTGCAGGACTACATCCGCGATGGCGAGATCCACAAGCTGAAGGAAGTGATGAAGGATTCGGTCCAGCTGGGCATGAAGACCTTCGACCAGAGCCTGTTCGAGCTGTACCAGGCCGGCGAGATCAGCTACGAGGACGCACTGCGCTACGCCGATTCGCAGAACGAAGTGCGCCTGCGCATCAAGCTCAGCCAGGGCGGCGACGCGCGCACCCTGTCGCAGGGGCTGGATGGCGTGGAGATCTCCGAGATCCGGTGATCTGCGTGTTCCGTAGAGTCGAGCAAGCTCGACTCTACGGGCGGGCGGCTCCGCGCATTGATGAATTCCAGTCATGACCAACTGCAATGCTGCCCATTCAATCCGTGGGCTCTGCAGGCGTATCGTCAGCGCTCCCCCTCTGGAGCACGACGATGCAGACACGTGAACTCGGCCGCAGTGGCCTGAAGGTTTCCGCCCTCGGCCTGGGCTGCATGGGCCTGAGCCATGGCTACGGCCAACCGGTGGAGCGGGGCCAGGGCATCGCCCTGCTGCGGGCCGCCGTCGAGCGTGGCGTGACCTTCTTCGACACCGCCGAAGTGTACGGCCCGTACACCAACGAAGACCTGCTCGGCGAGGCGTTGGCGCCGTACCGCGACAGGCTGGTGATCGCCACCAAGTTCGGCTTCAAGGATGCGCGCGTCGATACCGGGCTGGACAGCCGCCCCGAGAACATCCGCGCGGTGGCCGAGGCCAGCCTCAAGCGCCTGCGCACCGACCATATCGACCTGTTCTACCAGCACCGCGTCGACCCCAACGTGCCGATCGAGGATGTCGCTGGCACCGTTCGCGACCTGATCGCCGAGGGCAAGGTCGGTCACTTCGGCCTGTCCGAGGCCAGCGCCGCGACCGTTCGCCGTGCGCATGCGGTGCAGCCAGTGGCCGCCGTGCAGAGCGAGTACTCGCTGTGGTGGCGTGAGCCGGAGCGCGAGCTGCTGCCCACGTTGCAGGAACTGGGCATCGGCTTCGTACCGTTCAGCCCGCTTGGCCGTGGTTTCCTGACCGGCGCGATCAACGCCGACACCACCTTCGACGCCAACGACTTCCGCAACACCGTGCCGCGTTTTGAAGTGGAGGCGCGTCGAGCCAACCAGGCGCTGGTTGACCGCATCAGCACGATCGCCGCGGCCCGTGGCGCCACCCCGGCGCAGGTGGCGCTGGCCTGGCTGCTGGCGCAGGCGCCGTGGATCGTGCCGATTCCGGGCACCACCAAGATCCATCGCCTGGAAGAAAACCTGGGCGCGGCCGACCTGCAGCTGGCGCCGGAGGAACTGCAACGCATCGCGCAGACGTTGGAGGAAATCTCCATCGTCGGCGAGCGCTACAACGCGCAGCGCGCCGCGCAGGCGAAGGGTTGATCACCAGGTGGGTTCGGACCGTTGGTGGTGGGTGCGGACCGTTGGTCCGCACTCCTCAACTCCCCATCGGCCCACGCAGTGCATCAAGCACCGTCCGCATCGCCACGGTGACGTGGCGGCGTGACGGGTAATACGCGTAGTAGCCATCGAAGTGCGGGCACCAGTCGTCCAGCACCGACTGCAGCCGGCCATCGTCCAGCATCGGCTGCACCTGGTCTTCCGGCAGCCAGGCGAGGCCGCTGCCGGCCAATGCGGCAGCACGGGTCATGCCCATGCTGTTGAAGATCCACTGGCCGCTCACGCGTACGCTCAGCTCGTTGCCGTCCTGGCCGAAATCCCACGGCATCAGCCCGCCATGCGTGGGCAGCCGCAAGGTCACGCAGTTGTGCTCGGCCAGGTCGTTCGGATGCCGCGGTACCACGTGCTGGCGGAAGTAGCTGGGCGCACCGACCACGCACATGCGCAGCGGCGGGCTGACCGGTACCGCGATCATGTCGCGCGCCAACCGTTCGCCGAGGCGGATGCCGATGTCGTAGCGCTCGGCGACGATATCGGCCAGGCCGTAGTCGGTGGTCAGTTCCACCTTCAGGTCCGGATACTGCTGCAGCAATGGCGCCAGCCGCGGCCAGGCGATGTACTCGGCGGCATGGCCGGTCGCATTGATGCGGATGGTGCCGGCCGGTCGCTCGCGGTACTCGGCCAGTGCGGCCAGTTCGTCCTCGATCTCGGCCAGGCGCGGGGCGAGGGTATCGAGCAGGCGGGCGCCAGCCTCGGTGGTGGACACGCTGCGGGTGGTGCGGGTCAGCAGGCGCACGCCGAGTCGCTCTTCCAGCCCGCGCATGGCATGGCTGAGCGCCGACTGGGAAACGCCCAGCTGGGCGGCGGCCCTGGTGAAGCTGCCTTCGCGGGCAACGTGGACGAAGGCCTGCAGGTCGTTGAGATTTTCACGGGGCATGACGGGATGATACGGCTCCCGGATTGAACGGATCTGTCGATTTCCGGCTCCCCGGTTCGTCGTACCGGTACATCCATCGCAAGGAGCTTCCGCATGAGCACTGAAAAGCCCAAGGGCCCGGCCTCGTACTTCCCCTCCATCGAGAAGACCTACGGTCAGCCGGTGGCGCACTGGCTCGGGCTGCTGGCGAAGCAGCCTGGGCTGAAGCACATGGAACTGGTGGGCCTCCTTAAAAGCGAGCATGGGCTGGGCCATGGCCACGCCAACGCGCTGGTGGCGCACCATCTGGCCGGGAAGGGATGAGGCAGGCAACGCTGCGCTGAACGGTCGTGTGGGGTCAGGCCACACGGCATCCAGAGTCAGGCAGACTGGGCGTTCATCCCGAGGCAGGACGCCCATATGCAGGTCACGCTGGACACGATCACCGTCGACAACTACGAAGCCGTGTGCGACCTCGACGTCAGTGAGGCGCAGCAGGATTTCGTCGCCGGCAACACCTGGTCGCTGGTGCAGGCCGCATTCCATCCCGGCTACCAGACCCGTGCCATCCAGGCCGATGGCGAGCTGGTCGGATTCTTCATGTGGGTGCCCGAGACGCCGCAGCGCATCTCGATCTGGCGCTTCATGGTCGATCAGCGCTGGCAGGGGCGTGGCATCGGGCGCCGCGCGCTGGAACTGGCGCTGGCGCAGATCCGGGATACGCCCGGCCTGGTCGAGATCGAGATCTGCTACAACCCGCACAATCCGGTGGCGGGAGCCTTCTATGGCAGCTTCGGTTTCGTCGAGACCGGCATGGACGATGATGGCGAGGACATGCTGGCCGTGCTTCCGGTGACGCCTCCGAAATAACCTGAATGGGCGAGAACAGCTGAACGATTTCATCTGCAACTGTCATGCAGATCGTGTCTAATATCGCTCCCCACCTGCTGTTCCCCCACCCGTATGTCCCTTCCCGCCCATGGCTCCGCGCCGTGCGACGACGCTGACGGCCACCTGGTCACCGCTGGTCCGTTGACCCCACCGCCCGACAGCGCCGGCACCACCGCCGACGAAAAAGCGCTGCGCCACTCGATTGCCGAGGACGTGCAGGGCATGGTGCTGGCCACGATGGTGGCCTCGCTGGGCCTGGCCATCTTCGCCAAGGGTGGGCTGATGATCGGCGGCATGGCTGGCATGGCCTTCCTGCTGCACTACTCGATGGGCTGGAACTTCGGCCTGGTGTTCGTGCTGGTCAACCTGCCGTTCTACTGGGTGGCACTGCGGCGCATGGGCTGGGAATTCACCCTGAAGACCTTTGCTGCGGTCACCGCCTGTGGCGTGCTGACCGACCTGCTGCCGCGCTGGATCGATTTCTCGCACATCAACCCGCTGTATTCGGCGATTGTTGGTGGCGCGTTGTCCGGCCTGGGCATCCTGTTCTTCATCCGCCACCGCGCCAGTCTCGGCGGCATCGGCATTCTCGCCGTGTACCTGCAGCGCACCCGTGGCTGGAGCGCCGGCAAGGTGCAGATGTCCTACGACGCCTGCCTGATGGTGGCTGCTTTCTTCGTGCTGTCGCCGTCGAAGGTGTTGTACTCGGCCATCGGCGCGGTGGTGCTCAGCCTGGTGCTGATGTTCAACCACCGCCCGGGCCGTTACATGGGCGTGTGACCGCACGGGCCGCGTTCGCCGGGCATGGCCCGGCGCTACCGTAACCGGCGCGTGGTAGCGCCGGGCCATGCCCGGCGGATGCCCATCAGCAGCTGGCCGCCTGCAACCACGGCGGCGACAGCTTCAGCAGCCGCGCATGCACCGGGCAGTCCTCGGCGTGCGCACCGGGCAGGTAGCCCAGGCTCATCAGGAACTCGCCGGTGATCTCACCGCCGGTGAAGCGGAACGTCTTCTTGAACAGCTTCACCCAGTCGGCCTTGCTGCGCGGATGGTGCGCGTCCAGCCAGCCCGCGAAGCTGCCGTGGCTGGCCCGCAGCTGCTGGATCACCTGCGCGTTGTGGATCGCCGCCAGCACCTTCAGCCGGTTGCGGATGATGCCCGCGTCCGACAGCAGCCGTTCGATGTCCTGCTCGGCGTAGGCTGCAACCCGATCCACATCGAAGCCGTCATAGGCCGCGCGGAAGCCCTCGCGCTTCTTCAGGATGGTCTCCCAGCTCAGCCCGGCCTGGTTGATCTCCAGCACCAGTCGCTCGAACAGCTCGCGCTCGTCACGCTGCGGGAAGCCGTATTCGTTGGCGTGGTAGTAGTCGTGCACCGGATGGCCCGGGGCGATGAGGCAGTAACCGCTCATGGGGAAGACTCGTTGGATTCGGGTTCGGGATCGATGGCCACTGCGGGGCGCCCACCAATGGACAGCATCGGCCAGCGCGGCGGAACGAGGGTGAGCTCGCCATCACGCAGCGCCTGGTTGATCGCCTCGGCCTGGCCGCTGACGGTGCCGAACAGCGAACCGGTCCGGCGCCACTGGGCATCCCTGCCACGTGCGTACAGCACGCAGTCCGGCCCACGGTGGGTGTACAGCTCGCACAGCAGCACCTCGGCGCTGCCGTCGCCATCCAGGTCACGATGCACGATCAGGCAGCCACGTTCGCTCTCGGCACAGGATTCGCCGTTGATCGCGCGCGTGGCCAGCGCCTGCCACCAGTCGGCGGGCGGCGAGGTGGATCCCTTGGCCAGCTTCAGCGCGCGCTGCAGGGCGGCGACATCCTGCGGGCCCTTGTCCAGGCGGGTGCCGCCGTCCCAGCGTGAGGTGCGTGCCAGCGCATCGGCGATCACCTGCGGCGCGTTGGCATCGGCGATGATCGCCGGATCGTCCTGCAGTTCGCGCAACGCCTGCACGCCACGGTGGCCGAGGTCGAAGCGCAGCACGTTGACGTCGCTGCTGGTGATCGCCGGCGGGTCCGCACGCAGCCGCGCCAGCTGGCTGGACAGGGTCAGCCGCACCGGGTCCAGCAGCGGCGAGTTGCCCAGCAATGCCAGTGCCAGCACCGCCCAGCACATCCAGCGGTTGACCGGCTCCAGCGTCTGCAGCCAGCGGCCCCGCCGGCGCACTACCGCCAACGCGTAGCCCAGCGCATAGCCGGCCACGGCCAGCGCGATCAGCACCGCCCAGAAGCGGTCCAGGGTCCAGCCGTACTGCACCACGCGCAGGCCCAGTGCATACAGCGCCAGCACCGCATAGACCGGCAGCGCCAGCAGGCTGGCCTCGACCAGCCGGCGCAGCAGCAGGGGGTAGGGCGCGGTGTCGTCGCCCTGCTGGTAGACCGCATTGGTGAACGACACCAGCAGCAGCGACAGCACCAGCAGCAGGCTGGCGGCCGAACGGGTCTTCCACAGCGGTTCCAGCCCGGTCAGCGGCAGGCTCAGCACGAACAGCACGGCGATGAACGAGAGCAGCGGCAGCAGCCCGCGACAGATCGCGAACAGCACCTGGCGGGTGATCTGGATCGCGCGGTGCTGGGTGCGCCCGATCAGCACACCAAACCCGGCCAGGCTGCCGGTGGCCAGCGCAATGAACGCGTCCTGCCGGAACAGATCGCGGAAGATGGTCACGTCCAGCAGCTGGAACAGGGCCGCCCACAGCCACAGCAGCAGCCAGGTCAGCCCGGTGAACAGCGCCGCCAGGGCCAGGGTCAGGCCGTTCTGCCAGGCACGCTCGAACAGCTCCGGATAGCTGGCGCGCCAATGCCCATGCTGCAGCTGGAACTGCCACCAGGGCAGGGCCACGAACACTGCCACGGCCATGCCCAGGGTCAGCGGGAACTGCAGTGCGCCCGATTCCAGTGCGGTTTCGCCGTTGAGGTTCCAGCCGACCCAGGCGGCCAGCGCCAGCACCACCGCCGAGCCGAGCATGGCCTGCAGCCACAGGCGGCGCTGGCCCAGCTCGACCAGGCTCAGCGCCACCGCGCTGGGAATGGCCAGCGCCCAGGCGTACCAGCAGTAGCGCCAGCCGATATCGCGGAACGGCCACGCATCAGACAGCTCCTGCGCGGCATACAGCATCAGGCCCTGCAGCAGCGCGATCAGGACGATGGCGCTGCGTGCGGGCAGGGTCAGGGGCGATGAAGACTGCATCGACGACCTTCCATGGCAAAGCACCATCCTAGCCGATCGCCGCGCGCGTCCATCGCGCGACCATCCCGCCCCCAGCAGGTAGAATGGGGGCATGCCTGTAACGCCGACCTCCCTCGCCGATCACCTGCTCGTTGCGCTGCCGTCGCTGCTCGACGCGACCTTCGCCCGCAGCGTCGCGCTGATCTGCCAGCACGACGAGAACGGTGCGATGGGTGTGCTGGTCAACCAACCTTCCGAATACACGCTGGGCGAAGTGCTGGCACAGATGGACATCACCACCGGTGATGGCGACCTGCAGGCGCGCATGGTGCTCAATGGCGGCCCGGTGCATCCCGAACGCGGCTTCGTCATCCATGACGACGCGCGCGCATGGGATTCCAGCCTGATCGTGGGTGAAGGCCTGTACCTGACCACCTCGCGCGACATCCTCGAAGCGATGGCGCGCGGCGAAGGCCCGGCCAATGCCGTGGTCACGCTGGGCTGTGCGGGCTGGGGCGCAGGGCAGCTGGAAAGCGAGCTGTCCGAGAACAGCTGGCTGACCGTGCCGGCCGATGCCGAGCTGGTGTTCCAGCTGCCGCTGGAGCAGCGTTGGCAGGGCGCGGCTTCGCGTATCGGCGTGGACCTGTTCCGCCTGACCGACTACAGCGGCCATGTCTGAGCCCATCACGCCCGCGCCGGATTCTGCTGCCCCGGCAATCCGCCGTGACGGCACCGTTCTGGGTTTCGATGTCGGCTCGCGGCGTATCGGCGTGGCCATCGGCAGTGCCTTCGCTGCGCATGCGCGCGCGGTGGCCGTGGTCGATGTGCACGGCAACGGCCCGGACTGGACCGCGATCGAACGCCTGATCAAGGAATGGAAGCCCGACGGCCTGGTGGTCGGCGACCCGCTGACCCTGGATGGCCAGGACCAGCCCAACCGCAAGCGTGCGCAGGGCTTCGCCCGCCAGCTGCGGGAACGTTTCAAACTGCCAGTGGTGATGATCGACGAGCGTTCCAGCTCGGTCGAGGCCGCACGCCGCTTCGCTGTCGAGCGCGCCGAAGGGCGCAAGCGCCGCCGTGATGCGGCCGCCCTCGATGCCGTGGCCGCGGCGGTGATCATCGACCGCTGGCTATCGTCCCCCGACGACGCCACCCCCATTCCCTGACTGCCCGACACCGCCATGACCGCCCAGCAACTCGATGCCTCCGGACGCCTGCGCCACCTGTTGACCCTGGAGGGCCTGCCGCGCGAGACCCTGCTGCAGCTGCTTGACCGCGCAGGGCAGATCCGCGATGCCGCAGTCGGTCGTGTCGGCAACAAGCGCCAGGTGCTGGCCGGCTCAGCGGTGTGCACGTTGTTCTTCGAACCGTCCACGCGCACCCGCAGCTCGTTCCAGCTGGCCGCGCAGCGCCTGGGCGCCGACGTGCTGAACTTCGATGCCTCGACCTCGTCCACGCGCAAGGGCGAAACCGCCTGCGACACGCTGCGCAACCTGGAAGCGATGGGCGTGCGCGGCTTCGTGGTGCGCCACCCGGATGATGGCGCCGTGGCCGCACTGGCCGAAGCGGCGGGCGAGGGCACTGCGCTGATCAATGCCGGTGACGGCCGCAGCGCGCACCCGACCCAGGGCCTGCTCGACATGCTGACCCTGCGCCAGGCCAAGGGCCCGGATTTCTCGAAGATGAAGGTGGTGATCGTCGGCGACGTGAAGCATTCGCGCGTGGCCCGCACCGACCTGCATGCGCTGCGCACGCTGGGCGTGGGCGAGATCCGCGTGTGCGGCCCGCAGTCGCTGCTGCCCGACGACGAGACCCTGAAGGGCTGCGTGGTCGGTGATGATTTCGACGCGATGCTGGAAGGCGTCGACGCGCTGATGATGCTGCGCCTGCAGCGCGAGCGCATGGAAGAAGGCCTGGTGCCGTCGCTGGAGCAGTACCACGCGCAGTACGGCCTGACCAACGAACGCCTGGCCCGCGCCGGCAAGGACGCAGCCGTGCTGCATCCAGGCCCGATCAACCGCGGCGTGGAAGTGACCGACGAGGTGGCCGACGGCCCGCAGTCGTGGGTGCTGCGCCAGGTCGCCAACGGCGTCGCCGTGCGCATGGCCGTGCTGGAAACGCTGCTGGGCTGACCTGCCCTGGTGGGTGCCGACCGTTGGTCGGCACAAAAGGGATTCACCCTGAACTGTCTGGGTGGGTGCCGACCGTTGGTCGGCACAAATGGGATTCACCTTGAACTATCTGGGTGGGTGCCGACCGTTGGTCGGCACAAATAGGATTCACCTTGAACTGTCTGGGTGGGTGCCGACCGTTGGTCGGCACAGAACCATCAGTCCCGTGAAGCGCCGGGCTCAAACATCAATAGCTACGGGCCTACCTGGACTGATGGGGTTGCCCGATAGAAGAAGGCGGTCGGCAGGCACACGCTTGTGCCCATGAACCGCGCACGCCTGAGACTTGGCCGCCATTCCCGGATCGGGCAATCCTACATCCTGACGACCGTCACCCAGGGGCGTCGACGCTACTTCGACGATGCCACAGCGGCGAAGTTGGTGATGGACGTGGTCCGTCGCCTTGATACTGAAGGCCTGACGTACTCACTTGCCTATGTAGTCATGCCGGACCACATCCATTGGCTTGTGGAGCTCCGCGCGTTCTCGCTGGATTACGTCATGCAACGCTTCAAATCGAGCAGTGCATTGCTGATAAACCGCATGCTCGGCAGATCAGGACGATTCTGGCAATCGAGCTATCACGATCACGCCATTCGTTCTGAAGAATCACTGTTTCGCCATGCGATGTACATCGTCGCCAACCCGGTCAGGGCGAACTTGGCGAGCTGCGTGGGAGAGTATCCGTATGCCTGGTGCCGATGGGAGATCGATGGGAGGTACCAAGCAATGGATTACCCCGAAGCGGAGAGATAGTGCCGACCAACGGTCGGCACCCACCAATACCCAGGCCGACCAACGGTAGGCATCCACCAACAGATGTTTCCCAGCAGAAGCTGCGGTTCAGCGCTTCTGCGCGAACAGCCACGCCCACATCGCCGGGTCGGCGTAGGTAGCGTCCCAGGCATTGTGGTTGCCTTCCGGGTACTCGGTGTAGCGCACGTCGCGTGCGTTGGCGCTCTGGAATGCGGCATGCAGCCTGCGGTCGTCGTCCGGTGGCACCACATCGTCCAGCGCGCCGTGGAAGATCCAGATCGGTGTGTGCTGAAGGCGCTTGGCGATCTCCGCATACGGATCAGACTCCTGCGCGACCTGCTCGACGAACAGGGTCGGCCGCTTCGCACGCGGTGCCAGCACGGCACCGCATACCGGCACGATCGCGGCAAAGCGGCGTGGGTCGTCCAGGGCGATATTCCAGCTGCCGTAGCCGCCCATCGACATGCCGGTCAGGTACTGCCGGGCAGGGTCGGCGCCGAATTCGGCGATCGCTGCATCGAGTGCCGCCAGCGCGACACGGTTGTTGTGGCCGCTCCATTCCTCGTGGCCTGGCACCTGCGGGAACACCACCAGCGCAGGGAAGCCGGGGTGCTCGCGCAAGTAAGGTCCCAGCCCGGCGTGGGTCTGCCTGACACCATCGCTGCCGCGCTCGCCGGAGCCGTGCAGGAACAGGATGACCGGGAGGTGGGTGGGAGCGGCGGCCTGCACGCCGGCCGGAATGAACACCTGGTAGTAGGCCGTCTCGCCATCCACCTTCACCGCGCGGGCTTCGAAGCGTCCGCGCGCGCTGTCTGGAAGCGATGTGCAGGCGGTCATCATCAGAACGGCCAGCAGCGGCAGCCAGCGCGACAGCGAACGGACCATGGACTTTCCCGTAGCGGCAGGATCGTCTGCATCGTAGTCCGCCGCGATCAGCCTGGCATCATGCGCTGCGTCACTCCGGGCGCGGGACGCTGGCGATGATGTCCAGCTGCTCCTGTGCTTCAGCATTGCCTTCGGCGGCGGCCGCCTGCACCTGCGCCATATCCGGATGCAGCACCACCAGCAGTGGGTTCTCGCAGACCGGGCAGTCGTACTCGGTGGCGTCTTCGTCCAACTCCATCACCATGGCGCGCGAGCTGCCCTTCCATTCGCAGGCCGTGCAGGTGTACTGCTGGTCACGCCAGCCGGGCTGGAAGTAATTTTCGATCGTCGTTGCCATGGGTGTTCCAGTTGGGATCGGGTCAGCGCCCCGCGCGGTGCGGATCCGACCCTTGATACGGTCAGTGCAGCAGCACCAGGGTGGCCAGGCCGAGGAAGGTGAAGAAGCCCATCGAGTCGGTCACGGCGGTCAGGAAGATGCCGCTGGCCAGCGCCGGGTCGAAGCCGAAGCGTTTCAGCGTCAGTGGCACCAGCACGCCGGCCAACGCGGCGAACAGCAGGTTGCAGGTCAGCGCGATGGCGATCACCGCCGACAGACCAGGTGAATGGAACCAGGCGAGCACGATCAGGCCCAGTAGCGAGCCGAGCACCACGCCGTTGAGCAGGGCCACCCGTACTTCCTTCCACAACAGCGTGCGTGCGTTGGAACTGCCGACCTGGCCCAACGCCAGGCCACGCACCATCAGCGCCAGCACCTGGGTGCCGGCATTGCCACCGAGGCCGGCAACGATCGGCATCAGCACCGCCAGCGCCACCAGCTTGTCGATGGTGCCTTCGAAATGGCCGACCACGCTGGAGGCGAGGAAGGCGGTGCACAGGTTCACCGACAGCCACATCAGGCGGCGGCGCATCGCACGCCAGACCGGGCTGAACAGATCCTCGTCCTCGTCCAGGCCGGCGGCGCCCAGCGCCTGGTGCTCGGCCTGGCCACGGATGATGTCGACCACGTCATCGATGGTGATGCGGCCGATCAGGATGTTGTTGTCATCCACCACCGGCGCGGAGATCCAGTCATGGTCGGAGAACTGCCGCGCCACCTCCTGGTCGCTCTCACCGACATCGATCGCCGGCTGTTCATCGTCGATCAGGCGGTTGATCGGCGTGGTGTCTTCATGGGTCACCAGCGAGGCCAGCGAGACCCTGCCCAGGTACTGGTGGCGGCGGCTGACCACGAACAGGTGATCGGTGTGGTCGGGCAGCTCGCCGCGCAGGCGCAGGTAGCGCAGCACCACGTCGACGTTGACGTCGGCGCGCACGGTCACCACGTCCGGGTTCATCAGGCGGCCGGCGCTGTCCTCGGGGTAGGACAGCACCTGTTCCAGGCGCTCGCGGTTCTCGCGGTCCATCGACTTGAGGACTTCGTCGATGACCGTGTCCGGCAGATCCTCGACCAGGTCGGCCAGATCGTCGATGTCCAGGTCTTCGACCGCGGCGATGATCTCGTCCGGGTCCATGTCGGCGAGCAGGCTTTCGCGCACGTCGTCGCCGACGTGGACCAGCACCTCGCCGTCATCTTCCGGATCGACCAGGCCCCAGACGATCTCGCGTTTGCCGGGCGGCAGCGATTCGAGCAGGTTGCCGATCTCGGCCGGCGCCAGGGTATTGACCAGGCGGCGCACCGGGCCCAGTCGGCCGCTGTCCAGTGCGTCGGACAGCATCCGCAACTGGCGCGCAGTCTTGTCGTGGCGTACAGCCTCAGCCATCGCAGCTCCCGCGGGATAAGAAAAGCCGCGATCCTGGCAAGGATGCGGCAACAGGGGTGTTCAGCGCGTCATTATCGCAAGGGGATGTTTCAACGCATAGCCGCCGGGCATGGCCCGGCGCTACCAGGCGACGTGCGGCGGTAGCGCCGGGTCATGCCCGGCGAACGGGGTGTGCTGCGATCAGGACGCGTCCGCCACCAGCGCCAGCCAGCGCTCGATGGCACGGCGGTCGCGGGCGGCCAGCAGCTTGGGAGCTCGTGCGCGTAGTGCCCCCAGGTCGGCGTCGCGGATCGCGCGGCGTACTTCCAGCAGGGTGCCGGGGTGCAGGCTGAATTCGGTCAGGCCCAGTGCCAGCAGCAGTGGGGTCATCCGTGCATCACCGGCGATCTCGCCACACACCGCTACCGGGATGCGATGGCGCACGCCGGTCTCGATCACCATCTGCAGCAGCCGCAGCACCGCCGGATGCAGCGGCGAGTACAGTTCGCCCAACGCTTCGTTGTTGCGATCGGCCGCCAGCAGGTACTGCACCAGGTCGTTGGTGCCGATCGACAGGAAGTCGACCAGATCGATGAAGCTCTCCAGTGCCAGCGCGGCGGCCGGTACCTCGATCATTGCGCCCAGCGGCACGTGGTCGGACACCATGTGGCCTTCGCCGCGCAGCTGTTCGGTCAGCTTGAGCATGCGCCGGCGCACCGCCAGCAGCTCCTCGCGGGTGCTGACCATCGGCACCAGCACGCGCAGCTTGCCGTAGGCCGAGGCACGCAGGATCGCGCGCAGCTGGGTGTCGGCCACCTTCGGCCGCGCCAGCGACAGGCGCACGCCGCGCAGGCCCAGTGCCGGGTTCTCTTCGTTGCTCAGGGTCAGGCCGGTGCGGTCGGCCTTGTCCGCACCGAGGTCGAGGGTGCGGATGGTCACCGGTCGCCCGCTCATGCCCAGTGCGGCATCGCGGTAGGTCTGGAACTGTTCTTCTTCGTCCGGCAGCTCGTTGCGCTGCAGGAACAGGAATTCAGTGCGGTACAGGCCCAGCCCGTGCGCGCCCAGCGCATGCGCCTGGGTCACGTCCTCCAGCGATTCGGCATTGGCCAGCAGGGCGATGTCGACCTGGTCGCGGGTACGGCTGGGCTTGCTGCGCAGGCGGCCGAGTTCGCGCTGCTCGCGCGCATGTTCTTTCAGCCGCGCGCGGTAGTCGCGCAGGTTGTCGGCCTGCGGGTTGGAGGTGATGCTGCCGTCTGCGCCGTCGATGATCAGCACGTCGCCATCGGCAATGCGGCTGAGCAGCTGCGGTACGTTGACGATCAAGGGCAGGTGCAGGCTGCGCGCCAGGATCGCACTGTGCGACAGCGCGCTGCCGGCGGCGGTGACGATGCCGACCACGCCCTGCGCCTGCAACTGGGCAAGCTCGGAGGGCGCGATGTTGTCGCAGACCAGGATTTCACCGGCGAGGCCTTTCACCGCTGGCGGCCGCTCGGGTTGCAGGAATGCATGGATGCGGCCGATCACATGGTCGAGGTCGTCCATGCGGCTCTTCAGATAGGCATCGTCCATGCCATCGAAGACCTTGGCCAAGCGGTCACGCTGCAGGCGCAGCGCATAGCCGGCGCTGTACGGGCCGCTGCGGATCAGCTCGTCCAGCCCGAACAGCAGCTCGGGGTCGTCCAGCAGCAGTGCATGCAGGTCGAGGAACTCGCCCACTTCCTGGTTCAGTGCGCCCTGCAGGCGCTGTCGCAGCTCGTGCATTTCCGTGCGCGCGGCATCCACGGCACGGTGCAGGCGGGCCAGTTCGGCCTCGACCTGGTGGACGGCGACCCGTTGCTCGGCAACCTCCAGTGCATGCGGCAGGCGTACACGGGCGCGGCCCATCGCGGTGCCTCGGGCCGCACCATGGCCGGCCAGCAGCTGTACCGGCCGTTGGCCGGAACTGACCTGGCCGGCGCGTGCGCGTGGCACGCTCAGTTGTCCTCGTCGAAGCGGCGCTCGAACAGGCCGACCACCGCCTCCATCGCGGCGGCTTCGTCCTCGCCGTTGATCCGCACGGTGACCGGGGTGCCCTGGCCGGCGGCCAGCAGCATCACGCCCATGATGCTCTTGGCGTTGATCTCACGGCCCTTGGCGGCCATGGTCACGTTGCAGCGGAACGGCGCCAGGGTCTGCACCAGCTTGGCGGTGGCCCGGGCATGCAGGCCCAGGCGGTTGCTGACGGTGAGTTCTCGTTCAAGCATCGTCGACTATCGCTCCATTACGGGTACCCGCCGCGGCTGTGGCGGGCAGTTGATCCAGTCCCTGTTCCGGATAATTCATCACCCGCAGCAACATCGGCAGGCTCAGCGCCGACACCCGGCGAACCGGGGTACCCAGCCGGGCCAGCTGCCCGGCAAGGTTGGCGGGGCTGGCACCGTACAGGTCGGTCAGGATCAGCACGCCATTTCCCCCATCGACCCGCCGCAGGGCGGCCGAGGCGAGCGGAAGCAGGGCGTCCAGGTCTGCGTCGAACGGTACTTCGAAAGCTTCTGTTTTCAGCGGCAACTGCCGCAGGAGCCGGGTCGCCACGTCAAGCAGGGCGGTCCCGACCCCAGGATGTGTTACGAGGAGAATGCCACAGGTCATTACTGCACGTTAACAGGTCAAGGTGAATTGGCGATAGCAGCAGGAGAGGGGCACAGTGTCCCGTATTCAGTGTTGCTCGGGTCAGAGCCCTTTTCCGTTGAAAAGGGATCCGACCCCATCCGTTTTTTTCGATGCCTGACAGAGATTCATCCACGCATGGCGTGGATCTACTGTGTCGACCAAGGTCGACACCCACCAACAGCACACGGAATCTGTCAGAGGCGGGGCGGTGTGGGTCTGCATGACCGTTGGCGCCATGGATGGCGCCATCGAGCCCCCATGGACGGGTTTACGGCGTGTCCTGCAGACCCACACCGCCCCGCCATCCCACGGAATGCCGCTTTTGCTTTTGCTGTTGCCGGCCAGCGGCCGGCACTACCAGCGGGTGCCGGGCGCAGCCCGGCCGACCACCCTCAATCCTGTTCGCGGTGGTAGGTCGCCACGTCTTCCCAGCCCATCTCACGGGCGTGGCGCGCCATGCGTTCGGCCAGGAACACCGAGCGGTGCTTGCCGCCGGTGCAGCCAAACGCCACGGTCACGTAGCTGCGCGTGCCATCCCCCAGCTTCGGCAGCCAGGTATCGAGGAAATCCGTCAGCTGGGCCAGGTAGCGCTGCACGTCCGGTTGCGCTTCCAGGTAATCACGCACGCCCGGTTCGCGGCCACTCAGCGCGCGCAGGTCCGGATCCCAGTGCGGATTGGGCAGCACACGCGCGTCGAACACGAAGTCCGCCTCGGCCGGCACGCCGCGCTTGTAGGCGAACGATTCGAACAGCAGCGACAGGCGCGTGGCGTGGTCCAGCGCGAACTCGGTGATGATCCGTCGCCGCAGCTGGTGCACGTTGAGCGTGCTGGTGTCGATCACCGCATCGGCTTCACGGCGCAACGGTGCGGTCAATTCACGCTCGCGGGCGATCGCTTCGGGCAGTGACAGCCCCAGCTGGCTCAGCGGGTGGCGACGGCGGGTGTCGGCATAGCGCTTGAGCACCGCTTCGTCGCTGGCTTCGAAGAACAGCACCTTCACTTCCACGCCGGCATCGGTGGCCAGCTGCCGCCAGTTGCCCAGCTGGCTCAGGTCGGACTGGCCGCGCACGTCGATGCCCACCGCCAGGCGGCGCGGCGCACTGCCGTCATGGTTGGCCAGCAGGCTGCGCACGAAATCGGGCAGCAGGTTGATCGGCAGATTGTCCGAGCAGTAGTAATCCTGGTCCTCGAAGGTCTTCAGGGCGACGGATTTACCCGAGCCGGACAGGCCGCTGACGATGATCAGGGTCGGGGCGGAGGGGGTTGCGGTGCTCATGGACAGGCTCTTCGAGGGACGGGGGGAGTCAGGGTGTTCGCCGTTCCAGCAGGTTGCTGTGGCGGGCGATGAACATGGCCGCCGGGTCGATCCCCTTGGTGCGCAGGATGTGCAGGCGGGTGGCCGCCTCGGTCAGCACGGCCAGATTGCGGCCGGGCATCACCGGCAGGGTGATCAGCGGGACATCCAGGTCCAGCACATGGCGGGTGCCCGAATCGCCGGTCAGGCGCTCGTAGCCATGTGGGGTGGGTTCGGTCATCGGCTTGGTCAGGTGGACGATCAGCCGAAGGTACTTGTTCTTCTTTACAGCCGTGTCGCCGAACATCTCGCGCACGTTCAGCACGCCCAGGCCGCGTACTTCCAGCAGGTCCTGCAGCAGCTCCGGGCAGGTGCCGTCGAGCACGTCCGGGGCGATCTGGGTGAACTCCGGCGCATCGTCGGCGACCAGGCGGTGGCCACGGCTGAGCAGCTCCAGCGCCAGTTCGCTCTTGCCCGAACCGGCCTCGCCGGTGATCAGCACGCCGATCGAGTAGATCTCCATGAACACGCCATGCAGGATCACCCGCGGCGCCAGCGTGCGCGCCAGATGGTAGGAAAGATGGTTCAGCAGTTCGTGGCCGCGTTTGGGCGACAGCCACAGCGGCGTACCGGATTCGTCCGCCGCCGCGCGCAGGTCTTCCGGGCAGGGCTGGTTGCGGGTCAGCACCAGCGCCAGCGGATGCGACTGCATGATCTTCTCGATGGTTTCCCAGCGCTGGCGCGGTTCCAGCGCATCCAGCCAGGACAGTTCCTCGGTACCGAGGATCTGCACCTTGTTGGGGTAAATCGCGTTGAGGTAGCCGGCCAGCGACGGACGCCGGGAGACCGTGTTGCCGGCCTCCAGCTCACGCTTCTCGCCGGACTTGCCTGCGGCCCAGCGCAGCCCCAGCCGCTCGCGCTGCTGTTCGAACAGTTCACGGGCGGTGATGCTGGTATTCATGCGGCACTCGCAGGTGGGGTCGGCTCCAGGGCCTCGCGCAGGGCCCGGGCATCGCCGGCCGCGCGCAGGGCATCGCGGATGGCGGGCGTCGAGAACAGCTCGGCCAGCTCGGACAGCAGCATCAGGTGCTGGTGGGTGTAGTGGGCAGGGACGGCCATCGCGAACACCAGGTCCACCGGCTCATCGCCACCGAAGTCGACCGGGGTGGCCAGCCGCAGCAGTGCGCCACGGGGGCGGTCCAGCGTCGGCGCGCGGCCGTGGGGGATGGCGATGCCGTGGCCGATCGCAGTGCTGCCCAGCGCTTCGCGCTGGCACAGGTTCAGGTAGATCTGTTCGGCGTTGGCCTGGCGGCAGGCCAGCAACCCGGCGGCGGCCTGCAGGACGCTGTCGCGGTCGGTGGCCGTGCAGAGCTGGGTCTGCACGGCCGCCAGGAGGTCAGTCAGGGGCATGTCTGCGGGGAACGGTGGCGATCAGCCACCATTGTCGCCCACCGGCAGTGGCGCGTGCTGCTGTTTTTTCTCCTTGTGCTTGATCACCAGACGGTCAAGCTTGTCCGCAAGCAGGTCGATCGCGGCATACATGGTCTGGGCATTGGCCTCAGCGTGCAGGGTCTGGCCGGGAATGTTGAGGCTGGCGTCGACGTGGTGTTCGGTCTTCTGCAGCTTGAGGGTCACCCGCGCTTCGCAGTGCTGGTCGAAGTGTTTGCCGATCCGGGCCAGCTTCTCCTCTACATAGGACTGCAGGGCCGGGGTGACTTCGACATCTTTGCCAAACGTTTCGATGCGCATCGGGTTTCTCCTGTGTTCGGATGTGCCAATGAACCTCTCCGCCGGGCGCGGCGGCGCGTCAAGCGATTCTGACCCTTTCGTGCGAGGCGGAGATGTTCATGGCTTCACGATACTTCGCCACGGTGCGCCGCGCTACTGGAATTCCCGACGATTTGAGCAGGTCAGCCAGCTTGGCGTCAGAAAGCGGCTTGCGTGGGTTCTCGTCGTCGATCAGGCGTCGGATCATCGCCTGGATGGCCGTGCTGGAGGCCTCGCCGCCGCCTTCGGTGTCGATGCCGGAGGCGAAGAAGGCGCGCAGGGGCAGGGTGCCGCGTGGTGTACGCACGTGCTTGCGGGCGATCGCGCGCGATACCGTCGATTCGTGCAGGCCGAGCTCGGCGGCGATCTCGCGCAGGGTCAGCGGGCGCAGCGCTTGTTCGCCGAATTCAAGGAAGCCAGCCTGTTGCAGGATCAGGCTGCGCACCACCCGCAGCAGGGTTTCGCCGCGCTGCTGCAGGCCCTTCAGCAGCCAGCGCGCTTCCTGCAGCTGGGCACGCAGGTAGCCGGCATCGGCCTCGCCACAGCGGCGGATCAGCTGTTCGTAGCCGCGGTGGATCACCACCTTCGGCCCCGCATGCGCGGCCAGCGCAGCGCGCCACACGCCGTTCTGCCGCCATACCACGACATCGGGCACCACGTAGGTGTCCTGCGACAGCGGTGCGATCTGCGTGCCCGGCCGTGGATCCAGCGAACGCAGCAGGGTCACTGCCGTCTCGACCTCGGCCAGCGGCTGTTTCAACTCGTGGGCCAGCCCGGCCACGCCGCTGCGCGGCAACCGTTCCAGCGGGCCCGCGGCAATCTGTCGCGCCAATGCCAGGCCCGGCGTGGTGTCGTCCAGTACGTCCAGCTGCAGTTGCAGGCATTCGCCGAGGGTGCGCGCGGCCACGCCGACCGGATCGAAACGCTGGATCCGGTGCAGCACGGCAAGAATCTCGTCCTGCTCGGCATGGATGGCCGGCAGCAGGGTTTCGGCGATGCCGGCCAGCGGTTCGCGCAGGTAGCCATCGTCGTCCAGTGCATCGATCAGTGCGGCACCGATGCTGCGATCACGTGCGGACAGGTGCGACAGGTGCAGCTGCCACAGCAGATGATCGGCCAGGGTTTCGGTTTCGGCCACGCGTTCGGCGGCACTGCCGGTATCGTCGTCATCGTCGAAGCTGCCGCCGCTGCCGGCCGCGCTCCAGTCCAGTTCGGCCGGCGCCCAGTCGTCGCCGTTGTCGGCACGTTCGGCCGCTGCATCGCCGTCGGGGTTGTCACTGGTTTCGTTGGCGGCGCTGCTGCTGTCGCTGCTGTCGGCCCAGTCCAGCAGTGGATTGCTTTCCACTGCCTGCGCGATTTCCAGTTCCAGCTCGGTGCTGGACATCTGCAGCAGCTTGATCGCCTGTTGCAGCTGGGGCGTGAGCACCAGCTGCTGTCCCAACGATGTCTGCAGCCGAGTCTTCATGCCTGTGCCGAAAGGAAGGAGAGGGACCCGGCGCTTGCCGTCACAGCTTGAAGGAATCCCCAAGGTAGACGCGACGCACGTCGGCGTTGTCCAGGATCGCTTCCGGCGAGCCCTGGGCCAGCACGCTGCCCTCGGCGAGAATATACGCGCGGTCGCAGATTCCCAAGGTCTCGCGCACGTTGTGGTCGGTGATCAGCACGCCGATGCCACGCTGCTTGAGGTGGGTGACGATGCGCTGGATCTCGCCGACCGAAATCGGATCGACGCCGGCGAACGGCTCGTCGAGCAGGATCAGGCGCGGTTGTGCTGCCAGTGCGCGGGCGATCTCGCAACGGCGGCGCTCGCCGCCGGACAGGCTGGCACCGAGCTGGTCCGCCACGTGGCCCAGCTGCAGTTCGTCGAGCAGGCTGTTCAATTCGCGCTCGCGGCCCTTCGAATCAAGGTCCTCGCGCAGTTCCAGCACCAGGCGGATGTTGTCGGCCACGCTCAACTTGCGGAACACCGACGGTTCCTGCGGCAGGTAACCCACGCCCTGCTTGGCGCGGGTGTACATCGGGTCACCGGTGATGTCCTTGCCGTCAAGCACGATGCTGCCGGCATCGGCGGCGACCAGGCCGACGATCATGTAGAAGCAGGTGGTCTTGCCGGCGCCGTTCGGGCCGAGCAGACCGACCACTTCACCGGCATCGAGGGTCAACCCGAAATCCTTGACGACTTCGCGTTGCTTGTAGCGCTTGCGCAGGCCCTTGGCGACGAGCATTACTTCTTGCTCCCGGCCGGTGCTGCCGGCGTGCTGGCCTTGGGCTGTGCGGCCGGTGCCGCCGGCGTCTTGTTCTTCGGCGGAATGACGGTGCGCACGCGGCTGCCGTCGCCGCCGGAGTTCATTTCACCGCTGCGGGTGTTGTAGACCATGCGCTGGCCGGCATTGGTGCCGCGCGCGCTGGTGACCTTGTAGTTGCCGGTCAGGGTGATGATCTCGGTCTTGATGTCGTAGTCGATGCGGTCGGCCAGGGCATCCATCCAGGTGCCATCGTCGAGCTGCTGCTTCATCTTGGCCTGCTTGCCGGTGAACACCACGCGCACCGCTTCGCCGTCCTTGAGGTAGATCTCGGCCTCGGACGAGCGCAGGTCCAGCGTGCCCTGGGTGATGACCACGCCCTGCGACAGCACGGTCTTGCCGTCGCCGGTGAGCATGCCCGACTGCGCGCCGGAATCGATGTGCATGTCTTCGTTGCGGTCGGTGGACTTGGCGAAGGCGGCGCTGGGGACAAGAAGACCAAGCGCGAGTAAGGCTGCAAAGGGAATCTTCATCGGGGTCCGTTCTACCGGTGGGGGCCTCCCGGGTGGACCGGGGGCGTGCGGGTGGGGCTGCCGGCCTTGCGCCTGTCCGGAGACGTCGCAGGCTGGCGGCGGAATCAGTGCTTGGGCGTGTAGCGGCCCTTGGACTGGCTGAGGAAATGATACGTGTTGTTCTTCGAATCCACCTCGAAGCCCACGCCGGACTGTTCCATGCCGGGGCGGGTCATGGTCACCAGGGCATCGGTACGGGCGCGGTTCTCCTTGGGGAACACGTCCAGGTGGTCGGTGCGGAAGGTGGTCGGCACGGTGCCCGGTGCGGCCGGGCTGTCGCCAGCCACGTTGCCGCGCAGCTTCATCTCATCGCCCTTGGCGCTGAGCCAACCGGTCTCGGCGCGCAGGGTCCAGTGCTTGCCATCCTTGTCCGGCATCTCGAACAGCGGGGTAGCGATGTTGATGGTCTGGTCGCCGCGCTGGCGCTCCAGCAGCGGTGCACGCAGGGTGGTGGACTCCTTGCCGTGCTCATCCAGGGCGACGATCTGGAAGTCGTGCAGGATGTAGTCCACGCCGACTTCCTTGCCGTCATTGGCCGGCCCCTTGTCGCGGTTGCGCAGCGCCGCCCAGCTGCTGAGCAGGGCCGCCAGCAGCAGGCCGATGCCGAGGAGGGTGCGCCAGTTGAGCGAAGGAGCATTCATGCGCCGAACCTCGCCAGCACCGCATCGACATGGCCCTGTGCGGCCAGCAGGACGTCGCACAGCTCGCGTGCAGCACCACGGCCGCCGTCGGCACGGGTCTGCCAGTGCACGCGCTCGGCGATCCACGGATGCGCGTTGGCCGGCGCCACCGCCAGTCCGACCGCGCCCAGCGGTGCCAGGTCAGGCAGGTCATCGCCCATGAACGCCACCTGTTCCAGGCCGATGCCGTGCTGGGCACACAGGGCCTGCACGCTGGCCAGTTTGTCGCCCACGGCAATCTGGGTATCGATGCCGAGGTCGGCGCCGCGCCTGAGCGCGGACTGGCTGTTGCGCGCGGTGATCAGCACGGGGTGGATGCCGTGCTGCTGCAGCAGTTTCAGGCCCAGGCCGTCCTGCACGAAGTACGCCTTGCTCTCGTTGCCGTCCTTGTCGTAGTACAGCTGACCGTCGGTGAGGGTGCCGTCCACGTCGAAGCAGGCCAGGCGGATACGGGCCGCGGCGGCATGCAGGTGGGCGGGGAAGGCGGGCAGGGGGGACCAGGGCATCAGGGCGGCAGGCTCGGTGGGGGCGGGTGCGGCGTTACAGACTGAATGGGGTCTACGGACTGTCGGTTAAACCACCCGCGCCCGCAACAGGTCATGAATGTTCAGGGCACCGACCGCGCGGCCCTGGCCATCGACCACGATCAGGCCGGTGATCTTGTGGGTTTCCATCAGGCGCGCGGCCTCGACCGCCAGCTGGTCGGCACCGATGGTGCGCGGGTTGCGGGTCATCACATCGGCGATCTTCGCCGTGCGTACGTCCAGCGCGCTGTCCAGCGCACGGCGCAGGTCGCCGTCGGTGAACAGGCCGATCAGCACGCCGTCCGCGTCGACCACGGCGGTCATGCCGAGCCGTTTGCGGCTCATCTCCATCAGTGCTTCGCTGAGGCTGGCGCCGGCGCCGACGCTGGGCAGGTCGTCGCCGGTGTGCATGACGTCGGTGATGTGCAGCAGCAGGCGGCGGCCGAGGCTGCCGGCCGGGTGCGAGCGGGCGAAGTCATCGGCGGTGAAGCCGCGCGCATCGAGCAGGGCCACCGCCAGCGCATCGCCCATCGCCAGCGAGGCGGTGGTGCTGGAGGTCGGGGCCAGCGCCAGCGGGCAGGCCTCGGCCGGTACGCTGACGTCCAGATGGATGTCGGCGGCGGTGCCCAGGCTGGACTGCGGGCGCCCGGTCATGGAAATCAGCACGTTGCCCTGGCGCTTGAGCACCGGCAGCAGCATCAGCACTTCGTCCGACTCGCCCGAATAGGACAGCGCCAGCACCACGTCGTCCTCGGTGATCATGCCGAGGTCGCCATGGCCGGCCTCGCCCGGGTGCACGTAGAAGGCCGGGGTCCCGGTGGAGGCCAGGGTGGCGGCGATCTTGCGGGCGATATGCCCGGACTTGCCCATGCCGGTGGCGACCACCCGGCCGCGGCTGGCCAGGATCGCCTGGCAGGCCTGCTGGAAGGCCTCGCCGAGGCGGTCGGCCACGGCATCCAGCGCCTGCCGCTCGATCTCGAACACGCGGCGGCCACTGGCGACCAGGCCGGCAGGGTCGACGGAACGGGGGGGCAACAGGGATTCGGCCATGCGGACGCCACGCAGCGGAAGTAGAATGGACGTACATTTTATTAGGAAAGCCCGTTGGACGCCGACACCATCCGCAATCTGATCGAAACCGGCCTGCCCGGCGCCCGCGCCGACGTGCAGGGCGACGATGGCGTGCATTTCGAAGCGACCGTGGTCTGTGACGCCTTCGCCGGCAAGATGCCGCTGGCACGCCACCGCATGGTGTATGCCACTCTGGGCGACCTGATGGGCGGCGCGATCCACGCGCTGGCACTGAAAACCGTGACCCCGGCCGAAGCCGGCTGAACCGCAGAAGATCCCGAATACATGGCCAAGATCGTTGTGACCGGCGGCGCTGCGCTGCACGGTGAAGTAAGCATCTCCGGCGCCAAGAACGCCGTCCTCCCCATTCTCTGCGCGACCCTGCTGGCCGACGAGCCGGTGGAGATCACCAACGTGCCGCACCTGCACGACGTGGTCACCACGGTGAAGCTGCTGGGCGAACTGGGCGCGAAAGTGACCATCGACCAGGGCACGCTGTCGCGCGGCAGCGCGATCGTGGTCGACCCGCGTTCGGTCAACCAGCACGTTGCGCCGTACGAGCTGGTCAAGACCATGCGCGCCTCGATCCTGGTGCTGGGCCCGCTGCTGGCGCGTTTCGGCGCGGCGGAAGTGTCGCTGCCCGGCGGCTGCGCGATCGGTTCGCGTCCGGTCGACCAGCACATCAAGGGCCTGCAGGCGCTGGGTGCCGAGATCGTGGTCGAGAACGGCTTCATCAAGGCCACCGCCAAGCGCCTGAAGGGTGGCCACTTCACCTTCGACATGGTCAGCGTTACCGGCACCGAGAACGTGCTGATGGGCGCGGTGCTGGCTGAAGGCACCACCATCCTCGACAACTGCGCGATGGAGCCGGAAGTGACTGATCTGGCGCACTGCCTGATCGCACTGGGCGCGAAGATCGAAGGCCTGGGCACTGCCCGCCTGGTCATCGAAGGCGTCGAGCGCCTGTCCGGCGGCCGCCATGAAGTACTGCCCGACCGCATCGAGACCGGTACCTTCCTGGTGGCCGCGGCGATGACCGGTGGCAAGGTCACGGTCAACCGTGCGCGCCCGAACACCATGGACGCAGTGTTGTCCAAGCTGGTCGAAGCGGGCGCGAAGATCGAGACCACCGACGACACCATCACCCTGGACATGCAGGGCAAGCGGCCGAAGGCGGTCAACCTGACCACCGCGCCGTACCCGGCGTTCCCGACCGACATGCAGGCGCAGTTCATGGCGCTCAACTGCGTGGCCGATGGCGTTGGCGTGATCAACGAAACGATCTTCGAGAACCGTTTCATGCACGTCAACGAACTGCTGCGCCTGGGCGCGGACATCCAGGTCGAAGGCCATACCGCCATCGTGCGTGGCAACGAACACCTGAGCGGCGCGCCGGTGATGGCCACCGACCTGCGTGCGTCGGCCTCGCTGATCCTGGCTGGCCTGATGGCCAGCGGCGAGACCACCATCGACCGCATCTACCACCTTGATCGTGGCTACGAGAACATCGAAGAGAAGCTGTCTTCGCTCGGTGCCACCATCCGGCGCGTGCCATGATCCTGCGCGGGAGGTTCAGCCCGCGTCGCAAGGCGCTGCTGGCGCTGGTGCTGATCGTGCTGGCGTGGCTGGGCTATGCCTGGTACGCCAACCTGGCCATCACCCAGGGCATCGAGCAGAAGGACATGGACTGGAACGGCGACGGCACGGTCTCGCGTGACGAGATCATCCAGTCGTTCTATGCGGTGTCGGTCAATGACAGCCAGGACGGCAGCCGCCATTGCCGGACCTTTGTCTGGCGCAGCAGCGGCGAGCAGATCCGGGTGGATTGCCGGACCGAGTTCAAACCGGCCGAGGAACAGAAGCCGGCTGAAGCGAAGAAATAAGAGAACGCCCGCGAAAGCGGGCGTTTTCCTTTTGGTAGCGCCGGGCCATGCCCGGCGAGCGCGCAGCGCGGTAGAAGAAGCCGCCGGGCATGGCCCGGCGCTACCGCGTCTGTTCAGTTCATCGCCCTGATGGTCAGGTCCAGCGCATCGCGGCCGCTTTCACGCTGCAGCATGCGCGCCGGCACCGGGAACTCGGGCACGATCCAGGCGATCAGTTCCTTGTTGCCGTCGGCACGCGAGACCTTGGTGGCTTCATAGCTCTTGCCGGCCACGGTGATCGACTCCTTGCCGATCACGCGATAGGTCATGTTCTTGATACGGCCTTCGTCGACCATGCGATAGGTCAGCGGCTTGCCGGCGGCCAGGTCACGGGCGATCGCCAGGTTGATCAGCAACGCGTCCATGTCACCGGCCTTCAACGCGATCGGTCCAGCGCGGTCCGGCTTGATGTCGCCGGTCCAGGTGGCCTGGTTGCTGCTCCAGTTGTAGTTGGCCTGCACGTTGCGCTTCTTCACCAGCAGCGCCGAACGGTCCTGGCTGCTGAGCGGGCGCAGCTGGCCACGCACTTCCTCGAACACCGTGCTCTGGCTGAGGTCGGCCAGCTGGTTCTTCACCTGCAGGCTGTAGCGCCACTTGTTGGCACCTTCGCTGGCCAGGGTCATGGTGCCGTTGGCCTGCATGCCCATGTAGCTGGCCAGGTAATCGGCCTTGAACGGTTCCAGCGCCATGGCCGGCAGGCTGGCCACGGTCAGTGCGGCCGCTGCGATCCAGGTGAGGGGGCGGGTCAGGGTGTTCATGCTCAGACTCCTTGGTATTCGATCAGGCGCAGATCGACGCGATCTTCGCCGTCCTCGCGTTGCAGGATGCGCACCGGGGTGGGGACACCGTTGGCGATCCAGAGAATGGTTTCGTTGTTGCCGCCATTGGTCCGATAGACCCGCAGCGCGTTGTAGGACAGGTCACCGACCTCGACGTTCTCGGTCTGCGCTGCGGCCTGGTAGTCGTGCTGGCGGACCTTGCCCATGTCCACGTAGCGGTAGTGCATGGCGGCACCCGGGCGGGCATCGCGCATGATCGCCAGATTGATCAGCAGCGCGCTCTGGTCACCCGCCTGCAGCGGGATCGGTTGCGCGCGCTCCTTTTTCACGTCACCGCTCCACTGCGCGGTGCCGGCCTGCCAGTTGTAGGTGCCCACGGCCTTCTTGCCGAGAAACAGGCCCTTGCGCACGGTGCTCTGGCTCAGCGGTGCATAGATGCCACTGCGCTCCTCGAACACCGTGCTCTGCTCGATGTTCAGGCCGAGCACGCTGGCGAAGCCGCGGCGACCGACCACCTGCATGTCCACCCGCCACTGGCTGCCGCCGGTATGGGTGACCTGCATGCTGGCATCGCCGGCCTCCTTGCCCTTGTAGAAGGCCTGGTAAGTGGCGCTGAACGGCTGCAGCGGCGGCGGCTCCCAGGCCAACGCCGCCGGCATCGGTACGGCCGGTTCGGCGGGCGGCTGCACCACGGGCACGGGTGCCGGCGGGGTGGCGGGCGCCTGCGCCTGGCTCCAGCCCACGGCGGGAAGCACGGCAAGCGACAGCAGCAGTGAAGTGGACAACAGGGTCGTGGTCTTCATGGAGGACAGGGACCGCAGGAGGAGGCAGGATGCCAGCCCCGCAGTCAGCGGGGCGTGTGCAATGGGGTTACCGGTTCAGGTTACCGGCGGAATCTAGGGCCAATGGGCTAAACAGGGGGTGACCGTCGAGCCAGGGCTGGCCCTCCCGTTCAGCCAGGCGGCCGCCACACAGCAGCTGCAGCGTGGCGATCAACAGCGGATGCTCTACCGCCAGCACGCGCGCGGCCAGGCTGTCCGCGTCATCGCCCGGCTGCACCGGTACACGCACCTGCGCCAGCACGGCGCCGGCATCGAGCTCCGGCACCACCAGGTGCACGCTGGCACCGTGCTCGGCATCGCCGGCCTGCAGGGCCCGTGCATGCGTGTCCAGGCCCTTGTGCAGCGGCAGCAGCGACGGATGGATGTTGACCAGGCGGCCATCGAAGCGCTGCACGAAGCCAGCGCCGAGGATGCGCATGTAGCCGGCACAGATGATCCAGTCCGGCTCAACTGCAGCCAAGGCATCACCCAGTGCCTGCTCGTAGGCAGCGCGGTCGCTGAATTCCTTTGGTGCATGCGCCCAGCGCAGCGCAGGCGCCACGCGTTGCAGCGCCTGTGCGGTGGGCCGGTCGGAGAACACGCCGACCACTTCAGCCGGCAGGCGCCCGCTGCCGATGGCATCGAGGATCGCCTGCAGGTTGCTGCCGCGCCCAGAGGCGAGCACGGCGATACGGGTGGGGGCGGTCATTGCAGCGAACTCCGGCGGATCAGCGGCCAGGTCAGCAGGCTGCCCGCGGTGGCCATCAGCATGTCGGCATGCGCGTCCCACATGTCGCCCTGCTGGCCGTTGTAGGCCTCGGCGGCATCCGGCGACAGGGCCAGCGCGATGGCCCACTCGAACCACTCGTAGACCAGGCTGGCACACATCACCGTCATCACCGCCAGGGTGAAGGCCTGGCCCACCCGCAGTGCCGGCCAGGCGTGGCGGGCCAGCTGCAGCAGGGCGGGGGTGAAGCAGACGCCGAACAGGAAATGGATGAGGCGGTCGAAATGATTGCGCTGCCAGCCGAACGCCGCGTTGGGCGACCAGCCGAACAGCGCCTGCGACCACGCGTCATAGGGCACGTTGGAATACAGCCAGCGCGCTGCCACGCAGTGCAGGGCGATGAAGCCGCAGATCGCGATGAAGGCGCCATTGCCCAGCCAACCGCCGCGGCGGTCCACCCACAGCAGCGCGGCCAGGCCGATCACGGTCAGGGTGCTGTGCAGGGCCTGCTCGATCGGCCACAGCGGATGGACCCAGCTGATCGCGAACACCGCCAGTACGGCGGCGAAGGCCAGCTTCTTGGGGCCGGAGAAACGGTAGGCGGTTGCAGCGGCGGTGGTGGCGATGGCAGGCGAGGACATGTCGGGTCGATCGAAAGGGGGATGGTTCGTCTGCCTGCCGGCTCAGACGCTGAGGTGGTCGCCGCGGTCGAACAGCGCGGCCATTTCCGACTTGGACAGGAACACCCAGGCATAGGCGGCCAGGGCCATGCCCAGCGGACCGGCCAGCACCGCCAGCCACGCCGCGCGCCGGCACCAGGCCAGCCCGGTGCGGGCCGTCAACAGGCGCGCGGTATGCAGCTGCACGAACCCCAGCACGGCCGCCAGCACGGCGATGGACGCATAGACCGTGGTCAGCATCCAGGCATCGTCCAGCCCGCGTGAGTGGGCCACCCAGCCGCTGAGGCCGAGGAACGCCATTGTGGCGAACCAATGGAAGCCGGCCAACGCGTAGAACAGCACTTTCAGCGTCTGCAGATGGCTGGCCAGTTGCAGCTGCGCCAGGGTCTGCCGCGGCAGCGGCGGCGGATTGCCGGAGGCGGTCATGCGGGCGTGGCGGGAAGATCGAAGACGGCCTTGACCTGCGGACGCAGCAGGGTGATCAGGCTGAACACCCCCAGCACGGTGCCGACTGGCGCGAACAAGCAGGCCAGGCCGGCCACGATCAGGCACAGCAGGTAGCGGCGGCGGCGGGTCAGGCAGCGGCCGGCATAGGCCACGAACGCGCCCAGAGTGACGCCACCGAACACGATGACGCAGCCGATGATGGTGAACATCCAGCCGAACAGGCGCTGCTCGGCCGGCGACGACGGCTGGCCGCCGGAATTCATCGGCAGGTTGCCGGTGAGCGCGGTGATGCCCAGCACGATGTGGATGATGAAGATCAGCGAGAACAGCGCGATCAGGCCGCCGACCACGTAGTGCGCGATGGCCAGCATGCGCAGGTGGTCGGCATCCTGAGTGCTGAACACCGGTACCGTCGCCAGCGGCGGCGGCACGGGGGCGGGCGACAAGGGGGGCGTTGCGTCCATGCGGGCTCCTGGGTTGCCGGGATCAGCCGATGTGGACGCGCTCGGCGCCTTCAGCGGTGACCACCTGGCCGATGGTCCAGTGGTCCAGGCCCTGGGCCTTGACCGCCTCGGACACGGCAGCGACCTGGTCCGGCGCGACGATCAGCACGAAGCCGATACCGCAGTTGAAGGTGCGCCACATCTCGCTGTCGGCCACCGCGCCTTCCTTCTGCAGCCACTGGAACACCGGCGGCAGGGTCCAGGACGAGGCCTGGATGTCCAGACCGAGGCCTTCAGGCACCACGCGGATGATGTTCTCGGTCAGGCCGCCACCGGTGATGTGGGCCATGCCGTGGATGGCCGCGCCGTGCGACTTCAGCAGCGACAGGATCGGCTTGACGTACAGCCGGGTCGGTGCCATCAGCGCGTCGACCAGCTTCACGCCGCCTTCCAGCTCCAGCTCGGCCGGGCGGCCGGCACGGTCGTAGATGCGGCGCACCAGCGAGTAGCCGTTGGAATGCGGGCCGGACGAAGCGATGCCGATCAGCACGTCGCCGGCAGCCACGCTGGCGCCATCCTTCAGCTCGCTCTTCTCGACGGCGGCGACGGTGAAGCCGGCCAGGTCGTACTCGCCCGGGGCATACATGTCGGGCATTTCAGCGGTTTCGCCGCCGATCAGCGCGCAGCCGGCCTCGGTGCAGCCGTTGGCGATGCCGCCCACGACCGCCGCGGCGGTGTCGATGTCCAGCTTGCCGGTGGCGAAGTAGTCCAGGAAGAACAGCGGCTCGGCGCCCTGCACCAGCACGTCGTTCACGCACATGGCGACCAGGTCGATGCCGATCGTATCGTGGCGGTTCAGCTGGTGGGCCAGCTTCAGCTTGGTGCCCACGCCGTCGGTACCCGACACCAGCACCGGCTCGCGGTACTTGTTGGACAAGTCGAACAGGGCGCCGAAGCCGCCCAGGCCGCCCATCACTTCCGGACGGAAGCTGCGCTTGACCAAGGGCTTGATCCGCTCGACCAGCTCGTTGCCGGCGTCGATGTCGACACCCGCGTCACGGTAGGTGAGGGGGGAAGGGGCGGAAGACGGGGTGTTGGTCACGGGCGTCGGCGCTGGCAGGGGTTGAACGGGCGATTTTAACAGGCCGCATTGGCGCAAAGGCCGTATTCGGGCAACAATTCCCCCGGATACGTCGAGCCAATGGATGTCCTGATGCGCCGCAGCCTGATTTTGACCCTGCTCCTTGCGCTGAGCCTGCCGGTGGCCACGATGGCCCAGAGCGGCCTTCGCACCGAGGGTGATGTCGCCACCGCCAGTGGCGCGTACGAGGCCGAAGTGCCCGTCAACAGCCAAGCCGAGGCCGATCGCAACGGCGCCCTGGCCCGCGCCTTGAGCGTTGTACTGGGCAAATTGTCCGGGGATCGCAGCGTGATGTCGCGCCCTGGCGTGGCGCAGGCGCTGCGCAATGCCAAGGATTACGTGGCCAGCTACGACTACAAGCAGGACCAGAGCGTGGGCGCTGGCGGTGCCCCAAGCTTCCGGACGCTGCTGGTCGCCCGCTTCCGCGAGGATGACGTTGATTCGCTGGTGTCGGCGCTGGGCCTGCCGTTGTGGCCGCAGCCGCGACCGAAGCCGGTGCTGTGGCTGGCCGTCGACGACGGCAGCGGTCCGCGCCTGGTCAGCGTGCAGCAGGCCAACGCCGCCCGCCCATTGCTGAACCGCGCCATCGAGCGCGGCTACAAGCTGGGCCTGCCCAGCGGTGGTGCCGCCGAACAGGCACTGGCCGGTGCCATCTGGCGCCAGGACAGCGCCGCCGTGGCCCGCGCCTCTTCGCGCTACTCGCCGCCGATGCAGCTGATCGGCAAGCTGTACCGCGCCAACGGCGGCTGGCAGGCGGACTGGGTGTTCGTCGACAACGGCCGTGAGCTGAACAAGTGGACCAGCAAGGACGCCAACGCGATGCGCGCGATGGCGGCCGGTGCCGATGGTGCCGCCGATGCGCTGGTCAAGCGCTATGCCAAGGCCGGCGCGGCCGTGGGCCAGGCCGGCACCTACCGGGTGGTGGTCACCGGCATCAACAGCGCCGACGACTACCTGCGCCTGGCTGCCGGCCTGCGCGAGGTACCGGTGGTGCGCAACGTCACCCCGCTGCACGCCTCTGCCAGCCAGCTGGAGCTGAACCTGGAGATGACCACCGGCCTGGCCGGCTTCAACCGCATGCTGGGCGACAACGGCGTGCTGGTGCCGAGTGCGCCGCTGCCGGCGCTGCCGACGCCCATCGATGACACCACTGGCACCCCGGTGGCCCCGCCTGTCAGCAACGAGTACCGCCTGCGATGACCCTGACCCCGGAAGCGGAAATCGCGCAGTTCCTGCGCCGGCTGAAGTACATCCTGTTCGCCGGCCTGATCGGCTGGATCGTCTGGTTGCTGGCACCGATCCTGACCCCGTTCGTGCTGGCGCTGGCGCTGGCCTGGCTGGGCGACCCGCTGGTGGACCGCATCGAGGCCACCGGCCGCTCGCGCATGACCGGCGTGGTGCTGGTGTTCGCGGCGATGGTGCTGGTGATCGTGGCGCTGCTGCTGGTGCTGGTGCCGATGATCGAGCGCCAGATCACCACCCTGATCGCGGTCGCGCCGCAGGCACAGGCGTGGTTGATGGAAAAGGGCATTCCCTGGTTCGAGCAGAAGACCGGCCTGGAAGTGATGCAGTGGATGGATCCGGACCGCCTGATCGAATGGGTACGCAGCCACTGGCAGCAGGCCGGCGGCTTTGCCACCACGTTCATGGGTTACGTCTCGCGCTCAGGCTTCGCGATGGTGACCTGGGTGGTCAACATCCTGCTGCTGCCGATCCTGGCGTTCTACTTCCTGCGTGACTGGGACAAGCTGGTCGAGCGGGTCGCGTCGGTGATCCCGCGCAACCAGATCGGCACCATCAGCGCGCTGGCGCGTGAATCCAACGAAGTGCTGGGTGCGTTCATCCGTGGGCAGTTCCTGGTGATGCTGGCGCTGGGCGTGATCTATGCCGGTGGCCTGTCGCTGGTCGGCCTCAAGCTGGGCCTGTTGATCGGCCTGATTGCCGGCCTGATCAGTTTCATCCCCTACCTGGGCGCAACCACCGGCATCCTGATGGCCATCGTGGCCGCGCTGGTACAGGCGCAGGGCTTCGACCTGAAGCTGCTGATCCTGGTCGGTGTGGTGTTCACCGTGGGCCAGTTGCTGGAAAGCTACGTGCTGACCCCGCGCATCGTTGGCGACAAGATCGGCCTGCACCCGGTGGCGGTGATCTTCGCGGTGATGGCCGGCGGCCAGCTGTTCGGCTTCCTCGGCATGCTGCTGGCGCTGCCGGTGGCAGCGGTGACCAACGTGCTGCTGCGCTACGCGCACCAGCGTTATCGCCAGAGTGAACTGTACGTGGGTGAGAAGCCGGCGATCGTGCTTGATGGCGTGGTCGACCAGCCCCATATCATCCTCCCGACCGACAAGGGCCCCGACCTGAAGTGATGGGTGTGCCGCAACTGCCGCTGGCCCTGCATTACCCTCGGGACCAGCGCCTGGAGACCTTCATCGGCGCGCCGGACGGTGCGCTGGCGCAGCTGCGTGCGATCGCGGTCGGCGCCAGCCATGATTGGGTCTACCTGGAAGGCGCGGCGGGCACCGGCAAGACCCATCAGGCGCTGGCGATGTGTTCCAGCGCGGAGCAGGCTGGCCGGCTGCCGACCTATGTACCGCTGGCCAGCGCCGCCGGCCGCGTACGCGCGGCGTTGGATGGGCTGGAGGCGCGCGAGCTGGTGGCGCTGGACGGCCTGGATGAGATTGCCGGCAACCGCGAGGACGAGATCGCGCTGTTCGATTTCCACAACCGCGCGCGCGCTGCCGGCGTGACCGTACTGTACACGGCGCAGAAGGCGCCGGGCGAACTGGGCCTGGTGCTGCCGGACCTGCGTTCGCGGCTGGGCCAGTGCGTGCGCGTGCTGCTGCAGCCGCTGGATGAAGAGGGCCGCGCCGCGGTACTACGCGAGCGCGCGCTGCGGCGTGGGCTGGCGATCGACGAGGCGTCCATCGAGTGGCTGCTGTCGCATACCGGGCGCGAGCTGGGTGGGTTGATCACGCTGTTGGACTGGCTGGACCGGGAGTCGCTGGCGGCGAAGCGGCGGATCACCGTGCCGTTCCTGCGCCAGGTGCTGGAAGAAGGCCGGCCGCGTTACTGAGGTTGGGGTTTGCTTTGCAGGGCTGCGCCCTGCACCCGCCGAAGCAACGTCAACGTCAACGTCAAAAGCTGGCTTCCTGAGGGGAGGCGGGGTGGCTCAGGTTGCGGGGGACGGCGCAAGTACGTCCATGTAGCCTCGGTCGCGCCATCCATGGCGCTCACGCCCCCGCAACCTGAGCCACCCCGCCTTCGACAGGTTCCCGCGATCTGCCGGGACTGCGTACTGCACTGCTGTTGGTGGGTGTCGACCTTGGTCGACACGTGTCTTGCTTGTGGTGGGTGACGACCGTTGGTCGTCACCAGAGCAAGCGCAGCGAAGCGACCCGCTTTTGCTTTTCTTTCTTTCTTCCGTGGCTGGACGCCCACGGAAACTGTCAGAGGCCGGGCGGGTGGGCCATGCAGGGGCGTTGGCGCCATGGATGGCGCCATCGAGCTTACAGGGACGTACTTGCAGCGTCCCCTGCATGGCCCACCCGCCCGGCCAAACACGCGATCCGCTCTACGCGACCAACCACGAGGGGCTCAGCCGTTCGCTGCCAACTCAGCATCCAGCGCGCGCAGGCGATCCACGGTCCCGACATCGGTCCAGCGCCCGCGATGGTGCTGACCGGTCATCAACCCCCGCGCCATGAAATGCTTCTGCAGCGGTACCACCGAGAACTTCGGTGGCATCCGCTCGCTGCCCGGCGCGTCGCCGATCACCGTGCGCCAGTCGGCCACGATGGAAGGGCGATACACGCCGATGCCCGCATAGGTCAGGCAGGGTCCTGCCCGGTCGTGGTGCAGCACACCCTGCGCATCGAGACGGTAGTCACCTTCGGGGTGCTGAGCCGGATTGTCGACCAGCACCAGGTGTGCCTGGCCTTGTGGCTCGCGGGGCAGCGTGGCGAAATCGAAATCGGTCCAGATGTCACCGTTCACCACCAGGAACGGGGCGTCGCCCAGCACCGGCAGTGCGTTGAGGATGCCGCCGCCGGTTTCCAGCGGGGTCGGCCCTTCGTACAGGAAATGCAGTTGCAGGCCCCATTGGCTACCGTCGCCCAGCGTCGCCGGGAACTGCTCGGCCAACCACGCGGTGTTGACGACCACCTCGCGCACGCCCAACGCGACGAGGCGCTCCAGGTGCCAGACGATCAGCGGTTTGCCGGCCACTTCCAGCAGCGGCTTGGGCGTGTGCAGCGTCAGCGGGCGCATGCGCTCGCCCAGGCCTGCGGCAAAGACCAGTGCTTTCATCGGGCCACGCGCATCGGTGCGGCCAGCTCGGCCAGCGCCGGCTTGATGCGGTGTTCCAGCAGTTGCTGCAGCGGTGCCAGCTCGCGGTAGCGCGGCAGCACTTCGTCCAGATAGTTGATGAAGCGCGGCGCGTCGTCCAGGTAATGGCCCTTGTTGTCGCGGTAGCGCAGGCGACAGAACAGACCGAGGATCTTCACGTGGCGCTGGATGCCCATCCAGTCGGCATCGCGCAGGAAGATGGCGCGTTCGGGTACCGGCAGGCCGGCGGCGCGGGCGCGCTCGTGGTACTGCGCCAGCCACTCGTCCACGCGCTGCAGCGGCCAGCTCAGGAACGCGTCCTTGAACAGGCTCACCGCGTCGTAGGCGATCGGGCCACGCACCAGGTCCTGGAAATCCAGCACCGCCGGACCGTCGTCGACCGGCATCAGGTTGCGCGGCATGTAATCGCGATGGGTCAGCAGCTGCGCCTGGCCCAGGGCGTTGTCCATCAACCGGCGGTGTACCAGCTGCAGGCCTTCGAGCTCGCCGCAGTCCAGCTCCAGGTGGAGGTGGCGCTGCAGGAACCATTCGTCGAACAGGCCGGCATCACGCTGCAGCAGCGCCTCGCCGAACTGGCCGAAGCCGGCGGGTACCGGAATCGCCTGCAGGCGCAGCAACTGTTCGATCGAGCGACCGAACCATTCATCGGCGTTGCGCTCGTCGAGGATCTTCGCCAGGGTCGGGCCGCCGAGATCTTCCAGCAGCAGGAAGCCAACATCGAGGTCCTGCGCCAGCAGCGCGGGCACGCGCAGGCCGTTGTCGTGCAGCAGGCCGCGCATGTGCAGCCACGGCCGCGGATCTTCCAGCCCCGGGGGGGCGTCCATCACGATGTGGCTGCCGCGCGTGCTGGTGGTGCGCCAGTAGCTGCGCATGCCGGCATCTACCGAAGCGCGCTCGACCACGGCGTTGCCGTCGTCAAGCTGGGTACGGGCCCACCGCAGGCGCTGCGCGCTGCGCTGGGGATCGGAGGCGGGTTCGGTCATGCAGGCATATCCGGGCGCGCCGGGCGCGCCAACGTCGGGAACAGGAAGGGAAGGGCCGTCAGGCTCAGCGGCGACCGCTGAACAGGCGCAGGATCGCCAGCACGACGACCGCGCCCACGACCGCACCGAAGAAACCGGCCGGTTCGCCGGCGGCGTACCAGCCCATGTACTGGCCGAACCACCCGGCCAGCAGCGCGCCGATGATGCCCAGCACGATGGTCAGCAGGCAGCCCATGCGGTTGTTGCCGGGCATGAAGAATCGCCCGAGCAGGCCGACGAAGAAGCCGACCAGGATGATGTACAGCCAGCTGCTGCTGCCGAACAGACCATTCATGCGTGTGATTCCCACCAAGAGTGGACGCAGCCTAGCAAGGCCAGGCTGCGTCCGTCACGGTGTGCCGCTATCAGCAGCAGCCGTGGTCGCCGTGGCGGGTGCCGCTGTCGGCAGCCACCGGCGAACCGCTGGTCTCGCCACGCAGGCTGGCGGCGTAGTGCTCGCTGATCACCTTGGACACGCAGGAGGTGACCTTCTTGCCCATCGGGATGTGCAGGAACTCGTTCGGGCCGTGCGCGTTGGAGTGCGGGCCGAGCACGCCGGTGATCATGAACTGTGCGCCCGGGAACTTCTCGCCCAGCATGCCCATGAACGGGATCGAGCCACCTTCGCCCATGTACATCGCCGGCTTGCCGAAGAAGGTCTGGCTGGCGTCGTCGATCGCCTTGGTCAGCCACGGCGCCATCGCCGGAGCATTCCAGCCGGTGGAGGCCTTTTCCAGGTCCAGGGTGACCTGTGCGCCGTTCGGCGGATCGCGAAGCAGAGCTTCCTTCAGCAGCTCGCCGCAGGTCTTGCCATCGGCGGTCGGCGGCAGGCGAAGCGACAGCTTCACCGACGTCTGCGGGCGCAGCACGTTGCCGGCCGATTCCAGCGCCGGCATGCCACCCACGCCGGTGACCGACAGTGCCGGGCGCCAGGTGCGGTTGAGCACCAGCTCGGTCAGGTCCTCGTTCATCGGGCGCAGGCCGTCGACCATCGGGAACTTCTCGAAGATCTCGGTATCGACCACTTCAGCGGCACGCTTGGCCTGCTGCAGGCGCTCGGCCGGGATCTCCACGTTCATGCCGTCGATCAGGATGCGGCCGGTGTCCTGGTCCTCGATGCGCGACAGCAACTGGCGCAGCAGGCGGAAGCTGGACGGCACCACGCCGGAGGCGTCGCCGGAATGGACGCCTTCGTTGAGCACCTTCACGGTGAAGTTGCCGCCGGTCAGGCCGCGCAGCGAGGTGGTGCACCACAGCTGGTCGTAGTTGGCGCAGCCCGAATCCAGGCAGACCACCAGCGACGGCTTGCCGATGCGGTCGGCCAGATGGTCGACATAGGCCGGCAGGTCGTAGCTGCCCGATTCTTCACAGGCTTCGATCAGCACCACGCAGCGGGCATGCGGCAGGCCCTGGGCCTGCAGTGCCAGTACCGCGGCCAGCGAACCGAAGATGGCGTAGCCGTCATCGGCGCCGCCGCGGCCGTACAGCTTGTCGCCACGCAGGACCGGGGTCCACGGGCCGAGGTCGTCGTCCCAGCCGGTCATTTCCGGCTGCTTGTCCAGGTGGCCGTAGAGCAGGATGGTGTCGTCGCCGGTTTCGGCGCCGGTGGCCGGAATTTCCAGCAGGATCAGCGGGGTACGGCCTTCCAGGCGCACCACTTCAACCTTCAGGCCGGGCAGCTGCTGGGCCTTGGCCCAGTTCTCCATCAGGGTGACCGCCTGCTCCATGTAGCCGTTCTGCACCCAATTGGCGTCGAACATCGGCGACTTGTTGGGAATGCGGATGTAGTCGACCAACTGCGGGACGATTTCGCTGTCCCACTTGTCATTGACGAATTGGCCGAGCTTGGCGCTGTCCATCTGAAACTCCGGTTGCATGGGCTGATCCGGCCATTCTACGCCTGTGCCACGGGTAGGGTTTTTCCTACATCACGTCGGGTATTTGGCTGGCTTTTAGAAATCCAGGAAACCGATAGGCTGTGTGCATGTGGTGACGGACACTGTTCCTACCGACGGGATTGCCGGTCGGGACGGCCAGAATCACAAGGAGATACACGTCGTGCCTTGGAGTGTCGTGTTGAGGGCACTGGTGCTGGTCGTGTGGATCGCTGGGGCGCATGCCGCCGAACCGATCGACATCAACCGCGCCGATGCCCAGGCGCTGCAGCAGGGATTGACGATGGTCGGAGCCACCAAGGCCGAGGCGATCGTCGAGCACCGGCGCAGACACGGCCCGTTTCATCGCGTCGAGGACCTGACGCAGGTGAAGGGGATAGGGAAAGCAATCGTCGAACGGAATCGACAGCGGATCACCGTAGGCAACAGGTTGTTGCCGGCGGATCCGGTACCTGGATCGGTACCGGTGCGAACCGTACCGAGGCGCTGACAGCAGGAATCGTCGGAACCGGCAGGAGGCTGGTTCACCGGGTACGGACAGGAAGGCCGTGACCACCGACCGCCGCAGGACGCGGCACCAATCACCAGGATGGTGGCATCACAGACCTGTGGAAGGGGCTGAGATACAAACAGGACAGACGCGGCCGCGTGCAGGATGCAACGCTACCCCCACAGCGCAGGATGCGAGGGGGCGGCAGCAGGCCGACAAGGACGTAACGATTGCCCGGTACGACACATGGCTGTGTCGCCGGGCAGTTTCATTTCCGGCGCCTGGTTTTGCCGCGGCCACCACGGGCCGATGGTGTACGGTGGCCGCTCCGCATGGAAAGGACCCCCGCTGGATGCTTCCGCACCGCCCCACGACCCTGATGCTCGCCCTTGCACTGGCGCTGCCGCCGCTGGCCCATGCCGCTGCGCCGACGTCGGCTGCCAAACCAGCAGCTGCCGCAGCCAGCAGCGCCGAAGTGCGCGGACCGACCGACCTGAAGCCGGGCGAGTACCTGTGGCATCCGGAAATCTCGCCGACCGGCCCGATCGTGCTGGTGGTCAGCCTCGATGAACAGCGCGCCTACGTGTACCGCAACGGCATTGCCATCGGCCTGACCACGATCAGCTCGGGCAAGGCCGGGCACGAGACGCCAACGGGTGTGTTCACCATCCTGCAGAAGGACAAGGACCACAAGTCCAACATCTACAACAGCGCGCCGATGCCGTACATGCAGCGGCTGACCTGGGACGGCATCGCCCTGCATGGCGGCAGCCTGCCCGGGCACCCGGCCTCGCACGGCTGCGTGCGGCTGCCGCAGGCTTTCGCGCAGAAGCTGTTCAGTGAAACCCAGCGCGGCGACACCGTGGTCGTGGCCGATGCCAAGAGCTCGCCGATGACGCTGGCCTATCCGTCGGTGCTGGCGCCGGTCAACGCGCGTGGCCAGGCCCTGCCGGAGACCGAGGGCGGGGCGCCGGCGCAGGCCTGGTGGAACGACAGCGCGGCGCCGGCGGGGCAGGTCGGCATCCTGGTCAGCCTGCACGACCAGCGCCTGTACGTGCTGCGCGATGGTGTGATGATCGGCGAGTCGCCGTTGAAGGCCGACGCGCTGCCAGCGTTCCAGGGCACCACCTTGTTTGTGATGGGGCAGGGTTACAGCGACACCCCCAGCCCGCTGGACGTGAACCAGCGCCTGCACCAGTGGACGGCCTATCCGCTGCTGGGCCAGGACCGTGCCCAGGCCACCCCGGACCTGCTGGCCACGCCCTCGCTGCCGATGGCGCTGCCGGCCGATTTCGCCCGCCAGCTGTACCAGGTGCTGGTGCCGGGCACGACTCTGCTGGTGACCTCGCTGCCGGCGGTCCGCCCAAGCCCGGCTGAATCCGGAATGCAGCCGGTCTTGGAATCCGAGCCGCCAGGGTCCACCCTCAAGGGCAACTGAGTCCCCCTGTTGTGCCCATGACTGCATCCCGCCTGTGCCGGCTGGCCGCGTTCGGCCTGCTGGCGACCTCGGCCAGCGCCCCGGCGCTGGCACAGACGCCCGCCCTTGCCACCAGCGCCGATGATCTGGCTGCCCTGCTGTCGCGCAGCGCGCCCAAGGCCGACCGCCACGTGTTGCAGCTGGCGGCGCACGCCATGCGCTGTGCGTTGCAGCGGCCGGAGCTGGGCATCAATGGTGATCGGCTCAGCGTGATCGACTATTCGCGCCCGTCCACCGAGCCGCGCCTGTGGGTGTTCGACCTGGCCCACCAGCGCCTGCTGTTCGAGGAATGGGTGGCGCATGGCCGCAACAGCGGTGAGAACCGCACCGAACACTTCTCCAACCGCGATGGCAGTTTCATGTCCAGCCTCGGCGCGTTCACCGCGCAGGAGACCTACATGGGCGGCAACGGCTATTCGCTGCGCCTGGCCGGGCTGGAACCGGGCTTCAACGACCGCGCGCGTGACCGAGCCATCGTCATCCATGGTGCGCCGTACGTGAACCCGGCTACCGCGCAGCTGCAGGGGCGGCTGGGCCGCAGCCTGGGTTGCCCTGCGGTGCGGCTGTCGGTGGCCAAGCCGCTGATCGATGCGTTGCGTGGCGGCACGATGGTGTTTGCTTACTACCCCGACCAGGATTGGCTGAAGCACTCGCAGCTGCTGGGCGGTGAGTGCGGTGGCCAGGACACGCTCGCCACGCGGTGATGCATGACGGCGCGCGGCATGATGCAATGCGCCGATGAACATCGACTCCCTGCTGCACACTCCGAGCCAGGTGATTTCCCGCCTGGACTATCGCCGCGAACGCTGGCGCAACGGCCTGGGCTGGACCCGCGAGATCCTGCGCCTGCCGGCGCAGGGTGACGACTGGGCGCTGCGCCTGTCGGTGGCCGAGATCGAGCAGGATGCCGCGTTCTCTGCCTTCCCCGGCGTGGAGCGCGAACTGGTGCTGCTGCAGGGCAATGGCGTGCGCCTGCGCTTCGACGATGGCCGTGTGGCCGAGGTGCTGCCACCGCACGGGCGCGTGCGTTTTGCCGGTGAGGAAGCGCTGCACGGCGAACTGGTCGATGGCACCACCCACGACTTCAACCTGATGTGGAAGCGCGAGCTGCTGCAGGCCGAGCTGCTGCACCGGCCGCTGGTGGGCGGCATGTTCTTCTTCTGCGAACCGGGCGTGGCCTGGGCGCTGCATCTGCTGGCCGGTCAGGCGGAGTTCGGTGCAGATAGCGGCTTGCCGGCGCTGCAGGCGGGCGATACCGCGTGGCTGTCGGCCGGCGAGCGTCAGCGGCACGCGTTGCAGGGCGGTGGCGAGTTGCTGGCGATCCGGGTGAGTGCGGCGACGATGGCATGACCCTGTAGAGCCGAGCCCATGCCCGGCTGCTTTTCGCGTTCCACCCAGCCGAGCATGGGCTCGGCTCAACAGTGGCTAGTACACATCGCGCCGGTAACGACCGGCCAGCTGCAACGCTTCCTTGCCCTCGGCCCCCAGCACCTGCTCGATCACCGCATCCACCGCCGGGGCCATGCCCTGCAGGCTGCCGCAGACCAGGATCGTCGTACCTTCATCGACCCACTGCCGCAGCGTTGCCGCTTCGGCCAGCAGCCGGTCCTGCACATAGCGATGCGCGCCGCCGCTGCGGCTGAACACTGCATCCAACCGCGCCAGCGTGCCGTCGGCCAGCATTGCCTGCAGTTCCTCACCGAAGTGGAAGTCGTGCTCAGCGGTGCGTTCACCGAACAGCAGCCAGGTGCGGCGCGCGCCATCGCGAGCACGTTCATGCAGGTGCGCGCGCAGGCCGGCAATGCCAGTGCCGTTGCCGATCAGCAGTAGCGGCACGTCGGCGGCCACACCGTGGAAGTTGTCGTTGCGTCGCAGGCGTAGCTGCACCGGTTCGCCGACCACCGCGTGGTCGCACAGCCAGCCGCTGCCGATGCCCGGCGTGCCATCGGCACGCAACTGGCGGCGCAGCAGGATGTCCAGCGCACCGTCGGCCATCACCGAGGCGATCGAGTACTCGCGATGCGGCAATGGCTGCAGGGTCGCCAGCAACGCAGGCAGGTCCCCCGGTGGAACCAGTGAAGGCAGATGCGAGCGTGCGACACGGGCCAGCAACGTCTGTCCATCATCGAGTACCGCGTCAGCATCAAAGCCCTGCGCGTCCAGCCACGCGCGCGCGCTGTCCCGCGCATGCTGCGGACCAATTTCGGCGATGTCGCCGGCCTGCCATTGCACATCAACGCCAACGGGGGGCTGCAGGCGCAGCCAGTACACCGGGCCGCCGGGGCTGCCCGGGTTCAGGTGCTCGCGTTGCAGCAGCGTCCACGGTTGATACTCGGCCGGGCTCCAGTCGGGTAGTTCGCTGGCGCCACCGCCGAGTTGACCCAGCAGTTGCTGCCAATGACGCAGCGCTGCAGGATCGGCGTTGTCGACCTCGATCGCGTCGAACAGCGGATGCGCGCCGTGCTGGCGCAGCCACTGGTCCAGCTGGTGGCCGAATCCGCAGAAGTGGCCATAGCTGCGGTCGCCCAGCGCGAGCACGCCGTACTGCAGATGCTGCAGTGGGGGCGGCGTGGCCATCACTCCGCGCAGGAACGGCAGGGCGTGGTCGGGTGGATCACCTTCGCCGGTGGTGCTTGCGATGAACAGCGCGCGCTGGCTGTCGGCCAGCAACGCGGCGTCGACCTCATGCAGGCCGCGCACACGCACTGGCACGCTGGCACCGCGCAGGGCCTCGGCGCTGCGCTCGGCCAGCTCACGCGCGAAGCCGGTCTGGCTGGACCAGACCAGCAGGATCGGTGGGGTGTCTCCGGTTGCGGCATCGTCGCGCGGGCGCCCGCGCCACCACAGGGCCGCGCAGGCCAGCGCATACAGCGCCGTGGCGAGCACTGCGATCTGTGATTGCCGCGCCGGCGGCGCGCCCTGCCACCAGGCCTCGCCCAGGTGCAGGCGCAACAGCGCCCAGCCGATCACTGCCAGCAGGAACAGCACCAGCGCGTTGCCGAGCCACGCGCGCGACGGACGGGTGCTCATGCGCCCTGCTCGTCGAGCAGGCGCTGGAAGGCGCTGCTGAGGAATTCGCGTGGACCCTCCGCTGCGCGTTGCAGGTAGCGTGCAGCCAGTCCTTCGCGCTCGGCCAGTGCCATGCCTGCCTCACGTCCGAGCACGGTCAATGCCGTGGCCCAGGCATCGGCGTGCATCGCATCGTCGGCCACCACGGTTACCGCAGCCGCAACCTGACGCACCGGCATGCCGGTACGTGGGTCGAGACTGTGGCTGTAGGCCTCGCCATCGGCCTGGTACTGGTGCCAGCGATCACCGGAGGTGGCCACCGCCCTGCCGTCCAGTGTGAGCACGCGTGGCGGGGTATCGGTGTGCGCGTCTTCTTCGGGTGCGGATTCCACCAGCACCCGCCACGGCTGGCCGTCCGGCTTGCGGCCGTAGCCGGCCAGTTCGCCGCCGACTTCGATCAGCGCAGCAGTGATGCCTTGTCCACGCAACCAGGCAGCGACGTGATCGACGCCGAAGCCCTTGGCGATCGCAGAGAGATCCAGTTCCAGCCGGCCCGGTTGCAGCAGCGCATCGTCCTGCCACTGCAGGCGCTGCCAACCGCAGCGATCGCGCGTGGCCTGCAGAAGGGCCGCGTCCGGTTGGCGGCGATCACCGGCATGTGCACCGAAGCCCCACAGTGCAACCAGCGGACCGATGGTGGGATCGAAGGCGCCGTCACTGGCGGCGGCGATGGCCAGTGCGCAGGCCAGAACGTGGCGGGTCTCGGCCGGCAACGCGCACCATTGGCCGGCGTCGGCGCGGTTGTAGCGGCTTAGATCCGAGCCGGGTTCCCAGGTGCTCATCTGTGCGACCACTTCATCCAGCCGCGCCTGGATGCCAGCGTGCAGCGGGTGCAGGTCGCGCTGGCGCGATGCGACCAGCGACACGCTCCACGTGGTGCCCATGGTGGTGCCGCCGAGGCGGGCGATGTCGAGCAGGGAATCGGTCATGGTGATGCGTAGCGGCGGCGATGCCGGGGGCTGCCCGGCATCGCAGTCCACATTACTGCGGCAGCACTTCCAGCGTGGCGACGTAGCTGAGGCGGCGCTTGGCGGCCTGCTTCACCGAGGTCTTGTTGTCCTCGGTGCCGGTTTCCAGCCAGTACATGCCAGCTTCCGGCCAGGTCACCTTGATCTCGCCCTTGGCGTCGCTGGTCAGCTTCAGCTCGTCCTGCGCGTTGCGGTAGCGGGTGCCGCCGCGCACGATCTCGAATTCCAGTCCGGCGGTCGGCTTGCCATCGACCAGCACGCGGAAGGTCGCTTCCTCGCCGGCGAACAGATCGTTCGGATGGCCCACGGCCACCAGTTCGATGCCGCGGTTGGTCGGCTTCAGCGCAGTGTCGTTCGGTGCGCCGTTGGTGACAAAAGTTTCCACGCGGCCGACCGACTGGCTCACTTCCAGCTTCTTCGCGTCCTTCGGCAGTTCACCGAAGGTGGCGGCGGTACCACGCCAGCGCTTGCGCTCGCCGTTCTGCTCGTAGGTGGCGAACAGGCCGTCATTGACCGACGCGATGCGGTAAGTGCCCTGCTGCTTCAGCTCAACGTCGAACACGCTGCGGTACTTGCCGGTGGCGGCGTTCTGCGCCTGCACGGTGCTGCCGTCGGGGGCGGTGATCACCACCGATTCCAGGCGCAGCGGAACGTGGTTGAAATAGAACAGGTCATTGGAGACCGCACCGTCGACCGTGATCCACGGCGCGTTGCCGGCGATCACGGTCTGCGAGGGCAGCAGCCAGGCCTTGTGGGCCAGGGCGGAGAAGGGAAGGGCAGCGGCCAGAGCGGCGGCGAGGACGAGCGTGCGCTTCATGCGGAAGACTCCAGGTGGATGCAGGGTGGTGCGGCGAGGGGAGGGGAATTACGACTTAATCCCCTCCGTCCCCTTTTCAGGGTTTGACGGCGAGGGTGACCTGGCCCAGTTCGGTGGCGCCCTGCGCCTTGCCGTTCTGTGCGGCGGTGGCCGGCCAGGTGAAGGGGATCTTCAGCAGCTCGCGGCCGCCGACTTCGCGCACCGCTTCCACCACCAGGGTGTAGTTGCCCGGGGCCAGCTGCTTCAGCGCCGGCTGCTTGTCGTTGAACGACAGCGCGTGCTTGCCGGCCGGGCGGGTCGGGCCGGTCACGCCGTCCACCGGCACCTGCAGGGTGCGGCCGCTCTTGCGCCACCACTGGCGCAGGTCGGGCAGCCACTTGGTGCCGTGGCCTTCGCTGTTGCTGGTCTGCTGGTACCAGACCGACAGGTTGGCAGCGACCTTCTGGTCGGCGCCTTCCAGCCACACCGCCACATATGGGCGGTGGTACTCGGCCACGTTGAGCTTGGGCACTTCGACGTTGATGTCGAGGGTGGTGGCATAGGCCGGCGAGGTGGCCAGCAGGCCGCTGAGGGCGATGGTCAGGGTGACGCGCATGGGGCGGCTCCGGAAACGAAGGAAAGTCAGTGGATCAGCAGCAGGGCGATCAGCAGCGGGATCATCAGGCCGAGGCCGACCAGCGGCCAGGTCATGCGCCGCTGCCGCGCATGCAGGTGCAGCAGGAACAGGCCGGTGATGCAGAACACCAGGCAGGCCACGGCGAAGAGGTCCAGGAACCAGCCCCACGCCGGGCCGGCATTGCGGCCCTTGTGCAGGTCGTTGAGGTAGGACACCGCGCCGCGCGAGGTTGATTCGTACTCCACCGCGCCGGTCTCGCGATCGATGCTCAACCAGGCGTCACCACCGGGGCGCGGCAGCGACAGGTAGATTTCTTCGGCCGACCACTCGGCCGGGCGCCCGCCGATGGCGATGCCCAACTGCGTGTCCAGCCATTGCCGGGCCGGGCGCGGGATCGGCGCGTTGCCATCCTCGCGCGTGCCCAGCTGGCCCAGCAGCGCGGCCGGCAGTTCCAGATGCTGGTTCTGCACCTCGGGCTTGGCCTCGATCTTCGCGGCATGGTTGAGGGTCAAGCCGGTCACCGCGAACAGCAGCATGCCGATCAGGCAGACCGCCGAGCTGATCCAGTGCCACTGGTGCAGCGTCCGCAGCCAGAAGCCACGGTTCTGTTGCTGCTGCACGGTGGAAGAGGCGGGACGGCTCACGGCACGGTTCGAGGCGGACGGGGACTGCCCATTACATCATTGATGAGAATAGCTCGCAATTGCGTGTCGTTCTGTATCCCTGGGGGGGAATTGCCGGCCAGCGGCCGGCACTACCGACTGGCTGGAATTGCCGGCGGTTGGCCGGCAATTCTGCGGATCAGTAGATCCACGCCATGCGTGGATGGAGCGGTGCCGACCAAGGTCGGCACCCACCAGGGCAGGGCGCAGAGATCAGAACTTCGCGTTCAACGAAATCCAGTAGCTGCGGCGCTGGTCCTTGGTCGCGTAGTCGTCCACGCAGCTGAATTCACTGGGATTGAGCAGCAGGCACGACTGCGAGACGAAGTCCTTGTCGAACAGGTTGTTGACCCGTGCGTTGACCGTCAGCCACGGCGTGGCCTTCCAGCTGCCGCCCAGGTGGAAGATCGTGTAGTCCTCGTAATAGCGCACGTGGCGGGTGCCGGCACTGTCGATCAGGGTGTCGCGATAGCGGTCGTAGCGGCCCTCGCCGATCAGCGACAGGCTGACCGCTTCGTTGATCTGCCAGTTGAGGCTGGCATTGGCCATGTGCTTTGCCGGCGTGGTGCCTGCGATCGGGCGGCCCTTGTCGGGACCACTGGTCTGTTCGCTCTTGGTCCAGGTGTAGTTGCCGCGCAGCTGCAGGTTGTCGAGCAGGTCGACGTGGCCGGCCAGCTCGGCACCACGGGTTTCGGCCTTGTCGATGTTCACGCTCTGGGTGAACGTGCTGTAGCCCAGCGTTGCCCAGCCCGGACCGATGTCCACGCAGTAACCGCTGCCGGCCGGAGCCACTTCGCAGTTCGGGAAGGTGCCGCCGCTGGCGATCTTGTCTTCGAACTTGTTGAAGAAGCCGGTGACATTGAAGCCCCAGCGCTGGCCTTCGTAGTACGCCGCCAGCTCGTAGTTGGTGCTGGTTTCAGGCTTCAGGTTCGGCGAACCCACCAGCGGCAGCACGCCCTGGCCACCGAAACCGGTGATGCCCGGGAACAGCTGGTCCGGACGCGGCGTCTTGTAGCCGGTGCTGATGCCACCCTTGAAGGTCCAGGCGTCGCTGGCATTCCATACCAGGTAGCCGCGCGGGCTGAGGTGGCTGCCGAACACGTTGTGGTCGTCGTAGCGCAGGCCGAAGGTGGCGGTGAGGGTATCGGTCAGCGACCAGTTGTCCTCGGCGAACAGCGCCCACATGCGGTGCTTCTGCTTGGTGTTGCTGCGGTAGCCGGCGCCATCCATGCCGAATACACCGTCGATCATGTCGGTGTTGTTGTATTGGCCGCCGACGGTCAGTTTGTGCGCGCCGAAGTCGAGGTCGAGCATCGTGTCCAGCACGTAGCCTTCCAGCTCCATGGTGCGCAGCGGACGCGGCAGGAACGCCTGCAGGCGTGCCTGTTCGCTGGCATTGAGTGCACCCAGTGCGTTGTTGCGGCCAGCGGCACAGTTGTTGGCCGCACCGGTGCGGCGGCAGACGTCATTCCACAGCGTCTGCAGGTTGGCGCGTTCGTCCAGCGTCAGCGGCAGCGAGCGGCCGAGATTGCTGCTCTTGCTGTGGGTCAGCGAGGTCTGCCAGGTGCCGAAGCTGTAGCGCCCCTGGTGGGTCAGCGAAAGCTGGTCACGCTCGTAGCGCTGGTAGGCGGTATAGCCCACGCGCGGCTGCACCACGCGGCGGGTTACGGTGCCGCTGCCATTCGGGTTGGGGATGACTGCATTGCCGACGCGCCACAGGCTGGCCAGGCTGTCGAGGGTGCCGGTCTGGCCCTCGCTGTTGTCATACTTCTGCCGCGACACGTCGTAGTCCAGCCACAGTTCGTGGTCATCGTTGACGTGGAAGTTCAGCCGCACACCGGTGTTCCAGTTCGTGTTGGCCACCGACTTGCCGCCGCCACCGAAGCCGATGCTGCGTTCCCACAGGCTGCCGTCGGGCAGGGTCAGTGCATCCCACTCCGGATTGGAGGCCTTGGCGTCGTAGTAGCTGCCGCGTACTGCCAGGCCGATACGGTCCTTGACCAGCGGGCCGCTGAGGTAGACGTCGGTGGTGCGTGCATCGCCGAACTGATCGTCCTGCTGCACGGTGAAGCCCTGGGTGAGCGCGCCGTGCCAGCTGTCCTGGTTGCGACGGGTGATGATGTTGATCACGCCGCCCATTGCATCCGAACCGTACAGCGTGGACATCGGGCCGCGCACCACTTCAATGCGCTCGATGGCATCCAGCGGCGGCAGGTAGGCGAACTGGCCACCGCCGAAGTTGTTCGGATACAGCTGACCGACATTGCTCTGGCGGCGGCCGTCGATCAGCACCAGGGTGTACTCGGAGGGCAGGCCGCGCATCGAGATGGTGGCACGGCCGTTCTTGTCGCTGGCTTCCAGGCCGACGTCGATGCCTTCGACGTCGCGCAGCGCATCGACAAGGTTGGTGTACGGGCGCTTGCTCAGCTCCTCGCGGCTGACCACGCTGATGCTGGCCGGGGCATCGACCACCTTCTGCTCGAAGCCGGAGGCGGTGACCACCACCTTGTCCAGCGTCTGTGGCGCGCCGGAAGCGTCACCGTAGGCGAAGGCAGGGGCGGTCATGGCCGCCAGCACGGCGCTGGTCAGCAGGGTACGGGACAGGGACGAACGGACACGATGGCGCTTGGCCATGGCAGTTACCTCGAGGGATGCAGGGTGGTGCGATGCCAGGCGCAAACGGCGCGGCATGCACGGGGAGGCCCGGTCAGGGGCGGCAGGGATGAAGCAGGCAGCGGCGTGCCGGTGCGACCGCGAAGGCGGTCACGCGGGGCCGTGAATCAGGCGAGCGGCGGCGCCTGGCCGCGTTGCTGGCGGCGCCCGGGCGCATCGGCCCAGGGCGTGTCCGGAGTGGCCAGTGGCCAGTCCAGGCGCACGCCGGGCGTGGCCGGCGTGGCGGGTACCAGTTCGAGTTCAGTGCGCAGCCATTGGCTGGCCAGCAGCATCGGAGGGCGTGCCTTGTCAGCCGATTTCACCGGGGCCGAGGTGGCGCGGCGCAGCTTGGCCGGTGCTTCTTCCTGCAACGGGGCTTCACCACCGCGTTCTTCCAGCGGCACCTGCAGGGCCTGCACCGGAGCGCTGGCGTGGGCCTGCGGCAACAGCGGCAGGGTGCCCAGCAGCAAAGCCAGCATCGCCACCCACGCCAACAGGCTGGCCAGCGCAGGACGCTGGCCGCGCATGGCGGTGCCCATCTTGCGATGGATGAGTGGGCGAGGGCGAAGCGGGCGCAGCAAGCGGGGGTCCCCAAGGGTCTGCCGGCAGCGGCCGGCATCAACGGGGCGTGATTGTAATGAGAGCTGTTAGCTGTTGCAAATGAGAATGATTGCCAAAATGTCGCAGGCCGGCCGGATCCGGCTCAGACCTCGCTCCAGCGTCGCAGCAGGTTGTGGTACACGCCGGTCAGCTGCAGCACCGCCTCGGCATCGCCGCCGGTCTGCCGCAGGCGCTCGATCGAGCCGTCCATTTCCCACAGCAGGCGGCGCTGCACATCGTCGCGGACCATGCTCTGCACCCAGAAGAACGAGGCCACGCGCGCGCCGGCAGTGACGGGGCGCACCTGATGCAGGCTGCTGGACGGGTAGACGATCAGGTCGCCGGCCGGCAGCTTCACTTCGTGCTCGCCGTAGGTATCGCTGATGATCAGCTCGCCGCCTTCGTACTCGTCCGGCGCGGACAGGAACAGCGTGCAGGAGATGTCCGAGCGCAGCTGTTCGCCGTTGGCCAGGTTCATCACCGCGCCATCGACGTGGAAGCCATAGGTGCCGCCACCGCTGTAGCGGTTGAAGCGCGGCGGCAGGATCTTCAGGGGCAGCGCGGCAGCAAAGAACAAAGGGCTGCGGCTCAGCGCGGCCAGTACGTCCCTGCCCAGCTCCGCCTTCAGGGGAGATGCATCGGGTAGCTGCAGATTGTGCTTGACCATCGCGCCCTGTGAACCGACGGTCTCGCGACCGTCGGTCCAGTCTGCAGCGTCGAGTTGCCTGCGTGCCTGCGCCACGTCCTGGGGTGAAAGCACGTCGGGAATGTGCAGCAGCATGGCGGTTCCTTCGTGGGCGCGGGGGAGTGGGCTCCCCCGCGCGCTGCATCAGAAGCGGATGTCCGCGCTGAGCAGGAAGGTGCGCGGGGCACCCGGGGTGTAACGGTAGCCGCTCTTGTTGATGCTGGCCACGTACTGCTTGTCGAACAGGTTGTAGCCGTTCAAGCGCAGCGAGATGGTCTCATTGATTGCCCAGGAGACGACCGCGTCATACACCACATAGGACTTGGTGAACGACGGGGTGCCAACCGCGCCGTCGGTGCCGCGGTGCATGCCGGCGGCATAGCGCACGCCGCCGCCCACGGTGATGCCGTAGGGCAGGGTGTAGCTGGTCCAGCCGGTGAACGTGTCGTCCGGGGTATAGGTCAGGTTGGTGGTGCCATCGGCTGCCACCTTGGCACCTTCCTTTACGTCGGTATCCAGGTGGCTATAGCCGGCGCTGACCGACCAGTTGTCGGTCAGCCGGCCGACTGCGGAGAGCTCCACGCCCTTGACCCGCTTGCTGCCGGTCTGGGTCGGGTTGCCGGCATCGTCGAGCACGGTGGTGTTGATCTCGTTGTCCACGTCCGTCTGGAACAACGCAAGGTTCACTGCCAGGGCGTCATCCAGGAACGCCCACTTGCTGCCCACTTCGAAGGTCTTGGCCTTCTGCGGGTCCAGCTTGGGGTTGTCGGCACTGCTGGCCGAGCTGCTCAGCTGGAAGTTGGCACCACCCGGGGGTTGTTGCGAGATGGCGTAGTTGGCGTAGACGCTGACGGTATCGCCGACCTTGTAGAGGGCGCCCAGCTTCCAGTTCAGCAACGTATCGGACGCGTCCAGCGTCGGGTTGCGCAGTACCGTTCCGGCAGGATTGCTGCCACACGCCGGGCCGCCGCGGCCACCGCACACCGACGCGCTGGCGTACTCGGTCTTGTAGTGGTCCGCACGCACGCCAGCGGTCAACAGGAAGCTTTCGCCGAAGGACAGGGTATCGAACAGGTACACCGAGGAGGTGGTGGTCTTGCCATGTGCATCGGCGCCGTTGTGCGCCCAGTTCAGGCCGCTGACGTTCCAGTCCGGGTTGTACAGGTTCGCAGCGGGCCAGCTGGTGCCGGCAGCGGCGGCCTGGCCGTAGCTGTCCAGTTCTTCACGGGTGAATTCCAGGCCAGCGCTCAACGCGTGCCCGACCGCGCCAGTGGCGAAGTCGGCGCGCAGGTTCAGCTGATCGGTGAGGATCGTGTTGCGCTGGTCCTTGAAGGTCGGCAGGCTGCGCGCGATGGCGTAGCTGGAAAGGTCGGCCGGGTTGGCATAGGTGATGTTGCCGGTCGGGCGGCCGCCCGCGCCGCGCACGCCGGTGCCCATGAAGGCGGTGAGCAGGTAATCCTGTTCGGTGCGGCCCCAGCGGGCGGTGTTGGTCAGGCGCACGCTGTCGTTGAAGTCGTGCTCGAAACGGAACGTGGCCATCTTCGCGGTCACGTCATCGTGGTCGGCGCGGGTGCCGTAGAAGTTCTCCGGATCGACCGGGTGCCCGGCCAGCGCTTCCAGCGTCGGCTGCGGCGTCCAGCCCGGCAGGCCCAGGGTGGGCACGCCACCATCTGGCACGTTGTCCTGCTTCACATACAGCAGGTTGAGGTAGTAGCGGGTGGCGGTACCCAGACCGAGGGCCAGCGACGGTGCGATGCCCCAGCGCTTGTTCTGCACATGGTCGCGGCCGGGCTGGTCGCTGTCCTGCCACATGCCGTTGATGCGCAGCGCGCTGGTGGCGCCCAGCGCCTGGTTCCAGTCGGCAGTGGCGCGGCGCTGCTGGTCGCTGCCCAGCGAAAGGCTGGCCGACGTCGCGTCCTGCAGGTTGGCCTGCTTGCTGACCAGGTTGATCGCGCCAGTCGGCGCCGAACGGCCATTGTCGGTGCCGGCCGGTCCCTTGGTCACTTCCACCTGTTCGATGTTGAACACATCGCGCGAGATCGAACCGAGGTCGCGCACGCCGTCCACATACAGGCTGTTGGAGGTGTCGAAGCCGCGCATGAACAGCGCGTCGCCGGTGGTGGTGTTGCCGTTCTCGCCGGCATAGAAGGTGCCCACGCCCGGGCTGTTGCGCAGTGCTTCGGTCAGCGTGGTGGCGCCCTGCTGGTTGAACAGGTCGCTGGTAATCACCTGGATGGTCTGCGGCGTGTCCTGCAGGCGCTGGGTGAACTTCGGCGAGGCCACCTTGTCGGCCTTGTAGCCGCGAACGGCGTGCACGTCGACCTTGTCCAGTGTGCGGGCGTTGTCGGTGGCTTCGGCGTGGGCCAGCGCAGGCAGCGCGGCCAGGCCGAGGCCGGCAGCGAGGCTGGCGGTGGCCAGCGGCAGGGTAAGAAGCGGCGAAGTGTGCTTGCGGCTCTTGATCGGGTTCATGGGCGTCTGCAGAGAAGGAACAGGAAGGAGCCGCCGGCGCAGGCAGCGCGGCAACAGGACGGGAAAGAGGAATGCAGTTCAATGGCTGCGCAGCGCGCAGAAAAGCGTCAGACCAGCTGCGCAGGCGGTGCGTGCGAGGGAGGCTGGCGACGACCGGTCGCGGGCACCGGCAGATCAGGCATCGCCGGCGTAGGAGCGTATGCGGGGTCATGCTCCGGGCGCTGCAGGCACAGCTGCCGCAGTGCCGGCGGTTTGTCACCCCGGCTCCCTTCTGGCTCGGATTCCGCGCGCTGTATCGCGTGCTCGTGCGGCAACGCGTAGGGGGGCGAAGATGGCGCTGCACCTTGGGCGTAGGCGCCGGGCGTATCACCTGTCGGGGTGCTCCGGCCTTCCTGCAATGCCGACCATCCCAGCAGCAGCGTCAGCAGCGCAGCCACGAGCAGCGGCCACCCTTGGCGGGCGAGCTGGCACAGCGTGGCGGTGGGCGCGGGCGAAGCCATGGCGCAGGCGCAGTCGTGACGAAGATGTTACTTAGCATAACATCAACGATAATGATTCGCATCTGCGCGACAAGCGCTCGATTTTAGATGGCCCTGAGAGCGCCTGGAAGGCGCTTCAGGGCTGGTCGGTCGACGGGTGGTCGCCCCGGATTTCAATCGCGGTCGTCGCGGGTCCAGATCGCGTCGTGCTCGCGCTTTACCGGGAACTTGGGCACCGGACTGTAGGCCGGTGCGCACAGGGCACGGCCATCGCGTACGTCGAAGCGCGCGCCGTGCAGCACGCACTCCACGCTGCCTTCGGCGGTGTTGAACTCGCCCGAGGACAGCTCGAACTCCTCATGCGTGCACTGGTCTTCCAGCGCGTACAACTCGCCGTCGAGATTGAACACCACAATCGGCGTGCCGGTCACCTCGTCGAACACACTCTTCATTTCACCCGGCAGCAGTTCGGCACCGGCACAGACGAAGGTCCAGGCCTCGCTCACGCAGAGGCTCCGGCCAGCGGCTTTTCCAGGATCTCGAAGCGCAGGTCGTCGCGCTTGGGAATGCCGAAGCGTTCGTCGCCATAGGGGAACGGCTTCTTGATGCCGGTGCGCTGGTAACCGCGGCGTTCATAGAAGGCGATCAGCTCGTCGCGCACATCGATCACCGTCATCTGCATCACCGGCACGCCCCATTCGCGTGCGGCGTGCGCTTCGGCGGCGTCCATCAGTTGCTTGCCGACACCGCCGCCCTGCTGGGCCGGGTCGACCGAGAACATGCCGAAGTAGCCCTTACCGTCGACATCGGCGACGTGGGCGCAGGCCACCAGTTGGCCGTCGCGTTCAGCCAGCAGGATGGTCGAGCGCGGGCGGTCGAGGTCACCCTGGATGCCGTCGGCATCGATGCGGGCGCCATCCAGCAGGTCGGCTTCGGTGGTCCAGCCAACGCGGCTGGCGTCACCACGGTAGGCCGAGGTGACCAGGGTGATCAGGGCGGGGATGTCGGCCGACGTGGCGGCGCGGAAGGTCAGGGTGCTCATGGACACATTCTAGGTGGGGTGGGGGCGTGCGCAAATGGGAAGGTGGGGTCAGATCCCTTTCGCAGCGTGATAGGGATCTGGCCCCGGCGTCTACTGACCCAACGGCAGGCCATGGACCGACTGGCACGGGCGCGGAATCGGCAGATGCTCGGGGTCAGATCCCTTTGCGCAGCGAAGGGCTCTGACCCCCTGTTTCCAGGAGGAACCCATGCCGAGGCCACGACGGGTCGATGCGCCCGGATACCCGCAACATGTCGTCCAGCGCGGCAACAATCGCCAGCCTGTGTTCTTCTCGGATGGCGACCGCGTCTCCTACCTGCGGCTGCTGTGTCATCACGCGGACCAGCAGCACTGCCGGATTCACGCCTATGTGCTGATGGGCAACCACGTGCACCTGCTGGTGACCCCTGATGCACCGGGCGGGATGTCGCGGATGATGCAGGCGGTGAACCGCGCCTACGTTCGCCGTGTGAACGAACGGCAGCAGCGCACGGGAACCCTGTGGGAGGGCCGCTTCCATTCCACGCTGGTTGATACCGAACGCTACTTGCTTGCCTGCCAGCGCTACGTCGAACTCAACCCGGTGCGGGCGGGGATGGTGGTGCGTCCTGGGGACTATCGCTGGTCAAGCTATCGCGCCAACGCACAGGGACGGGCAAATGCACTGCTCGTACCGCATTCGGCATTCGAGCTCATTGCTGCTGATGTGGATGAGCGGCGCAGACGTTATGCGGAGTTCATCGCGCAAGGTATTCCTGCTGGGGATCTGGTGGCGATACGTGGCGCGCTGCAGTCGCAGCGGCGGCTGTCGGGGCCGTTGATGGGGTCAGAGCCCTTTCGCGATGCGAAAGGGATCTGACCCCGATGTGCCATGGCCTGCGGAGCTCTGCGTGTCTTCGATCCTGCCATTGGCGCCGCCATGAAAAACGCCGCGGTTTCCCGCGGCGTTCTCGGCTTCCGGCTGGCCAGGGAATCTCACCCCAGCAGCTTGCGCACCTTGGTCAACGCGGTCATGAAGCGCTCGATCTCGGCGTGCGTGTTGTAGAACGCCAACGAGGCACGGCAGGTGGCGGCGACGCCGAAGTACTGCAGCAGCGGGTGTGCGCAGTGCTGGCCCGAGCGCACGGCCACGCCTTCCAGGTCGAGCAGGGTCGCAAGGTCGTGCGCATGCGCGCCGTCGATCAGGAACGAGACCACGGCGGCTTTTTCCGGCGCTTCGCCGATGATGCGCAGGCCGTCGACACGGCGCAGCTCTTCGGTGAAATGCGCCAGCAGTTCGGCTTCGCGTGCTTCCACGTTCTCCTGGCCGAGCTGCTGCAGGTAGTCGGCGGCTACGCCCAGGCCGATGAATCCGGCGATGTTCGGGGTGCCGGCTTCGAACTTGTGCGGGGCATCGTTGAACACGGTGCCGTCGAAGCTGACTTCCTTGATCATCTCGCCGCCGCCCAGGAACGGCGGCATCGCGTCCAGGTGCTCGCGACGGGCCCACAGTGCGCCGGTGCCGGTCGGTCCGCACATCTTGTGGCCGGTGATGGCGTAGAAGTCGCAGCCGATCGCAGCGACGTCGACCTTGCGGTGCGGCACCGCCTGCGAGCCGTCTACCACGGTGATGATGCCGCGCTTGCGCGCTTCACGGCAGATCTCGCGCACCGGATTGACCGTGCCCAGCACGTTGGACACGTGGGTGACGGCGAGCAGCTTGACCTCGGGGGTCATCGCCGCGCGCAGCGCGTCCAGGTCCAGCGCACCATCGGGGGTGATCTCGGCCACGCGGATGGTCGCGCCGGTGCGCTGCGCAACCAGCTGCCACGGCACGATGTTGGCGTGATGCTCCATGCGCGTGATCAGGATCACGTCACCGGCCTTCAGCCGTGGCAGTGCCCACGAGTACGCCACCAGGTTGATGGCGAAGGTGGTGCCGCTGCACAGCACCAGGTCGCTGGGGCGCACGTTGAGGAAGCGCGCCAGCTTGTTGCGTGCGCCTTCATAGGCATCGGTGGCTTCGCTGCCCAGTGCGTGCACTGCGCGGCTGACGTTGGCGTTGTAGCGGCGGTAGAACTCGTCCACCGCGCCGATCACCTGCACCGGCTTCTGGCCGGTGTTGGCATTGTCGAAATAGACCAGCGGCTTGCCGTGCACTTCGCGCATCAGCAGCGGGAAGTCGAGGCGGACGCGGTCCCAGTCGGGGCTGCCGGTGCGTTCTTCGATCGGTCGCGGCGAGGACAGGTTCATGCGACACCTGCCTCGGCCAGCGCCTTGTCCAGACGGCGTGCCAACTGCGCGCGCAGCGCGTCGGGCAGCACCTTCAGCGGCTCGTGGCAGAACGCGGCGCTCAGCAGTGCCTGCGCCTGCGCCTGCGGCAGGCCGCGCGTGCGCAGGTAGAACAGCGCATTGGCATCGAGCTGGCCGACGGTCGCGCCGTGCGCGGCCTTCACCTCATCGGCGTCGATCACCAGCGTCGGCTGGGTGTCGATCTCGGCGTCGGGCGACAGCAGCAGGTTCTTGTTGGACAGGTTCGCATCGGTGCCGTCGGCGCCTTCGCGGATCTGGATGCCGCCATGGAACACCACGCGGCTGCGGTTGGCCGCAACGCCGCGCCACAGCAGCTCGCAGTTGGTATCGCGCGCGATGTGGTCGATGCCCAGGCGGGTCTCGACGTGGCGGCGGCCATTGCCGAGCAGCACGCCATTGGCGGTCAGGTGGGCATTGTCGCCTTCCAGACGCACGTTCAGTTCATGGCGGCTGAGCGCGGCACCCAGCTCCAGGTCGACGCGGTGGTACTGCGCGTCGCGGGCCAGCACCGCATCGGTGCGCAGGAAGCTGGTCTGGCGCGCGCTGCCGGCCTGGATGCGGGCATGCTGGAGCACCGCGTCACGGGCGACGTGGGCATGCAGCACGGTGTTGTCCAGATGGGCGGCATCGCCGACGCTGAAGCGGTGCTCGACCACGCCCAGCTGTGCGCCGGCACGCAGTTCGATCAGGTGGCGATGATGCCAGGCCAGGTCGGTGTCGCCGGCCACGCTGGCGAACACCAGCTGCAGGGGGGCTTCGACCTGTACGCCTTCGTCCACGCGCAGCACCACGCCTTCATCGGCCAGGGCGGCGTTGAGTCGGGCGAAGATTTCTTCGCTGCGCTCGTAACGGCGGCCAAGGAAACGCACGGCATCCTCACCGTCCGCCAGCGCGGCCGACAGCGGCTGCAGCTGCACGCCGGCCGGCAACGCCTGCACGTCGCTCAGCGTGGCATCCAGGCGACCGTTGACGAACACCAGGCGCGGCGCCGGAATGTCTTCCAGCAGCGCGATGTCTAGGGCCGGGCCCTGCAGCGGTGCCGCGGCGAACGTACGGCGCTCCAGCTGGCGCAGCGAGGTGTACTTCCAGGCTTCGTTGCGGGCGGCCGGCAGGCCATCGCGCAGGGCCGCATCCAGCACTTCGCGGCGCGCATCGCTGCCGCAGAAGGCCTGGGCCATCGAGTCGAGCAGGGCGCTCATCAGACCGCCGCCTCGCGCACCACGCGATCCTTCAGGAAGTCATAGCCGTGCGCTTCCAGCTCCAGCGCCAGTTCCGGGCCACCGCTCTTGACGATGCGGCCGTCGGCCAGCACGTGCACCACGTCCGGCTTGATGTAGTCCAGCAGGCGCTGGTAGTGGGTGATGACCAGGAACGAGCGGTCGGCGCTGCGCAGTGCGTTGACGCCGTCGGCCACGCTCTTCAGTGCGTCGATGTCCAGGCCCGAATCGGTCTCGTCCAGGATCGCCAGCTTCGGCTCCAGCACGGCCAGCTGGAAGATCTCGTTGCGCTTCTTCTCGCCACCGGAGAAGCCTTCGTTGACGCCACGGTGCAGCAGTTCGTCCTTCAGGTGCAGCACGGCCAGCTTCTGGCGCACCAGCTTGAGGAACTGCATGGAATCGAGTTCTTCCTCACCGCGTGCCTTGCGCTGGGCATTCAGTGCCGCGCGCAGGAAGTAGGTGTTGTTCACACCCGGAATTTCCACCGGGTACTGGAACGCCAGGAACAGGCCGGCGGCGGCGCGCGCTTCCGGATCCTGGTCGAGCAGGTCGGTGCCTTCGAACTGCACGCTGCCTTCGGTCACGTCATAGCCGTCGCGGCCTGCCAGGACATTGCCCAGGGTGGACTTGCCGGCGCCGTTGGGGCCCATGATGGCGTGCACCTGGCCGGGCTTCACTTCCAGCGACAGGCCCTTGAGGATTTCCTTGTCGCCGATGCGGGCGTGGAGGTTTTCGATCTTCAGCATGGTGGGGGTTTCCGTGGTGCGGGCCGTGGCCCGCCGGTAAAGAGAATGCGTTGTGCGAGGGGCGGCGGGCGGTCAGCCCACCGAGCCTTCCAGCGAGACTTCCAGCAGCTTCTTGGCTTCCACCGCGAACTCCATCGGCAGTTCGCGGAACACCTGCTTGCAGAAGCCGTCGACGATCATCGACACCGCGTCTTCCTGGCTGATGCCACGAGCGCGGCAGTAGAACAGCTGGTCGTCGGAGATCTTGGAGGTGGTGGCCTCGTGCTCGACCGTGGCGCCCGGGTTCTTCACCTCGATGTAGGGGAAGGTGTGCGCACCGCACTGCTTGCCGATCAGCAGCGAATCACACTGGGTGTAGTTGCGCGCGCCATCGGCGTTGCGGTCGACCCGGACCAGGCCGCGGTAGGTGTTCTGTCCGCGGCCGGCGCTGATGCCCTTGCTGATGATCTTGCTCTTGGTGCGCTTGCCGATGTGGATCATCTTGGTGCCGGTGTCGGCCTGCTGGCGGTGATGGGTCAGTGCCACCGAGTGGAACTCACCGACCGAGTCATCGCCCAGCAGCACGCAGGACGGGTACTTCCAGGTGATCGCCGAACCGGTCTCGACCTGGGTCCAGGTGACCTTGCTGCGCGCGCCACGGCATTCGGCACGCTTGGTGACGAAGTTGTAGATGCCGCCGACGCCGTTCTCGTCGCCCGGGTACCAGTTCTGCACCGTGGAGTACTTGATTTCCGCATCTTCCAGCGCGACCAGCTCGACCACGGCGGCGTGCAGCTGGTTCTCATCGCGCATCGGCGCGGTGCAGCCTTCCAGGTAGGACACGTAGGCCTTGTCCTCGCAGATGATCAGCGTGCGCTCGAACTGGCCGGTGTGGCCGGCGTTGATGCGGAAATAGGTGCTCAGCTCCATCGGGCAACGCACGCCCTTGGGGATGAACACGAAGCTGCCATCGGAGAACACCGCCGAATTGAGCGCGGCGAAATAGTTGTCGCCGACCGGCACCACGGTGCCGAGGTACTGCTTGACCAGCTCCGGATGCTCCTTGATCGCCTCGGACATCGAGCAGAACACGATGCCCTTCTCGGCCAGTTCCTTGCGGAAGGTGGTACCGACGGACACCGAGTCGAACACCGCGTCGACCGCCACGCCGGCCAGCTTGGCGCGCTCGTGCAGCGGCACGCCCAGCTTGTCGTAGGTATCCAGCAGTTCCTTCGGCACGTCGTCCAGCGAGGCGTACTTCGGGCCCTTCGGCGCGGAGTAGTAGCTGAGCGCCTGCAGATCGATCGGCGCGATCTGCAGCTTGGCCCAGTTCGGCATCGGCATGGTCAGGAAGTGGCGGTAGGCGTCCAGGCGCCACTGCGTCATCCATTCCGGCTCTTCCTTCTTGGCCGACAGGGCACGGATGGTGTCCTCGTCGAGGCCTGCGGGAAGGGAATCCGATTCGATGTCCGTGATGAAGCCGGCCGAATACTTGCGGCCGAGCTGCTCGTGGATCTCGCGGTTGGGGGTGTCGTCGCTGGCGACGTTTTCGATGGTTTCGGTGGCCATGGGGGGGCTGCCTACGGATCAGGAGACGACGTCGACAGCGATGGTGCGGCGCTGTTCGTCATCGGCAAGGGGGAGAGGGGGCAGGATCTGGGCGAGGGTGACGTCGCGCAGGGCCTCGGAGACCACGTCGTTGATCAGCCGCCAGCTGCTGCGCGCACCGCACTTGGGCGCCATGCCGCACTGGTGGTGGTCGTGGCTGCATTCGGTCAGGGCCAGCGGCCCTTCCATCGCTTCGACCACTTCGAACAGCGAGATCTCGATGGCCGCGCGGGTCAGGCGGTAGCCGCCACGGACGCCACGCAGGCCCTCGACCAGGCCGGCCTGGGCCAGCGGCTTGAGCACCTTGCTGACGGTCGGCGGTTCCAGACCAGTGAATTCGGCCAGTTCGGTGGCACTGAGCACCTCGCCCGGGCGGGCGGCGAGTACGGTCAGTACCACGGTGGCGTAATCGGTGAGTTTGGTGACGCGCAACATGGGGATGCGAGTGGTTCTTAAAGCGGACTGAAATTGTACGCTTTTATTCGCCGCCATCCAAGCCGGGCATTCAGCCGGCGCTGGGGGCCGGGCCGGGAGCACTCACCGGGGCCGATGCCAGGGCGCCAATGCTGAGCCAACGGGATGATTTTCGCAATCACCCGGAATGGGCGAGAATCAACGTTCCTTTCGTTGCAGACCTCCCTTGCCGATGCCCAAGAAGATCCAAGCCCGCAAGTCCGCCATCCACGGCAACGGTGTGTTTTCCGTGGCCCCGATCAAGCAGGGCGAGCGCGTGATCCAGTACAAGGGCCTGCTGCGCAGCCACGGCGACGTCGATGCCGATGACAGCGGCGATGTTGAAAGTGGCCATACCTTCCTGTTCACCCTCAACGACGACTGGGTGATCGATGCCAACTACAAGGGCAACGACGCGCGCTGGATCAACCACAGCTGCGACCCGAACTGCGAGGCGGTGATCGAGGAAGACGAGGACGGTGACAGCCGCGGCGACAAGGTCTTCATCGAGGCGCTGCGCGATATCCAGGCCGGCGAAGAGCTGACCTACAACTACGGCATCACCCTGGCCGAGCGCCATACGGCCAAGCTGAAGAAGATCTGGGAGTGCCGCTGCGGCTCGCCCAAGTGCACCGGCACCATGCTGCAGCCCAAGCGCTGATTGCGGTAGCGCCGGGCCATGCCCGGCGATCGCGGTGCGCGGGAGAATCAGAAGCCGCCGGGCATGGCCCGGCGCTACCTTATTTTCCGAGCACGCCTGCCGGCACCAGGTTGCCCAGGTTCTGGTTGAAGGTGACCACCAGCTTGCCGTTCTTCACCTGTGCCGACTGCACCTGCAGCGCACCGAGCACGCCGGCCACGGCCGGGTCCAGCTTGTAGATCGGCTCGCGCTGGGCGTAGTCGCTCAGCCAGGCATTGAGCAGGCCGCGGGTACGCGAGTCGAGGCGACCGCCCTGGTTGGCCGGAGTGAAGTCATCGACGCTGGGCTGCTGCAGGTGGAAGCCCTGGGTCTGTGCGTCGTAGCGCAGGCCGCTGCTGAGCTTCACCGTACCGAGCTTGGCCGGGTTGCCGCCAGCGGTCGCCAGCGCCACATCCATGCCCAGGTTCAGTCGTTCGCCGGCCGGCAGGCTCAGCTGCGGATGGCTCATGGTCAGCGCGATCAGGCCACCCAGCGCATCCTGGGTGCGCGGGAAACTGCCATCGAGGTACTGCTGCACATCGCTGGCGCCGACCGACAGTTCACGGCCGGAAATGGAAGGGGCGGCCTGCGCGCCGATCGCCGCGGCGATCAGTACGGTGGAGGCGGCAAGGCGGGTCATCAGGGAACGCAGGCGCATGGCGGTGACCGGTGAATGCGGAATGGATGGATCAAAGAGTAGCCTTGCCGGCTGAATCGTGCGTGCATGCCGCTGCAACGGTTCAGTCCAGCGTTGGCCGCAGTTGCGCCGACTGGATCTGCCAGGCGCGGCCATCGCTGCTGGGCTGCACCCGGTACCAGCCGCCGAAGCGGAACGTGCCCTGGGTGGTTGCTGCACGGACCTGAACCGGGATCTCCAGCAGCTGTGGTGGCTGGTGGCCATCGCGGGCGATCGGCGACCCGGTCGTCAAACGCAGGCTGCGGACGTTCTCCAGCTGGCGCAACGCGGCGTCGTCCGCGCGTCGTGCATCGCTGGGCGGGAAGGTCCAGGCGGCATCGGCGCCTTTGTGGTCACGGTTGAGCAGGGCCATGACATAGCGATTGAGCATCGCGGCCGGGAGCTCGGCTTCGGCCGTGACGGCGGCAAACAGCGGGTCGACCGCGGTGGCTTGCAGTGCGGGCGCTTCGGCCTCTGCACTGGCAGCGGCCGGAGCCGGCGGCTGCGCAGGGGGAGCGGTTGGATCCGGTTGCGCCTCCGGCCGCGAACAGCCGAACAGCACCAGCGGCGCGATCAACAACAGGAACCTGCGCATGCCTGCCTCCTCCCCGAGGCGACGTGAAGGAGGGCAGTGTATCGGCTGCGCCGGTCTCAGCGGGAGGACGGCAGCTGTTCCAGCGCATCCAGCGCCGGCAGTACCTGCGTGGCGATTGCGGCCAGTGCGTGGCCTTCGGTTTCGGCGTGGCGCTGCACGATATCGCGCAGCAGCTGGGTGGCGATCACGACTGTCGCACGCTCATCGCCGCTGAGCCCGGCGGTGCGCGGTGCAGCTTCCAGCAGGCGCATCAGGTCGCGGCTGGCGCGATGCTCCAGTTCGATGGTGCAGCGCCCGGTGCACTGCACCCCGTCCTTTTCGATGGGGGTCACCGAGATCCGGTAGCGGGTGGAGGGGCTGGCCATGAGGGTGTGCTCGCCGTAGCTGTGGAGGATGTGCCCACGATAGGCAAGGCCACGGTCGGCAGCGATGGCCGGCGCTGCACGCAGTGTTCCACCCGGTACGTTCCGTGCGTACAGATCGCGCGCTCATCCAACGGCGGCGGGCCTGTGCGGGCAATCCGCTGGCTGCGGCAACGCTGTGTTGCGGCCTGCGGTTCGGACAAAAAAAACGGGACGGCCTGAGCCGTCCCGTCGGAATCCGCTTCGGGGCGCGCGCTTACAGCGCAGCGTCCTTCAGCTTCTTCAGCGGACGCACCTTCAGCTTGGTGGTGGCCGGCTTGGCGGCGAACCACTGTTCTTCCTTGGTGAACGGGTTGATGCCCTTGCGCTTCGGCTTGGCCGGCACATTGACGGTGCTGATCTTCAGCAGGCCCGGCAGGGTGAACGAGCCAGCGCCCTTCTTGTGCACCGAGGAGGCGACAGCGCTTTCCAGCGAGGCCAGCACAGCGCGGACGTCCTTGGCGATGACGCCGGAGGCTTCAGCGATGTGTGCAACCAGGCCGGACTTGGTCAGCACTTCCTTGATCGGCTTCGGAGCGGCCGGCTTGGCGGCTGCCTTCGTCGCGACTTTCTTCACTGCCTTCTTCGGGGCAGCCTTCTTAGCGGTCTTTGCCATGGTTTCCTGTTCCGTGAACGGTTGGTTGTTTGGTCGGCGCCGAACCCCGTCGGCAAGCGCAATGTAGGGCAACTCTCGGGCGCCGCCAATAGCCTGGAGTGCGGAAAGTGCATGTTTTTTCATATCCAGGCCGATTCAGTACATGGCCGGTGGTGGGGGCTGGGGGTGCCGCGGTGCGGCCGGCAATGCTCGTCCCGGTAGCACGGGGATGCGCGAAATTACTGAAAACAAGGGAAAAATACGCGTTCTGCTGGCGAGGAAGTGTCCACGTGCCTGCGGCCAGGGTGACGTCCGGCGTGCGGCGGAGCGACGCAGGGCTAACGCATGGCGTGCGAGGGTAAACGTTCATCACCGCCACGCAGGAGCAGCATATGGGAATCTCGCGACACGCCACCGCGCACTGGGAAGGCGATCTGAAGTCCGGCAAGGGACAGTTGAGCACGCCGCAGAGTGGCCTGCTGGACAAGACCCGCTATGGCTTCAACAGCCGTTTCGGCGACGAAAAAGGCACCAACCCGGAAGAGCTGATCGCTGCCGCGCACGCCGGCTGTTTCACCATGGCGCTGTCGGCCAAGCTCGGCGAAGCCGGCTTCACCCCGACCTCGCTGGATACCGAGGCCAAGGTCGATCTGTCACTGGAAGGTGGCCCACAGCTGTCGCAGATCCGGCTGAAAGTGAAGGCCGTGGTGCCGGGCATCGATGCGGCGCAGTTCCGTGCCATTGCCGATGACGCCAAGCAGAACTGCCCGGTGTCCAAGGCGCTGAGCGCGGTGCCGATCAGCCTGGAAGCCGAGCTGGGTTGAGGTCGGTAGCGCCGGGCCATGCCCGGCGAGCGCAGCGGAAAGACGCCGGGCATGGCCCGGCGCTACCACGCCGTACGGGATCACCAATCAATGGTGCCGCTGATCACTGTCTGCACCTGGCCACCGGACCAGACTTCACCGTCTTCATCGACGAAAAGGGTCAAGCGCGCATCGTGGCCGACTTCACGGCCCTGGCTGACTTCAAATGGTGCGCGGCCCTCGGGCAGGGCATCGCGCAGGTCCAGCCACGCGGCAAGCACGGCGTTGGCGGCACCGGAGGCGGCGTCCTCGAAGCGGCGTCCATTGCCGACGAAGGCGCGCACCGCGAGGTCGAACCCCTCGCTGCCATCGCTGAAGGCATAGGCAAACACGCCCATGCTGTCGGTGGATTCGGCCAACTCGGCGACCGCGTCCCAGTCCGGACGGAGGGCACGCAATGCGGCCTCATCGGCCACCTGCACCACCCACCAGCTACGCCCGCCTTGCATGCGTGCCGGCGGCAGCGTGCCCAGCGGCCAGCCCTTCAGGGCCGGCTGCAGGCGTGGATCGGTGGCCTCGGCGGTCTCGGCCAGCTGCGCGCGCGGGGTGCGGATGGCGATGCGCTGCTGCGCAGCCTCGCCACTGACGCGTAGCGGTAGCGCGCCGGCAATGCCGTCCTGCACCAGCACGCCGTCGACCGGCGCGGCCAGGCCGGCCTGCAGAACCGCATGCGCGGTGCCGACGCTGGGGTGGCCGGCGAACGGCACTTCCTTCTGCGGGCTGAACATGCGCAGCCGATAGCTGGCGCCGGCCGCCTCCGGCGGGAACACGAAGGTGGTTTCCGGCAGGCGCGTCCAGCGCGCGATGGCCTGCATGCTGGCGTCGTCCAGGCCCTCGGCATCGAGTACCACGGCCAGCGGATTACCCGCGCCGGGGCGCGGCGAGAACACATCCAGCTGCAGGAAACGGCGGCTAGTCATCGGGGCGAAACTCCAGGAATGAAGGGGGATACGGTAGCGCGGGGCCACGCCCCGCGAGCGCGCAGCGCGGCAAGGCCGACGGGCCTGGCCCGGCGCTACCAGCGGATGTTGCCGTCGATGACTGGCTGCACCTGGCCGCCAATCCACACCGTGCCCTCTGCATCGACCTCTACCTGCACTCGGCCATCGCGGCCGACTTCGCGGCCCTGGCTGGCCACATAAGTGCCGACGCGGCCGGGCAGGGCACTGCGTTGCCGCAGCCAGGCGCCGATCAGGGCGTTGGCGCTGCCGGTCACCGGATCCTCCGGCACGCTGGCCGCATCGGCGGGGCAGAACGCGCGCACCACGCGGGAATGGTCGGTGCCGGCTTCATCAGCGAACACGGCCACGCCGGTTGCGTCGGTGGCCAGGCTCCAGTCACGCAGGGCGGCCATGTCCGGCACCAGGTTGCGTACGGTGGTGGCATCGCGCAGCGGCAGAAGCCACCAGCGCGCGCCGTTGTCCCAAAGTTCCGGCGCATGCCCGTTGGCGGCGAGTGCCAGCAGCGATTCGGGCACCCCGTTGGCTGTCGTCGCCCGTTGCCGCGCCGGCGGGCTGGCCAGCTGGATCTGCAGCGCCTCAGCCGGGCCGCTCACCCGTACCGGCAGCAACCCTGCGGCGCACTGTTGTACCAGCGCACCCTCGCGCGGTTGGGCCAGGCCGCAGGTCACCGCCGTCCAGGCCGCGCCGACGCTGGGATGGCCGGCGAAGGCCAGTTCACGGGTCGGGGTGAAGATGCGGATGTGGTAGTCGGCACCGGGCGCGCTGGGGCGCAGGAAGAACACCGTCTCGGACAGGTTCAGCCAGGCCGCCAGGGCCTGCATCTGCTCGCTGGAGAGATCGTCGGCGTCCAGCACGGCACCCAGTGGGTTGCCGGTACCGGGGCGGGGGGCGAAGACATCGAGCTGCAGGTAACGGAGGACGGCCATCTACGGTGATATTGCGCTTAGAATCAAAGGTTCCGCCCCCGAGGGCGGCTTCCCCACATTCTACATAGCCAATCCATGTCAGCTTCCCCCCTTGTCGATCGTTGGATCGTACTGAAGTTCGGCGGCACCTCGGTGTCGCGTCGTCACCGCTGGGACACGATCGGGAAGCTGGCGAAAAAACGGGCGGAAGAGACCGGCTCGCGCGTGCTGGTGGTGGTTTCGGCGCTGTCCGGGGTCACCAACGAACTGACCGCGATTGCCGATGGCGCGCCTGACAGCCGTGATCGCGTGGCCGCGCTGGTCGAGCGCCACCAAGGCTTCCTGCAGGAACTGGAGCTGGGCGCCGAGGTGCTGGCCGAACGACTGGCCGTGCTGCAGGGCCTGCTCGATGACCCGCGTGCCGCTGCTCGTCCGCTGGACTGGCAGGCTGAAGTACTGGGCCAGGGCGAACTGCTGTCCTCCAGCCTGGGTGCGGCCTATCTGCGCGCCAGCGGCCTGGATTTCGGCTGGATGGATGCCCGCCAGTGGCTGGACGCATTGCCGCCGCAGCCGAACCAGAGCGACTGGTCGCAGCGCCTGTCGGTGAATTGCCAATGGCGTGCCGATGCCGCCTGGGCGCAGCGCTTCCGCGCGCAGCCGACCCGGCTGCTGATCACCCAGGGCTTCATCTCGCGCCACGCCGACGGCGGCACCGCCATCCTCGGCCGTGGTGGTTCGGATACCTCGGCGGCGTACTTCGGTGCGCTGCTCGGCGCCAGCCGCGTGGAGATCTGGACCGACGTGCCGGGCATGTTCAGCGCCAATCCCAAGGACGTTCCGGACGCGCGGCTGCTGACCCGGCTGGACTATTACGAAGCGCAGGAAATCGCCACCACCGGTGCCAAGGTGCTGCACCCGCGTTCGATCAAGCCGTGCCGTGATGCCGGCGTGCCGATGGCCATTCTCGATACCGAGCGCCCGGAACTGCCGGGCACCAGCATCGACGGCAATGCCGCACCAGTGCCGGGGGTGAAGGCGATCAGCCGCCGCAACGGCATCGTGCTGGTGTCGATGGAAGGCATCGGCATGTGGCAGCAGGTCGGCTTCCTGGCCGACGTGTTCAATCTGTTCAAGAAGCATGGCCTGTCGGTGGACCTGATTGGTTCGGCCGAGACCAACGTCACCGTATCGCTGGATCCGTCCGAGAACCTGGTCAACACCGATGTGCTGGCTGCGCTGTCGGCCGACCTGTCGCAGATCTGCAAGGTGAAGGTGATCGTGCCGTGCGCGGCGATCACCCTGGTCGGCCTCGGCATGCGCTCGCTGCTGCACAAGCTGTCGGACGTGTGGGCGACCTTCGGCCGCGAACGCGTGCACATGATCTCGCAGTCGTCCAACGACCTGAACCTGACCTTCGTCATCGACGAAGCCGATGCCGATGGCCTGCTGCCGATCCTGCACGCCGAGCTGATCGACAGTGGCGCGATGCCGGTGGAAGAGACCGAAGTGTTCGGCCCGCGCTGGCGCGAGATTGCCGGTACGGTGCGCCCGCGTGGTACGCCGTGGTGGCGTGGCCAGCGTGCGCACCTGCTGCAGCTGGCCGATGCCGGTACGCCGCGCTACGTCTACCATCTGCCGACCGTACGTGCCCGTGCCCGTGCGCTGGCGGCGATCAAGCCGATCGACCAGCGCTACTACGCGATCAAGGCCAACAGCCATCCGGCCATCCTGCAGCTGCTGGAATCCGAGGGCTTTGGACTGGAGTGCGTATCGCATGGCGAACTGAAGCACGTGTTCCAGCATCTGCCGGAACTGTCGCCCAAGCGCGTGCTGTTCACCCCCAGCTTCTGCCCGCGCGAGGAATACGAAGCGGCATTCGCGCTGGGCGTGACCGTCACCGTCGACAATGTCGAAGCCCTGCAGCGCTGGCCGGACCTGTTCCGCAACCGTGAACTGTGGCTGCGCGTCGATCTGGGTCGTGGCGAGGGCCACCACGCCAAGGTGCGTACCGGCGGCAAGGATTCCAAGTTCGGCCTGCCGATTGCCCGCGTCGACGAGTTCGTGCGCGCGGCTACCGAACTGGGCACCCGCGTGGTCGGCCTGCATGCGCACCTGGGCAGCGGCGTGGAAACCGCGCAGCACTGGCGCCTGATGTGCGATGAGCTGGCCGGTTTCGCCCGCCGCATCGGCAGCGTGCAGACCATCGACATCGGTGGTGGCCTTCCAATTCCGTACAGCGACGAAGACGAGCCGTTCGACCTGGATGCCTGGGCCGAGGGCCTGGCCGAGGTCAAGGCGCTGCATCCGGCGTTCCGCCTGGCGATCGAACCGGGCCGCTTCCTGGTGGCGGAATCCGGCGTGCTGCTGACCCATGCCACCCAGGTGGTGGATAAGGATGGCGTACGCCGGGTCGGCCTGGATGCGGGCATGAACACCCTGATGCGCCCGGCGCTGTACGACGCCTGGCATGACATCGAGAACCTCAGCCGCCAGGGCGGCTACGCCGAGGCCGCCTTCGATGTGGTCGGCCCGATCTGCGAATCCAGTGATGTGTTCGGCAAGCGCCGCAAGCTGCCGGTGTCGACCGCGCCGGACGATGTGATGCTGATTGCCGATGCCGGTGCCTACGGCTACGTGATGTCCAACACCTACAACCAGCGGGCGATGCCGCGCGAAGACGTGATCGAGTGATCGCTGCCTTCCGCGCTCTGCACCCGCCCACCGACACCTCCCGCGCCTGCGCGCGGGCAGGTGCCTGACCGGATACACCATGACTGCTTTCGACAAACACCAGGTTTCCCGCTTCCGCTTCGTCTGCTGCGAGTTCGCTGCGGACACCGGTGTGGCCAAGCTGGTCTACGCCTTCGATGATGGCCCGGAGATGGTGGAAACCATCACCGTGCCGGGCGCCCCGTTCGTGCTGGATCAGGCGCGCACCGCCGCCGTGCAGCGCGCGCTGCAGCTGCTGCACCTGATCGCCGGTGTCAGCTACTACAAGGCGGGCGTGCCGGAGACGGTCAGCATCGACAGCTACGCCATCGATGCCGATACCGCTGCCCTGGTGGAGACGGTCTACCTCAATGGTCTGGGCGAGTTCGCCTACCGCAACGGCCTGAACCTGCGCGGTCGCTTCCGCCTGCCGGTGCAGGGCGAGGCAGTGCCGGCGCCCGTGCTGGGCCTGCAGCCGCACGCGCTGGTGGCCATCGGCGGCGGCAAGGATTCGCTGGTCAGCATCGAAGCCCTGCGCCGTGCCGGCGTGGACGAGACAGTGACCTGGATCGGTGGCTCGCAGCTGATCCGTGCCTGCGCCGAACGCACCGGCCTGCCGACGCTGAACCTGGGCCGCGCGCTGGCGCCGGAGTTGTTCGAACTCAACCGCCAGGGCGCCTGGAACGGCCATATCCCGGTCACCGCAGTGAACTCGGCGATCATGGTGCTGGCCGCGCTGCTGCAGGGCGTGGACCAGGTGGTGTTTTCCAATGAGCGTTCGGCCAGCTACGGCAGCCAGATTCCGGGCACCGGCGAAGTGAACCACCAGTGGTCCAAAGGCTGGGCGTTCGAGCAGGCGTTCGGCAGCCATGTGCAGAGGCAGGTGGCCGCCGATCTGCAGTACTACTCGCTGCTGCGGCCGATGTCCGAGCTGGCGGTTGCGCGCCAGTTCGCCAAGACCGATTTCTACGACGCGCACTTCTCCAGCTGCAATCGCAACTTCCACATCCTCGGCGAGCGCCCGGTGAACCGCTGGTGCGGCGTCTGCCCGAAGTGCCATTTCGTGTTCCTGGCGCTGGCCCCGTTCATGCCCAAGACGCGCCTGGTGCGCATCTTCGGCCGCAACCTGCTGGATGACATCGAGCAGGCCGGCGGCTTCGATGCGCTGCTGGAGTTCCAGGACCACAAGCCGTTCGAGTGCGTGGGCGAAGGCCGCGAATCGCGTGCAGCGATGGCAACCCTGGCACAGCGCGCCGAGTGGAAGGAAGACGTGCTGGTGAAGCGCTTCTGCAATGAGATCCAGCCGCAGCTGGATGCCACCGAACTGGAACTGGCACCGCTGCTGCAGTTGCAGGGCGAGCACCGTATTCCGGCTGCGCTGTGGGAACGGGTACGTGAAGATTTCGAAGCTTGAAGGAAAGCGCGTTGCGCTGTGGGGCTGGGGCCGTGAGGGCCGTGCCGCGTTTGCGGTGCTGCATTCGCGCCTGCCCACGCTTGGCCTGAGCCTGTTCTGTCCAGCTGCCGAAGTCGAGGCAGCGCGTGCGGAAACACACGGTGCGCTGGACGTCCGTGGTGAGCCGTCGGCCGAGACGCTGGCTGCCTTCGATGTGGTGATCAAGTCGCCGGGCATCAGCCCTTACCAGCCAATCGCGCTGGCCGCCGCCGCGCAGGGCACCACCTTCATCGGTGGCACTGCGCTGTGGTTTGCCGAACATGCGGGTGCCGATGGCATCGTGCACGACACCGTGTGCGTGACCGGCACCAAGGGCAAGAGCACCACCACCGCGCTGGTCGCACACCTGCTGCGTGCGGCCGGCCACCGTACGGGCCTGGTCGGCAACATCGGCCTGCCGCTGCTGGAAGTGCTGGACCCGCAGCCCGCGCCCGAGTACTGGGCGGTGGAACTGTCCAGCTACCAGACCGGCGAAGTGGCGCGCAGTGGTGCCCGCCCGCAGGTGGCGGTGGTGCTGAACCTGTTCCCGGAACACCTGGACTGGCATGGCAGCGAACAGCGTTACATTGAGGACAAGCTGCAGCTGGTGACTGAAGCCGCACCGCGCATCGCCGTGCTCAACGCCGCCGATCCGCATCTGGCCGCGCTGTCGCTACCTGATAGCAAGGTGATCTGGTTCAACCAGCCGCAGGGCTGGCATATGCACGGTGACATCGTGCATCGCGGTGAGCAGGCCGTGTTCGATACCCGCAACACGCCGCTGCCGGGCCGCCACAACCGCGGCAACCTGTGCGCGGTGCTGGCCGCGCTGGAGGCGCTGGGCCTGGATGCGGTGGCGCTGGCGCCCGCGGTGCAGGATTTCCGCCCGCTGCCGAACCGCCTGCAGCGTATCGGCGAGGCCGATGGCCTGACCTACGTCAACGATTCGATCAGCACTACGCCACACGCCAGCCTGGCCGCGCTGGAGTGCTTCGCCGGCCAGCGCATCGCGCTGCTGGTGGGCGGGCACGACCGTGGCCTGGACTGGACCGATTTCATGCAGCACATGGCCCACGACGTGCCGCCGGTGGAGATCGTGACCATGGGCAGCAACGGCCCGCGCATCCACGCGATGCTGCAGCCGCTGGCCGATGCCGGTCGCTTCGGCCTGCACGCTGCGGGCAATCTGCCGGAGGCGATGGCCTTGGCGCGTGCGGCGCTGGGTTCTGAGGGCGGGGTGGTATTGCTGTCGCCCGGCGCACCGAGTTTCGGCGCGTACCGTGACTACGTGGCGCGTGGCCGCCACTTCGCCGAGCTGGCCGGCTTCGATCCGGACAGCATCAGCGCGATTCCGGGTCTGGGCATCGCCTGATCTGCCGGATCGGGGTCGGATCCCTTTCCGCAGGAAAGGGCTCTGAGCCCATCGTGCATTTATCATGCACGCATCCCCGGACGGACCCGGATACCCGCATGTGCACCTTCATCACCGTGTTCCTGCCCACGTCGCTTCCACGCGTGGAGGCTGCCGCCATCATGGAGCGCAGCGGCCGGCGCCTGTTCGCGCAGAATTCGCCCAGCCTGCAGGCGGCGGTCGGGCCCGGCTGGCAGCCCTGGCTGAGCGCCGCGCACTGCGATTGCGGTACGGCGCTGGCCTCGGCACGGGCCGAGCCGGAGTGGGAAGGCGATGCCGAGCGCTGGCGGAAGAAGGGCTGGAGCGAGACGAAGATCGCCCGCGCGTTGGCCGAGCAGTTGGCGCGGCATGAGCAGGATCAGCAGGTGCGTCGCGTTGAAGCTGTGGGCGACGTCGGCCAGTGGTTGCAGCGCATCGATGCCCTGCTGCAGTCCGGGGCCGCGCGCATTGGCTTGCTGGTACGCGACTACGACGGTTCGGTGGGCGCCCGGCAGCCGAAGCCGCCGGAACATCATTGGTCGCGGGACAAGCTGGATGCAGCGGATCTGCTCGCGTTCACGCCGGGTACGTTGCATTGGATCGAACGCGGGTGAGGGCGCCATCCACGCATGGCGTGGATCTACTGAACCGAGCCAATGCTCGGCTGGATTTCAGTCGGCGTCCTGATCGATGAACGCGTAGTCGCGATCGATCAGCTGCTGCAGGTACGCATCGAAGCTCGGCGCGATGACCGCATAGCTGTCCGGATCGTGCAGGTAGCGCACCACCTGGCCGACCGTGCCGCCCGGTGCCGGATCGAAATCCAGATACAGCATCGAGGTGCCGCCGTTGTTCATGCAGTGCGAGAAGCACAGGCGGCGGTTCATCGGCAGGTCCGCGTCGATGCCTTCACCCAGGATCTCCGGCTCGTCATCCAGCCATTCTTCGTAGATGGAACGGATGCTGTCGTCCCACTGCTGCTGGTCCTCGAAGATCTGCGCGACCGAACGCAGGTAGTACGGATAGCCGCCGTCCTCCACGTCCGAGCCCAGCATCAGGACGCAGACCTCCCCGCCGGGGTACTCGCGGAAGTGGGTGCCATCCACGCGCGACAGCAACGCGACCAGACTGTCCGGCACCTGCGGCCACTGCGCACGCAGGCGCTGCAGGTCTTCGGCGCTGGCGCCCTGCACGTGGGCCCACTGCGGGGCATCGTCGGCAGGCAGGCGTGGAATCAGGCCAGACAGAAAGCGATCAACCAGGTTCATGCGAAAAAAGGGGACGGAGGGGATTAAGTCGTATCCAACCACACCTGCGTCACGTCGCCAATGCAGAATGCGACGCGGGAGGGGCGAATACGGCTTAATCCCCTCCGTCCCTTTTTTTCGGAGCAGGCGCATGAATCGTTGGCGATGCGGCGTGGCGATGGTACTGGGGCTGGCAGCGATGCCGGCGTGGGCGGCGATGAAGACGCAGCCGGTGGAGTGGAAGCACCAGGGCACGACCTTTAGCGGCGTGCTGGTCTATGACGATGGCGAGCACGACAAGCGCCCGGGTCTGGTGATGGTGCCGAACTGGAAGGGCGTGAATGAATCGGCCATCGAGAAGGCCAAGCAACTGGCTGGCGATGACTACGTGGTGCTGGTGGCCGATGTGTACGGCAAGGGCGTGCGGCCCAAGACCGATGCCGAGGCTGGCCCGGTGGCGACCAAGCTGCGCAACGACCGGCCGCTGCTGCGTGCGCGTGCGCTGGAGGCGGTGAACGTGCTCAAGGCGCAGGCCGGCAAGGCGCCGGTTGATGCCAGCCGGATCGGTGCGGTCGGCTTCTGCTTCGGGGGGACCACGGTGCTGGAGCTGGCCCGTGCCGGTGCGCCACTGGCAGGCGTGGTCAGCCTGCATGGCGGGCTGGGTTCGCCGCTGCCGGCGCAGGCCGGTGGCACGCACCCGTCGGTGCTGGTGCTCAATGGCGCCGATGACAAGAGCGTGAGCGCCGATGACATCGCCGGTTTCCAGAAGGAAATGAACGCGGCCAAGGTCGATTGGGAATTCACCAACTACAGCGGGGCAGTGCACTGCTTCGCCGAGCGTGATGCCAACAACCCGCCCGGCTGCCAGTACAACGAACGGGCGGCCAAGCGCGCGTGGAAGGCGCTGGATGCGTTCTTCGAGGAGCGCTTCGAGAAACGTTGAACCGTGCAGCGGTAGTGCCGGCCGCTGGCCGGCAACCTCATGATGCTGCGGATGTCATCGGGAATGCCGGCCAGCGGCCGGCACTACCGAAGGCGGTCAATGCGAACGCTGCACCGCGTAGCGGGCCAGGCCGCGCAGGGCGGCCACGGCATCATTGTCGCCAAGGTCGTCCAGCGCGCGCTCGGCGGCTTCGGCATATTCCTCGGCACGCGCACGGCTGTACTCCAGGCCGCCGGTGGCGCGGATTGCGGCCAGCACTTCCGGCATCGCCGAGGCGTCGCCGTCCTGCACGATGGTGCGCAGGCGCTCGCGGGTGGCGTCGTCGGAGTTGGCCATCGCGTGGATCAGCGGCAGCGTGGCCTTGCCCTCGGCGAGGTCGTCACCCAGGTTCTTGCCCAGCTCTTCGGCATTGGCCGAGTAGTCCAGCACGTCGTCGGCGATCTGGAACGCGTAGCCCAGGTGCATGCCGTAGTCGAACAGGGCCTGCTGGGTGGCTTCGTCCACGCCGCTGGCCAGTGCGCCCAGGCGGGTGCCGGCAGCGAACAGCACCGCGGTCTTGCGCTCGATCACGCGCAGGTAGGCGGCTTCGTCGGTATCCGGGTTGTGCACGTGCAGCAGCTGCAGCACTTCACCCTCGGCGATGCGGTTGGTGGCATCGGCCAGGATCTGCATCACCGACATGCGCTCCAGCTCGACCATCAACTGGAAGCTGCGCGAGTACAGGAAGTCGCCGACCAGCACGCTGGGCGCGTTGCCCCACAGTGCGTTGGCGGTGCTGCGGCCACGGCGCAGGCTGGATTCGTCCACCACGTCGTCGTGCAGCAGGGTGGAGGTGTGGATGAACTCGATGATCGCTGCCAGCTGGTGGTGCTCCGGGCCGACGTTGCCGACCGCGCGGCCGGCCAGCATCACCAGCATCGGGCGCAGGCGCTTGCCGCCGGCGGAGATGATGTGATCGGCGATCTGGTTGATCAGCACGACGTCCGAGGACAGCCGGCGCCGGATCAGGGCGTCGACGGCGGCCATGTCGGCCGCGGCAAGCGACTGGATCTGGGGCAGGCCCAGGGCGGGACGGGTGTCTTCGGTGATGGTCATGCGATCAGGCTTTCAGGCTCATCGCTGATTATAGGCGTTGCCTGTGAATTCGGGCGCAAACCGGGCGGGCCGACGTCTTCGGCCCGGCCACGGCTGCCGCCCGCGTGAATACGTATGCAGGTTGCGCCAAGCCCGGGGACCCACCGCTAAGCTTGCGGCATCAGGATTTCGGCCCGCTCCCGGCGGGTCCCGCACGCCCGGAGGGGGGCTGTCGATGTCGCACTATCCATGGTGGCGCGGAGCCGTCATCTACCAGATCTACCCGCGCAGTTTCCTCGACGCCAACGGCGACGGGGTAGGCGACCTGCCCGGCATCATCCAGCGCCTGGACCACATCGCCGCGCTGGGCGTGGACGCGATCTGGATCTCGCCGTTCTTCAAGTCGCCGATGGCCGACTTCGGCTATGACATCGCCGATTACCGCGACGTCGACCCGCTGTTCGGCAGCCTGGACGACTTCGACCGCCTGCTGGCCAAGGCCCACGGGCTGGGCCTGAAGGTGATGATCGACCAGGTGCTGAGCCACACCTCGATCGAGCACGCCTGGTTCCGCGAGAGCCGCCAGGACCGCAGCAACCCGAAGGCGGACTGGTACGTCTGGGCCGACCCGCGCGAGGACGGCACCCCGCCCAACAACTGGCTGTCGCTGTTCGGCGGCGGCGCCTGGCAGTGGGAGCCGCGCCGCGAGCAGTACTACCTGCACAACTTCCTGGTGGACCAGCCGGACCTGAACTTCCATCACCCGGACGTGCAGCGGGCGACCCTGGACAACGTGCGCTTCTGGCTGGACCGCGGCGTGGACGGCTTCCGCCTGGATGCGATCAACTTCTGCTTCCACGACGCGCAGCTGCGCGACAACCCGGCCAAACCGGCCGACAAGCGGGTAGGGCGCGGCTTCAGCGCGGACAACCCGTACGCCTACCAGTACCACTACTACAACAACACCCAGCCGGAGAACCTGCCGTTGCTGGAGCGCCTGCGCGCGCTGCTGGATGAGTACCCGGGGGCGGTCAGCCTGGGCGAGATATCCTCGGAGGACTCGCTGGCCACCACCGCCGAGTACACCCGGGATGGCCGCCTGCACATGGGCTACAGCTTCGAGCTGCTGGTGGACGATTACAGCGCGGCCTACATCCGCGACACGGTCTCGCGGCTGGAAGCGGCAATGACCGAAGGCTGGCCGTGCTGGGCGGTTTCGAATCACGATGTGGAGCGGGCGGTCAGCCGCTGGGGCGGTCACCCGGCCGATCCCCGCCTGGCGCGGATGCTGGTGGCGATGCTGTGCTCGCTGCGCGGTTCGGTCTGTCTGTACCAGGGCGAGGAACTGGGGCTGGCCGAGGCCGAGGTGCCGTTCGAGGCCCTGCAGGATCCCTATGGCATCACCTTCTGGCCCAACTTCAAGGGCCGCGACGGCTGCCGTACTCCGCTGCCGTGGACCGATGCGCCGCTGGCCGGGTTCACCTCGGGGCAGCCGTGGTTGCCGATCCCGGCCGAGCACCGGGCGGCGGCGGTGGCCGTGCAGGAGCGGGATCCGCACTCGGTGCTGGCCGCGTTCCGGGCGTTTCTGGGCTGGCGGCATACCCAGCCGGCGCTCCTGCATGGCAGCATCCGATTCATCGAAAGCGCCGAGCCAGTGCTGCTGTTCGAGCGTATGCTTGCAGATGAAACCCTCCTGCTGGCCTTCAACCTGTCGGCCGAGGCGGTGAGTCATCCGCTGCCGCCGGGCAACTGGCAGCAGGTGGCGGTGCCGGGCCCGGATGCGGGCACGGTGCAGGGCAATGAACTCCAGCTGCCGCCGCGTGCGGTGTATTGCGCACGTCGCAGCTGACCGTTTTCTCCGGTGGCGGTACTTGCGGGGACGGGGCCGAAGCGCCCCGTCCCTTTTTTGTGGGTGAGCTTCCGGCGAAAGGCATCTACGCACGGCGCGGATCTATTGTCGGCATGCGCGCAAAAGAAAACCCGCTGCCTGCGCAACGGGTTTCCGGTCCTGCTCCCTTTGTGTTGCCGGCCAGCGGCCGGCACTACCGGGTCCGGGTCGCCGGGCATGGCCCGGCGCTTCCTCAGAACTTGTAGTTCACGCCCAGCATGTAGGTGCGGCCCCACTCGATGTACTCCAGCGGGCGGTCCTTGCTACCGGCGTAGGTGCGGTACGGCTCGTTGGTCAGGTTGCTTCCCTGCAGCAGCAGGGTCAGGCCGCGCAGGGTGCTGCTGTCGCTGAAGGTGTAGCTGAGCTGTGCATCGGTCACGTTCTCGCCGACCACGTAGCGCAGGCTGCGGTTGCCGTTGAAGTTGCCGATCTCGCCGATGAAGTCCGAACGGCGGCGCTGGCTCACGCGTGCTTCAAAGCCACTGCGCTCGTAGTAGGCGGTGAAGTTGTAGACGCGCTTGGACAGGCCCGGCAGGCTGATCGGATCGTTGCCCACGCTGGAAGCGCTTTCCGGGTCCAGGATGGTGATGTCGCTCTTGTTGAAGGTCGCGCTGGCCTGCACGCCGAAGCCACGCAGGCTGTCGGTCAGCATCTCCAGCGGGAACGATGCGGTCAGTTCCAGGCCCTTCAGCGTGCCACCCTTGCCGTTCTGTGGGGCGGAGAAGGTGCCGGTGGTCAGCACCGGCGTGGTCATGCCAGGCGGCGGTACATAGCTGCCCAGCAGTGCGGTGAAGTCGTAGTTGTCCACCGACTGCGTGTAGACGTAGCTCTTCAGGTCCTTGTAGAAGATCGCTGCGGCCACGTAGGCCTTCTCGCCGAAGTACTTCTCGTAGGACAGGTCCAGCGCGGTGGCACGCCACGGATCCAGCAACGGATTGCCGCCGCTGCCACCGGGGCGGCCGGTGCCGGTATCCACGCCGAATTCGAGGCCGGCGCGCATCTGGTCCACACGCGGGCGTGCGACCTGCTTGGCGGCAGCGAAGCGCAGCGTCTGCTGGTGCGGGAACATGAAGGCCAGGTTCAAGCTCGGCAGCCAATCGTTGTAGGTGCGGCCGTTCGAGTACGGCTGCACGTTGTTGCCGGCTGCCTGCGAGCTGTCCCAGTAGCGCGAGTCCGAGCTCTGGTCGGTGTGCTGCATCTGCACGCCGATGTTGCCGCGCACGCCGACCACGCCGATGTCGGTGTTGATGTTCAGGCGCGCCCAGGCGGTGGTGATCTTCTCCTGCACCGTCCACGACTTGGGAATCAGGTAGTCCAGGTTGTCGACCGGGTTGAAGGTCATGTAACGGCCCACCGCGGCGGGCACGTTCCAGGCCGGGATGTAGCCGATGCCGGCGAAGCCGAGGTTCACCGGACGGTACTGCAGGTCCGAGGCGATGTTGGCATCGCCCTGCGCGCCGAGCAGGATGTTGCCTTCGGACTGGGTCTTCACCTTGCGGCGGTCGGCGTAGTTGACGCCGATGTCGAGGTCCGGTGCCCACGAGGCGATGGCGTCGGGCAGGGCGATGGTCGCGGCCAGCTTGCCGCCCTTCAGGCGGTCTTCGACCTTCGGTACCTTGCCGTAGCCGGAGCCGTAGATGGTGTTGGTCAGGAACAGCGCATCCGGGTTGGAGTAGTTCAGGCCCGGGCTGATCTGCGAGAAACCATTCTGGCGGAACTGCACGCCGACCGTATCCAGCTGCGGCATCGGGGTCAGCTGCAGGTTGTTTTCCAGGTTCAGCTCGTCGCGGGTGGCCTTGGAATAGTTCAGGTCGGCGACCAGCTTCACGCCGCTGAAGTTGAACTCATTGTTCCAGCCGAACGCGTCGATCTTGTCCTTGCGCTTGTTGTACATGCCGCGCACCAGCGGATACACGCCGCTGGCGGTGCCGCCGGTAAACGAGCCGTTGCCATTGACCTGCGGGTTGCTGACCAGCAGGCCCGGGGTGTAGTTGCCGTTGTAGTTGCTGAGATTCAGCTCGAACTGGTTGGCGGTATCGATCTGCTCGGCTTCGGTGTGGAACGCATCGAAGGTGCTGGTCCAGCTGTTGTTCGGCCGGAACTGGATGGTGGCCATCACGCCGTCGCGCTTGTTGTTGCCGGTGCGGCGCAGTGCCTTGATGCCATCGGAGAAGTAGGTGCCCGCAGCGACGCCCGGGCGGTTGCCCTTGTCGGTGTGCTCGGTGGTCCACGGCTCATACAGGCCAACCTGGTTTTCCTGGATCGGCATGTCGCTGTGCGCGTAGCCGATGGCGATGCCCAGGGTCTTGTCCAGGAACTGATCGATGTAGCTGGCGCTGAAGCGGTTGCCGTACGGATCGACGTTGGCGGCGCGGCCCAATGAACTCTTCTGGTAGCGGCCGCTGACTGCGATCACGCGCTCGCCGAAGCTGAGCGGGCGTGCGGTCTGCATGTCGATGGTGCCCGACAGGCCCTGGCCGACGAGTGCGGCATCCGGGGTCTTGTACACGGTCACGCCGTTGACCAGTTCGGACGGATACTGGTCGAACTCGACGCCACGGTTGTCGCCGGTGCTGACCACTTCACGGCCATTGAGCAGCGTGGTGGCGAAGTCGGGCGACAGGCCGCGCACGCTGATCACCTGCGCACGACCGGCCACACGCTGCGCGGCCAGGCCGGGCAGGCGCGAGATCGATTCGGCGATGCTGACGTCGGGCAGCTTGCCGATGTCTTCGGCGGAGATCGCTTCGACCACCGAGGTGGCGTCCTGCTTGACCGCGATGGCGCTCTCGATGCCGCGGCGGATGCCGGTGACCTGCACCGTATCCAGGTTGGTGGCGGCGGTGCCGGCCGGCGTGGTGGTGCTCTGCGTGGACTGTGCCGACGCCAGCGTCGGCGCCAGGACAACGGCCAGCGCGATGCTCAGCGCGCTGCGCTTGTGGTTCAACATTTTCCCCTCCCAGGCAATGTTGCAGATCGATTCGTGAACGTCCCGGAGTGACCGTGGACGTGCGACGCGGTGGCCGCTGTCGTCGCCGCTATGGTAGGCAGCGCATTCTTCGCGGGAATCACCCTGCATACGTATTCAATGGCGTTTGCAGGGTTGTAATCGCTTTCAGATGCCCCGTTCCGGTAGCGCCGGGCCGTGCCCGGCGAACGTCACGCGAGGTGTTCATCAGTTCAACGGCGTGAAGCGAATGGCCTGCCCACCCCCCGGTGCCAGCACCAGGGTCAGTGCATCGGCGCTGGTCACCTCGCGGGTCTCGCGCTTGAATGCGAACGGGTTGCTGCGGAAATCCGCGCCGTCGCCATCGCGGTAGATCTCGGCGCGGTAGCGCACGCCCGGTTCCAGGAAGCCCAGCGACACCGGCAGCACGCGGCCGTGCTCGTCGGTGATGCTGCCCAGGAACCAGTCGCGGCTGTTGCGGTCGCGGCGCACGATCGTCACGTAGTCGCCCACTTCGCCATCGAGCACGCGGCTCTGCTCCCAGTCCACCGCCACGTCTTCGATGAAGCGGAACGCCTCGCGGTGCTGCATGTAGTGCTCGGGCAGGTCGGCGGCCATCTGGATCGGGCTGTACAGCACCACGTACAGGGCAAGCTGCCGCGCCAGCGTGCTGGGAATGACCTGGCCGTGGCGGCCCTTCAGGCTGAGGATGCCGGGGGTGTAGTCCATCGGCCCGGCCAGCAAGCGGGTGAACACCAGGTTGACCTCGTGTTCCGGCGGATTCGGTGGCTGGCCCCAGGCGTTGTACTCCATGCCGCGCGCGCCTTCTCGCGAGACCCAGTTCGGGTAGGTGCGGCGCAGGCCGGTGTCCTTGATCGGCTCATGCGGGTTGACCGACAGGTGGCGGCGCGCGGCTTCCTGCACCACCTTCAGATGGTGGCGGGCCATGAACTGCCCGTCATGCCACTCGCGCCACAGCGGGCCACCGGCCGGATTGCGGCGGTCGACCTGGCCGTCATCGCAGACGTAACCGGTCTTGAACTGGTCCACGCCCAGCCGTGCGTACAGGTCCAGCGCGGCGCCCAGCTGGTTCTCGTAGTGATCGATGGCACAGCCGGTTTCGTGGTGGCCGATCAGGTGCACGCCCTTCTTCAGGCCATACGCTGACAGCGCCTCGATATCGAAATCGGGCGTGGCGCGGGTGAAGTCGAAGTCGTAGCCGTTGCCGACCCAGTTGCCATCCCAGCCCGGATTCCAGCCTTCCACAAGCACGCCACGGAAGCCGTGCGCGGCGGCGAAGTCGATCACCTTCTTCGTCTTCGCGGTGGTCGCCGCATGCTTCGGCCCGGTCGCCCAGCTCTCGTTGTCCAGGTGCATCGACCACCACACGCCCAGGTACTTGGCGGGCTTTACCCAGCTCACATCGCCCAGCGCATTGGGCTCGTTGAGGTTGAGGATCAGGTCCGATTCGACCAGGCCACCGGCACGGTCGGCGATCTGCAGCGTGCGCCACGGGGTGGCGAAGGGCAGGGCGCGGCGCACCTTCCAGCCTTCGGCCGAAGGCGACAGCTGCGCGCGCAGGCGCTGGCCCTCGGTGCGGCGTAGCCACATGCCGGCGTAGTCCACCAGGGCGGCCTCGTGGATCGCCACGTGCAGGCCATCGCGGCTGCGCAGGGTCATCGGCGTATGCACCAGCGGCACCTCGCGCAGTGGCGTGCGCTGGTACAGGTATTCGTAGTGGATCGGTTCGCCGGCAGGGATCCACCACGCGGTGGAATCCTGTGCGATGGCGAACTCGGTCAGCTCGTCATCGATGATGGCTTCGCGCAGGTTCGGCTGCCCGGGGAATACGTAGCGGAAACCGAGGCCATCGTCGTACACGCGGAACACCACGTCCAACCGACGCTTGCTGCCGGTGGTCTCGGCCAGCTGCACGATCAGCTCGTTGAAGTGGTTGCGGGTGACCCGGCGTTCGCCCCAGGGCTGCTCCCAGCTGTCATCGATGCTGCGCCGTTGCTGGCCGAGCAGGGCGAAATCACGGTCCAGGCGGCCGTCGCGCAGGGCGAAGCCAAGCTTCGAATCCTCCACCACGACCTCGCCGAAGCGCTCGACGCGATAGCGCGCGGTGCCACCGTCCAGCACCAGGCTGACCTTGAGCACCTTTCCCGGTGATTCGACGCTGGCCACCTGCGGCGCGGCCTGCGCCAGCGTGGCCAGGCCCAGCAGGGCCAGGCCGAGCATCTGCGCGAACAGCGCGCGTACAACCGTGTGCGACATCGGCATTTCCCCTCCCAAGGCGCCGTTGGCAGACCCGGACCATAAGCCAGCGCAGCAGGCGCGCTACCGCGTGGCGCCATGAATACGTATGCAGCTGGACGCAGCCGACAGCCCCGCGTCTACCATGGGGCCAAGGCACCTTGAGGGAGGGGCCGCGCCCGCCCGCCGGCAACGACGGTGCGGACCTACAACGCGTGCAGAGAGGGAGGGAGGCCGACGGGCGCAAGCCGGTCCGCCGCTTCGATGCTGAAGATCATTTGTCTGACCGCTGCCCTGGGGGCAGCGCTGGGATCGACCGCGCAGGCGGCCGACCTGCAATTCGACGGCCGCCATGCGCGCGCCGAAGCCGCTGCCAACGGCAGCTTCGTGCTGCATGCGCCGAAGGGCGCAGTGCAGATCGCAGCCGCACCGATGCGCAGCCAGACCGGAAGCGTGATGTTCGATGCACTGTTCGCGCTGGCCCAGCAGGAGATGGACCAGGATCGCGTGGATGCGATCCGCGATCCTGCATTCGATGAGGGCCGGCCGGTGCCGTGCGAGTGCTTCCAGACAGGTGCGCGCTGGCCCTACGTGTGGACCCGCGATGTCAGCTTCGCCGCCGATCTGGCGCTGGCGCGGATGGACCCGCAGCGCACGCGGCAGTCGCTGCAGTTCAAGCTGTCCGCAGCGCGCGACGGGCATACGCCCGGCCTGTTCGTGGCGCAGGACACCGGTTCCGGTGGCAGCTGGCCGATCAGCAGCGATCGCGTGGTGTGGTTCCTGGCGGCACGTCACCTGCTGGAGGATCGCGCGTTTGCCGACCAGGTCTGGCTGGCGCTGCAGGGTACGCTGGCGCAGGACCGCGCGATGGTGTTCGACGCGCGAATGGGCCTTTATCGTGGCGAGACCTCCTTCCTGGATTGGCGTGAGCAGACCTATCCGGACTGGACCCGCGAGGACGTGCGCTTCATCGGCGATTCCTATGCGCTGTCCACCAACGTGCTGCACTACCAGGCGCTGCGCCTGGCCGAACGCCTGGCTGGCCAACATGGTGATGCCCGCGCGGCTGACTACAAGGCGTGGGCCGATGCGTTGGCGCAGCAGATCGATGCGCGCTTCTGGCGCGAGGACATGGGCCAGTACATGAGCTACATCGGCGAAGCCGCGCACCCGGTGCCCTACGCCAAGGTCGATCTGCTCGGCCTGTCGCTGGGCATCCTCGCCGAGGTGTTGCCGGCCGAGCGTGCGCGCCGTGCGCTGGCCGCCTACCCGATGGGGCCGGCCGGCAGTCCGGTGGTGTGGCCGCAGGAGTCGCAGCAGCCGATCTACCACAACCGCGCGATCTGGCCGTTCGTCAGCGCCTACTCGCTGCGTGCGGCGCGGCAGCTGGACGATGCGCCGCGCATCGCTGCCGAAATCCGCTCGCTGATGCAGGGCGCGGCGCTGGCCGCTTCCAACATGGAGAACTACGAGCTGGTCAGCCAGGCCGTGCATGTCGACGAAGGCGCACTCAGCGGCCCGGTGGTCAACTCCGAACGCCAGTTGTGGTCGGTGGCCGGCTATCTGTCGATGGTGCTCGAAGGTGTGTTCGGTGTGCAGGACGATGGCCGCGTGCAGCCCAAGCTGCCGGTCACACTGGTGCCGGAGCTGTTCGGCACGCAGCGTCGCATCAGCCTGGAGGCCGGTGGCAAGCGCTACGTGCTGGAGCGCCCGCAGCAGCTGGGTGATGGCCTGCTGGTGGCGGGCAGGACGCTGATCCAGGGCAACACGACCACGGTGCAGCTGATGGCTGCACCGTCCGCGACCGGCTTCGGTGGCACAACCGCCGACGCCAATGCGCGTGCGCCGGCCACGCCGACCGCACCGCAGGCCACACGCAATGGCGCTGGCTGGAGCGTGCCGGTCACGACTGGGCAGGTTCTGTGGAAGGACGGCAGGACCGTCGCCGCCAGCAATGGCCAGGTGCACATCAGCGACGATGGCCTGCGGCACTGCCTCAGCCTGACCCGGCGCGAGGGTGCATTGGAATCGCTGCACAGCCCGATGCTCTGCGTCGGTCCGCAGCAGGTGCTGAAGGGTGAGGAACGCTGGCAGTTCACCGCGGGCCAGGCCGGGCAGGTGCGCCTGCGCCTGCAGTACAGCAACGCGAACGGGCCGATCAACACCGGCGTCACGGCTGCGGTCAAGCAGCTGGTTCTGCAGTGCCCGGGCCAGCCGTTGCAGCGGCATACGGTCACCCTGCCGCACAGTGTGGCGGTGCAGGATTCGACCTCGGCAACATTCGCGGTGCCCAAGGGGCGGTGCATGGTCACGCTTGAAGAGGGCTTCAACATGAGCGCGCTGCAGCACTTCGCGCATTACACCGGCGGCAAGGGCGGGCGTGATGGTGTGCTCAACCAGGCCCAGGTGCAGGCACTGAAGGTGGCGCCGGTGGCGATGGAAGAGGGCGCACGATGAGTCGTCCCGCCAAACCGCAGCTGTCGTTCTGGCAGATCTGGAACATGTGTTTCGGTTTCCTCGGCATCCAGTTCGGCTTCGCCCTGCAGAACGCCAATGCCAGCCGCATCTTCGAGACCCTGGGCGCGGACATGGACGCGGTGCCGGGGCTGTGGATCGCTGCGCCGCTGACCGGCCTGCTGGTGCAGCCGGTGATCGGCTACCTGTCCGACCGCACCTGGACGCGCTGGGGCCGCCGCCGTCCGTTCTTCATGATCGGCGCGGTGCTGACCACACTGGCCCTGCTGGTGATGCCGAACTCGCCAACGCTGTGGATTGCCGCTGGCACGCTGTGGGTGCTGGACGCCTCGATCAATGTGTCGATGGAACCGTTCCGCGCCTTCGTCGGTGACCAGTTGGCACCGCGCCAGCGACCGGTCGGCTACGCGATGCAGAGCTTTTTCATCGGTGTCGGTGCCATCGTTGCCAGCTTCCTGCCGTTCATCCTCGCCCATTTCGGTGTGGCCAATACCGCAGCTGCCGGCGAAGTGCCCGATACCGTGCGCTATGCGTTCTACTTCGGTGCGGTGGTGCTGCTGGCGGCGATCACCTGGACGGTGGTCAGCACCCGCGAGTACTCACCGACGGAGCTGGCTGGCTTTGATGATGCCGAGCCGCCAGCGCACCACGCAGGGACTGCCATCAGTGGCCCGGCGCCGTGGACGCAGGTGGCGCTGTGGCTGGGGCTCGGCGTGGTGCTGGCGCTGCTGATCGCCTGGCGGCAGGGCGACAAGATGCTGTACGTGCTGGCGGGCTTGTGTGCGGGTTACGGCGTGCTGCTTGCGCTCGCCCGTGCGCTGCCGGGCACCCACATGCTGGCCGCCATTGTCGACGATCTGCGCGCGATGCCGGTCACCATGCGTCGCCTGGCGTGGGTGCAGTTCTTCTCGTGGTTCGCGTTGTTCGCGATGTGGATCTACACCACCGCCGCGGTGGCCGGTATCCACTTCGGCTCGACCGATCCGCAGTCGGCGGCCTACAACGAGGGAGCCAACTGGGTGGGGGTGCTGTTCGGCGCCTACAACGGCTTCGCTGCGCTGGCCGCGGTACTGATTCCGCCGATGGTGCGTGCGATCGGCCTGCGTTGGAGCCACCTGGTCAACCTGTGGCTGGGCGGTGCCGGCCTGGTGTCGCTGATGTTCATCCGCGACCCACACTGGCTGCTGCTGTCGATGGTCGGCGTCGGCTTCGCCTGGGCATCCATTCTTTCGCTGCCATACGCACTGCTGTCCGACAGTGTGCCGGCATCGAAGATGGGCGTGTACATGGGCATCTTCAATTTCTTCATCGTGATCCCGCAGCTGGTCGCGGCCAGTGCGCTCGGCTTCGCCCTGCGCGCCTGGCTGGGTGGCCAGCCGATGCATGTGCTGGTGCTGGGCGGCTGCAGCCTGTTCGTCGCCGGCCTGTGCGTGCTGCGGGTTCCGTCCCGTCCGGAGGTGGTGTGATGCGTGGTGCGCTGTCTGTTGCTGTTTCCCTGGTGCTGCTGGCCGGCCATGCGGCGGCCGCGCCGCGCCCGGACTATGTCGGCACCACTGAGCCGTTCGCCAGCGATGCGGTGTACTTCGTGGTCACCGACCGCTTCGTCAACGGTGACCCGTCCAACGACCACCGCGACCAGGGCGGCAAGCACCGCACCTTCGATATCCCGGTGCCGTGCCCGGACAAGGTGGACGGCAATATCGGCTACCTCGGTGGCGACTTCCGCGGCGTGCTCGACAATGCGCAGTACATCCGCAACCTCGGCTTCGGCGCGGTATGGATCACGCCGATCATCGACAACCCGGACGAGGCGTTCACCGGCAGCAAGGCGATCAGCTGTACCAGCACGCTGACCGATCGTGGCAAGACCGGTTATCACGGCTACTGGGGCGTCAATTTCTACAAACTCGATGAGCACCTGCCCAGCAGGGATCTGGACTTCGCCGGGCTGACCAAGGGCCTGCATGGCGCAGGCCTGAAAGTGGTGCTGGACATTGTCGGCAACCACGGCTCGCCGGCCTGGACCATGCCGACGCGGCAGCCGCAGTTCGGCCAGATCTTCGACAAGGACGGAACGCTGATCGCCGATCACCAGAACCTGCCACCGCAGAAACTGGACCCGAAGCACAACCCGCTGCACGCGTTCTACAACAACATCGGTCCGGTCGACAGCAAGGACGGCTCGATCTTCGATGGCAACCTGGCTGAACTGTCCGACTTCAATCAGGACAATCCGGCGGTGATGGATTATCTGGTGGGTGCTTACCTGCAGTGGACTTCACAAGGGGTAGATGCGCTGCGCATCGATACCATCGGCTGGCTGCCGCATCCGTGGTGGCATGCCTTCGTCAAACGCATCCGCGCTGAACATCCGGGCATGTTCATGTTCGGCGAAGCGTTCGACTACAACGCGGCGAGCATCGCCGAACACACCTGGCCGTCCAATGCCAACGTGAGCGTGCTGGATTTCCCGTTGCGCGGCGCGTTGGAACAGACCTTCGGCATCGCCGGCAAGGGCTTTGAAACCCTGGCCGAGCCACTGCACCTGACCGGCGGCCCGTACGCCAATCCGTACGAGCTGATGAGCTTCTACGACAACCACGACATGCCGCGCCTGCAGGCCAGCGACAACGGCTTCATCGATGCGCACAACTGGTTGTTCACCGCACGCGGCATTCCGGTGGTCTACTACGGCTCGGAAACCGGCTTCATGCGTGGTCGAGCCGAGCACGCAGGAAACCGTGCCTACTTCGGCCAGCCGCGCGTGGATGCTGCCCCGCAGAGCCCGATCTTCGCGCCGCTGCAGCGCATCGCCAAACTGCGCGCAGCCATCCCGGCCCTGCAGCGCGGCCTGCAGGTGAACGAACGCCTGCAGGGCGACGAGGCGGTGTTCTTCCGCGTGCTGCAGCAGGGCGACGTGGCACAGACCGCGCTGGTGCTGCTGAACAAGGGCGACCGGGCCAGAACCTTCACCGTAGCGCGTTACGTGCAGGCAGGCCGCTGGCGCGATGCACTGGACGGCGGTTCGTTGCAGGTGGATGCCTCCCTGAAGGCCGAAGTGCCCGCGCACGGCGTGAAGGTGTACGTGCTGGACGCCGCCGTGCAGGAGCCGGCCCTGCAGGCCGAGCTGGACAAGGCGATGGCCGACCAGCGGGCGCGGGACCAGCGGCTGGGGCGGTAGTGCCGGCCGCTGGCCGGCAACCCATGAATCCATGGCACCTTCAGGTGCCGGCCAGCGGCCGGCACTACCTGGTTTGGCTGCATCCGGCACAATAGGCACCCCTCACGCCCCGCCGTACCGCCATGACCGACCTCGCCCCGCAGACCCCGATCGAAACCCTGCTGAAGGCGGCGATGGACGGGGCGGTGCCGATCCGCGCCTTCATGGAAGCCTTCGTCGCCTCCGAGGTGGTGCTCCTGACCGGCAGCCTGGTCACCCCCGACGGCAGCGGCTTCGACCCGCTGCTGTTCGACAAGCAGGGCACCCTGCATGTGGCCGTGTTCACCGACCCGTCGCGGGTGGGCACCTACAGCCAGCAGGCCGAACACCAGATCCGCTGGCTGATGCTGGACGTGCTGCGCCGCGTGCCGGGTGGCTATGGCGTGGTGATCAATCCGGGCACCCCGCTGGGCTTCGAGATCTCACCGAGCGGCGTGGGCGAGATCCTGAAGGACTTTGCGCAGGGCTGAACCGCCGCCGTGTAATTTGTAGAGTCGAGCCATGCTCGACTGCCGTTCGCACAATGCCAGATCAGTCGAGCATGGCTCGACTCTACAGAACGCTTCCCCATTGAGGCACCGCCATGGAGTTCAGGGAATTACCCGCCGACGCACCGGAACGGCAGCAACTGGCGCAGTGGTATTACGCGGAATGGGGCCGGGACGCTGGCCTGTCGCTTGAACAGGAACTGCAACGGCTCAACCGGCCGCAGGATGCCGAGGGTCTCCCGCATCTGATTGCCGCCTTCGATGGCGACCAGGTGGTCGGCGCGGTGCAGTTGAAGCGCAGGGAGATGCCGGCATTCCCGCAGTACGAGCATTGGCTGGGCAGCGTGTTCGTGGCCGATAGTCATCGCGGGCGTGGGCTGGCTGGCGCGCTGGTCGAACAGGCCGCGGCGCAGGCGGTGCGGATGGGCGTTTCCGAACTGTACCTGCAGACCGAATCACTGGATGGCGGCCTGTATGCGCGGCTGGGCTGGAAGCCGCTGCAGGAAGCCGACAACCGCAGCTATCGCGTGCTGGTGATGGTGCGTTCGTTGTAGGAGAAGTGCCCTGGTGCTTCGTCCAGGCGGTGAGCTGGATGTGCCGGTTGAATGAGCTTGGGAGCTCCGGCTCACTGCTGTCGGAAAGGGGGCGGCCTCAGGGCTTGGAGACTTCGGGCATCGCGTGCTCAATCGGCAGCCAGGTTGCCCGCGACGAGGACAGCGTTGCGTCGTACATCGTCACGCTCCATGTATCGCAGGAGGTCCTGTGCGAGAACGCGTTTGCTGATTGCTGCCAAACGCTCATTTTCTGCATCCGATTTTGCCGATGAGCTGGCTGAGAGCAACAGCATGTTAACGATGTGGGATGAGATCCTGGACTGCAGTTCAGTCTGGGATCTTGCTTCACCATCCTCGTCGAAAAGCAGGTGGATGGACATCGCAAGATCATCGCTGTACTGCTGCTTCAGGCTGGGTAGTCCATGGGTGGTGTGAAGGGCCCCCAGAAGCGAGAACGCAATGGCGACCAGGGAATGCGATCCCAGCTGCAACCATATCTTCATGACGGAACTCCTAGCGGGGACGGACCCATTCGCAGCGGTCCAGCTGCCAGAATCAAGGTGGCTGCAGAGATCATTTTCACAAAGTGACTCCTTGGACGAGTGGGTGTACCCGTGGGCACACCTTCCTGATCCACGGTGTTCCCACTCATTCACCTTGCGCTTCGTGGCGACCGCCGCGTATCGGTATCCGCCGTGCGGTGCGTCAGATATCCGAGGATCCTGGTGTAAGGCATCCAATCTGGCGGCGATGGGGCCATCTGCTGCACCCAAGGTCAGTGAGCGTTATTCTGGAAGCGGACTCCATCTTCTGGTGGCTGATAACGTGACCATGGCTGCACCCCGTCATTCCCGCGCCGCGCTGATCTTCCTGATCGCGGCCATCGCCGCCGCGCTGGTGTCCATGCCCTTGCTGCGCGCGGTGGGCATTGTGCAGTGGCCGGTGTTTGTCATCGCCTGGCTGATCAATCTGGGCGCGGCCTGGCATCTGGCGCAGTGGGCGCGCCAGCAGGGCCGGTCGGCCTGGGCCTTCGGGTTGTCGGCGGCACTCGGCACCGTCGCCTCGATCGTGGTCTATGTACTGCTGGCGTTGCTGGGGCCCAAGGCCCCGGTGCGCTGAACCTTCGCGACTGTCGTGGACAATGTGCCGAGCATGGCTCGGCACTACAGTAAGGCGAGCCAAGCCAAGCCCGCACGTGTCGCGTGGAGCGCCGGCGCATAGGCCGGCGCCCCGTTGCCTCACATCGTCACCTTGCGCCGGTTGTCATCGCTCACCCGGTCGATCAGCTTGTTGTACGGGTCGAAGCCTGCTTCGTCCGGCTTTTCGTCCACCGTCACCGTGATCTTCGGCGCGGCGCTGGTGATGTGGTGGCGCTGCAGGTACAGCACCTTCTGGTCGCGTTCCTTACCCGAAGGCCCATTGGCGAACACGCCGATCTCAACCCAGTCATCCATCGTGCCGTCGCTCTCCTTGCCCTTGCCATCGGCGTACTGCTTGGCCGCGTGCAGGTCCAGGGTTACGTCGTAGCGACCGTCATCGCGCTTGCGGGCGCTGGCGGTCATCACGCGGTTGTCGTAGAAACTGATCTTCTCGAACAGGTCGGTGACCAGCTGCTGGCGATCAGCTGGCGTTTCGGCACGGATATAGTCCAGCAGTTCGCGTGAGGTGGTATACGGCGGCTGCTGGTAGCCCTTGTCCTGCAGGAAGCGCTTCAGGGCGCGGTTCAGGGCCTGCTCGCCGATCTCCTCGCGCAGCCGGTAGAACACCAGCGAACCCTTCTGGTAGTGGATGTACTGCTGGTTTTCCACGCGCTCCAGCGGCTGCTCCTCGATGGCCTCGCCACCGCGTCCGGACAGGTAGCCGTCCAGCTCGCGCTTGAGGAACTGGCGCATGTGCTGGCGGCCGTACTCCTGCTCCATCACCATCAGCGCAGAGTACTGCGACAGCGACTCGGACAGGACCGTGGCGCCCTGCACATTGGCACCGATCACCTGGTGCGCCCACCACTGGTGTGCGATCTCGTGCGCGGTCACGTAGAACACGTAGTCCACCTTGTCCGGATCACGTAGGTCGGCGATGAAACCGATGGCCTCGGAGTAGGGGATGGTATTGGCGAACGACTGTGCGAAGCGCGCATAGCCCGGGAACTCGATGATGCGCACCTGGCGATGCTGGTACGGCGTGAAGTTCGCTTCGTAGTAGGCCAGCGACTTCTGCACCGCTTCGATCATCCGGTCCACGTTGTAGCCGTGCGCCGGATCGAAGTAGACCTCGATCGGGATGTCCTTGTACTTCGCCCTGCGCACCTCCCAGCGTGCCGACAGGTAGGCGTAGAAGTTCAGCATCGGGCGGTCCATCGCGTAGCTGAAGCAACGCCGGCCGTTCACCGTGGTCTCGTGCTGCAGGTAGCCCGGGGCCAGCGCCACCTGGTCCGGCGCGGTGCAGACCGTGGTGCGGAAGTCGAGCCAATCGGCATCGTTGGAGATGTAGGTGTTGGCACGCGCGGCTTCGTCTTCCAGCTTGGGCATGCGCCGCGGTTCGCCGAGGTCACGCTTGCGACGCTCGTTGCGGTCGCTGATCTCCGCACCTTCGTTGTAGCCGAAGGACGGCAGCACGCGGCTGTTGAAGAAGGTGCCGTTGTCGACGATGTTGCTCGGCGCCTGGCCGGCGGTGATGCCGTTGGGTTTCTGCACAACCCGGAAGTGGACGTTGCGGCTTTCACCCGGTTGCAGTGGCGCGACCAGGCGGTAGATGCGGTAGCCGAGATCGGCATCATGCATCGAAAGCGTCTGCCCACCCAGGTCGACCGCGACCAGCTGCTTGTCATCGCCCATCGACACATGCACCTCCTGGATAGGCACGGCATGCGTGTTGCGTACCGTCCAGTTCGCGTCGATCACCATCGACTGTGTTTCCGGGAACACGTCCACGCGGTTGTCCACCGCTACGATGCGTGGTTGCGGCAGGTTGCGGTACTTCGACAGTTCACGCTCGTAGCGGGCCTGCAGGTCCAGCTGCTGGTCGGGCGAGAGGAACTCGTTGCGGATGTTGGTGCTCCAGTACAGCCAGCCGCCCACACCGATGAAGGCCAGTGCTGCGAGCGCTGCAAAGGCGCCGGTGGGTCCGCGCAGGCGACGACCGGCCAGGGCCAGGCGCTGGCGCAAGCCCTGGCTGACACCGCGTACCCAGAACGCCGAGGCCAGGCACATCAGGGTCAGCAGGAACAGCGCCCAGTAGCCCTGGAAGGCCAGTTGCCCCGGCAGGAAGTGACCGTAGCCATTCATGTCCGAATAGGGCGCGATGGGCCAGCTGCCGAAGTTGTACAGGTTCTGTGTGTAGTCCAGCAGGCCGAGCACACCCTGGCCGATCATCACCACGATCAGCAGCGCGTAGCCGACGAACTTGTTGTTGGTCAGCACCTGCAGCACCAGCGCCAGGCCGCCCATCAGGATGTAGACCACCGAATCCAGCGCCAGGCTGCGCAGGTACAGCAGCGGCTCCAGGTGGGTGTAGCCCTTGGCCAGCTGCACGCCCATCGCCGCCAGCGCGCCGGCCGCCTGGAAGCAGACGATCACCGCCAGCAGCGCGGTGAACTTGGCCAGCAGCGGCACCCAGTTCGGCACCGGCATGGCATCGGTCACCTCGTTGATGCGCGCGCTGCGTTCCTTCCAGACCAGTTCACCGGCGAAGAACAGCACGATGATCACCAGCAGCCAGCTGAAGGCACCCTGCAGGCCCATGATCATCTGCGAAGTGACCGGCCAGATCGAGGTGCCGTACAGCGTCTGCCGGAACAGCGCGCTGGGCAGGAAGTTGGCCAGGCCCAACACCAGCAGCACGATGAACGGCACGCTGCGCAGAACGCCGCGTGTATCGAAGCGGACCTGGCGCAGGAACTGCTGCCACGCCGTGGTGGTAGTGAACGCCGGCACCACGCGCGGCAGCGTTGCGCGGGTGGGGCGGACGGCACTGGCATCGGCAACCGGTTGCGCCTGCCTGCGGCCCCAGCGCCGACGGCCACTGCCGCTGCGTTCGGTGCGGAACAGCGCGAAGGTGGCGGCGAACAGCGCGGCGGCCACGCCCAGCCACAGGGCGCGGTTGGCCAGCAGGTAGCCGGCCAGCTCGGGAATTCCGCTGTTGCGCTCGGCGGTGGACCAGTAGCGGATGGTGCGGCCCAGTGCGCGCATGCCCAGCGGTTCGCTCAGCACCGCGATCCAGGTGTTGTCGATGTCGCGCAGCAGGGCCGCGCTGGCGCCGTACAGCACCAGGTAGGCCACCAGGCCGATGTAGACCCACAGGATCGAACGGGTCAGGGCTGCCAGCAGCGACAGCAGTGCGGTGGTGAACAACAGGTTCGGGATGACGATGACTGCGAACGTCCACGCATAGCCCTGCCAGCTGATCGGGCCCATGCGTTCGGGATCGACCCACGGCATGAACGGCGCCAGCCACAGGCCAAATGCAATCACGATGTAGACCAGCAAGCCGGCGGCCAGGGCGGCAGCGATGCGCCCTGCCAGGTAGTCGCGGCGCTTCACCGGGCTGGCGAAGATCAGCTCGGCGGTGCCCAGTTCGAAGTCACGCAGCAGCGCGTTGCTGACGAAAAGGGCGCTGACCAGCATGCCGAGCAGGGTGAAGATGCCCAGCATCTGCGCGATCACGGTGGGCGCGTTGCTGTGCACGTTGCCGCTGCCACCACCGATCTGTACCGCATCGCTGGAGGCGGCCGCGAAGGCAAGCAGGGCGAACAGCGCGGCCAGCAGCCACAGCAGTGGAGAACGCAGCTGCTCGCGCAGCTCGAAGCGGAAGAAGTTGAGAATCATGGCGTGCTCCGCTCAGGCTGCCGCGCGGGCACGGGCCTGCAGGCGCAGGCGCTGGAAGTAGACGTCCTCGAGGTCGGGAGCCACCGCCGCGAAGCCGTCGCCGGGATCGTTGGCACTGTGCACGTGGATCACCGGGCGGCCTCCGACCAGACGGGTCGACAGCACCACGTAGCGCGCCTCGTGGTCGGCCAGTTCCGAAGGGTCGACCTGCTTGCGCCAGACCTGCTGCTGCAGGGCATCGATGGCTTCGGCGGGGCGGCCGGTCAGCAGCACCTGGCCCTTGTTCATGATCGCCATGGTGGGGCACAGGTCGGTCACGTCTTCGACGATGTGGGTGGACAGGATCACCGCCACGTTCTCGCCGATGGCCGCCAGCAGGTTGAGGAAGCGGTTGCGTTCCTCGGGGTCGAGGCCGGCGGTGGGCTCGTCGACGATCACCAGCCGCGGGTCACCGAGCAGTGCCTGGGCAATGCCGAAGCGCTGGCGCATGCCGCCCGAGTACGTGCCGAGCTTGCGCTTGCGTGCGTCCCACAGGTTCACCTGCTGCAGCAGGCCATCGACCACCTCGCGGCGCTGCGCGCGCTGGGTCAGGCCCTTGAGCACCGCGAAATGCTCCAGCAGGTCCAGTGCGCTGACCTTCGGGTACACGCCGAAATCCTGCGGCAGGTAGCCCAGCCGGCGGCGCACCGCGTCCTTGTCGCGCAGCACGTCGATCGGTGCTTCGCCGGGAATGGTGAGGATCGCCGAACCGCTGTCGGCCTCCTGCAGGGTGGACAGCGTGCGCATCAGCGACGACTTGCCAGCGCCGTTCGGGCCGAGCAGGCCGAACATGCCGCGCGGGATGTCCAGGCTGACATTGTTGAGCGCGTGCACGCCGTTGGCGTACGTCTTGGACAGCGAATCGATCTTCAGCATGCGACGTACACCTTTCCGTGTGTGATCGCGCTGTTTATCACCCGCAACTGGGCTGGCGTCATGCGCCGTTGGTCATGGTGCCGTGCGGGTAGCAGGTGAGGGCGCCCCACCGTTGAAGGCGCGACAGGGGCGGCTTCCAGTGCGTGGGGCTTCGCCAAGGCGGCAGGGGGCCAGCTTGTGAAGTCTTCCTGAATGCGTTGGGAAAGGTCGGCCGGATCACACAGGACGTCGACAGGGGCACCGATAGTCTTTGCGCCTCTCAGGGCCATTGCCATGCAGGCGTACATGCGGACTGTTACCGGAGTAGAGGGACTGGACAGCATTCTTGGTGGCGGACTTCCGCAGGCGCGGCTGTATCTGCTGGAAGGACCACCGGGTTCCGGCAAGACCACGTTGTCGCTTCAGTTCCTGCTGGAAGGCCTGCGGCGGGGCGAACGCTGCCTGTACATCACCTTGTCCGAGACCGCCGAGGAACTGCGCGAAGTCGCCGCTGCCCATGGCTGGTCGCTGGATGGCCTACACCTGTTCGAACTGGGATCGGCTGAAGGCGCAATGGGCAACGGTCGCCTGCAGTCGGTGCTGCATTCGTGGGAAATGGAGCTGGACGAGACGGTCAATCTGATCATGTCCAAGGTGGACATCATTGGGCCCACCCGCGTGGTGTTCGATTCGTTGTCCGAACTGCGCCTGCTGGCCCAGGACTCTCTGCGCTACCGGCGCCAGATCCTTGCGTTGAAGCAGTTCTTCGCACCCAAGAGCGCTACGGTGATCCTGGTCGATGACCTGACCTCTACCGGCGAAGAGCGCGATGGGCAGTTGCACAGCCTGTGCCACGGCGTGCTGTCGCTGGAACGCCTGACCCTGGATTTTGGTCCGGCCCGGCGCCGCATGCAGGTGCAGAAGCTGCGCGGTGTGGATTTCATTGCGGGCTACCACGATATGGTGATCCGTCGTGGTGGGCTCGAGATTTTTCCCCGCTTGATCGCCTCCGAGCACCACGACCGGTTCGTGGGTTCGCCGGTGAGCAGTGGCGTCGACGAGATCGATCGCCTGCTGGGCGGGGGCCCCCTGCGCGGGACCTCGACCCTGTTGACCGGTCCCGCTGGCAGCGGCAAGACCAACGTCGCCCTGCAATACGTGTGGGCGGCCTGCGAACGTGGCGAACGCTGCTGCATCTTCGAGTTCGACGAGCGCATCGGCACCTTGCTGGCGCGTGCATCTGCGCTGGACATCGACCTTGACAAGCATCTGCACTCGGGCCTGCTGGAGATCCTGCAGATGGATCCGGCCGAGGTGTCGCCGGGTGAGTTCTCCTGGAACCTGCGCAAGGCGGTAGAGCAGCGCAACTGCAGTGTGCTGGTGATCGACAGCCTGAACGGCTATGTCACGGCAATGCCACAGGAAAAGCAGCTGATGCTGCAGCTGCACGAGATGTTGTCCTACCTCAACCAGAAGGGTGTAGCGACGTTCCTGATCAATCCGCAGCATGGCCTGGTGGGCACCATGTCCACTGGCAGTCTCAATGTGTCCTATATCGCCGATGCGGTGGTGCTGTTCCGGTTCTTCGAGGCCAAGGGGCGCATCCGCAAAGCCATTTCGGTGATCAAGAACCGCGGCGGTGCGCACGAGGACACCATCCGTGAGTTGAAGATCGACGGGCGTGGCATCACCGTCAGTGCGCCGTTGGCAGACTTCCAGGGCATCCTGACCGGAACACCCGAATTCGTGGGTGACAGCGCGGCGCTGCTGGGCCAGTCCGATGTCCGATAGCGGTGAGAGCCGCAAGGTTGTCCGCATCGTGGCGCCGTTTGGACGCGATGCCGACAGCATTGCGGCGGTACTGGAGGGGGCAGGGCTGGCAACGCGCATCGCGGGTAACCTGGAGGAACTGGCCGAGCATCTGGATGATCGCACCGGCCTGGTGGTGGTGACCCAGGAAGCGTTGGTGCGCGGCACCGATGGCATGCTGCCTGCCTTGCAGCAGCAACCGGCCTGGTCGGATATCCCGTTCATCCTGCTGCGCTCGGCGCGGTCGTACCGCCGTTCCACCCGTGAGGAACTGTTGCCAGTTGCGATCAACGTGGTGGAGATGGACCGGCCGCTTGGCAGCATGTCCCTGATCAGTGCTGTCCAGGGCGCACTGCGGGCCCGTGACAAGCAGTTCCTCGTGCGCGATCAGATGGCGGCATTGGCGGACGGGCGGGCCGCACTGGCCCGCAGTGAAACCGAGTTGCGCCTGATCGCCGATGCGATGCCGGTGCTGATCGCCTTCGTTGATCGTTCGATGTGCTTCCGTTTCGCCAACCGGGCCTATGAGTCCTGGTTCGATCTCGCCACCGGTGAGGTGATCGGCAGGCACGTTCGCGAAGTGATCGGCGAATCCGTATGGCAGCAGCGCAGGGCGGCGATGGAGCGCGCGCTGGATGGCCAAGCGGCGCTCTTCGAGATCACCTGGCCGCATCCACTACGCGGCCGGCGCGACTGCGAAGTGCGTTACTCGCCGCGCACCGACACCGACGGCCGGGTCGACGGATTCCACGTCTTCGTTACCGATATCACCGCCGCCAAGCTGGCCCTGAGCAACAGCCAGCAGCACGCACATGCACTGGAGGTCATGGTGGCCGAGCGCACGCGTGAGCTGGAAGCGCAGATGGCTGCACGCGAGGCCAGCGAGGCCGCCCTGCGGCAGTCGCAGAAGATGGAAGCGATCGGCCAGTTGACCGGTGGCATCGCGCACGATTTCAACAACATGCTGACTGGCATCCTGTCCGCGCTGGACATCGTGCGCCTGCGCCTGGAGATGGGCCGGGTGGATGATCTGGAGCGTTTCCTGGATACGGCCACCACCTCGGCGCAGCGTGCCGCCGCATTGACCCAGCGCCTGCTCGCGTTCTCGCGCAGGCAGTCGCTGGACGCGCGGCCGGTGGAGATCAACACGTTGCTGGTATCGGTGCAGCACCTGTTGCACAGCACGATCGGGGAGACGGTGCGGCTGCGTACCGAGACCTGTCCGGTGCCGCTGCACGCCACGCTGGATGCCAACCAGTTCGAAAGTGCGGTGCTGAACCTGGCCATCAATGCTCGCGACGCGATGCCTGATGGCGGCGAGCTGATCCTGCGCACTGCGGAAGCAGATGTGCATGCAGGCCAGTATCCGGCAGTGCCGGCAGGGCACTATGCGGTGGTGGCAGTCGCCGACACGGGCGCCGGCATGGCGCCGGAAGTCGTCGAGCGCGCATTCGAGCCTTTCTTCACCACCAAGCCCATCGGCAAGGGAACCGGGCTGGGCATGTCGATGGTGTATGGCTTCATGCAGCAGTCCGGTGGTCACATCGCGATCGAATCGCGCCTGGGTGAGGGCACCACCATTTCCCTGTTCATTCCACTGGTGGAGGCCGCGGCCAGCGAAACGGCGGCCGCTCCGGCCAAAGCCATCCGGCTCGGCGCTGGCCAGTCGATCCTGGTGGTCGAGGATGATGAGCAGGTACGCATGCTGGTCACGGTGGTGCTCGAGGACCTGGGGTACCAGGCCCAGGTGGTGGGCGATGCGGACGCCGCGCTTCCGATCCTGACTTCGGACCAGTGCATCGATCTGTTGATTACCGACGTCGGCCTGCCTGGGCTCAATGGCCGCCAGCTCGCCGAGATAGCCCGTCACTCGCGGCCGACTTTGCCAGTACTGTTCATGACCGGCTACGCGGAGAAGGCGCAGGAGCGCTCGTCCTTCCTCGATGCGGGCATGGCGATGATCGCCAAGCCGTTCCTGCTTGACGAGTTCAGTGCAGCGGTTCGCACCGCGATGCCTGAAACGGCAGGTGGCAATCCGTAGAGTCGGGCCTGCTCGACTGTTTTTGTGCAGAGCCGATCCATACTCGGCTGATCTTTCCCGATTGGAGTTGCATCCGCTGGTCGAGCAAGCTCGACACTACCCGCGCTGCGACGATTCCCGCACCACCAGCTTTACCGGGATGCTCTGGCTGTCCACAGCCTGCCGGCCGATCAGTGCCAGCAGGCGCTCCACCAGCAGCTGCCCGGCCTGCTTGGTGTCCTGCTGTACGGTGGTCAGCGCCGGGGATACCGATGCTGCCAAGGGGATGTCATCGAAGCCGGTCACCGCCACGTCCTGCGGCACCCGCAGGCCGGCTTCGCGCAGGGCCCGCATCGCGCCGATGGCGATCAGGTCGCTGGCCGCGCAGATCGCATCGACCGGCGCGTTGCGAGCCAGCAGCGCCTGGCAGGCTTCCTGGCCGGAGGCTTCGGTGGTGATCGCATCGTGCTGCAGCGCCGCCTCGGCAGCCAGGCCGTGTTCCTGCAGAGCCGCGACATGGCCGCGGTAGCGTTCCTGGAATTCCGGGTAATGGCTGGAGGCATGGCCAAGGAAGGCGATGCGGCGGCAGCCCTGCTGCAGCAGGTGGGTGGTGATGTCGTGCCCGCCCTGGAAATTGTCGCTGCCGATCGATACACCGGGCTGGCCGGGCAGGGCGGCGCCCCAGCGCACGAAGTGCGTGCCCTGTTCGACCAGCCGCTGCAGGCGGTCGCGCGATTCGTGGTAGTCGCCGTAGCCGAGCAGGATGATGCCGTCGGCCTTGTTGCTGTCCTCGTAATCGGCCTGCCAGTCGGTGGACAGCTGCTGGAACGAGACCAGCAGGTCCTGCCCATGCAGGGCGCAGGCGCGGGTGATCGAGCCCAGCATCGAATGGAAGAACGGGTTGATCAGCGAGTCGTCGTTGGTCGGGTCTTCGAAGAACAGCAGGGCCAGGGTTCCGGCGTTGCGCAGGCGCAGGCTGGAGGCGTTCTTGTCGACCTTGTAGTTCAGCTCGCGGGCGATGCGCAGGATGCGCTCGCGGGTCTCGGCGTTGACCATCGGGCTGCCACGGAGCGCCCGCGACACGGTCGGCTGGGAGACCCCGGCCAGGTGGGCGATGTCCAGGGAGGTGGCTTTGCCTTTGATCGTCATGGAAACGCAGAAGGGGGCTGGGGGGAAGGTGCCCGGGAATGATGCCATGGGCAGACGCGAATGCCCCTCCGGGCGACCGTCGGGGCTAAGGTAAGTCATTGCCGGACAAGGAAATCAGCTCAATCCTCCAGCGCGGCCGGGGTCTTCTGACCGGGCGGATGGCGGCGGCAATGCTAAGATGCACCGTTCTCGCATTCCCCCAAATTTCAACAGGGGCGGCCCAGCCTACTGCACCCCGCCCGGGGCTGTGCTATCACTGGCGGTCTGCCCTTGGACAACGGACGAAGGTACCTATGGCGCGCGGCATCAACAAAGTCATCCTGGTCGGCAATCTCGGCAACGACCCGGACGTGAAGTACACCCAGGGTGGCATGGCGATCACCCGCATCAGCCTGGCCACCACCAGCGTCCGCAAGGACAAGGATGGCAACCAGCAGGAACGTACCGAATGGCACCGCGTGGTGTTCTTCGGCAAGCTCGGCGAAATCGCCGGCGAGTACCTGCGCAAGGGCAGCTCGGTGTATGTCGAAGGCAGCCTGCGCTACGACAAGTACACCGGCCAGGATGGCGTGGAGAAGTACTCCACCGACATCATCGCCGACGAGATGCAGATGCTGGGCGGCCGCGGTGAAGGCGGCGGTGGTGGTGGTGGTGGCAACTACGGCGGCGGCGAGCGCCCGCAGCGCCAGCAGGCGCCGCGCCAGGAGTACGGCGGCGGTGGCGGTGGCCAGCGCGGCGGCCAGGGTGGTGGCTATGGCAACCAGGGCGGCAACCAGGGCGGCGGTTACGGCAACCAGGGTGGCAACCAGCGCCCGCAGCCGCAACAGGCACCGCCGATGGACGATTTCGCTGACGACGATATTCCGTTCTGATCGAACGGTCGCCTGCAGCAGAAAAGAAAGCCCCGCGATGCGGGGCTTTTCTTTTTTTGGAATCCCTTCGGAGTTGTGCTCCGCAGCATTGATTTTCGTGCACCGCGACTTGCAAACAGACAATTTCCTCCCCTATGGTGCAATCGATTGCATTGCTGTGAATCGTTGCGTTTGATACCGGTTGGGAGGCCGGCAGGTGGATGTCCATCCATTCGATCAGACCGGCCCCGGCGACGGGCCTCACGCGGCGCGATGCGCTGCGTCTCGCGGTTGCTGGTGGCATTGGCCTGGGGGCCGCGGGCGTGCTCCCTGCGTTTGCCGACACCGCACCGCTCAGGGGCAACCTGAAGCACTCTGTCGCCCGCTGGACCTTCCCGCAGCTGTCGGTCGCCCAACTCTGCGCGACGGCGAAGGACATCGGTTTTGCCGCCATCGATCTGGTCGGTCCGGAAGACTGGCCCACGCTGAAGGCGAATGGCGTATACAGCTCGATGTGCAACGGCGCGGAGCTCGGCCTCACCAAGGGCTTTGCCGGCCGTGAGTTCCACGATCAGCTGGTGGAGCGCTACACGCGGCACATTGATCTGGTCGCCGAGGCCGGTTATCGCAACCTGATCTGCTTCTCCGGCAACCGCAACGGGATGGACCCGAAGGAAGGCCTGGCCAATGCCGAGGCCGGCCTCAAGCGCATCCTCGGGCACGCCGAGAAGCGCGGTGTGGTGCTGGTTATGGAGCTGTTGAACTCCAAGGTCGATCATCGTGACTACCTGTGCGATCACTCCGCATGGGGCGTGGAGCTGTGCCAGCGGCTCGGCTCGGACAACTTCGGCCTGCTCTACGACATCTACCACATGCAGATCATGGAGGGCGACATCATCGCCACCATCGGTAAGCATCACGCCTGCTTCAAGCATTACCACACCGCAGGCGTGCCCGGCCGGAACGAGATCGGAGACCAGCAGGAGCTCCACTATCCGGCCATCTGCCGCGCGATCCGCGACACCGGTTTCAAGGGGTATCTGGCGCAGGAATTCATGCCTGCAGCGCCCGATCCCGTTGGCTCATTGCGCGAGGCAATCCGCCTCTGCGACGTCTGAAACGATATCCACCCAGGTGAGAAACCCATGGCAGATAATCACTACGACGCCATTGTTGTTGGCTCGGGAATCAGTGGCGGTTGGGCAGCGAAGGAGCTGACCGAAAAGGGCCTGAAGGTCCTGATGCTGGAACGCGGACGCAACATCGAGCACGTCAAGGACTACGTCAACGCGATGAAGGAGGCGTGGGACTTCCCGCACCGAAACCGGCCAACGCAGGCGATGAAGGCCGACTTCCCGGTGCTGATGCGCGACTATGGCCTGGCCGAGAACCTGGAAGGGATGTGGGCCAACGAACAGGACTCGCCCTACGTCGAGACCAAGCGCTTCGATTGGTTCCGCGGCTATCACGTCGGCGGCCGCTCATTGTTGTGGGGCCGGCAGAGCTATCGCTTCTCCGACCTGGACTTCGAGGCGAATCTCAAGGACGGCATCGCAGCCGATTGGCCCATCCGCTACGCCGATATCGCGCCGTGGTACGACTACGTGGAGAAATTCGCAGGTATCGCTGGTACGCGCGAAGGGCTGGACGTGTTGCCGGATGGTGAGTTCCTGCCGCCTATCCCATTGAACATCGTCGAGAAGGACGTGGCCGCACGGATCAAAAAGGCGTTCGGCGGCACCCGGCACATGATCCACTCGCGCACCGCCAACATCACAAAGCCCATGCCCGAACAGGGCCGCGTCAACTGCCAGTACCGCAACAAGTGCATCCTGGGTTGCCCCTTCGGCGCTTATTTTTCCACCCAGGCAGCGACACTGCCGGCGGCGATGAAGACAGGCAACCTGACCTTGCGGCCGTTCTCGATCGTCAAGGAAGTGCTCTACGACAAGGACCGCAAGCGTGCCCGCGGCGTGGAGGTGATCGACGCCGAGACCGGGCAGACCTACCAGTACACGGCCAAGGTCATCTTCCTCAACGCATCGTCGTTCAACTCGACGTGGCTGTTGATGAACTCGGCCACCGATGTCTGGGACGGCGGGCTGGGCTCCTCGTCGGGCGAGTTGGGGCACAACGTGATGGACCATCATTTCGGTGCGGGTGCCTCCGGCCGCGTCGAGGGCTACGAAGACAAGTATTACTTCGGGCGTCGCCCCTGCGGCTTCTACATTCCGCGGTTCCGCAACGTCGCGGCTGACAAACGCGGTTACCTGCGCGGGTTCGGCTACCAGGGCGGCGCAAGCCGCACCGGCTGGTCGCGCGAGATCGCCGAGCTCAACATCGGTGCCGACCTGAAGGAGGCGCTGACCGTGCCGGGCGACTGGCGTATCGGCATGACCGGCTTCGGTGAAATGCTGCCGCACCACGACAATACGATCCGCCTGGACCACGACCGCAAGGACAAGTGGGGGTTGCCGGTGCTGGCGATGGACGTTGCCATGCGCGCCAACGAACTGGCGATGCGCAAGGACATGGCCGCCGATGCCGCAGAGATGCTGGAGGCGGCCGGCGTCAAGGACGTGAAGATGCACGACAACGACTATGCTCCGGGCAAGGGCATCCACGAGATGGGGACCGCGCGCATGGGACGTGATCGGAAAAGTTCGGTGCTGAACCAGCACAACCAGGTATGGGATGCGCCCAACGTGTATGTCACCGACGGTGCCTGCATGACCTCCAGCGCCTGCGTGAATCCTTCGCTGACCTACATGGCGCTGACGGCCCGGGCCGCCGACCATGCGGTGCGCGAACTGAAAGCGGGGAATCTCTGATGGATCGCCGCGAGCTGTTGAAGATGATCGTCGCCGCCACCGGTGCGGCCATGGTTGGGTTGCCTGCCCTTGTGCAGGGTCAGGCACCGGCGGGCGCTACCAAGATTCATTTCTCCGATACCGACGTCGCTACGCTGGACGAGATCGCCGAGACCATCCTGCCGCGGACCCGGACACCAGGGGCGAAGGATGCCGGCGCCGGTCTGTTCATGGCGACGTTCGTCAGTGACTGCTACACCGCCCGGCAGCAGGCGACGTTCCGCGCCGGGCTGACGGATATCGACAAACGCGCTGGTGGCCGGTTCGTATCGCTCACACCGGAAGCCCGCACCGAATTGCTGCGCACGCTTGATGCAGAAGCCAAGGCGCGTCATGCCGATGTGACCGAAACCGGTACACCTGAAGAGGGCGAGGCAATGCCACACTACTTCACGATGCTCAAGCAGCTGGCCATCTTCGGCTTCTTCACCTCTAAGGTCGGCGCGACCGGGGTGCTGCAGTACGTTGCCGTGCCGGGGCGCTACGACGGCGATCTCGCCTATGTTCCCGGTACACCCGCGTGGGGGACCAGTTGATGGAGCGCAACAGGATGATCAAGCCTTTGTTGATCGCGGCCACGGTGCTGGCCGCCGCACCTGCGTTCGCGCAGGCCGCTGCCGACCCTGCACGCGATCCGAAGAAGACCGAGGTGTGGACGCCGGTGCCCGCGACCGTGGCCACGCCGCCAGGCAAGGCACCGTCCGATGCAATCGTGCTCTTCGATGGCAAGGATGTCTCCGCGTGGGAGTCGGAGCAGGGCGGACGCGTGCCCTGGAAGATTGCCGATGGCGCCATGACCGTCGTGCCGGGCAGCAAAGGCATCCGCACCAGGCAACGCTTCTGCGACGTCCAGCTGCATGTCGAGTGGCGCACACCCACCGACACCAAGGGCTTCGAGGGCCAGAACCGGGGCAACAGCGGCATCTTCCTGCAGGAACTGTATGAGCTGCAGGTGCTCGACAGTTACAACAACCCGACCTATGCCAATGGCCAGGCGGGTTCCATCTACAAACAGGCGATGCCGTTGGTGAACGCCGCGCGCGCACCGGGCGAGTGGCAGGCCTACGACATCCTCTGGAAGGCACCGCGCTTCTCGCAGGGCGGTGGGCTTGTGTCGCCCGCGCGCATCACGGTGCTGCACAACGGCGTGCTGGTGCAGGACGACACTGTGCTGGCCGGCAAGACCGAATACATCGGTGCGCCTTCCTACGCGCCCCATGGGTGTGCGCCGCTCTACCTGCAGGAGCACGACTCCAAGGTCAGCTACCGCAACATCTGGGTGCGCGAGCTGTAGTGGCACACGGCCGGCGTGGTCGCCGGCCGCTTACTTCGCCAGATAACTGGCGATGTCATCGATTTCCTGCTGCGACAGCTGGGAGAAGGGTGGCATCAAGCCTCCGCCCTTCCTGATCTTGTCCTTGATCTGCGCAGGTTGCAGTCGCTTGCTGAGATCGGTGAGCGCCGGAAACGCGCCCGGCATGCCCGCACGATCCGCACCATGGCAGGCCACGCAGTTCGCGGTGTAGAGCTTTGCACCGGCGGCCGGGTCGTCCTTGCACCATGCTGCTGTCGCAACGCTCATGCCGCCCAGGGCCACGGCCATTGCCAGGATCATTTTCATGTGAGGCTCCTTGATGCGTCAGCGCTGCGCACGGGCGGGCACGTTGGCGGGCAGGTGTTCACGCAGGTAATCCGCGCCGGTCTGGATGATCTTGGCCGGATCGCGTGGCTGGTCGTGCTCGATGATGTACCAGTGCACGCCGGCGGCTGCCGCAGCAGGTAGGATCGCGTTCCAGTCCAGCACGCCCTGGCCCACCGCAGCGAATCCACCTTCGTCTTCCGCCTGGCCCTTTGGCGCATTGTCCTTGGCATGCACGGCGAACATGTGGCCGCGGAATTTTTCCAGCATCAGCGCCGGATCCAGGCCCGCACGCGCGACCCAGGCCAGGTCCAGCTCGGTCTGCAGGTCGGGGCCGGCCGCGGCGAACAGCAGTTCCAGGCCCGTCCTGCCGTTGAAGTCGACCAGCTCGAAGTCGTGGTTGTGGTAGGCCAGGCGCATGCCCTTGGCCCGCACCTGCCTGGCGATGCTGCCCAGTTCCTGGCCCAGCGCGGTCCAGCCTGCGGCGTCGGTCGGGCGATCCTTCTTGTCCAGGTACGGCACCACCAGCGTCGTGTTGCCGATTGATCGGTTGAAGGCGACCACACCGTCCAGGTTGCTGCGCAACTCGGCCAATGGCACGTGCGATGAGATCGCCTTGATCGAATACCGGTCCAGCAGCTGCTTGAGTTCCGTCGCGCTGGTGTTCTGGGTGCCGACCGTTTCCACCGCGTGCACGCCCGCGTCGTGGACGATCTTCAACTGCTGGTCGAGCGAGCCGGCGTTGCGCAGGGTGTACATCTGCACCGCGATCGGTTTCTGCGTGCTGGCGGCTTCGCCTGCGAAGGCGGGCAGGGCAGTGAGCAGCAGGACGAGACTTGCAGTTCTACGGACAAGGGTTTTCATCTACAGATCCTCCCGGGTTTTCAACCGATGGCAGTCCAGGCGCGCGACCTGGCCGATGCAATGACACGATCGACGATCTGCGCCGAGCGCAGCCCATCTTCGAAGGTCGGCAGTCCCTGCGGGCGCTCGCCGTTGATGGCGCGATAGGTGTCGGCAACAAATGCTTCGAAACACTGCGCGTAGCCCTGCGCGTGACCGGCGGGCAACACCGACAGCCGGCGTTGCTCGGCACTGCCGGCGCCGGGCCCACGCACGAAGATTTCCTCGCGCTGGTCGGGCAGGCCGATCCACAGCCGCTCGGCGTCTTCCTGGTTGAAAGCCACGCTGGCGTTGGCGCCATCGATCTCGAACCAGAGGCGATTGCGGCGTCCGGCCGAGACCTGGCTGACCGTCAGCGACGCCAGCGTACCGGCGCCGGTTCTGAACATTGCCGCCGCCACATCCTCGCTCGTCACCGCCTTCATCGGGCTGCCCCCCGTCGGCGTGCTGAAGCTCTGACCGGTGTCGGTGCCACGTTCGGTGATCACGGTATCGAACGCGGCGCTGACTTCGGTGAAGCGCTCGCCGCAGACCCATTCCACCAGGTCGCACCAGTGCGAGCCGATGTCGGCGAACACGCGCGATGCGCCACCCAGCGCCGGATCCACGCGCCAGTTGTTGCTGGCAGGGTCCAGCAGCCAGTCCTGCAGATAGCTGCCGTGGATCAGGTGCAGGGGCCCCAGATCGCCCTGGGCGATGCGTGCGCGCGCCTCGCGCACCGCCGGGTGGTAGCGGTAGACGAAGGGCACCGTAGCAACCAGTCCGGTCGACGCGGCCAAACCGGCCAGGGCCTGCGCATCATCCAGTGTGGTGGCCAGCGGCTTCTCACAGATCACGTGCTTGCCGGCTTCCAGCGCGGCCTGCGCCATGGCGCGGTGCAGATGGTTGGGCGTGCAGACGTGTACGACCTGTACCTGCGGATCAGCGATCACCTCCTCGATGTCCCGGTAGGCGCGCGGCACATTCCACGACTGCGCTGCCTCACGCGCGCGCTGCGGTGACGAGGCCGCCACGCCGCGTACCTCGGCACCCGCCAGCAATGCTGCACGGCGATGCACGGTACCGATCATGCCGGAGCCGATGATGGCGATTCCAAGCTTTGGCATCGGCTGTGGTCCTCAGAGCGTGGAAGGCGCGGCCGCGGCTACCGGCCGCTCGCGGAACAGCAACAGGAAGGCGATCAGCACGAGCAGTGCGACGCCGGCCGGGAACAACCAGATCTTCTGCCAGTCCGGGCCCGCTGTCGTGGTGTAGTGCTCCACCACCGCGCCGGACAGGAAGGTGCCGATCAGCATGCCCACGCCGTAGGTGGCCAGGGTGATGAACCCCTGCGCGCTGCTGCGCGCGGCGGGGCCGGCATGCGCATCGGTGTAGATCTGCCCGGTGACGAAGAAGAAGTCGTAGCAGATGCCGTGCAGCACGATACCGATCACCAGCAGCGAGAAGCCGCCGCCCGCATCGCCGAAGGCGAACATGGCATAGCGCACCACCCAGGCCGCCATGCCCACCGCCAGCATCGTCTTGACGCCAAGGCGAACGAACAGGAACGGCATGGCCAGCATCAGCAGGACTTCGGAAACCTGGCCCAGCGATTGCAGGCCGGCCGCGCCGCGCACGCCGAGATCGTTGAGATATGGGTTGGTGAAGTTGTAGTAGAACGACAGCGGGATGCAGATGGCGATGGAGGCCAGGAAGAACACCAGGTAGGAGCGCGACTTCAGCAGCCGCAGCGAGTCCAGCCCCAGGATCTGTCCCAGCCCAGCGTCGCGCTGCTGTGCCAGTGGCGGCGTGTGCGGCAGGGTGAAGGCATACAGGCCCAGCGTCAGCGAGGCCATCGCCGCCATCTGGAAGGTCAGCTCCAGACGATGCGCCTGTTCCCAGCCCAGCCAGCCGATCAGCACACCCGCCACGATCCAGCCGATGCTGCCCGCCACCCGCACCAGCGGGAACTGCTTCTCGGGCGATTGCATGTGCCGCATCGCCACGCTGTTGGCCAGTGCCAGCGTGGGCATGAACAGCAGCATGTAACCCATCACGTAGGCCGAGAACATGCTGAAGCTGGTCGCCGTGGACGCCAGCCACATCAGCACCGCGCCGGCCAGGTGCAGCACCGCGAGGATGCGCTGCGCGGCGAAGTAGCGATCGGCGATCAGGCCGACCAGGAAGGGCGCGACGATGGCGCCGATGGACTGGCTGAGGAAGGCCGTTGCCACCTGGCTGGCGCTGGCCTGCAGCGGGCCCTGCACCAGGTAGGTTCCGAGGGTGACGAACCATGCCCCCCAGATGAAGAACTGCAGAAACATCATCGCGCCCAAGCGCGACATGGCGTGCGTCATGGCTTGCCCTCCCGGGGCGGTAATGGCTCAGATTCCCAGCATGCGGCGCAGTGATTGCGGGTCCGTGCCGCTGTCGGCGAAATCATCGAAGGCACGCTCGGTCACCCGGATGATGTGGTCGCGGATGAACGCGGCACCTTCGCGTGCGCCGTCCTCGGGGTGCTTCAGGCAGCACTCCCACTCCAGCACCGCCCAGCCCGGGAAGTCGTACTGCGCGAATTTCGAGAAGATCGCCTTGAAGTCGACCTGGCCGTCGCCGAGCGAACGGAACCGCCCCGGACGATCGATCCAGTCCTGGTAGCCGCCATAGACACCACTGCGCGCGCTTGCGTGATACTCCGCGTCCTTGACGTGGAAGATGCCGATGCGATCGTGATAACGGTCAATGAAACCCAGGTAGTCCATCTGCTGCAGCAGCAGGTGGCTGGGGTCGTACAGGATCTTCGCGCGGGGGTGGTGATCCACCACATCGAGGAAGCGTTCGAAGGTCGCGCCGTCATGCAGGTCTTCGCCCGGATGGATCTCGAAGCACAGGTCCACGCCGCAGGCGTCGAAGGCGTCCAGGATCGGTCGCCAGCGGCGGCCGAGCTCGGCGAAGGCTTCTTCCACCAGCCCCGGTGGACGCTGCGGCCAGGGATAGAAGTAGGGCCAGGCCAGTGCGCCGGAAAACGTGGCATGCGCGGTCAACCCCAGGCGCTGGCTGGCCTTGGCGGCCAGCAGCAGCTGCTGCACTGCCCAGGCCTGGCGGGCGGCCGGGTCGCCGCGCTTGTCTGCCGGCGCGAAACCGTCGAACAGGCTGTCGTAGGCGGGGTGGACAGCAACCAGCTGTCCTTGCAGGTGGGTGGACAGTTCGGTGATCTGCAGGCCATGTCCGCCCAGCATGCCGGCGAGGTCGTCGCAGTACGCCTGGCTGCGCGCGGCCTCGGCCAGATCGAACAGGTGGGGCGCGCTGGTCGGTACTTGTAGGCCAGAATAGCCCAGCGCCGAGGCCCATCCGGCCAGCGTGTCCAGTCGATCAAAGGGAGGTGTGTCGCCAATGAACTGCGCCAGGAACAGCGCTGGACCCTTGAGCGTCTTCAAGATGATTCGCCCTGATGCAATCGATTGCATTACCCTAGCATGGGCCTCCTGCAGACCCGTTGTGCACTGCACAGCGATTGGAACAACGTAACGCCATGGCAACCATCTACGACATCGCAAAGCACGTTGGCGTTTCCGCCGGTACCGTGTCGCGGGCGCTTTCGCGGCCGGACAAGGTGCTGCCGGCCACCCGCACGCGCATCGAACAGGCGGCCGCTGCCCTGGGCTATGTGCCCAACACGGTCGCCCGGACGCTGAAGACCCAGCGCAGCGGCAAGATCCTGGTCACCGTCCCGGACATCGCCAATCCATTCTTCGCGCAGATCCTGCAGGGCGCGGAGGACGCGGCGCAGGCGGTCGGCTACGCCGTGCTGCTGGGCGATACCCAGAATCTGCCCGAGCGCGAGGAGCGCTACGCGCAGATGCTCCGGCGCAACGAGGCCGACGGGCTGATCGTGCTGGGGCACCGCCTGCCGCCGACGGCGCGCGAGATCGTCCAGCAGCGGGGCACCGCTGCACCGGTGGTCAATGGCTGCGAATTCGATCCCGCGCTGGGCATCCCCAGCGTCCACATCGACAACGCGGCCGCCGCGCGCGCGGTGATGGACCATCTGTATGGGCTGGGACACGAGCGCATCGCCGTGGTCGGCGGGCCGCCCGACAATCCGCTGCACCAGCAACGGATGGAAGGGGTCCGGGCCGCCGCCAAGGCGCGCGGCCGCCTGCGCCAGCTGGGCATCGTGCCGGGCGACTTTTCCCTGCAGTCCGGCCATGCGGCCGCGCAGGCGCTGCTGGCCTCGGCCGCCGCGCCGACGGCGATCTTCTGCTTCAGCGACCAGATGGCGCTGGGTGCCCTGGCAGCCTGCCGGGATCTGGGCATCCGCGTGCCGGAAGACTTGTCCATCGTCGGCTTTGACGATCTGGCATCGTCGCGTTACCTGACGCCGCCGTTGACCACCATCCGGCAGCCCATGCGCGAGATCGGTGAGCGCGCGGTCTACCTGCTGCTCGCCATCATCGATCAGGCTGATGTGCCGCTGCAGCAGACGCTGGATTTCAGCCTGATGCTGCGCGGCTCGACGGCTGCGCCCAGCAGCGGCTGAGGGCCGTGCGGAGCAGTTGGCCTGCAGCCGCCGGCCAGCACGGTTGCAGCCAGCACCCTTGATCCGGAATTGACGCGAAGCTGTCAGACTCGGCACAGGCAGCCCGCCAGGCTGCCAGGGGGGAACGTGCGATCGCTCAAGGGGGTCGGCCATGCCGTTCTTGATTGACGCGACGGAAGTCGCAGTCGAGGGCATCGGCGCGGCGCGGCGCATCGGCTGGATGCGCTTCGTCGGCAATGGGCTGGGGGCGATCCCGATCGCTTCGATCATTCTCGAACGCCAGGATGGCGCCTGGGCGTGGGTGCTGTTGCTGCTCAACGCGTTGGCGTGGCCGGCGCTTGCACTGCTGCTGACCCACCGATCCCGCCAGCCGGCGGTGGTGCAGTTCCGCTGCATGGTGGCCGACTCCTTCTTCGGCGGCGGCTGGATCGCCTTCATGGCGCTGAGCGCGGTCCCCAGTGCGTTGTTCGCCGCGCTGCTGGTCGCCGACAAGATCGCTGCCGGTGGCGTGCGGTTGGCGATGCGGGCGACGCTGGCACTGGTGCTGGGCTTTCTGCTCAGCTGGTGGGCGCTTGGATTTCCCTACCAGCCCATCTCCTCGCAGCGCACGATCGTGCTGAGCGTGCCGTTCCTGTTCGTGTATGGCATCGGGCTGAGCATCCTGAGCTGGCAACTGGCACGCCGGGTCAAATCACAGAACCGCCAGCTGCAGCGGCTGAGCCGGATGGATCCATTGGTGGAGCTGGCCAATCGTGGCTTCCTGATCCTTCGCGCGCAGCAGGTGCTGGACAAGGCGCAGGGACAGGGGGGCTTCGCCTGCCTGCTGATGCTCGACGTCGACGACTTCAAGCGCATCAACGATTCACATGGGCATCGGGCCGGGGACGAGGTGTTGCGGCAGATCGCCGCCACCTTGCGCGAGTTCGCACGCCCGGGCGACATACCGGCACGGTTGGGTGGCGACGAATTCGTGGTGCTGCTGCGTGACTGCACGACGCGTGATGCGATGCATGTGGCCGAGCGGATCCGGCTGCATCTGCTCGAAGCGGCAAGGCAGGTGGCACCGGGCGTGGAGTTCAGTGTCAGCATCGGTATCGCGGCGACGCCGGGCCAGGGCACCGTGGAAGACTGGCTGGCCACGGCCGACAAGGCCCTCTATCACGCCAAGCGCCAGGGCAAGAATACGGCCAGCTGGGCGGACTGATTTACGGCACCGCGCGCCGTGCGCATGCGGTGGGTATCAGAGCGTCCGTTCCCAGACCTGGCCGAGCAGATCGTGGCCAAAGCTGTGGTGGGGCTCTTCCTGTACCAGCTGGAAGCCCGCGCGTTCGTACAGGCGCCGGGCATCGGCCAGTACGCTGTTGGTCCAGAGCGTCATCCGCGTATAGCCGGCGGACGCCGCAAACGCGATGCACTCTTCCACCAGCCGGGCGCCGATGCCCATGCCGCGCGCGGTGGCATCCACATAGAGCAGGCGCAGCTTGGCTGTGCTGTCGTCCTGCCTGACCACGAACACCGAGCCCACCATGTCGCCGTCCTTCTCGGCGATCCAGCAGCGTTCACGCGCCGGGTCCAGCTCGCGCAGGTACTTGGCAACGATCTCCGACACCAGCGCTTCGTACTCCGCATTCCAGCCGAATTCGCGGGCATACAGCGCGGACTGCCGCGAGACCACCAGCCCCATGTCGCCCGGCCGCGGATCCCGCAGCAGGTACGAGGGAGACCTGTCGCCCAGCACGCTTTCGATCTGGCCCATGGCCGAAAGCAGCGTCAGCTGTGCCGTCTCGGGCAGCGTCGCCAGCAGCTCGGTCATTTCCCGACGCGAGGTTTCTTCCAGTGGCGCGAACACGCTGTGCCCAAGTGCCGTCAGGGTCAGAACGACCACGCGCGCATCCTCGGCCGAGCGGTCCTTGATGAGATAGCCCTGCCGCTCGAACCTGGCGGTGACCCGGCTCACATAGCCGGCATCCAGGCCCAGCTCACGGCACAGGTCCGAGGGCGACAACGGTGCGTGGTGGGCCAGTTCGTACAGGATGCGGACTTCGGTGAGCGACAGGCCACTGCGCAGCAGCGATTCCTGCAGTACGCCGATCTGCCGGGTATAGAAGCGGTTGAAGCGCCGCACTGCATCGGCGCGTTCGGAAAGCGTGCCCGTTGTCATGGCCGATCCATGTATTTGACTTGGTCAAATAATTACTTGCCTAAGTCAAATAATCAAGGGGTGCGCAGCTCTGTACTGCGGGCGTCGTCCGGCGCCGTCGGCGGGTGTGCGCTGCTGCATGCACAGCGCAGCAGCGCGGCGGCCAGTGCAGGATGCTGGCCGCGCATGGCCAGCTGCAGGGCGGTGATCGGCATGCCCAGTTCCAGCGCGACGAAGGCCAGGCCCAGCCGATGCAGGGTCTGCATCGAGGCCGGCACGATGGCGATGCCCAGGCCCGCTGCGGCCAGGTTGATGGCCGAGGCCACCTGTGGCGCTTCCTGCTGGATGGTGGGGGCGAAGCCCTGGCTGCGGCAGGCAGCGACGACATCGGCGCTCAGGCCATAGCCGGATTTCCGCGAGAACAGGATGAAGCGCTCATCGCGCAGCTCGGTCAGTGCGATGCCCGCCCGGCCGGCCAGCGGGTGTTCGGCCGGCAGTACCGCCACCAGTGGTTCGGCGCTGAGCTGCTGGATCACCAGCTCGCCAGGATGCGAATACGGTGGGCGCACGATCACCGCGTCCAGTTCGCCGTCGTCCAGGCGCCGGATCAGGGATTCACTGCCGTCTTCGACCAGTTGCAGCTGCACCGCCGGATGCGCCTGCCGGAACCTGCGCAGCAGTGCGGTCACCGCGTCGTTGTATGAGGCCGATTCGGTCAGCCCCAGCGTGAGCGTGCCGACCTCGCCGCGTGCAGCGCTCAGCGCCTGCTCCTTGGCGTGGTCGACGCGCGCGAGGATGTCCACGGCTGCTGCCCAGAACACGCGGCCCGCGTCACTGAGCACGATGCCGCGTCCCTGGCGATGGAACAGCGGCGTGCCGATCTCTTCCTCCAGCGCGCGGATCTGCTGCCCGAGCGGTGGCTGGGCGATATGCAGGGCCTCGGCGGCCTTGGTGAAGCTCTGCAGTTGGGCGGTCATGACGAAGTAGCGCAGGTGGCGCAGTTCCATTGGAACCTCAGGCGTTCTGGTGCTGTACGAACACGGTATTGGACGGTCGCCGGTGGCGGCAACATCATCGGTATCCCACGGCAGATGTCCAACTACAAGGGAGACCACATGAAGAAGACACGTCGGCTGCGCGATCTGCTTCGGCAGGGCAGCGTGATAGCACCGGGCGTATTCGATGGCTTGTCGGCACGCCTGGTGGAGCTGGCCGGCTTCGATGCGGTATATGCCAGCGGCGGGGCCATCGCACGTTCGGCCGGCGTACCGGACATTGGCCTGCTCGGTCTCAGCGAAGTGCTTGTGCAGGTTGAACGGATCGTCGATGCCTGCGATCTGCCGGTGATCGCCGACGCTGACACCGGCTTCGGCGGCACCGCGAATGTTGAACGCACGGTGCGCGCGTTGGAAAGGGCAGGGGTTGCCGCCCTGCATATCGAGGACCAGGCCTTCCCCAAGCGCTGTGGTCACCTGGATGACAAGACGCTGGTTGACGCGGGCGAGATGTGCACGAAGATCCGCGTCGCCTGCCAGTCGCGGATCGATCCGGAGCTGATGATCATCGCGCGTACCGACGCCATCGCCTGCGAGGGCCTGGATGCGGCGATCGAACGCGCGCGTGCGTATGTGGAGGCGGGCGCGGACATGATCTTCGTCGAGGCCCCGGAAACGCTGGAGCAGATCGAGGTGATTTCGCAGCGTGTTCCCGGGCCGAAGCTGATCAACATGTTCCACAGCGGCAAGACGCCGCTGGTGCCGGTGCAGCGGCTTGCCGAACTCGATTACCGGCTGGTGATCATTCCCTCGGACCTGCAACGGGCTGCGATCCGGGCCATGCAGCGTACCCTGCAGGAGATTGCAGTGACCGGTGACAGCGGGCGTGTCGCCAATGCGCTGGCCAGCTTCAGCGAGCGCGAGGAGATCGTGCGTACCGGTCGTTATCTGGCGCTGGATCGCGCCTGAGTCGAGGAAGCCTGCCGGGGGCAGGGCGGCGGCCTGTGCAATCGTGGCGTAACGGCCATTCATCCTGCACGCGGCATCGCCACGGCAATCCTCTACCATGGGCCACCCCGCCCGGACCTGCCCTGATGCAAGACGCCCTTGTTGCCCAGCCCAAGCCCCCCATCCCGAGGATCGCGGCCTGGCTGATGATGCTGCTGGGCATGTGGCTGGCGTTGAAGCTGGGCCTGGTGGTGACCCTGCTGTCGGGCCTGCTGGTGTTCCAGCTGACCCACCTGCTGGCCTCCACCGTGGAGGGCAAGCTGCCGCCAGGCCGGGCGCGGGCCATCGCGGTGATCGTGCTGTCAGCGGTGATCATCAGTGCGCTGGTGCTGGCCGGAATCGGCGTGGCGTCATTTTTCCGCAATGAGACCGGTGGGCCGGACGCATTGCTGGCGCGGCTGATGGAGATCCTCAATTCGTCGCGGCACCAGGTGCCGGCGCTGCTGCAGCCGTACATCCCTGAGGACATGCCGGCACTGCGCACGGCGCTGAACGACTGGGCCGCCGAACATCAGCGCCAGCTGGGCGTGGCCGGTACCTCGGTGGTGCAGGTGGGGGTACGCGTACTGATCGGTATGGTGCTGGGCGCGATGATTGCGTTGTACGACGAACTGCCGCTGCCGAAGATGGGCCCGCTGGCGCAGGAGCTGATCGGCCGCACCAGCCGGCTGGCCACCGCGTTCCGCCAGGTGGTGTTCGCGCAGGTGAAGATCTCGCTGCTCAACACCGTGTTCACCGCCATCTTCCTGCTGGGCGTACTGCCGTTGTTCGGCGTGCACCTGCCATTGTCCAAGACCCTGGTGCTGATCACCTTCATCGCCGGCCTGCTGCCGGCGGTGGGCAACATCATCTCCAACACCATCATCACCATCGTCGCGCTGTCGGTTTCGTTCTACGTGGCCGTGGCCGCGCTGCTGTACCTGATCGTGATCCACAAGCTGGAGTACTTCCTCAATGCGCGCATCGTTGGCGGCGAAATCCAGGCCCGCGCCTGGGAGCTGCTGCTGGCGATGCTGGTGATGGAAGCGGCGTTCGGCCTGCCGGGCCTGGTCGCCGCGCCGGTGTTCTACGCCTATGTGAAGCGCGAACTGGTCGACCAGCGCTGGATCTAGTACGGCAGGGTGTGACGCATTCGGCCCGCCCAGGCGCTTGGTAAGACCTTGCCGGCGCGTTCGCGGTAGCTGCGGTATACCCGTGGTCACGGTTCGCGCGGCACTGGCTTGGCGCTGCCGGGACCGGCGGCTACAGTGATCCGCACTTCAGGGGAAATTTGCATGGCCGGCAAGGCATCGCCCATCGGGTTGCGGACCTGGGTCTGGATCCTGGCGGGGTTGTTCGTGGTCTGTACGCTGCCGTTGATGGCCATCGCGCTGGTCCAGGGCACGCTGCGCTGCAGCGCCGCCGAAGACAACCTGGTCAGCCTGCGCCAGCTGCGGCAGACCTTCGACCTGGCCAACCTGGTCTCCGCCGAACGCGGCCCGGCCAACAGCCTGCTCGGCGCCGACCCGGCCGATGCCGCCGAACACGCGCGGCTGGCTGCGCAGCTGGCGATGGCGCGCAGGCGGGTGGATATCTCGATGCAGCAGCTGGACAGCGTGTTCAGGGCCGCTCCCGGCGTGGTGGACGAGCAGGGCCTGCTGGCCGATGCGCAGCGTCGGCTGAAATCGGCGCGTGCGGCGGTCGACCGCGTCACCGCGCAGCCGCAGGAGGCGCGCCGGGTGGAGGAAGTGGAGCGGGCGATCAACAGCATGTTCGCAGTCGTCGACCGGCTGCACCTGCTGACCTCGGCGCAGATCAATCTGCTGGTCAGCGTCGACCGTGAGGCAGCCATTCCGGCGATGCAGGGCCAGGTGCTGATCGATCTGCGCGAGCATGGCGGCCGCCTGGCGTCCAACGTGATGGCGCCGGTCGCGGTGCCGGGCGCCTGGCGCGACGAGCAGGTACGCGCTGCACTGCAGACCGAGGGCCGCCTGCTGGAACTGTGGCGGCTGGCCGGCAGCCACCAGTCGGTGTTCCGCAGTGACCCGGAGCTGTCCTGGCACTGGGACATGGCCCGTCGGCAGTTCTTCGGCGAGTCGCTGCCGATGATCGAGCAGCTGATCGAGGACGGTCGCCGCGGCGTGCCGCCACCATGGACCGCGGCCGAGTTCACCGCGCGCTACGTGCCGACGCTGCAGTCACTGGAAGCGCTGCGTGATGGCTACCTGAGCGTGTCCATCGCCCGTTTCGAGCGCACCCGCAACCGTGAGGCGACACGGCTGGCAGTGTTGGTGGCGACTGCGCTGGGCACGCTGGTGGTGCTTGGCGTGGCCCTGCGCATTGCCCATCTGCAGATCCTGCGGCCGTTGCTGCTGGCGCAGCGGCAGGTGATCCAGATCGCCTCCGATGCACCCGGCCCGGAGCAGCACGTCACCCATCCGCTGGCGGAAATGCAGCGCCTGTTCGATGCCATCGAAGTACTGCGCGAGAAGTCGCGGGAACGCTTGGCGTTGACCAGCGAGCTGCGCCAGCTGGCCGGTACCGACGAACTGACCGGCCTGCTGAACCGACGCGCGCTGGAGGAAGTGGTGCAGCAGCGGCATGCCGAGGGCGAGGCCAGTGCGGTGGTGATCCTGCTGGACGTCGACCGCTTCAAGGCGATCAACGATGGCCATGGCCACGATGCCGGTGACCAGGTGCTGGAGCAGGTGGCACAGCTGCTGCAGCGCCACCTGCGCCGCAGTGACAGCATTGCCCGCTACGGTGGCGAGGAATTCCTGGTGCTGTTGGCCGACGGTGATCTCGCGGGTGGCCGCCGCCTGGCGGAGTCGCTGCGCCTGGCGCTGCAGCAGTTGGACATCGTAATCGCGGGTGGCATCGAACTGCGGGTGACCGCCAGTTTCGGTGTGGCCCAGGGAGGTACCGATGCACTGGGCTGGCGCACGCTGCTGCGTGCCGCCGATGCCGCCATGTACCAGGCCAAGGCGCAGGGCCGTGATCGCGTGCGGGTGGCCGGTGGCGGGCGCGTTCCGCGCTGAAACGCCACGTTCATCGCTGGCGCACGCAGTGCCACCTAGACTGACCCTCCGATCGCTTGGAAGGAGCCATCATGACCGCTCGCCCCGTTGTCGCCGCAGTGCTGCTGGCCGGGTTGTTGGCCGGCTGTACCTCCACCGCTTCGCAGACCGCTGCGGATGCGCCGCGCCATCCCTCCATCGCCGCCGACCTGAGCCCGGTGCCGGCCTTCACCGGCGGCGGCGCGGGTTGGAGCATCGAGATCGCCTCCACCGGCAAGGGCAACCACGATGCCAGCCTCAGCGTTGACGGCCGCATCCACAAGGGCACGCTGCGCTATCTGGGGCAGCCGGCGGATGCACCCAGCTCGTTGATCGTGCTCAACGGTGAACTTGGCAGGCAGCCGGCCGTCGTCGAGATCAAGCGCGAGTCGTGCCGCACTGCCGAAGGCGTCGACACCCTGGCCAGCGTACAGGTGACGATGGAAGGGCAGCCACAGCGCCGCGGTTGTGGCCATCTGGCGGTGTATTGAGGTCGCGCGACGGCATGCTCGAGATTCCCACGCTTTACACCGAACGCTTGCGGCTGCGCCCGCAACGGCTCGATGACTTCGAGGTCTACGCCGCATTCCTGGCGTCGCCGCGTGCGTGCGGCATGGGCGGTCCGTTTGGTGAGGTCGCCGCGTGGGGGCAGTTCTGCCACGACCTGGCCAGCTGGCAGCTGTTCGGCCACGGTGCGCTGATGATCGAGCGCGGCGACAGTGGTGCCTGCATCGGCCAGGTCGGTATCAACCACGGTCCGTTGTTCCCGGAAAAGGAACTGGGCTGGCTGCTGTACGACGGCCATGAGGGGCAGGGGTTCGCCACCGAGGCGGCCGGCGCGCTGCGCGACTGGGCCTTCGTGGTGGCGCAGCTGCCGACCCTGGTCAGCTACATGGCGCCGGACAATATGGCATCACAGGCTGTTGCGCAGCGGCTGGGCGGCGTGCTCGATGCGCAGGCCGTGCGCAGCGATGCGGACGATCTGGTGTACCGATACAGCGCGGGATAGCGTCGGCCATTGGTCGACATTACCTGGGCGCGGGGTGTCCCGCCCAGTCACCGATGCCGTCCAGTTCCGGTGCCAGTGCGTGCTCGGCCGCACGCCGCAGCAGTGCGGGTGCGACGTAGTGGCGGTGCGTGCTGTCGATCAGCGCCATGTAGATGCGACCGAACGCATTGTGGGTCTGCACGCGCGAACCGAGGCTGATCTCGATGCGGCCATCGTCATGCCGCTGCACGCGCACGCTGCTGCGGAAACGCAGATGGCGGTCGTCGGCACCGAGCAGGACTTCCGCGCAGTGGTCATCTGCATCGCCCCGTGAATCCAGCACCGGATAACGGCCAGCAAACAACCGGCTGCGGTCATCGGACAGCAGCGACGATACCGGGCAGCCCAGCGAAGAAGTGCGCAGCCGCAGCGGCGCAACCAGGCGGTTGCGCAGCGCCATCAACCGGCCCACGCCGCTGGGGGGGTTGCGCAGGAAGCCTTCCAGTACGTCGGCCAGCAGTGCCGACGCGGAACGCTGCCGCAGCTGTGTGCTGTCCAGCTGCAGCGTGGTCAGGTCCTGGTAGTGGCTGAGCGGCAGCGCAGCGGCCAGCAGGCCGTCGCTGTGTGGCGCCTGCGACTGGATGGGATAGGCCGGCGTAGCGCGTTCGACAAACCCACGCAGCGGTTGCAATGTGATCCGCCGCAGCGGGCCGAACCATGCACGGGTGCGCGCACACAGCCGGGCACGCAGGCTGGGGGGCGCAGCCTGCAGTGACAGCTGCATCAGCGGCGTGGCCGCCAGAGCGGCTGCCGTCGGCCAGCAGGCTTCCGGCAGTACGTCGGTGAGGCTGGGAATGTCGGCGGCATTGCGCTGTACCTGCGCACGGGTGTGCTCGCTCATCGCACCGGCCAGTTCATTGCTGTGGCACGACAGCGCGAACAGCGCCGGATGGTTGCGGTGGTTCGATGCGAACTGGTGCCAGGTGCCGCCACCGAAGCGCACGGTGAACAGGCAGTCCGGCGGGATGCGGACGCGCCGCAGCGTGCGCGCGAAGACGCCGGGATCGCTCGCCAGCTCCGCGTCGGAAACGCTGGCGAAGCGCAGCTCGGCGCCGGCGCTGCCGGCGACGGCCGTGAACATGCGTGGACCGGCATGGCGATGGAACGGATGGCCACCGGCACCAACAGAGAAACTGTACAGCGAGGACGGATCACCCTGCTGCAGATGCATGCCGCCCAGCCGTGCCGAGGGCTCATCCAGCGCATCGATGAAGGCCGGATGGTGGCGCTGGCGCTGGTTGGCGTCGATGATCAGTGCATCACCGGCACCGATGCCCAATTGCGCGATCAGCGTGACTTCGGTCGGGCTGGCTCCTTCCCGGGCGGGAAGCTGGACGGCTGGAAACGAACGGCGGTCGCGGGTCGGTCCAGGCATGGTCGCGCTCCTTGGCAGGGATGCTCAGCGGGCAGGGGACTTGCGGCGGGCGCGGGCTTCGCGCTTGAGCGGGCCACCGACCGGACAGACTTCAGCGGCCCAGGAGAACAGCGTATTGGCCAGGCGGTCCGGCACCTGCCGGAAGTACACGAACTGGCCACGCTTCTCGCGTTCGATCAGCCCGGCTTCCTCAAGGATGCGCAGATGGCTGGACAGCGCGGGCTTGCTGAAATCGAAGCGCTCGGCCAGTTCACCCGCGCTGAGCTCACCGGCGCTGAGGTAGGCCAGGATCTGCCGGCGGGCGGTGGAGGCTAGGGCTTCGAAGATGCGGTCCATGGCGAGCTAATTAACTAATTCGTTAATTAATAGTCCTCCCGCTGCAGCCGGCTGTCAAGCGTCGGCCAGTTGCACGGCCCGCATGCCCTTTGCCATCCTCCCTGTTGCTTTCCGCCCTTGGAGTTCCGATGCGCGCTGCGTTCTGGCTGATCCTGGCCCTGCTGCCCACCCTGGCAGTGGCACAGCCCGCGCGAGCGGCCAAGGACAATGCCTCCGCGCAGGACCCCTTCAGCGAACTGTTCGATACCGCCTGCATGCAGCACATCGGTGCCCCGGCGCGGCTGCAGTCGTTGATGGAATCCAATGGACTGTCGCCGTTGCAGCCTGCCGAAGCGGCCACGCTGCTGCAGGGCCAGCCGGGCGTGGCCTGGATGGTGCCGCTGGCCAGTGGCCGCTATGCGGTGAGCTGGGCCGACGATGGCACCTGCACGGTGTATGCGGAGAAGGCCGATGCGGCGGTGGTGCAGAAGGGCTTCGCACGGTTGATGCTGGCCGCACCGAAGCCGTTGCAGGCACGTTCGCTGCCGGGGCGCGGGCCGCTGTCGGCCGATCAGGTCGCCATCCAGTACGGCTGGGCCGCGCCCGGCCAGAGCAGGCTGCAGGTCCGTTTCCGCCTGGTCACGCGGCAGGCACCGGAGGCCGGCGTGCAGGCGATGGCGTCGGCGACCCCGGGCGAGGCGATGCTGGAACAGGCTGCGCCCGGACGCTAGCGCCGGGCCTGGCGCGGCGGCCGATGCAGGGGCCACGCTCGCGATTCAGTTTTTCACCGGGGATGTGGTATATCGTTTATCGATAAATCCACCCCGGGGCGGCGAAGCCACCCCAACACCGGAGGCCGCTTGACCGCTCGTCCCGCCCGCGCCAGACCCGCGCGAGGCTTGTTCACCCTGGCCCAGGCCGCCGTACAGGCCGTCCGGGCGATGTGCTGGCTGGGCATCCTGGCCGCACTGCTGGCCGTGCCGCTGGTCGCCCACGACCGTCGCTGGCTGCTCGACAGCGTCCACGACGCCAATGCCGCCGCCGCGCATGGCAATGACCTGTTCCTGCACTTCTGCCTGGGCCTGGGCGCGATCGTCGCGCTGCTGGTGCTGTGCCTGGTGTTCCTGCGCCACCTGCTGCGGCTGCTGGCATCGGCGGCACGCGAGCGGCCGTTCACCCATGCCAATGCGCAGCGCCTGCAGCGCATGGCGTGGTTGATGCTGGCGATGGAACTGCTGTCGATCCTGATCGGCGCCTACGCCGCATGGATGGGCCCGGACTTCACCTGGATGGAAGTCGGTGGCGGCATGTCGATCACCGGCCTGGTCGCGGTGCTGATGCTGTTCGTGCTGGCACGCGTGTTTGCCGTGGGTGCGGCGATGCGCGATGACCTCGACGGTGTCATCTGATGGCGATTGTCATCACCCTGGACCGCATGCTGCAGCAGCGGGGCATGACCCTGTCCGAGCTGGCCGGGCGCATCGACATCACCCTGGCCAACCTGTCGATCCTGAAGACCGGCAAGGCGCGCGCCATCCGCTTTTCCACGCTGGATGCGATCTGCCGCGAGCTGCAGTGCACGCCTGGCGATCTGCTCGGGCATGACCCGGCGCAGGCGCAGGAGGCTGACTGAGTGTTTCCCCTTTTCCCTTACCTACTGACGAAACGGACCTGAAATGGAATGGTTGGCTGACCCCTCGATATGGATGGGCCTTGCAACCCTGGTCGTGCTGGAGATCGTTCTCGGCATCGACAACCTGGTGTTCATCGCGATCCTTGCCGACAAACTACCGCCGCACCAGCGTGACCGCGCGCGGGTGATCGGCCTGGCGCTGGCGCTGCTGATGCGGCTGGTGCTGCTGGCCGCGCTGGCATGGATCATGAAGTTGACCGAGCCGCTGCTCACGCTGTTCGACCACAGCTTCTCCGGGCGTGACCTGATCCTGCTGGGCGGTGGCTTGTTCCTGTTGTTCAAGGGCACGATGGAACTGCACGAGCGCCTGGAGGGCCGCGAACACCACGAAGATGGCAAGAAGGTCTACGCCAGCTTCGCGATGGTGGTGGCTCAGATTGTGGTGCTCGACGCGGTGTTCTCGCTGGACTCGGTGATCACCGCAGTCGGCATGGTCGACAACCTGGGCGTGATGTATGCCGCGGTGACCATCGCGATGGTGCTGATGCTGGTGGCCAGCAAGCCGCTGACCCGCTTCGTCAACAAGCATCCCACGGTGGTGGTGCTGTGCCTGGGCTTCCTGCTGATGATCGGTTTCAGCCTGGTGGCCGAAGGCCTGGGCTACAAGATTCCGAAGGGCTATCTGTACGCGGCCATTGCCTTCTCGATCCTGGTCGAAGCCTTCAACCAGTGGGTGCGTTTCAACCGTGAGCGCAACGAGCGCCGCCAGCCGTTCCGTCAGCGCACCGCCGACGCCGTGCTGCGCATGCTCGGCGCGCGCCCGGCCAATGGTCATCACGACGAAGAAGCCAGCGAGCAGGTGGACGCCGAAGAGCGCCTGCAGCCGGCCGAGCACGAGATGATCCGCAGCGTGCTGGGCCTGGCCGATCGCCCGGTGTCGAGCGTGATGACCGTGCGTGCCGACGTGCAGTGGATCGACATGGCGCGTGGGCCGGAGGATGTGGTGGCACGCCTGGTGGCGTCGCCGCACACTCGCTTGCTGGTGGGCGATGGCGATCTGGACAGCCTGCGCGGCGTGGTACAGAGCCGCGACCTGCTGGCCGACCTGCTGCAGGGCAGGCCGCTGCAGCTGGAAGCCAACCTGCGCGAGCCGCAGTACGTGCTGTCGAGTGCCAGCGCATTGCAGGCGCTGGAACTGATCCGCCAGCACCCGGTGCCGCTGGCGGTGGCGGTGGACGAGTACGGCAGCGTGGAAGGCCTGGTGACCGCCAACGACCTGCTGGCGGCCATTGCCGGTGACCTGGTCGACACCCAGGACGAGCGCTATGGCGTGGTCGCGCAGGGCGAAGATTGCTGGGAGGCCGATGGTGCGCTGACCCTGGACGATCTGCAGCGCCTGGCCGGTGTGTCGCTGCCGCGCAGTGCCGACTACATGACCATCTCCGGGCTGGTGCTGGAACAGCTGGGCCGCCTGCCGGACGTCGGCGATGCGGTGGAGGTGACCAGTGTACGTGTCACCGTGCTGGCGATGGAGAAGCGCCGCATCACGCGCCTGCGGGTGGAACGCATCGACGGACTGGCTTGACCAACGCCTTGTTGTAGAGCCGAGCCAATGCTCGGCTGCATTTTGAGAAGCCGAGGGCAGGCTCGGCTCTACACAACACTGCCCGCAACCTTCACCATGGCGGGCCCGCATTCTTTCCCGGATGGTTGCAGTGCTGAGTACGATCGGTTTGTTGATGGGCCTGTACGTGGCCTGGCGCCTGTTCTGGCCACTGCGCATGCCCATCTGGATGAAGGTCGTGCTGTCGCTGCTGCTGGTGGGCGTGGCCGTGCAGCTGCGCATCGTCGCTACCTTCTGGGGCACGATGGCCTCGCCGGAAATTCCGAAGCTGGCCATCGCCACGTTGGCCACGGGTTCGACTGCCGTACTGCTGCTGGCGCTGGTCCTGCTGGTGCTGGACGCTGGCCTGCTGTTGTCGCGGATCCTGCGCAGGCCACGTGCTGTATCGGCCCTGCGCGCGCCGAAGCTGCGGCCGGTGGCGGGTGTGCTGGCGCTGCTGGTCAGTGGCTATGGCGTCAGCCAGGGCATGGCCGTCCCCAAGCCCCGGCAGATCGAGGTGAGCATCGCCGGACTGCCGGCTTCGTTCGACGGCTATCGCGTGCTGCAGCTGACCGACATCCATGCCAGCCGCCTGTTGACCGGTGACTGGGTACGCAAGGTCGTGGACCAGAGCAACGCACTGACGCCGGACCTGATCGTGATCACCGGCGACCTGATCGACGGCAGCGTCGAGGCCCGCCGCGATGACGCGCGGCCGTTGGCCGACCTGCATGCACCGGATGGCGTCATCGCCATCACCGGCAATCACGAGTACTACGCGCAATACCAGGAGTGGATGCAGGCGTTCCGCGCGCTGCACATGCAGGTGCTGGAGAACAGCCACCTGCAGGTACGACGCGGTGATGCAGCGCTGACCATCGCCGGCGTCACCGACCCGGTGGCGGCCCGCTATGGCCTGCCTCTGCCGGATCTGGAGGCCGCGCTTGCCGGTGCTGATCCGGGCGCGCCGGTGATCCTGCTCGACCATCGCCCGCGCAATGCGCGCGAGGCTGCCGCACGCGGGGTGAAGCTGCAGCTGTCCGGGCATACACATGGCGGCCAGATCATCGGCATGGACCAGCTTGTGAAGCGTGCCAATGGCGGTTATGTGTCCGGGCGTTACGAGGTGGACGGCATGACCCTGTACGTGAGCAACGGTGCCGGCCTCTGGGCCGGATTTCCGGCACGCATCGGTGTGCCGTCTGAGATCACCTTGATCACCCTGCGCCGCGCCCTGTGACCTGAAGCGGGGTCAGATTCCTTTCCCTGCGGGAAAGGGATCTGACCCCTGACAGACCACATGGAAGGAACCATGTCCCATCGCCGCGCACCCATGGAACGCCTGATCCGGGCCAATGCGGACGAGATCAATCGGCTGCGCCAAAGCCATCCGCGAGGCCGCTGGCACGCGCTGGCGTGGCCCGGAAGAAATGCAGCGGCATGCGGCAGCCTGCGCGGAATACAACCAGCGCTATGAACAGCTTGCTTTCCCGGGTGGCTACGCCAACGCGCTGAAGCAACTTGCCGAACGCGATCCAGATACGGTGGATGTCGTGCTGACCTTCCTTGAGGTGCGCCCGTACTTCTTCCGTTCCGGATATATGTGGAAGACGCTGCTGAAGCGTGTGCAACGGGCACCGATGGGTGTGAAGCAGCAGGCCCGGATGCAGAAGATCCTCGATGCCTACGCTGCTTACCGGGCGGGAAGCAGGCACTCCCAGTAGCTCCACGCCATGCGTGGAGGTCGCGCCGCACCCAGCATCCCAGCCGACCGCAGATCGGCGATCATGTGCACTGGGTCCTGGAACCAGGAAAGACGCAATGCAAGGAACGCATCCTTCAACCGGGCGCCGACGCCACGCTGTGCTGCTGATCGCCGCATTGCTGCCGGCGGCCTGCCAGCGCACGCCTGACGCATCGGATGAGGCGCCGAGTGCAGACACGCCGGTTGTGGTGCCAGCGGCCGCCACCGATCTCTCCCCGCTGCTGGATGCCCTGCCGACCTGTGCGCTGGACGGCTGGTATATCGATCAGCAAACCGACCGCCCGGCCCATCCCTGGTTGGCCGCGAACGCGCCACGACCCTGCAAGAAGGACGAGGAGAACGAGATCGCCACGTTCTGCGTGCAGGGGCAGTGGAAGGGGCTTCCGGTGGAAGAGGTGATCCTGCCGACGATGACCTTCGTTTCGTTCCGTGGCGCGAAGATCGGCCTGCCGTTGGAGAAGGCACGTCCCATCGTGCGCCAGCGCTTCGGGCAGGACTTCCCGGGTGGTGCGCCGTACGAAGCGGGCCGCGAGCCGAAGCTGATGGCCGATCCCGAGGATGCGCAGCGTTCGTGGCTGCTGTGCAGCACGCCCGAGCCGGGGGGCGATGTGGGCAGCCAGGCAGGCGTCAGCTACTCGGGCATGAACCTGCCCTACGACCACGACGGCTGCAGCTACCGCTACAGCCCGGTCGACTTCTGCGATGCGCGGCACCGCGCAGCCATCGAAGATGCGCTCCAGCACCAGAAACCCAATTTCAACCAGCACTATCTGCTGGTGCAGGTCGATGATCGTCCCGAGTACTTCCAGCGCACGCTGGTGCTGGTCGATACCCGCACGGGCAGGGTGACGCCACTGCCGTTCGATGCCTTCACCGGACCAGCAGGGAGAGGCGGAGATGCCACCGGCTACGGGACACTGGAAACGGGCGTGGACCAGCCGCAGTTCTGCCTCGACGGCGCGTTGCTGGTCTACCGTGTGTTCGAGGAAGGTCGCTTCTGTTTCGGCTTTGACGGTGAGCGATTCACCGGCCATGAAACCCAGTACATGCAGGCGACGGACAGCCGATGACCGGTATTTCACCCCGGCCATGACATCCTCCCTGAACCTGCACAATCGGGATCGAGGCTGTTGAAGGCGAACACGCAATGACTGCCGCGCGGCAGCGCTCGATGTGGGTGGCCGGCCTGTCCACGGTGGTGGAGTGGTACGACTTCACCTTGTATCTGTACTTCGCCACGGTGCTGTCGCGGGTGTTCTTCGGCGGTGGCAAGGAGGCGATGCTGGTGACCCTGGCCGGGTTCGCGGTGTCCTACCTGATGCGTCCACTGGGTGCGCTGTGCTTCGGCCACCTGGGTGACCGGCTGGGCCGGCGCTGGATGCTGCTGGCGTCGATGGCCTTGATGGCGGCGGCGATGCTGGCTACTGCGCTGCTGCCGACTGCGGCCACCGCAGGTGCCACAGCGGGAGTGCTGCTGCTGGTGCTGCGCTGCGTGATGGCGTTCTCGGTAGGCGGCGAATACACCGGCGTGGTGGCGTACCTGCTGGAAAGCGCGCCGGTGCGGCGACGCGGGCTGGTGACCTCGCTCGCTTCGGCGGCCAGTGAAGTGGGGGCGCTGCTGGCAGTGGCGATCTCCGCGCTTACGGTTGCGCTGCTGCCCACCGCGCAGCTGGACAGCTGGGGCTGGCGCATTCCCTTCTTCGTCGGCGCGGCGTTGGCGGTTGTGATCCTGGTCGCGCGCTCGGGCATGCACGAATCGCCGGAGTTCGAGCGCCAGCGTCGCGAGGGCAGTATTCCGGCTACGCCGCTTCGCCACGTATTGCGTAACCACCCACTGGCGGTGGCACGCACCTTTGCGATCTCGGCGCTGGGCTCGATCACCTACTACGTGGGCATCACCTATGTGCCGGCGTTCCTGCATGCACAGGGTCACGACGAGGGCGATGCATTGTGGCTGTCGACGATTGCGGCAGTCGCGGTCATCGCGATCACGCCGTTGTGTGGCGCATTGTCCGACCGCGTCGGGCGACGCCCGATGCTGCTGGGTCTGACCCTGCTGGCGGCGCTGCTGCCACTGTCCCTGTTCGCGTGGATGGCACAGGCGACGGCGCTGGGCATCGCGCTGGCGGCGGTGCTGCTGGCCTGTGTAGCCGGTGGTGTGAGCGCGGTGGCGGCCCCGGCTACGGCCGAGCAGTTCCCGGGCGAGGGCCGGGTCAGCGGGCTGGCACTGGGGGTGACCATGGCCACCGCATTCTTCGGCGGAGCAACACCCTGGCTGGCGCAATGGTGGGTGGAGCGCAGCGGCTGGGCGGCCGCGCCGGGCGCGATGATCGCGCTGGTGGCGGTGCTGGTGTTGCCAGTGCTGTGGACCCTGCCCGAGACGGTCCCGGGCAGGGCCAAGCGCTAGCCGATCAGACCTTCAGGGTCTGCTCGATGTCGGCCAGTACGGCGGCCGCATCCACGCCGATGGCAATCGACTGCAGTACATGGCCGTCCCACACGCTGGGACCAAAGCCCATGCCTTCCGGCTTGGGAATGGTCATGCCGCGGGCAACGCCATCGGTGGCCACGCGCACGCTGGCACGTTCGAACTGGAACAGCTCCGGGCGGGTCAGCGCGATGCAGGCGCAGCAGTCATGCACGACCATGCCCTTGTGGCCGGCCTGCAGGTAGAAGTCGACGTAGTCCTGCGACAGCGCACGGACCAGCTCGGCGTCGGCACCGCCGATGGCGGCCAGCTTGTCCAGGCCGTCGCGGTTCATTTCCACGCGGGTGGTGACATCCAGCCCGATCGCCGTGACCGGCCACTGCGCGGTGAACACAATGTCGGCTGCTTCGGCGTCGCCCCAGATGTTGGCCTCGGCGGCCGGGGTGATGTTGCCGTTGACGTGGAAGGCGCCGCCCATCAGCACCACGCCGCGCACGAGGCCGGCGATGTCCGGAGCCTGCTGCAGGGCCAGGGCCAGGTTGGTCATGCGGCCGACCGCGACCAGGGTCACTTCGCCCGGATGGGCGCGGACCAGATCGATGATCAGCTGGGCCGCCGGGCGCGCATCGACGGCCACGTCCAGGCTGGCCGGCACCGGGTGGTTGCCCAGGCCGTTGTGGCCGTGGATGTGCACCGGCCAGGCTTCCGGGGTAGCTTCGGGCTGCAGCGGGCCACCGGCACCGCGCGCGACCGGGGCGGCAAAGCCCCAGGCCTGCTTCAGGTACAGCGCATTGTGCGTGGTCGACTCCACCGAGGCGTTGCCGAAGGTGGTGGTGACGCCGATCAGGTCGATCTGCGGGTGCTTGTGCAGGTACAGCAGGGCCAGGGCGTCGTCGACGCCCGGGTCGGTATCGAAAATGACTTTCAGCATGTTGTTGTTCTTCTTCTTCCGTGTGGTGCAGGGGGGCCGGCGGCCTTGCGGGCAGGCCGGCGCGCCCTACATTGTCCCATCTTCATGACAGGCAGGGCCATTGCCGGGGTGGCAGGCCATAATGCCCCCAGTCCAGGCACGGAGCCGCCGAATGCTGATCGTTGCCCTTCTGCTGGTCCTGCTGGTGCTGGGCCTGAACGTGGTGGCCACCGTGGTGATCGCGCAGCGTGACGGCCTGACGGCGGGCGGCCGGACGGTGCAGTTGCTGCTGGTCTGGCTGCTGCCGCTGGTCGGCGCGATCCTGTGCATGGCAGTAGCCACGGCCGATGGCTCACCCGCGCGGAGCGATGGCAGTGGCGGTGGGCCCGCCGATTTCTCCGGCGGCTATTCCGGGGACAGCCACAGTCATCACAGCTACAGCAGCTCCGACTGCAGCAGTGATGGCGGTGGGGGTGACGGCGGCAGCTGCAGCGATTGAAGCTCTCTGTAGAGTCGAGCCATGCTCGACTGCACGTCGCTCCAACGCCGCGATGCCTGATCGAAAAGCAGTCGAGCACGGCTCGACTCTACAAAACAGCGGTTGGCCGCGCTCGGTAGCGCCGGGCCATGCCCGGCGAGCAATGGCAGGCTCAGCCGCCGCCTTCGGTCGGCAACGGCGCCGGCACGTTCAACAAGCCGCCACTGGCCACATAGGCAGCCAACGCCTGGCCCTGGCTCAGCAGATGGCGCTCCATGGTGCGCTCGGCAGCCTGCGCATCGCGGCGGCGGAAGCATTCCATCAACTCGCGGTGTTCGGCCAGCGACTGCGCGGTGCGCCCGGGGGTCAGCAGCTGGCGGCCGCGATGCATCTTCAGGATGCGGTGCAGATCGTGGGTGATGCGGATCAGCCAGGGGTTGCCCGCGTAGTGCTGCACGGTTTCGTGGATCAGGTAGTTGTTGCGGTAGTACTCGGCGATGTTGCCTTCGGCCGCCGCCGCTTCCATTGCCGCATGCAGGTCTTCGAGCTGCTGCACGCCGGCGTCGTCGATGTGCTTCACCGCCTCATGCGCGCAGCGGCCTTCCAGCATCGCCATCACCGGGAACAGCTGGTTGAGGTCTTCCAGCGTCAAACGGGTGACCCGGCTGCCACGACCGGCATCGATCTGCACCAGGCCTTCGGCGGCCAGCAGCTTCAGCGCCTCGCGCAGGGGTGTGCGGCTGATGCCCAGTTCTTCGCACAGCGCGGGCTCGTCGATCCACTCGCCCGGCGGCAGCCGGTAATCGTAGATGCGCTCGCGCACGTGTTCGGCCACCTCTTCATACAGAGGCGCGCGCTTCTTCGGTGAACGTGGGGCAGGGGCAATAGCCATGGAGGAAGTGTACCGCCAGGTAGTGCCGGCCGCTGGCCGGCAACCCATGATCGCTGGATGGCTTCATGAGATTGCCGGCCAGCGGCTGGCACCACCGTTGGGATGATTACATCCAGCCCGGCACCACGAATACCAGCCAGGCCAGCAGCGGCCCCAGCGCCACCACCAGTCCGCTGTAGACCAGGAAGCGGCGGAACAGCGTCTCGCGCTCTTCCTTGGCGGCCGAGGCCACCACCAATGCGCCATTGGTCGAGAACGGGCTGACATCGACGATGGTGGATGACACCGCCAGCGCACAGATCACGCCGGCCGCGCTGAGGTGGCCCTGCATCAGGAACGGCACCGCCAATGGAATCGTCGCGCCGAGTACCGCCGCCGATGAGGCGAATGCGGAGACGATGCCGCCGACGTAGCAGACCAGCAGCGCACCGAGCAGCGGGATGCCGATGTCGGAGACACCGTTGCCGATGAAGTCCACCGCGCCGGCATGTTCCAGCACGCCGATGTAGGTCACCACGCCGCAGATCAGCAGCACGGTGGACCAGCTGATGCCATCGACCGCGCCTTTCTGGCTCTGTGGCGAAAGCAGTGCCAGCACCACCGCTACTGTGATCGACACCAGACCTACGTTGAGGTTGTAGATCAGCGCGGCCACGCCCAGGCCAAGCAGGCCGACCAGGGTGAACAACCGCTCGCGGGTCAGGCTCACCGCATCCAGTGCCACCGGATCATTAGACAGGGTGCCACCACCGGCGGCCACCAGCGCGCCGTGGCCTTCGATCGCGAACTGGCGCGACGACGCCTGCGGGCCACCGGCCATCGCCAGCTCCGCGTTGCCGACTGTTCCCGCCGCGGTGATCGAACCACGACGCAGCAGGGCAATGCCACCGAAGGCGAAGAAGCAGATCGTCGCCATCATGAAGTTGAAGCCCAGGCTGGTCAGGAACACCGCCATCTCGGTCACTTCCAGCCCGGCCTTCTGCACCACGCCGTTGGTGATGCTGCCGTACACGCTGATCGGCGAGAAGCCGCCCGCCTGTGCGCCATGGATGACCAGCAGGCCCATCATCAACGGGTTGATGTTGTACTGCTTGGCAAAGCGCAGCGCGACCGGACCGATGATGGCCACCGCTGCCGGGCCCAGCGCACCGAAGGCGGTCAGCACCGCGGTGATCACGAACATCACCCACGGAATGGCCACGATATGGCCGCGCACCGCTTTCACTGCCCAGTGCACCAGCAGGTCGATGGTGCCGTTCTTCTGCGCGATGGCGAACAGATAGGTGATGCCGACCAGGGTCAGGAACAGATCGCCGGGGAAGCCGGCCAGCACCTCTTTGCCCCCCATGTCGACCCACAGCCCGCCGATGATGAAGGCCAGCGCGAAGGCGACGGCGCCCATGTTGATCGGCATCGCGGTGGCAACGATGAACATGATCACCAGACCGATGATCGTTGCGATTTGTGGACTCATGCGCCCTCCCAGACACGTGACTCACGTACAGCGCGGATGGAGACCCGCCATCCCGGGGTAAGGCGACGTACTGCGTGTTGCGTGATACGTACTGCTCGAACCCGTTACTGCAGCCGCTCCAGCGCACTGCGAACCCATGCCGCCGCGCCTTCAAGGCTTTGGAACTCTTCCACCGCGCGTACCTCGCAGCACGGATAGGCCGGCGCGACCATGCGCGCCAATGCGTTGCCCGGGCCCAGCTGCAGGAACACCCGCGCGCCACGCTCGAAGGCCTGGCGCATCACCTGCGCCCATTCGATGGTCTGCGCGAGCTGCGCCGACAGCGTGTGGACCGCCGTTGCGCGATCCCGCACCGGTCGCGCATCGATGCCGGCCAGAAGGGGCAGGCGTGGCGCCTGCAGTGACACTGCTTCCAGTGCGGCGGCAAACGGTGCCACTGCGCCGGTCAGCAGCGGCGTGTGCGCGGGCACATGGACCGGCAGCGGGCGGATCTCCGCACCGCGCGACTGCGCGTCCATCGCCAATGCGTGCAGCGACCGCCATGCGCCGCCCACGATGAAGTGGTCGTGGCCATTGGCGATCGCGATGAAGGCGCCATGCACATCGCACAACTGCTGCGTGGCAACGCGGTCCAGTCCCAGTACTGCCTGGAGCCCGGCGTCATCGGGGCTGGCGGCATCCATCAGGCGCGCGCGTTGCACGGACAGTGCCAGGCAGGTGGTGATGTCGAAGCTGCCGGCGATGGCATGTGCGGCGAGCTCGCCGATGCTGTAGCCCGCGATCACCGTCGGCGTTGGCAACACCTCGCGCAGGCCCTGCCAGTGCGCCAGGCTTGCCGCGCACAGCAGGGGCTGGGCCTGCACATTGTCGAAGCGGTCGTCGGCCGCCGCGGCGGCGAATACATCGCGGCCCAGCAGTTCGCTCGTGGCATCGAGTACCGGCCGTGCGGCAGCAAGGTCGCGCACGCGATCGAACATCGCCGGATGCTGTGCGCCTTGTCCGGGGCAGAGCAGGGCAAGGCTCATGCGCGCTCCTGGCGCAGCAGGAACACGCTGCATGCCAACAGATCGGCGCTGCCGCCAGGGCTCAGCCGACGGGCGACGAAGGCGTCAGCGACGAGCTTCAGGCGTGCGCGCCAGGCCGGTGCAAAGGCACCGCCGGTAGCAAGGAAATCCTGCGCCTGCTGCCGCGCCCAGCGCAGGCCATCGGCCCCGCCACGATGCAGCAGGTTGAGGTCGTCGGTGTGGGCGACCAGCTGCATCAACGTGTGGCACATCGCGGCCTCGCGCGTCAGCCCATTGGCCAGCGCATCGCGCAGGCTGGGCAGCGCCACCGCGCGCAGCAGCGGGTAACCGGCGGCGGCCTGTTCGCGCACGCCCGGCACCTTGTGCAGGGCGCGCGCACGCTGGCCCGGGCTGGCTGCATCCAGCGGGGCGTTTGCGAAATCCGCAGCCCAACGGCGTACCTCCAGGCAGACCTGTTCGCCGGTGGCGGCATGGCCCAGGCGGGAGCGGCAGGCAGCGGCGGCCGCCACCAGCAGGCCGAGGCTGAAGATCGCGCCGCGATGGGTGTTGATGCCCGAGGTGGCACGCAGCATCGCCGCTTCGGCCGCGATGCCACGCTGACGCAGCGCATCGAACGGCGCTGCCGTAGCGCCGGCGCGGGCCACGGCGGTGAAATAGTGGCGCAGCGCAAACAGGCTGCGCAGGAACGTGCCGGCATCCATGTCGTGGTGGCTGCCGCGATCGAACGGTGTGACCAGTCCCGGTTTGGGTGCCAGGGCCAGCTCGGCATGCAGGCTGGCGACGGCCAAGCGGCCCAGGCGTGCGCAGTCCACGGCCGAACGAGGGTGGGCAGCGCTGCGCACGACAGCGTTCATGCGGTTACCCCGGCGGCGTTGAACAACGTCTCGCGCAGCTCCAGTGCAGCACCGTCGGCGCGCTTGACCAGCACCTCGCGGCTGCATCCGGCATACTCGCGCCAGTTCACGGCACCGCCGTCAGCCAGGCACAGTTCGCCATCGACGCGACGGCCGTACTCGGTTTCCCATGCCTGCAGGCTCGCGATCAACCTGTCGGCCTGCGCTGCGCTGTCAGCCTGCCACAGCAGGTCGATGTCCGAGCGCGCATGCACGTAAGGCAGATGGCTGAGCAGCTGCCAGGCAAACGCACCGAATACACGTGCCGGGGCGATGGCCTGCAGTGCCTGCAGTGGGTGTTGCCATACCACTGGCAGGTTGCCTTCAAGCACCGCCTGCAGCGTTGGCGGCGCCTCGGTCCGCAGTACGTCCTGCAGCGGTACGCGCAGGGCGAGGCGCAGCTTGCCCTCCATCGGAGGCAGCGGCACGCCGAGACGCAGGCGTGGATCGGCATCGTCCGCGGCACGACGCGCAACGATGGCCGGCAGACCCTGCGCAAACCAGTCGGCCAGGCGCGGCTCGTGCGCGGCGATGTCCGCCTGCCAGCCGGCGTGCACCGACAACCAGACCAGCGTATGGCGGGGCAGCCGCTCAGGCATCGCCCTGGCTCACGGCTGCAGCCACGCTTGCGGATAGTGTGCGCCCACCACGTTCGGCACCCCGCGTGGCGCGGCAGTCGCCTTCGGCGGGCGTGCGCAGGGCCTGCAGCAGGTGCGTGGCCAGATCGCCATCCCATAGCGATTCCACCGCACCCATTGCCACGTAGTTCTCCACGCCCGGCGCGAACACCGGCGAGGCCTGGCTGAGTGCCTGCAGTTTCTCCAGCGGCTGCTTGGTCACCCTTGCCATCGCGCGCAGGTCCATTACCCGCACCTGCGCATCGGGCAGGGCGTGGATGTGGTCGGCCATCAGGCCGAATGAGAGGAAGCCGCCGCTGACCGACTCGCCATAGACCAGGGCCACCAGCCGCGCACCGCGTCGGCGTGCCAGATCCAGCGTCTGCGCCAAGTGAGCGAAGTAGCCGTTGATGCCAAGCAGTTCGTCACGGCGTGCCAGGCGTTGGCCGGCGGTGTCGACCAGCATCACGATCGGTCGTTGCGGATGCGCGGCGGTGCTGGCCAGCACGGTTTCGGCCAGTGCCAATGCGTGGTCCACGCCCACTTCAAGCTTGTCGGCGGTACCGATCACGGTCACCTCGCCATCCTCGGTGGTGGCGCTGCCGGTCAGCACCGAATCGTTCACCGCAATGGCGTGGCCACGCGGAAACAGGGCATCAAGCAGCGCGTGCAGCGGCAGGCTCATGGCAGGCTCCGGTCGGCGGTGGCGACGAGGAAGTCGTTGGTGTCCAGCAGCGGCAGCCGCTCCGGTTCGGCGATGCCCTGGAGGGACCAGATCTCAAGACCATCGCGGCATCCGCCCCAGGCCTGCACGCGTGCCTTCAACACGGCATGGTGGGCCTGCAGCGCACTCAATGCCGCATCGGCATCGGTGCTGGCCCTGTCCGGCTGCAGTGCATCGAACGCTGCCTGCGCGAAGGCCTCGATGGCATCGGGCACCAGTACCTGCGCCTGGTCGATCAGGTAGCGGTGCTTGCCACCGGTCACCCGCCAGACCAGCGCGCGGTCGCGGGAATCGAATTCTTCCACGCCGCGAACGGTTTCGATCACTTCCGGTCCGGACAGTGACAGCCGGCCTTCCTCGGACATGATCACGGTGCTGCAGCAGCGGGCGACGATGCCCATGCCACCGAACGCGCCGTTGCCGCTGCCGATCAGCACCACCACCGGCACGCCTGCAGCGCGCGCATCCAGCGTGGCGCGCATGATCTCGGAAATGGCAATCAATCCCGCGTTGGCTTCGTGCAGGCGCACGCCGCCGGTATCGAGCAGCAGCAGTACGCCTTCGGGCCGGGTCGCGGCTGCGCGGCGCAGCAGGCCAGTCAGCTTGGCACCGTGCACTTCACCGACGCCGCCGCCCATGAACTGGCCCTGCTGTGCGGCAAGCAGCACGCGCCGGCCACGCAGCGTGGCTTCGCCCACAACGATGCCGTCGTCGAACGCCGCCGGCTGGTCCAGCTGCGCCAGATGTGGGCTCATCATTCGTTGCGCCGGGCCCAGGAATTCCTGGAACGATCTGGCATCGACCAGGCCGGCGATACGCTCGCGGGCGTCGGCTTCGTAGTAGCTGTGGCGCTGTACGCGGTTCATGGCGTGCCTCCGCCCAGCAGCGTTTCCGCTGCCTGGTCAAGGCGCAGGCTGACCACCGCCGGGGTTGCGCCGGCATCGTTGATCGAGATGCGCACATCGCGCAGCGGATGGCGTCGTGCGAAGTCGGTGATCACCGCTTGCCACACGCTGCCGAAGCCCTGCGCGGCGGTGATGATGCGCACCGTCATCGCGCCGTCCAGCGCGGCCGGCTCCAGCAGGATTTCCAGGTTGCCCGATGCGAGCACGCCTACCAGCACCGCATTGGTGGGGAAGTGTGCATGCGTCGTGCCGTCGAATCGATAATCAAGGGTTTCCATGCTCTGTCCCTTACCAGTTGCGGAAGCGCTTGGGCGGGTCGTACAGTCCGCCGGACCAGCGCACCAGGTCCTTCACCGAGCGCGCCGCAAGCAGATCGCGGCTGGCATCGCGCACGGAGATGCCGAGGTCATCGGGACGGCGGATGACGCCACGGTCGCGCAGGTTCTCCACCATCGCGCGGTCGCGCCCCATGCCCACCGCGGTATAGCCGGCCACGCCACGGACCGCCTGTTCGCGCTCCTCAGGGGTGCGGCACAGCAGCAGGTTGGCGATGCCTTCCTCGGTCAGCACATGGCTGACGTCGTCGCCGTAGATCATCACCGGTGGCAGCGGCATGTCCGCGCGCTCGGCCAGCTCCCAGGCGTCCAGCCGATCGACGAAGGCCGGTGCCATGTGTTCGCGGAAGGTTTCCACCATCTGCACCACCAGCTTGCGGCCACGCGGCATCTCACCGGGGCGTGCGGCCTGCTGGCCGGCCTTGATCCAGGCCTCGCTGGCATGGCGGCGGCCACGTGCATCGGACCCCATGTTCGGTGCGCCACCGAAGCCGGCGATGCGGTCGCGCGTGGCAGTGGAGCTGTTGCCCTGCAGGTCGATCTGCAGAGTGGAACCGATGAACATGTCGCAGGCATACAGGCCGGCGGTCTGCGAGAACGCGCGGTTGGAGCGCATCGAGCCGTCGGCACCGGTGAAGAACACATCGCTGCGTGCGGCGATGTACTTCTCCATGCCCAGTTCGGAACCGAACGAATGCACAGATTTGACGAAGCCCGATTCGATCGCCGGAATCAGTGCGGGGTGTGGATTGAGCGCCCAGTGCTGGCAGATCTTTCCCTTCAGCCCGAGCGATTCGGCGTAGGTCGGCAGCAGCAGCTCGATGGCCGCGGTGTCGAAGCCGATGCCATGGTTGAGGCGGTTCACGCCGTACTCGGCGTAGATGCCCTTGATCGCCATCATCGCCATCAGCACCTGGATCTCGGAGATCTGCGCCGGGTCGCGGGTGAACAGCGGCTCGATGTGGTTCGGCTTCGGCGCCTGCACCACGAAGTTGACCCAGTCAGCGGGAATGTCGACGCGGGGGAGAGTGTCGACGATCTCGTTGACCTGGGCGATGACGATGCCGCCGCCGAACGCGGTGGCCTCGACGATGACCGGGGTGTCTTCGGTGTTCGGCCCGGTGTACAGGTTGCCGTGCCGATCCGCGGCCTGTGCTGCGACCAGGGCCACGCGCGGGGTCAGGTCGATGAAATAGCGGCCGAACAACTCCAGGTAGGTGTGGATGGCGCCGATCTGGATGCGGCCCTCGGCCACCAGGTTGGCCAGCCGCACCGACTGCGGGCCGGAGAACGAGAAGTCCAGTTTCGAGGCGATGCCGCGCTCGAACACGTCCAGGTGCGAGGGCAGCGACAGCACCGACTGCACCATGTGCAGGTCATGCACCCGCGCCGGATCGAGGTCAGCCAGGCACTGGGCGAGGAAGTCGGCCTGCTTCTGGTTGTTGCCTTCCAGGCAGACCTTGTCGCCCGGCTCCAGCAGCGCGTGCAGCAGCTCGGCCACATCAGCGGCGGCGACCTCATGGCCGCGTGCCCAGGGCGAAGCACGCTCCAGACGCGCCTGACGGCTGCGTTCCAACGTATCCCAGCTCGGGTTCATCGACCGGCTTCCGATTGGCGTTGAGATAATTACGCCATAATTACAAACGGGCGTGCAACCCGCAATGCAGCAAAAAGAAGGGCCCGCGCGGAGGCGGGCCCATTCAGATAGGCCACGACCGTGGGTCGTGGCGGAGGGCGTGCCGACCAACGGTCGGCACCCACCAGGCACCCACCGGTTCGCGGGCCGCTCAGAACTTCCAGCGCAGGCTGGCCGCCACGAAGCGCGGTTCGCCGAAGTTGTTGTAGTCCAGGTTCGCCCAGTAGGTCTTGTCCAGCGCGTTGCGCACGCTCAGCGTCGCGGTCCAGTTGTCGCTGATGCGGTAGTTGGCGTTGAACTGCACCAGCATGTAGGCCGGCTGGTTCACGGTGACCGTGCCACCCAACGGGTAGGCGATGTTGTAGCCCTGCACCTTGCTCTGCCACTGCAGGCCACCGCCGATGCTCAGGCGCTCCAGTGCGCCGCGCAGCTGCAGCTGGGTGTTGAGCTGCAGCAGGTCCTTGGGCGGGTTGGCGTACAGCAGGTCGGTGGCGGCGCGGGTGACCTTGACGTGGGTATAGCCGGCGTTGACCGTCCAGCCCGGCAGGATCTCGCCGTTGACGTCCATTTCCCAGCCACGTGCCTTGGTGCCGTTGATCCCGATGTAGGCGGAGGTGCCGTCACTCAGTGAACCATCCGGTACGCTCATGTCGCGCACCGCGTAGTTGTCCTGCTTGGCCTCGAACACGGCAGCATTGGCCGTCAGGCGGCCATCGAGCCACTGCGTCTTGATGCCTGCTTCCAGGTTCGAGCCCTGTACCGGCGCCAGCAGATTCTCGTTGCGGTCCTTGAAGTTCTGCGGGTTGAAGATCTCGGTGTAGCTGGCATACGCCGAGACGTTCGGCGTGATGTCGTAGACCAGGCCGACGTAAGGGGTGACTTCGTCGCTGACCTTGTACGCACCGCTGGTGCCGGTGTAGGCGCCCGCGGCGTTGTACGAGCGGCTGAGAGTTTCCCAGCGGCTCAGACGTGCACCGGCAATCAGCGACAGCGGATCGGCCAGGCGCAGGCGGGTGGCCAGATAGACGCCACTCTGCGTGGTCTTGGCCACGCGGCGCGCGCCGGTGCGGCGGTAGGTCACCTCGGAGATATCGCCGTTCCAGCTGTACACGTTGGGGATGTAGTAGCAGCGGTCGCTGCCGCAGCGCGCCCAGTCGGTCGGGAAGTTCAGTGCGAGCGTGTTGGTGGTGCCTTCAAGATCCGACCACTGCGCACCGAGGGTCACGTCGTGGTCGCGGCCGAACAGCGGGAAACTGCCGGTCAGGTAGGCATCGACATTGCGGCGGGTGTCCTTGGAATCACCGGCGGCCGCACGCAGGTAGATGCCCGAGCCGGTCACCGGGTCCGGGTTGCCGGTGCCGTACAGGCGTACGTTCTGCACGTTGCCGCGGGTGTAGGCGGTGTTGATCTTCAACAGCCAGTTGTCGCCGAAGCGCTGTTCCAGATTGGCGAAGGCGGTGTTGCTCTCGCGCTTCCAGTAGCTCCACTTCGGCGACAGGTTGGTCGAGCGCGGCAGGTGCGCGAAATTGCCCTGGTTGTCGAAGAACGGCACGGTGCCCCAGGTCGAGCCGGTGGGGTTGTTGTCCTGGCTCTGGTAACCGAGGGTGATCGTGGTGCTGTCGGTGACGTCGCCTTCGAGCACCGCCATGCCGGCCATCTTGTTCTCATCGTAGCGGTCGTAGTACAGGCCACGATCGGTATAGGCGGCGACCACGCGGCTGCGGAAGCGGCCGTCGGCGGTCAACGGTGCGGTCACGTCGGCTTCCATGCGGCGGTAGTCCCAGCTGCCGGCGCTGACCGAGAACGAGGCGTCGAACTCCTTGCCTGGGCGCTTGCGCAGCAGGTTGACCGTGGCCGACGGCACGCCGGCACCGCTGAGCAGGCCGTTGGCGCCGCGGATCACTTCGATGCGGTCGTAGAAGGCGGTGTCGTATTCCTGGTTGGTCGAACCGCTGTAGGTGGGAATGCCATCGACCTGGAAATCGGTGATGGCGAAACCGCGCGCGTAGTACAGCGGGCGCTGGGTGTCATAGAAGGAGACGCTGACGCCGGTGACGTTGCGCATCACATCGTTGATGCTGAACAGCGATTCGTCCTGCAGGCGCTTCAGGCTGATCGCAGTGGCCGACTGCGGGGTTTCCTGCAGTGTGATCGGCAGGCGGGTGGTGCTGGCCGGTGGCGCGGATTTTTCGGCGCGCACGCTGACCCGGTCCAGGGTCTTGGCATCGGATGCATCGACGGCGGCCTCGGCGAACGCCGGAGACGCGACCAGCGCGAGCGAAGAGAGCAGGGCAGCCGGCAGCAGCGCACGGCGGGGCAGGCGGTTACGGAACGTCAGGGACATGGCGGGTTCGAAGCTCGGAGACGGGAAGGGGGCGGCAACAGTCGTCCAGCACCCGGGCGGCGGCTTCGGGTACATCAGGTCCATCTGGGAGAGGCGCGGTCACTGCGCAGGATGCAAATGTAAATAATTCTTAACAACATTACAATTCTCGTCATTGCGCAGAGGCTTCTCGGCATGCAGCAGCGCCCATGGCGGGGTCGGATCCCTCCCGTGCGGGAGGGATCCGACCCGCAGTCCCTCAAACGCGAACGGCCACCCGAAGGTGGCCGTCCGTGTCTGCGCAGGGAGTCTGCCAGGCTTACAGCGCCTGCAGCTCCTCGTTGGCGTTGCGCTTTTCCTTGGCCGGTGCCGGAGCCGCTGCAGGAACCGCTGCCGGCACCGGCGCCGCCGCGTTCGCGTCCACCGGCACCTCCAGGTACGGCAGGTGCAGGCTCTGGCTGGTCAGCGTGCGGATCTCATTGACCAGTGCCGCGCTGTCGTTGAGCTTGCGCCCGTACGACGGCACGATCTCGCGCAGGCGGCTTTCCCAGCCGGCCTTCATCTGGTCCGGGAAGGCCTTGGCCATCAGGTCCAGCATGATCGGCGGCGAGGTCGACGCACCCGGCGAAGCGCCGAGCAGGGCGGCGATGGTGTGGTCCTTGTCGGTCACGATCTCGGTACCGAACTGCAGCACCGGGCCCTTCAACGGATCGCGCTTGATGATCTGCACGCGCTGGCCGGCGGTCACCAGCTTCCAGTCGCCCGGCTTGGCATTTGGGAAGTACTTGACCAGTTCGGCCTGGCGATCAGCATCGTTCAAGCGTGCCTGGGCCATCAGGTACTGCACCAGGTCCAGGTTGTCCTTGCCCACTTCCAGCATCGGGCCGACGTTGTTGTGGTTGACCGACGAGTACAGGTCCCACCACGAGCCGTGCTTGAGGAACTTGGTGCTGTACAGCGCGAACGGCCCGAACAGGACCACCGGCTTGCCGTCCAGCTTGCGCGCATCCAGGTGCGGCACCGACATCGGCGGCGAACCGGTTTCGGCCATTCCGTAGGCCTTCACGCCGTGGCGCGAGGTCACGTCCTGGCCCTGGAAGGCGAGGAACTGGCCACCGACCGGGAAGCCGGCGTAGTCCTTCGATTCCGGAATGCCGGACATCTGCAGCAGCTTCAGCGCGGCGCCACCGGCACCGATGAACACGAAGCGGGCGTGGGTGGTGGACTCGGTGCCGGCCTTGAGGTCCTTCACCGTCACGTTCCAGCTCTTGTCCGTGTTCTGCCGCAGCGCGCTCACTTCGTGGTTGAGGTGCAGGCTGAAGTTCGGGCTGCGCTGCAGGCCGGTGGTCAGCTGGCGGGTGATCACACCGAAGTTGACGTCGGTACCCAGCGGCATCCAGGTCGCGGCAACCTTCTGCTTCGGGTCACGGCCTTCCATCAGAAGCGGTGCCCACTGCTTGATCTGTGCCGGATCCTCGGAGTACTGCATGCCGTAGAACAGCGGATTCTTCACCAGGGCCTGCTGGCGCTTGTGCAGGTAGGCGATGTTGTCATCGCCCCAGACGAAGCTCATGTGCGGGGTCGGGTTGATGAAGTCGCTGGGCTGGCTCAACCGGCCTTCCTTCACCTGGTGCGACCAGAACTGGCGCGAGACCTCGAACGATTCGGCAATGCCGACCGCACGCTTGGTCTCGATGCTGCCGTCGGGCAGTTCCGGGGTGTAGTTCAGTTCGGCGAAGGCCGAGTGGCCGGTACCGGCGTTGTTCCAGCCATCGGAGCTTTCACCGGCGACGCCGTCGAGGCGTTCGTAGACCTGGATGTTCCAGTCCGGCTGCAGTTCCTGCAGATAGGTGGCCAGGGTGATGCTCATGATGCCGGCGCCGACCAGTACAACGTCGACGGGCTTGTCGTTGCTGGCGGCGGGCACCGAGCGCTTGGTCAGCGGCCAGTACAGGAACAGTGCGGCAGCCAGCAACAGCAGCACGAGCAGGGCGAGCAGAACCTTGCCAAATTTCTTCATGGGGGCGGGATCGTTGGCGGAGGGGAGGGGGTCAGGATGCGCGTGGGAACGCGAAAGGGCGTGAAGAAACAAGGCGTTGCGCCATCCATTCGCGGATTCTAACCGCTTCTGGTCCCTTTTTGATGCAACGCAGCATCCGGCGTTTCGCGTCACCCTCACCCGGTAGCGCCAGGCCATGCCTGGCGACGCCTTCAATTAAACCAGCTCCAGAATCTCGTCACCGGCCTCATCAATCTCACCGGTCGGGCGCCAGCCCAGGCGCCGGTAGAAGCCATGCGAGCGCGAGCGCGGGTCTGCCGAACAGGCCAGGAACAGTCGCTGGTGGCCGGCGTCGCGGGTCAGGCTGACCACCTCCTGCAGCAGCTGCCGGCCGATGCCACGGCCTTCGTAGTCCGGCAGCAGGGCCAGCACCAGCACCTCGCCGCTGTCGCGGTCGGCGAAGCAGTAACCGGCCATGCGCTGCCCTTCCCAGGCAACGCGGCCGATCGAATCGCCCTGGGCGATGCCGGCCGCCCAACTTTCCGGCGTGATGCCCAGCTCCGCCAACTGCGCGGCACTGAAGGCGTTCTCGCGGGTGCGCCCGCGCAGGTCGATGCAGGCGGCGGCATCGTCGGGGTGGGCATCGCGCACGGAGACGGGCATGCAGGACATCCTTGTAGTGATTGGCCGATCAGTATCCGCATCGCGCATGGACCGGGTGTGGAGGTTTCGTGGAGATCCGATGGAGCAAAAAAGGGGACGGAGGGGATTAAGTCGTCTTTGCCCCGGATGTCGTTTGGGTCTTAAACGACTTAATCCCCTCCGTCCCCTTTTTGCGGGGCTCCGTCAGCGTTTGCGTCGCACCAGCGCCGACGACGCCTCCAGCACGGCGCGGGTCAGCAGGGCCATGGTCTGCACGTCACCCTTCCAGTGCTGCCAGTACAGCGGCACGTCTTCCCACGCGCGCTGGCGTACGTAGACCAGGCGGCCGGCGTCCAGATGCCGCTTGACCAAGGGCAGGGGATTCATGGTCCAGCCCATGCCGCCCAGGTTGGCCTGCACGAACGCGCGGGTGGAGGGAATCCACCAGGTTGGCGCGGTGCTGGGCAGGTCGTCGCCGGCCATGCGCCGGGCAAAGCGCGACTGCATCTCATCCTTGCGGTTGAACACCAGCACCGGTGCCGTGGCCAGGGCCTGGGCGGTCACGCCCTTGGCAAAATGGCGCTCGCGGAACTCGGGGGTACAGGTCGCCGCGTAGCGGATGCTGCCCAGCGCATGGATCTGGCAGCCCTGCACCGGCTCGTCCAGGGTGGTCACCGCACCCAGCACGGTGCCCTGGCGCAGCAGTTCGACGGTGTGGTCCTGGTCTTCCACGCGCAGGTCCAGGGTGGTGCCGGTGCTCTGCGCGAACTGGAAGGCGGCCTGCGGGAACCAGGTTTCCAGGCTGTCGTGGTTCACCGCCACCGGGATGCTGGCCTGCGGCAGGTCCTCGTCGGCCAGGCCCATCCGGTGCAGTGCATCGTGCTCGAGCAGGGCGGTCTGTTCGGCCAGCTGCACCAGCACCTGGCCCTCGGCGGTGGCGGTGGCCGGGGTGCCGCGCTTGACCAGCAGGCGGCCAACCCGATCCTCCAGTGCCTTGACCCGCTGCGAGATGGCCGACGGCGTGACATTCAGCGACTGTGCCGCGCGGTCGAAGCTGCCTTCGCGGATCACTGCAGCCAAGGCGCGCAGCTGGGCATGGTCGATACGCATCGAATTAAGCTCCGCTAATGTTGGATTAGTAAGTTTAGCTCGTCTTTTTAATGTTGCGGCGCGACAATGGCGCCAGTTCCGGTGCTGTCCGCCTTCGCGAGGTACCGTCCCCCAAGCAAGTAAAGGCAGTGAATCCCATGTTCTCGGTCATCTCCGCCAGCACCGGCCTCGGTGCCTGGTTCTCTGGTGCAGCCACCGGCATCGGCCTGTTCGCCGTGGTCGGGGCCCAGAGCGCCTTCATCCTGCGCCAGGGCATCCTGCGCAAGCACATCGTGCCGGTGGTCGCCACCTGCGCGGCCATCGATGCGATCTTCATCTTCGCCAGCGTGGCCGGCCTGCGCACGCTCACTTCGGCGCTGCCGTGGCTGACCACCGCCGTGCTGTGGACCGGTGTCGCGTTCCTGGCCTGGTATGCCATGAAGTCGGCACGCCGCGCGATCGCCGGTGGCGGCGGCATGGGCGAGGCTGACAGCGACGACGGCAGCCGCCGCGCGGTGCTGATGGCCGCAGTCGGTTTCTCGTTGATCAATCCGCACTTCTGGCTGGACATGATGGTGATCGGTTCGATCGCCGAGAACTTCGGCAACGCCCGCATGGCCTTCGCGGCCGGTGTGGTTACTGCCAGCTGCCTGTGGCTGACCGCGCAGGGTCTCGGCGCACGCCTGCTGGCACCGCTGTTCACCAAGCCCAGCACCTGGCGCGTGCTCGACGGCACCATCGCCGTGATCCTCAGCATCCTGGCCCTCACATTGGCGGTGCGCGGGGTCCATTGACCCGGCGCACGCCCCCCGAACCCACGTCCTGACTCTCTCTCCAAGGTAGTGGTAACGACGGCACCGGCAACGGTGCCGTCGTTTTTTGTGGGCCACTGGTGATTCGGGCGCCGGCCTGCCTAGAATCGGCCAGCCGGGACAAGGGGTCCAGGCAGGGGGAAAAGGATGCACAAACGCTGGCTGGCCGCCATCATCGTGGCGGGACTGTGGTGCGGAACCGCTGCTGCGATCGATCTGGGCGCCTACGTGCGCGCGGACAAGTTCGGCGATGTCATGCTGTCCCCCGGGGGAGACTACCTGGCCGCGACCGTGCCTGCGGACGGCTTTACCGCTGTGATCATCCTGCGCACAGGAGACAACACACCGGTGGGCAACCTGCGGCCACCACTCAATTCGCATGTCATCGATATGCACTGGGTCAACAACGATCAGGTGATGTTCGGTCTGGCGCAGAAGTTCGGCAGCCGCGATGCGCCGTGGGCCACCGGCGAGCTGCTGACATTGGACGCGCGCACCGGCCGCCCGGAATTGCTGGTGGGCTACCGCGATCTTGGCCTGCGCGTGCGGCCCAAGTACCGGACGTCCGCTGCGGCGTTCCTCAGCGACACCTTGCCGGGTGACGATGCCCATGTGGTCATCGCCGTTGGTGGATCACGGCTGGATGCCAATGGCTATGCAGCCCAGCTCGAACTGGCAAGTGGCAAGCAGCGGCTGCTGGCCCGCGCGCCGATGCCGGATGCTTCCTATGTGGTGGATGCACAGGGCGACGTGCGTTTCGTCCAGGGCGCCGGTACCGTCTACTACCGCAACGGTGGCGATTGGGTGCTGGTCAACGATGAGAAACGCAGTGGTCGCGGCGAAGCGGCACTGGGCTTTTCCGCCGATGGCCAGCTGGCCTACCTGCTCAGCGATCAGCCCAGCGGCCCCGATGCCATCGTCAGCGTGAACGCGGCCACGCAGGAGCGCAAGGTCGTGCTGCGCGACGAGGTGGTCGATCCCACGCGGCTGATCCATCGCCCAGGCAGCACCGTGCCGGTCGGCGCGCTGTTCCTGGGAACTACGCCGCATACCCGGTTCTTCGACGAAAGTTCGGACGAGGCGCGGTTGTACCGGAGCCTGGAAGCGGCTTTTCCAGGGCGTGCAGTGTTCATCACTTCCAGTACCCGCGACGGCCGCCGCCTGCTGGTGGAAACCTGGTCCGGTTCCAATCCTGGCGAGTTCTACCTCTACGACCGCGACCGCAACCTGGCGCGCTTCCTGATGGCGCGCAGCGAATGGTTTGACCCGGACACCACCGCTTCGGTGCGACCGATTGTGCTGAAGGCGCGCGACGGGTTGGACCTTCATGGATTCCTGACATTGCCGCATGGAAGTGCCGGCCGTGGCCTACCGATGGTGGTGGTGCCGCACGGCGGGCCGATCGGGGTGTTCGACGACGGCAGTTTCGATCGCGAGAATCAGTTGCTGGCCGCTGCTGGCTATGCCGTGCTTCAGATCAACTTCCGCGGCTCGGGCAACTACGGACGGGCCCACAGCCGGGCAGCATTGAAGCAATGGGGTGGCACGATGCAGGATGACGTCACCGACGCCACCCGCTGGGCCATCAGCGAAGGCATCGCCGATGGCCGTCGCATCTGCATCTACGGCGCCAGCTACGGCGCTTACTCGGCGATGATGGGTGCCGCCCGCGAGCCAGGCTTGTACCAGTGCGCGGCGGGCTATGTCGGCGTCTACGACCTGCCGTTGATGTACACCCATGGCGACATCCAGGATCGCGGCTCGGGCGTGACCTACCTGCGCGAATGGCTGGGGGATCCGGCACAGCTCGGTACCATCTCGCCAGTCAATCTTGCGGAACGGATCAAGGTACCGGTGTTCCTCGCAGCGGGTGGCGAAGACAAGCGCGCGCCGATCCAGCACACCGAGCGCATGGAAGCAGCGCTCAAGCGCGCTGGTACCCCGGTGGAAAGCCTGTACTACAAGACCGAGGGCCACGGTTTCTACACCGAGGCCCACCGCAGCGAGTACTACGGCAAGCTGCTGGCCTTCCTGTCGCGCAGCCTCGGTGGCAAGACCGCGACCACCGCACCCGCGGCCGGCAAGGACAAGGCGCCCTGACGCAAAGGGCGGCGGATGTTCGATCCGCCGCCCTGGTTTTCCGCACGCGCGGGAATTACTTCACCCCGTGCATCATCCGCTTCAGCAGTGGCGCAGCAATGAAGGCCAGCACCGCGCAGCCCAGGCCGATCCACATCAGCAGCCAGAACAGGTGCGCATAGGCGCCGGCGGCAGCCACCATGTCCAGCGTTTCGCCTTCCGGCACTTCGATCGCGGCCAGCTTGCCGAACAGCGCGGCCAGCGTTTCCGAGAACGCGGTTGCCAGGAACCAGGTGCCCATCATCAGGCTCATCACCCGCGGCACGGCCAGCTGGGTTACCGCCGACAGGCCGACCGGCGACAGGCACATCTCACCGCTGGCCAGCAGGAAGTAGGCCAGCACCAGCCACCACACGCTGGCCATCTCGCCGGTGGCGCCGACCTGCTGTGCGGCCAGCGCCAGTGGCACGAACGACAGCGCGCCGATCACCAAGCCCCACGCTGATTTCACCGGCTTGCCCGGTTCCCAGCCGCGGCGGTCCATCCAGGTCCACAACGCCGCGAAGGCCGGTGCCAGCAGCACCAGGAACAGGCCGCCCAGGTAGGTCAGCGAACCGGCGGTCTGCGGAATCACCAGGCAGTCGCGCACCAGCAGCACCAGCATCAGCGCAACGATGCAGATGAAGAACGCACGCGGTGCGGTCGAGCCGGGGCGCCGTTCCGACAGGCGCGCGCTGACCACGAAGCCCAGCGGTGCCAGCAGCAGCGAGATGATCGACCACGGCAGCGGCGTACCGCCGGTGATCACCAGCGAGGGCACGATGTCCTTTGTCAGCAGGCGGTCGGTGAAGGTCACCCACGAGCCGTAGGACTGCTCGTACATGGTGAAGAACACCAGCGCCATGAAGATCAGCACCATCAGCGCGATCATCTGCTGGCGCTCTACCGGCGTGCACTTGCTGCCGGTGAACCAGGCGAACCAGACCAGCACGCCACCCAGCACCACCAGCATCAGCATCAGCGCCAGGCTGATTTCACCGCCCAGCGCGAACGCGCCGTTGCCGGCCGCCCACATCAGCCACGCGACCGGCAGCACACCGAGCACCGCGCACAGATAGATGAGCCATTCGCGCGGCAGGCCCAGCACCTTCTGCTTCAGCGCGGCCGGCTGCGGCGGTTCGGCATGGCCCTGCAGGTACTTCTGGCCCCACAGGAACATCGCCAGGCCGGCCAGCATGCCGATGCCGGCTGCACCGAAACCGTACTTCCAGCCGTAGGCCTCGCCGAGGAAGCCACACACCAGCGACGAGAACAGCGCGCCGAGGTTGATGCCGGCGTAGAACAGCGAGAAGCCCGAATCACGGCGCGGGTCGTCCTTGGCGTACAGCTTGCCGACGATGGTGGAGATGTTCGGCTTGAGGAAGCCGACGCCCATGATGATCAGCGCCAGCGACAGGTAGGTCACCGCCAGTGCCGAGGTATCGCGCACCACTTCGCCGTTGACCCGGTAGGCGGCGTGGCCCTCGAAGGCCATGCCCAGATGGCCGAGCACCAGCAGGATGCCGCCGAACAGCACTGCCCGGCGCATGCCCAGCCAGCGGTCGGCCAGCATGCCGCCGAACACCGGTATGCAGTACACCAGGCCGCCATAGGCACCGAGCAGGTCCAGGCCGGCCTTGTCGCCGAACAGGTGGTACTTGGTGAGATACAGCAGCAGCAGCGCCTTCATGCCATAGAAGGAGAAGCGCTCCCACATTTCGGTGAAGAAGCAGACGTAGACGCCCTTGGGATGGCCCAGGAAGTCGTCGGAAGCAGTAGCGGCAACGGTCATCGACGGCGGGGACAGCAGGAAAGGGCGCGATTATAGGCCCGTAACCGGCGCCGCACCCGGTAGCGCCGGGCCATGCCCGGCGAACGGGGTCACAGGTACCGCAACCACGCCAGATCGCGCCTTCGCGCCTTGAACCGCGCGAATGCCTGCGTCGGTGGATACATCACCACCGCCAATGCACAGGCCACCAGCAGCAGGCCGCTGACCGAATCCAGCGCATACAGCTCGCCGTGGGTCGGGCCCCAGGCGGCCAGCGCCGCCAGGTACAGCCCCTTCAGCACATACAGGTGCAGCAGGTAGAAGAACATCGGTGCTGCACCAATATCGGCCAATGGCCGCAGCGCACGTGCCAACGGCGGCCATTCGTACAGTCGCAACAGCAACAGGCCCACGCCCAGCGTCAACAGCAGGAACTGCAGCGACGGCGGGTACTTGGTGACGTTGAAGATGCTCAGCCAGGTGCGCAGCACGGTGGTCTGGTACTGCCAGGGGGAATCGCCGTATTCGTTGGCAAAGCGCAGCAATGCGAACAGGGCCAGCGCCCCCGCACCGGCCCAGAACAGCCAGCGCTGCCGCTGCTCCGGCGCGCGCTCGCGGGCGAACCACGGTCCCATCAGGTAACCCAGCGCGATCACCCCGATCCACGGCAGCACCGGGTAGGAGGTACGCAATCGCAGTGCCCCGGCCTCGATCCAGTCGCGCTGGTGCAGCACCTTCCACAGTACTGCCAGCGCGCCATTGCCTTCCACGCGCACGCCGTCGAGAAGGTTGTGGCCGGCCACCACCGCAACTGCCAGCACCAGCAAGGCCGGGCGCGGCAGCCACAGCAGGCCGGCCAGCGCGATCATGCTGAGGCCGATGGCCCAGATCACCTGCAGGTACAACGTGTCCGGCGGCAGCTGGAAGGTCCAGGCGAAGTTCACCAGGGTCAGTTCCAGTACCACCAGGAACAGGCCGCGCTTGAGCAGGAAGGCGGCGGTGGCGCGGCGTGGATCCGGCTGGCGCTGGCCGTACAGCCAGGCCGACAGACCGGTGAGCAGCACGAATACCGGCGCGCACAGATGCGCCAGCAGACGGCAGGCGAACAGGGCGGGAGAGACCGTGGACGCATCCATCGGGTCGCTGACCTGGTATTGCAGGAAGAAGGTCTCGCGGACGTGGTCGAGCAGCATCAGCAGCATCACGGTGCCGCGCAGCTGGTCGATGGAGGCCAGGCGCGGGGTGGGGGAAGAGGGCATGTGATGCAGGACGTGATGGGGCAACAGAAAGATATAACATATCAATTATGTCCGTGCCCACTCCGACTTTGCTGTATCGGCCGGTTGCCCGTGCATGTGCGGGTCCATCGCACCGCAGCATCGGGCCCCATCCTTTGGCACGCTGGACTTGCCGGAGCCTGAACGCTAGCGTGGCAGGGATTTTTTGCCAGCAGGGGCTTTCATGAACCATGACGCTGCGCCCAAGCAGCTCACTTTCCGCGCGGTGGTCCTTGCCATCGTGCTGGCAGTGGTGCTGTCGGCCGCAAACGCCTACCTCGGTCTGTTCGCAGGCCTGACCATCGCCACCGCGATTCCCGCCGCGGTCATTTCCATGGGCGTGCTGCGCCTGCTGGGTGGCGGTTCCATCCTTGAAAACAACATCGTGCAGACCGGCGCCTCGGCCGGCTCGTCGATCGCCGCCGGTGTCATCTTCACCATCCCGGCGCTGGTGATCATGGGCTACTGGCCGGACTTCAAGTACTGGTGGGTGCTGGGCATCGCTGGTCTCGGCGGCCTGCTGGGCGTGCTGTTCTCGGTGCCGCTGCGGCGTTCGATGATCGTTGAAGACCCGCTTCCGTTCCCGGAAGGCAAGGCCGCGGCCGAAGTGCTCAAGGCTGGTGAGAACCCGGGCCCGGGCCTGAAGATCCTCGGCCTGTCGGCGGTGATCGGTGCGTTCGTGAAGCTGGCCGCGGAAAGCGGCATGCGCCTGATCCCGGATGCCTGGGCCACCTCGGCCTACGTCGGCAGCTCCAAGGTCACCGCCTTCATCGGCACCAACCTGTCCCCGGCGCTGCTGGGCGTGGGCTACATCGTCGGCCTCAACGTCGGCATCGTGGTGGTGTCCGGCTCGATCCTGACCTGGCACATCGCCATTCCGATCTACCAGGCGTTCTTCATGAACACCGATCCGGGCCTGGCCGCTTCGGTCGCTACTGCCTCGTCCACCGAGGCCGCGTTCGCCATCTGGGGCGCGAAGATGCGCTACCTGGGTGTGGGCGCGATGCTGATCGGCGGCATCTGGACCCTGATCTCGCTGCGCAAGTCGCTGCTCAACGGCGTCAAGAGCGGTTTTGCCGCTGCCCGCAAGAGCGGTGGCCCGGTGCTGGCGCACACCGAACGCGACCTGCCGATGAAGTGGATGCTGGTGGCCCTGGTGGTGTTCACCCTGCCGCTGCTGGCGCTGTACCAGGCCATCGTCGGCCAGTGGCACGTGTCGATCCCGATGACCCTCATCATGATCGTCGCCGGCTTCCTGTTCGTGTCGGTGTCGGCCTACCTGGCTGGTCTGATCGGTTCGTCCAACAACCCGGTCTCGGGCATCACCATCTCCACCATCCTGTTTGCTTCTGCGGTGCTGGTGCTGCTGCTGGGCAAGGACGGCCTGCAGCCGGTCGGTGCCTTCGGCGCGCCGCTGGGCGCGGTGGCCGCAATCATGATCGGTGCGGTGGTGTGCTGTGCCGCCGCCGTCGGTGGCGACAACCTGCAGGACCTCAAGGCCGGCTACATTGTTGGCGCGACACCGTGGAAGCAGCAGTTGATGCTGGGCATCGGCGCGTTCTCGTGCGCACTGATCATGGCCCCGGTGCTGAACCTGCTGGCCACCGCCTACGGCATCGGCGTCAAGTCCGAGCTGCATCCGAACGCGCTGGCCGCGCCGCAGGCCAACCTGATGGCCTCGGTCGCAAAGGGCCTGTTCGGTGGTGAGCTGCCGTGGACCTTCATCGGCATCGGTGCCGTGGTCGGTGCGGCCATCATCGCCTTCGACAGCTGGCTCAAGTCGCGCAACGCGCGCTTCCGCGTGCCGGTGCTGGCCGCCGCGATCGGTATCTACCTGCCGCTGGAGCTGATGGTGCCGATCTTCCTCGGCGGCCTGATCTCCTACCTGGTCGAGCGCTTCCACAAGGTGCGCGCCGACGATGAAGAAGGCCGCGACCGCGTGCACAAGCCGGGCGTGCTGTTCGCCGCTGGCCTGATCACCGGTGAGGCGCTGATGGGAATCGCCATCGCCGTTCCGATCGTGGTCAGCAGCCGCGCCGACGTACTGGCCGTGCCGTTCCACCTGCCGGCCGCGCAGTGGATCGGCCTGGCCGTGCTGTTCCTGGTCGGCTGGCTGATCTACCGCACCGGCAAGCGCGCCGTGGCGTAAGGGCCATGGGGTCGGATCCCTTCCCGCAGGGAAGGGCTCTGACCCCGGGTTCGCCGCCGGCTGCACGGCAGGGGTCAGAGCCGATTCCGGTGGAATCGGATCCGACCCCGGCATTCCCCCACAAACCCCGCCTCGGCGGGGTTTGCTTTTTCTGGCGGCGCGGTCGGCCTGCACCGGCAGCCATGACCGATGGCCTTGGCAGCCCCGCCCGCACGGGCCTACCATCGGTTTTTTGCCGTCCTGCGGAGACCCCGATGAAACTGCGTCATGCCCTGTTGCCACTGAGCCTGCTGGCTGCCCTGCCCAGCGTCGCCGCTGCCCGTGGCCTGGAAGTCCGCGACATGGTGGCCATGGACCGCGTTTCCGCGCCGGTACTGACCGCAGACGGCGGCACTGTGGTGTTCGCCAAGCGCAGCACTGATGCCGCGCTGAAGTCGAGCACGGCGCTGTTCGCGCGCAACCTGCGCACCCGCGATGCAGCGCCGCCGAAGCAGATCACCCCGGCCGGCTGGAACGTCAACTCCGCCTCCTTGTCGGCCGATGGCCAGACCGTGTACTTCCTCAGCGCCAAGAACGGCAGCCAGCAGCTGTACGCGCAGCCGATCAGCGGCGGCACCCCGCGCCAGCTGACCGACTTCCCGGTCGACGTGGACAGCTACCACGTGTCACCGCAGGACGACCGCGTGCTGTTCAGTGCCGGCGTGTTCCAGGCCTGTGCCTCGGATCTGGCATGCACCGAGAAGAAGCTGAAGGAAAAGAAGGACACCAAGGCCAGCGGCCAGGTGTGGGATTCGCTGTTCGTGCGCCACTGGGATACCTGGAACGATGGCCGCCGCAACACCCTGTTCGTGGCACCGCTGCCGGCAGGCAAGGCCGGTGCGGTGAAGGGGGCTTCGGCGCTGAGCGCGACCATCGACGGTGATGCACCGTCCAAGCCGTTCGGCGGCAATGATGATTTCGCGTGGTCGCCGGATGGCGCCAGCGTGGTCGCCAGCATCCGCGTGGCCGGCAAGCAGGAGCCGTGGTCGACCAACTTCGACCTGTACCGCTTCGACGCTGCGGGCAAGCAGGCGCCGGTCAACCTGACCGCCTCCAACCCCGCCTGGGATGCCGGCCCGGTGTTCAGCGCCGACGGCAAGACGCTGTTCTACCGTGCGATGAAGCGCCCGGGCTTCGAGGCCGACCGCTTCGGCCTGATGGCCATGGACCTGGCCAGCGGCAAGGCCCGCGAGATCGCGCCGCAGTGGGATCGCTCGGCGGGCGGCATCACCCTGTCCGCGGATGGCAGCAGCATCTACACCACTGCCGATGACCTCGGCGAACACCCGCTGTTCCAGATCGACGTGGCCAGCGGCAAGGCCACCAAGCTGATCGGCGACGGCAGCGTGACCTCGGTGGACGTGGCCGGCACCAGCGTGGCGATCACCCGCAACAGCCTGAAGAGCAACGACCAGGTGCTGGTCGGCCTGCTGCCGACCGCCGGCCAGCCGATCGGCGAACTGCGCGCGCTGACCCCGGCCGCCGGCGAGGTGCTGAAGGATGTGTCCTTCGGCGACTACGAGCAGTTCGAGTTCAAGGGCTGGAACAACGACACCGTGCATGGCTATGTGGTCAAGCCGCACAACTACCAGGAAGGCAAGTCGTACCCGGTTGCGTTCCTGATCCACGGCGGCCCGCAGGGCAGCTTCGGCAACGGCTGGAGCTACCGCTGGAACCCGCAGACCTACGCCGGCCAGGGCTACGCCGTGGTGATGATCGACTTCCATGGCTCCACCGGCTACGGCCAGGCCTTCACCGATGCGATCAGCCAGCACTGGGGCGACCGCCCGCTGGAAGATCTGCAGAAGGGCTGGGATGCGGCGCTGAAGAAGTATTCCTTCCTCAACGGTGACAAGGCCTGTGCGCTGGGTGCCAGCTACGGCGGCTTCATGGTCAACTGGATTGCCGGTAACTGGAACAGCCCGTTCAAGTGCCTGGTCAACCATGATGGCGTGTTCGACCAGCGCATGATGGGCTACGCCACCGAAGAACTGTGGTTCACCGAGTGGGAGCAGGGCGGCACGCCGTACCAGAAGGCGGCGAACTACGAGAAGTTCAATCCGGTCAACCACGTGGCGGACTGGAAGAAGCCGATCCTGGTCATCCACGGCCAGCAGGACTTCCGTATTCCGGTCGAGCAGGGCCTGGCCGCGTTCACCGCCGCCCAGCGCCAGGGCATCGAATCGAAGTTCCTGTACTTCCCGGATGAGAACCACTGGGTGCTGAAGCCGAACAACAGCATCCTGTGGCATGACACCGTCAATGCCTGGCTGAAGCAGCACATCGGCAACTGATGACTGCAGCGCCGCCCTTCGGGGCGGCGCTTTTGTTTCACCATCTGCTGTACCGGTGGGTGCCGACCGTTGGTCGGCACACCATCCTGATCTGCCGCCAACAGCAGCCGGCCAGCGGCCGGCTCTACCCAGAGCGCCTGCATGCCTTCGACCGCCCTGATCCAGAACGACATCGTCGTCTTCGGTTTGATCGCCGCCACCCTCGGCGCCGTGTTCTGGACCGCCTCGCGCGAGCAGGGGCTGTGGAAGCGTTTCTACACCTTCGTGCCGGCCCTGCTGCTGTGCTACCTGCTGCCCGGCATCTACAACACCGTTGGCCTGATCGACGGCCAGAACACCAAGCTCTACAACCCGATCGCGCGTGACATCCTGTTGCCGGCGGCGCTGATCCTGCTGACCCTGGCGGTGGACATCAAGGGCATCCTGCGGCTGGGTCCGAAGCTGGTGTTGATGTACCTGGGCGCCTCGGCCAGCATCATGCTGGGCGCGGTGGTGGCCTTCCTGCTGATGCGCGCCGTGCATCCGGAAACCGTGGCCGGCGATACCTGGGCCGGCATGGCCGCGCTGGCCGGCAGCTGGATCGGCGGCGGTGCCAACATGCTGGCGATGCGCGAAGTGTTCGACGTCAACGCCACCACCTTCGGCCAGTTCGCGGTGGTCGATGTTGGCGTGGGCTATGTGTGGATGGCCGCGCTTATCTTCCTGGCCGGGCGCGCGGCGAAGATCGACGCGCGCAGTGGTGCCGATACCTCGGCGATCGATGAGCTGAAGGAGCGCATCGCGCGCTTCCAGGCCGAACACGAGCGTATTCCCAGCCTGACCGACCTGATGCTGATCGTGGCGGTGGCCTTCGGCGGCGTCGGCCTCTCGCATGCGATCGGCGCGCCGTTGGCGGCATGGTTCAAGCTCAACGTCAGCTGGGCCTCGCAGTTCAGCCTGGACGCACCGTTTGTCTGGGTGGTGGTGCTGTCGACCACGCTGGGCCTGAGCCTGAGCTTCACCCGCGCACGCACGCTGGAAGGCGCGGGTGCCTCGCGGCTGGGCTCGCTGCTGCTGTACTTCCTGATCGCCTGCATCGGCATGCAGATGGATCTGCTGGCGCTGCTGGACCGCCCGTGGCTGTTCCTGCTTGGCATCATCTGGATCAGCGTGCATATCGCGCTGCTGTGGTGCCTGGGCAAGCTGCTGAAAGTGCCGTTCTTCTATTTCGCGATCGGTTCGCAGTCGAACATCGGCGGACCCGCGTCGGCGCCAGTGGTGGCGGCCGCGTTCCATCCGGCGTTGGCACCGGTGGGTGTGCTGCTGGGCACGATGGGCTACGCCACCGGCACCTACCTGGCCTACATCGTCGGCATCACCCTGCGCGCGCTGGCCGGGCAGGGCTGAACGAGGTAGCGCCGGGCCATGCCCGGCGAGCCGCATTGCGGCGGCGGGCGTGTAAACCGCCGGACATGGTCCGGCGCTACCGGCGTTACGCCACCGGCAATCCGCGTTCGATCAACCACGCTTTCGCGTCTTCGGCGTCCTGCTCGAACCACGCCTTTGTAGACCCCAGTCGATACGTATATCCCCACGCATCCATGTCAGCCATCAGCTGTTCGCTGCCGACACCGGGCAGGTGGCCAGCCAGCACGATCTGCAGGTAGCAGGTGGCGTCCTCTTCGGGCACCGAGTCGGTGGCATCGGTATGCACCTGCGCGCGGCGCTCGGGCGGCAGCACGATCAGGTGGCATGCCTCGTGCAGCATCGAGTGCACAGGAGTGTCATCGCGCACGTACACGTCGCTGGCGATGATGCCGGCCTCGGGCTCGCCCCAGTAGCTGCCGGGAATCGGCGCGCCGGCGGCGACGTGGTGCAGCCGCAGGTCGTGTGCGGCGAGCAGGCGCTGCGCATCGGCGAAGGCGATATCGCCGACGCGGGTGACGTTCGGTTCGGGCGTGGTGTCGGTCATGCGGGTCATGCAGCCCCGCCCATGCAGGCACGGGCGGGGCAGGGGGTCAGGGTTTGTCCGGGCCTTCCGGCAGCGCCACGGAGATGTCCAGCACGTCGTGCTGGCCATCCTTCACCAGGTCGACCTTCACCGCATCGACGTCGATGTTGACGTACTTCTTGATCACTTCCAGCAGCTCGCGCTGCAGCAGCGGCAGGTAATCGGGACCGCCGCGGTTGCTGCGTTCCTGCGCGATGATGATCTGCAGGCGGTTCTTGGCGGTTTCGGCGGTGGTCTTCTTCGCTTTGAGGAAATCAAACAGGCCCATGCTTACCCTCCGAACAGCTTGCTGAA